>BNJS01003910.1_pt1 | contig 788473 bp, 920 predicted proteins | sample 8540461 | NCBI WGS metagenome assembly BNJS01 (sample SAMD00202454, study PRJDB9452) | human saliva metagenome | isolation source: human saliva | place: Japan | reverse complement strand
GCAGTAACACGAGAAAGCAGAACAGAAAGAACAGCGAGCAACACGATAACCGAACGAACAGCGAGCACCACTCACCGCCTCACGCCCGCCTGTTTTAGATACCGTAACAGTCGAGCTATTGTTTGCCTGGCAAAGAAGCCATTCATTGAAGAGATTTTATCTGCACAGCGGCAGCCACAGGCCGAGTTTACAGTCTTCATAAACAGCCGTTCCACCAGTACTCGGCGCTCAACAGTATTGCCGGAGCCCACCACGGAAATACCGGGAACGTCCACACCGTCGGCATTATCGGCTCCATCTACTCGCACACCCGCACCACGGCAGTGAAACGCAGCAATCAAACACACCGGGCTGATGACCATGTCTCACGACACCCCAGCCCGGATGACTTTGATAGACAGGCTGAGCCCATCAAAGATGACTTATGTTCATTCTGTCTGCCGCGCTGCCGCCACCACCGGATCACATTCATCGTTCTTAACAACAACAGCCCCGAGGCCACCAGCCGACCGTGCCAGACCATTCACAGATTGCAATATGATCCAAGTCCTTTAATTTGCTGATTCGTTGTTACCGGTTACAATGATGATTGCCTCGTTCCTTTATAGACGAATAAATTCATAACGCAGCGATTCTGACGAAGAACGAAGAACGACGCCCACAGCGCAGCCGAGCCGAGGGTCGAATGTTCATCTCCGTGGCCCATGATAAATCACGCCGGTACGTTATCCTCATCATCGCGGAGAACAGACACTTCGCTTTCAATACGTCTTTACTACGAATTGGCGACATAATGGCCATAATCAATCATTATAAATTATCACCGTTAAACAGGCTGGTCATTGTTGACAGGTACCGTAACACCAGCCAGCACTCATCGGTTTTCAGCCACCGGCGTTTCACCGCAGTCAACCACGACAAGAAGAATTATACTGATTTAACGTTACTAGTTCTTTACCATCAAACGTCGCGCCTTGCGGCTCACGATGAACCCACGTTTGCTCAACAGTATCATGGCGAGTCCACAATTGCTTGGCCGTTCGGTATAATGGCTTTCATTCTCGTTACGGCCTGATTTCATCTCTGAGCCCACTGTTGGCGATAATAGCGTTTAGGCAGTTTGATATCTGAAGAACATTCGTAGCCTCAATAACTGCGTCTTCTTTCCTCCGCGGAGTTTTGAACGACCGCTCTTAAAGACGCCTGTTCGAAATCTGTTCGTTCTCTGTTTGCTTTACGTCCATACCTTCCTCAACAGGTTACCCTCATTTCAGACAGGCGAACAACAGAACCATGAACACTTGGAAGAGACATTCAAGAACCTTATGAAGATCATCCTTCTGAGTAAGACTCATCGTCATTCGTTTTAACGCCAGCAGAGCCCCTCATCATCGATCAACGCTAACCGCATTAAGATTCGACTTCATCTGAACATCTCGAAAGCTGCGAGCAATAAACCTGTTTGAGTTCAGATCTGAACTCATCTCACACACCCAAAAGCCGATCTTCCGTCCGAACCTCAGGCAATCAGCCCTCAGGCTCCCCTGTTTTGGGTCTTTGAATACTGAACGTCAACCACATCCACTGGCAACACTTCAAAGTTTCGAACACAGTGCATCAATGGTCCACTTGCCAACCATCAGTGCCAGGTCCCCATTAGCGATTGGTCACATCCTCATCTCTGTGTGACGCAGTTGCAGGTCTTCTGTTGTTTATCATTTGCACTTTGAGGCAATATTTTCATCGTTTTTGTTGTTGAAAGAGCTAACGATATCATCGTCAACCAACCAGCAGGTTGGTTTTAATCGCCTCAATAGCTTCATCTTTCTACCTTTCGATCAATTCTCGAACACCGTTTCAAACCGCTTCTTCACGACATTCCGTAAACGCCCTCGTGTCATTCAACCGAGCCCCATACACGCCATTATAATCTTCATTCACCCACCACCGGATCAGTCAACCGCTGGCCGTAACAGCGAGCTGCCGTTTCGGAGAAGATCCGGCTTAAAACCGTCAACAGCGGAATAACCCGACCATTCCGACTTCGTTAACTGGCTCAGAATGCCCTTTCATCGTCGTTCCCTTCCATCGTCATCGCCGGCTCTCCGGCGACTGCCACCTGAAATTTTCAAGAACAATGATGCCGCCAACTTCAGCAGTTGCCTGATTGACCATTGAACACCACCGTGGCTATAACCGTCGAACGCCCATCGTTCAATTCTCGATTGCAGAACTTCAGACCGTCACGTCAGTTCTTTGCTTTATCGTTCATCATTTGTCGATTATTTGATTGACGCGCAGCACAGCAGTTGAAGTCATGACACAACAACCGAACCGGACATTCAACGCTCGCCCACCTGATCATCGTCATCATCAATCGCAGTAGCCCGCCCGCAGTACCGCATCCACCCACCTTCCAGCTATCAGCTCACACATCAACGTCACGCTCAGTACAGATCCCGCGTTTCATCAACAGGTTACCGCGGTGTTTGCCCAGCCACATCGGCATCTTCCGGTCGATTACCACCAACGAACATAACCATATCTGAGCGATCCGAAAATCACTGGTCAGAGCCTGCCGATTGCCGAGTCGCTCTTCTCTGAGCGACCGCCAACAGCTGTTATGAACAGCCTCCGAATGGCGCCAAACTGCCACAAAGGTTCAACTCACATCTGCAGCCTTAAATTGTCTCACTGTCCCACAACCATTCATTTCACCAACATTCCTCTGCCTCAACAGTTGACCATTTTCAACGTTTGGCTGAAATTTGCTCCAACCTTCCATTGCATTCCACTGATCTACCTCATCCTTTTTCCATCACCGAAAAAACAAACATCATCATCAATCGAAACCATCCGTTTCCGAGTTCATTGAATGCACCTGAAATTGCCAAAGATCGACAGCACGGCTTCAAACATCACAGCCCCAGTCAGCCTTGTCCGCCTGATTTCACGACAGTTTCATTATCTCCAGCATACCTTTCAGCGTTATGATCTCTTCGCCCAGAACATCAACCATCAATCACGAAGAAGTTCAGAATCCCTATCAAACTGAACTCACCGTCCAGATCCTCAAAATATCCTTTCATCGTCTACGGTTCGATTGTCCGCGATACCTCCGAGCCCATAATCATCGAATCACCGCCACTGTTCACCATCACGTCCTTCATTCGATTATTCTCGATCTCCTCGGAGTCACAGTTCTTTTTCCTCCTTCACGGAGTTCCCAGACTGCTAACAAACACCGAACACTGACTGCTGGCGAAGACTTCTCTGGCCAACCGGCTCAGTCAGAACCCCCACTGGCAGTTTCACAATCATTGTCTCTGATGAATGGCTGCTCGCTCGCATAGCGAATATTTATCGTAATTCTGTTATTTCACCAGCAGTCTGAAGCATCCTTGAACGATACTTTTCATTCAATATTTTTGCCGTTCCTTTGCCAGAGCATCTTCCAAAAATATTCTTTAAGTTGTTCATCCGTTTCGTTAGTTTACACGGGCGCATGTCCCGTGCGAACCGGTTCCGATAACCATTGCGGCATCAAAACGAAGATTTAGCAATGCGCACGATCTCCACGCCCGTACGAGAGAGCTACGACAGCCAGCAATCAACGTATTGCCATCCGTCAGCCCCGCTCCGTCCTTTGTATCATATATGGTTCGTCCCTTTGCCGCATTCGCCCAGCATCTCCGCGCTCATACCGGCGTTCCCGTTACCCAGCACCACAAAGTTTCGGCAACGCCTTATATGACCACCATATCACAGAATCACGCTATTCATTGCATAGAACCAACCTTTCTTACCCTGAATGAACACATTAACTGGTCAATCATCAGACGAAATTGTCCACCGCCCGTTTGTTGTCATAACCTGTTCATTAAAACGACGCATACCGTAACACCATTCTCGTTGCGTCCGTTGCAGATCATCAACGGTCATTGCCGGAATCACAGGAAAGTTTAGTGAACTCCCCACCTTACTGTAGTATCTGTTAACACATTATTAGACCACTGATTCATATCGAACGAGCTCATCCTCAAACATACCCTCCCACATCGCACGTATTACGATTTCACGAGCACGCATGCATCATTTCCTTCCATTAAAATATTTTAATAAAAATAAGCTCAGATAACCCAATATCTGTTTTAAACAAACGGTCTTCCACTCATCAAACAGTCTGAAGATATCGATAAAGCTCCAACGCACCATCATAATTCGCGATTGTCCTCGAGTAATCACGCAGTTTTGCAGATCACAACGCCAATACGATAAAGATGTGACCGTTAGCTCGCCCGACATAACCACCGAACTGACGGAACAGGCCACCGCCGTTATCTGCAATAATCAGATCCACAGTTCAACGCCTGTCGACCCCACCAGCGTCTGTCGTAACCTGTCAGATATCCTGTTTAGCCCAGCAGAAGAACGCCTGCCTCCCAACATACAAACATCGTGAAGAATGTCAACCTCAAATAGTGCCGCATTGGTCACATCATAGCGAATAGATTTCAGGTTCCGTAGGTTCGATTGAACACAAGAATCAAGAGTTTCATTCATAAAATAAGCCGTTACGAAACAGGAATAGCTGACACGCGAGTCGCTAAACAGCAAAATCATTAGCACCGTACCTCCGAGTCCAGCTGCATTACGAAAAACTGATTTCTTCTTCAACAGCCAGACAACATCATAACGATTATCTCCACATCGCTCACTTCACCAATACAAACGAATATGCTACCTTTTGACAATCTGTAACAATTGTCTTGAACCAGTCGGTTGTCATCCATCTGTTCATCTAAACCAATGACCAACAGAATATTAATTCACGATTTGTCAGTGATTCACCAGAAACCGTTCACCTCAGCAGAACCGGCCCGGTTCGCCAGTTTGCACGTTGAGTCAGCCCATTCAAACCACGAAACCATTCGCCTGCTCACCTCACGGAGACGATACGATTCATCTTCTGGCCTCTTCTCATCGTCACTTTCGCCGAAGAGTCCAGCCGTCGATTACCAACAACGTCGCTTTTTATCGCATCAACGTCATCGCCCGAGCTAGAACGCCGGTTCAAAACGTCTCATCTCCAATTGCCGACCACCGTATCACCGCCCCGCAGCGCGTGGCCTTGCGCCTTCACTAGTCAAGCGACCATCGTTGTGCCAGCCATTGCCGAACACACAGCCGACGATCTTAAGCGCCGATACCGAGTTCGCTCAACAAAATGATCATCTTCAATAACGAGGCCCCTGACGGCCGGTAGTTGCCGCATTTTTTCAACGAACTGGTCTTTCAGCAGCATTCGTGGTCGCTGAACAACGTCTGAAATAGGTGCTCTTTCTGAACCGTGCCAGGCGTTCGTCAATTCTTCGAGTTCGGTAACGTTGAACGATCAGAACCACGACGTTTTCTCCATCTCTCGTCAGCCATAACACCGGCTTTTCCTCACAGCCACGATCATCAATACATCGCGCACCGATCAACAATCCCGTCACTACAAAAGCTCGTTTCATTCATTTCCATACGCGCGGCAATATTTAACCCTGAATCATTCGTTGCTGCCGCGATACGGTCATTAGGCCTGACTTCGAACATCGCCCATGGCCAGCCGGACAACCGACAACCGTCACCGGTGTGCCTCAACACGCCGTCATTTCATCCATCCAGGCTCCCACCTGGCCACACAAGCCTCCAACAGAGCTGCCTGGGAACGACTCTGGTCACATCACCTACCATAGCCGAACATTCAAATAGTTCTTTCGTATGGCATGCCTTCATCCGATGTTCGATCGATACAGTTAACGGCTTTTATTAAGGCGATCCTCTTTCTCGAAATCTTCGACTCTTTTGTTCGACGGTACGGTTGCACGACGATCGTCCTCGGCGCCGGTCAGGTGCCCTCACCGCGGTCAATCACCAATGGGAGTCTCACTGGTTCTTCATCTCAGCCCAGATGACCTCCACATTCTCATTTTGAATCAAACCTCCACAGTGCCAACTGCGGTCGATCGTCCCACTGTTCAATTCTTCAGTGACCATCACCACACTGTCTGTCATAAAGAACCGTTTCTCAACTCCGTCTCGTCATTTCAGCTTTCACCTCTTCAAGCTCACCGTCAATGTCCCGTTCACACCACCTAATCAACTGATAAAATCCCTCACACTGCCACGCCATTGAACGTGTCCCACAAAACAACACTGCATTGCAGCGCGCATTGCTGCCTCCACTTTTCACTTTTCACTCAACAAAGTTCACCACGGATGCAAAGCTTGATACCAGATTTCAGACGGTTAATTCATTACCGGTTATCGGTTTCTTCACGACGGTGTAACCGTCATTTAATTGCGCAGGCCTGTAACCTTTCATAACGACATAACGCTGGCGCTGCTCGTCATTCCGCGTGCAGCCAACTCGTCGAGTAAGTATCAGTCCCATCACTAAGATCGCAAAGAGTGCAACGCCGTGAAGCGCACGCCCCACCGTAGCCGAGCGATCGAAGCTACCCGGCGGTCGAGCACACCAATTCCCCGCCGAGGTTCTCGACAGTCAGCGTTGCGGCGTCCATCGTTCGTCTGAATGCGCGTCAATCGGTACTATCGCATCAGCGTTGTCCCAGCGTCACTGTTCATTTCGTATTTTTCCACAGCCTCACTATTTGCAATTGTCGCCGTTAACGTGGGGTTCAGTACCGTCAACCGCCTGCCAACCGCCAACGCTCACATGTCAACCCATCTGTCTCGATCGGTTGCCTTGTGTCACGAACCATTTTGTGCCTTCAACCCATTACACGGGCGTCGCTCACAACCGAAGCTGCTAGAACACCAGCGCAACATCAATTACAAGATCAGTTGAAGAATCAAACACGATTAGAAACGAAAGCGAATCGTTTCGAAATTTCAATTGACCAAAAATTGACGTACTTGAGTGAAGAATACGAATTAACGTTTGAAGCAGCGATTGCCAAAACAACACTTGATATGTCGATTGAAGAAGCTTCAAAACTCGTTCGTAGCCTAAAACAACAAATCGAACAAATGGGTGCTGTAAACTTGTTGGCGATTGAAGAGTTTGAAGCGGTACAAGAACGATTTACATTCTTAACAGCGCAACAACAAGATTTACTAGAAGCTAAACAGACGCTGGAAGAAACCATTACGGAAATGGACGAAGAAGTAACGACACGCTTCAAGACAACCTTTGATGCGGTAAGTACCCAATTTGAGCGCACATTCCCAAGACTATTTGGTGGTGGACGCGCAACACTTGAATTAACAGATCCAGAGAACTTACTCGAAACAGGAATTGAGATTATTGCTCAACCACCGCGTAAAAAGCTTCAATCACTCAGCTTACTTTCTGGTGGAGAACGTGCCTTCACAGCGATTGCATTACTCTTTGCAATCTTAGAAGTGAAGCCAGTTCCATTCTGCTTACTCGACGAGGTTGAAGCCGCACTGGATGAAGCAAACGTAGCGCGTTATGGTCGTTACTTAAAAGAATTTACAAACCGTACGCAATTCATCGTGATTACGCACCGTCGTGGTACGATGGAAGAAGCCGATGTATTGTATGGAGTAACCATGCAAGAATCTGGGGTATCAAAACTTGCATCCGTTAAGTTTGAAGACTTTGACGAATTAGAAGAAGTGAAATAAGAGTAAGAGGTAGCAATGCGCGCTACCTCTTATTTTTTAATACGAATGGCTTGTTTTGTGGTATACTATAAGAGATACGTTCAATAAGCGTATAATGGAAGCAGAAATGCTTAAAGGAGTTTTATAGTTGATTAAATTAATTGCACTAGATTTAGATGGAACATTATTAACTGGTGAAAAGAAGATAACTGAAGAAAATAGAAAAGCTATTAAATTAGCCAAAGAAAATGGGATTAAAGTAGTTCTTTGTACTGGTAGACCAATTGTAAGTATTGTTCACTTACTTGAAGAATTAGACCTGATGGGGGACGATGATTACGCAGTTAACTTTAATGGAGGTTTGATTCAAAAAACAAAATATGGAGAAATCGTCTATGAAACAGGACATACTGTAGAAGATATGAAATATTGCCATGAAGAAGTAACCAAAGTAGGGCTTCCATTAGTGATGATTGATACGGTGAGAGCTTACGAGCCAACGCCTCCCAAAGGACGTCCGTCAATTTATAATACATTACCGCATCCAATTACCTTTGAACAAAAGAATCCAGAAGATTTCGAAGAGGATCATATCTTTAATAAAGCCGTTCTTTGTATCGATCAAGACATCTTGGATGAAGGCATTGCAAAATTACCAAAAGAATTCTTTGAACGTTTCAACTGTATGAAATCAAGAACATTCTTGTTAGAAGTCGTTCCAAAACATGTATCAAAAGGAAACGGCTTGAAGATGTTAGGAGAGATTCTAGGAATTTCATTGGATGAAATGGCAGCATGTGGTGATGAGGAAAATGACTTACCAATGTTAACAGTTGTCGGTTATCCAGTAGCCATGGGCAATGGTTCAAAAGAAGTCAAAGATGTGGCAAAATATGTAACAGCAACGAATGAGGATTCAGGGGTTGCTAAGGCTATTTACCATATTATAGAAATGAATAAACAAGCATAAAGTGAGGGGAAAATATGGGATTATTTGATCGAATTAAACGTGCCTTTACCGGTGAAGATGAAGTCATTAAACATGAGGAAAAGAAAGAATCAATTGTTATAGAAAAATATGACAAGGGGATGGAGAAAACACGTCGTAGTTTCTCTGATCGTTTAAACGAATTCCTTGCTGACTTCAGAGAAATTGACGAAGACTTCTTTGAGGATTTAGAAGAAACTTTTATTTCTTCAGACGTTGGGTTCGAGATGACTCTAGCGATTACAGATGCCTTAAGAGATGAAGTTCGTTTGAAAAATGCAACAACTTCTGGCCAAGTCAAAGAAGTCATTATTGAGAAGATGGTCGACATTTATGAAAAAGGCGAAGATAATTTATCAGCGCTTAAAAAAGCAGAAGATCGTCCAACTGTGTTAATGTTTGTCGGCGTGAATGGGGTTGGTAAAACAACAACGATTGGTAAGATCGCTTGGAGACTGAAGCAAGAAGGTAACAAAGTTTTACTTGCTGCAGGAGATACATTCCGTGCAGGTGCAATTCAACAATTGGAAGTATGGGGCGAACGAGTTGGCGTTCCTGTTGTATCAGGGCGTGAAGGAGGAGATCCATCCTCTGTTGTATTTGATGCGATAAAAAAAGCGAAGGAAGAAAACTTTGATTATTTATTAATCGATACAGCTGGACGTCTTCAAAACAAAGTGAACTTGATGAAAGAATTAGAGAAGATGAATCGTATCATCTCCCGTGAAATTGAAACGGGAGCAGATGAGACTTTATTAGTTTTAGATGCGACAACTGGACAAAACGCTCTTGTGCAAGCAAAACAATTCGGAGAGACAATCAACATTACAGGACTAATCTTAACGAAATTAGACGGAACTGCAAAAGGTGGAGTGATCCTTTCTATTCGTCATGAATTAAATATTCCTGTTAAATTCATTGGTTTAGGTGAACAGATGGATGACTTGCAACCATTTGAACCAGAACAATTTATTTACGGATTAGTAAAAGATATGCTATAATACGTTTATATTAAATTGAAATGAGGCGATATAATGGAGAATAATCATTATAGTGTTCAATCTAGTATTGAAGGAAGAAATCAGTTTTTCATGAAAGTATACGGCTGGATGTTTGGAGGAATTGCAATTTCTGCTGTGGTTGCTTATTTATTTAGCACGACTCCGGCATTATTCAGGCTATTTTATAATTTCATGGCAGCAACACATGGATATGGTATGTGGGGAATTTTCTTATTACAATTAGTTCTTGTATTTTTAATGCGACCTAATTACGAGAACCTAGGAAATCCTATTCGCTATATGGTCATGTATTGCTTGTATGCAGCACTAACAGGGTTAACATTCTTTACATTAACTTTTGTATATGATTTAGGAAGTATTGTTCAAGCATTTGCTTCTACATGTGCTTTGTTCGTAGGGCTATCTGTTGTAGGATTTACAACAAAAAAAGACCTAACTGGATGGGGTCAACAAGCATTGGGCGCTTTAATAGGTCTAATTCTTGCAAGTCTTCTTAACTTATTCTTCTTCCGTAGTTCTATGGTAGAGTGGATTATGTCAGGTATTTCTTTAATCATCTTTATCATATTAACAATTTATGATACACAAAAAACTAAAAAGAATGTATGATTACTTGAAGGACAATCAGCACTTGAAGGAATTGCTATTCTTGGTGCGTTAGAATTATATCTTGACTTTATCAATATCTTCTTAGATATTCTTCGTTTATTCGGAAGTGGAAAAGATTAATTTGTTTAAATAGGTCTGGGTTTATCCCTAGGCTTATTGTAAAAATATTTTTAATAGGAAAGAAATAATTACATGCATTATAGTAGAAAATCATGTATACTACCCTACGTACGCATTAACGATATAGGAGGAAATTTATGTTTGAGTTAAATGCATTCGATTATGAGGATATTCAATTAGTCCCAAATAAATGTATTGTAAATAGTCGTTCGGAGTGTGATACTACAGTAAAATTAGGGAAGTTCACTTTTAAACTTCCTGTAGTTCCAGCTAATATGCAAACTGTCATTGATGAATCTGTAGCAGAGTTTTTAGCAAAGAATGGGTATTTTTATATTATGCATCGTTTTGATGAGCAAAGTCGTTTGCCATTTGTAAAACGAATGAAAGAGAATGGTTTAATTTCATCTATTAGTGTGGGTGTAAAACCGCAAGAGTATGATTTCATTCTAGAATTAAAAGAAAAAAATTTAGTTCCTGACTATATCACAATAGATATCGCGCATGGTCATTCAAATTCTGTGATTGATATGATTGGTCATATAAAAAAACATTTACCAGAAACTTTTGTAATTGCTGGAAATGTAGGAACGCCAGAAGCCGTTCGTGAACTTGAGAATGCTGGGGCAGATGCAACAAAAGTAGGGATTGGACCTGGAAAAGTATGTATTACAAAAATTAAAACAGGATTTGGTACTGGCGGATGGCAGTTAGCGGCTCTACGTTGGTGCTCTAAAGCTGCTCGTAAACCTCTCATTGCAGATGGTGGAATTCGTACGCATGGTGACATTGCTAAATCTATTCGTTTTGGTGCCACAATGGTTATGATTGGTTCACTTTTTGCAGGACATGAAGAGTCACCCGGTAAAACTGTAGAAGTGGATGGACAACTTTATAAAGAATATTTTGGAAGTGCTTCTGAGTACCAAAAAGGGGAACGTAAAAATGTGGAAGGTAAAAAAATTGTCGTTCCATATAAGGGATTGCTTCAAGATACTTTAATTGAAATGCAACAAGATTTACAATCATCAATTTCATATGCAGGCGGAAAAGATATCGAAGCCATTCGTAAAGTAGATTATGTGATTGTAAAAAAACTCTATTTTTTTAATGGGGATTCTATTTAAACAGATTGTTAAGCAGAAAGAGAAATCTTTCTGCTTTTTTAATTTGATATTTATTCTTCGAAAATTGTTTGTTATACTAATCTAAAGAACTCCATAAAAGGAGGAAAAAACTATGTGGCTATTTAATCGAAAAAGTCGAAGGAAAGATGAATTCGAATTGAAAGAGACGCTTGATAGTGAAACTGTCGAAGTAGACAGTGATTCCGATGAAGATTGTTATCTCCAAATTTCGGAAATTATCACAGATCATAATCAGACCGTAAAAGGATTATTAGAAAATTATTTTGAGGATCCTAGACTTTTATTGGAAGAGTTCCAAGAAGATTGCGATGAATGGAATGAGGATTCTGAACTTCTTCATGAGGAATTGATGGATGATTATTGGTTGATTCTTCTATTGACTTTAGAAAAAGAATCATATGCTAAAAAGGATATACTGGAGAGATAATGTAGAAACTGTCATGAAAAATCTCAAACAGTTAAAACAGCTAAAAGAGATTTCGCTTGATGAACGTTTAAGCCATTGTAACCATCAATCTTTAGCGGAATTTCTAGAGTGCATTTCAAATGGGAACTCCAGAAAGCTTGAGATAATTATTGGAACTTTCGAATTGGATGATGAGAATGTTTTACTTTTTCAATGATGGAAAAGAAAGGATGGAAAGATTCAACAAATTAATGAATACAATAGAGAAAAGTTGGAAAGCAAATTTCGTAACGATTACAAAATGGTTACATTTTTGCTTCTTTCTATTTGAAAACTTAAGAAAATCTTTAGTAAAATAAAATAGATTGTAAGGAGGATAGTGATGAATAAACGAAATTTAAAGTTTCTACTTGGAGTACTGAGTTGTTCTTTTGTATTAACTAGTTTAGCACCCATTTCAGCGGAGGAAACGACAGAAGAATCTGTTTCGCAAACAACTGTTGTGGAAGAAACAGAAGAAGCACCAACAACGGTCGCTCCGGAGAAGAAAGAAGAAACGACTCAGCAAAAATCAACAGAACTTTCTATTGAAGATGAGATTTTCGAGATCACTCAAAGATATGGTTATGATGTTAGTGAGTATTATCGACCAGAAAGTGCCATTTTAGTCGATGCTGAAACTGGACAAATTTTATATGGTGACCATATTGATAAGCCTTGGGATCCTGCTAGTACTACTAAACTAATGACAGCTTATTTAGTATATGAAGCTATTAAAGCTGGAAAAATTACATTAGATACGAAAATTACTGCGACTGAATTAGACAGAGCTATTTCTACGATTGATGATATTAGTAATAATCAAATTAGAGCAGGCATTGAATATCCGGTTCGAGATTTATTATATTTAATGATGTATCCTTCTTCAAATGTAGCTACTGTAATGCTTTCGCACGCTATCAGTCAATCAAATGAAGAATATATTAAAATGATGAACGATAAAGCAAAAGAACTTGGTATGACGAATTCTAAGTTCTATAATCCAAGTGGGGCAGTAGTGTCGGCGTTCCGTGGATTATATACAGTGGAAGGTGTTCCAGATGAATATAATCAAACAACTGCTAGAGATTTAGCAACTTTATCTTATTATTTCTTAAAAAATTTCCCAGAATTTCTTGAAATCACCAGAGAGCCAGCAGTGACAACAATGGAAGGAACGGTAGTAGAAGAAACATTCTATACATTAAACCAATTAGCAAGTGGAATGAATCAAGGTTATTTCCATGTTGATGGTTTTAAAACCGGATCTTCTCCAAACGCAGCTTTGAACCATGTTATTACAGCCAAAGAAAAAGGCAGACGAGTAATCGAAGTGTTAATGGGAGTAGGTAGTTGGAGTGATTATAATACTAGCGTGTATTATAGGGCTCAATTTGGGAATGCTATTTTAGAAAAGGCATTTACGGAATATCATGAAGAAATAGTTTTAAAAGCTGGTGTTCATGAAATTGATGGTCAGAAAATAAAAGTAGAAAAAGATATTAAAGCTATTACCAAAGGCGATTCAAAACCAACCTATAAGTTAGTTGGCGATGAGATTATCGTTGAAAATACTTTTCCAACTTTAACAAAAGCGATTAAAAGTAATGTACATAAGGTTACTAAGGTAGTAGAAGAAACAACAACTGAAGAACCTGCAACTACGTCTGAAGCTAAGAATGAAAGTGTATTGTCCTTTAATGATGAGGATACAAGCACTTTTGTTGGATGGTTACGAAGCTTAAGTAAAAACCCATTATTACTTGCTGGTATTTTATTAGCTTTAAGTGTATTTATTAGTGGGATTGTGATTGCAACTGTTCAAGTATTCAAAAAAGATTATTAAAACAAGAAACCCCTGAGAATTTGAAGTGCACCCTAAAAAGTTAGACAGAAAATCTAACTTTTTGGGGTGCTTTTATTATGAAATTAACTTATGAAGATAAAGTTCAAATCTATGAACTCAAAAACAAGGATTTAGCTACTCACAACTTTCAGAGATGTTTGGTATAGATAAGTCAAATCTTAAATACATGATTAAGTTGATTAATCGATATGGTTTAGAAATAGTAAAAAGGGGAAAAATAATTCTTACTCTATAGCATTAAAACAGGAAATAATTGATAAAGTCTTACTCGAAGGATGGTCTCATAAGAGAGTTTCTCTTGAATATGCTCTTCCAAATTATTCTATGATTTCTAGCTGGCTCGCACAATACAAGAAAAATAAGTATACTATTGTTGAGAAAAACAAGAGGAGAGTACCTAAAATGGGACGTAAGCCAAAAGAAAAACCAGAAGAGATGACAGAACTAGAACGCCTTCAGGCTGAAAAATGAGTATTTAAGAGCGGAGAATGCCATTCTAAAAAAAGTTGAGAGAACTCGCTTGAAGGAGGAAAAAGAGAAAGAAGAAAGACGCAGATTGTCAGAGAATTAGTACCAGAATTCCCTTTAGATATTCTTCTAAAGATTATCAAACTTGCCCGTTCAACATACTATTATCACTTAAAACAGTTAAACCAAGAAGATAAGAATCAGGCCGTAAAAAACGAAATAGAAGCCATTTATACCGAACATAAAGCTAATTATGGATATCGCCGTATTACTCTTGAGCTTAGAAACCAGTGGGTCTCATCGTAAAACCATAAAAAGGTACAACGTTTGATGAAAATGTTGGGGCTAGTGCTCGTATTCGTCGAAAACGTAAGTATTCTTCTTATCATGGAGAAGTTGGAAAGAAAGCTGCGAACATTATTCAACGCCAATTTGAAGCTGAAAAAACCGATGGAAAAAGTGCTATACAGATATTACGGAATTTTTCTGTCCCAACAAGCAACCAAAAACTATATTTATCACCAATTTTAGATGGTTATAACAGTGAAATTATAGCTTATTCTCTATCGTCTTCACCGAATTTAAACCAAGTAAAAGATATGTTAGAAAAAGCTTTTTAGAGAAGAACAATACGAGAATACTATTCTCCACAGTGATCGAGGGATGGCAATACCAGCATGAGTTTTATCATAATTTTTTTAGAAGATAAGGGCATTCAGCCCTCTATGTCCAGCAAAGGTAATAGTACTGACAATGGCATGATGGAATCGTTCTTTGGCATTCTTAAATCAGAGATGTTTTATGGTTATGAAAAGACATTTAAATCTATAAAAAGGAACTTGAGGGGCAATCATCGATTATATTGATTATTACAACAACAAACGAATCAAAGTAAAATTAAAAGGACTTAGTCCTGTACAATACAGAACTAAATCCTTTTGCTTAAATTAATTGTCTAACTTTTTGGGGTCAGTACAATTTCTTCTCAGGGGTATTTGTTTATTTTAAAGAATGCCCAGAACCAATCGATGATGAATCTTAATCCGATGGTATAAGCAGCTAATGTAAACGGCTTAAAAGACTAGAATAATAATAATGAACTTTTTATAAGTCATCTTTGTTAAACCAGCTAACATACATAAAAAGTCATCCGGAGAAACTGGGAAGAACATCATGAAAGCAAAAAAGTAGTCAAACCATTTTCCTTTATCCAGCCAATTGATATAACGATTATACGTATTTTCACTTACCATTGATTTTACGAATTGTTGACCGTATTGACGTGCAAGGTAGAATGCGATAATTGAACCGATAATAATACCGATGTAATTGTAGACATTCCCGATAATATTTCCGTAAATATAAACTCCAGCAATACTTGTTAGAGCGCCAGGTATAATTGGAACAACTGTTTGTAATATTTGGAGAAAGATAAAAATTGGAGGCCCCCAAATGCCAGCCTGTAACATATATGCAGATAAAGTCTCTTCAGAAGTGAATAAGCCTTTTTGCCAAGCCCAAACAATAAATACGACTGTTGCAATTGCTCCTAAAATGGAAGCGATATTCATTACTTTCTGAGCGGTAGGTGAGAGTGGCTTTCCTTGTTTAATTTCGTTGGTTGTCATTGTTGCTCCTTTATGATTTTAAATTTCTTTCTGTTGCAACTTTATCGTAAAATTGTTGCCATTGGAGAAGAATACTCTCTTTTGAGTAAAATTGTTCGCCACGTTTTGAGCCTTCACATGCCATAGCATAGTACTCAGGATCTTCTTTAAGTTTAGTTAATTGTTCTTTAAACGTTTGTTGACTTGTCCCTTTTAAATAGTAGTCAAATAATATTGGCTTGTACTCAGGTAAGTCACGTAATAGAAGAGGAATATTAGCATTCATGGATTCTAAAATAGTCATAGGGAATAATTCTTCAAAAGAAAGTTGTAACATGACGTCAGCCATATTAAAAAATTCATTCATTTGGTTTCTTTCAACCAATCCTAGAAAATGAACATTATCAGGAAGATCATCCATATGTTCCATAATTTCTTTTCGTCCCTCAGAAATTCCTTTAAAAGCAAAGTCTCCAGCCCAAACAAACTGAATTTCAGGCATTTTTTCAGCTAAATCGATAAATTCTAGAACACCTTTTCTCATTTGCAATTGTCCAGCAGATACGACTGTGAACTGATCAGGATTTAATCCAAATTTCTTTCTTAATTCCCCTTTAGATTGATCAGTGATTTTATAAAAGGTATCACGAGATACAAAGTTTGGAATATAAGTAACTTTTGAACGATCGACTCCATATTGTTCTAAGTCATCAATAAAACGGGGATTAACAGTTACTAAATAATCCGCTTGTTTGTAAAAAGATAGGACATATTTATAGAACAATTCTTTTATTGGTTTTGGAAGAGAAATACTTTTTTCGAGTGTTTCAGGTAAGAAATGTACTGATGCTATTGTTGGTTGCTTCTTATTGTTTAAGAATGACTTAAACAGAAAGTCTGGATTAATTGTATGAATATGATTAATATCAGCAATCTTTAATTGGTTTACAACTACTTTTGTATCCTTTAAGACCTTCAGTTACTAAATTAATTTGTTCCTCTGTTGCAGACATCACTCCTTGTCCTTTGACACTGTCTGCACGAGTTAGCATATTTATTGTAAGCATATTGACTCCTTAATAGTATATTTCCAACCCATTTTACCATGAATTAAAGCATTTGGAAAACAGCATCAACAAAATTTAGAAAAATTAATGTTTTTGCCTTATTGTTTGAATTTTTGTATACTAAAAAAAGAAGAAAGAATCGAGGGTGTTTATGAAAAAGTAAAAATCTAATAAAAAAATCTAAAGAAGAAGAAATGACACTAGTAGATTGTTACTATATTCCTTCTGTTATAGCGGAACAATTTCAGCTTTTAAGAGAGCATTGTGCACTAGAAGTTGAAAAGGAACTAGCATTATTGTTTTCGAAAGTAGTTCGCGAGTACCGAGAAGAGGTGGGACAAGTAGTTGTTTCTTATGATGATAATGGAAATAAGACTTGCGAAATCCCTCTAAGTCCTATTGAAGTTTCAAAATTGGAAAAAGAGATTTCAGCGGAAAGATTAAATAAATATATCTTATCAAAGATTCATTGATAATAGAAAAGTAAGCTGGGCATTGTCCAGTTTATTTTATTAGAAGTCTAGGAGTTAAGTATTTTTTTGATGCAAACATCATTTGATAAAGCATGAGGTGAAGAGAAATGGAAAAGAGTATTCAAAATTTTACTTTTCAAAATCCAACAAAAATTTTATTTGGGAAAAAACGTATAGAGGAAATTGATAATGAAATACCTAAAGATGCAAAAGTCCTCATCTTATATGGTGGAGGATCAGTCAAAAAAAATGGAGCCTTTGAGAGAGCAGTTTTAGCTCTTGGAGGACGCGATTGGGATGAGTTTTCGGGAATAGAGGCAAATCCTACATTCGAAACGTTAATGAAGGCTGTCCATAAAGTAAGAGAAGGAGGTTTTACCTACTTACTTGCAATCGGAGGTGGTTCTGTCATTGATGGAACTAAATTTGTCTCTGCAGCCAGCCTGTTTGAAGGAGACCCTATAGATTTATTTGGTTGGGGAATTGGAAAAGGACTACCCGTTCAAGAGGTTGTACCATTTGGAACGATTTTAACCTTACCAGCAACTGGTTCTGAAATGAATTCTGGAGCAGTGATTAGTTTTATTGAAAAAAATGCAAAAGTAAGTTTTAGAGGGCCAAAGACGTTTCCAGTATTTTCAGTATTAGAGCCCGAACTAACCTATACATTACCTGAACGTCAATTAGTAAACGGACTCTTAGACTCATTCATCCATGTAATGGAGAATTACTTAACCTATCCAGTAGGAGGGATTCTTCAGGATCGTTATGCAGAAAGCATCCTTCAAACGTTGATTGAGATTGCTCCTCGTATTATTGATATTCATCATATTGATTATAACGATAGAGCTACTTTTATGTGGTGTGCCACTAATGCGTTAAATGGGACAATTAATTTAGGCGTTCCGACGGATTGGTCTTCTCACGCATTAGGTCATGAAATCACTTTAAATCATGGAATAGACCATGGGAGAACATTATCAATTGTATTGCCAGCGATGATGAAAGTTAGAAAAAACCAAAAATGGGATAAGTTAGTTCAATATGGAAAACGCGTCTGGGGACTAGATGGAGAAGAGAATGAGGTTGTGGAACAAGCTATTATAAATACAGAAAAATTTTTCTCATCTCTAGGTGCTCCTACTCGATTTAGTGATGTAGGTTTAGGCGAAGAAGTAATCCCAGCATTAGTAGAAGGACTAAAACGTCATAAGAAGGTTGCTTTATCCGAACATGGAGATGTGACTCCAGAAGTTGCTTATGAGGTATATAAAACTGCTTTGTAAATAGAATGTACTTTTTATTAGTCTTGAATGAAAGGAAGATTAAATGGCTAGTGAATTGATTGAAAGCAAACTTAAGAATCTTCCTGATTTACCGGGTTGCTATATTATGAGAAATAGTAACGATGAGATTATCTATATTGGGAAGGCCAAAAATTTAAAAAATCGTGTTCGTTCTTATTTCAGAGGTGCGCATGATACTAAAACTGAAAAACTAGTTAGTGAAATCCACCATTTTGAGTATATTGTGACAAAGACAAATAAAGAATCTCTTTTACTCGAAATTAACCTGATAAAAAAATATCAACCGTACTACAATATTAAGTTGAAACAAGGGACGATGTATCCTTATTTAAAAATCACTTCAGAGAGGGATCCGCAATTAGTGATTTCTCACAAAGTTGAAAAAGATGGAGGAATCTATTTTGGACCTTATCCTAATGTAACTGCTGCTACATCTACCCAACAACTCATTCAAAAAATTTATCCATTAAGAAAATGTGGGAAGAATGAAACCAGAGCTTGTTTTTATTATCATTTAGGACAGTGCATCGGTTGTTGCGACCATGAAATTTCTGAGGAAGAGTACAAAACACAAATAAAAAAAATTCAACGCTTTTTAAATGGAGATGTTAAAACCATTAAAAATGATTTGAATCAGAGAATGTTAGAGGCCTCTGAGCGATTGGAATTCGAAAAAGCTATGGATTATCGTGATCAAATTCATTACATTGAAGCAACGGTTGAGAAGCAAAACATAATGAGTTCTGATTTCACGAATCGAGATGTATTTGCGTACTTTGTTGATCGAGGATGGATTTCAATTCAAGTATTTTTATTAAGACAATCAACGATTATTAAAAGGGAAGCAGCGATGTTTCCTATTTATGATCAAATTGAAGATGAAGTTCTATCCTTTATTATCCAGTTTTATGAAGATCAAAACCATATTTTACCTAAAGAAATATTAGTTCCGGATGCTTTAGATATTGATTTACTATCCGAGACACTGGGTGTAAAAGCTGTATCACCAAAAAGAGGATCTAAAAAAAGAATGCTAGACTTAGCGACTCAAAATAGTGAGATTTCTTTATTAGAGAAGTTTAGAAGGGAAGAGCAGAGTCAGTTAAAAACATTAGGTGCTTTAGATGAGTTATCACAAGCTCTTGGACTTGAAAAGTTGTCGGTGATTGAGTCTTTTGACCATTCAAATATTCAAGGTACGAATCCTGTTTCTGCTATGGTTGTTTTTCGAGATGGAAAACCCGATCGGAAACATTATCGAAAATTTAAGGTGAAGACGGTCCTTGGAAGCCATGAGTTTGCGACGACTCAAGAAGTGATAAGAAGACGTTATTCAAGATTGCTAAGAGAAAAAGCTGACCTTCCTGACTTAGTTTTAATGGATGGTGGAAAAATCCAAATGAAGGCTGCTATGGAAGTTCTTGAAGATGAACTAGGCTTATCTATTCCGGTTTGTGGGATGGTAAAAAATGATAAACATAAAACAGCTTCTTTAATTTATGGAGAAAAATTTACTCCTATTGAATTAGATCGAAAAGGACAAGCCTTTCAATTGATTCAAAGAGTCCAAGAAGAGGTTCACCGATTTGCTATAACTTTTCACAGACAAGTTAGAGGCAAGAATACTTTCTCTTCAAAATTGGAGTTAATAGATGGAGTAGGACCAAAAACTAGAAAGAAACTTTTAAGTCATTTTAAGACTACTACCGCAATAAAAAATGCTAGTGTTGAGGAGTTACGGAAGATTGGAATCTCTGAAAAAGTTGCAAGCAATATAATAACAACGTTTCAGAATGAATAAATTATTAAGAGTAAAACTAAAAAATGAAACAGGTAAATTATCTGTTTCATTTTTTAGTTTGCTTTTCAAGACTTAATCTTTGTTTTTTTTGGATGGATGTGCTATCTTTTTGATTGTTGAAAAATAAATAAAAGGTGGTTAAACCAATGAAAAAATGGATGAAAGCTGGTTTCGTTGCTGTGGCTACATTATTAGCAGCATGCGGAGCAAACACAACAAAAACACAAGAAACAACTGTATCAGTTTCAGATGCGCAAGCAAACTGGGATAAAATTGTTGAATCTGGTGTCATTAAAGTATCAACTGCAGGTACTTTATATCCACAATCATTCCATAATGATAATAATGAACTAACTGGTTACGATGTGGAAATCATGAAGGAAGTTGCGAAGCGTTTAAACCTTAAAGTTGAATTTACGGAAATGGGTGTCGACGGAATGTTAACAGCATTAGATAGTGGTATGACGGACATCGCCAACTATTCAATTGAAGAAGGTGCGAAAAACTTCGATGACTATTTACACACTACACCTCATAAATACTCATTTACATCAATGGTTGTTCGTGGAAGCGATAATTCAGGAATCCATTCTTGGGCTGATGTAAAAGGTAAAAAAGCAGCTGGTGCAGCAAGTACAAACTACATGAAGATTGCTAAAAAACTTGGTGCTGAATTAGTTGTTTATGACAACGTAACAAATGATGTATATATGTCTGATTTAGTAAACGGACGTACAGATGTAATTATCAACGATTACTACTTACAATCAATCGCGGTCGCTTTGCTAAAGATAAATATGACATTAAGATTAACGAAGGTGTTTACGCAAACCCTTATAGTTCAAGCTTCTCAATTTCATTAAATAACACTGTATTACGTGATAAGTTCAATGAAGCGATGGATGCAATGAAGAAAGATGGAACATTGAAAAAAATCTCTGAAAAATTCTTCGCTGGTCAAGACGTAACAGAACCTAAAGAATTCAAAACAGAAAAAATCGATATTTCAGATGTAGACTAATATGTTAAATAAAATCTTCGATATCAGTATTGCGATTAACAATTTTTGGTTTATTCTTAGTGGATTAGGATATACATTAGGAGTCGCATTAACAAGCTTCGTATTCGGAACGATTTTAGGATTTATTCTCGTATTAATGAGACGCTCCAGATTTCGTTTTCTACGTTGGGTTGCGACGTTTCATGTGTCCTTTATGCGTGGAACACCAACGCTAGTGTTTTTATTTTTACTATATTTTGGTTTACCATTCTTAAAAATAACGTTACCCGCTTTAGTCTGTGCGCTCCTTTGCTTTAGTATTGCAAGTAGCGCGTATATTTCTGAAGTATTGCGTTCGGCAATGGATGCAGTGGATAATGGCCAATGGGAAGCAGCGATGTCTCTTGGGATGAGTTATCGTCAAACTTTACAAAAAGTAATCGTACCTCAAGCGTTTCGAATTGCAATCCCACCATTAAGTAATGTGTTACTGGATATGATTAAAGGATCATCACTTGTTGCGATGATTTCACTACCTGATATTTTCCAAAATGCGAAAATTGTAGGTGGTCGTGAACAAAACTATATGACGGTTTATATTTTAGTAGCAATTATTTACTGGATTATCTGTTTGCTTTTCGAACAAGGGCAACGATATTTAGAAAAGAAAATGGCACTTTAATAGAAAATAGTACAGAGAACTGTGTAACAGCAGTTCTCTTTTTTATAGAAACGTTGAAACTATTTGAAGTATAAGAGTTTCTTCGTTAAAATGAATAGGACTCTAAAGAACATTGGTTATCGGAAAGGACACTTATGAATACAAAAACTATTTGGGAGCAACACGGCTTCCACACATTAACACCGATACAAGAAAAGACACAAGAACTGATTAAAGAGGGGACAGATATCGTAGCCATCTCACCAACAGGGACTGGGAAAACATTAGCGTATGTCGTTCCTATTTTGGAAAGAGTAAAAGCAGATAGGACATTGCAAGCTCTGATTGTAGCGCCTTCACAAGAATTAGCCCAACAAATTGGAACAGTAATTAGAGAATGGAAATCTCCAGAAATCCGTGTGCAAGTTTTAGCAGGAGGAGCAAATGTTAAACGACAAGTAGAAAAGTTAAAAGAAAAACCAGAAATCGTTGTCGGAACACCTGGACGATTACTAGAACTTTCTAAACTTCGTAAATTAAAGCTACATCAAGTAGAACTACTTGTATTAGATGAGGCAGATTATTTACTAGACCCGGAGCAATTGAATAATACGAGAGAACTTGTAAAAAAACTTCCTTCTGAAAGACAAGTACTTTGTTTTTCAGCGACAAAGAATAAAAATTTAGAAGAAGTGAATAAATGGATTAATATGCAACCGACTTTTGTTGAAGTTTCAGAGGGAAACGCTGCGCATGCGAATGTAATTCATGGATATATTGAATGTCCAACTAGAAAACGGGATGAGGTATTAAGAAAGCTCGCTTTCTCAGAAAATGCAAACCAAGCATTAGTTTTCGTTAATTCGATTGCAAACGCTGCATTACTCGGAGAAAAGTTATCGTTTCATCAAGTCCCAGTTGCACTTTTATCAAGTGATGCTCATCAAACGGAACGTAAGAAAGCTATTGATTTATTTAAAAAAGGCCAGATTCCGTTCTTACTTAGTACTGATGTAGCACAGCGGGGACTGGATATTGAAGATTTACCACTTGTTATTCATTATGATATTGCAGACTCAACAGATCAATATACACATCGATCTGGTCGCACAGGACGAATGGGGAAAGATGGTTTAGTTCTGAGTCTAGTGAACGACCGTGAACTAAGAGACTTGAAGAAAGTTGCTGGAAAACATAAACTAGTTCCATTCGAATTATATGCAGGACAATTAAAACCAGTTGAGCAATTGAAGAAGAAAGAAGGAAGTTCTAAGAAACCAATTCAGAAACGAAAGAAGGGGAATAAGAATGGAAATCATCGAGGATTTAAAAAGTCAAATTAGTTTCTTCGGATTTGAAATGACAGATACCGATAGCTTAATAGCTTTAGATAAAGGAGAACAGAACTTTGTACTCTTTTGGGCTAAAGATGGTTTCGTTCTGTTTGAAACTTCTAAAGAAGGTGTTTGGAGAGCAAATAGACCCATCGTTATCCCTTCCAATCGTATTCAAAAAGTTTCTTTTGAAAAGAGGCTTTTAGGAAATCCAAAACTAATATTGCAATATTTAGATAAAGAGGAGACTTTCGTTGTACCGATGAAATGCAGATTTCATCAAAATCAAAAAACAGAAGTAAAGAAATTCATTAATACAATAGAAGGATTAAAAGGGTAGTTGTATGGAAAGTATAAGTTCACCTAAGAACGAAAAAATTAAGGAGCTTGTTAAACTTCAGACTGCAAAAGGTCGTAAGAAAGCAGGGATGTATCTTCTTGAAGGGGAACACCTTGTTGAAGAAGCGATTAAAGAAAGAGCTCAGATTAAGTTGATAGTGGTTACCAGTAATCGTCTTGAAGACTATGAAAATCTGTTAGCCCAAACAGATGTACAGGTGCTAGTTGTATCACAAGACATCTTCCATAAGTTATCAATGACGGAGACGACTCAAGGGATTTTAGCAGTTGTTGAAATTGTTAAGCAGGAGATATTACCTCATAAAGGTCGCTTCATTGTGCTAGACGCAGTTCAAGATCCTGGTAATTTAGGAACGATTGTAAGAACGGCTGATGCTGCTGGTTTTGATGCGGTTGTTTTAGGGACGGGGACGGTTGATTTATATAACGACAAAGTTCTTCGCTCCATGCAAGGAAGTCATTTTCACATTCCCGTTTTCCAAGCGAACTTACAAGAATACTTGCCAATACTCAAAGAGAAGGGTGTTCAAGTGGCTGTTACAGCATTGCATCGAGATTCAAAGGATTATTCAGTCTTACAAGGAGCAATCAGATGTAGCTATTGTCGTTGGTAATGAAGGCCAGGGAGTCTCTGATGACGTGATTGATTTAGCAGATGTCGTAGTGACGATTCCGATGTTTGGAAAAGCGGAATCACTGAACGTTGCAATTGCTTCAGCTTTATTAATGTATAAAACGAAAGAAACGAAGGAGTAATGAATGGATAATAGACCAAATCCAATGGGAAGAAAACGTCCCATTCTTGAAACCGTTAAAACTATGACAATTATTTTCTTTGCTTTAAGTGCCATTGCAGCTTTATATGATTTTGCCTTAGCTGTGAGAGTACTAATCATGGCGATAGTAATGTTTGGTCATCTATACCATCATGTTATTTTCAAAAAAGCATAAATTAGATGATAGAGAAAAAGAAAACGAAGAGTCGTAATGAAGCTGTAAAATCGATTGACAGAATATTTGTCTTTAGGTATAATAATTTAGTACTGTTTCAGTAGCTCAGCAGGATAGAGCATTCGCCTTCTAAGCGAACGGTCGGGGGTTCGAATCCCTCCTGAAACGCTAAATTGAAAGAGCATTATCAAATTAAATTTGATAATGCTCTTTTTATTTTAAGTCAGTGAAAATCAAGGTAAAAAGGTTAGATTGTGAATAATTAAGGTTACTTTGTGAAATATTTCATTCTGTTTCAAAAAAATTTTAGTACAGCAGATATCAAACTGTTATAATACATCTTTCACAACTTTTACACTGCCTTAAAATAGCTATTATAACAATACTTAACAAAATCTTTGTATTTTTTTACACTTATGTATTGCACTTAGATTTAATTGTGTTATAATATTTGTGTAGATAGCTGTTATAAGTTTCACAACCAATTATCTAAGGAGGAAAAATTTATGGAACAATGGAACGGTTTCAAAGGTAAAGTATGGAAAGAAGAAGTTAATGTCCGTGACTTTATCCAAGAAAACTACACACTTTATGAAGGAGACGACAGTTTCTTAGCTGGACCTACTGAAGCTACTAAAGCTTTATGGGCACAAGTAATGGACTTGAACAAACAAGAACGTGAAGCTGGTGGTGTCTTAGACATGGACACTAAAGTTGTATCAACAATCACTTCACATGGTCCTGGTTACTTAAACAAAGATTTAGAAACAGTTGTTGGTTTCCAAACTGAAAAACCATTCAAACGTAGCTTACAACCATTTGGTGGTATCCGTATGAGTGAACAATCAGCTGAAGCTTACGGATTCAAGATCGACGAAGAAATTTCTCGTATCTTCCGTGACTGGCGTAAAACTCACAACCAAGGTGTATTCGATGCTTACACTCCAGAAATGCGTGCAGCTCGTAAATCAGGTGTTATCACAGGTTTACCAGATGCTTACGGACGTGGACGTATCATCGGTGACTACCGTCGTGTAGCTTTATACGGGGTTGATCGTTTAATCGCTGAAAAACAAAAAGACTTCGCTAATATTGGCGATGGCACAATGTCAGACGATGTTATTCGTTTACGTGAAGAAGTTTCAGAACAATACCGTGCATTATTAGAATTAAAAGAATTAGGTAACATCTACGGATTCGATATTTCTAAACCAGCTTCAAACGCTCGCGAAGCTTTCCAATGGTTATACTTAGGATACTTAGCAGCTATTAAAGAACAAAATGGTGCGGCTATGTCTCTTGGACGTACTTCAACATTCTTAGATATTTATGTACAACGTGACTTAGAACGGAACATTAACTGAAGAACAAGCACAAGAGCTTGTTGACCACTTCGTTATGAAATTACGTTTAGTTAAATTCGCTCGTACACCAGAATACAACGCATTATTCTCAGGAGACCCAACTTGGGTAACTGAATCAATCGCCGGTGTTGGTGAAGATGGACGTCCATTAGTAACTAAGAACAGTTTCCGTTTCTTACACACATTAGTAAACTTAGGACCAGCTCCAGAACCAAACTTAACAGTTCTTTGGTCAACTCGTTTACCAGAAAACTTCAAATTGTTTGCAGCTAAAACTTCTATTCAAACTTCTGCAATCCAATATGAAAACGATGATGTAATGCGTCCTGAGTGGGGTGACGACTATGGAATTGCTTGCTGTGTATCTGCTATGCGTATCGGTAAACAAATGCAATTCTTCGGTGCTCGTGCTAACTTAGCGAAAACATTATTATATGCGATCAACGGTGGTATCGATGAAAAATCTAAAGCACAAGTTGGTCCTAAATATCAACCAATCACTTCAGAATACTTAGATTACGATGAAGTAATGGCTAAATACAACGACATGATGGAATGGATTTGTGGTTTATACTTAAACACATTAAACATCATTCACTACATGCATGATAAATACAGCTACGAAAGAATTGAAATGGCATTACATGACACTGAAATTCTACGTACAATGGCAACTGGTATCGCTGGATTCTCAGTAGCAGTTGATTCATTATCAGCTATTAAATATGCGAAAGTTAAAACTATTCGTGATGAAGATGGCGTTGTTGTAGACTATGAAGTAGAAGGCGACTTCCCTAAATATGGTAACAACGATGATCGTGCTGACGAAATCGCTGTTTGGTTATTGAAAGAATTCATGACTAAAGTTAAAAAACATAAAACTTACCGTAATGCTAACATACAACTTCTATCCTTACAATTACTTCTAACGTAGTTTATGGTAAGAAGACAGGTAACACTCCTGATGGACGTCGTGCTGGCGAACCATTTGCACCAGGTGCTAACCCAATGCATGGTCGTGACACACACGGAGCATTAGCTTCATTATCATCAGTTGCTAAAGTACCTTACAAATATGCATTAGATGGTATCTCAAATACATTCTCAATCATTCCTAAAAGCTTTTAGGACGTGAATTAGATGTACAAGAAGAAAACTTAGTTTCTATGTTAGATGGTTACGCTTCTAAAAGGGTGGTCACCACTTAAACATCAACGTATTCAACCGTGATACATTATTAGATGCTATGGAACACCCAGAAGAATACCCACAATTAACAATTCGTGTATCTGGTTACGCAGTTAACTTCATTAAATTAACTCGTGAACAACAATTAGACGTAATCAACCGTACAATGCACGAAAGCATGTAATCTCAAGGTGTGAGGTCGACTTTACAAGGAGACCGAAACGGATTACACAAAAGTGTGAGGTCGACTGGCAAAATTGTTGAATTAAGAGAAACGGATGGGCAAAATCGTCCATCCGTTTTTTTAATCGAAATGGCCCTAAAGGACACGAATTGTGATATACTAGAAGAGAAAAGATAGGAGGAATAATGATGAGTGAACCAGTAACTGGATATATTCATTCTACAGAGAGTTTTGGTTCTGTAGACGGACCAGGTATCCGTTTTGTAACCTTCATGCAAGGTTGTCGTATGCGTTGTGAGTTTTGTCATAACCCAGATACTTGGAATATTGGGGGCGGTCATCCGATTACTTCTCAAGAATTACTCGATCAAGCATTGCAATATCGTGCATTCTGGGGACGTAAAGGTGGCGTAACTGTCAGCGGAGGAGAGCCTTTATTGCAAATTGATTTCTTAATCGATTTCTTTAAACGTTGTAAGAAAGCTGGAGTACACACAACATTAGATAGTTGTGGAATGCCATTTACGTATGACGAACCATTCTTTTCAAAATTCGAAGAGTTATTAGAATATACAGATCTTATTTTATTAGATATTAAACATATTGATGATGAACAACATAAGAAATTAACAGGATGGACGAATAAAAATATTCTTCAACTAGCAGAATATTTATCAGACAAAGGGCAACCCGTATGGATTCGCCACGTGTTAGTTCCAGAACGTTCAGACTATGATGAATATCTCATCCGATTAAGTGAATTTGTAAGTAAATTGAAAGAACGTATTGAAGTTTGAGATTTTACCGTATCACAAATTGGGTGTATATAAATGGAAAGAAATTTAGGAATTCCATATAAATTGGATCATATTGAACCACCAACTCAAGAACGTGTGGATAATGCTCGACGAATTTTAAGAACTGATGATTATAAAGGATTTTTAAATGCCTAATCGAAATGAACTGTTATAGTGTAAAAGCTATAACAGTTTCTTTTTATGTCTAAAATTCTTTATGTATAAGTGCATTATTTTGTTGGTTTTAATTGGTAATTATGTTAAAATTGTCAATGTAAATTTAAATAGAGAGAGGCCATAAAATGAGTAAATTATTAGTTTTCGGACATCAAAATCCAGATACTGATGCAATTACATCAGCAATTTCATATGCTTTCTTATTACGTCAATTAGGTGAGGATGCAGAAGCAGTTGCCTTAGGGACTCCTAATGAAGAAACACAATATGCATTAAATTATTTCAAGAAAGAAGCTCCTCGAGTTATTGGGGATGTTTCACAAGAGACAAACCGTGTTGCTTTAGTGGATCATAACGAAGTACAACAAAGCGCAACTGGTGTAGAAAAAGTAGAAGTTGAATTTGTAGTGGATCATCACCGTATTGCAAATTTCCAAACAGCAAATCCTTTATTCTATCGTGCAGAACCTGTTGGATGTACGAATACTATTTTGTACAAAATGTATAAAGAATATGGGGTTGAAGTCCCTAAAGATATTGCTGGATTAATGGTATCTGCAATTGTTTCGGATACTTTATTATTCAAATCTCCAACATGTACTCAACAAGATATTGAAGCAGCAACCGATTTAGCAAACATTGCTGAGATTGATGTGAATGTCTATGGTCTAGAAATGTTAAAAGCCGGAACAAATCTTGGTGACAAATCTGAAGCGGAGTTAATTGACTTAGATGCTAAATCATTCCCAATGGGGGGAGCGAATTTACGTATTGCTCAAGTAAATGTTGTAGATCCTGAAGAATTATTGGCTCGTAGAGAAGCCTTAGAAGAAAGTATGAGAGATGCAAATTCAGAAAATGGATATGATACTTTTGTTTTTGTAATTACAAATATCTTAACAAGCGTTTCAACAGTTTTAGTTGTAGGAGATTATAAAGACAAAGTTGCCCAAGCGTTCAACTCAAGCTATACAGATGGATTACTTACATTACCAGGAGTTGTTTCTCGTAAAAAACAAGTAGTACCACCATTAACTGTTGCTTTTGAAGGATAAAATTTTGAGTGGGTGAGGAACAATTTTATTCCTCCCCATTTTTTTGTAAAGGAAATAAATCATGCGTAATTTGATACAATTTATGAAAGATTTTGTTGTTCCACAGTCAAAAAAAGAGTGGACGATTTCTTTTAATTTCGATTACAGTTCGAAATTTTAACCGTAATGAAGAAAATTTTATACACAAAGTATTTAGGTCTTGTCTGTTTTGCAGGAATTTGATAATGAAAGTCTTTTGATTGGTCATGGTAGAGGTAGTATCCCACTTTTCTAAATCTAGTCCAAGGTAAATGGGAGACTATGATTCAATTTTTAACAACGTATTCTATAGGCTTTTTCGATTTAGCAAAAATCTTCTCAAATTGGTGAATTGATTAATCATTGTATTATGGAAGAACAAACGATTATAGGTTCAGGATTTTGATGGTTATACAGACTAATTTTTATATTATGGATCCAGAGGGAAATCGATTTGAAATTTATGGTTGTTGAAAGAGAGTGGTTCTCAAGAAGTTGATCAATATCTAGAAGGAAACTGCAGATGAAATCGTTCGTTGCATGAATTTATTGATGGAATTGATGGAGGCTGAAGAATTTCCACCAAGTGCGAGAATTACGCACACTTGCACTATAATGTGATGCGATGTTGAAGCAAACAACTGAATTTTTTTAATAAACAACTTCTTGTATTCAAAACTACATATGATTATGTAACGAAAGCGAAAAGAAAACTTTTAAAAGTGAAACCGTGATGGGATACTCATTAGCTATAAATTCCTGGGAATGAAAGGAATAAGAATCAGTCAAGAGTATTTATGGGTTTCATGATATCGAATGGCGAGTTCCAAATATGCAAGGAACTAGAAAATCTTGTGTCTCCATTTAGAAATGAATCAAAGTGCTTTTCATTATTATGATGCTATGTTGAAAAGTCCCTACTGAAAGATGGGATGAATATTGTTTCAAAGTAGGGTGATCATTCATGAGTTTACTTGAGACATACTCATATCGTAAATACCGTAAAAATAAACTGATTTCGTCACTGTATTATCAGTGATTGCCGTTATCATTTCTGGGATTTTTTACAAGCATTTACATTAAAAGTATTTATCCAACCTTCAAATCTTTACTTTCTAGTGGTTTTTTTGGAGTGTTGCAATTTTAATAAATCAAATATCCAGAATTATTTGGTGTAGAGTTATCCATTTCGATTTTATTAATATTACTCAATATTCCTGTGGCCATTTTATGTTATAGAGGGATTAGTGCTCGTTTTACGTTTTATTCGATTCTTCAAGTTTTTGTTGGAAGTTTCTTTATTCGTGTTTTAAATTTTGATCCTTTATTTGTCGATGACACTATGTTGAATGTAATTTTTGGTGGAGTATTAAACGGCTTGTATGTTTCGCTCGCACTGAAAGGGAATGCTTCAACAGGGGGAATGGATTTTATTGCATTATATGTTTCGAATAAGAGCGGAAAAACCATCTGGCAACAAGTATTTCTTATTTAATACATTATTACTTGTAATATTTGGGGCGTTATTTGGATGGAGAAATGCAGGTTATTCGATTATATTCCAATACATTTCTACGAAAGTGATTAGCACATTCCATCAGAGATATCATAGGGTTACATTACAGATTACGACTCGTTATGGGGAAGATGTTATGCAATCTTATTTAAAGAATATAAGGCATGGAATATCATGTGTGGACGCTATTGGAGGATTTAGTCGAGAAAAAATGTATCTATTACATACAGTAATTTCATCTTATGAAGTTATGGATGCCGTAGCTGTTATTAAAGAAGCGGATCCTCGTGCGATTATCAATCAAATTAGTACAGAAAACTTTTATGGAAGATTCCATAGAGAACCAGAGTAGGGAGGTAATTAAACTGCAAGCTATTTCTAAAAAAGATATTTTAAAATCGTTTATGCTCGTAACTTTAGGCTGTTTTTTATTTTCATACACTATTAACGCTGTAGTAATAGCTAATCATTTTGGTGAAGGTGGCCTTACGGGAGTAACACTTCTTATGTTCTATACGCTAAATATTGATCCTGCATTATCAAGTCTAGTTTTAAATGTTTTTTTATTAATCGTCGGTTATCGTTACTTGAGAAGAAAAACAATGATTTATACAGTTCTTGCTGTATTTGAACTACCGATGTTTCTAAAATACACTCAGGAATGGCCAGTATTTGTACCTGAGAATCTAGTAGTAGCCTCGGTTGCTGCTGGTGTATTTGTTGGTATTGCTTTGGGACTTGTTATTTTAGGAAAAGGCACAACTGCTGGAACAGATATTATTGCAATGATGATGAATAAATATCTTGGATGGCCAGTTTCATCTTCATTATTGGTAATTGATACTATTGTCGTTACTCCTTTAGCTTTTGTAATAGGATTTGAGAAAGCTGTTTTAACGTTAATGATGCTATTTATTGCAAGTAAGGTTATTAATTTTATACTTGAAGGATTTAACCCACGAAAAGCAATAATGATTATTTCAAATCAATACGAACTAATTGGTCAAAAGATTCAAGAGCAATTAGACAGAGGAATCACGGTTCTTGATGGGCATGGATTTTACTCAAAAGATAAAAGACAAGTTCTTTATGTTGTAGTGAATCGTCAACAATTAATGCCAATTCAACGCATCATTCATGAAATAGATCCGAACGCCTTTGTTATTATTACAGATGTAAATCAGGTCATTGGAGAAGGATTTACTTTCTACTTTGACGACAGTGGAAATAAATTTTTGCATTAAAAAGGATGGGGAGTATGAAAATTAAGAAAGCTTTGGGAATTTTTATAGGTTTACTTTTTATGAATGGACAAGCGGTTTTAGCAAATGAAAATCAAACAGAATCAACAGTGAATAAAAATGTTACTGAAGAAACTACTACCGTTGCAAAGCCTGAAAAAGATGAAGTCACTACAAAAGAAACGGTATTGAAAAAGAAAGAAGAGGCTCCTAATAAAGAAAAAGAAGTGAAACGCACCGGATGGATGAAGGATTCAAATGGGATTTGGTACTATTATAATCAAAATGGTGTTCTAGAGACTTCTAAATGGATTGGGGACTATTATTTAGAACATAATGGTCAAATGGCGACAAATAAGTGGGTAGATGATTATCGCTATTATGTTGATTCTTCAGGAAAATGGATACCAGGAAAAATCAAAAAAACCGGTTGGAAAAAGGAAGATGGTTTTTGGTACTATTATGACGTACAAGAAAATCTTACTCGAAACAAATGGGTCGATTCTTATTATTATTTAGGATCTGATGGGAAAATGAGTGTTGATAATTGGGTTGATAATTACCAATATTACGTCGATAAAGATGGTGTTTGGATTCCAGAAAAGCAAAAAGAAAATTGGGTTAGATTAGATTCTATTTGGTATTTCTATGAAAATGGATTACCAGTAAGAAATGTATGGAAAGGAAATTACTTTCTACAAGAAGATGGCACAATGGCAACGAACAAATGGGTAGATGATTATCGTTATTTTGTTGGTGATAATGGTGCTTGGATTAGAGATAAGAAGATGAAATCTGGATGGGTAAAAGAGAATGGTTATTGGTACTTTTACGAAGGAAAAGAATCTCTAGTTAAAAATGCTTGGAGAGGTAATTATTACTTGGGTGAAACGGGAGAGATGCTCGTTAATCAATGGGTCGATCAAAATCGATACTATGTCAATGAGGATGGAAAATGGATTCCAGAAGCCCAAAAAGGGAAAGATGGATGGAAACAAAACTCTTCCGGTGATTGGTATCATTTTTCAAATGGTATTCCTTCCCGAAACAAATGGGTCGGAAGTTATTATCTTTTAGATGATGGAAAGATGGCAACCAATAAATGGGTAGATAATTTTAAATATTATGTAGGTTCTGATGGTGCTTGGGTTTCCAACATTAGCGAAGCTAAAAATCGTAAAGAAATCTTACTGGATTTAGCTCGAGGCTTTATTGGAGTAGAACAGTATGATCCTCTTCACCAATATTTGGTGAATCAATATAATTCTGGACCAAGTAGTTATAGTGGATATAAAGTACAAAGCTGGGATGATTGGTGCGATGTTTTTGTTTCATCTATGTACCAAATTGCGGGAATGATTGACCTTATTGATAAAGAAGCGTATGTTCCTTATCACATAAATATTTTCAAAAATAAGAGAATTTGGATTGGCAAATCAACACCAAGAGCTGGAGATATTGTAACTTTTGACTGGAATGGTGATGGTCTTGCAGATCATATTGCGATTGTTGAAAAAGTAGAAGATGGGAAAATCGTAACTATTGAAGGAAATACCACGGAACATTTGAATGTTGATGAGTCAAAAGTAGTGCGCCACACTCATCGCTTATCCGCATACTATATCATTGGGTACGCTCGTCCTAACTATTAAATTTATGTTATAAAAAAGCCAGTCATTTTTGACTGGTTTTTATCTTTTTATTGCTCAAAAAGCACTCAATTCAGCGTATATTAACGGTTGATTTTAGTGAAAGAAATTTCTCAGTAGTTATGGTTATTATAAAATTAAATCAATAAAATGATTAAATTTATATAAAGGAGGTAGCTTTTATGGTAGGGATTATCATTGCAAGTCACGGTGAATTTCGCAGATGGAATTAAAACAATCTGGTTCAATGATTTTTCGGAAATCAAGAAAAAGTTGAATCTGTTGTATTTTATGCCAAGTGAAGGCCCTGAAGACTTACAAAGAAAACTGCGTGAAGCTGTTGATAGCTAGAGACTGAAGAAATTCTATTTTCTAGTAGATTTATGGGGTGGTAGTCCCATTTCAACCAAGCAAATATTTTGTTTGAAGAAGATCCTGAACACCGTGCAATTGTAGCTGGTTTAAGCTTGCCGATGTTAATTGAATCGTACGCAAGTCGTTTTCTCAATGAATACATCACATGAGATCGCAAAAAGCGATTGCACCAACTAGCGATTGAAGGAGTGAAGATTCGTCCAGAATCTCTTCAACCAGAAGAGAAGAAAGAGGAGAAAGCTGAATCTGCAGCACCAGTTTCAAACGGAGCAATTCCAGAAGGAACTGTCATCGGAGATGGCAAAAATCAAATTTGTTTTAGCTCGTGTCGATACTCGTCTTTGTTACATGGACAAGTAGCAACAAGCTGGACGAAAAGCAACAAATCCAAACCGTATCATCGTAGTTTCTGATAAAGTTGCAAAAGATGACTTACGTAAGAAATTAATTGAACAAGCAGCACCTACTGGAGTTCGTGCTCATGTGATTCCACTAAATAAACTAGTTGAAGTTTATAACGATCCACGTTTTGGGGATACAAAGGCATTATTATTATTCGAAACACCTCAAGAGGCTTTAGAAGTGATTGAACAAGGTGTATATTGATGAATTGAAATATTGGTTCAATGGCGCACTCAGTCGGTAAAGTTCAAATTAGTAATGCATTATCTATTAGACCAAGATGATGTGGAAACTTATAAAAAATTACGTGACTTAGGTGTTAAAATGGATGTTCGAAAAGTTGTTTCGGATTCTCCTGCCGACATCTTTAAATTGATTGAAGCAAAGTCTAATGAAGGCTTGAAACTATAATAGAGAGATAGGAGATTATTATGGATTTTAATGCATTTCAAATTATTTTAGTCCTAATTGTCGCATTCTTAGCTGGTTTGGAAGGGAATCTTTAGACGCAGTTTCCAATTCCATCAACCAATTATTGCTTGTACATTAGTTGGGACTTGCGACAGGACATTTAACTGAGGGAATTATCCTTGGTGGTTCTTTACAAATTATTGCACTTGCTTGGGCAAACGTAGGTGCTGCAGTGGCACCAGATGCTGCTTTAGCGTCTGTAGCTTCAGCTATTATTTTTATTAAAGGGAATGATTTTTCTGATGCTGGGACGTAACTTAGCGATTGGTACTGCAGTTACTTTTAGGAACAGTTGGTCTTAGTATTAACAATGGTGGTACGTACATTATCAGTTGCATTAGTCCATAGAGCGGATGCAGCGGCTGAAAAAGGAGACTTCAAAGGAGTTTCATTCTGGCATTATGTTGCATTATGTTTGCAAGGGATTACGTATTATGATTCCAGCTGGATTACTTTTATTCTTACCTTCAGATGTTGTTCAAGGTTACTTAAAATCAATTCCTGATTGGTTTGCTAATGGTATGACAATTGGTGGTAACATGGTAGTTGCAGTGGGGCTAGCAATGGTTATTAACTTAATGGCTTCTAAAGAAACTTGGCCATTCTTCTTCATCGGTTTCGCAATCGCTCCTTTAAACGAGTTAACATTGATTGCAACTGGTGTTATCGCTTTAAGTTTAGCGTTAATTTACTTAAACTTATCTAATAACAGCGGAAATGGTTCAACTGGTGGACGTTCAGGTTCTGGAGACCCACTAGGTGACATTTTAAATGACTACTAAGGAGTGTGAATGAGATGACAGAGAAAAAAGTATCTTTAACGAAACAAGACCGCTTAAAAGTTATGTTACGTTCACAATTCTTACAAGGTTCTTGGAACTATGAACGTATGCAAAATGGAGGATGGGCATTCTCCCTAATTCCTGCATTGAAAAAATTATACCCAAATCCAGAAGATTCAAAAGCAGCATTAAAACGTCACTTAGAATTCTTTAATACACATCCATATATTGCTTCACCAATTCTTGGGGTAACTTTAGCTTTAGAAGAAGACCGTGCAAATGGTGCTCCAATTGATGACGCAACAATTCAAGGGGTTAAAGTTGGTATGATGGGACCACTAGCTGGTATCGGTGACCCTGTATTCTGGTTTACTGCTCGTCCTATTTTAGGTGCGATTGCCGCTGGGTTAGCAGCAACGGGTTCAATCATTGGACCATTATTCTTCTTTATTGTTTGGAACTTAATTCGTATCGGTTTTATGTGGTATACACAAGAGTTAGGATATCGCCAAGGTTCTGAGATTACTAAAGACTTATCTGGTGGTATTTTACAATCTATTACAAAAGTTTCATCAATTGTAGGGATGTTTGTAATGGGGATTTTAGTACAACGTTGGACAAGTATGAAATTCCCACTTGTCTTAACAAAAGTACAATTGACGGCTGATCAATATATTCAAACACCTGGAAAAGATGATGTTGTGACTGGTGGACAACTTCAAGAGATTGTTGCTAAATTATTAGATGGTAAAAAAACATTATCACTGAAGCTGTAACTACACTTCAAGATAACTTGAATACAAGTTAATCCCAGGGATTAGCTGCATTACTATTAACATTCTTTCGTAATGTGGTTATTGAAGAAAAAAATGTAAAACCAATTTACATTATCTTTGGGCTATTTGTCATTAGGTATTTTAGCTGGTTTAACAGGAGTAATGGCTCCTTAATCATAGAGGATTGGAGAGTAGACTATGGTTGTATCATTAAATACAAAAAGCCATTTATAAAGACAAAAAGCAAACCTATTTAATGGGAGGACTAGGATTTAAACAAATGGGTGATATTCTGATTGGAGATCGTGCATTTTGAATTTTATAATCATCAAAACCAGAAAGCTATCTTCAAATTCCATGGGAAGAAATTAAACTGGTAAGAGCTCATGTCATGTTTAAAGGGAAGTTTTATTCAGAGCGTACTATATTGATACGAAATTCATCTGAAAACATTTCCAGTTTGTATCTACAGATGCTGGATCGAACTCTTAAAAATGATGCGAGAATTTTATTGGAAATGATAAAAATCGTGAAAAAAACTGAACCAATCATTTCAGTTTTAAAAAAACTATTTTCAAAAGATAAAGAAAAAGGCGAATGTGTAAAAACATTCGCCTTTTTAATTTTCATTTGTAAGTAGATAAATGGATAAGAATCCATGGAAAGATTCTAAATTCACGTTTAGCATATGTTACAAATTCTCCATCGTTTTGTGAGCTTTTAATAGGTCATTAATTTTGAATACTTGGCTGTAGTACACTGAGTACTCTTTGTAAAGTATTAGGGGAACAGTTTGAAATGAGTACCCATTTGTTAAAAATAAACGGAAAAGCTTTTTAGAACTCGTAAAACGCACACACTTTTCTGAGCAACTGACGACTTTGAAAATGAGTGATTTCCTTGTGTTGCAGATAGGTACAAAAGCGAATCCTCCACCCAAAGTAGACGAATGATTGAAAAGCTCCAAGTAGAAGATTATGTGTCACAGTAAAAGCTTTCGTTTGTTATCAAGAGTGATTACGGGCGTCAAACTCTTTCACGTTCTCTAAAAAGCCTTTAATAATCGGTGTGAGGTAAGATGCTTTTTTAATTCCGTTTTAGATTCAAGGACAGCTTGTCTTTGCTTTTTTTGGTTTAATTTCGCAAATAGCAGCATCGATTCCCAAATCCCAGTCGAATTTAAAGTGCATACCTGATGTTCCTGAATTTTTCTTCTGAATAGGTGAGGAATTCTAAGTCAATAGATATGCATTCTTTGAAAGGTTTTCTATGAACACTTTCTCGCATCATGAGTTAAAGATTCATCTCTCAGAAAAAGTCATTCCCAGTTCCAGCTGGTAAGATAGCTAGAGAGGTACATAGATGTTCATGTTTGTTTTTAAATATTGAAGAGCTTCATTGAGAGTGCCATCTCCACCAACAATGACGACTTTATCGTATGTTCGATTTCTCTCAGGTAGATGTTTTTCCATCAGTTCGGGAAGTTCTCCAGCTCTTTGTGTTTGAAGAGTTTTGAAAGTGGATGCTACTTTTTCTGTACAAAGCTTCAACAATATGATTAATTTGTAGTTGACCTGAAATGACTTCCAGACATCGGATTTCCCAAAAAAATAAATAAATTCATGCTAAACATCCTTTCAATTGCTTCATTATTATAGCATAAAATGAAAGTCAAAAATAGAGTGCATTTTTCAAGAAATAACGTATAATGAGAGACGAGGTGAAAGTATGGCTAATGATTTTTTTGAACGACGTATTAAATCCAACGTGGAAAGAATTTAAGTAGAGAGTCGAAAAGAAGTTGTAATTTCGAAATGTACTAAGATATTTTTCGTAAATCCAATGCTCGACCATTGAAGAACCTAAGAAGTTTGTCAAATTTGAATTACGCTGGAATCACTAAATGAAACGTTTTGAAGTCATGATTGATGGAAGAGAGTTTTGTATTTTGTTCCTGGACAAAAGAGGTTATTTCTTTAGGCTGGGATAGCGGATTGTCAGGACTTTCTGGTCTTGACTGTAGTGAAGAGACGTCAAGAGCTAGATTTTGCCTTTAAACGTTATTTAAACCAACATCTAACGGGGCTTTATGTTTCCTCAAATCAAAGATGTTCAAGAAAAAGACTTATCGAGTGAAAAAAATTGACCACGCAAATCGTTGAAGATGGGCATCAATTTAATGACGTCAGACTTAAGAAAAGTAAATATTCCTGCAATGTTAGTCGAAAAGAAACCGAATTTTGTAGGACTACGCTTTATTGGAAACTATTCTGTGGTTACTGGATCAACTACAGGTGCAGAGGACACCGTATCATATGAAACCCTTGATCGATTTTAGAAGAAGCGATGACTCCAGATAATTCAATGGAAGCTCTTTATTCCAAGAATTTCCAAGAGCGGTACGAGTGGATCGTTACTTTATGCAACAAGATATTCAAAGAATCCCTGACAATTTTGCTTGCTATGTAGCGGATCCTGTTAGTTATGAAGAGGCTAGCAAAAGAAATTGAAACGATACAGGAATGGGGACTTTTAAATGAAGATGAATGGGAGTATTGCTGTGGTAGTGGCACTAGTCGTCTGTTTAAATGGGGGAAATCAATTACATCGTTCTCTGATTCAGGATGAAGCTGAATTCTCCTTTATGGAAGGAAAATATGTTTGGGTTTGGAAATCGCAAATGCGGAATTTGGCCCAGAAATTAATAGAAGGGTCGACCTTATACAAAAGGGGCGTGGCTTGAAGAAAACTTCAAAGCGCCGGTATTAAATTTATTACCATTATCGTCTTATTATTCAGTGAAATTTACCGTTATTAGTGGATCCTAATGGGCATCTTTAGCTGCAGGCTATTACTGCGCTAAGACGTGCGATTCGAATTGAAATGTAATGATGAAATCAGTCACAGTTGTGGCTGATTTTTTAAATATTTATTAAAGTCAAAAAAAGTCAAATAAAATTATTGACCTTTTCTGACTAATGGTGTATACTTTAATCATGGTCAAGAGACCACAAAAAGGAGGAATGAAGATGAATATTGAAAAAATGACTACAACAATGCAACAAGCATTAGGCCAAGCGCAACAAATTGCGATGGTACGTAAACATCAAGAAATTGATATTCCTCATTTATGGAAAGTATTTATGGAACCAAATCACTTTGCTAGAAATTTATATAGTGATTTACAAGTGAATGACAAAGAATTTGAGGAATTAATTGATAAAGAATTAGACCGTATTTCTGTAGTGGAAGGACAAAATGTCCAATATGGTCAAAGTATGAGTCAAAACTTATATCGACTCTTTACAGAAGCTGAAAAGATTAGAGAAAGTTTTAAAGACGATTACTTATCTACAGAGGTAGTTGTACTTGCGTTAATGGAACTACAAAATCATCCATTGACTCGTTATTTAGTACAACATCACGTAACAAAAGAAAATTTGAGAGCTCGTATTGAAGAGCTAAGAGGGGGAGAACGTGTGACTAGTCAAAATCAAGAAGAACAATATGAAGCATTATCAAAATATGCACGTAATTTAAATGAAGCTGTTCAATCTGGTAAACAAGATCCAGTCATTGGACGTGACGAAGAAATCCGAGATGTGATTCGTATCTTATCTCGTAAAACAAAAAATAACCCTGTCTTAATCGGGGAACCTGGTGTTGGTAAAACAGCAATCGTTGAAGGATTAGCTCAACGTATTGTTAAAAAAGACGTACCAGAAAACTTAAAAGATAAATTGATTTACTCATTAGATATGGGTGCTTTAATCGCGGGGGCAAAATACCGTGGTGAATTCGAAGAACGTTTGAAAGCCGTTCTTAAAGAAGTAACAAAATCAGAAGGACGCATCATCTTATTTATCGATGAAATCCACACAATCGTTGGTGCTGGTAAGACAGAAGGATCAATGGATGCCGGTAACTTACTAAAACCAATGTTGGCTCGTGGTGAATTACATTGTATTGGTGCTACAACTCTTGACGAATACCGTGAAAATATGGAAAAAGACAAAGCGTTAGAACGTCGTTTCCAAAAAGTACTTGTTCAAGAACCAACAGTTGAAGATACGATTTCAATTCTTCGTGGATTGAAAGAACGTTTCGAAATCCACCACAGTGTAAATATTCACGATAGTGCGTTAGTAGCTGCTGCGACATTATCAAATCGTTATATTACTGATAGATTCTTGCCAGATAAAGCGATTGACTTAGTCGATGAAGCTTGTGCTACAATCCGCGTTGAAATGAACTCAATGCCAACAGAACTCGATGCAGTTACTCGTCGTTTGATGCAACTTGAAATCGAAGAACAAGCGTTGAAGATGGAAAAAGATGACGCTTCTCAAAAACGTCTTGCTATTTTACAAGAGGAATTAGCAGAACAACGTGAAAAAGCGAATAACCTCAAAATGAAATGGGAAATCGAAAAAGAAGAAGTCAATAAGATCCGTAATAAACGTGAAGAAATCGATCATGCTAAACGTGAATTAGAACAAGCAGAAGCTGACTACAACCTTGAAAAAGCTGCTGAACTTCGTCACGGTCGTATCCCAGCTCTAGAACATGAGTTGAAAGAACTAGAAGACCAAAATAAAGCGAATGCTGAAACCACACAACGTCTCGTTCAAGAATCAGTAACGTCAGAAGAAATTGCTCGAGTTGTTGGACGATTAACGGGTATTCCAGTAACTAAATTAATGGAAGGCGAACGTGAAAAACTTCTTCACTTAGAAGATATTCTTCATGAACGTGTCATCGGTCAAGATGAAGCTGTACAAAAAGTGGCTTCAGCAGTCCTTCGCTCTCGTGCAGGATTGCAAAATCCAAGTCGTCCAATCGGAAGCTTCTTATTCCTTGGACCTACTGGGGTTGGTAAGACAGAACTTGCTAAAGCTCTTGCAGAAGATTTATTCGACTCAGAAGACCATATGGTTCGTATCGACATGAGTGAATATATGGAAAAACATTCAGTGTCTCGTTTAGTGGGAGCTCCTCCAGGATATGTTGGATATGAAGAAGGAGGCCAATTAACAGAAGCTGTTCGTCGTAATCCATATACAATCGTACTTTTAGATGAAATTGAAAAGGCACATCCAGACGTATTTAATATCTTATTACAAGTATTAGACGATGGACGTTTAACCGATTCTAAAGGACGAGTAGTAGACTTCAAGAATACAGTGATGATTATGACAAGTAATATCGGTTCACAATTCTTGCTTGAAAATCAAGGCGATACAATCGATGAGGAAACTCGTACGGCAGTAGAGGGTGTTCTAAAAGCAACTTTCAAACCAGAGTTCTTAAACCGTATCGACGAAACAATCTTCTTCACACCACTTTCTAAAGATAATATTCGTGGTATCATTACGAAGATGTTGAAACAATTAGCAGTTCGTGTGGAAGACCAAGAAATCGTCCTAAGCTTCACAGATGAATTAAAAGATTGGATTGCAGATAATGCGTATAATCCAGTGTATGGTGCTCGTCCAATTGCGCGTTACATCCAACGTGAAATTGAGACACCACTTGCAAAAGAAATCATTCGTGCAAGCATCCTTCCAGGAGACCAAGTGAAATGTGATTTAGGAATCGATCATGTGACATTCGAAGTCATCGGAAAGAATGAATAATAAGCAAAAAGAAAACGCAATGGGCATTTGTCCATTGCGTTTTTTGTGTTTTATTTATCTTCTTGAACGCGACGTTTTCTAACTCCCCAGAATTGGAAGTAGTCAGTACGGATAGCACCGTTATAGAGTTTACGTTTTTTCGTCGCTTTTTGTCCGTAATGATCTTCGAACGTCAAGTCACTCGTTAAGATGTACTTACTCCAAGTTGTCAGTGGAGCATACGTTTCACCCATCTGTTTATAGATGGCTTGAGCTTGTTCTTCAGAAAGAAGACGGTCTCCGTATGGTGGGTTTGCCACGATAATTCCATTTTCTTTCTTAGTACGGAAGTCCTTTAATTGCATTTGCTTGAATTCGATTTGATCTGCAACACCTGCTTTAATGGCATTTTGTTTCGCAATTTCAATCATAGAACCATCAATATCGGCACCAAGAATATCAAGTTGAAGTTCAGTGCGGATTTCTTTTCTAGCTTCCTCTCTGACTTTATCGAAGACACCAGGAGTAAAGAAAGTCCATTTTTCAGCGGCAAACGAACGATTCAAACCAGGAGCAATATTCTTACCGATAAGAGCGGCTTCGATTGGAATCGTACCAGAACCGCAAGTAGGGTCGTAGAATGGTTTGTCTGGATACCAGCTTGTTAGCATGACAAGAGCAGCAGCCATGTTCTCTTTTAATGGTGCGCCACCTTTTTCTGTACGGTAACCACGCTTGAAGAGGCTAGTTCCACTCGTATCGATTGTAAGAGTCACAACATCTTTTAAAATTGCCACTTCGATAGGATAGAGGGCACCAGACTCAGGTAAGTGAGTACGACGGTGGTAAGCCTCACTTAAACGATTGACAATTGCCTTTTTCACGATAGATTGGCAGTTTGGAACACTGTGAAGAGTAGATTTCACAGATTTACCAGATACTGGGAATTCTGCATCGACTGGAAGAATTTTCTCCCAAGGAATCGCCTTTGTTTGTTCAAAGAGCGAGTCGAATGTTTTTGCTGTGAATTGCCCCATAATGATTTTGATACGGTCTGCAGTTCGAAGCCAAATGTTTGTACGAGCGATATCGTAGTCGTCACCTTCAAAAAAGGCTTTTCCGTTTTCTACTTGAACCTCATAACCCAAGTTGCGTAATTCTTTACCAACAAGAGCTTCAATCCCTGCAGCAGCAGTTGCTACTAATTTATATTTTGTCATAGATTTCTCCTTTATTCGTAAAAAGAGGAGTGGACACAAGGCCACACTCCTTACAATTCGCTAAAATCCTGAAGTAAACTTCTGTAAGCCATGTTCTGTTCCATTTAATAGCAGGATCTATTAAATTTCAGTAATCATCTGTCTACACATAATGTGTCTCTTTTTTCGTTCATTTCCTAGTAAGAGTGCCCCTACCATAAGTTTGGGTTGCTCGCTCGAGGGGTTTACCGCGTTCCACCAATTCCGTTTCCAAAATTGCTTCGTCACTGTGGCACTTTCAAGAATACTAGAGCATAGCATTGCCTTAGCTCGTTTTTCTGCCGTCAACCTAAAGTTGCCTTAGCTTATTGTTTCGCTAAGCACGATCACTACAAGCATCTCAGCCTGTGCGAGCATGGACTTTCCTCAGCAAATTAATGCCGCGATTACTCAAAGTTTACTAAATTTAAAAAAGTTCGTTATATCAAATTTGATATATTAATAATTATTGTCGCGTACTGGTGTAATCACGCGAGTTTTGTAGAAATCATCATCGTCTTCTGCAACATCTTGAGAAGGAGAAGAGTAGCTGTCTTCTTCTAATTTAGAATCGAAAACGTGTTTTTCTAAGTTTGATAAACGTTTCAAGATATCAAAGTTTGTTACACCTGAAGATGATACATTGCTTGAACGGTTAGCTTTTGAAACAGTTGCTTGACGAGATAATTCGTCTACTTTAGTTAATAAGCGTTCATTTTCAGCTTGTAGGAAGCTAATTTCTTTTTGGAATGTGTCATAATCACGAATAATTAAATCTAAAAATGCATCGACTTCTTCAATGTCGAAACCTCTGAATGAGCGTTTGAATTGTTTTTGTAAAATATCTTTTGTACTTAATGAAATACGTGCCATAATTGCTTTCCCCTTTTTTACTCTGTCAAATAGTCATTAATTAATTTTATCTTCTTAATGATACTAAAATCCATGCAAAAAAATACAAATAGGATAGGGTTATTTTTAGTTATTTTTAATGAAATTTGTTATAATTTTTAAAAAATACAAGTAAAGAAGAGGGTTAACATGAACTGGTTAGAAGTCACAGTAAATACGCATTCTGAGAGTGTCGAAGTCGTAAGTTCGATTTTAATTGAATTAGGATCAAAAGGAGTCTCTATCGATGACCCTCAAGACTATTATCAATTAACAGATGAACAATTAGAATGGTTGAAAGTACAACAAAAAGACTTATACGAAACAGATACCGTGATTGTGAAGGGTTACTTCCAACCAAGTCAATGGACAGAAAAAGCCATTAATCAGTTAGACGAACAATTGAAAGAGCTAGAAAGCTACGGTCTACAAACAGGACCTTTAACCGTTCGTGTTAGTGAAGTTGGAGAAGAGGACTGGGCAACGGCATGGAAACAATACTACTTCCCAGTACGTGTGACACGTTACTTAACTGTTGTTCCTAGTTGGGTAGACTACGAGAAAGAACAAGAAGATGAACTCTTAATTGAACTCGATCCAGGACTTGCGTTTGGAACAGGGACGCATCCAACGACACAGCTCTCACTCACAGCGCTTGAACAAACGATTCGTGGCGGTGAAAGTGTGCTAGACGTTGGTACGGGGTCAGGTGTTTTAAGTATCGCTTCTAAACTCTTAGGAGCTGGTCAAGTGACGGCTTTTGATATTGACGAAATGGCTACACGTGTCGCAAAAGAGAATATTGCATTGAACCCAACGATTGGGGCAATCGATGTCTATGAAAACAACTTACTTGTTGGTGTAGACCAAAAGAGTGATTTAATCGTAGCGAATATTTTAGCTGAAATTTTAGTTCAAATGCCTAAAGATGCATACCGCAAATTTGAACGACAATGGAACATTAATCCTATCTGGGAATTATCGAATCAAAAAGCAAAATGAAGTACAAGAAGCATATGAAAAAGCAGGCTTTACTCTAGTAGAACGCATGACGATGAAAGAGTGGAATTGTTTTGTAATGAAAAAAAGGATGTTGAGTAAATGCAACGCTATTTTTGTAAAAGGAAATGTCAGTGAAACGACTCATTCGCTAGAGTTTCTCCAAAAGACCAAGTGCATCAGCTGAAAAAAAGTGATGCGCGTTCGTGTGGGAGAACAATTAGAAAGTCGTGGATGATGAATAGTCAATTAGCCATCGTTGAAGTGACGGAATTAGAACCCATTTGAAGTGAAAGTAGTCGAACTTTTGGAGCAAAAAGTAGAACTTCCCTGTATCAGTTACGATTGCAGTGGTCTCTCTAAAAGGAGATAAACTCGACTGGATTGTACAAAAAGGCGACAGAACTTGGTGTGAGTGAGATCATTCCGCTCTCGATTGACTACGAAACGTGGTTAAATGGACGAGGAGACAAGTCAGCTAAAAAAATTGAAACGTCTTCAAAAGGATTGCCGAAGAAGCGAGTGAACAATCGCATCGCCTGAAAAGTCCCACTGTGACAAGTGTGATGACACTACAAAGAGTTTGGCAAATTATACAAGTGATTTCGAACAAAAATTGATAGCTTATGAAGAATCTGCAAAAGGTTGGAGAAAAGCCTTCAACTTGTTAAAGAGTTTGCAGTCATTACAGGAAAGAAATGAGCGCGATTATTTTTGTCTTTGGTCCAGAAGGTGGCATCGAAGAACAAGAAGTGGAGTTATTAGAGCAAAGTGGATATCTTCCATGTTCTCTAGGCCCACGTATTTTACGGGCAGAAACAGCACCTTTATATGCACTAGCAGCCGTTTCTTATCAATGTGAGTTATTATAGGAACCAATAGTTGACGATAGTCTATTGTCGCGGTACTATTAGGAATACATTAGAGCGCATGCTTAAGGAGTTTACAAATGTCTAAAAATAAGACTTATACCGCAGATGATGTCCTTGCAATGTGTAAGGAGTACATGAACGAGACACATATTAAATTTATTGAAAAAGCTATCTATTTTGCGACATATGCTCATAAAGAACAAATTCGTAAATCTGGAGAAGCTTATATTGTGCATCCCATTCAAGTAGCTGGAATTCTTGCTGAATTAAAGTTGGATCCAGATACGATTGCGACTGGGTTTCTTCATGATGTCGTTGAAGATACTGGTTTTAGTATTGATGATATTGAATACGAATTTGGAAAAGATGTTGCATTTCTTGTTGAAGGTGTAACGAAACTAGGGAAAATTAAATATAAATCTCATGCAGAGCAACAAGCGGAAAATCACCGTAAGATGCTTCTTGCGATGGCCAATGACCTTCGTGTAATCATGGTGAAAACTAGCGGACCGTTTGCATAATTTACGTACGTTAAAAATTTCCACAAGCCTGAAAAAAAACGCATGATTGCAGAAGAAACACTTGAGATTTATGCACCTCTTTAGCACACCGTCTAGGGATGAATAAAATTAAGTGGGAGTTAGAAGATACGTCTCTCCGTTATTTAAACCCACAACAATATTATCGTATTGTGCATCTCATGAATTCAAAACGTGATGAACGTGAAGAGTACATTGAAACAACGATTGAAAATATTAAAGAAGCGACTAAAGATTTGGATATCGAAGCGGTTATTTATGGACGTCCAAAACATATTTATTCCATTTACCGTAAGATGAAAGATCAAAAGAAACAGTTTAGCGAGATTTATGACTTACTTGCGATTCGTGTATTAGTCGATAGCATTAAAGATTGCTACGCCGTTCTTGGGGCGATTCATACGAAATGGAAACCAATGCCAGGGCGTTTTAAAGACTATATCGCGATTCCAAAAGCAAATATGTATCAGTCTATCCATACAACCGTGATTGGTCCTGGTGGACGTCCGGTAGAGATTCAAATTCGTACGTTTGAAATGCACCAAGTTGCTGAATACGGGGTTGCGGCTCACTGGGCTTATAAAGAAGGAAATAAAGAAAAAGTGACGAACGATCCATTGCAAAAACAATTGGATTGGTTTAAAGACTTAATCGAACTACAAAATGAAACGAAAGATGCCAAAGACTTCATGAATAGCGTGAAGGAAGACATCTTTGGCGATAAGGTCTATGTATTTACACCAAAAGGAGATGTCTCAGAACTTCCTTTAGGGTCTGGTCCGCTTGATTTTGCATATAATATCCATACTGAAGTTGGAAACAAAACTGTAGGTGCAAAAGTCAATAATAAGATTGTTCCATTGAACTATCAGTTGAAGACTGGAGATATCGTAGAAGTATTAACGTCTGCGAATTCATTTGGACCTTCACGTGACTGGATTAATTTAGTATTTACGACTCGTGCAAAAAATAAAATCAAACGATTCTTCAAGTTACAAGACCGTGATGAGAATATTATTAAGGGTCGCGAATTACTAGAAAAACAAATTACAGAACTTGGATTTAATTTCAAGGACTTTATGACGAAACAGGGCATGAAAGATATTGCTGCTCGTTTCAATTTCGGAACGGAAGAAGACTTATTTGCTGCTATTGGATTTGGTGAGATTTCGTATCAAACGGTTGCCAATAAGATGACTGAAAAGGCTCGTCGAGAAATCGAAGACCAAAAAGTAGTGGAGACTGCCTTTGAGAAAACAACTCCTCAAGGTCAGAAGAAAGAAAGCCAAAAGATGAAAATCCGTCACGAGGGTGGCGTCATTATCGAAGGGGTAGACAATCTTCTCATTCGTCTAAGCCGTTGTTGCAATCCTGTACCTGGAGACGCAATTGTTGGTTATATTACAAAAGGTCGTGGAATTTCAGTCCATAGAAAAGACTGTCCTAACGTTCAACTACCTGAAAGTGAACAAAACCGTTTAATTGAAGTGGATTGGGAAGATGCAGCTAATACTGGTCAACAATACGATACAGAGTTAGTCGTTGAAGGATATAACCGTAATGGATTGTTGAACGAAGTCTTAAATGTGATTAACAGTACGACTAAATCATTAAATTCAGTAAACGGTAAAGTTGATGCGAATAAGATGGCGACGATTTCTGTCAATATCGGAATTCTAAATACGCAACAATTAGATTTTATTGTGGATAAGATTAAACAAATTCCAGATGTATACAGTGTACGTCGTGTGATTTCATAGGAGGAGTTCATGAGAATTGTATTACAACGAGTGAAATCCGCTAGTGTATCAATCGAAGGTTCAGTTGTTGGTGAAATCAACCAAGGATTCCTGTTATTAGTGGGAGTAGGACCTGATGATACTAGTGATGATGCGTCTTATTTAGCAAGAAAGATTGCAGGGATGCGTATCTTCAGCGATGAGAATGGAAAAATGAATTTATCGATTGATCAAATCGGAGGAAAGATTTTATCCGTTTCGCAGTTTACATTATTTGCCGACACGAAGAAGGGGAATAGACCTTCCTTTACAGGTGCTGCCAGTCCAGAGCACGCTACAAAACTCTATGAAGAATTCAATGAGAAACTACGTACCGAGTATGGGTTAACTGTTGAAACAGGAGAGTTTGAGCAGATATGCAAGTGAGTCTTGTGAAATGACGGACCCAGTGACCATTATTTACTAGATACTAAAAAAATCAATAAAAAGAAAGCACAGGAGAAATCCTGTGCTTATTTTTTTAGCGATATTCATTATGGACGTTTGTTTTCTAAGTCCGTTCTCACGACTAAAACATCGCAAGAAGCATTTCGAATCACATACTCAGAAACAGAACCAATGAAAGAGACGTTCTACAGCATTTAAAACCAGTAGCGCCCATCATAATAAGATCGATTCCATAGTCTTTTTGTAAGTTGTTTAGAAATGACTGCTTTTAGGTGAACCATATTCAAGAACGGTTTCAACATCAGTAAAGTTATGAGTCTTAGCGTATTCAACATATTCTGCAAATAAGTTCTCAGCTTGTTTACGAATTTCATCTGAAAAATTTCCTTCAAATCCAGTAGGCGTTTGAAGAGAACGAGTATCGATGACATGTGATAATAGAAGCTTCGCATGATTTCGTTTGGCAACTTCAATGGCTTTGTCAAATGCTAGTTTGGCTTCTTTTGAACCATCAATGGGAACGAGAATTTTTTCATATTCATGAAACATAAAATCACATCCTTATTCTTGATACTCTTATTATACACCTAAATAAAAGCGAATGAAAAGGGAACCAAAACGGAAAATATAGGGATTTCGGCAAAAAGAAAAACCACTCATAAAGAGTGGCCTAAAGTTAATAACTTTATATAGATTTCCAGTGATGCCGTTTGATGTATTTGTTAGTTTGAACCCGCATCTAAAGCAGGTGGGCTTCTATGTATTACTTCCTAACTACCAAGTGAAAGGCTTGTTATCTGTAACATCAATCTGAATCCCTAAAAAGTCGTAAATTGTTCGGTCAACACTTAGTAAATACCGCGCACATCTTAGATCTCTATGTCATTATAGTAGCACAAGAATAGGACGATTGCAATAAAAGTTTGGTACCGATTTCTTAAGAAATCACTAATTATTTTTGACGATATTTTTGGTATTGTTTCATCAATGCATCCTCATAAGAAGAGGTTGGTTCAGCCTTGAAATACTCTTCATTTTTTTAAGCGCATCTGGCAAGTATTGTTGCTTCACGAAGTGTCCTGGATAGTCGTGAGGATACTTGTAGCCAACGCCACGCCCTAATTTTTGAGCGCCTGAATAATGGGCATCTTTTAAGTGGTCTGGAATACTAATCGCACGACCTTTTCTGACATCAGACAAGGCACTATCGATTGAACGGATAGCTGTGTTTGATTTTGGCGAAAGGGCGAGCTCGATAATGGCATTTGCTAGTGGAATTCTAGCTTCCGGTAATCCAAGACGTTCCGCAGCTTGTACGGCAGAGACAGCACGAGCGGCACCTTGTGGATTTCCCAGTCCAATATCCTCGTAGGCAATCACTAAAAGACGTCTCATTAAGCTTGTAAGATCTCCAGCTTCCATTAAACGAGCAGCGTAATGAAGTGCAGCATTCACATCTGATCCTCGAATCGATTTTTGAAGTGCGGAGATGACATCGTAGTGATGGTCACCATCTTTATCATAGGAGAGGGCTTTTCGTTGAATACATTCTTCAGCGATTTGAATCGTGATATGAATCTTTCCATCGTCACTAGCTTCAGTGGATTTCGCCGCAAGTTCTAGAGCGTTTAGGGCGCTTCTAACGTCTCCATTTGGTACTGCTGGCAAAGTGATTTAAAGCTTCTTCTGTGACTTCTAAATCGAGTTTTACCTAAGACCACGTTCTTCATCTTCAATAGCCTTTGACGAGTGCCTTTATGAATATCCTCAGGAGAGAGTGGTTTGAGCTCAAAGATTTGAGTCCGACTACGAATCGCTGGGTTGATTGAAATGTATGGATTCTCAGTGGTTGCTCCCAACTAAAAATAATTCGATCCGTTTTTCCAAATGTGGTAATAAGAAGTCTTGTTTCGTTTTATCAAGGCGATGAATTTCATCGAGTAGTAGAATGACGCTACCAGACATCTTTGGCTTCTTCAGCGACGATTTGTAAATCTTTTTTGTATCAGTTGCTGCATTTAGTTGTCTAAAAGCATACTTTTGTACTTCCGCTAATGGCGCTAGCGATACTTGTTTTCCCAGTTCCTGGAGGTCCCATATAAAAATCATGGATGATAATTGTTTAGCCACAACCATGCGATTGATGATTTTTTTCCAGGAGAGACAAGATGCTCTTGACCAATCACTTCGTCAATCGTTCGAGGTCGCATGCGGTAAGCGAGCGGTTGGTGGTTCATTTCAGTTCCTCCTTAAATTTCTTTAAGTTAAGTGTATCATAAGTTGAAAGAATGATATAATAGGAAAGATTAAAAACATCTTGTTAGGACAATAAATAGTCATCCCGTATAATAGTATTGTTTGAAAGTGAGGAGAGTGCATGGTGAATTATTTAGATTATGCAGCAACGACGCCGGTTAAATCCGGAAGTATTTAGAAGTGATTACAAAGGAAATGGCTTCTTTTGGAAATCCATCTAGTGTCTATCGCATTGGTCGTGAACAAAAACAAAAAATCGAACGTGTGAGAAAAGCTATTTTAAAAGAACTACAAGCCTCTCCACACGATGCGATTATTTTTACAAGTTCAGGTTCAGAAGGAAACAACTTTAGTATTTGAAAGTATTCGAGAAACATTTTTGCAAAAAGAAAAAAAGGGCCATATTATTGTTTCTGCAGTAGAGCATCCTTCTGTTCGAAAACCAGTTGAATTTTTTTAGAACAAGAAGGCTTTGAGGTGACGTATTTAGCTCCGAATAGAGACGGAGTGTTGAGGCAGTCATCGAGTTGAGAAAAGCTCTAAGAGAAGATACTCGTCTGGTTTCGATTATGACCGTTAATAATGAAACAGGTGCAAGCTTTCCCAATTGAAGAGATTGCTGCTCTTTATTAAAAAGAAACGCCTACTTATTTTCCATACAGATGGTGTTCAAGCCTTTGCACAAGAAGCAAATTAATGGTGGATGGTATCGACTATTTAACAGCTTCTGGGACATAAAGATTTACGCACCAAAAGGGAATTGGATTTCTATATAAATCCAAAAGATGCTCCTATTCACGCTTTAATTAAAGGGTGGTGGACAAGAGTTAGGGTTTTAGAGCTGGAACAGAAAATGTTCCTTATATTTTGGGTCTGGAAAAAGCAATGCAAATAGTTGTGACGAAAAGAGATGAGCTCGTTCAAAATTATCAAGAGTTACGTGAGTATCTAATCGCGAAGTTGTTTGAAAGAGGCGTTGAATTTGAGTTTAACGGCGTAGCTAAATCCAAAGAATCCACATATTTGTAATATCTGGCTAAAGGGAGAAAAAGCAACACAAACCTTAATCTTTAATGATTTGAAAGATGTTTCAGTGTCTGCTGGATCTGCTTGTTCAGCTGGAAGCGTGCAAATTAGTCCGGTATTATCTGCAATGTATCCAGATGAAAGAAGTCGTCTTGAAGAGTCAATTAGACTTTCATTTGGAATGGGGTCAACGAAAGAGGATATTGATGCCTTTGTGGACGCTTTACGATTAAAAGAGAGCTTTTGTTTAAAGGTAAAAAAATATGGTAAACTAACTTTTGTAGAAAAAGAAAGAGGAGAAAGCGCATATGGCATTTTACACCAACTGCATCATTAAAAGGGTCAAACCAAGTATTTTCGGTTAGTCCAACATGTAAAGGATACACATTACGTGATAATGGCTTTACAGAAACAAAATCTGGTAATTTTCCAACTAATTCGTAGTTTAGATAATACAATTGATGATCATCGTGGCTTAAAAATTAAAAAGTGATGGTTGATAAAGATAAAAAAATCAATTGAAAATTTCGACAGTAACGAAGAATGGATCTACAAACAGTTGACTTATACGGAAAAATCAAAATACAGCAATGGCTGTTGAAAAAAGTTAGAGTTTATTTTAGAAGGGCTTAGTAGAAACGTGGCGTTCTAGAAGTAACAACGAAATAAGGACAAAGAAAGAGAGACAGTTCAATATGAACTGTCTCATTTATCATGCACGGGCAGAGTACCCTATGGACTGTTATTCGACTTCTGGTAGCGGTTTGAATTGTGCTACGAAGCTCAAGGTGTCGCCAAAATAAAGATTCTCGCTAGGAACTTCATATAGTTCCTGCATTCTCTTGCTTAAAGAATATGGAAGATTAGTTGAATCTTTTTCATACTTCGTAAGCGTATCTTTGTTTATTTTAAGATATTTGGCGGCTTCTAACAGTGTTAAATTACGATTAACCCGTGCTGCTCGTAAAGAGATCATCATACACCTTCGCCCCCTTTTTTTCTCAACTATAATTATAGTGAAAACGAAATCGTTTGTCAAAAAGCACAACTGGGCAAAAAAATCCCAGTACTATCGCATTTTCAATGATTTTCAAGCAATTTTTTTGAAAAATTAAAAAATAAATTTAAAATTAAGGATAAATCTGACAACTCGACCTTCAAATCGACTAGTTCAGGAAATAAAAAGAAATGATGGTGAAAAAATGAGTAATGAAAAAATTAGGGTTGTTGTTGGCATGAGTGGAGGAGTGGATTCTTCCGTAACAGCTCTCTTATTAAAAGAGGCTGGATATGATGTCATCGGTATTTTTATGAAAAACTGGGATGATACGGACGAAAATGGTGTCTGTACGGCAACAGAAGATTATAAAGATGTTGCTGCTGTTGCAGAACAAATAGGAATTCCATATTATTCAGTAAATTTTGAAAAAGAGTACTGGGACCGTGTGTTCGAATACTTCCTTCGTGAATATCGTCTAGGACGTACACCAAACCCAGATGTGATGTGTAATAAAGAAGTGAAATTCCAAGCATTTTTAGATTATGCGATGCAATTAGGAGCAGATTATGTTGCTATGGGACACTATGCTCGTGTAGAAAAAGACGAGAACGGAATTGTTCACCTATTAAGAGGAAAAGATAATAATAAAGACCAAACTTATTTTTTAAGTCAATTGAATCAGAAACAATTGGAAAGAGCGATGTTTCCGATTGGTCATTTAGAGAAGAAAGAAGTCCGTGAGATTGCTGAAAAGTATAATCTTGCTACAGCAAAGAAAAAAGATTCTACTGGAGTGTGCTTCATCGGAGAACGTAATTTCAATGAGTTCTTATCAAATTATTTACCAGCAAAACCAGGAAAAATGGTGACACTTGATGGGGAAGTTAAAGGTGACCATGCAGGACTGATGTACTATACGATTGGCCAACGTCAAGGCCTCGGCATTGGCGGAGGTGGAAAGACTAATGATCCTTGGTTTGTGATTGGAAAAGACTTATCGACAAATACTTTATATGTAGGTCAAGGCTTCCATCATCCAAACCTTTATTCAGATAGCTTAACGGCTACGGATATTCAATTTACAAATGATTTACCAAGAGAGAACACTTTCGAATGTACCGCTAAATTTAGATATCGTCAGCAAGATACAAAAGGTCAAAAGTCGTAATAGATCGAAATGATCCCAACACTTGCAACTGTTATTTTTGATGAGCCAGTCCGCGCGATAACTCCTGGGCAAGCTGTTGTCTTTTATAATGGAGAAGAATGTCTTGGTGGAGGAATTATCGATAAAGCGTTTATGGAAGGAAAAGAACGTCAATACGTTTAAAATTTTAAAGAAAGGAGATAACCAATGAGTGAGGCTAATTATATTGTTGGAGAAGTACTGACAACATTTTTTTTGAGAATGCTCAAAACTTTTTACAAAGTTTTGCTTGTTCGTGTGATTGAGTCAGACTGTGTATCAGTAGATGACGAGATTGTTGTTACAGGTATTTTCGGCCAAATTCATTCGGATATCTCCTATCGTTTTAATGGAAAAATTGTCTCTCATCCAAAATATGGAGAACAATTCCAAGCGGATAATTATCAACAAACACAACCTACTGGAAAAAGAGGTCTCATTCAATATTTTTCAAGCACTCATTTTCCAGGGATTGGTGAGAAAACAGCCGAAAAAATTGTTGAAAAATTAGGAGAAGATGCCCTAGAACGGATATTAAATGACGGCAATGCTCTAGATGGGATTACAGGATTAACGAAAAAGAAAAAGGAAATGATTCGTGAAGTTATTACTCAAAATCAAGGCACAGAAAAATTAATGTTTGAGTTAACGAATTTAGGTTTTACTCCTTCTATCGCGCAAAAGATTATCGGAATGTTTAAAGACAAAGCTAAACAGATTTTAGACGAAGATCCTTATCTGTTGTTACAAAAAATTGAAGGTCTTGGATTTAGACGGATGGATAGTATTGCACAATCAATGGGAATTGATCCCGATGATGCATCAAGATTAAAAGGTGCCTTGTTTATTGTTACTAGAGATTTTTGCTACCAGACAGGCGATACTTATATTTTAAGTGAAGTCTTAATTACTCAAGCACAGCGTTTGTTAGAATCCTGTCAGAATTATTTAATTGATCCTGAAAAATTGGTAGATGCTTTAAATGATTTAATTCGAGAAGGTGTCGTTTATTCAGATGAAAGTAGAATTTCTATTGCTTCTCTTTATTATGCAGAGCTTGGAATACGAAATGCAATTTCTAGAAGAGTGACTAATGAAAAAGACACTTTTTCTAAAGAATCCATTAACAAAGCGATTCAAAAGACCCAAGAAAAATTTGACATCATTATGATGAATCCCAAAAAGAAGCCATTGCATCAAATTATGAATGAACCGATATTTGTATTAACAGGTGGACCTGGTACGGGAAAAACAACGATTATAAATGCTGTGATTGATGTCTATTGCCAATTGAATGAAATTAAAGATGTAGAAGATGCTCTAGTTTTAGCGGCTCCGACAGGGCGTGCGGCTAAAAGAATGAATGAACTCACGGGATTTCCTTCATCAACAATCCATCGTTTGCTGGGGATTGCTATTGATAGTCCCGAAGAAAGTTTTGAAGATAAAGAGATTAATGGTGAGTTTTTAATCATTGATGAAATGTCAATGGTGGATACGTGGTTAATGAATCGTGTATTAAAGGCTTCTCCTGAACGTTTGAAGATATTGTTAGTCGGTGATAGTAACCAATTGCCTTCGGTTGGACCTGGTCAAGTCCTTACAGATTTACTTGAAACAAAATCAATTCCTTCAATGGAGTTGAAACGAATCCATCGTCAGACAAATCAATCTTCTATTGTAGAATTAGCTCACTGTATTAAAGATGGGTTTTTACCGAATAATTTCGCTCAAAAACAGCTAGATAGAAGTTTTCTACCCTGTACTCCGGAGCGCCTAGTGTCGATTATCGAACAAGTAGTGGTAGCAGCTTTAAAAAAAGGCTACACGAAAAAAGATATTCAGGTATTAGCTCCTATGTACAAGGGAGACTCTGGAATAAACGCCATTAATCAAATGATGCAAGAAATATTAAATCCGAAAATTGGAAATAGTGTTCGTGAGGTGGAATCGTTTGATAGAGTGTTTCGTGTTGGAGATAAAGTTCTCCAATTGGTGAATTTGCCTGAGGAAAATGTTTATAATGGTGATATTGGGGAGATTACGGCCATTCAATTTGCAAAAGAAAATGAAGAGCAAGTAGATAAGATTTATGTACTGTTTGACCAAACTGAGGTGGAGTACACTAGAACGGATTGGCAACAATTAACTTTAGCCTACTGTTGTTCCATTCATAAGGCGCAAGGCTCTGAATTTAAAATGGTGATTCTACCAATGGTTCATCAATATTCTAGAATGCTGCAGAGAAATTTACTGTATACAGCAGTTACTAGAAGTCAACAGTACTTAATTTTATGTGGAGAGGCTGGGAGCCTTTCAAAAAAGTGCGACCACCATTTCTCCTAAAAGAGCAACTTTTTTACAAGAATTCCTTAGAGATTTGAGTACAAATACTTTTGAAGAGTTTGAAGAAAATTATAGAAGACAAGAGTGATACTCAATCATTTATTGTAGAGGAGTCGCATGCAAAAGAAAACGTCGTGTTAAATGTGAGAATGATTGATGAGGATTTAATTTCACCGATGATTGGAATGGAGGATCTTTCTCCTTATGACTTTATGAAAAGAAGTTAGAATTTTTCTGACTTCTTTTTTGTTTTTCCAGGAATCAATTGATATCTGTCCTTGATATAGGGTAAAATGGATACAAATGATTATGAAAGAAGGACAGCAAATGAGTAGACAAAAACATTTTTTAGTATCAGAAGATGCTGTACCACCGGTTTTTTCTAAAGTCTTGCAAGCGAAGGAATTACTTGCCACTGGACAGGCAAAAGATGTAACTGAAGTGGTGAAAATGGTAGGAATCTCCAGAAGTGTTTACTACAAATATTATCGTAAAGTGCAAGGGTTCTCTTCTGTGAACGCAGGAAGAAAAGCCTCTATCAAATATTCATATGAAGAATATTAGAGGGACATTAACGAAAACTCTAGATGTATTTGCAAGTCGAAATATGAATATTTTAACGATATTCCAAGGTTTAGCCATCCATAGTGTTGCGGTTGTTCAAATTATGATTGATATTTCTGAAGCAACTGTTAGTGTAGAAGAAGTATTGAAAGAAATCAGCTCATTAGAAAATATTATTTCCGTTGAGCTCCAAAGTATTGAATAATGACAATGAAATTTTTGGATTATTTAAAGCATCATCAGATTAGGGTTCTTATTTTTGATAAGGATGGAACGCTTACAGATACTTCTGCATTATGGTTGGAGCCTACTTTAAAAGTTATCGAAGCTTTATTAGAGAGAAACGGAATGCGTTTAAATGGAGAGAAAAAAGCGAACTTTATATGAAAAGTTAGGGAATTACCAGCACTGAAAATAATTGAAAATAGTGTTATTTCATCCGGAAGCGTTCGTGATATGCTAGAAGTAATCGCTCAATTTGGAGAGTTTGATATTGAGGAGAATTATCAGTTTACGGTTCAATTTTTTTACCACTATATTATTTCCAATCCAGATAAAATTATCGCTCTAGGGAATGTTAAAAAGACTCTTCAACGATTCAAAGAGTTGGGTTTTACATTAGCTTTAGTAACCAATGATTCAAAACTACCAACTAAAGCGGTATTAGAAGTATTGAAGGTAGAATCTTTATTTGATTTTTATCGGAACAACTGACGATTTTCCTTCAAAACCTAGCAATCAACGCATTAGAGTGTAATCTCGAATGCATTCCACGTATCATTTCATGAAATGATCTATATTGGTGATTCTGCTATTGATGAGGAGTTTGCGAGTCATACTGCAGGCTTTGTAGCTGTTGTGAATAACGAAGACAATGAGAATTGTTTTAAAACCGCATTCTTTAAAGTAAATTCCATCGAGGAGTTAATAAAGGAGAAATAATGGAACTTACTACTCATAAAAAATTATAAAATAAAAACATTTACTAAAAATATTGATTCCTGTGTTAATCTATCAGTTAGCGAATTATTCAGCTCAATTTATCGATGCAGTAATGACGGGACGTTATAATGAGGTTCATTTAGCTGGCGTTTCGATAGGAGGAAGCCTATACTCACCGTTCTTTACGATGTTGACAGGGATAATTTCTGGGTTAGTTCCAATCGTTGGTCAATATTTAGGGCAAAAGAAAAAAGAGAAGATTACAGAAGTCATGCGTCAATATTTACTGATTGGAGTTTTTCTTGCTTTTCTATTATTTCTTTTTGGATGGACATTTTTGAAGCCAACTCTAGGGATTATGAATTTAGAAATTTCGGTAGAAAAGATTGCGTTTGAATACTTATCCTGGTTATCCCTTGGTTAGTGCCTTTACTATTGTTTAGCGTAATGCGATCATTTGTTGATGCTCTAGGGTTAACAAAACTTTCAATGCTATTGATGGTTTTAGTAGTTCCATTGAACGTATTTTTTAATTATTCTTTGATTTATGGTCAATTTGGTTTTCCAGAAATGGGAGGACCAGGTGCTGGGCTGGGGACGGCTTTGGCTTATTGGGGCTTATTATTCATTGCTTATTTTGTTTTTAAATGGCACTCAGAATTAAAAAAATATCCCATTTTTAAGTGGGAAGGAATCCGTTTATCCTTATGGAAGGAACCTTTTAAAATTGGATTTCCCATTGGATTATCGATTTTTGCAGAAGTTGCTATATTTTGTTTTGTAGGATTATTAATGGCTGGATTTGGAACAACGGTTATTGCTGCTCACCAAGCTGCTATGAACTTTGCTACATTGATTTATGCTTTTCCTATTAGTATTTCTACCGCTTTAACGATTATTGTATCTTTGAAGTTGGACAGAAAAATATTTTATCAGCGATCCAATATAGTAAGATAGGGATTTTGACATCCTTTATCATTGCAGTTGTGACACTTGTATGTTTAGCGATAAATTTGACTACCATAGCAAGTTTCTATGGAAGTGAAGAGGAGTTTATTAAACTTACCATTCAATTTTTAGCATATAGTTTACTTTTTCAACTATTCGATGCTATCGCTGCTCCTATACAAGGAATCCTAAGGGGATTTAAGGATGTCCAAATGCCATTTATCTTGTGTTTAATTGGATATTGGATTGTTGGACTACCCATTGGTTTCCTGTTACATTACGGTTTTAATTTCGGTCCATTTTCATATTGGATAGGATTAATTTTGGGCTTAATGTCCAATTGCTCGTTTTTAGTCTTTTCGTCTAAAAACGAGCAGTTATTAAAAATAAAAATTTAATAGAGGTGGAAATGATGTATCATACACAATATGATGATTTTAATATTGAGGAAACTTCTCCTTCAAAAAGAGAATGTAAAAACTGAGTATAAGAAGGATATTTTATCAATTGCAAGGAGACTATTAATTTATTTTGTAATCTTTTTCTTCTTTAGTCTTTTTAGGAAGATCTGTATTAAGACAAATGCAATTAGATTCGAAATATTATTATTTACTGATGGATACTAGCTTTGTTTATACCATTACAGCTGTATTTTTATACATTGGTGCGTTTGTTGGCCTTATTGCTTGGGTCGTTAAAACTAAATTCCCATTTAAACGGATTTTTGAACATGTTGCTCCTAAGAAAATGACTGTTGGAACCTTCTTCTTAATGTCTGGTTCCATTTTTGGGATTCGTTTTGTTTCTAAGTTGATTCTAACGGGGATTGATAAATTATTTACACAAATGGGGATTCCTGCTACGCTTTTAGGAGATGCTTCTCCAGAAATTACGAGTAGTATTGTATTTGTACTTTATTTAGGCGTTGTTGCTCCATTTATTGAAGAAGTTATTTTTAGAGGTTTTATTGGATACCGAATGGAACGCTATGGGAAAATATTTGCGATTGGTTTTTCTGCAATGATTTTCTCTTTATTCCATGCAAATTTATCACAAGAAATCTTTTACGTTCTTCTTGGGAATTCTGTTAGCCTATATCGCATTTGAGTATGGATTCCAATGGGCTGTAGCGTTTCATATGATTAATAACTTTATTTTTGCAATTATTGTGGATGTTTACCTTTCTCCTGCCATTGTGATAGACAAACATCCACTCCATTCAATTTTAGAACTTCTAGGATTTGTTCTATTAATTTATATTTTATTTACAAAATTACCAGAGATTAAAGCTTACATTAGTGAGAATCATGCCTTTAAAGGAATTGGGATTCATCACTTTTACCAAATGGCAGATTGTTTTATATATTCTAGTGATATTGTATTATTCAGTTGGAATTTACTTTATCCAACGTGGTTTCTAGGAGGTTTACAATGAATACAATCTATTTAGAAGATACTGTATTTACTACTTTAAAGGAACATCCAGAAGTAAAGGATTTGTTAGTGGAAATCGGGTTTACCCCCTTAAATCAACCACAAATGGTACAAACAGTGGGGAGAATAACAAGTCTAAAAAAAGGGTCAAAGATCGCTAAAATTCCACTGACTACCATTGTAGAAACTCTTGAAGCGAATGGGTACATCGTAAAAGAAAGCAGGGATTAAATGGCTAAAGAAGATTACACTATGGAAGAACGTCAAGAAATTCTAAAAAATCTAATGCTCAGACTTCATGCGGGTGAAGATAAAGAAGTTATTCAAGAAGAGTTCAATGAAGTGTTTGACGAGATTTCTCCATACGAGATTCAATTGATGGAAAGAAACTTAATGAGTGAAGGTATTACTTTTGCTGAAATCATGAGTTTATGTAATGTTCACGCAAATTTAATGGGTTCTAAAGTGAATACACAGACAACAGTAGCTGACTTTTGAACAACCAGGACATCCAGTTCATGTGATGAAAATGGAGAATTTGGCTATTAGAGGGGCTTTAGATAGAGTGGAGCGTCTTTTAGTCAACTTTCTCGAAACAAAAGATTCTACAATCGAAAAAGGATTAAAAAGACAAATTTCTTTGCTGGATCAGTTTGAAAATCATTATCAACGGAAAGAATATGCGATGTTTCCTATAATGGAAAAAAAGGGAATTACAGCTCCCTCCAAAGTGATGTGGGGAGTTCACGACCAAATAAGAGATTTGTATAATGATTTCAAAAAAGCTTTGAACGATGGTAAAGAATCCACTTTGGAAGAATTTCAAATAGCTCGTGACGAAATGTTAGAGATGATTCAAAAAGAAGAGAAATATCTTAATCCCATGGTAGAGCAAGTGTTTCATGTAGACGATTGGGAGACAATAGCATCTCAGTCGCCTGATTATGGATACTGTATCGTAAAACCAGAAAAAGAATGGGCTGTTAAGAAATCTTTTTCTCCAGTAAAAGAAGAAACACAAATTGAATCAGAGGGAGATATTCCTTTATCTACCGGTTCGCTTTCGTTAAAAGAATTGAATTTAATTTTTAAATTTATTACCGATGGAATTATCTTTTGTAGACGCTCAAAAATATAGTTAAGTACTACAACGAAGGAAATGGCGAAGAAAAAATCTTTAAGAGAACCCCAAGTGCAATTGGAAGAGATGTTATTCTGTGTCACCCGCCTCGTGTCCATGAAACGGTCCAAACGATTTTTGAACAATTAAAATCAAAACAGAAAGAAAAAGAAGAAATGTGGTTTAAAACAGAAGATAAAATGGTTCATGTGACCTATCATGCTGTTTGGGATGGAGAAGGCAAGTATATGGGATGTCTTGAATATGTTCAAGATATCAAACCGCTTGTAAACCATTTTCGAAGAAGCAGATATAAAGCGAACACTTTCGTAATTAAAATTGATGTGTTACAATCTTTTCTGAAAATGAATTTATACCGAAACGTTATACTTTAAAGGAGTTACAATTTTATGTACACGCAGATGATTCTTGGCGCAATTGCAGGACTCAGTTTATTCTTATACGGGATGCAATTGATGGGCGATGGATTACAAAAAGTTGCAGGTGAAGGATTAAAAGGAATCATTCGTAGATTAACAAAAAATCGTTTGATGTCCGTATTAGTAGGGATGTTTGTAACTACTATTATTCAGAGCTCTTCAGCAACGACAGTAATGGTTGTTGGTTTTGTAAATGCTGGTCTTATGACACTCGCTCAAGCAGTCGGAGTTGTCTTCGGGGCCAATATTGGGACGACCATTACAGGACAAATGGTTTCTTTTAATTTGTCACAATGGGCACCGATTGTCATAGCTGCTGGTTTAGTAGCCAACATGCTAACGAAAAATCCAAAAGTAAAAGAAGCAAGTGAAATCTTTATTGGTTTTGGGATTCTATTTATCGGGATGAGCACATTAAGTAACTCACTAGAACCATTAAAAGAATTACCTGAATTTACAAACTGGATTCTTCAATATGGTAGTAACCCTTTTATTGGAGTTGGAATTGGTCTGTTAATGACACTTGTATTGCAAAGTTCATCAGCAACCATCGGGGTATTAATTGCTCTTGCCAGTCAAGGTGTTCTTCCAATTACAACCGCTGTGTTTATCATCTTTGGTGATAACATCGGAACGTGTACAACAGCATTAATTAGTAGTTTAGGAACTTCTCGCCGTGGAAAACAAGTGGCCTTGTTCCATTTAATGATTAATATTATTGGTACCATTTACTTCATGCTTTTCCTTCGCGGTATTCTTGTGAATGTTGTTGAGAGCATTGATCCAGGGAACGTGGCTCGACAAATTGCCAATGCGCATACGATTTTTAACATCGTAAATGTGATTGTATTATTCCCATTCACAAATCTTTTAGTAAAATTAATCCAAGTGATTATTCCGGACAGCGAAGACGAAGAAGAAAGCATTACGCGTTATCTAGATAAACGTATTTTGGTTACACCTTCAATCGCCTTAGAAAACACCATGTATGAATTCGCGGCAATGGCTCAAGAAACGATTCAAGCTCTTGATAATGCAGTAGGCGCAGCTCGTAACAGAGATAAAAAGCTTGTTAAAAAGGCGCTTGAGAACGAGAAAAATATCAACGCTTATGAAAAAGCGATTGTTAAGTATTTAGTCGAAATTTCTCAACAAAAAGTTTCTGCTAAAGACCAGCAAACGATTGATGAATTATTTAGTACTGCAAATGATATTGAACGTATCGGGGATCATGCAGAAAATATTGCGGACTTTGCAAAATCGATTATCGAACGTGAAATTTTTCTTGATGAAGATACCGTTAAAGAATTAGACGGAATCTATGAGCTTATTAAAAGAGGTTTTGCGTTATCCATTGATGCATTATCTACTGGAGACCAAGAGAAAGTCCAACAGGCAATCCAAATTGAACGTGACGTTGATAAATTAAAAATTGAAGTACGCGACAAGTATATGAAACGTATGAATAAAGGAATTGCTTCAGCGGAATCTGGAATCTTTGTTATGGATCTACTCAGTAACTTAGAACGTGTGAGTGACCATTTCAGAAACATTGCTGAAACTGTGGAACGTTTAAAACGTCCAGTTATTGTAACAGAATAATTAATTATCCGTAGGCATTTTGTCTACGGATTTTTTTGTAAAAGTGTAGTGATACCGTATACGGTATCACCCTTATAAAGTATAATAAATTTAGGAGGGATGTTTATGGGAGAAATATTTGAGATTGGGAAATCGACATACGAGCAGATTATAGATTTTCCTTATGATGAGTTAGTAAAAATACTTGCGATACTGACCATTGTTGAAGAAGAAGGGATTACCCCAGCCGTCTGGGAGAAAAGATGGGGAGAGGTAAAGGATAATCGTGAGACTTTAGTTTTCGAAGTATCAAGAAACTTTAAGGAGGGTGTACCAAATGGGCCAATACCAAAAGAGATTATACACAGAGTTAGAGTCTACTTATCCTAATTTTGTATCTGATTTTAATAAAGAATATTCGAAGGAAAAGATTGCCTTGCAGTTAATTGAGTTGCGCTTGGGAACAGGACTTTCTCAAAGAAAATATGCAAAAGCGAATGAACTGATGCAAAATAAAGTTTCAAATCTTGAAAACGGGAAGAGTAATCCGAGACTATCAACGATTATTGAGATGGCTGCGAAGAATGGGTATAAGGTTGAACTAAAATTTAAACAATAAGGATGAGAGGTAGTCTACAGAAGCTACCTCTATTTTTCTTTCTTAGTTAGTACAAAGGTTTAAAAAGAGTGAGAGTATGATAGAATGAATCGAATTCAAAAACAAAGGAGAATGAAATGTTAAAAGTACAAAATGTAAGTCTATTATTTTCAGACCGTAAATTATTTGACGATGTAAACATCACTTTTACACCAGGAAACTGCTATGGAGTTATTGGTGCTAACGGTGCCGGAAAATCAACATTCTTAAAAATCTTATCTGGAGAGTTACAACCAACAACAGGTGAAGTGATTCTAGATCCACATGAACGTTTAACAGTTTTAAAACAAGACCACTTCGCATTCGAAGATGAACGCGTCATTGATACTGTGATTATGGGACATAAACATTTATATGACATCATGAAAGAGAAAGACGCTATCTATATGAAAGAAGATTTCTCTGATGAAGATGGTATCCGTGCGGCTGAACTTGAAGGGGAATTTGCTGAATTAAACGGTTGGGAAGCAGAAAGTGATGCTTCACAATTGTTACAAGGCTTAGGAATCACTGAAGACCAACACTACAAATTAATGAGCGAATTAGTCGAAGCAGACAAGGTTAAAGTGTTACTTGCACAAGCCCTTTTCGGTAAACCAGATGTTCTTTTTATTAGACGAACCTACAAACGGTTTGGATGCAAAAATCAATCTCATGGTTAGAAGAGTTCTTAATCAATTTTGATAATACTGTTATCGTTGTATCCCATGACCGTCACTTCTTAAACAAAGTATGTACGCATATGGCGGACGTTGACTTTGGTAAGATTAAATTATTCGTTGGTAACTATGATTTCTGGTTACATTCAAGCCAATTAGCTGCGAAATTATTAGCTGACCAAAATGCGAAGAAAGAAGAAAAATCAAAGAGTTACTAAGAGTTTCATCGCTCGTTCTTCCGCGAACGCTTCTAAATCAAAAACAAGCGACTTCTCGTAAGAAAAATGTTGGATAAAATTACTTTTGATGATATTCAACCTTCAAGCCGTAAATATCCATTCGTTGGATTCTCACCAGCACGTGAAATCGGTAATGACTTATTATTAGTAGAAGGCTTATCAAAAACAATTGATGGCGAAGTTATTTTCGAAAACGTAAGCTTCCAATTATCTAAAAGACGATAAAGTAGCATTCTTAAGTCGTTCAGATATTGCGATTACAACACTATTCAAGATCTTAACAGGCGAAATGGAAGCAGACAGTGGTACATTCAAGTGGGGTGTCACAACTAGTCAAGCGTATTTACCAAAAGATATGACGGATGAATTCTCAAATGAAAAATTAAATATCTTAGAGTGGTTACGTCAATATGCACCAGTAGAAGAGCAAGATAACACCTTCTTACGTAGCTTCTTAGGTCGTATGTTATTCTCAGGAGACGATGTTATGAAACAAGTAACCGTTCTTTCAGGGGGAGAAAAAGTTCGTTGTATGTTATCTAAATTAATGCTATCTAAAGCAAACGTGTTAATCTTAGACGACCCAACAAACCACTTAGACTTAGAATCAATCACTGCATTAAACGATGGCTTAATCGCCTTCAAAGGTTCATTATTATTCTCAAGTCATGACCATGAATTCATTCAAACAACCGCAAACCGTATTATTGAAATTGGACCAAAAGGCATTGTGGACCGTCTTGGCTCTACTTTATGATGAGTTCCCTTTGAAGATGATGCTGTTCAAGCACGTAGTAGATGCTTTATATAATTATAGAGTAGACCAGAAGAGTGAAATGTCTTCTGGTCTTTTGCTGTATTTTTAGTGTAGGATAAAGAGTATTAGAGGAGGTATTCAAATGACAAAAATTTATTTTGCAAGTCCATTATTCTCAGGAAATGGAATTAGCTATAACAAAAGTACTAGTAGAAAAGATTCGAAATCAGTTCCCAGGGAGTAGAGGTGTATTTGCCACAAGAACAAATGGCGATTAATGATAAGAGCTCATATGCGGACTCAACGATGATTGCACAGTACGATACAGATGCATTATTAGATTCAGATTTAATGATTGCGGTATTAGATGGAGCAGTGATTGATGTTGGTGTCGCAAGTGAAATTGGAGTAGCGTATCACGCAGATATGCCGATTCTTGGATCTATACACGGACAGCCGCCAGCAAGGTGCGGATAATCCTCAAAAAAATCGCTGCTTTACAAGAGGTAGCAGAATCACAATTTAGCTATGTAAATTTATATACAGTAGGTCTTGGTAAAACTTCGAGGAGAGATTGTTTCTAGCAGTGAAGAATTATTAGAAGCACTAAAAGCCTATCTTAAGGAATCATAAAACTGTAAACTTTTGTTACAACTTTGTAATATAACTGATACGTTCTCCATATGTTCCTCTTGTAAAATAAGGAGTATGTTGGAGAAAGTGTGGTGAATATCGCTTTTGAAAAAGATGAAAAAACTATTTTTGACAACAACAGCATTCTTTTTAGTTGCAGGTCCTTTAGCTCCTTCTGTGTTTGCAGAAGAAACCGATGTGCAAAAATTAGAAGCTCAATTATCGTCAGAACTACAAAAAGTGAATACAAAGTATCAAGAAATTGAAAGTTTAAACCAACAGATTGAATCGCTTCATAAAGAACAAGAAACGCTTGCGGAAAAAGTGAAAACTCAAGAAGCGAAAGTGGAAGAACGAAAAGTGGTTGCTAGTAAAAGATTGCAATTGATGCAAATTTCGGATTTAGCAACATACAGTATTCTTCACTTATTAAATTCAGAAAAGTATTTCAGATTTTCTAAATCGTTTATTTGTATTTCAACAGTTCTTCCAATCCGATGAAGAAGTATTGAAGAACTTGCAGATCAAGTGAATGAGTTAAATCGTTTGAAAACAGAAGCTTCTCAAGCGCAAAGTGATTTAGAAACCAAGAAAGAAAAACTAACTTCTGAAAGTCAATCCTACCAAAGTTCAATTGAAGGACTTAAGCAGTTGATTGCTGATAATAAAGCAACATTTGAAAAGATGGAGAAGGAAAAGAAAGAAGCAAAAGTAGCTTTTTCACCTTCAATTGCTGCTTTAACGAGTGATTCTAAACAAACGAATCAGGTAGCGCCATCTACTTCAAGTCAGGATACGACTGCTGCTAAAACCAGTAGCTGCGGAACCTTCAACGACAACAACTCAAGCAGCTTCTACTACGAAAGAGACGCCTACGACTACCTCAAACAGTTCGAGCTCTTCACAATCTAGCGGAAGAACACTACAAGTTGTTGCGACTGGATATTCATATAATGAACCTGGTTTAGGATACTATACAGCAACAGGAATTGATTTGCGCTCTAATCCAACCGTCATTGCGGTGGATCCAAGTGTCATTCCTTTAGGAAGTTTGATTGAAGTTCCTGGTTACGGTGTTGCAATTGCTGGGGATACTGGTAGTGCGATAAAGGGAAATAAAATTGACCTTCATTTCGTTTCTGTCGATCAAGCCAATCAATGGGGAAGACGAACAGTTACAATCAAAATTTTAAAATAGCTGATTTTAAGCTCTCATATTATATGAGGGCTTTTTATTGTAGGGAAATTGAGTTAAAATAATTAAGGTTGGGATAACTGAACAAAAATGATTAGAGAGGAATAAATAATGATTAAACTGATTGCCATTGATATGGACGGAACTTTATTAAATCAAAAGAAAAACAATTATTAGAGGAAACTAAGCAATATTTCAAAGATTTTCACTACAAAGGCACGGAAACTTTATTAGTGCTTTGTACAGGCAGGCCTGAAAGTGGAATTCGCCCTTATTTAAAAGACTTGGGATATTTAGAAGAAAACCACTATATTATTAGTCAAAATGGAGCCAATATTTATGAGAGTCAAACCGGTAAACGTGTGATGGACGCGTTTCTTAATTCTTCTGCGATTCAAAAATGGATTGAACTAGGCAAGAAACACGGAGTTAGCGTTATGGGGGCTGGTGTTGATTACTATTATTCATTCGATGAAGATCCAACAGAATGGATGGAGTATGATGTAAGAATCGCGAACGGTTCTTTAAAACGAATCTCAAAAGAAGAGTCATTATCTACTGATTTTTATAAACTTTTATTACTTGGAGAAGAGGAACAACTGAATGAATTTGAAATGGTTATTCCAGACGACTGGAGAGACGAATTTTTATGTGGTTCGTAGCCAAAAATATTTAGTTGAAGTACTAACAAAAGGTGTAAATAAAGCTTTTGGATTTAGAAAAATTAGCCCAAAAACCAAATATTCAATCAAGTGAAATCGCAGCTATTGAGACGCAGCTAATGATATCGAAATGTTGCAATATGCAGGACTTGCTGATTGCAATGGGTAATGCCAGCGAAGAAGTAAAAGCTATTGCAGATATCGTAACAGATACGAATGAAAAATAATGGCGTCATTGGGGCTATTGACAAATTAATTCAATAAATTGTAAAAAGCAAATGTAACATATATGTGATATGCTCCTCTAAAGTAGACTCTAAAAAAAGTAAACTACTTTAGAGGGGGTATTTTTTAGATTGGCTAAGAAACATACTGCAAAAGAATTAGAACGATTCATAGAATTGTATTTAGATGGTGTGCCTTTTCGTGAGCTGCGTAGTGAATATGGTTTAAGGATTTCACCTGGAACATTTAATATGTATTTTTTGAACTATAAAGCATATGGACCTTCTGCATTAGAAGATCGAGATGGCTTAACACTATACAAATGAATTTAGAAGAAATGGTGGTTAAAGAGTTTTTAGAATCGAAAACCTATTTAACGGCAATCACAAGAAAATATAAAATTCCTTCTGTTACAACTGTACGAAATTGGATTATTAAGTATACTAATGGTGAGGCCACGAAGGCCTACTATCCTAAGCCAGAGGTATACACTATGAAATATAGAAAAACATCGCACGAAGAAAGAATCCTTATCGTCAAAGACTGTATTCAAAATCAATTAAACTATAAACAAACCGCACAGAAATATAACATCTCTTACAACTGGGTGTATCAATGGGTAAAAATATCAAAAATATGGTCCTGATGGATTAATAGACAGTCGAGGAAAACGAAACCAGATAATATACAGACAGAAACTGAGCGTATTCGTGCAGAAGATGGCTATATTAAAGGCACGAAACGAATATTTAGAAACAGAAAATGCCGCACTAAAAAAATTACAAGAAGTGGAAAGCGAGCTGATGTTTGCCAGACGAGATTTGAAGCGGAATATCAAACGATTAAAAAATTAAGTAAAAGAGGATTTCATATTACTCAATTATGTAAAGTGTTAAAAGTCAGTAGAGCTGGCTATTATAAATGGTTAAATCGTGTCCCTTCGAATCTGGACAAAAACGACTACGTCGTTTAATGGAATTAATACATGGTATGTATAATCTGTTCAAGGCGTATATGGATATCGTCGTATCACAATCTATTTAAACTACTATAGAAATGCGAAGGTGAATCATAAATGTATTCAGCGTCTTATGAAACTAATGGGATTAAAAGGCAATTATACGAAAAACGTTATCGTTATAAATCCAACTCTGAAGAATACACCGCAGCTAATATTTTAAATAGAGAATTTTAAGAAAGAATACGAGCCAATGGCTCTACTATTAACGGATATTACTGAATTAAAGTATGGAAAGGAGAAAAAGCTTATTTAAGTGCAGTTTTAGACTATGGCACATAAAAGAAAATAGTTGCATATCAAATATCTAAACAAAATAATAATCAAATCGTTAAAGACACTTTTTTGATCAAATAAAGAGAAAAGATAATCCCAACAAAACAATGATTCATAGTGATCGAGGATTTCAACACACTTCTATTTCTTTAAGCACTTTATAGAAAAAGGTCAGATAACACACAGCATGTCCCTGTCCTGGCAGATGTATCGATAACGGCCCAATTGAATCGTTCTGGGGAACATTAAAGGAAGAAGTATATCGTTTATATCATTTCAAAAACTATGAATCTCTTTTCAAGAAAGTTGAAGAGTATATCCACTTCTATAATGAGAAAAAGAATTACTTTATCAATGGGGTTAAAAATCCCTGCATAACAAAAAGACGAGTTCTTATGAACTCGTCATACAATTTAATTATTTTTCCTGTCTACTTGACAGGGTGCACTTCAATGTACATTTTGCTTTTTTTCGTTTTTGTAGAGTTTGAGATTAAAAAAATAATTAGATTTTCTTGACAAATACGCATTCCTCTAGTATTCTTTTATAGCAACAATACAAATCCTTAGACAGAGACAAAGACGTACACTAAAGAGATAGAAGCCGTGGCTGAAAGCTTCTAACCGTACAAGGAAAGACACTCTTGAGGAGAATAATGCAAAGTTATTCCGGTAATTCCGTTATCATTAAGAGGGAAAGAGCTCTTTCCGAACTAAGGTGGTACCACGAAATTTTCGTCCTGACTTCTATTGAAGTTGGGATTTTTTTATTTTTACTGAAAGAAAGGATGATTCATATGATTCAAAAACCAAAAGGGACAGCCGATTTATTACCTGAGGAACTCAAAATTTGGCATTATATCGAAGAAACAGCACGCATCATTTTAGGCGATTATCAATTTGAAGAAATGCGTACACCAATGTTTGAAAGCTATGATTTATTTAGCCGTGGTGTTGGGGATACAAGCGATATCGTTTCAAAAGAGATGTATGATTTCTACGATAAAGGAGATCGTCACATTACACTTCGTCCAGAAGGAACTGCAGCGATTGTTCGTGCGTATGTAGAAAATAAATTATTTGGACCAGAACATAAAAAACCGTATAAAGTGTATTATATGGCTCCGATGTTTCGTTACGAACGTCCACAATCAGGACGTCTTCGTCAATTCCACCAATTAGGAGTTGAGGTGTTTGGATCTACAAATCCTGCCACTGATGTTGAAACCATTGCAATGGCATGGGATTTATTAAAAGAACTAGGATTGTCCAATATGCGCTTAGTGATTAATTCTCTTGGAAAAACTGCTGACCGTATTAAATACCGTGAAGCGTTAATTAGTTACTTAGAACCATTTGCGGATGAACTCAGTGAAGATTCTAAAAATCGACTTCACAAAAATCCATTACGTGTCTTAGATAGTAAAGACAAACGTGATATTGAAATCGTGAAAAATGCACCACGCATTTTAGAATTCTTATCAGATGAAGCACGCACTCACTTTGAAAAAGTACAACAATACTTAAACGCATTAGAGATTCCATTTGAAATCGATGAAACAATGGTACGTGGGCTTGACTACTATCAAGATACAATTTTTGAAATCATGACAGATTCTAAATCATTCGGTGCTAAAACGACGATTTGTGGTGGTGGACGTTATGATGGTCTTGTCCAAGAACTCGATGGACCTGAAACACCAGGATTTGGATTTGGTCTTGGAATCGAACGTCTTGTGTTATTAATGAAAGACGAACAAGTAGAAGTTCCTGAATTACAAGAACTCGATGTCTATGTTGTTGGACTTGGTGAAGCAACAGAAGAGGAAGTATTAAAACTTTCTATTTCACTCCGTCAACAAGGATATTCAGTTGACCGTGATTTCTTTGGGCGTAAAGCAAAACCACAGTTCAAGAACGCTCAAAAATATGGCGCTAAAGTGGTCATCACACTTGGTGAAGAAGAGTTAGAAACAAAACAGGTACCAGTGAAAGTAATGAAAACTGGTAAAGAAGTAAAAATTAATTTACAAGAACTCTATGATGATTTTGATAGCATTTATCGACAAATCACAATGGATACAACAGCCATTGACGAGTACTTTGGTAAATAGAAAGAGGGATGGATATGAAAAGAAGAACAGAATATTGCGGATTAATTAGTGAAAAATTAGTGGGACAAACAGTGACATTAGATGGTTGGGTTGCAAAACGTCGTGACCATGGTGGAGTTATTTTCATCGACTTACGCGACCGCGAAGGCATTATGCAAGTAGTCTTCAACCCAGCACGTAACCAAGAAGCGTTTGAAATCGCTGAAAAATTACGTTCTGAATACGTCATTCAAGTAACTGGGGAAGTGGCTTATCGTGGTGAAGGCCTAGAAAACCCAAATCTTAAAACAGGTAAATATGAATTATTAGTAGACGAAGTTGAAGTATTCTCTAAAGCAAAAACTTCTCCAATTTATATCGATGATGAACAAAAACCATCAGAAGAATTACGCTTGAAATATCGTTATTTAGATATCCGTCGTCGTCCTGTATTAGAAAACTTACGCTTACGTCATAAAACGACTAAATCTATTCGTGAGTATTTAGATGGCGAAGGTTATATCGATGTTGAAACTCCAATTTTAGCAAAATCAACACCAGAAGGAGCGCGTGACTATTTAGTACCTTCACGTGTTCACGAAGGAAGCTTCTATGCTTTACCTCAATCACCGCAAACATTTAAACAATTGTTAATGGGTGCTGGATTAGATCGTTACTACCAAATCGTTCGTTGCTTCCGTGACGAAGACTTACGTGGCGATCGTCAACCAGAATTTACACAAGTCGATATCGAAACAAGCTTCCTATCGGCTGAAGAAATTCAAGAAATGATGGAAGGTTTATTGAAGAAAGTGATGAAAGATACATTGGATGTGGAGGTTCAAACTCCATTCCCACGTATTTCATTTGCAGAAGCAATGGCTCGTTACGGAAACGATAAACCTGATACTCGTTTTGACTTAGAATTAATCGACGTGAGCGATATCATGAAAGAATCTGACCTTAAAGTGTTCAGTTCATGTATTGAAAATGGCGGAGAAGTTAAAGTGCTTAACTTAAAAGGTCTTGCGGATGAGTACTCTCGTAAAGATGCGGATAGCTTAGCGGACTTTGTAGCTAAATTCGGCGCTAAAGGTTTGGCTTGGATTAAAGTAGAAGAAGATGGTCTAAAAGGACCAATCGCGAAATTCATCGTGAACCAAGAACCTGCTTTCCGTGAACGTATCAACGCTGAAGTAGGAGATATCGTGTTCTTCTGTGCAGACAAACCATCAGTAGTGGCTCAATCATTATCTGAATTACGTTTACACTTTGGTAAAAAACATAACTTAATCGATACAAATAAATTCAACTTCTTATGGGTTGTTGATTGGCCATTATTAGAACATGATGCTGAAGAAGACCGTTATGTAGCAATGCACCACCCATTCACTCGTCCAGTGAACGAAGATTTCCAAGCATTAATTGATGATCCAGCTGGAGCGAAAGCACAAGCCTACGATATCGTATTAAACGGATATGAATTAGGTGGAGGATCACTGCGTATTTACCGTCGTGACATGCAAGAAGCGATGTTTAAAGTTCTTGGATTCACAAAAGAATCTGCTGAAAGCCAATTTGGATTCCTATTAGATGCATTAGATTACGGTTTCCCACCACATGGAGGAATTGCTCTTGGGTTAGACCGTTTAGTAATGCTACTTGCTGGTGAAGACAACATCCGTGAAGTCATCGCGTTTCCTAAGAACAGCTCAGCAGTAGACCCAATGACACAAGCTCCAAGTGAAGTGTCAGCAAAACAACTAGATGAGCTTTCATTAAAAATTAAATAAGACGGGAATGGATTTCTAAAAGGAGGAAGAAACTTTGAAGAGTAGTAAAGGAGTTGTGTTTAAAAGACAACAACGTATCCTTCAGCTTTTACAAGAAAACCACGAGATGTCTGTTGAAGACTTATCGAAAGAGTTAGAAGTTTCTGAAATCACCATTCGAAGAGATTTACAACAATTTGAAGATCAAGGAGTTGTCGAGCGCTTCTACGGAGGCGCACGTTTCCTTGCTGGAAAAATTAAACAGGAAAACGTGGAACAAATTCAATATAATTCCATGAAGAAAAACATTGCAAGAAGAGCCGCGGGATTAGTACGAGATCATAATATGGTCTTTATTAACTCAGGCTCTACTGCCTTTTTGTTATTAAATTTTCTAGCGGATGCCAACGTTACGATTTTAACGAATAATGGTCGTTCCATCTTCAAAAAGCCATCTACGAAAGCATCCATTGTGATTAGTGGTGGGGAGATTTTCGAACAAAAGAAATCTCTTGTAGGGGATTTTGCAATTAACTCATTCTCTAAAGCCCGTGCAGATATTTGTTTTTTAGGGGTTGGAGGGATTAGTAAAAACGGAATTTCAACCTATGCACTTCCAGAGACTGCCGTAAACCGTGTGATTTTAGAACGGACAACAGGGCACCGCATCATCGTTACGGAAGGATTTAAAGTGGGTCGTGATTCAAACTTCCATACGGCTGATTGTAATATGATTACTCATTTAATTACAGATCATACCGCTGACCCTGAAACAGTAGCTTATCTAAAGAGCATTGGTGTAAAAGTCATATTTATTTCGTAAGAAAAAGAATGTAGAGGTATAAAATGATTGAATTAGGAGAACGATTAACTAAAGTTGCTAGTTTTGTTCCAAACGGTTCAAAGGTATGCGATGTTGGTAGTGACCATGCGTATTTACCAGTGTATTTAATCCAGAATAACCAGATTACTTCAGCCGTTGCAGGAGAAGTGGTCGAAGGACCGTTCTTATCAGCAAAGCAAACAGTTCGTGATTACCGGATGGAAGAGCGCATTGAAGTACGCTTTGGCGACGGATTGCAGATTCTTTCAAAAGAAGATGAAATTACGGCTATCACGATTTGTGGGATGGGCGGCGAACTCATTTCTCGCATTTTAGAGGCTGGATTCAGTGGCGGTCATTTAAACGGCAAAGAACGTCTCATTCTTCAACCAAACGTTGCAGAACATTTTGTACGTGAATGGTTAATGAATCATTCGTACCGTATTACTCATGAGACGGTCGTTGAAGATAATCATCGGTTATATGAAATTATCGTTGCGGAACCAGTCGAAGAACGAATAGAGTATACAGAATTAGAAATCAAATACGGTCCGATTTTACTAAAAGAACCATCAGAATTGTCTGTAGCAAAATGGACACGTATGAACCGTAAAAATAAAGAAATTTTGGAACAATTACAAAAGAGTAAGACGCCTCAACATGAAAAAATTGAGCAGTTTGAAAAAGCGTTTAATGAATTGAAAGGAGTGATTGATCGTGCCAACAGTTAGAGATGTGGTAAGTCGTTTTGAAAAACGCGTGCCAAAGAGTTTATCCGTTCCAAAAGACCCCATTGGACTTCATTTTGGAGATTGGAATCAAGAAGTTAAAGTGATTATGACTACGCTGGATATTCGTCCAAGTGTTATTGAAGAAGCGATTGCTAAAAAGGTTGATTTAATTATCGCACATCATCCACCAATCTTTAGACCAGTTGTGTTATTTGATTTAACGGTTCCGCAAAATAAAATGTTCCAACAAATTTTGAAACATGATATTGCGGTTTATGCGGCACATACTAACCTTGATGTAGTCGAAGGTGGAGTGAATGATTGGTTGGCAGATGAATTGCTATTAACGGATGTGACGGTGATGTCTCCAACGACTACCATTCCATCTGTCAAAGTCATTACTTATGTTCCTAAAAATAATGCAGAGAAAGTTTTAGAAGCCATGTTTGAAGCAGGTGCTGGAGCAATTGGGGACAACTATAAAGACTGCGCGTTTCAAACTTCAGGAGTTGGACAATTTACACCCGTTAAAGGCGCAAATCCTGCAATTGGTTCGTTAAATAAACCAGAATTTGTAGAAGAAGTGAAACTAGAGGTTGTTTGTTCTGAAGAAGTATTAAGTGATGTTTTAAAAAGCTTAAGAGCTTCACATCCTTATGAAGAACCAGCAATCGACGTCTTCTCATTGAAGAATGCAGGCAAGACGCTAGGATTTGGTCGTGTTGGAAATCTTCCAAAAGCAATGACAGGGGATGAATTTATCGCTTTTGTTACTGAGCGTTTCAAACTCAAGGGGCTCCGCTACGTTCCTTCTCGTGTAAATCCAGATGGACTCATCTCTAGAGTCGCTGTGATGGGCGGTTCTGGCGGAAACTATTACTTGGATGCACTAAAAACGGCGCAGATGCCTTTGTAACAGGTGATATTTTTTTACCATACAGCGCATGATATTCAAGAGACTTCATTATTCCTAGTGGATGCTGGGCATCATATCGAAGTTGTATGTCGAAAACAATTAGCCAAATGGGCTCGTGAATGGAAAGAAGAAAAATAATTGGGATGTAACAGTGATTGAAAGTGAAACTTTTACAGATCCATTTGAATTTTTATAAAGCAGGTGAAGAAAATGCATAAAGAATTAACAGAACGTTTTATCCGTTACGCAAAGAAAGAAACAAGATCTGACGAAACAAGTCAAACAGTCCCAACAACGCCATCTCAAACAGCGTTTTTAAAGGACTTAGAACAAGAATTAAATGAATTAGGATTCCAAGAAGTGTATTTAAATCCTAAAAACAGTTTCCTAACAGCAACAATTCCATCTAACGTAGACCACGAAGTGCCAACTATTGGATTTATTGCTCACGTAGATACAGCTGATTTTGAAGCTAGAAATATTCAACCTCAAATTCACGAAAACTATAATGGCGAAGCAATCGTTTTAGACGAAGAAGGAAAATTCGTATTAGATCCTAAAGACTTCCCGAACTTAAAGAACTATGTTGGACAAACATTAATTACAACAAATGGTAAAACATTACTAGGTGCTGACGATAAATCCGGTGTGACAGAAATCGTTACAGCAGGTGCGTATTTATTACAACACCCAGAAATCAAACACGGAAAAATTCGTGTAGCATTTGGTCCAGACGAAGAAATCGGACGTGGAGCTGATTTATTCGACGTTGAACATTTTGAATGTGATTTTGCTTATACAATGGATGGTGGACCTGTTGGTGAATTAGAATACGAAAGCTTCAATGCTTGTCGTGCAACCGTTCGTATCCAAGGAAAGAACGTTCACCCAGGTACAGCGAAAGATACAATGGTCAGCGCACTTGAATTAGCTCGTAAATTCCAAAATGCTCTTCCAGAGTTCGAAGTTCCTGAACATACTACAGGGCGTGAAGGGTTCTACCACTTAGTAGCAGCTGAAGGGGTTGTAGAAGAATCTAAATTAGTCTACATTTTACGTGACCATAGCCGTGAGTTATTCAATGCGAAGAAAGACATGATGTTACGTATTGCTTCTCGAATGAATAAAGAATTAGATACAGATCGTATTACGGTTGATTTACACGATGAATACTACAACATGGCTGAAATCATCGAGAAAGATTTCCGTTGTGTGGATGTGGCAAAACAAGCACTTGAAAACTTAGACATCGTTCCAATCATTAAACCAATCCGTGGTGGTACAGATGGTTCTAAGATTTCATTCATGGGATTACCAACTCCAAACATTTTTGCAGGTGGCGAAAACATGCATGGTCGCTATGAATATGTTGCTGTGGAATCAATGGAAAAAGCAACACAAGTGATTCTTGAAATCGCTCGTTTAGCAGCATTATAATTTTAGACAATTAAAAGAAAGGAGTGAGTTCATGACATTTGATGGTATTTTCACCAAATGGATGATGGACGAAGTAGCGCCTCTATTAGTAGGAGGGCGTATTACAAAGATTCATCAACCATTACCATACGATGTACAATTCACCATTCGTGCCAATCGTAAGAACTACTTACTTGTTTGTTCGGCACATCCAATGATGGCTCGTGTACAATTTATTTCTGAGAAACCAGAGAATCCAGAAGTTGCTCCTAACTTTTGTATGATTCTGCGTAAGTATTTAGAAGGGTCTATTATTCAATCGTTCGCTCAAGTAGAAAATGACCGTATTTTAAATATGGATGTTTCTACACGTGATGAACTTGGGGATAAGGCTGGATATCGATTCACCATTGAGATGATGGGCCGTCATAGTAATTTATTCTTAGTGAATCATGAGGATAACTCGATTATCGATTGTGTGAAACGTGTTTCCCTTGGGCAAAATAGTTACCGTACCTTACAGCCAGGTGCTGCCTATGTAATGCCTCCTCAAACGAAGAAGAAAAATCCTTTTGAGTATTCGCTCTTTGAATTAGACAGTTTACTTCATCCATTTATTGGAGAACCTGGAGAAAGAACGTTGATGAATATCTTTCAAGGGATTAGTAAACTGTCAGCTCATGAAATTGTGGAACGTAGTGAAAGAGAGGGCCAAAGCTTAGCCGAGGCCTTGCATCATTATCTCGAAGAAGGGAATACTGATATAAAACCGACACTTACGAAATCAGCGGACGGGAAGACTTACTTCTTACCGTTTCCGTATATGAGTAAGACGGGTGAATCACAAAACTTTGAAACTCTTTCTGAATTATTAAGTGCATACTATGTTCAGAAGATTCAAGAAGAGAAAATTCAGCAATTAGCAGGACACCTGTTGCAAATGCTTAAATCTGAACTTCGCAAGAACCGCGAAAAGATGGTAAAACTCGACGAAGATTTAGCCCGAACAGAAGATGCAGATCATTATCGCGTATACGGAGACTTGATTAACACATACCAACACCAAATTGAAAAAGGTGCAAGTAGTGTTACCTTTCAAAACTTCTACAAAGACTACGAAGAAGTGACGATTCCATTAAATCCATTATTAACAGCTTCTCAAAATGCACAGGCGTATTTTAAAAAATACCAAAAACTTAGAAATGCAGTAGCGCATATTCATGAGCAACAGGAAGCTACGAAAAATGAGATGGATTACTTAGAAAGTGTCATCTATCAAATTGAAGAAGCGGATGTCTTTAACTTAGAAGCGATTCGAGAAGAGCTTGTTGAGAGTGGCTACTTAAAACGTTCTACTTTGAAAAAAGGCATCAAGAAACAAGGAAGCGCGAAACCACATGTATTTTATGCAACAGATGGCACACGAATCCTAGTTGGACGAAACAATTTGCAAAATGATCAATTGACACTTCGTCAAGCGAAGAAGGAATACCTATGGCTTCATGCGCAAAATATTCCAGGATCGCATGTTATTATCGAATCCAGTGACCCGGCCGAAGAAACGATTGGTGAAGGCGCGATGCTTGCGGCATACTACTCGAAATATCGCCTTTCTGGAACGGTACCTGTAGATTATGTTCAAGTATCGAAAATTCGTAAACCAAACGGCGCTAAACCGGGATTTGTCGTATATGAAGGTCAGCAAAATACGTATATTACTCCTGACCCATTAAAGGTTGAAGCGCTAAGAAATAATAAACCGAAATAGAGGGATGTTATGAAAATTATTGTGACAGGATTTGACCCTTTTGGAGGGGAAAAGATTAATCCATCGATTGAATGTGTCAAAGCTCTTCCAGAAATTGAGGGAGTGGAACTCTTTCGAGTAGAATTACCGACTGTATTTAAGGAATCAGCAAAAGCGTTTGAATGAAGCATTAATGAAGTGAAACCAGATGCAGTATTAAGCGTTGGCCAAGCAGGGGGGAGATCTGGAATTTCAATGGAGCGTATTGCGATTAATGTCGATGATGCGAGAATTCCAGACAATATCAGCCAACAACCAATTGATGAAACCATTCAAACAGAAGGGGCAGCTGCTTATTTTTCAACTTTACCAATCAAACGAATTGTAAAGCGATTCGTGAAGCAGGAATTTCGGCGGAAGTATCCAATTCTGCTGGGACATTTGTATGTAATCACATCATGTACCAAGCGTTATTTGCTGCGACAAAGTCTGATAAACCATTTAAAGCAGGATTTATGCACATTCCGTTTATCCCAGAGCAAACAACGAATAAACCGTCTCTACCTCTTGAGGAGAGCACAAAAGCTTTACAGATTGCGATTGAGACAATCCGTGATTATTTAAACGATGAAGATATTAAGGTTCAAGAGGGAGCCATTTTTTAGAAAGGAGGGAGATGAATAATGTCACCAAAAGCAGCATATATTCATATCCCTTTTTGTTCGCATATTTGTTATTATTGCGATTTTAACAAAGTATTTATTGAAGGACAGCCGGTTGATGAATATATCGAATTATTGATTAGAGAAATGGAACTGACTGGGAAAAAATATAAAATTGAACCTCTTGAAACACTATACGTGGGTGGAGGAACACCGTCTTCTTTAAATCCACAACAAATGGAGCGATTATTAGATGGAATCCATCAACATTTTCCGCTTCAAAAAGGGGCAGAGTTTTCAATGGAATTGAACCCTGATGATGGTACTCATGAACTGCTCACCGTAATGAAACAAGGAGGAGTGAATCGCCTCAGTATGGGCGTTCAAACCTTTAATAATGATTTACTGAAAGCGATTGGTCGCAAACATACAAAGGAAACAGCAATCCGGACGATTGAAAATGCACGAAAAGTCGGATTTGAAATATGAGTATCGACCTGATTTTTAGACTGCCAAAACAAACCATTGAAGATTTTCAACAGAGTTTAAAAATGGCAATGTCACTAAACTTACCTCATTATTCGATCTATTCTCTCATTCTAGAGCAGAAGACGGTCTTCTATAATCTGATGAGACAAGGGAAATTACCCTTACCGACGCAGGATGAAGAAGCAGATATGTTTGAACTTGCAATGAAGACGATGGAAGACTTTGGTCGCCATCATTATGAAATTAGCAATTATTCACTTCCTGGATATGAATCAAGACATAATTTGCATTACTGGAACGCGGATGAATACCTTGCCTTCGGTGCTGGAGCTCATGGGTATGTGAATGGTGTTCGTTATCAAAACAATGGTCCTATTCAACATTATCTTATTCCTTTGAGAGAGAAGCAACTTCCATCTTCTTAGAAACAAAAACTGTCTAAAAAAACAGCTGATTGAAGAATTTATGTTTCTTTAGGATTAAGAAAGTTTATCTGGTGTGTCGAAAAAAAGAATTTTTGGAAAGATTTGGAAATTTCAATGGATGAAAAGTTTATGGAGAAGTAATAGACGAATTATTGGAAGAAAAGATTGTTTAATAACCACTCTTGATGGGTATGTTCTAACACATCAAGGGAAATTTTCTTGAAATAACGTTTTTCCAATCATTTTTTTGATTGATGAAAAATCAGAATGAAATTTGATGAAAAATAAGGGGTTTTGTTAAACATTTCTTAAAGAATGTGGTATCATATCTTATGGCATTTCTAATGCACAAAAAAATAAAAATAAAAAGAAAAGGGGATATCTATCCAATGGAAAAATATCGTTAAGATTTTAACAGCACCAGCATTCGTGTCTGCTATCTTCTCAACAATCTCTATTATCTTAGTGGGTTATTTCATCCGTAAGAAAAATATTGTTGATGCAAACAGTGGTAAAGTTTTATCTAACGTTTTACTTTCAGTTGCGCTTCCTGCGTTAGCGTTCAAAGCTTTCATGGTTGACATTAATGACAAAACATTCACAACTGGATTAAACGTATTTATCTTCGGCTTTATCGCTTATGTCATTTTAATTCTTTTAGGAGAATTATTCTTTATTAAGGAGAAAGGTGACCGTAAAACTACCTTATCAGTATTAACAACATTCGGTTCAACAACTTTCTTTGGGATTCCAATTATTAACGGTTTATTAGGAGCAGCTGGTATTTTATATGCTAACATCTTCAACTTAGCTTACCGTGTGTTCTTATATTCTTACGGATTAATTCGTATGAGCGGATTAAAATTCGAGAAGAAAAACTTCAAAATGATTTTCGGTAACATCATCGTTATCGCAACATTTGCCGGATTATTAATCTGGATCTTCCAATCTTCATTACCACAAGTAGCTGTTCAAGTTAAAGTTGGTGAAGAAACTAAAAGAAAGTTATGTATGCTTTCTTACGTATCGATAAGACAGCTCCATGGTTATTCAAAGCTATTACTTACTTAGCTGACTTAAGCTCACCACTTGCTTGGTTAGCAATCGGTATCACTTTAGGAAACATTTCTTTAGGTGAAGCCGTTAAAGATAAGATGGTTTGGTACTACAGCATTGTTAAATTAATCTTAGTTCCTGCAGTATTCGTTGGAATTATCTTCGCAGTTAGCCCATTCTTACCAATGGCTCCTGAAGCTTCAAAAGGTATTCTTATTATGTTAGCTACACCACCAGCAACAGTTGCCGTGGCTTACGCTATCAAATATGATAAAGAAGCAGCACTTGCAAGTAATGCTTCATTACTAGGAACTGTATTAGCAGTATTCGCAATCGTCTTCTGGATTGTTGTTGGATCTGTTATTTTCCCAGGAGTAGGATAAACCAAAAAAGTAGATCGAATTTTCGGTCTACTTTTCAATTTATAAAAATGGAGGAGATAAAATGAAAGTTTTAGCATATGGGGTTCGTGAAGTTGAATTACCAATTTTCGAACAAGTAAACAAGAAATTTGGATACGAATTAACTTGTATTCCAGAATACTTAAACTCTGAAGAAACTGCTCGCAAAGCAGAAGGTTTCAAAGCTGTTATTTTGCGTGGTAACTGCTGGGCAAACAAAGAAACTTTAGATATCTACAAAGAATTAGGAGTAGAGTACGTATTAACTCGTACTGTGGGTGTAAACCACATCGATGCTGAATACGCAAAATCATTAGGAATGAAATTAGGTTACGTTCCTTTCTATTCTCCAAACGCAATTAGTGAATTAGCAGTTACTTTAGCAATGACATTATTACGTAATGTTGCTTACACTGCAGCAAAAACAAGCCAACAAGATTTCACAGTAGACACTCAAATGTTTGCTAAAGAAATCCGTAACTGTACTGTTGGGGTTGTTGGTATCGGACGTATCGGTTTAACAACTGCAACATTATTCAAAGGGTTAGGCGCTAACGTTTTAGCATATGACGCATTCCCTAAAGAAGGTGTTGATCATATCTGTACTCAAGTTTCATTAGATGAGTTATTAGCAAAATCAGACGTGATTTCAATTCACGCTCCTTACATTCCTGCAAACGGAAAAGTAATCACTAAAGAATTCATCAGCAATATGAAACCAGGTGCAATCTTAGTAAACACTGCTCGTGGTGAATTACAAGATATCGATGCTATCATTGAAGCGTTTAGAATCAGGTCACTTACGTGGTGTTGGTTTTAGACGTATTAGAAGGAGAAAGCGAAGTATTCTTCAAAGATTTACGTGGTCAAGAAATCGCAAATCCTGCTATCCGTAAATTAGTTGAAATGTACCCACGTGTGTTATTAACACCTCATATGGGTAGTTACACTGATGAAGCAGTATTAAACATGGTTGAAACAAGTTTTTGAAAACTTAAAAGGAATATGTTGAAACTGGTTCATGCAAAAATGACATTCAATGCTAATTAATAGTAAAGAAAAATCTCTTAGATAAAAATCTAAGAGATGTTTTTTGCTTTATAAATATTTGAAGATTGCAAGGAACATAAAGATAGCACCTGCTAGAACGAAAATATGCCAAATCACATGATAAAAATTATGATATTTACGTTTGTAGAAGATTGTACCAGAGAGTAACTTAATCCTCCCAAGAAGAGATAGAGAATTCCTCCCCAACCCATGCTTTCGTATAATGGCTTTAAGGTAAAAATGGAAACCCATCCCATTGCTAGGTAAAGAAAAACTGAAATCTTAGAGAATTTCTCTAAAAAGAAAGCTTCGATGATGACACCACCAATAGCAAAAATCCAAATAGCAATACAGAAACATTAAACCTTCTTGACCTCCAATTCCGATTAAACAGAATGGGGTATAAGTTCCCGGCAATTAATAAATAAATCGAAGAGTGATCAATCCGCTGAAATACTTTTGCTGCTTTTGTAAATTTAAAGCTATGATAGAGCGTTGATGCTAAAAATAATAAAATGAGTGAAGCTCCATACACGCTAAAAGCGATGATTTGCGTGGTATTATTGACTGCTACAGCCTTCATTAAAAGAAGTACAAGCGCAGTAATGGCTAATGCGACTCCAATGCCGTGAGTGACCGCATTAAGGACTTCACCGATAATTTCTGATTTAATCGATTGGACTTTTCGTTCTTTTTTGAGAGTTGATTCTTTCATAGAAACACGCTCCTTTCAATACATCTTATTATAGAAGGCAAATCGTTATTTGTCCAACTGACTTTTTGGATTTTTTTGTGAAACTGATGTATTCGTTGTTAAGAAAGCCTTAAAGGTGCCTTTTTAAGTTTTCATTAATTCCATTTTATAGTAAAATAGGGGATATATAAGTATTGGGGGTTTCCCAGAAAAGGAGATTTAACAATGAGTGTTCATATTAATGCAACAAAAGGGCAAGTTGCCGAATCAGTTTTAATGCCAGGAGATCCATTACGTGCGAAATTTATTGCTGAGCATTACTTGACTGAAGTAGAACAATATAATGCGGTCCGAAATATGTTTGGATATACAGGACTTTATAAAGGACAACGTGTTTCTGTTCAAGGAAGTGGAATGGGAATTCCTTCAATTATGATTTATGCGAATGAATTATATACTGAATTTGGTGCAGAACGCATCATCCGTATTGGTTCTGCGGGTGGTATGCAAGAGAATGTTAAAGTTCGTGATATTGTATTAGCTCAAGGAGCTACTACAGATTCATCAATCTTCAACAACATTTTCCATAATCAAGTAACGTTTGCTCCAATTGCAAGCTTTAATTTATTGGATAAAGCATATCATCTTGCGAAAGATCGTGGTGTAGGCGTACACGTTGGAAACGTACTATCATCAGATCGCTTCTATAATGCAGAATTAGATAAGAAAAAATTAATGGATTATGGAATGCTATGTGTTGAAATGGAGGCTGCTGGACTATATGCATTAGCAGCACAACATAAGAAAGAAGCTTTAGCAATTCTTACCATTAGTGATCATCTGTTAACAGGTGAAGAAACAACTGCACAAGAACGTGAACAAACATTTAACGACATGATGGAAATCGCGTTAGAAACAGTTCGTGCATAAAATTGAATAGAAAGAAGGAACCCGAATGGGAAATAATCCAAAACCTCAAGGAGCTGTTCAAACAGGCTTTGAGTCAAAAAAAGTTTCCGTTTGGATTTTAATACTGGCTGTACTAATCACTGCTGCTTTAACTTACTTTGGCACAACTCTTACAGTTTCACCACAATCCCAATCGCCAACTACGCAATCTACAAAAACAACCAATGGAAATTCAAATAGTGGTGTGCTCTCTAACGAAGACTTAAGTAAAATAGAGTTAGTCTATAAAACTTTGATGAACGGTTATGTGGATAAAAACATCTCCAAAGAAAATCTTATTAATGGAGCCTTAAAAGGAATGAGTGATGCAGCTGGAGATCCGTATACAACCTACTTGGTGAATGAAGAAACAGCGGCGATAGACGAAACACTAACGGGTTCTTTCGGAGGAATCGGTGCGGAATTAAGATCTGAAAATAATAAAGTGATTATCAGTAATACTCGTGAAGGAACACCTTCTCAAAAAATAGGATTACAAGAAAATGACGTGATTCTTAAAGTAGATGGTGAGGATATGGAAGGAAAGAGTATTTCTTATGTAGTATCCAAAGTCCGTGGAGAAGTTGGAACAGATGTCACTTTAACCATTCAACGTGGAAGTCAAGAATTAGAAGTAAAAATCACTAGAGCGAAAATTTCCATTGAGACTGTAAAGGGCACTGTAGATGAAACAGATCCTACAATTGGTCATGTAAAAATTAATTCGTTTGCTAAAAATACGGCTCAAGAAGTTGAAAATGCTGTGACTGATTTACGTCAAAAAGGCGTGAAGAAATTTATCTTTGATGTGCGCTATAATCCAGGTGGATTGTTAGACCAAGCATTAGCGATTAGTAATATGTTTGTAGAAGAAGGCAAGACTATTTTAAATATTGAAGATAGAAATGGTAAAATTACGGCCTATAAAGCTTCTAAAGAATATGGTACCTTTAAAATCACAGAACCTTATGTGCTTCTTGTGAACGAAGGAAGTGCTTCTGCATCTGAAATTTTAGCTGGAGCCCTTAAAGAATCTGCAAATGCAAAATTAATTGGTTCTAAAACATATGGAAAAGGAACCGTACAGTCTGTAGTTGATGTTTCTAAAAACGCAGAGCTAAAATATACAACTGCTAAATGGTTAACTCCAAATGAAACTTGGATTCACAAAACAGGAATTGAACCAACCGAAGCGGTATCAATGCCTGAATACTATAACATTACAATTGTAGATACTCGTGAAGTCGTAAAAGAAGGCTCTGTATCTGATAATGTTAAAACTATCGAAACAATCTTAAAAGGTTTAGGATATGATGTAAAAGCAGATGGATATTTTGATTCTAAAACAACTGAAGCAGTAAAACAGTTCCAAAAATCAAAAGGAATCTCAGAAACTGGTGAAGTGAATGAACAAACGGGATCGGCTTTAATGACTGCAATTCGCGAAGAATTGAAGAAAAACGATACACAATATAAAGCTGCGGTGAAAGCATTACAATAAGGAGGATAGGAATGAACGAAGAGAATCAACTAGAAAATTCAAGCCTATCATCTATTGAAGAACGTCTTCAGTCTCGAAAAGATAAGAGTAAACAAAAGAAAAAACTTCATCCAATCATAGAGGAAATTGTGAGTTGGATTTGGTCAATAATTGTTGCAGCAACTATTATGTTTCTTTTATACGTTTTTGTAGGAAGACCATTTACGGTTAGTGGGCAATCGATGTATCCTACTCTTCATAATGGAGATCATATGATTATGTCAAAACTTGGTGGTATTAATCGTTTTGATGTTGTTATTTTGAAAGCACCTGATGAAGACAAAGAGTATATTAAACGAGTGATAGGGATGCCTGGAGACACTGTTGAAGTTAAAGGAGGAGTCCTTTACATTAATGGGAAAACAGGTAGAACAGCCGTTTATCAATTCGAATAGTGATAAAAAGACTGTCTATATTGATGATTTTACATTAAAACAACTGACTGGAGAAGAAAAAGTTCCAGAAGGAAAATACTTCGTAATGGGAGATAACAGAGGAGTTTCAAAGGATAGTCGCATGATTGGATTTATCGATCAGGCTTCAATTGAAGGGAAAGCTGTATTTACTGTATGGCCTCTAAACAGAATCGGTGGTCTTAAAGATTACTCAAATTTATACCATTAATATAAAAGGTGATTACGGATATCGTAATCACCTTTTTGTGTCTTTACACGAATATGGTAAAAATTAGAATAGAGGAGGTGGGTTCATGACTGATATTTCTTTAAAGAATGTTTCGTTTTCTTACTATGGTAGTCTAAGACCTATTTTTAATCAGATAAATCTATCTTTTGATACAAATTGGAAAATAGGTTTGATTGGAAGAAATGGAATCGGTAAAACAACCTTATTAAAAATGATAACGAAGGAATTAGAATATACAGGTGTCATTACAAATAGCACTACATGCTGTTATTTTCCTCCAATAATTAATAACCATGATTTAACGTGTTTGGAAATATATAGACAAAGTAGCACAGAAGAAGAATGGAAATTTATAAGAGAGCTTAATCTTTTGGGCTTAGATTTAAGTGTTTTGGATCAGCCTTTATCTTTATTATCTCCTGGAGAACGTATGAAAGTTCTTCTTGGAATTCTGTTTACAAAGGAAGATGCTTTTGTATTAATTGATGAACCTACGAATCATCTTGATTCCTTAGGAAGAAAGGTTGTTAGCGAATATCTTCGGCAAAAAAGACAGGGATTTATGGTTATTTCACACGATCGTGAATTTTTAGATGGATGTATCGATCATGTATTAGCCATTAATCGCAATAGTATAGAAATCCAAAGTGGAAATTACAGTACTTGGTATCAAAATAAACTCCAAAAAGATCAACTAGAATTTAATGAAAATCAAAAATTAATGAAAGAAATTAGCCGATTAAAGGATGCTTCGAAGGAAACCAAACAATGGTCCGATCGAATTGAAAAACACTAAAAAATGGGCATAAAATATCGGGAATTAAACCAGATAGGGATATATTGGGCATCAATCCGCAAAAATGATGAAAAAAATCAAAAGAATCTTATAAAACGGCAGAAAAAAACTAATTGAAGAGAAAAGAACGCCTACTAAAAAGATATAGAGATTCAGGAAAAACTTGTTTTTGCATCCCATTGACTTATCCTAAGAAGGAATTCATAAAAAGTGAATCATCTTTCTTTTAATTATGGAGATAAAAATATTCTTCAAGATCTTTCTTTTGTGATAAGAAGAGGGGATAGAATATCGATTAATGGATCAAATGGCTCAGGAAAAAGTACATTGTTCAAATGTTTGATTGGTAAACTAGAAGTGGAGTCCTCTATGATTTTAAAGCCAAAAGATCTAAAAATTTCCTATGTTCCTCAGGAGATTAAAAATTTAAAAGGAAGCTTTAAAGAATATATTCGTTCAAAGGAAATCGATGAGACACTCTGTAGAACTCTATTGTCAAAACTAAATATTTCGAAAGATCTGTTAGAAAGTGATATCGAGTCTTACAGTGATGGCCAAAAAAAGAAATTGTTATTATCGATAAGCTTAGCTACGAAAGCTCATTTGTATATATGGGATGAACCTATGAATTATATCGACGTAATTTCTAGAGAGCAAATTGAGAAAGTAATACTGGATAATGATATTACTCTTATATTTGTTGAACACGATAACTATTTTCAAAAAGAAGATTGCTAATAAAAATATAGAATTATAATAAACAAAATTAGTTTTTATTAATCAAGGAGATTACCTAAAAGGTAGTCTCCTTTTTATGAACGACTTCTATAATATTCAAATTAAATTCTAATAAAAGATACAACTTTGTGAATTTTTATTTGAATTTGAAATATTTTGAATTTTTCAGACAATTTATGTTTGATTTTTATTTAAAAATAAACTAGAATGGTACTGTATGATTGTTATCTGATTGGGTATGTTTAATTATCATTTGTATAGTTTTATTTCATGAATGGTGGCAGGACTACAAGAAAGAAGGAGAAAAAGTAAAATATCATAATAAAGGTGAGGAATTATAATGAAATTTGAAAAACGCCAAAAGTTTGTCAATAAGGAAATTTAGTGTTGGAGTTGTTTCAGTATTATTGGACACTCTTTTTAGGGTACTGTATCAAACGCACCTGCTGTTCAGGCTAGTGAAGTCATTGAATCTAGTATAAAAGTCACAAGACAAAGATGCTGAAGAAGAACAAATATCCAAAGGGTTGGTTTGCCGACTGAGACAACTAAACAGAGTGAAGAAAAAGGAGTGATTAGAAAATAAGGAAATTACTCTAGGGCAAACCAATCTAAAAAGGAACAAGAAGTTGTTACACTAGAATCTAATAAAGTAAATAATTCTGAAAGTGAAGAAATCAACAAGGTAACAACTGATAATACAGATAACAAAACGAGAGAGACAACTAATAAGAAGATGTTTTAGAGTCAAACCTTTCAAAAGAGCAATTAAATAATGCAATCGTTGAAGGCGAAGTCGTAACGAAAGAAGCCGAAAAATTTTTAAATAATTTAAAATGATTCAACTAATAAATCTGAAATTGAAGGATTATTGCGTCATACATCCGAATTATTGAAGGAAGCAAGAGCTGTTATTCTTTCTAAAGATGAAAAACAAGAGTCCTTAGACATACTTCGTTTAAATCTTTCCAAATGCTATTGAAACTTTATGGAATCAGATGAAAAGTTCAGGTCACACTGATAATGTAGTTATCTGCTTAATACAGCTAGGGTACAAGTGTCTTCTCCAGTTAACGAAAAACCTTATATGACCCTTGAACGTTATTTTGGCCCTGATGAGGGAAGATCTGAATTTAGATTATAAAATAATTAAAGATGGTTCTACATTAGAATTAAGGTATAAGGTTGGATTAACTCAGGATTACACCTGATGAAGTAGAATTAACTCAAGATGCGAAAAGATTTAGGATTTACTTATGAAAAAGAAACAGGCTTTTTAACAAGGATTTACCATTAAATCATCAATTAGCAAGTAAAAAGTATGAAATTGGTCTTCAATCAAAAATTAGATTCATCTACTCGAATTGTTGCTAATCTTATTGTTGAAGAGCCTCCATTATCACAGAATTGTTGATAATTATTCTTATTCTTATTTTAATAGTGGACAAACTGGATCAAACGATTTAAAGGGAGATTCTGTTACTTATGACAGCAAAACTAATACAGCGTATATGACTGTAACTCCTTTCGGGTACTATCTAAACTCTAGTAAGGCTAGTACTATTGCAGATACTACAGCAGAAACTCCACAATATACTTCGAATTTATGGATGTCTATTCCAGGAAAAAAACTGAGTATAATAATGTAAACAATGATGCACCTGTTAAAATTACAAAGTTTGAGGTTAAAAATGCTAGTCCTGGAGTAAAAGTCGAATTTTCAATAGATAAACCTGCTTCTGCTGATAATGTGTTTGTTTTAAATACTTCTCCATATTCAGTTTCTGACAATTTAACTGGGAATAAGGCTGTAGAGACGTTTTATAGTGCATACTCTACAACTGCAAAAAGATCAGAGAACTCATCTCCATATCGTATTAATTTTTAAAGGATTACCAGAAAAAGCAGGTAATTATTTTGTGGATTTTGAAGTGACAGATAACATTGGTCGAGTAACACCGTACCATCTAAATTTGATTACTAAAGAAATCTCTCAAACAACGCCGAAATCAGAACACTCGAACTGTTACATTAACGAATGCTGATGTTATGTTTGAAACTGATAAAATTTATCAAGTATCCAATCCGACACCTGTAGCCATTCCATCTACAAACCAGAAACAGACTATCGGAAATTTGGTGTTAAATAAAGCAAATGCCACATTAGAGATCCAGCATGATAGTGTCCCTCAAGGAATTACTATCGAGAAAGATCCTTTAGACAAGACAAAAATATATTGTTACTAAAAAGGGCTAGAGTAGTCCCTATCTCACTGGTGTGTATTCGTTTTAAAAGCTAAAGCTATTGATGGACACTTTTGGTGATAACAATCTATGTTCGTACATTTTTAAGTTTGAAGTACTAGAGGGCTTAAATAATATTCCTGATCAAACTTGGCAGGAGGGACAAGCTATACCCAATGTTCCAATTTCGCTAACAAATGGAACGAAGATTACTAATTTATCTGTGGAGTATGAAGAGGAAGATGACTATGTTCATCTTGAGTCTAATAGTAATAATAATGGACTTTAGCTGGATTATGCTCTTAAGAAGACAGAAGGGTAAAGAAAAACTGCAATCGTATACAGCAACTTATTTAAATAGCGAAAATGAGATTCGACAGATTAAAACGAGATTTACCTATGAAGTTACTCCTCGTCCTGTTTCTAATTTAAGTTTATCGATTACAAAATGATAGACAAACAATTGTTGAAGGGAATCGTATCAAAGACATTCAGCTAAATGCTAGTGAGGGTGCTGAATTAAATGTAGATGAAAGTAAAACTTCTTTGGAGTTAACTTATGATAAAACTTTTAAAGAAATTGTTGGAATTGGCCAATATGAGGGAAATATATTATCCCCTGTTACGGCTTCAAAAATGGAGAATCTATAACAAAACTAGTTGAACTAACGGTTACTCCTGGTGCTTTTTGATATTCCCAAGCGTTTCTTATGAATATACTGCAGGAAAAGAAATAGAACCAATTAGTCTAACGATTCCAGAAAACACAAAAGTAAACTATACTTCTGGCTCTTTACCAACAGGATTAAAATGGTCTGAAGATAAAAAAACAATTACAGGAACACCGTCTCAGGTTGGGACTTATACCGCTTTCTGCAGATGTTACAAGAACTACTGCTGCTGGAAGTATCCAAAGAGCAACTGCAACAATTAAGATTAAAGTAAATAGTGTTCCGCTTAATTTTAAAATTCCTGATAATCGTACAGAAGTGAAAGTTTTAGACGCTCTTCCTTCAATTCCGTTGCAAGCAGAAGGTGCAAATATTACTCTAACTTCCGGTTCCCTACCACCAGGAGTTAATTATAATTCAGTATCAAAAACGCTTGAGGGTACACCGACTAGAGTTGGAACTTACACAGCTACTTTTACAGCAACAAGTGCGACGATTAGTGGCAACACAACTGCTAGTGCATCTGTAACAATCACTGTTACACCAAGGGATTTAAATGTTACAGTTGAAAATAAAAACCAAGAGAAAACAGTCCTATCTCCTGTAGACGAAGTGAGATTAACAGTTTCTGATGAGAAGGCTAGATTAGAGCTTGATACTAGTAAACTTCCTCAAGGGTTAACATACAATGCTTCCACGAAAACAATTTCTGGAACTGCTACAAAAGTTGGTGATTATTCCGTACCTTATAAGGCAACATTTGCTGAAATGGCGGACTCACCTGTTTCTGGAGGATATATCAGATTTAATATCAGACCTCTTCCTGTAAGTATCAATGTAACCGACAAAGAACAAACGATCCATTTAGGCGAAAATATCAAAAACATGGTCGTGAGTCATAGCGAGCATTCAAAACTTGGAGCAAGATATTTAAGTGTAGATTTACCTGAGTCAGACTTAGACTCTTATCTAGAATCAACGGCAGGGTTACATTATGATCGTGCAACTCACACAATCAGTGGAACTCCTACAAAAGCTGGGGTATACAAAATTCGTTTGAAAGCTTCTGTTGAATCAGATTCATTAGGAAAAGGGACAGCAGAAGAAATTATTACCTTGAAGGTTATTGATGATCCAGTATCTCTTGATATGAAAAACGATCGTCAGTTAATCGTTCTAGGAAATAAAGCTAGACCTGTTAGATTACAGGTTCCTTCAGATGCTAGAGTGAGTGTTGACCAAACAAAACTTCCTAGCGGTCTAACATACAATGCGCAGACGAAAACAATTGAAGGAACTCCAACAATCGCTGGTCAATATGATATTCCAGTAACGGTAACAAGTTCTAGTGGAAATAAAACCATTACAAAGGATATCTCGATTGATGTTGTCGACCTTACACCACAACAAGTGACTCCTCCAACAATTTCTGTTAAAGAAAATAATGACGGAACTCACACAATCACCATTACTCAACCTGAGGGACAATCTCCAATAGAAACAATCATTAAAAATGGTAAAGACGGAGAAACTCCAAAGGTTAAAGTAGAACGAGACGACGCTAAGAAAGAGACAAAACTAACGTTCTACAAAGACGTAAATGCCAATAATGAGTTTGATGAAAAATACTGATACGGTCATTAGGTACATCTGTAATCAAAGATGGCGCTGATGGTCAAAAAGGCGAACAAGGTCATCGCTGGTACCCTCAAGGTGTTGCCGGACCCTAAAGGGTGACAAAAGGAGATCCAGGAGCAGTTGGGACCTCAAGGTGCAGCTGGAGCTAAAGGTGAGCAAGGCGAACAAGGTCAAGCTGGCCGTGACGGTAAAGACGGCGAAACTCCAAAAGTTAAAGTAGAACGTGATGATACTAAGAAAGAAACTAAATTAACGTTCTACAAAGACGTAAACGCCAATAATGAGTTTGATGAAAATACGGATACCGTATTAGGTACATCTGTAATCAAAGATGGCGCTGATGGTCAAAAAGGTGAACAAGGTATCGCTGGTCCTCAAGGTGTAGCCGGTCCTAAGGGTGATAAAGGCGATCCAGGAGCAGTTGGACCTCAAGGTGCAACTGGAGCTAAAGGTGAGCAAGGAGAAATCAAGGTCAAGCTGGACGTGACGGTAAAGACGGAGAAACTCCAAAAGTTAAAGTAGAACGAGACGATGCTAAGAAAGAAACAAAACTAACCTTCTACAAAGACGTAAACTCAAATAATGAGTTTGATGAAGCCACTGACACCGTTCTTGGTACATTAATTGTTAAAGACGGACAAGACGGTGCTGCAGGTCCCAAGGGGACACAGGAGAAGTCTGGACCTCAAGGTGTAGCTGGACCTAAGGGAGATAAAGGAGATCCAGGGGAAATTGGACCCAAGGTGTAGCTCGGGTCCTAGAGGTGATAAAGGAGATCCAGGGGAAACTGGACCTCAAGGTGTAGCTGGACCCAAGGGAGATAAAGGCGATCCAGGTGAAGTAGGGACCCTCAAGGTAGCCGGACCTAAGGGAGATAAAGGCGACTCCAGGAGAAGTCGGACCTCAAGGTGTAGCTGGACCCTATGGGAGACAAAGGCGATCCAGGTGCAGCTGAGCTAAAGGTGAGCAAGGCGAACAAGGTCAAGCTGGACGTGACGGTAAAGACGGTGAAACTCCAAAAGTTAAAATAGAACGCGACGAGGCTAAGAAAGAGACAAAACTAACGTTCTACCTTGACAAAAACGGTAATAGTCAGTTTGATGAAGCCACTGATGAAGTTCTTGGAACATTTGTTATAAAAGATGGCGAAACCGGACCTAAAGGAGACAAAGGGGATCTAGGTGTTTCCGGTCAAAATGGTATTGACGGGAAAGAAGGTATTTCTCCAGTTATTACATTAACTGATAATAATGATGGAAGTTATACAATTTCAGTAACAAATCCTGACGGAACTAAACAAGAAGTCGTAGTTAAAAATGGGAAAGATGGAAAGGATGGTACATGTAATTGCTCTATTTCGCCAACAAATGGAACTCCTACCAATCCAACATCCACAAATGGAATTCCATCTAACGGAACGACGACTAGTGTTACACCATCAAATGGTTCTTCGACAAATGGAACTCCAACAAATAGTACACCTTCTACAAATACACCAGGAAATAATACTCCTGTCGGAAGCACAACTATTGGAGGAGCAATTCCATCAGCAATTCCAGTGAATTCCGATAAGAATCCACCATTAGTCGCAAGTACTATCTCAACTACAAATAAAGTAGCTAATGAGACTAACAATAATGCTATTTTGCCAAATACTGGAGCACATACAGAAGTCATTCCAATGCTTCTAGGAAGTGGTATTCTTTTAACACTCTATGTAGGTAAAAGAAAAGAAGAATAGTTGTTAGAGTGATTTTTCTTAAAAAATTTATTTTTTCTAGAAAAGCACCTATTTAAAAAGATCAGGGAAGATTGAGTCGTAAATACTCACTTCCTGATTTTTTCTTAAATTTCCTTTTTTCTTTCTCCGGTAAACGATTTCATAAAATTTGACTTTTCCTATTAAAGAAACGTAAAATAGGGATACACTTTTTAGGGAGGAAAGATATGGATCAAGTGTTTATACGTTCATTTGATGCAATGCTTGAATTACGACATTTTTCATCAATTATTTTGGCTTGTATTTGTGGTTTATTAATTGGTTATGAAAGAAAAGCAAGGAATAAACAAGCTGGAGTAAAGACGCACGTGATCGTTTGTCTTACTTCTGCCTTAATGATGATTATTTCTAAAGAAGCTTTTCTGGACACTCCAGATTACGATACTTCACGTGTGGCTGCTCAAATCGTAAGTGGGATTTCCTTCATTGGTGGTGGTATCATTTTCATGAGGGATAAAAAAATAAGTGGTTTAACAACAGCTGCTGGTATTTGGGCTACTTCAGGGATTGGAATGGCCATTGGTGGAGGATTTTGGTTCTTTGGTATTGTTTGTAGTATCTTTGTTATGTTAATTCAATGGTTAACACATGATTTTACAAAACAGCAGCAGATTTATCAGGCAAGTATTAATGGAACTGTTGGAGATATTTCTCTTGTTCACGATATTTATGAATACTGTAATTTAAAACAATATCAAATCGCAAATGTGGATGTGAAAGATATTGGAGGAAAGTACGAAATCAATATTCAGATAGAGAATGATAAGAGAATCCTAATTGATGATATCGAATCAACTATCAGAGAAAGACATATTGACTTTAAAATTAAAAAGGTCAAATTTAAATCTTCTGAAAAATAATCCGCAATAGTATATAGTGAGACTGGACTACTCCAGTCTTATTTTTATATCTATTATTGTTTAGAAAAGAGTTATTTGTAGAGGGAATTGCTATTTTGTTTTTGCTGATAAACTTAATTTATATGAGATAATCATTTGATAGTTGAAGTTTTCGTAATAATCAAGATAAAGGAGTTTACTATTATGAATAGAGAAGAAATTATTGCGTTGCAACATCAACGTTATGCTACTAAAAAGTTTGACCCAACACGTCGTATTTCTGATGAAGATTGGGCAGCCCTTGTCGAAGTAGGACGATTAGCCCTTCTTCATTGGGGTTTGAACCTTGGAAGATGCTTTTACTAAACAATGAAGGAATGAAACAAGATTTAAAATCAATGGCATGGGGCGCCGTTTCAATGCTCGATGGAGCAAGTCATTTTGTGATTTATTTAGCTCGTAAAGGTGTAAACTATGAAACACCTTATATTGAAAAATTAATGCAAGAGGTAAGACATAGAAGTTATGATCCAGATTCTGCATATGCGCATCGAATCAAGAGCTTCCAAGAAAGTGATGCACAGCTAAACGATGAACGATCACTCTTTGACTGGGCAAGTAAACAAACATATATCCAAATGGCAAATATGATGAATGCAGCAGTTTTTGATGGGGATAGATTCTTGTCCAATTGAAGGATATGATAAAGCTAAAAGTTGAAGCTTATTTAGAAGAAAAAGGAGTTTTGGATACATCAGAATTTGGAGTATCAGTAATGTGCGCGTTTGGTTATAGAGATGAAGACATTAAACCAAAAGTTCGTTGGAATACAGAAAGTATATACGAAGTGATTGATTAGAATCTCTGGGAAATAAATGAAATCTCAGTATATCAGCAATGAGAAAATTGTCAATATACTGAGATTTTTATTATAAAGAATAAGGAAGAGAACGGAAAAAGGATTAAAACATGGTATAATATTCGTTGGTTCTATAAGAATGTTTATGTGAATGTAATATAGAAAGGATTCAAAACGTATGGCAACAATCCAATGGTTCCCGGGGCATATGGCCAAAACGCGCAGGGAAGCAACTGAAAAATTGAAATTAGTCGATGTCGTGATTGAAATGGTGGATGCTCGTATTCCAGAATCAAGTCGCAATCCTATTATCGAAGAAATTAAAGGACAGAAGAAGCAATTAATCTTATTAAATAAAGTTGATTTGGCAGATCCATCTCAAACAAAACGTTGGAATGATTATTTTACTAGCCAAGGAATTAAAGTTCTTACAACAGAAGCTAAAGATGGCAAAGGGATAAAACAGGTTAAAGCGGCCATTAAAGAATTAATGGCTCCTGTCTTTGAAAAAAATTTGGAAAAAGGAATTCGTCCTAGACCGATTCGTTTAATGGTTCTTGGAATTCCTAACGTAGGAAAATCAACCTTTATCAACCGTATGATTAATAAAAATCAAGCTGAAACAGCAAATCGTCCTGGTGTTACAAAGGGACAACGCTGGTTAAAAATCGGAAATGATTTTGAGTTGCTGGATACTCCAGGAATTCTATGGCCAAAGTTTGAAAGTGAAGAAGTTGGGAATAAACTAGCACTTACGGGTGCGATTAAAGATGCGCTCCTTCATATGGATGATATTGCACTTTTTGCTCTTAGTCAGTTTAGATTAGATTATCCAGAGTATTTAAAGAAAGCTTATCGATTAACGGATATTGATTTAGAACTCTCAAACGTAGACTTATTAATGTTAATTACAAAGAACTTAGGCTTTAAAGAAGATTATGAAAAGGCAAGTGAACGAATCGTGTTTGATATTCGTTCAGGAAAACTGGGTCGTTATACATTAGACCAAGCGCCTGTGTCGTTAACGGAGGAAGCATAATGGAAAAACGTTCCATCAAAGAAATTAAATTGATTCTTGAAGAAATTCAAACGTTGTCGGATGAACGTTTAACAGAACTTAGAAGTGACGATCGTAAAGGAGTTCAAGATTTAATCGCAAAGTTTGAACGTCAATTCGCCAAAAAAGCAGAACGTGCTGCACACTTTGAGGAAATGCAAAGCTTTGAACGTGCAGCCAAACAAAAAGGCTATCGAATGATTGCAGGAATTGATGAAGTGGGTCGCGGCCCACTTGCTGGTCCAGTGGTAGCAGCTGCTGTCATTCTTCCTGAAGGTATGGAAGATATTGGTCTCGATGATTCTAAGAAGTTGAGCGCGAAAAAACGCGAAGAAATCTTTGAAATGATTAAAGAGCAAGCTGTTGCCATTGGTATCGGTATTGTCGATGCATTCACGATTGATAGAATTAATATTTATGAAGCTAGTAAAGTGGCGATGAAAGCGAGCGATTGAATTATTGCCTGAACAGCCAGATTATTTATTAATTGATGCGATGAGATTGGATACAGGAATTCCAGAAGAAGGCATTATTAAAGGGGACGCGAAGAGCATCTCGATAGCTGCGGCAAGTATTGTTGCTAAAGAGGTAAGGGACCAAATGATGAAGGATTACGAACAACTGTATCCAGGATATGGATTTGCACAAAATGCAGGATATGGTACGAAAAGCACACATAGAAGGTCTTGAGAAATTAGGTCCGACGCCAATACATCGTATGACATTTGCACCTGTAAAAGAATATCAACAATAAAGTTCCAAAAATAAACTCTTTCTCGTAAATAGTTTTGAAAAACTATTTACCGGAAGGAGTTTATTTATGTTATTAACAAAAAGAAAACTATTAATTGGAATAGCGATTAGTGAAACATTAAATAGTAAACAGTTTTATGAGTTATTTCAAAAATTGAATGATGATGTTTCTTTAAATCATCCATTTGTTTTAGGGGATGTAAAATTCAGCTTACCCGAAGAAACTTCTAAATGGTTAGAGACATTTGATTGGGTAGAATCTTTTGAAATAATGAAGGCTAAAAAGGTAAAAATATTGACCATTTTGGATGCTGTTTATCCAAGACGGTTAAAAGAAATTTATTTACCTCCAATTGTTCTTTTTTACAAAGGAGAATTGTCTTTGTTAAATGAACGCTTAGTCGCTTTAGTAGGTTCAAGAGAACATTCAAACTATGCAAAACAATGTACGAAAACCATTGTACAGGATTTAGTACAGAAGAAAATTGGAATTATCAGCGGTTTAGCCAAAGGGGTGGATTCTTTAGCACACCTTGAATGTTTGAAGGACTGATGGAAAAACGATTGCTGTAATAGGAAGTGGGTTAGATGTTGTGTATCCACCTGAAAATGCCAATCTCTATAAAGAAATAGGAGAAAAAGGTCTTATTATTTCTGAATATCCTTTAGGAAGTCGACCTTTGAAGTTTCATTTTCCTTACCGAAATCGCATCATAGCGGGATTAAGCCATGGTGTTTGTGTAATAGAAGCTAAAGAGAAAAGTGGTAGTTTAATTACTGCTAATATTGCTTTGAGTGAAAATAGAGAGGTATTTGCTATTCCTGGAAGTATTTTTTTCATCTCATTCAAAAGGAACTAATCAACTTATTGAAGCTGGAGCTTGTTTAGTTTCTAGCGCTGAAACCATTGATAATAAATTTACATTACTTTCCATAAAAAACTATAAGAGATAATTTGTTGCCTTGACAAAAAGAATGTGTTTAGATATGATGACAAAAGACAATTTAAACAATCTCGCTAAATACAGGCTTTTTGCCTGATATTTTAATATTAAATAGAGTAATGATGGAAGGAGCCATTTAATGGTGAAGCAAAACTTAGTGATTGTAGAGTCTCCTACAAAAGCTAAAACCATTGAACGCTATTTGGGGAAAAATTTTAAAGTGGTCGCAAGTAAAGGTCATTTAAGAGATTTACCTAAGAGCAAAATGGGTGTAGATATTGAAAATAATTATGAACCTCATTATATTTCGATTCGAGGGAAGGGCGATTTAATTAAATCTCTTAAAAAGGAAGCAGCCAAAGCAGATGCAGTTTATCTTGCAAGTGACCCAGATAGAGAAGGAGAAGCTATTTCTTGGCATTTAGCGCATTTATTAGGACTTGATTTAAACAAACCTATTCGTGTGGAATTTAATGAGATTACAAAAGATGCAATTAAAGAAGCATTTAAGAATCCTAGAATGATTGATATGGATTTAGTTGATGCGCAACAAGCACGTCGTATATTAGACCGTCTTGTGGGATACACTCTATCTCCTATTTTATGGAAGAAAGTAAAAAAAGGATTGAGTGCTGGTCGTGTTCAAAGTATTGCTGTGAAAAGTTGATTATTGATCGTGAAAACGAAATAAAAGCGTTTATTCCTGAAGAATACTGGAGTCTTGAAGGACAATTCAAAAAAGGAAAAGAAATCTTTCACAGCAAAATTATTATGGTACAACTGGTGAGAAAGCGTCTTTAGATAGAGAAGAGACTGTGAAATCAGTAATGGACGAACTTTCTGAGAAGAAACCATTCAAAGTTACTAAAGTAACGAAGAAAGAACGTCGTCGTAATCCTGCAGCTCCATTTACAACAAGTAGCTTGCAACAAGATGCGTCAAATCGCTTAAACTTCAGAACACGCAAAACGATGATGGTAGCTCAACAACTTTATGAAGGGGTATATCTTGGACGTAGTGGTTCAGTCGGTTTGATTACGTATATGCGTACAGACTCAACTCGAATCTCAGCATCTGCTCAAAATGAGGCTTCTGAGTTCATTGAAAAAGAGTTTGGTAAAGAATATTGCCTAGCAAGTAAACGCAGCTGTAAAGAACGCTGAGGGAGCTCAAGATGCGCATGAAGCGATTCGTCCATCATCTGTTTTACGTACACCGGATTCAATCGCAAGTTATTTAACAAAAGATCAATTGAAATTGTACACCTTAATTTGGTCTCGATTTGTTGCTAGTCAAATGACTGCAGCTATCTATGACACTGTACAAGTAGACTTTAGAACAAAACAATCATGTGTTTAAGGCAAATGGTTCTACAATTAAGTTTGCAGGTTATCAAAAGGTATATCAAGATAATGCAGAAGCGAAAAAGGGAAACGTGCTTCCAGAAATGCAAGTTGGGGATGAAGTTCAATTAGCAAAACTAAATCCAGAACAACATTTCACACAACCGCCTGCACGTTATTCTGAAGCTACGTTAATTAAAACATTAGAAGAAATCGGTGTTGGTCGTCCATCAACATATGCACCAACAATCGAAACAATCCAAAAACGTTACTACGTTAAATTAGTTTCTAAGCGTTTTGAACCAACGGAACTTGGATATGTTGTTCATCAAATCATCGAACAATATTTCCCGAACATTGTCGATACTCATTTTACGGCTTCTATGGAAGATAATCTTGACCTAGTAGAAGAAGGAAAAGAAGAGTGGGTACAAGTTATCGATAGGTTCTATCAACCTTTTAAAGTGGAAGTAGATAAAGCGGAAGTTGAAATCGAGAAAGTTCAGATAAAAGATGAACCAGCTGGATTTAACTGTGAAAAATGTGGCCATCCGATGGTGATTAAATTAGGTCGATTTGGCAAATTCTACGCATGTAGCAATTTCCCAGAATGTCATCATACACAAGCCATTGTTAAAGATATTGGGATTACATGTCCAACTTGTGGTAAAGGCAAAGTGATTGAACGTAAATCGAAGAAAAATCGTATCTTCTATGGTTGTGATCGTTATCCTGAATGTGAATTCGTTTCATGGGATAAACCAGTAGGACGTAAATGTCCAAAATGTGACCACTACTTAGTTGAGAAAAAAGGTCGCGGTGGAAAACAAATTGCGTGTAGTAATTGCGATTATAAAGAGGAAGTTCAAAAATAATGAAAAGAGCACTTGGAGAAATCTGGGTGCTCTTTTTCATTTTGGGAATAATACTAGTGAGTTGATATATTCCAGTTGAGTATTGAAGTTGATTCAATTAGAGTAGTTATTTTACGAGAGTGGGCCAACTTATGAACTAATGTCTTATCTATTTGTATTATTATATAATTCGCATTGCCCATACCCAAATCCTTCACACAGTGAAGGATTTTCCAACGTCTCCATTTCTAAACGCTTTTCCTCGTATCCTGTTGTAGTTGAGTTCGACATCGCAGAAATGGCGTGCGTTTCCCGAAATATCCTCACGGTCCTCACAGACCGTTACGGTATTCCGGTCCAACGTTCCATTTCTGAGCGCGATGTCTCGCATCCTTGAAGTTGAACTCGGGCTCACAGGACTGACGCTCCACTTCCCTGAGACGTACGCAGAACGTTTCACGTTCCTTACGTCATCTCGGTCCAGTAAAGTCTCAGTCCTGAGCGTTCGCCCTCGTATCCTAAATATTAAATTTGGTTTAATTGTCGGAAAAATTTTGACAATTCGGTTGTAAGAAAGTGCTTTCTGTGATAAAGTTATACGATAGGAGGAAGATGATGAAGAATGAAATGCAAGATTTCTTAGCGTATATAAAAGTTGAACGGCGTTATTCACCAGAGACGATTCGTGCGTATGAGCGTGATATTCAACATTTCTGCGATTACTTAACAGAAGTTCCAATTACGTCATGGAACGATGTATCTGTCGTTGATGTTCGAATCTATTTAGGAGTTTTACATCGTGAAAACTATAATCGTTCAAGTATTTCTCGGTTCCTTTCAAGTTTACGTTCTTTTTATCATTTTTTGGTAGAACGAAAAGCAGTAGAATCAAATCCTTTTGCGTCAGTCAGTTATAAAAAGGGTAAAATGCTTCTTCCAGAGTTTTTTTATGAAGATGAAATTGAAAAATTTATCAATTCTATTGATGGAAATCAGTCTTTAGACCAACGTAATAAAGCTCTAGTCGAAGTATTATATGCTACAGGTATGCGTGTCAGTGAGTTAACGAATTTAACTCTTGAGCAATTAGACCTGGATAATAGCATTATCCTCGTCATCGGTAAAGGTTCTAAAGAACGCTATGTTCCGATTGGTGACTTTGCAAGAACGGCTTTAGAAACTTATCTTGAAGAAGGACGAAAGGATCTTATGGCTAAAGAAAGGAAGGAGCATCTTTTCGTGTTTGTGAATCATTTAGGGGATCCACTGACGACTAATGGAGTTCGTTATATTTTAGAAAAACTAATTCAAGAAAGTGGACTAACATTAAAGATTCATCCACATATGCTAAGACATACGTTTGCAACGCATTTGTTGAATAATGGTGCGGATATGCGAACCGTTCAGGAACTTTTAGGGCATGTGAGTCTCAGTTCGACTCAAATATATACACATGTGACAAAAGAAGCTCTTCAACAAAATTACCAATTATATTTTCCAAGGTCTAAAGCTGGGAAGAACGAATTTGACGCTAGTGCCTTTAATAAGAATAACGGAGGAAAATCATGACTACAATTTGTGCAGTAAAAAAAGATAACCAAGTTGCTATGGCTGGTGACGGTCAAGTGACAATGGGTGAAAAAGTGATAATGAAAGGGAACCGCTCGTAAAATCCGTCGTATTTTTGACAATCAAGTACTTGTGGGATTTGCTGGTGGGGTAGCAGATGCAATCACTTTAGAAGAAATGTTTGAAGATAAACTTAAACAATTCAAAGGGAACTTACAACGTGCAGCTATTGAAATGGCGAAACAATGGAGAAGTGACCGTGGTTTACAAAAATTAGAAGCGATGTTAATCGTAATGAATAAAGAACAAGTGTTACTTGTTTCAGGGACAGGAGAAGTCATTGAACCAGATGATGGTATTCTAACAATTGGTTCTGGTGGAAACTACGCTTTATCAGCTGCTAGAGGTCTCCTAAGATTTGGGGATTCGAATTTAACAGCAGAAGATATTGCTAGAGAAAGTTTAAAAATCGCTTCAGAGATTGATATTTTTACAAATGATAATATCATTACTGAAACGTTAGCGTAAGGAAGTGTAAGTATGCAAGCAAATATTAGTAAAACACCTAGAGAAGTTGTATCTGAATTAGATCAATTCATCGTTGGGCAACAGGATGCAAAACGAGCGTTAGCGGTGGCTCTTCGAAATCGTTACCGTCGTCTATTATTAGATGAAGAAATGAAAAAGGAAGTCACTCCTAAAAATTTATTGATGATTGGTCCTACTGGGGTTGGTAAAACCGAATTGGCTCGTCGTCTTGCTAAATTAGTTGATGCACCATTTGCAAAAGTCGAAGCGACAAAATTTACCGAAGTGGGTTATGTTGGACGTGATGTAGAATCGATGGTTCGTGATTTAGTGGAGAATGCGATTCAAATTGTAACTAAACTAAAACAAGAAGAAGTAAAACCACAAGCTTTTGATAAGGCTGTTAAAAAGCTTGCGAAGATTTTAAAACCTGGAATCATGAAGAAAGTATCGAACCCACAACAAGATTCTCTCTTCAATATGTTCCAACAAATGGGCATTCAAAACCCTGGATTAGAACCTGAAATGAAGGAAGAAGTCACAGAAGAAATTGCTCAAAGTCGTCGTGATATTGAGCAACAATTAAGAAATGGAGTACTTGATTCAAAAGAAGTAACGATTGAATTAACAGAGAAAACCAATGCGGATGGCAGGGGATCTGGTAACCAAATGGAGCAAATGATGCAATTTCAATCCGTTCTTGACCAGATGACTCCTAAGAAGAAAATTAGCCGTACAGTCATTGTTAAAGAAGCGTTAGATCTATTAACGGAAGAAGAAGCAAATCACTTTATCAATCAGGAAGATATGCATGCTGAAGCTTTAAAACTAGCTGAAACATCAGGAATAATCTTTATCGATGAAATTGATAAGATTGCTGCCAAAGGTCAAAACGGTGGGGAAGTTTCAAGAGAAGGAGTACAAAGAGATATTTTACCAATTGTTGAGGGTAGCCAAGTGAATACGAAGTACGGTGTGATTAATACAGACCATATTCTGTTTATTGCTTCTGGGGCGTTCCATGTTGCTAAACCAAGTGATTTAATGCCCGAGCTACAAGGGCGATTCCCGATTCGTGTTGAGTTACAAGATTTATCAAAAGAAGATTTTGAACGCATTTTAATGGAACCTAAAAACGCATTATTAAAACAGTATAAGGCATTACTTGCTACAGAAAATGTGGAAGTCATTTTCACAAAAGAAGCTGTTTCAAAATTGGCTGAAATTGCTTTCGAAGTGAATAGTACAATGGAAAATATTGGTGCTCGTCGTCTTCACACTATTTTAGAAACTGTATTAGAAGAATTATTGTTCGAAGCACCAACGATGCAAATGGGAAGCATCCAAATAACTGAACAATATGTAGAAAGTAAATTAAATGCGATTCGAGAGAATCAGGATTTAACTAAATACATTTTTATAAAAAAGGAGAATATACTCATGCGTAAAGTTTTTAGCTGATTTAAGGAAGATTAATGAAATTGTCCAGTATGATAATATTTGGAGAGATTCTGAAACAGCAGATTTACCATTTAATAAACTAACAGAAATTTTGGGAACTCTTTTGAAAGTTGATTTATATATCGCATCAAGCGATGGAAGATTGTTAGGTATTCATGATGAATTTCAAGTAAATAACGATCGAATGAAGGAGTATAAAAATAGTAGACAATTTCCAGATTTCTATATGGAAGGATTAACAGCTTTAAAATTCACGAAAGAAAATATACCAGTAACAGATGAACTAACGATTTTTCCCGTTGAATTACATGATAATTTCAAGAATGCAATGACCACGATTATTCCAATTTTTGCTTCAGGAATTCAATTAGGCTTTGTAGTGATGGGGAAAGATGAGGAGCCTTTTTCAACTGACGATCTTATTTTGGCTGAACATGCAGGAACAGTAATTGGAACAGAAATGTTACATTGGTATACAAGAAAAATTGAACAAGAGAAGAGAGGAACAACAAAATGTTCATTTAGCTCTTAGTTCATTATCTTATAGTGAATTAGAAGCCATTAAGTGATTGTTCAATTGTTTGATGGCATGGATTTAAGATTCACTGCTTTAAAAATTGCGAAAGAATATAATATCACTCGTACAGTAATTGTAAATGCTATTCGTAAACTTGAATCAGCAGGGATTATTGAAAAGTCGCAGCCTTGGAACTAAAGGAACCTATATAAAAATAAAAAAATCAAAAATATCAAAAATTCCTTATTAACTGAATTAAAACATTCATGAATTTAGAGGCGATTACATGGATAAAAATTTCTTTAGAAAAATAAATTTTTAAAAAGTCAGAGTAAAAACTTTTTGAGGGCAGAACTAACTTCTGTATTTGATAAAGAGACTCATACGGAATATATGTATCAACCAGATGGGATTCATTGGAATAAACAATCTCCAATTTTATTTCCGAATATTGGTGCTATTCGAAATAACTCTTTTTCCTACAAAGGGAATGATTACGAAGCTAGAAAACATGGTTTTGCTCGTGACTATGCATTTAAGTTAGAGGATAATGGAAGTGATTTTGCCACTTTCTTACTCACGAATGAGATGATCGAGGAAAACTATCCTTTCGATTTTCAATTACGTCTAAAATACACTTTAAATGGTCGTCAATTAGATATGAGTTATTTCGTTACTACTCAAAGTCCAGAAATGTACTTTGCAATTGGTGGTCATCCTGCATTTAGAGTGCCGTTGGAAGAAGGATTGTCGTTTGAAGATTATCGAATCCAATTAGATTCGGAAAGTTCGATTCATAAACTAGAATTAGAGATTCCATATCTTGCTTTCGCTAGAAGGGAATTTCGTATCTCGAAAAGCGAATTTCAATTACACCATGATTTATTTACGAATGATGTATTATTATTTAAATCAAATTCCCCTCATTTCAAAGGAAAGTTGTATTCTCAAAAAGGGGATAGAAGCGTAACCGTACTTTTAAATGGGATTGGTGCGTTAGGAGTATGGACTATGCCAGATGATTCTCCTTTTATTTGCTTTGAACCTTGGGATGGGTATCCAGACTTGGCGAATGATTTCACACAAAATTTAGAAGAAAAAAAGAATGTCTTGCGAATCACAAACAAGACACCTTATCAATCTACAGCCAGTTTTATTTTCGAGTAAAAGAAAAGACACTAAGTGATTACTTAGTGTCTTTATTTTTTTGTTCCCAAGGCATTGGAACTTTATTTTCCGTTCCATTTAAAATTCTTTGGATATTGGAACGATGTCGATAAATAATAAAAATATCAATTGCAAGTGCAAAAAGTGTTAGTGTCCAATCATTGAATAGTAACGAAAGGAATACTCCCAAAGTGATAGTAACCATAGCAGTAAGGCTAACCATTCGTGTAATTGCAAGTAATACTAAGAAAACGATAAGTCCATATAAAAGTAACAATGGTTGGTAAGCCAAAATCATTCCAGCAAAAGTAGCAACCGCTTTTCCTCCTTTGAATGAAGCAAAAATGGGGAAAGTATGACCAATAACTGCAAATGACGCAATCCATAATGGAGAAATATCAGGTTGCTTAAATATAGTTAAAGCAAGAATCATTGCTAAGAATCCTTTAAAGATATCAAAGAATAATACTAGAGAACCCGCTTTTTTTCCTAAAACACGAAATGCATTTGTTGATCCCTAAATTTCCACTCCCAAATTGGCGGATATCTTTTTTAAAGAAATACTGCCCAACCCATAATCCAGATGGAATCGAACCAAGTAAGTATGCCACTATGGCACCAATTATAAATGTAAATGACATTTGTTTGACTTCTCCTTTTAAAAACAGTCTAGAAACAGTTTAACACAAAAACATTTTAACTTACAATTCTAATAAGAAATGTTATTGTAACGCTATTTATGAAGGGAAATCTTGCGAAAATATTTAAAAACAAGTATTATAGATAAGATGATGAAAAAAGGAGAGTATTAAATGAGCAAAGTGACGAATCAGTATAATGATGATGCGATTCAAGTTTTAGAAGGTCTTGAAGCTGTTCGTAAACGTCCAGGGATGTATATTGGATCAACTGATCATCGTGGACTTCATCACTTAGCGTATGAAATTGTTGATAATGCGGTCGATGAGGCATTATCAGGTTACGCTACAAAAATTGAAGTAACAATTCATAAAGATCAATCACTTTCAGTAAAAGATAATGGTCGTGGAATGCCAACGGGAAAACATGCCTCTGGAATTCCTACTATTCAAGTTATCTTTACTGTATTACATGCCGGTGGTAAATTCGGCCAAGGTGGTTATAAAACATCAGGTGGTCTTCACGGTGTTGGGGCGTCTGTTGTTAATGCGTTGTCAGATTGGTTAACTGTAGAAGTTTTACGAGATGGAACATTATACAAACAATCGTTTAAAAATGGTGGTGAACCAGTCGGGACCGTTAAAAAAGAAAAAACAAGTCGTCGCGGTTCTGGAACTACAGTTACATTTCCTTCCAAGTGATAAGACTTTTTCAACAACGAATTGGTCTTATGAAACTTTGGCAGAACGTTTAAGAGAATCTGCGTTCTTGCTAAAAGGTCTTACAATTGTTTTAACAGATGAACGTACTGGGGAATCAGAAACGTTTCATTATGAAGAAGGAATTCGAGATTTCATTCAATATTTAAATGAAGAAAAAGATACATTATCTCCAGTAGTTGATTTTGACAGCACAGTGGATGGTGTTGAAACTGAATTTGCATTCCAATATAACGATGGCTATTCAGAAACGATTTTATCTTTTGTAAATAACGTTCGTACAAAAGACGGTGGAACTCATGAAGTGGGAATGAAGAGTGCCTTAACAAAAGCGTTCAACGAATATGCAAGAAAAGTTGGTCTTTTAAAAGAGAAAGATAAAAACTTAGAAGGTAGCGATGTTCGTGAAGGATTAACAGCGATTATTTCGCTTCGTATTCCTGAAGAGATTCTTCAATTTGAAGGACAAACGAAAGATAAACTAGGGACACCTGCTGCACGTGGGATTGTGGATAATACGATTTCTGAACAATTAGGATTCTTCTTAACGGAGAATGGTGAAATTGCGCAAGAATTAATTCGTAAAGCCATTAAAGCTCGTGAAGCTCGTGAGGCGAGTCGTAAAGCTCGTGAAGAGAGCCGTAATGGTAAAAAGGGCAAGAAGAAAGAAACGCTTCTTTCTGGTAAATTAACGCCTGCTCAAAGTAAGAACCCTAAGAAGAATGAACTTTACTTAGTAGAGGGGGACTCTGCCGGTGGTTCTGCAAAACAAGGACGTGACCGCAAGTTCCAAGCGATTCTTCCGTTGCGTGGTAAAGTTATCAATACTGAAAAAGCATCAATTTCAGATATTCTGAAAAATGAAGAGATTAATACGATTATCTATACGATTGGTGCTGGTGTTGGTAGCGACTTTAAGATTGAAGATTGTAACTATGACAAGATTGTCATCATGACCGACGCGGATACTGATGGTGCCCATATTCAAGTCTTGCTGTTAACATTCTTCTATCGTTATATGAAACCATTGATTGAAGCAGGAAAAGTTTATCTTGCATTACCACCTTTATATAAGATTTCTAAAGGAACTGGTAAAAAACAAGTCGTTGAGTATGCGTGGACAGAAAAAGAACTTGAAGAGAAAACTAAATTAGTCGGAAAAGGCTACTTATTACAACGTTATAAAGGTCTTGGGGAAATGAACGCTGATCAATTATGGGATACTACTATGAACCCAGATACAAGAACGTTAATTCGTGTTGTGATCGATGATAAAGCTCAAGCAGAACGTCGTGTAAGCACATTGATGGGGAATAAAGTGGAACCTCGTCGTAAGTGGATTGAACGCCACGTTGAGTTTGGTTTAGAAGAAGATAAGAGTATTTTAGAATCAGATGTAAACGCGATTAGCACAACTGCTAGTCCGAAAAAGAAGAAAAGAAACCATCAGTTAAGAAAAAAGAAGCAACAATTGATCATGTAGAACAATTGTCGTTACTAGGAGAGGAGGAATAGTATGAGTCAAATTCAAGATATTCAAGAATTGAATCTGGAAGATGTAATGGGTGACCGATTTGGACGTTATTCAAAATACATTATCCAAGACCGTGCTCTTCCTGATATCCGTGATGGTTTAAAACCAGTACAACGTCGTATTTTATATGCGATGTCTATCGATGGAAACACAAGCGATAAACAATTCCGTAAATCAGCAAAGACTGTCGGTAACGTAATCGGTAATTTTCCACCCGCACGGAGACTCTTCCGTTTATGAAGCAATGGTTCGTATGAGTCAAGATTGGAAGCTTCGTGATGTGTTAATTGAAATGCACGGGAATAACGGTAGTATGGACGGAGACCCTGCTGCTGCGATGCGTTATACGGAAGCTCGTCTTTCTAAAATTTCAGAAGAATTACTCCGTGATTTAGACAAGCAAACCGTTGAATTTGTTTTAAACTTCGACGATACGGAAGAAGAACCGACTGTCCTTCCTGCACGTTATCCAAACCTTCTTGTTAATGGAGCTACAGGGATTTCGGCTGGTTACGCTACAGAAATTCCAACTCATAACTTAGGAGAAGTGATTGATGCAACGATTCATGCTATTGATCATCCTAAGGCAACTGTGAAAAAGAGTTAATGCAATTTGTTAAAGGTCCTGATTTCCCTACAGGAGGAATTATTCAAGGACTTGAAGAGTTGGAACAAGCGTATGAAACTGGACGCGGTAAAGTAGTGATTCGTTCGAAAACAAAAATCGAACCGATTAAAGGTGGAAAATCGCAAATCATCATTTCTGAAATTCCATATGAAGTAAACAAAGCTTTATTAGTGAAGAAGATTGATGAAATTCGCTTAAATAAGAAGATTGACGGTATTGCTGAAGTAAGGGACGAATCAGACCGTACCGGACTTCAAATTGTTGTTGAATTGAAGAAGGAAGCCAATGCAGAAGGGATTCTAAACTACTTATTGAAGAATACAGATTTACAAGTGAACTATAACTTCAACATGGTCGCTATCGATGAACGCCGACCAGTACAAGTAGGATTAAAAACAATTCTAACTTCTTATATCAACTTCCAAAAAGAAGTGATTACGAGACGTACGCAATATGATTTGAAGAAGGCTCAAGATCGTCTTCATATCGTTGATGGTTTGATGAAGGCTTTATCGATTTTAGATGAAGTCATCGCATTAATCCGTAAACAGTAAAGACAAGAAACATGCAAAAGAACGTTTGGTGGAGACGTATGACTTCACAATGATTCAAGCAGAAGCAATTGTAAACTTACAATTGTATCGTTTAACAAATACGGATATTACAATCCTTCAAAATGAGAAGCTTGATTTAAATGAGCAAATCGCAACTTTCTTAAGTATCTTAAAATCTGAAAAAACACTTCTTCAAGTCATGAAGAGTGAACTACGTGATTTGAAGAAGAAGTATGCAACGCCTCGTTTAACGCAAATTCAAGCTGAAATTGAAGAGATTAAGATTGAAACTGAAGTGTTAGTCACTGAAGAAGAAGTCTATGTTGTTGCTACAAAACAAGGATACTACAAACGTGTTAGCCCACGTTCATTTGCTTCAAGCGCTCCAGAAGAAAACGGAATGCGTGAAGGGGATGAAGTAGTTCTTTGTCAAAAAGCTTCTACATTAGATAACTTAATTCTATTTACTTCAAAAGGAAATTACTTACACTTACCAGTGCATGAAATTCCAGAAGCGAAATGGAAAGATGTCGGAAACCACTTAAGTCAGTCTATTTCTTTAGGTAGCAACGAAGTCATTCTTACTGGATTCTGTCAAAGCTAAAGATAGTGATGACTCTTATAAAGATTGGACGGTTGTCTTCTTTACAAAAGAGGGCTTAGTGAAACAAACATTATTCAATGAGTTTACAACGTACCGAGGATACAAGACTCGTACAAGTAATGCGATGAAATTGAAGACTACAACGGATGAAGTAGTCAAAGTGGTTGTCACAAACCCAGAAAGTTTAGAAGTATTTATCGTGACGCACTGTGGATTTGGTTTACGTTATGAATTAAGCGAAATTCCAGTAGTTGGTACAGTAGCCAGCGGTGTGAAAAGCAATCAACCTTCGTAAAGAAGATTTTGTTGCTGGAGCGATGGTTTACTCATTAGAACATAAAGTTGTTTCTGCATTCCTTACAACACAGCGTGGGGCTGTAAAACGATTCAATGTATTAGAAATTTCGATGCTTACACGTGCAAAACGTGGACTTATGGTTTTACGTGAATTGAAAACAAAACCTCATCGTGTCGTATTCTTAGATGGAGAAATCACTTCAAACAGTGAATACACAATTGTTGCTGGAAACGGCGAAACAAAAGTGGTGAGACCAATGGACTTAACACTTGTAGATCGTACAAGCAATGGTTCAATGCTTCTAGGAGATAACGACCAGGAAGTAAAAGCTGTATTGGCAAACTTTGACTACAGTTCATTGAAAGAACAATAGAGATTATAAAGAAAAGGACTTCAATTAATGTGGAAGTCCTTTTGGTTTAGAAGTTTATTTCTGATGAATACTGAGAAGCTGCGTTCCAAAGTAGGTATTCCGTTACGCCAGCTTCTTTTAGAGCTTGAATTTCTTTGCTGATAATATCCGCGGTGTAGAGTTGATAATTTCCTTCACCAAGAAAATCTGCAGTGAACGCTTGAATCCAAGGTCTTGAGATTGGAGAAGGGTTTAATGTTTTTATATATCCTTTTTCAATCACCATATAGCGTTTAACGATTTCATATGGATTTTTATCAGGATCCTTTACATCTAAAGCATAATTCACCCAATGGCTTGGAAAAATCATAGGAGAGATGACATCTACTTTATCAGCAATATTGACAAATTTTTGTCCGATACCACCGATTTTTGATTCAGTAATCGCATGAGCTAAAATATCAGCTGATAGATGAACGCCATATGGTTGAAGTTTTTCTCGAATAAACGCAACAAAGTCTGTAATCGCAGCGATACGAGCTTCATCATCATCTTTAATATGAGCATAATCCCCTTTATCGTAGACTAAATCATCTGATACTGTTTCAAACCCAAGTGGGAAACGAACGTAGTCTAACTGAATATCTTTAAAATCCCGCTTTAGCAGCACCAATTGCAATTTCTGCAATGTATTCCCAGTTTTCTTTAAGGAATGGATTCAAGAACGTTTCTCCGTCATCTGTATACCATAGCTGGCCTAAAGCATTTCTAAAAGAACGTTCTGGATTCTCTTTTGGAACAAATCGGTCTCCGAAACATACAATACGAGCAATTGGATAAATTTGTTCTTTTTCGAGTCGCTTAAGAAGAGCAGTAGTATCTGGTACTTCATTGACAGTGTGCTTTTTCACTTGTTGATTATCAGTATCCAGAGGCATTGTAATTTGTCCATATCCATCACGGACATCAATTACAAGAGAGTTAATTGGAGTAGACTTAACGAACTGAATCATGTTTTCCAAGTCTTGTCCTTTGGCACGAAACGCTTGTAAATAAACCCTCTTAACGCCGTCTTCAGGATATGGAATAGAAATGCCTGAATCATAAATATGTTCCTGTGGTATATTCGCTGGAACTCGGAGTAAACTATTCGTTCTTACATTCAACTTACTATCAGCAGTATCTTGCGCATTTGCCACAGAATAGAAAGCGAGTAGGGAACTAACAGACGCAACAGTGAGCATACTCGTTAATAAAGATTTTTTCTTCAACATCATTACTCACCCTTTCCGTTATTTCGCCAAACGAGCTTTTAGAATGCGAATTGGTCTATCAAGCTCACTGATAGGAGAATTAATTGCTTCGATAATTTGTTGACGCTCGTTAGCAGAATTATTTACTTCAATAATGAGTGCTTTTAATTCATCGCTTGTTTGTTTTCCACCTGATATGCTAACGAAAAACTCAGCTTCTTTTTCCAATTGTTTTTGAGACATTTCGGAGTAGTTCTTTAATTGAGAAACAATTGATTGAAGATTAGAAACTACAATTTGAATTTCTGCAGATGGAAGGTTTTTATCCTTCAAGTTACTTAATCTAGTCGCATCATCTAATAATACTTTGAGCGATTTTTGCATAGACTTCAACAATTGCTGACGTTCTTGAATGTTGGAGAATACTTTACCCGTTTTCTTAGCGTAAGACGTCATCGTGTAATCTTCATGGATATCCGCTTCCCAATCAGATTGTAACGAATTTTCTAACGCTTGAATGTCATTTAATTGTTGAACGACAACAGGTAAGGTATCTTGTACTTCTTGAACAGTAGATTCGGCACTTTTCTTTGTATTACCGCATGCTCCTAAAAATAAGAAACCCGCGCTAATCAAGAATACCTTGGCTGCGATTTTTTTCATATTACACTCCTTTAACAGTAATGCGTTTTCTTGTTGATATTATACGTGTATTTTGTTGTTTTTTTCAATCTTTTGACTGATTTTTAGGACTTTATCCCCATTTTCAGTTAAATTTTACCCTGTTTTTACCCCTAGAGTGGAAAAAGTATTTCAATTTTAACATCATTTTCAGTTCGTTGACTAACCCGTTGACTTCTTTGTACAATACTATTATTGAAAAAGAAATGGAGAAGTCGATATGTTTTTATATTTAATATTAAGCGCTGTACTAATTATTGCAGATCAACTAGTGAAATTATGGATTGTAAATAACTTTAACTTGCATGATGGAATGCAGTTTATTAATGGAATTGTGAGCTTATTATACGTTCGAAATACTGGAGCAGCTTGGGGAATGTTCGAAGGGAAGATGGTTTTTCTTTTATGCAATCACTGCAGTAGCTGTTGGAACACTTTTTATATTTGATGTTTAAAGAAAAAAAGGAAAATCTAAATGGTTATTAACAGCTTACTCTTTCATTTTAGCTGGGGCTGTAGGAAACTTTATCGATCGTATCCGATTAGGGTATGTTGTCGATATGTTTAAGTTTGAATTTATCGATTTTCCAATCTTTAATGTTGCAGACATTTGTTTAACCTTCGGAGTAATCTTCTTATTCTATTATGTTATTTTTAAAGAACAATCAAAATAGGAGAGCAGCTATGACATCAGTATTTAAAAAATTAAAACTTGAATTAGAAAAGACTCGAACGATTAGACAAAGTGTTAACTGGCGAGCTTGGTCTAAGTAGAACTACCATTCAAAGTTGGCTAAAAGCTGGACTTATTTCAGTTAATGGAGAAGTCGTGAAATCAAATTACAAAGCACAGTCTGGGGATGAAGTTACAATTCTTCAAAAAGAGGAAGAAGTTATTACGATTCAACCAGAAAATATTCCACTAGATATCGTTTTTGAAGATGACTCATTAATTGTAGTCAATAAACCAAGTGGTATGGTTGTTCATCCGTCTAAAGGACATTATAGTGGAACGTTAGTAAACGCATTGTTATATCATTCAAATAGCTTGTCAGATAGCACGAGCGAAGAAATCTATCGTCCAGGATTAGTCCATCGCATTGATAAAGATACAAGTGGCTTATTAGTCATTGCTAAAAATAATGATGTGCATCAAAAATTGGCTGAACAGATTGCAGAAAATAAAATGAACCGTGAGTATATTGCCATTGTAGATGGGCACTTTGCACACGAAACGGGTGTTGTTGATGCACCTTTATCTCGTCATCAAACGAATCGCTTAAAAAGAGTCGTGGAAAAAGGGGGAAAGAATGCTATTACTCATTTTGAAGTTTTAGATTCTTTTTCAGACTATTCACTCGTGTCTTGTCGCCTAGAAACTGGAAGAACTCATCAAATCAGAGCCCATATGGAATTTATTAAACATCCGATTGTAAATGATCCGTTGTATCATCCAAAAGGGAAAAACGCAACAGAATTTGGTCAATTTCTACACGCAAGAACACTTAGCTTCACTCACCCATTAACAGGAGAAACGCTAAACTTCCAAGTGGAACCACCAAAAGAATTCGCGGAGTTTATTCAATTGAATAAAGGACACTTTGAAGACTAGAGGTGAAATTAATGAAACAAGTCAGAATTATGGATGAGGGTGCTATTAGAAGAGCATTAACCAGAATTTCATATGAAATAATCGAGCAACAAAAGGACGTTTCGAATTTAGTGATGATTGGTATTAAAACAAGAGGAATCACTTTAGCAAAACGCATCGCTGAGAAAATCTCTTCTTTAGAAAGATTAAAGTACCAGTTGGCGAAATAGATATTACATTATACCGAGATGATCGGCATGATATCGAGAATGAAGAGGCGCCTGTATTAAATGGAACGTCTATACCTTTTAATATCAAAGGAAAGCAAGTGGTCTTAGTGGATGATGTTTTGTTTACAGGAAGAACGGTAAGAGCTGCCTTAGATGCAATTATGGATATCGACAGACCTAATCGAATTAGTTTAGCAATTCTTATCGATCGAGGTCATAGAGAACTTCCAATTCGTCCAGATTTTATCGGGAAAAATGTACCCACTTCTTTAGAGGAAGTTATCCATGTTCATTTACTGGAGGATGACGCTTCTGATGAGGTCATTATTGAAAACGAGTAATATTATTACCTTCTCTTTATTGAGAGGGTATTTTTATTTTATAATCGTAAACGATCAAAACAGATATTTTAGTAGTATTAATAATATAATTTTATGAATTCTTCCTATATACATAACCATACTGCTTATTTCCAAACGTTCGTAAAGTAAACACAAACAATCATAAAACTGATTATTCGATTACTTGTTTGTAAACGGTTGTAACAAAAAAATGTTTATACTATACTAATACCATGAATTGGTACCGTAACTTTTTAAATGATCATTTTCGTAAGACGTTATGATTTTATGATTGTTTAAAGCAAGACAGAAAAGGAGAATGACAAAATGGCAATTCCTAATTTACAAGTTGCTTTAGACCACAACCGTATTGAAGATGCATTAAAAGATGCTCTTGCGGTTGGAAACGAAGTAGACATTATTGAAGCAGGAACGATTTTACTTTTAAACGAAGGGGACAAAGCGATTAAATGCTTACGTAGTGCTTTCCCAGATAAAGTAATCATTGCTGATACAAAATGTGCTGACGCTGGTACAACTGTTGCTAAAAATGTTGCCCTCGCTGGAGCAGACTGGATGACAGTAATTTGCTGCGCAACAATTCCAACTATGGAAGCCGCAAACAAAGAAGTGAAGTCTTTACAAGTTGAATTATACGGAGATTGGACTTTCGAACAAGCACAACAATGGAGAGACGCTGGTATTGACCAAGCAATCTTCCACCAAAGCCGTGATGCTCTATTTGCAGGAGCAACTTGGACTGAATCTGATTTAAACAAAATCCGTCGTTTAAACGACATGGGATTCAAAGTTTCAGCTACAGGTGGATTAACAAAAGACACATTAAAAGTGTTTGAAGGAATTCCAATTTATACATTCATCGCAGGCCGCGGAATTTACGCTACTGAAATCCAGCGCAATCTGCTCGTGAATTTAAAGCAGAAATCAAACGTATTTGGGGATAATCCCAAGGAGGAATAATAATGGCAAATATCAAAGATGTAACAAAAGAATCTTGGATTTTATCTACTTTCCCAGAATGGGGAACTTGGTTAAATGAAGAAATCGAACGCGAAGAAGTGAAACCAGGAACATTCGCTATGTGGTGGTTAGGATGTACAGGTATCTGGTTAAAATCAGAAAAAAATACAAACATCTTATGTGACTTATGGTGTGGAACTGGTAAACGTAGCCACGGTAACGGAAAAATGAAAACTGGTCACCAAATGCAACGTATGAGTGGTTGCCAAAACTTACAACCAAACTTACGTACACAACCATTCGTAATCGATCCATTCGAAGTGAAAAATGTTGATGCTTTAGTAGTAACTCATATTCACTCAGATCACTTAGACATTAATACAGCTGCAGCAGTTGCTAACAACTGTCCAGATGCTAAATTCGTAGGACCTCAAGAAGTAGTAAACACTTGGTTAGGTTGGGGAGTTCCTGCTGAACGTACAATCGTTGTACACCCAGGAGACTCAGTTAAAATCAAAGACATCGAAATCGTTGCTTTAGAAGCATTTGATCGTACAGCTTTAGTTACAGCTAAAGACGGTGAAGTTCTTAAAGGTAAAATGCCTCAAGACATGGACGAAATCGCAGTTAACTACTTATTCAAAACAAGTGGTGGTAACTTATATCACGCAGGAGATTCTCACTACTCAAACATGTTTGCTAAACATGGGAACGAACATGAAATCGATGTGTGCTTAGGTGCTTACGGTGAAAACCCTCGTGGTATCACTGATAAAGTGACTTCAGTTGATATGTTACGTATGGCTGAATCATTAAACGCTAAAGTGGTTATCCCAGTTCACTATGACATTTGGGCTAACTTCCAAGCAGATCCAAAAGAAATTACAGAAATCTGGAAATTCAAGAAAGATCGCCTAGAATACAAATTCAAACCATTCATTTGGCAAGTAGGTGGTAAATATACTTACCCAACTGACAAAGATAAATTAGAATTTAACTTATCGTGGATTTGACGATGTATTCTCAATCGACAATGATGTACCATTCCCATCATTCTTATAATATTGTCATTAAATAATTTTGGAGAGCCTAGAGCTAACCCACTCTAGGCTTTATCCAAGCGTAATAATGAATACGATTTCTTAATAACACAAGGAGGAACATATGTTAAGAGAAATTATCGAAAATGGACGCTTTTCGTTCCAAAAAGGTTCTCTATCATGGGAAGAAGCCATCAAAAAAGCTTGCCAACCTTTATTAGAACAAAAGATCATTGAACCTGAATACCCAGGTTACATTATTAGTAATGTTCATGAATTTGGACCTTACATCGTAATTGCGCCAGAGATTTGTATCCCTCACGCACAAGAAGGAAAAGGGGTAAATGATACTGCGGTAGCATTTATGAACATTGAAGAAGCTGTGGATTTTGGACCAGGTGCTGACTACCAACCACATTTATTCTTCGTTTTAGCATCAACTGATAATGAAAAACACTTAAACAATTTATCAGAGTTAGTGACATTATTAGATGATGAATCAATTATTAATGCGTTTGTTGAAGCGCGCTCAAAAGAGGATTTAGAAAAAATCTTAAAAGGAATAGGTGAATAATAATGGAATTTTTATTCAGTTTTTGGCAATTCTTCTATGCTAACATTTTTACTAAACCACAATACTTTGTTGGTTTAATCGTTTTAGTTGGTTATTTACTATTAGGTCGTAAATGGTACGATGCATTAGCAGGTTTTATTAAAGCAGTTGTAGGTTACATGATCTTAAACGTAGCTGCTGGTGGATTAGTTTCAAACTTCCGTCCAGTATTAGCAGCATTAGGGGATCGTTTTGGATTACAAGCTGCCGTTATTGACCCATACTTTGGTCAAGCTGCTGCAGAAGCTGCATTAAAATCAGCTGGTCATGCAACAGGTTTAACAGTACAAGTATTATTAGTTGCTTTCTTAACGAAACTTAGTATTAGTGATCTTCCGTAAATTAACTAAAGTTCGTACAGTATTCATCACGGGTCACATTATGGTGCAACAATCTGCTACAGCAACTTGGTTAATGGCTTTAGCTTTAGGTGATAACGTTAACCAATTACAATTTGTAATCTTATTAGGTATTGTATTAGGTGTATATTGGGCAGTAGCTGCAAACTTAACTGTAGAAGCTACTCAAGAATTAACAGAAGGCGGCGGATTTGCAATTGGTCACCAACAAATGTTTGGGGTTTGGTTAGTTGACAAATTAGCTCCTAAATTCTCAGGTAAAAACGACAAGAAGATTGAAGATCTTGAATTACCAGGTTTCTTATCAATCTTCAAAGAATCAATCGTTGCAACATCAATCTTAATGATTGTGTTCTTCGGTGCAATTTTATTAGTATTAGGTAAAGACTACTTAGTAGGCGTAAATGGACAAGAATTAACAGTTGCTGCTTCTAAATTCAAAATGACTACATTAAAAGCATCAGACGACTTCTTCTTCTACATTTTACAAACAGCATTAACATTCACTGTTTATGTTCAAATCTTACAATTAGGGGTTCGTTTATTCGTTGCTGAGTTATCAGAAGCGTTCCAAGGTATCTCTAACAAATTATTACCAGGTTCTATGCCAGCGGTTGACTGTGCTGCAGTTTACGGATTCGGTTCTCCAAACGCTGTAACAGTTGGTTTCTTATTCGGGGTATTAGGACAAATCGTAGCAATCTTAGGATTAATCGTATTCAAATCTCCAGTATTAATCATCACTGGATTCGTACCAGTATTCTTCGATAACGCTACATTCGCAGTATATGCTAACCATAAAGGTGGTTTACGTGCTGCTTCAATCCTTTCATTCTTATCAGGTTTAATCCAAGTATTAGTGGAGCTGTCGCAGCAGGTGCGTTTGGTTTAGCTGCATACGGTGGATGGCATGGTAACTTTGACTGGGATACAATTTGGGTTGGTTTTGGATTCTTAATGCAAAACTTCCAATACATTGGTTTAGGAATTGTGTTAATTATTCTTTTAGCAATCCCTCAACTACAATACAGCAAAAACAAAGAACATTACTTCACTATCGCTGAAGACTATGAAACATACTTAGAGTCTAAGCAAAACTAATTTAAATAAGTAAAAGAATATAGTAAAATTAGGGTATCGGGTAGTGTTTTCTATCCGATACTCTAGCAATATAAGGAGATGTAAATTATGAAAGTATTAGCAGCATGTGGAAGCGGAATGGGTTCAAGCCAAATTATCAAAATGAAATTAACAAAGTATTTAGAAAATTAAATATTCCTTTAGAAGTTCATCACTGTGCAGTTTCTGAAGCAAAATCTTCAGCAAAAAACTATGATTTAGTTGTTATTTCATCAGCTTTATTAGAAGTTTTTGATGGCTTAGATTTACCAAACACAAAAATTGTAGGCTTACAAAACTTATTATCTGAAAAAGAAATGACTGAAAAAATTTCTGAAGCTTTAGGCCTATAAGAAGGGATTCTACAATGGCATACGAACAATTAAAAGAACGTGTATTAAAAGCAAACTTAGAGTTACCAAAGCATGGATTAGTTATTTTTACATGGGGTAACGTTTCAGAGTACGACCGTGAAGCAGGGGTTATCGCAATCAAACCTTCAGGCGTTGACTATGATAAACTAACTGCTGATGATATCGTAATTGTGGATATCGACGGAAATAAAGTTGAAGGAGCTCTAAAACCTTCTTCAGACTTAGATACTCACTTAGAAATTTATCGTAATTTCAAAGATGTAAATGGGGTAGTGCATACTCACTCTCTATGGGCAACTACAATGGCTCAACAAGGACAAGAAATTCCTGCATTCGGAACAACACAAGGAGACTACTTCTACGGAACAATCCCTTGTACTAGAGAAATGACAGAAGCAGAAATTAAAGGTGCTTATGAGTTAGAAACAGGTAAAGTAATTGTTGAAACTTTCAAAGATAAAGATCCAAATGCGATTCCAGCTGTTTTAGTATTTAATCATGGACCATTTGCATGGGGTAAAGACGCAATGGATGCGGTACACAACATTACTGTATTGGAATATGTTGCAAACATGGCTTGGCATAACTTTGCTTTAAACCCAAATATGAAGCCAATGTCACAAACAATTTTAGATAAACACTATTTAAGAAAACATGGAGCGAATGCTTACTATGGACAATAAAAAGTTTTATGAACTTGGTTTGTATGAAAAATCAATGCCTAACACACTTAGTTTTAGAGAAAAGTTAGAAACAGTGAAAGCAACTGGATTTGACTTTTTAGAAATCAGTATCGATGAAACTGATGAAAAATTAAGTCGTCTAGAATGGACAAAGGAAGAACGCCAACAGTTAGTGAACGACATGTTCGAAACTGGAGTTCCAATCCGTTCAATGTGCTTAAGCGGCCATCGTAAATATCCATTTGGTTCCCACGACGAAGCTACTCGCACACGTAGTCTAGAAATCATGGATAAAGCAATTCAATTAGCAGATGATTTAGGTGTCCGAGTGATCCAATTAGCTGGATACGATGTTTACTATGAAGAAGGAGATGCGGTAACACTTGATTACTTCATCCAAAACCTTAAGAAAGCTACTGAAATGGCTTCACAAAAAGGTATTCTTCTTGGTTTTGAAACAATGGAAACTCCATTCATGAACACTGTTGAGAATCAATGCGTTTCGTTGAATTAGTGAAATCTCCATACTTACAAGTATATCCAGACTCAGGTAACTTAATGAACGCATCATTAGAACCTGGAGCAAAAAATGTCTACGAAGATATCGAATTAGGAAGAGGGCATATTGTTGCAGCTCACTTAAAAGAAACGATTCCTGGACATTACCGTGAAATTCCATTTGGTACTGGTCAAATCGATTTCAAACGTATGGTCGATACATTCTTATCAATCGGAGTAAATCGTTTCACCGGTGAATTCTGGTATGTAGGTCAAGAAAACTGGTTAGAAGATATTAAGTTTGCAAACCAATTCTTAAGATCTCATTTTCCAAACAAATAAATAGATTGAAACCTTCCAAAATTTGGGAGGTTTCTTTTTTTACCTTAATCAACGAACGTTCGTGTTTTAATGTTCGTAACTTATGCGCTTTTCATCAATTTTATTTGACTATTATTGTGAATTTAGTATGAAAAACTATATTTTTAATAATATTTCTGTTGTAATTTTACGGATATGTCTTGTAATATAGTAAGAGGGATTAAGAATTCTTAATTTCTAATAACAAAACCGTATCTTAGGAGGATATATTTTTATGAAAAAGTCTTTTTGGTCTAAATTAGCAATTGGTTTATCATCATTAGCTTTATTAGCAGGATGTTCTAGTAATTCAGGTTCAGACACAAATCAAAGTCAAAGCCAAAATGCTTCGAAAACAATCGAAACTTTAAAAATCGCTTTTGTACCATCTCGTGATCCTGAAACAATTGTGACAACAACAGAACCATTAAAAGAACTACTAAAGAAAGAACTAGCGAAAGAAGGCTACGATGTTAAAAATGTTGATATCTCTGTAGGTACAAGTTTTGACGCTGTAGGTGAAGCATTAGCATCAGGTAGTGCAGATATTGGTTTCTTACCTGGTGGGACTTATGTATTGTATGACAAAGAAGTTGATGTATTATTAACGGCTACTCGTGATAATTTATTAAAAGACTCTACTAATCCAAAAGATTGGAATGATGGAAAAGAAACAGGTCGTGGAACTGAACAAGCTACATCCTATAAAGGATTAGTTATTGCTGGCCCTACTGAAAAAGGGAAGGAATTAGCTGCGAAAATCAATAGTGGTCAAGAATTGACTTGGGAAGAGTTAAATTCTGCCAAATGGGGAGTATTAGGAACTTCATCATCATCAGGTTATATTTACCCAACATTATGGTTACAAGAAAAGTATGGGAAAGGAATTTCTGACTTACAAAATGTTGTTCAATCAGACTCTTACGCAAGTTCAGCAGCACGTTTAGCTTCTGGTCAAATTGATATCATGGTTGGTTATGCTGACGTTCGTAACGATTACGCTAAAAAATGGACTAGTGATTATGGTCGTTCAGAAGATATCTTCAAAGAAACGAACGTTATCGGTGTAACTCCAGATATTTACAATGACACAATTTCAGTAAGTAAATCTTCTCCAATTGTAGATGACGCATTTAAAGAAGCGTTCGCTAATGCAATGATGAATATTGCTAAAACAGATGAAGGTAAAGAAATTATCAAGATTTACTCTCATAAAGGCTATAAGAAAGCAAATGCTAGCGACTACGATAAAGAACGTGAAGCACAAAAATTACTTAAAAATTAAAAATCAGGTAACTAATAAAATTTGAGTTGAAGATCAAATGAGGGTTAGGAAATTTCTCCTGACCCTTTTTGAGAGAGAGGCAAGAAAAATGATTAAATTCGAAAATGTATCTAAAACTTATCCAAATGGGGTTAAGGGTCTTAAAAATATTAACTTAGAAATTGAACAAGGGGAGTTTGTTTCTATTATCGGTCTTTCAGGTGCTGGGAAGTCTACGCTTATTCGCACAATTAACAGAATGCTGGATATCAGTGAAGGAAAATTAACGGTTGATGGAACTGATGTAAGTAAATTAAAAGGGAAATCTTTGCGTAAATTCCGTAGAAATAAAGTAGGGATGATTTTCCAATCGTTTAACTTAGTGACTAGAACAACGGTTATTAAAAACGTATTGACGTCTATCTGTACCAGATATTCCATTCTTCCGTTCATTATTTGGAATTTATACCAAAAAAGAAAAATTACATGCATTAGAAGCCTTAGATAAAGTTGGAATTGTTGATAAAGCATTTATTCGTGCGGACCAATTATCTGGTGGGCAACAACAACGTGTGGCTTTAGCTCGTACATTAGCACAAAATCCAGAAATTATTCTTGCAGATGAACCAGTTGCGGCACTGGACCCAGTAACAGCAAAACGAGTCATGGAAGACTTCAAACGCATTAACAAAGACATGAATATTTCTATTCTTTTAAACATTCACCATGTAGAATTAGCGCTTGAGTATGCTGATCGTATCTTAGGAATTAGAGATGGCGAAATTGTGTATGATGGTCCAAGTTCTGAAGTGACTCCTGAAGTTTTAGATTTAATCTACAAAGGAAAGGTGGAGGGGTTGAATGAAGCTAAGTAAACTCTTCGCACCAAAAGAATATACACTAGAAAACGGAACTACCGTTAGAGAACCACGATCGAAAGCAATTATTATTACGATTTTGCTTCTTGTGGCAATGTATTACGCTGGTAAAGTAACGGGATTTAACTTAAAAACGCTTATGCAACGTGGTGGACAATTCTTTGTAATGATTGGTAGAATGTTCCCACCAAACTGGGAATACTCTAGTTCAATTTGGTCGCCATTAATCGATACGATTAAAATGTCATTATTGGGGTCTTTATTAGGGTCGATTTTAGTAATTCCTTTTGCGATTATTGCATCTAGCAACATTGTAAAAAATAAGTTTGTGATTAGTTTAAGCCGTTTATTTTTAAGTGTTGTTCGTACATTACCAACACTAGTAACCGCATTAATTGCTACATATATATTCGGTTTAGGAACACTCGCAGGTACGTTTGCGATTGCAACCTATACATTCGCTTATTGTGGAAAACAACTATACGAGCAAATCGAAACGGTTGATATGGGAGCTTTCGAAGCTGCTGAAGCTTTGGGTGCTACTAAAGGAAAAGCCTTCTCAAGTGCTATCATTCCGCAAATTTTACCAGGTTATTTAGCTTCTTCTTTATATTGTTTTGAAGGGAATGTGAGATACGCTTCTATTCTTGGTTATGTAGGTGCTGGTGGTATCGGTATTATTTTAAATGAAAACTTAGGTTGGCGTGAATATAGCAACGTCGGGATGATTTTAGTGATTCTATTCTTAACTGTAGTCATAATCGAAAGCGTTAGTTATTATTTACGTACTAAATTAGCGTAGGAGGGGACTTAAATGAATGAAGCAGTTTTAAATCAATATCAAAAAGCTCCTCGTACTTGGATTGTAAAATTAATGGTTGTTTTAATTCTTGTAACGCTTGTTGCATGGTCTGGTACAACTATTGAATTAAGTAAAATTCCTGAGAATGGCGCTGAAATCTCAAAGAATATTATTAAAGGGATTTTTTCTCCTGATACAACACTCTTATTTGACACTTCCAACAAAGGTGTAGCGTACCTTCTGTTAGAAACCATCTGTATTGCGTTTCTAGGAACTTTAGTAGGATCAATTTTAGCAATTCCATTTGCTTTCTTGTCTTCAACAAATATCGTTCCAAAGCCGGTAGCGTTAGTTTTCCGTACTTTAATTATGGCAATCCGAACAGTTCCAACATTAATTTACGGATTAATGTTCATCCGGGTAACAGGCCCTGGAGCATTTACAGGGCTTTTAACAATGTCTGTAGCATCCATCGGGATGATTTCAAAATTGTACATTGAAGCAATCGAAGACTTAGATTACAAGATTTTAGAGTCATTAGATGCTAGCGGATGTAATTTGTACCAAAAAATTCGATTTGGCATCTTGCCTCAATTAATTCCGTCTTTCATTTCAACGGTTATTTATCGTTTTGATATGAACTTAAGAGATGCGACAGTTTTAGGGATGGTAGGTGCCGGTGGTATCGGTTCTCCTTTAATGTTTGCGATGAGCGCTTATAAATGGAATGAAGTAGGAGCCATTCTTTGCGGATTAATCATTCTAGTGCTATTCATTGAGTTTGTATCTACTAAGATTCGTACACGTTTAGCACGCGGTTAAATTTCATCAAATAAACAACAAAAAACGACTTACAGAGCATTTCTGTAGGTCGTTTTCTTTTATAAAGATATCTATTTTACTTTTGTGAAAAATTTCACGAACTAAAGGTGCAAAGCTATATGCTAAAGCAGCAAAACCAATTACAAGGAAAAATGATAAGACAGGCACCGTTTGATAGATAAAGAATAAGGTTGAAGCTACTAAAACTGCAGCCATAATAAAAGCCTGAATCGGCAATACAATAATTAATAAGTAACTATTCTTTACTAATCGTTTAATCGGACTGAAATACCTTGTCGTCATTGCAAGACCAATAATTGAAGCTACAATAGTTACAACTAAAATCAACGCTGATAACACAAATAACATAAAACCGATAATTCTCAATAAATCAACGTTATTATTCGCAAAATTCCAGTAAAATTGTGCCATATAAACCATAGCAGCAATTAGAACTAAATACACGATCCATAAGAGTATCTTTTTAGTGATATCACGCTTAAATTCATTCCAAAACGGCTTTATCAGTGTACGATTTTCATCCTCAGAAAGCTTAAGTGTTGTATGAATTAAGGCAGAAATTGCTGGACCAATCGTAACAACAGGTATACATAGAACGATAAATAATAGATTTAATAAAAATAAAAATCAGCAACTAATGTAGCAAAATGCCAGAAACTTGCTGTCTTGATTATATTGCATGATGAGACCATCCTTAATAATTAATTACTTTAATAGTATACGTTGAGGTGCTTTAAAATGCAATGATGTTTCTTTTTCTATTTTAGATACATATTCTGGTTTACATAATATATATTATACTAAGTTATTCATCAGAAAAATTAATATATCCTCCATCATCAAAATCAAATACGCCCAGCATTTATAAGTAACACTGAGCGCATAATCGTTATATAGCTTTTAATGTATCGATATCTATATTCTTATTAATTGATAATAAACATAGAACTTTTTTTGTAACTTTTTTGTTACAACTAATGCTTAATGCATCGGCATATATATTCAATTGGTCCTTATATTTACGGACAATGCTTTGAATTCCTTCTATAGAATCTACGACATAATCTGTCTTATAGTCAAATACAATAATCTCATCGTCTAACTCGACATATCCATCGATAATACCGTGAATCATCATCAAATCATCTGTCTGAATCGATTTGAAGAATTTGCTAGCTTCAAGTACATATGAAAATGCTTGCTCACGGACTAATGCATGTGAATTTTGCACAATCCATTGACCAAATGTTGATTGGAAGAATTCGAACGCTTGTGTCACTGGAACTTTTGCAGCAACTTCTGGTGTAATTTCATTTGATTCAACCAAACTTCTGAGTAATTGTTCTAAGGAATCTATTGTAATGGTACTTGTAAAGTCAACTTTCTGCATTAATAAGTGAAGAGCGCTACCTCTTTGAGCACCTGTAACAGTTGTTGAAGTAGTTTCCATAAAGCGTGGTTGTTCCAATGTAGGAGAGAGATAAATGGCTCTTCTCCCCTCTTCTATCAAGCTATTTTGCGATAATTCTTCAATAACTGGATCTTCAAGAACACGTTTTAATTCAGAAACACTTTGATAGCTTGTTGTCTTGCTTTCAACTTCAAAATTGATAATCTTTGTTGAATGGTTTTAAGCATCTGTTGAACTCGAGACTTCAATTCACGTGGAGAATCGGATTCACTGTAATATTCATGCCAATCTTTTTGGAAGACTTCCTTATCACTGATTTCATGGATATAGTGTTTGCTATTAGATACAATATCCGCCTTAGCAACAATTTCAGGAGTAATCTTGTATTGTTCGCGAATCGCACTCAGTAGCATCCAATTAAGGAATGTACTGCTTTTGAACCGTGCTTGATACGGTAGAATTTCGCTAGATTCATGTCGTTAAAAAGGCATATTTCTTCTTAAATGACTCGTAGTTTTTAAGCGTACCTACAATAATTAGCTTTTCACGTGCACGCGTCATTGCTACATATAATTTACGCATCTCTTCAGATAATAATTTTTTCTTCTCGAAGTTTCTTGTGGCTACAGCCTGAACTGTTGGATACGTAATGCGTGTGCTTAAATCAAAGTAATTTGTACCTACACCAATCTCATCAGAGCACATGATAGATGCTTTTAAGTCCTGCATGTTAAATTTACGATTGGTATCGATTAAGAATACAACAGGGAACTCTAACCCTTTACTTGCGTGAATCGTCATCACTTGCACAGCGTTTGACTCCGTTGCAATCGGTGCTTCATCTAGATCTTTTTCTTTCTTTTGTAGAGCTTCTATAAAGCGAATAAAGTTACGAACGCCTTTAAAACTACTTGATTCGTACTGGTGAGCGTGCTCGTATAAAGCATGCAAGTTTACAGCTCTTTGCGCACCGTTAGATTGTCCATGGACATATTCTAAGTAATGAGTATCCATATAAATTTCCCAGATTAGCTGAGCAATTGATTCGTTATTTGCGCTGTCTCTCCATTTATTTAATAGTGTTAAAAAGCCTTCTAGACGCTCTTTAAGCGCTAATTGTTGCTTAGAATCATAATAATCGACTTCTTGGAGCTCAAAATTTGAAACAAAATGGCAAACTGCTTCGTAGTAACTTGTATTTTTCGATGACTTACGAATGTGTGCCAATGCAATCTCATCTAATCCCACAAGTCCTGAACGCAATACAGCTACAAATGGGATATCTTGCAATGGATTATCAATCACTTTTAGTAAAGAAACCATTGTCGTAATCTCTGTACGTTTAAAGTATGATTGCGCCTTTTGAACGTTTACTGGAATCCCATAAGCAGCAAAAATCGATTCAATCTTATCATTGTTACTCTTGGTTGAAGAAAGAATAGCAAAGTCACCATAAGTTACCGGACGTTTTGCATCTGCCTTATCATTCATTACTTCAAAAGGAGTCTTTATCATCTCTTGGATACGTTGCGCAACATAATGAATCTCATTTTCTACTTTTTCAAATCCTTCAGCATCGTCTAAATCATCTTTACTTTCATCTAATTCAATATCTTCGATTAAAATGATTTCACTCGATTTATCTTCGTCTTGAGAATACGAGAGATTCCCTGTTTTAAGCGCAGCAACATCGTCATATTCCACTTGCCCCAAATCTTTATTCATAATTTGTTGGAAAACTTTATTTGTAAAGGAAAGAACCTCGTCTCTAGAACGGAAATTCTCTGCTAGAACAATTCTTTCCCCACTCTTTCCTTCGGCATACGCTTCGTATTTTTCACGGAATAGAGACGGATCTGCTAGTCGAAAACCGTAGATAGATTGTTTCACGTCGCCTACCATAAAGCGGTTATCTGGCTTACTTACGAGCTCTAAAATCGCTTCTTGGACGCGGTTAACGTCTTGATATTCATCCACCATTACTTCTTTAAAGTGATTTTGATAGTATTCTGAAGCAATTTTTTGACCATTTGAATCTAATTTTGTCAAAATTCTCAGAGTATCATGTTCTAAATCTGAGAAATCAAGCTTATTTAACTGATGTTTTTCATCTTGGAAACGATCATAGAACATCACAGCTATATCTGAAAGTTTCGATAGAATTCTATTTACTTTCGTCATTTGCTGCAGCTGAACTTCTGGAGAAATCGCAAAGTAATCCTCTTTGATTTTTTGGAAGTCTTTTTTCAAGCCTTCGCGAATCGCTTTAATCTCATCTAAGCTTTCTTTAACGGTCTCATCCACTTTAGCTGTAGACCAGTTCTTGAATTTTCGATCTTCAAATGTTTGATACGCAAAGACATAAGACTCCTCTTGGATATGCACCAGAACAGCTTTAACAAAGTCTAAATCATCTTCTAAAACCGCTTGATGCTTCGGAGCTCCAAGAAGTTCGATATCTTTAAGAAGTTGATCATATTGAGTAACAAGGTAACTTAACTCTTCGATTAATGCTGGTTTCACGTATGTTTTAACAAACGCTGTTGAAGCATAATCGTTTCCAACAGAGTAGTTCTCTGTTAAATTAGATAACCATGTTTTAGGTTCTCTTTTTGAACGAGAATATTGATATAGGCGATAGACAGTATTCGTAATGCCGTCGTCCGAACGGTCGTTTGAGAACGTTGCAAATACTTCTTCAAATTCAGGATGTTCAAGAAGTTCTTCCTCAAGAGTTCTCCAGACTTTTTCTTGCAATAGTTGCCCTTCTATTTCATCCATCATCGTAAATACTGGATCAATACCCGCTAAGTAGAAATAACGACGAATCACTTTCATACAGAAACTATGGATTGTCGAAATCATAGCAGACGGAATCAGTTGCAATTGTTTCGCGAAACGTTGCTGAAGAACTTCATCCGTTGACTTTTCAATCGCTTCTTCTAATTTAGAACGAAGACGCTCCTTCATTTCCTTTGCTGCAAGTTCCGTAAAGGTCACAACTAACAATTCATTAATGTCAATACCCTCTTGAATATGCATCAAAATCCGTTCTACAAGCACTTTTGTTTTCCCTGAACCAGCTGAGGCAGAAACAAGAAGATTATTCCCACGAGTAGCTATTGCCTTCCATTGATCAGGTGTTGCTTGTAATCCTTCTGGTTTCTCTGGAATCATTCTTCTGTCTCTCCTTTCTTCTCTTGTAATTCATGTTGAATAAATGCAATCCCCTCTTCTTTTTCAAATTTAGGAAGAGTACGATATCTATTTTCTGGGTTTGTAGCATCGAACTGTGCAATACTGCTAAATTTACCGGATACAGAATCCGCATATTGCTTAAAGTCCTCGTAAGGAGCTAGTGTGATATCACCAGATAGGATACCTTTACCTGCTTCTTGAATCTTTTCCCATACGAAATCTTTGAATAACATCAATTCTTCTGTTGTATAAATGCAATTTTTATAAGTAGCACTGATACCACCATCTTTTTTCAGTGCAACATTCAAGACATTCGATTTACTTGTCTCAACTAATTCCGGATTAAGTCTAGCAATTTCATCAGAGTTGATTAATCCACGATGTTTAAAGGCTTTAGTCCATTCTTGCATAAACTTATCTTCTGTTGGAACTTCTTTAATGCTGAATTTTGGATTATGCACATGAATATAGCTTGCTTCTAGTGGCGTTGGAATTACGCCTTTTTCACTGCGAATAATTTCTTCAGATACTTTCAAATACGTTAATAGTTGGATTTGAACTCCCAGCAATGAGTTTTGCAATTTCGAATCTTTGTTCAGAAGACTTATAGTCAATAATCCCGTTATAGATTCCGTTATCTGAGTGCAATAAGTCGATACGGTCAATCTTCCCACGTAAATGAATCGATTGATTTTTACCAATTGGAATGTGAATTGGATAGTTTCCTGAAGTCCCGAATACCACTTCGGTCATCCAAGGTTTTGTCTCTAGCGCTAAGGCTTGTTTTTGAAGCGCATTTGTCGTTTGCATTAGAGTTTGGTGTAACAATCCTTGGACGAAGTTTAAACGTCTAGAAGAGCCTAAAATCGCAAATTTCGGATTGTCTTTCATTCGATTGAAGATTTCTTTTTCAATAGCCAACTTTTTGCTCTAACGTTAAGTCTCTTAAAGATAATCCACGAGCATTTCAATTCTTTAATAAACTGATCGAAGAATTCATGGAAGTATTCTCCTGTATTGGCTGGTGAAAGCTCGAATTCTTGGCGTTCTTTCAGTCTTAATCCGTATTGTAAGAAATGACTAAATGGATCTTTATAGTAAGTTTCAATTTGAGACGTTGATAAATTCAATTGATTTCCATAAAGCTCTTGTGCAAGAGAAAGTGGTAATTTACTCGCTACATTTAATCTGAAGACAGATGCCAGTAACGCATGATAGTTAGCGCTGAATGCAGCGTCGGCTTTTAGTAAATGTGGAATTAATTTCCATAAGAAATCAATCTCGTCTTTTTCTTTGAACTTGTTTTCTCTCATCTTCAATAGAAGCGTTGTAAAGAGTTCAAACGGAACGACAAAATCTCCTTGTTCTAAACGGTTTTGTCGATTGACTGACCCTTCAATTTCTTCTAGTTCATAGTGTTTTAGTAATCGTTGAACAAAATTTGAAACGAGTTGTTCCTTACCATCTTTAGAAACAGCACAAGATAAATAAAGATGCTCTGTTGCGCTCATGAGTAACTGATAGAACACGAATGGTTCAACGGATTGCAGTTGTCCTGTTGTAGGCGCTAGGAAACGTCCACTATCTAGTTGATTTGAGAATAGCTCACGTTCATCGTCCGTTAATAACCCTGTTTCATCAATATTTCGTGGCATTACACCTTGCGTGAGTCCGACTGCAAAAGTAATTTTCTTAGGTAAATATCGAACGGAATCCATCCCTGTAATCGTTAATTCATCTAATGTAGAAGGAGCTAAATTATAGTGCGTTTGTTCAAATCCTGTATGAAGTAACATCATAAAGGTTTCCCAATCAAAGTATTTATCTCCGAAAATATAGATATATTCATCTAATAAACGGATAAATTCAGACCACACTTGCTCTTGACGTCTCGCTGTTTCGACGTCTCCTTCTTCAGCAGCAACATCTCTCCAGTAAATAACGGATTGATCTAATCCTAGAGTCGTCAATAATTGATACAATACAGTAACTGCTTCAGTCGTTGTAGCTGCTTGTTCTAATTTCTTAAATGCAGGTAGTAATACGCTTGTTAATTCATCTCGAAGTTCTTGCGCTTTTAAAAGTATTTGCGTATTTTTATCTGTCACTTCAACTTTAGAATCTTCATCAATAGAATCTTCCACATAGGCCCAAGGTTTTCCATTGGTCCATTGATAACCTTCGTAACCATTAGCAAGAATAACTGTTTCCGTTTCATCTAATTGCTGTCTAAAGGCTTGTAATTGGTCCTTAAATGGAGTTTCATCATCTTTATGCCACAAGACATATTCGCTACGAAGAAGACTCATAATATCGGCATAACGCCAATCATATTGCCAAATATGCATAGAGTGCATCCAGAACTTGAATAATTGGATGATGCTCCATTGAGTCGGATAAATCGATAAAACCAGGAATATCGTATTGTTTCAAAAGAGATTCTAAGAATAAATGATTTTCTTCTAGATTACGTCCCAAAATTTGAATGTCTTTGTAACGAACTTTACCCTCTTGTACCATTCTCTTAATTTGGGCAAATGTCTCTTGATACTCTTCTCTTTCATCTGTGTATTTAGTAAAAGTGATTTTTTTGCAATGGAGCTTTATCTTTGGCTGTTGTCTTCACTTTTGGAAGTCCACCATTTGTTTCAAGCCAAAACTGCTCTACTACTTTAAATTCTTCATCAAATAGTGAATCACTGTCTTCCCATTCGATGATGCGCGCTAAGTCCTCTCCTCTATTCACCCATCTTGAGAGTCTTTCTAGGAGAATTCTGTTTGAAGTAAATAATGAATCCCCTGCTACATTCTTAGCGGTATGGACCCCATATGTCGTTAATGTTGCATGAAATTCAACAGTTGCCCCACTTGCAACTAGGGCTTCAATCACTTCCATTTCAGCCTTTGTTAAAATGACCATTTCATCAATTGCAATAAAGGTATTGGATAAATTTTTAGTTGCAATCACGCTGCATAACTGCGCATAGCTTTCTTCTTGATGAACGAAAATCTTCCTTTTAGTGCTTCTGTATAGTAACGATAAATAATCCCAAATTCTTTTTAATCGTTGCTCATTTTTCTGTAGGAGTGGACACTTCAAAAAGCTAGAGAAATCCTCAACTTCAATTCCTCCGATTTGAAATTCATTCATAACCTTGCATAATTGTTCAATGAAATCCTTTTATGGCGAGCTTCATTTTTAAAGAGTACAAGCTCCTCTGAATGTTCTTCTAAAATTGATTTCAAAAGCATCGTAATTCCGACTTTTGAAATAGATGTTTTTTCAGTAATGGATTCATTTCTTAATAAATACCATAATAACCGTTTGAAACTATACACTTGAAGTCTTGTAGAAGCGAAGCTACGAGATGATGAATCCGTTAATATCTCTCCGACTTGTCGTATCATCTCCATTTCGGCAGTAAACTTAATATGATCAGGTACAATATAATAAACTTGATGTGCTTCATCTTGTTTTAAGCCACTGCGCAAAAACGTTCAGCAATCTTCTTTGATTTATTAACAGATTTCTTTTGAAATAACAGCATTAAATCCCATTGATGCGTCCTCCTTTTTAAGTCTTCTCTAGTATATCATGAAATCCAGAAAAAGCGCTTTAAAAATTGAAATAAAAAAACACTTTTAGCAGTTTCCTACTAAAAGTGTACTAGTCTCTTCTATTAAATTATCCCACTAATTTTTCTAAAAGATCAGGACGGAATCCGAAGAATGGTTCTACGCCATCAGCTACGATAACAGGTAATGATTGGAAACCTAATTCCTTCACTTCTGCTAAAGCTTCTTCTGACTCGAAAAACATCTTTTACAGTGAATTCCACGTTGTTATTTTCGAAAAATTGTTTTGTAAAATTGCATTGCATGCAATTTGGTTTTGAATAAAGAATAATATTGCGATTTGACATATTACTTCTCCCCTTTTTATTTTTTCTGACAGAAGATATCATACATCATTTTGAATCAAAATACAATATATAGTTCTTATGAAAATGCATTTTCATTTTGAAACACAATATATAGTTTAGGCAGATTACTTATAAACGCTGGTATCATAGCCTTTGTTAGTCACATATCCATCTTTTTCCCAAATATTTTTCTTGCGTTTTTTTGCTTTCTTTTCAATTTCTTGGAATTGTTTCAATAAGCTTGTGTTTGGTTCGTAGGCATACCCAACTCTGGCAAGCCCCTCTTCAATTAAAATATCTTGAAGTAATTTTCCATCGACATACACATACATTAATGCACGATCATACTTATCCGCATGGTCACCAACATCGAAACTTCCTTCGATTTTCTTAGCGTTTGTTAATAGTTCCTCAGTACGTTTCTTCGCTTCATCTGCAAAAGGTTGAGCTTCTTTACCCTCTTTTGCTGTTTCTGGAGCATCTACAATGAGTAGACGCACTTTAAATTCTTTCCCTTCATAACTGAGGTGGAATGTATCTCCGTCTGCTCCGTATACATATTTAAAAGGATATTTTTTCATGCTCTCAAAGTAATCAAAATTCGTTCCCGTAAATGAAGAATTAGAAGCATTTTGAGACGTTTTCGATGAAGAATGCGTATTTGATTTATTCGTTGCCTTTTGCTCTCCAAAAGCCTTGTAAAGAGCAAATACAACCACAATTATAATTGAAATAATGGTACTAATCATTTTCCATTGTTTTTTTGGGTCATTTTGTTCCTCCTTTAATAAATAAAAAAAGAGGCAAGAGCCCCTTTTTCTATTCAAATTAAACTTCTAAAAGTTCTTTTTCTTTGTTTGCTGCTAATTTGTCGATGTTTTTTTAACACTGTCATCCGTAACTTTTTGGATGTCTTTTTTTCAAGTGTGTGTAATTCATCTTCAGTAATTTCTTTTAGCTTTTTTTCAGCTTTTTTTCGCTTGGTCAATTGCATCACGACGAATATTACGTACGCTTACTTTTTGCACTCTCAGCTTCTTTACCTACTTGTTTAGCTAATTCTTTACGACGTTCTTCTGTTAATTGTGGGATAATTAAACGAATAACAGAACCATCACTTGTTGGAGTGATTCCGATATCGCTCATTAAAAATCGCACGTTCAATATCGTTTAATGAAGATTTATCATAAGGTGTAATTAAAAAGCATACGTGCTTCTGGAACAGTGATTGAAGCTAATTGGTTTTACTGGAGTTAACGCTCCATAGTATTCCACTTCTAAACGGTCTAAAAGACTTGCGTTTGCACGTCCAGCACGGATTGATCCTAATTCACGTTGAAGCGCATCTTCAGATTTTTTCATACGTTCTTTCGTATGAGCTAAAATTTCGCTAGTTGACATTACCTATTTCCCCCTAACTGTTGTACCAATGTTCTCCCCTAATACAACGCGTCTAATATTTCCTGGTTCGTTTAAATTAAACACAACTAATGGAATATCATTATCCATAGATAGTGAGCTTGCTGTTGTATCCATAACCTTCAAGCCTTTTTGGATAACATCTAAGTGTGTTAATTCATTATATTTCTTCGCATTCACGTCTACACGTGGGTCGGCACTATAAACGCCATCCACGTTATTTTTCGCCATTAAGATTGCGTCTGCTTCGATTTCAGCAGCACGTAAAGCAGCGGCTGTATCTGTTGAGAAGTAAGGGTTCCCTGTACCACCCGCAAAGATCACAACACGTTCTTTTTCTAAGTGACGGACCGCTCTACGACGGATATAAGGTTCAGCGATTTGACGCATATCAATAGAAGTTTGAACACGAGTTGGAACTCCTACGTTTTCTAAAGCGTCTTGAAGTGCTAATGCATTCATAACAGTTGCTAACATTCCCATATAGTCTGCTTGAGCGCGTTCCATACCAACTTCTTCACCAGTAATTCCACGCCAAATGTTACCACCGCCGACAACAATGGCAATTTCAACTCCTAGATCATGAACCTCTTTTAACTCTTTAACAACTTCTTTAATCGTTGGTGGGTTAATACCGAAGCCTGCTTGGCCCTGCTAATGCCTCACCACTTAATTTTAAAACAACACGTTTGTATTTTGGTTCAACCATTGCTTTATCTCCTTAATCTTTATAAAAAAAGGGAATAGCGGGTAGCTATCTACCATATTCCCTCACATGAACAGTGATTATTTTTTAACTTGTCCCATAACTTCTTCTACAAAGTTATCAACACGTTTTTCTAAACCTTCACCAACTTCATAACGGTGGAATAATTTAACTTTTCCGCCTTTAGAAGCAACGAATTTAGATACAGTTTGATCAGGATCTTTAACGAATGGTTGGTCGTTTAAGCTGATTTCAGCTAAGAATTTGTTTAAACGTCCAGCAATCATTTTTTCTACGATGTTAGCTGGTTTACCTTCGTTTAATGCTTGTTCAGTAAGAACTTTCTTTTCGTGTTCTAATTCTTCTTCAGAAACTTGTGAACGGTCAATATATTTAGGGTTGATTGCAGCGATGTGCATTGAAACATCTTTAGCTGCAGAATCGTCTGTAGAACCTTCAACAACAGTTAACACACCGATACGTCCACCCATGTGTAAGTATGCACCGAAAGCATCTGCATCAGATTTTTCAACGATTTCGAAACGACGTAAAGTGATTTTTTCACCGATAACTGTAGTTGCTTCTGCAATAACGTCAGAAACTTTACCGTTTGGAGTTTCAACTTCAAGTGCTTCTTCTAATGTTGATGGGTTTGCTTTTAAGATTGCTTCTGAGATTTCTTTAACTAATGCTTGGAATTTGTCGTTTTTAGCAACGAAGTCAGTTTCAGCATTTACTTCTAAGATAACTGCGCGGTTTCCTTCAACTAATACATTAGTGATACCTTCTGCAGCGATACGGTCTGCTTTTTTAGCAGCTTTTGCTAAACCAGCTTCACGTAAGTAGTCAACCGCTTTGTCGATATCTCCTTCAACTTTAACTAATGCTTTTTTAGCATCCATCATACCTACGCCAGTCATGTCGCGTAATTGTTTTACTAATTGAGCTGTAACTTGAGCCATTCTCAATTCCTCCTATAATTTGCTTTTAAATTTTTTACAAACTTTTTAAAAAAAGCTGTTTGAATTGAAAAGTCTATTTCGCCTCTTTCTGATTCAAACAGCTTAACAGTTAGTGATTATTCAGCGTTGTCGCCTTCAACTAATTTTTCGATATCTTCTAATGAAGTATCTTTATCTAAGTCTTCAACGTCTACTGCTACGTCTTCACCTTGGTTACCTTCGATGAATGCATCAGCCATTTTAGCAACGATTAATTTAACCGCGCGGATAGCATCATCATTTGATGGAATAACAACATCGATTTCATCTGGGTCACAGTTTGTGTCAACCATAGCAACGATTGGAATGTTTAATTTGTGAGCTTCTTGAACTGCAATGCGTTCTTTACGAGGGTCAACGATAAACATTACATCAGGAATGCGTGGCATATCTTTAATACCACCTAAGTATTTTTCAAGTTTGTCTAATTCTTTTAATAGAATACCAACTTCTTTTTTAGGTAATACTTCGAAAGTGCCGTCTTCTTGCATTTCTTTGATTTTTTTCAAACGTTTGATACGTGTTTGGATTGTATCCCAGTTAGTTAAAGTACCACCTAACCAACGATGGTTAACGTAGTATTGACCTGAACGGATTGCTTCGTCTTTAACAGCATCTTGTGCTTGTTTTTTAGTACCAACGAATAATGCAATACCACCGTTTTCAGCAACTTCATGCATATAGTTGTATGCATCGTCCACTAATTTAACAGTTTTTTGTAGGTCGATGATATAGATACCATTTCTTTCTGTGAAGATGTATCTCTTCATCTTAGGGTTCCAGCGACGTGTTTGGTGACCGAAATGTACACCAGCTTCTAACAATTGTTTCATTGAAATAACTGCCATTTTTGTTTTCCTCCAATTTGGTTTATATTTTCCTCCCCAATTTTCAGCGATAAGACCTCTTCTAAAAGAAGCACCAATCTTAACATCCAATTAGGTGTGAATTTTTTTGGTTTTTACACCATCAATGATTGTACATGAAAGTTATTTAAAATGCAAGAAAATTCTATTGTTTTCATGATGAAACGATAGAATTTGCAACATCAATTTAATTAAAATATAAATTTACAGCGAAATTATACTCCCCTTTTAGTGTATTATCTATTTTGCCAATAAACAGTAACCGTTCCATCTTTCACTTTAACAGCAAGATACTGTTGATCGTTTTTGATGTTATCTTTTTCCGGAACTAATACATAGGCATCGAATAAATAGAGCCCATCAGGAAGCTCGTCCTTACTTAAGCTATTAAATTTTTGAGAGACAAACGATAGAAGTTCCTCTAGTGAAGAAGCCTCGCGGTAATCCACTCGTAAATAACCAGTAATGACCTCAGTTTCACTTGAAAGGAGTTCTTCTAGTCTTAAATTGTAAATAGCTTCAGTTACCGAGTTATCTTTCAAATGATTCGCTGCAATATGAGCTAATCTTTTTAATCGTTCTTCTCCTGAGATTAAAGGATTCACATCTATTTTAACATTTGTAATTTCTACATCTTCAACCTTATTATCCAATACTCTTTTCACTTTATCAACGGAAGATTCTAGATCAGAATTGAATAGAAATGCACCTCTAAGAAATGTAAAGTTTTGATTGAATAGAAGTTTAAGAACCTTTGCTTCCTCTGTTGAAACATTAGACGTATTCACCGTCTCCTGAATATCACGAATGCTAGTCCCTTTTTCTAAGAACACATTGTTTTGGAATGTGACTTCACTTTCTGAACTCAGTTTTTCAGTAAATTTGATATTCACCATATCATTATTCACTGGCGGTATTATTTTCACAGTAGTGTTGAATCCGTGCTCTTTAAAGTACTCCTCTATTTTTACAGTGATATCGTCTGACTTGTTTTGTTCTACTTGTTGATTATTGATTGCTAATGCCATTATCGCGTAAATCGTAACGATAATATAAAGAAGTGGCGCTTTTACAAGCTTTTGTTTTCCTTCAGCAAATCCGTACACCATTAAACACAAAAGATTAAATACGAATAATAGTACAAACGTTAATACAGCTCCGTTTTTTGTGGTAACAATGGACTCAAATGGCATAATCACCGTAGAAGGATATTTTAATTCATTAAACGTAAAATATAAAAATAGAACAAACGCCATGGTTCCTGGAAATCGGACTTTAGCATTGTCTTTTGCAACCACAAAGTTAATAATATAGAGTTCACGTAATACTGCAAATAGAATTACAAAAAACAAAAGGATAAAAACAATAAAATAAACTGTAAATAATGCTTTCGTAATTCCATGTCCCATATTGACTTCTAGCATAAATAGAAGAAAATAAAGAATAGTTGGAAGTAATAAGTTAATATACTGAATCTTTTTATTATTCATAAAAACCTCCTTTTCTATTTCAATTCATCTTCCTCAAAATACCCTAACCCATTTTCCACAACAAAAGTACTAATCACGTCTCTAGTTTTTCCATTCACCTCAGCACTACCCTTGAATTGATAGACTCCATCCCAGAAGGTGCCTCTTGGTAATCCTTCAAGTACTTCTTTAAAGTATTCTAGGTTAGATAACCCTGCTTTCTGCGCTTTAGAAGTTAATACGGAATAGAAAATGAGATCAATATTAGCGTAAATTTGATCGTTCTTCATAGCTTGCTTTACATCAATATTGTAAAAACCAGCAGCGTCTTGATCCCCTTTTTCGACATTTTGAAGAGATTCAGCAATTAAAAATGCCGTAAATTCATATCCGTCTGTTGGATAAAAATCAACTCTAGACTCTTTTACCAGCTCAACTTTAAAAGCTGTATTAATGGTATCAGCAATCGTATAAGGCACTTTTAATTTATTTAATTTTTCTTTATAAAGGCTGAGTAAGAAGTTGAATTCCTCATATTTTACTTTATCAAGACGTTCGCGCTCTTTATCAGTTGTTAATAGTTCTTTGATTTTTTGAACATTCTCATTTGAAATTGCTAATTCATATTGATCTCCAGCCTCTTCAGAAATCGTATAATTTTTTGAATAAGAATTGCCGTCCGAAAATTGCTCTGTATATTCCAAACTCACTTCATATCCTCGTAATTCAAATGCGTGCTTTTTATTTTTAACTTTCACCGTCCCGTTCAGACCGAAGTCTTTAAACTCCTGAGGATAGTTTTTCCCAGAATTAAAAAGTGTTGGTGCGGAAATTGTTGAAAATGCAGTTGAGACTAGCAAAATATTTGTAATAACGATTAATAGCAAACCAAATATAAAATGGTATTTTGTATCATTATTATCTTCTCTATGAAGCCATAGTTTTTGATAAATCGCGATGATAAAAATTAATGTGAGAATTAAACTTAAGGCAAATGTTTCAGAAAAATGATTCATGAAATTAATGATCTTCAATTGGCCTTTCACTAATTCAGCGCTCTGAATAAAATAACTTACAATGACAAGAACCAATTGAATAATACTTGAATTTCGAATATTTCTGTCCTCTTTAAACCCTAGCATTAAACGGATTGGCTCAATGAGTAAAAAGAGATTTCCAAAAGCAATCAGTGCACACGATAAGATAACAAAGAACCCTGCAAAAGAAGGAATCTCTCCAGATGGATATAAATAGAAAATAACATTATAGATTATATATCCAATGATGACTAAACTCAGCCGGAAAAAACTGACTGTATTTCGTTTCATAAAAGTTCCTCCTTACTTATCAGTTTACGGATTTCTCATTTCGTCTTCTTCAAAATGACTATTTCCGTTTTCAATTACCATCGTAACCGTCACCCACTGATCTTTACCATCGATTTTAGTGGTACCACCGAACTTATAGGTTCCATCCTCAAGCGTTCCAGATGGAATCTCAGATAGTATCTTTTTAAGGTAATCGACACGACTCGCATTTTTATCTTTAAGAAATTGATCGAACTCAAGGTAATTCACATAACCAAAGTTGGCAATCATCGCTTTATTTAGAATATCAATATTATAAAATCCAGCGACTTCAGTATCCCCGTTTGCTCTATTTTTCAGAGCGTTTTTAATAATCAAGCTATAAAACTCAGGAGGATTTTTTGGATAAAGACTTAAACCGTATTTTTCTACTAGTTTAAACCCTACTGCATTATTAACTTTATCGATTAGTTCTGTATCAATGTTACGTTTTCTGATTAAATCCTTATAAAGGAATAGCACAAATTGAAATTCTTGTTTCTTTACTTTATCGAACAACTGTTTTTCCTCATCGGTCTCAAGATACTTACTAATTTCTTCAGCAAGCTGATTGTCCAGTTGCGTCACGTGAGTCCCACTTCGAACTTCTGCAACATAAATTAACTCCCAGAAATAAGTACCGTCAGATAATCTCTCATCATAATGCAAAGTAGTACGAGAACCAACATACGGTTCAATTAATTGCGTTTTTTCTTGAACCTCTACTTTTCCAGTGAAGCCGAAATCTTTAAACTCCTCTACATATTGTTTATTTGAATCAAAAATTGACGCTTTGCTGTTCGTGAATAGTAAGAAGTTACAAAGTAAGACCACTACAGCACCGAATACCAATCCGAGCAGTGAGGATGCCTTTTCTTGCTGTTCTACTGCTCTTTTTTGAAAGACGCCTATTATGAAAATAACCGAATAAATGATGCTTGTACCAACTAAAATCGGATAATGTTCCACATAATTAATTGGCCACCATTTCCCAACAGTTAGATTCGTCAGTTGCAAACATAAACCAATACAAGCTGCGATGATTTGAATCATGCACGTAATTTGAATCGTTTTATTCTTTTCATAGGTATCTTTCAGTTTGACAACATCTTTAAAAAGTAAAACGTTCCCTAAAATAATCATTGCCAAAGATAAAAAGAAAACTGGCCAAACAATAAAGAACGCATAGCCTCCGGAATAATCAAGCATATAATAGACAAGATTATAAATTAAATACCCTAATAAAACTAAACTTAGTCGAAAATAACTGATTTTATATTCTTTCATAGGAAATCCCCCGTAAAATTCTTACCATTATTATACCATATATAACAAAAAAAGAGAGGGTTTCCATGAGTGTTTTGAACTTGCAAAAAACGTTGAATTCACGCATACTACAATTACAGATGAAATAAAGGAGAATGTTATGATATACAAAATCACTTTATGGATTGTTCGAGGCCTTCTTGTTTTACTCAATGGCTTTGGCGATTACCAAGGAAAAGATAAGTTACCCAAAGATACAGGGTATGTACTCGTAGCCCCACACCGTTCTTGGTTAGATCCTGTGATGATGGCGATTGCTGTTTATCCGCAACCTCTTGTCTTAATGGCAAAACAAGAATTATTCAAACCAAAACCATTCGCTTGGTTTATTAAGAAACTGGGGGCTTTCCCAGTGAACCGTGAAAAACCAGGACCGAGCGCGATTAAATATCCTGTCCAACAAATTAAGGAAAATCAAAAAGCCCTTGTTATCTTCCCTACTGGAACACGTTACTCTAACGAGATGAAAGGTGGCGCTGTGATGATTGCTCGTCTAGCAAAAGCCCCTATCGTTCCAATGGTGTATCAAGGACCATTAACTTTCAAGGATATTATTAAACGTAAGAAAATGCATGTACGTATTGGTGACCCAATCTATATTGCAGATCAAAAGCTAACAAAAGAAGAAATTGCCAATTACGATCAAGTTCTGATTCAAAAGTTCGATGAACTCGATAAAGAAATCGATCCAAATTATGTATATGAATTACCTGTAAAAAAATAACGTTATACCGTATACGGTATAACGAAAAAAACCATCGGAATATTCCGATGGTTTTTACTTTACTTTTTAGCTCTTTTTTTAGCTTGTGCTTTCATTGAAGCAGCAATTTGACGAACTTTTTGTTCAGATGGTTTTTGCCCCATTTGAGTCATCATGCTACGAATCATATCTTCATCAAATGGTGGGTTTTCTACAAAGTAGTTCATCATTGTACGACGTGCGATAAAGAAACCACCGATCGCACCTGCGACTGCAGCAAGAATCACGATTAAAATCCATGCTCCTGTTGACATTTGGCTTTCTCTCCCTTCAATATGTGTATCCTTGTCTATTGTACTAGATAATTATGAAAATGAAAAGCCTTGCGGTAAAGTTTCCATTTGTTAATTTTGCAAATCAGCAACACATTGAAAAATTATTTTACTAAGCTTTTTGCCAAAACATAGTTCCCTAAAGTAGCAGAACCATTATTATCAACAGCAGGCGTGACAATAAAGTCCTTCACTGGTGGTGTTGGTACATATCCGTTTAGTAATTCCTCAAACATACGATGAACGCGTTCTAACATATGATTTTGAGCCATAACTCCTCCACCAAAAACAATCTTTTCAGGACGGAAAGTTAATGTTGCTTGAAGAGCTGCTTGTGCAATATAACTAGCTTGAATATCCCAAACATCACTAGCGATATCGATATGTTCCCCACGAACTCCAGTACGAGCTTCTAAACTTGGGCCAGCTGCTAAACCTTCAAGACATCCTTTATGGAAAGGACAAACGCCATCGAAGTTATTTGCTACATCAATTGGGTGCTTACTTACATAAACATGCCCCATTTCAGGATGGCTAGTTCCTCCGATAAATTCACCACGTTGAATCACACCTGCTCCAATACCAGTACCAATTGTGTAATAGACAAGCGTTTCGATATTTTCTCCACGATTGTTACGCGCGTAAACTTCTCCGTATGCTGAACTATTTACATCTGTCGTAAAGTAAATTGGAACATCTACTCTCTTCTTCAACGCTCCTACAACATCCACATTTGCCCAATTTGGTTTTGGTGTTGTAGTGATATATCCATATGTTTTAGATTTAGGGTCCACATCAATCGGTCCAAAAGAACCGATTCCGATTGCAGCTAGATTTTTGAATTTAGCAAAAAAATCTGCAGTTTTCTTTAAAGTTTCTTGAGGTGTTGTTGTTGGAAATTGCAATTCCTCTACTGTGTTAAAATTTTCATCCGCTACTGCACAAATAAACTTTGTACCGCCAGCTTCTAAACTTCCATATAAGTTTGTCATATGCCTAAAGCTCCCTTGGTTATTTTTTATTATTGTATCATATTTTTACCTAAAAAAAGAAGACGAATCCTGTAATAGAATTCGTCTTCTAGAAAAATTATACATGTAATTCTAATACTCGAGTTTTATTCGTAACAGAACCAGTTGCGATTGGAGTCACTTCTGCATAATCCATTGTGTTAGTGATAATGACCATTGTTGTGTCATCTAACCCATTTGCAGCAATCACTTCAGAATCAAATGTTCCGATGATATCTCCTGCTCTTACACGGTCTCCTTGAGATACTTTGGCTTCGAATCCTTCTCCATTCAACGAAACAGTATCGATTCCGACGTGAATAAGAATTTCAGCACCATTATCTGTTTTTAATCCATAGGCATGACCTGTTGGGAATGCAATCGCGATTTCAGCATCTGCTGGAGCGTAAACAACTCCTTTAGAAGGTTTCACTGCAATTCCTTGTCCCATTACTCCGCTAGAAAATACTGGATCATTCACTTCGCTTAAAGCCATAACTTCGCCAACAATTGGTGAACGTAATTTTTCATCAGCACGTTCAGTCGCTGGTGCAGCTACTTCTTCCTCTTGAGTTTCTTGTGAAGAAGGTCCTTCTGCTTCAACAGGAGTATCTAACATTGAATCATCGTAACCGAATAAATAAGTAAACGTAAATCCTAATGCAAATGATACTGCAACCATGAATAAGTATTGTAGTAATTGTCCATTTCCGACATATAGCATTGAACCAGGAATGATTGTAATCCCATTACTTGTACCCGCTAATCCTAGTAAAGCTGAAAGAGCTCCACCTAAAGCACCTGCTAATAATGAAAGAACGAATGGTTTACGGAATCGTAAGTTCACCCCAAAGATAACAGGCTCAGTAATTCCTAGGAACGCAGATAAAGCTGCTGGGAATGTTAATGCTTTTAATTTTGGACTCTTCGTTTTAACACCAATCGCAACTGCTGCTGCCCCTTGAGCCGTCATAGCTGCAGTAATAATCGCGTTGAATGGGTTTTGCCCAGTTGCTGATAATAAGTTGATTTCTAATAAATTGAAGATATGGTGAACACCAGACACAACGATTAATTGGTGTGTACCACCGATGATTAATCCACCAAGACCAAATGGTAAATACAATACAGTTGTTGTAAGTGAAAGAATCACTTTTTCTACTTGATGGAAGATTGGGCCTAATACAAATAGTCCTAAAATTGACATTACAAATAATGTAATAAATGGTGTTACTAATAAGTCCAATACTTCTGGTACATATTTTCTAACCCATTTTTCAAAATTAGCACCTACAACCCCGATAATAAACGCTGGTAAAACAGAACCTTGTAAACCAACGACATCCACAAGGCCGAAGAATTTGATAGGAACAATTTCCCCACCTTGAGCAACCTCCCAAGCGTTAGGAAGAGAACCAGAAATCAACATCAGTCCTAGTACAATCCCGATTGTTTGATTTCCACCAAACACTTTAAACGTAGACCAAACTACTAAGGCTGGCAATGCAATAAAGGCAGTGTCTGTTAAGATTTTAGAATAGATTAAGAAATCAGATGGTAATACAACACCAAAAGCCTCTAATAATCCACGCAGACCCATGAAAAGACCTGTCGCAACAATCGCTGGAATGATTGGAACGAATACATCCCCGAATGTACGAACAGCACGTTGGAACCAGTTACCTTGTTTTGCTGCTTCAGCTTTCATTTCGCTTGTTGTTGAAGTTGGTAAACCAAGAGATACCACTTCATCATAAATACGATTTACAGTTCCTGTACCAAAAATAATTTGGAATTGCCCTGCGTTGAAGAATGCCCCTTGAACTTTCTCAATATTCTCGACTCTATTTGTATCGATTTTTTCTTTATCTTTTACCATGATACGAAGACGCGTTGCACAGTGCGCTACACTACTCACGTTGTCTTTGCCACCAATGGCTTCGATAACACTTTTTGCAATTTCAGTATTATTCATCCATTACACTCTCCTTTATAAAAATTGTTACTAATAATAGCACATTTATTTCATTTCGAATTGTATCATTATACCGTTATAAGTCAAGTTACATCTGATAATGAATCACAAAAAGAACACTTCATCCAAAAAAGCTTGCATTTATGCGAAAAAACACGTATTGTAAAGATACAATTTTAGAGGAGGAATCCATCATGAAATGGACAACAGAACTGAGATATAAACGCTATGATGATTGGTCAGAGGCTGAAAAAAATCAATTAAACTCTACAATGGAAAAGTCCCCTTGGAGAGCGAAATACCACGTAGAACCATCTAGCGGTTTATTAAATGACCCAAACGGATTTTCTTATTTTGATGGTAAATGGATTTTATTCTACCAAAACTTTCCTTTTGGCGCTGCTCATGGATTAAAATCATGGGTTCAACTAGAAAGTGATAATCTTGTGACCTTTAAAGAAACTGGAGTCAAGGTACTACCAGATACTCCACTCGATAGTCATGGTGCGTATTCAGGAAGCGCAATGCAATTTGGTGATAGATTGTTTTTATTTTATACAGGAAATGTGAGAGATGAAAATTGGGTTCGCCACCCTTACCAATTAGGGGCACTGATGGATAAAGACGGCCATATTGAAAAACTTGGAAAAGATTTGATCCCTCAGCCTAGTGATGCTACTGGTCACTTTAGAGACCCTCAAATTTTCCAATATAAAGATCATTATTATGCGATTGTAGGTGGTCAAAATCTAGATAAAAAAGGGTTCGTTCGACTCTACCGAGCTGTTAATAACGACTATACAAATTGGGAAGAAATTGGAAATCTAGATTTTAAGAATGACAATACCGCTTATATGATGGAATGTCCGAATTTAGTATTCGTAGATGACAAACCCGTACTCATTTACTGCCCTCAAGGATTAGATAAAGACGTATTCCACTACGATAATATTTATCCAAACTTATATAAAATCGGTGAAACATTCAACCCAGAAAATGCGACAATCACACCCGTTTCTGAGCTCCATCAATTAGATTACGGTTTTGACGTCTATGCTACTCAAGCATTTAACGCACCGGACGGTCGTGCGCTTTGCATTAGCTGGCTTGGATTACCTGATGTTTCTTATCCTAGCGATGTATACGAACACCAAGGGATCTTATCATTAGTGAAAGAACTTTCCATTAAAGATGGTAAGTTATATCAAACTCCAGTAAAAGGAATCGAAAAACTTCGTCAATCTTCACTTCCGTTTAATAAGTATATTAAAAACACATCAAATTGCTACGAGTTAAACCTTAAATTAGAAGGCGATATGATTTATGAACTTGTTCTATTCTCAGACAAGGATGACAATGGACTATCCCTCATCTTTAATCTTGTAGATGGTGAGGTTGTAGTTGACCGTAGTAAAGTTGGAGAAGCCTTTGCTACAGAATATAGTAGTGTTCGTACAGCACCAATTGCTCCAGCAGACACTACAGCGCGTATTTTTATTGATAATTCTGTCTTTGAAATCTTTATTAATGATGGAGAAATGGTCTTTTCTGGTCGTGTCTTCCCTCGCGCGGATCAAACACATATTTCGATCTTACAAGGCGAACCAACAGGAGTCTATTATCCACTGCTTTCATTTACAAATCCAAACTAAAAAAAGAAGATCCGATAGGATCTTCTTTTTTTATGCTTCAACTAATCGGTGAATCCATTTTCCAGAAAAGACTCTTCGTAATCCAATAAAGGCTTTACATAACTCTTCAGCACCAGCACAGATAACAACTAATTGTACTGGGAAGTGCCATACTGCGGCAGCAAGTAACGCTAAAGGCACTCCTATTAGCCAAACACAAGCCATTTCAAGTTTCATGCCGTACTGCGTATCTCCACCACCTCGAAGAATCCCGACCAAGATAATTGAGTTTAATGTTTTAAATACGAAAATCACACCCATAATTTGGAGTAATTGTTGACCGATAAGGAACACTTCAGGACTTAGATGAGCAAACATCAATAGTGTCCAATGTGGAGTTAGGCTTTGAATACCACCAATGACCACTCCAACAACAAGGGAAATTGTAACAAAGCGTTTTGCCTCTTTTTGCGCTTGTTCAACTTCATTTCGTCCGACTCTATTTCCAAGCATAATACTACAACTACTTCCAATACCTCTCACTAAAATGAATGAGAGATTTTGAACGGCAACGGCTACTTGAATCGCTGCTGTGGCTTGAGTTCCAACCATAGCATAAGCTGCATTGTAGAATACTTGTCCTAGAGCCCAGAACGTTTCATTAATAATAACGGGATACGTTGTAATCCAATAATTCATCCATAATCCCTTAGAAATATGATGCCAATAGCGACCAATTGGTAGTCGGATTGGTCCATTGTATGAAAATACCACACCAAATAGAACACCAACTTCAACGACACGAGCGATTAATGTAGCTACAGCTGCTCCAACAACTCCAAGAGCTGGTGCACCAAATTTTCCGAAAATAAAGACGTAGTTAAAGAATGCATTTGTAATAAAGCTACAAATTGTAGCAATCAAAGGTACTTTAGGACTGCCAGTTGTACGAAGTGCATTTGTCATCGCAAAACTCCAAGCTGTAAATACATAACTTAAAGCGGCCACCCGTAAGTAATCCCCTCCAGCTTGAATCACCAGTGGATCTTTTGTAAAAATAGTTAAGATTTCATACGGGAACAGTACTCCAAGAAGCATAAATACCACACTGACAACCGTTGATAAGATTAGTGACATTTGGTTCACTTCTTGAACTTTATGCGTATTCCTGATTCCCCAATATTGCGAAAACAGCACTGCCGAACCTGTATGAATCCCAAAGCAAATTAATGTAAATAAGAAAAATACTTGGTTTGCAAGCCCAACACCCGCGATACTAGCATCCCCAAGAGAGGAAATCATAATTGTATCTAATGTATTCAAAAATGACGTTAATAAACTTTGAAGTGATACCGGAATTGCAATCGCAAGCATTTGTCTATAAAAGTGTTTGTTTACTTTTTCCATTACTATCCCCTTTCATTCAAAATAAAAGAGCGCAATAAACGCTCTTTTACTATCAATTATTTTTCTTCTTCGTTTAGGTTTAGAACGGACATGAAGGCTTCTTGTGGAACTTCAACAGAACCCACTTGCTTCATACGTTTCTTCCCTTCTTTTTGTTTCTCTAACAGTTTACGTTTACGAGAAATATCCCCACCGTAACATTTTGCAAGTACGTTTTTACGCAACGCTTTAATGTTCGTACGAGATAAAATCTTATTCCCAATCGCTGCTTGAATTGGAACTTCGAATTGTTGACGAGGAATAAGTTTTCTAAGCTTCTCAGTAATCGCCTTACCACGATTATAAGCAAATTCCTTATGCACGATAATACTTAAGGCATCGACTACTTCACCATTTAACATGATATCCATCTTCACAAGGTTGCTAGCACGGTATCCGATTAAATCATAGTCAAGAGAAGCATACCCTTTTGTGCTTGATTTTAATGAATCAAAGAAATCAAAGATGATTTCTGAAAGTGGCATCTCGTAAATCACGTTTACACGATATTCATCTAAGTAATCCATTGTAACAAACGTTCCACGTTTACGTTGGCAAATATCCATAACACTACCTACGTACTCGTTTGGCACCATAATAGATGCTTTTACGTAAGGCTCTTCAATCGATTGAACGCTTGATTGGTCTGGCATTTCTGCAGGGTTTGAAACCACTACTTCTGTACCGTCAGTCTTTTGTACATGATAAATTACAGACGGTGCTGTTGTAATCAAGTCTAAGTCAAATTCACGCTCTAAACGTTCTTGAATAACGTCCATATGGAGTAATCCTAAGAATCCACAACGGAAACCAAATCCGAGCGCTTGAGAAGTTTCTGCTTCGAATTGAAGCGCCGCATCATTTAATTGTAATTTTTCTAATGCATCACGTAAGTCGTTATATTTTGAAGAATCGATTGGATATAAACCGCAGTACACCATCGGATTCATTTTACGGTATCCGTCTAACGGTTCAGCTGCAGGGTTGTTCGCTAAAGTAACAGTATCCCCCACGCGAGTATCTTGGATTGTCTTAATCGAGGCGGTAATATAACCAACATCCCCAACCATTAAATAATCTCGACTAATTGGTTTTGGAGAGAAAATACCGACATCCACTACATCAAAAGTCTTTCCATTACTCATTAATTGAATCTTATCGCCAGGTTTAACAATACCGTTTTGAATACGGACATTTAAGACAACCCCACGATACGCATCATAGACTGAGTCAAAAATCAGCGCTTGTAATGGTGCTTCTAAGTCTCCAGTTGGTGCAGGAACCTTTTCTACAATTTGTTCTAAGATTTCTGGAATCCCAATCCCAACTTTAGCACTGGCAAGAACAGCATCACTGGCATCAATTCCAATAACATCTTCTATTTCCGTACGAACACGTTCTGGGTCCGCTGCAGGAAGGTCAATCTTATTGATAACTGGTATGATTTCTAAGTCGTTATCGATGGCTAAATACACATTCGCTAATGTTTGTGCTTCAATCCCTTGAGCAGCATCTACGACAAGAATCGCACCTTCACAGGCTGCTAAACTTCGTGATACTTCATAAGAGAAGTCCACGTGACCTGGAGTGTCGATTAAGTGGAAAATATATTCCGTACCGTCTTTTGCATCATATGTTAATTCAACGGCATTTAATTTAATGGTAATCCCACGTTCTCTTTCAAGATCCATTGAGTCTAATAATTGGTCTTGCATTTCGCGGTCAGCAACAGTATCAGTCGCTTGCAAAATACGATCGGCCAACGTTGACTTCCCGTGGTCGATATGCGCAATAATCGAGAAGTTTCGAATGCGCTTCTGTCTTTCTTTCATTTCTTCTAAATTCATGAATAACTCCTTAATACACTACTACATTAAAATTCAAATCATTCTATCAAACTACAATAATAATGGCAAGAACAATTCAGCTAAGTATAAGAAAATAAAGAATCCTAATACGTCTGTAGCTGTTGTTACAAAAATCGTTGATGAAATGGCTGGGTCTAGATTTAGTTTCTTCAAAAGTAAAGGTACGAAGAATCCGAAGAACGCCCCTACCATTAAGTTCATCGCCATCGCTAAAATAACGATAATCGATAAGAAAAAGTTTTGATATGGGATGTAGAGCGCAATCGCTGCAAAAATCCCTGTGATAATTCCGTTGACTAATCCAAGCCAAATTTCATTTAATACATACTTCTTGTCTTTTTCCCACGTTAATTGACCAATCGCGACTTCTTGAATTACCAGCGCTAATGTTTGAGAAGCTGAGTTCCCACCCATCCCGGTAATAATTGGCATTGCGACCGCGAGAACTACTACTTGTTCAATCGTGCCTTGGAATAAACCGACAACCGCACTCGCCATAAAAGCAGTTATTAAGTTAATTAAGAGCCAAGGTGTCCGTTTTTTAATCGATTCTTTAAAAGGTCCACCGATTCTTTCTGTCCCTTCAACCCCGCTAATTAATAACATATCTTCGTGGTGCTCTTCTTGCAAGACGTGAACGATATCATCGATTGTGATAATCCCAAGTAACACATTTTGCTTATTGACTACAGGTACAACAGATAAGTCATACTTCGTTGAAATACGAGCTACTTCTTCTTGGTCTTCTTCTGGTAAAACAGAGATGATATTCGTATGCATCACGTCATGTAAACTCTCATCTAAATCGTGTGTAAATAGATCACGAATATCAATCCAACCAATTAATTTTCGTTGTAAACTTGTGACGAAAATAATATTAATAACCTCTGAGTTTGGAGAAATCTCTCTTAATTTAGATAGCGTTTCTTCTACCGTTAAGTGTTCTTTCACTGTAATGTACTCAGTGGTCATAATCCCTCCGGCAGTATCCGGAGCGTAATTTAACATAGTTTGGATATCATCTTGAGAACTTTGTTTCATCATATTGATGTAACGTTTACGGATTCCAACAGGTAAATTTCCTAAAATATCCACGACATCATCGTTTGACATTTGTTGGAATAGTAAAGCTACCCGTCTAAATGGGAGTTTCTCAAGCATTCGTAATTGGAATTCAGGTTCAGCAACTTCTAAAATAGAAGCAAGTCTTGTATTTGAGATAGAGAACATGAAATTCTTTAAAACATCATCATCCACTTCTTCTAACGCCAGCGCGATATCAATTGGATAATTCTCATTAAAAAGTTCTCTAATTTTCTTAACGTCTTTATTAGAAACAATTAAAGCAATATTATCTTTCATGACTCTTCTCCTTACTTTTCCAATAGTACTAGTATAGCATAATTACTGTTCTATCAACAATTCACAAGTAGAAAAAGTTACGTTATAATAGTAGAAAATGATGACTGGAGGTCTCCTATGAAAACGAAAGAAGAATGGATTAAAGAATTAGACTTAGAACCACATGTGGAAGGTGGTTATTTCCGTCAGACTTATAAAGCGATTGAAACGGTAGAATTACCAGATAAACGCATCCGTGCACTCTCTACCTCTATTCTGTTTTTATTAACGAATCAAAACCCATCTCATTTCCATTTACTTTCTTCTGATGAAATTTGGTACTATCACTTCGGTCATGCGCTTACCGTGCATATGATTCATCCAGATGGTACATACGAAGCTGTTGAAATTGGGCCTGGAAACGGACAAAAGCTCCAATTTACAGTTCCTGCTGGAGTCGTCTTTGGATCTACCATTGAATCGGACAACGAAGAAGACTTTGCGATTGTGAGTTGCAGCGTTACTCCTGGTTTTGAATACGAAGACTTCGAACTCTATACACAAGATGAATTATTAGAAAAGTATCCTGAGCACGAAGATATTATTCGTCGCCTTGCAGTCACTTCTAAATAAAAAAAAAGAACTTAGCAACCAAATGCTAAGTTCTTTTTAATATTATTCAAATGTATCTTTAAAGGCGTTCTTCATTTTGTCGAAGAAGTTCTCTTCTCCATTATGAAGTTCTGTTCCTTCCTCACTCGCAAATACTTGTAATGCTTGTTTTTGCTTATCTGTCAGTTTCTTAGGAGTATCTACGATGACTTCTACATGTTGGTCACCGTTTCCTGTTCCGCGAAGTTTTGGAGCACCTTTTCCACGTAAACGTAAAATTGTTCCTGATTGTGTTCCAGCAGGAACTTTTAATTTCACTTTACCGTGAACAGTTGGAACATCCACTTCGTCACCAAGAGCCGCTTGAGCAAAGTTTACATGAAGTTGATAGTAAATATCTGCGCCTTGACGTTTAAAAGTCTTGCTTTGTCCAACACGGAAGATGACATAGAGGTCACCATAAGGGCCACCGTTAAAGCCTACTTCCCCTTGGCCTTGAAGACGCATTTGATTTCCATCTTCAACCCCCGCAGGAACTTGACTTTCACTTTATGTGTTTCATCTACTTGACCATGACCGTGACAAGTTGGACATTTTTCTTTAATTTCTTGTCCTGTACCATGACACACATCACAGGTTGTTTGGCTCATCATACGACCGAATGGTGTATTTCTCTCAACGTTAATCACACCTGCACCATGACACTTCGAACATGTTGTAGGATGCGTACCAGGTTTTGCTCCTGTACCATGACAAGTTTGACATTCGTCGCTGCGGTGATAATGAATGGTTTCTTCTTTACCAAAGATAGCTTCTTCAAATGTTAAATCCATGACATATTGAAGGTCTGCCCCTTGGCGCGGCATATTCGCACGGTCTGCACGACTGCCTCCGCCACCGAAGAAACTACTAAAGATATCTTCGAATCCACCTGTAAAGTTTCCATTACCGCCGAATCCTCCGAATCCATCAAAACCACCACCGAAACCGCCTCCACTGAATCCAGAATTTGGATCGTAAGAAGCATGTCCATATTGGTCATAGGCTGCACGTTTTTGTGCATCTCCTAAGATTTCATAAGCTTCAGCGATTTCTTTAAACTTTTCATCCGCTCCAGGTTCTTTGTTAATATCTGGATGGTATTTTTTAGATAATTTACGATAAGCTTTCTTAATATCTGCTTCAGAGGCATCTTTTGATACGCCTAAAATTTCATATAAATCTCTTTTGGCCACTGATTTGCCCCTCCTTTTCTTTAATAGTTTACAAAGGATATGGGCGTAAGGCCACTAAGTAGCCTTACACCCTATCGTTTTAGCAAATATTAGTCTACTTCTTCGAAGTCAGCGTCTACAACGCCATCGTTATTTGGAGATGCTTGTTCTGTTGGACCTTCTTGTGAAGCGCCTGCTGCTTGTTGAGCTGCAGCTGCTTGTTCATAAAGTTTAACAGTTAAGTTTTGTACCACTTCATTTAAAGCGTCACGTTTTACTTTCATTGCTTCTAAGTCGTTTGCTTCCACAGCTGCTTTTAATTCATCACGAGCTGCTTCTGCTTTTTGAACGTCGCTAGCATCTACTTTACCTTCTAAATCTTTCAATGTTTTATCAACAGTGAAGATTAATTGGTCAACTTCGTTACGTAAATCTACTTCTTCTTTACGTTTTTTATCTGCTTCAGCATTTGCTTCTGCATCTTTTACCATACGTTCGATTTCTTCATCTGATAAACCTGAAGAAGATTTGATTGTAATAGCTTGTTCTTTACCAGTTCCTAAATCTTTAGCACGAACATTTACAATACCGTTTTTATCGATATCGAATGTAACTTCGATTTGAGGCACACCACGAGGAGCAGCAGGAATATCTGTTAATTGGAAGCGACCTAAAGTCTTGTTGTCCGCTGCCATTGGACGTTCACCTTGTAATACGTGTACGTCTACTGCTGGTTGGTTATCCGCTGCAGTTGAGAATACTTGTGATTTGCTTGTTGGGATTGTAGTGTTACGATCGATTAATTTAGTGAACACGCCACCCATTGTTTCGATACCAAGTGATAAAGGTGTTACGTCTAATAATACGATGTCTTTAACGTCACCAGAGATAACCCCACCTTGGATTGCAGCACCCATAGCTACTACTTCGTCTGGGTTTACTGATTTGTTAGGTTCTTTACCAGTTTCGTTACGAACAGCTTCAACAACTGCTGGAATACGAGTTGATCCACCAACTAATAATACTTGGTCGATATCTGAAGCTGTTAAACCTGCGTCAGCTAATGCACGACGAACTGGTTCTTTTGTACGTTCTACTAAATCATGAGTTAATTGATCAAATTTAGCACGAGTTAATGTTACTTCTAAGTGTAATGGGCCAGCTGCACCAGCAGAAATGAATGGTAAGCTGATTTGTGTTTGAGAAACACCTGATAAGTCTTTCTTAGCTTTTTCAGCAGCATCTTTCAAACGTTGCATTGCCATTTTATCGCTTGATAAATCAATACCGTTATCACGTTGGAATTCTTCTACTAAGAAATCAATGATTTTTTGGTCGAAGTCATCCCCACCGAGATGGTTATCACCAGCTGTTGATAATACGTCGAATACGCCATCTCCTAATTCAAGGATTGATACGTCGAATGTACCACCACCAAGGTCGAATACTAAGATTTTTTCTTCGTGGTCTACTTTGTCTAAACCATATGCAAGAGCTGCTGCAGTTGGTTCGTTAACGATACGTTCTACTTCTAAACCAGCGATACGACCTGCATCTTTAGTTGCTTGACGTTGTGCGTCGTTGAAGTATGCAGGTACTGTAATAACTGCTTTATCTACTTTTTCTCCAAGATATTCTTCAGCATATCCTTTTAAGTATTGTAGGATCATTGCTGAAATTTCTTGAGGTGTATAAGATTTACCTTCGATTTCTACTTTATATCCTGTTTCGCCCATGTGACGTTTGATAGATGCAATTGTATTTGGGTTTGTTACAGCTTGACGTTTTGCAACTTCACCTACTTGAATTTCTCCATTTTTGAACGCTACAACAGATGGTGTTGTACGGTTTCCTTCTGGGTTTGCAATAATTTTTGCTTCGTTACCTTCTAAAACAGCAACTGCTGAGTTTGTTGTTCCTAAGTCAATACCAATAATTTTACTCATATTTAATTCACTCCTATTATTTATAATATTGTTTTAAGTTTCGTCTTCTTATTGTGAGACAATGACCATTGCTGGTCGTAATACTCGATCTTTTAATTTGTATCCTTTTTGATACACTTGTACCACGCGGTCTGCTTCTTGCCCTTCCTCAACAGGAACGGTTTGAACAGCGTGATGTAAAGTAGGATCAAAAGGTTGATTTAGGGCATCGATTTCTTCGATACCTTCTTCTTTTAATGCATAAAGGAAACCTTCATACACCATCTCAACCCCTTTTTTAAGGTTTTGAGCTTCTTCTGATTCACTTGGAGAAGCGATTGCTCTCTCAAGGTTATCAATCACATTTAATAAGTTTTGCGCAAGACTTTGACTACGATATTTTGCAGCATCTTGTCTTTCTTTTGCGTTTCTCTTTTGGATATTCGAGATTTCAGCAGAGAGTCGATATACTTGATCGTTCAACTTCTCTACTTCTTGTTGTAATTTCTCTTCATTCGTAAGTTCTGTTGTGGTTTCTTCAGTAACTTCTTCTTGAGGAGCTTCATCTGCAACAATTTTTTCTTCTTTTAATTCTTCTTTATTATTTTGTTCATTTGTTTCCAAGATTTCATCTCCTTACTCTATAAGTTACGATAATAATCTTCTATCGTGGTTGCTAACTCTTCCCTGAGTCCTTTTACAATTGATAATACATTCGAATACGGCATATTCTTTGGTCCAAGAAGTGCAATCATTCCTGTATCTTGGTTTGGAGTTTCGTAACTAGCTGTTACCAAACTAAAGTCACCAAGTAACGGATGATCCATTTCTGACCCGAGCCTAATTTGAATATCTTGATGATCATTGGTTACTAGTTGATGTAACTTCGACTGATCATCCATCAATTGATAAATTCCTTTGAGTTGATCCACATTAGCGTGATGATCAAAGTAATTTAACAAATATCTTCTTCCTGCAACATGCATTCGATCATTTTCGAAACGATTCATCATTTCTTGAATCACTTTGACGATTTGAATTTGTGAATTCATGTAGCGATTCATAAGGATTGGAAGATCCGTCTTTAATCGTTTAGCAACGATATCTAGCGGCACTCCAATTAATTCATCATTGATGATGCGAACCACTTTCTCTAAATCACCATCGTCAATCGTTCCTGGAATTGTATAGACTTTATTTTCGACTAAACCATTACTGATAACTACGATCGCCATCACTTGATTTGGATTCAATCGTACAAGTCTAAATCCCGATAACGTGGCAGTTTTCACTTCCGGTCCAAAAGAAATTGCGGTGTAGTTCGTTAATGTTGCTAGTATGTCAGCAGATAAACGAAATACATCTTGAATCTCTAACGCGGACTGTTGAAAAACGTCGCGGATTTGATTTCGAACGCTTAAAGAAACAGGTTGCTTTTGTCTAGGTAAAATGTTGTCGATGTAGTAACGATATCCTTTATTAGAAGGAACTCGTCCAGAAGAAGTATGGTTCTTTTCAAGATATCCCATCTCTTCTAGCTTCATCATCTCGTTACGAATCGTTGCTGAACTAAATGGTAATTCTGCAACTTCCATCAACTTCTTCGACCCGACTGGCTCCAAAGTTTCCGTATATAATTGTATGATTAATTGTAAGATTAGCAATTGTCTATTGGTTAACATCATAGTCACCTCTCTTTAGCACTTGACTAAGACGAGTGCTAACCACATTTATAATTTAACACATTGGTCAAATTAAGTCAATATAAAAACATACTAGGACTTTAGACTGATTTTTCAGTTTAATATTTTCTAGTTCCGCAGATGTATAACGCTTATAACATCAACGATTCTAGCACCTTATGTGACTAGTAATTAAGATTCTTTCGAAAAAATTTTTGTCAATATGAACGTCAAACGTCAAACAAAAATATGACGTCATAATTTCCTTTGAAAGGAAAAACAATAATTTCATATTTCTTTGCAAATTTTCACCATTTCCATTATATTTTCATAAAATCATAAATTAAAAAAGGAAAGGATTTATTATGAAATCATTCAAAAAATTAGTAGCCCTAATTTCTTTAGCGTTTTTAACAGCAATTTTCGCTTCTAATTTTACTTCTGCATATGCAGATAGTACGACTAAAGTGAACATCACGAATGTTGATATTTCTTCACTTTCTAATTCTGAAAAAGAATTAATCATCTATGGGAAACCAACAGGAGCAGTAAACTCTACTACTTCTGTAAAATTAGTTTACAAGAAAGTGGCTTGTCCAATTGACAAACCTTCTCTTCCTAACACTGGAACATCAACAAGTTTAGTGACACTTGGCGCTGGAATTCTTGTATTAGGTGCAGCCTATGCTCTATTAAAATCAAATAAAGGTAAAAAGTTAATTACTATTTTATTTGTAGTTGGAGTTGGTAGCATTCTTGTCGGATCCGTAGATGCTTCGCAAGTAACTTTAAACGGTGAAACTAAAGTAGTCTCTATTTCACAATTAGAAGAAATTACTGTAGATGAAATGGACTGTTATGAATATGTTGGGTATATCATTGTTAAAGGTGATGAAACAACAACGGTTACTACTGAAAGTGGAACTACTAAAGTAACAACAACTGAAACACCTACTACTGAAGGTCCAACGACTGGTGAAACAACCACTGAGGAAACTACAGAAGAAACAACTACAGAGCAAACTGAATCTGAAGAAGAAGTAACTATAAAGCCAGGCACTCCTGCTCCAGCTTAAAGAACTCTATAAATACAATAAGAGGTAGATTTTACATCTACCTCTTTTAATTTACTTCATTCATATAAATGGTTTCATAAAACGGAATTAATTCCTTCAATGCGTCCGCAAGTTCTTCTTCAATTCCATCTTTGGTACTTTCAAGAAATACTGGCCTTCTTAAAATGACTTTACGTATTTCTCCTTCTTTGACAGCTTTTATTAGTTCATCTCTATTAGATACGTTTCCTTCATAAGCTGTTACATTCTTTTGAAAATCAGATGCTACATATAGAATGTTACGATTAGGTTCACATTCCAACACTTTGTTTTGTAATATCAGAGAGCGCTCGTTCATTTTACGTTCGATAAAACTCAATTCTACATATACGCCCAATTTATCGTCATTATAAAACAACCGTAATGCAAAGCATGGATTTCCTTCATCTTGCCCCTCTTCGATAAAGTATCTCCAAAAAGCGGGTCTTGCCACTTGGGCTTGATTCATCCATTGACTAACTCGGTCCATGCGAAATGACTTAAAGTTCTTCTGAAACGCTTCTGTTAACTTCGTAAATTCCTGTCTTGCATCTTGACCAGCCTTCTTCAACTGTTCCATTTCTTCTGCAATTTCTGGAAACTTTACGGGATTTTTATACTTCACTTTGTCATAACGAAAGAAATAATCCATCTTTTTAATTGAAATCATGATTTTTTCTCCTGAATGTGACTTTTCAAGCGGTCGATCATATAGACACCCACATCAATAATTGGGATTCTTGAAAGTTGCTCCAACTCTTTTTTTACATATGGGAAATGCGTACATCCCTAGTACGACAGCTTCAATCTCTGTGCTTTCAAAATAATGGAACAAACTATGGAAGTCGAATTGCTTAATGATTTCCTCTTGTGGTTTTCCAGTCTCAATCGCTTTAACCAGTTCTAGCATCGTCACACCAAACACTTTCAAATTTGGATTAGCTATATATAAATTGTTTTCAACTCCTGTTAATCCATGAGAATTGGCTGCCATTACTGCTAAATAATGATGTTCGACTCCTAGTGTGCGATACATTTGCATCGGAGTAATCATAGGAAGTCTATATTCTTCTTGCAAGTAATCGAAATTCACAACTGAGCTTAGTGAGTTACAATACACAAATACAGCGTCAATGTCGTTTTTCAGCCCGTCAATCACACTTCTAATATATTGTTCTCTTTCTTCGTCTTCTAACGCTTGAAAAGTCGTTTGTTCGACCGGATTTTTAGAAATAGGAACAGAAATCGTTTGATCGAATCCATTTTTATTTAATAAATCAACGCCTAACTTCGTGTCCATAGGTGTTCCTGCCATCACAGCAATCCGCATACACATTTCTCCTTTATAAAAAACAAGGATGAACGCTTGGCTCATCCTTGTTTCAATAAATCATTATTTAGTTGCACGACGTACGTATGTACCTTCTGCAGTGTTAACTTCTAAGTATTCTCCTGCTTCGATGAAGTCTGGAACGTTAACTACTAAACCTGTTTCCATTGTTGCTGGTTTACCAGAACCTGTAACTGTAGCACCTTTAATTGATGGTTGAGTTTCAGTAACTTGCAGTACAACTGTTGATGGTAATGAAACCCCAATTACTTCTGAACCGTAGAATTGGATTTTAACTTCCATGTTTTCTAGGATGTATTTTAATTCTTGTTCGATTGTTTCTTCAGGAATTTCATATTGTTCGTATGTTTCTAAGTCCATGAATACTCCAACGCCATCTTGGCTGTATAAGTATTGAACATCTTTTGTATCGATGTGTGCACGTTCTACTTTTTCATCAGGACGCATTGTTGTATCTACTGTTGAACCGTTACGAACGTCACGGATTTTCATACGCATTACAGTGTTACCTTTACCTGGTTTGTGGTGGCTGATTTCCAACACTTTAATTAATTTTCCATCAAGAATGAATGTCATTCCAGCTTTTAAATCACTTACGTTAATCATTTTCTGACTCCTTTTGTTAAATTTTACTTTCTATTTATACCACATTTTCTTGAAAAATGCACTATTTTCAGCACTTTTTTCAATTTATAAAATTCCTACACGTTTAAAAATATAAATCTACATTCTTTAATATGGTAGTGATAATCAAACGCATCATCTAAACTCTTCTTTACTTAAAGTCGCTGTAATTTCTGGTTGGTTTCTTCTAAAGACAGAACGGAAATGCTAACTTTTTCATCCCATGCTTTTGCTGTGCATGGTTGTACTAAATCATACGCTTTTTCACGGCTCATTCCTTTGTCGATAAGTTTCAATAACACTCTTTGACTGTAAATTAAGTCCGAAAAGTCGCATCCATATTGCGTAACATGTTTTCTGGGAACACCGTCAAGTTTTTAACGATATTACCGAAACGACGAAGCATATAGTTGAGTAGAATTGTGCTATCTGGAATAATAATACGTTCAGCTGAAGAATGAGATATCACGTTCATGCCATAGGTTCACGTTCTCATACGCTGTTACCATATGCCCTCTGATGACACGAGCAAGTCCCGCCATATTTTCAGATCCGATTGGATTACGTTTATGTGGCATTGCTGAAGATCCTTTTTGCCCTTTTGCAAAGAACTCTTCTACTTCACGTGTTTCAGATTTTTGTAGTCCACGGATTTCTGTCGCGAATTTTTCAATACTTGTCGCAATTAATGCAATAGTAGAAATGTAATCCGCATGCAAGTCACGAGGTAAGATCTGTGTCGAGATTTCTTGAGGACGAATTCCAAGTTTTGCGCACACATATGCTTCCACTTCTGGCGGAATATTCGCAAATGTCCCAACAGCGCCACTAATCTTACCCGCTTCAACCCCTTTTGCAGCACGTTCGAAACGTTCGATATTGCGTTTCATTTCTGAATACCATAAAGCTAATTTCAAGCCGAAAGTTGTTGGTTCAGCGTGAACTCCATGCGTTCTTCCCATGCAAACTGTATCTTTATAAGTTAGTGCTTTTTCTTTAATGATTTCTAGGAAGTCCGCTAAGTCCTTTCGTAAAATGTCGTTGGCTTGTTTTAATTGATACCCATAAGCTGTATCCACTACGTCTGTACTGGTTAGTCCATAGTGAACCCATTTCTTTTCTTTTCCAAGACTTTCAGAGACACATCTTGTAAAAGCAACGACATCATGTCTTGTCACTTCTTCGATTTCTAAAATACGTTCAACTGTGAATTTCGCGTTTTTACGAATTTTTTCTACATCTTCTTTTGGAATTTCTCCTAGTCTGCCCAAGCTTCAGCAGCTAAGATTTCAACTTCTAGCCAACAATTATAACGATTTTCATCAGACCAAATTTTTGCCATTTCTGGACGTGTATAACGTGTAATCATGATTTCCTCCTAATACAACTCCATAGTAACATGTTTGATTCCAACAATATCATACGGTTCTGAAACAACTTCAAACCCAAGTGATTCATATAATTTTTGAAGGTGTGCTTGTGCATGAACTTCAATCACGGTATCTACAAACCACTCTTTACAAACTTCTTTAGCGCGCTCTAACAACGCACGACCTTTTCCTTGTCCCTTGGTATCGATTGTCTATTAACACTCTACCAAGACGAACTTTATCCTTTTCAGGGATAATGCGTAAATAAGAAATCACTTCATGAACATCATTCATTTCAAATAAATGCCATGATTTTTTATCCGTATCGTCAATTTCTTGATAATTCAAATCTTGTCCGACAATAAAGATTTCGATTCTGGCTTTGTAAATCGCAACAATCTCTTCCTTCGTTAGTTCATCATAGTTTTTTAAATACCACATCGAGAATCAACCTCTCTTTGTCTTGAAATAATTTCTTGTATCTTGTTCATCTTTCTTTAATTGAGCGATTAACGCATCGATTCCTTCAAATTTCAATTCTGGTCTTAAGTATTTTAACCATTTCACGCGAACTGGAAAGGTGATAAATATCTTTATCAAAATCGAGTAAGTTCACTTCAATCGTTACTTTATGAACATCATCAAATGTGGGATTGATTCCAATAGAAGCCATACCAGGAATCCATTTACCTTCCACAAACATTTCAACAATATAAACTCCATTTTTTAAAAGGAATGTATCATTGGAAACTTCAATGTTCGCAGTTGGGAATCCCAACATCTTACTACCGCGACCAAAACCGTGAACAACAACACCATCCATAATGTAGTCGTAACCTAACAACTCGTTAGCTTTTTCAATCTCACCTTGGAGCAGTAAATCACGAACAGCGGTAGAACTAATCTTTCCATTATCACTCTTTTGTTCAGCAATCGAAATAATCTCAAAACGATTAGAAGCGTACTTTGGTAACAATTCCATATTCGCAACATCTCGTTTACCATAAGTATAGTCAAATCCCGCTACGACAACTTTTGCGTTTAAACCGACAATATATTGATCTACAAATTCTTGTGGTGAAAGAGCTCCAAATTCCTTTGTAAAATCAACCAAATAGAAAATATCGACACCAAGTTCTTTTAATAGTTCTTTCTTGCGTTCTAGAGGAGATACATATTGAATGCTATCAGGATCTACATTTTGGAAAATAACAGATGGATGCTGATTAAAAGACATCACTGCTACTTTATAACCACGTTCCTCTGCGACCTTTTTTGCTGTTGTAATCACTTCTTTATGTCCTAGATGAATTCCATCAAAGAATCCTAAAGCGAGGACAATTGGTTCCTGAATAATACACTCTTTAGCATAAGGGTGTGATAACTCAATTGTTTGCATTCTTCTCTCCTTTCTAAAACATTTTTATTGGTTTTAATAAGCCTTTTTTGACTGGATGAGGACCATAAATTGCTATAAGTTGGTCTTCATAATAACAAGCAGTCGGTGAAACAATTTGTGGAAACTCATCTTGCGTTAAAAGGGCACCGTTTTTAAATCGAACGAATTCGTCCTTTGTTAAAATCATTCGAGGATATTCATCGAATACAATATCTACTGGCTTTAGTACTTCTTGAACTTTATCGTTTACTACAAGTTCATTTAGCTGCTCTAATGTAATGCAATCATCTGCATGGAAAGGTCCGCTTTTTACACGGGTTAATTGCGACATATGCGCCTCAACACCGAATGATTTTCCTAAATCAACAGAAAGTGTTCGAATGTAAGTCCCTTTACTACAGCTCACCTCAAACTTCCATGATTGTGTCTTCCTATCTTCATTATACACTGGCTCTGAAATCCGTTTGAAGTCGTATAGTGTAGCTTTTCGAGAAGGTCGTTCCACTGCTTCTCCGGCTCTTGCGTATTCATACAGACGTTTCCCATTCACTTTAACTGCAGAATACATAGGAGGAATTTGAGTAATTTCTCCAATAAACTCCTGCATTTTTTCGTCAATTTCTTGAACTGAAAAAGGTGTATCAATTGGTGTTGTTGACACAACTTTTCCATGAGCATCCTCTGTTTCGGTAGAAAAACCTAATGTAATCTCACCTTGATAGACTTTGTTGGCTTCATGAAGGTTCTCCACAACTTTAGTCGCTTTACCGATACAAATTGGTAAGACGCCATCCACCTCAGGATCAAGAGTACCAGAATGACCAACTTTTTTCGTTTTCAATATTTTTCTAACTTTATAGACACAGTCAAACGACGTCATGCCTTTCTCTTTCCATAACGGAAGGATTCCGTCCATCCCATTCATCCTTTCACGCTTTACATTTGCTAACCTATTGTATCATAATTCGCACTTTTCCACATAGATTATGAATATAGCTTTTTAGGCGAAAATTATGGTATTATAGATGGGTAAACTTATTTGATAGGAGTGACTTTAATGTCAAGAGTATATATTGTAACGGACTCAACAGCAGACTTAACTGAAGAAGAAGTTAAACAATTTGAAATCTCTATCGTTCCAATGAATATCTCAATTGATGACGAAAACTATATCGATGGAGTTACTATTACAAAAGAAGAATTTAAACAAAAATGATTGCAAGTAGCGAACTACCAAAAACAGCTCAACCATCTATCGGTCGTTTCGTAGAAGTATATGACGAACTTGGAAAAAATAGCGATTCTGTTATTTCAATTCAGATGATGCGTTCCATCAGCGGTACTGTAGATGCCGCTCGTCAAGCAGCCGACATCACAGAAACAAATGTCACTGTTGTCGATTCAGACTTTACTTCTAGATCTATGGGAATGATTGTTAAAGAGGCAGCTAAGGCAGCACAAGAAGGTAAAACAGTAGAAGAAATTCTTGAGATTGTTGAAGATGCTAAGAAACGCACTACTCTTTATTTAACAGTAGTAAACTTAGACAACTTAATTAAAGGTGGACGCATAAGCCAATTGATGGGAATGTTCTCAAACTTATTAAACATTAAATTATTCCTGCAGGTCATCCACGGAAAAATTGAGATTATTCAAAAAGGTCGAGGCTTAAAATCCCTTCAAAAAAAATACGAAGAAATCTTCGAAGAAATGAAGGCTGTACCAAGTGGTATTCAAGAAATCGGAATTATGCATGCTGGTTTAAGTGAATTTAACGAAGGAAATATCGCACGCATACGTGAACTATTCCCTGATGTGCCACTCACAATTGTAACAACTTCACCAATCATCATGAGCCATACTGGAGTTGATGCAATGGCCATCACATACTTAGAAAACAAATAAAAGAAAGCAACTATCTCTGATTTTCAGAAATAGTTGCTTTTTTGTTAGTTCAATAATTGTCCGATAAAGATACCTACATAAGTACCGATGATGTAACCTAATGTTCCTACAAGCATTGTAGGGGCTACAAATCGATGCCATCCTTTAGAAATAGCCATCGCTGCAGCAGTTGTTGGTCCACCAATATTCGCATTTGAAGCAAGAATCGCTTCTTCTACTGTGAAACCGAAGATTTTTGCACCAGCAAAAGTCACTGCCATGTTCACAAAAACCATGATTGCACAGAACACAAGTAATAATGGAGATTTTTCAATGATTGCTCCGATTGAAGCTGGAATTCCGATGACTACAAAGAATAAGTAAATCAAGAATGTTCCAATTTCGTTTGCCCCACTAATCTTCTTGAAGTATTTTGCAAAAATCGTTGAGCAAGCTACTGTTAATGTTGTTAGAATTAAATATTTATTCGAAACTAATTGAATAAGACTGTTATCACCTAGACCTGAAATAATTTCAGATAATGTAAAGCTAATGGTTACGATTATCACAGAAATTGCGAAAACAAATGCAACATCTTGAACCGTAATCACAGTATCTTTTCCATAAGCTTTTTCTTCTTCCTCTTTCACACCTTCAGTATACGCAAATTTGAAATGTTTCTTGAAGAATCCAATCGAAGGAATCATCAGTAAAATTAAGAAGTAGAATACCATTAACAAGTTATCCGCCACTGTTGCAGCTGAAATGAGTTCTTTTGGAATTTCAAAAGCGGATGAAACAGCTACAAAGTTAACTCCTCCACCAATATAACTTCCGACCATCATTCCAGCGATATGGTTTAGTACAGGGATAGCTTTAGACAAGGCTAAATAACCTAATACTGCCCCAAGTACAGTCCCAACAGAACTGATTAAGAAGATAGCTAATAATCTTCCGCTTTCTTTCCAAATCTGTTTTAAATCACATTGGAATAAAAGCATCGGAATTGCTAATGGAACAACGACTCCCCAAACTTGATCGTATACAGGTGAATCTGTAGGAATAACGCCTAAATTACTTAATGTTGCTGCCATTAATAGACCGATAATCGCTCCGCTGATTTTTGCAGCCCATTTATATCGATTTTCTAAAAAGATACTAATAGTCGCAATCCCAACGATAATAGACCACAATACCCATGTATTATTTGCATCAATCATAAAACACCTCTTCTGGCTTTTTTAATACACACGAAAATTACCATATATGGTAATTTTTTACTAAAAAGGCAAAAGAGTTGTTTCTGATTAATGTTCTTTTGCCTTCAAAAATATTATCTTTGTTCGTCTTGTTCTTGAATAGATTTTAAAAGCTCATCAATATGATTTCCGTAATCAACTGATTCATCGCGTTTAAAAATTAATTCTGGAGTTTTGTACAATGATAGACGTTTACCTAATTCACGACGGATTAGGCCTTTTGATTTTTCTAAGCCACGTTCTGTCGCTTGACGCTCACTTGCTAATTTATGAAGTGTTGTGTAGTAAATGGTAGCAATTTGAAGGTCACCAGTTACTTCAACTTCAGTAATTGTAATTTCTTGTACACGTGGATCACGCACTTTTTTAGATAAGATATCATTTACTTCACGTAAAATTTCTTGTGAAACACGTCCAACTCTAAAGTTTGCCATTTTGTCTCCTTTCCAACGAAAGAGGCACTGCAATCAGTCCCTCTTCGTTCTACTTAAATCATAATATTAATTTAGTATTTGCAGTCAATTCATATCGAATTTTCTCGCACTATTTTCTTTTAATCTCGACCATTTCGTACGCTTCAATGATATCATCTACCTTGATGTCGTTGTAGCCGTCAATCATGATACCGCACTCGAATCCAAGTTTAACTTCCTTAGCGTCATCTTTGAATCGTTTTAAGCTTGCTAATTCTCCTTCGTAAATAACAATGTTATCACGGATTAAACGAACTGAGCTTGAGCGTTTAACAACACCTTCTAATACGTAAGAACCAGCAATTGTTCCAAGTTTCGAAACAGTGTATGTTTCACGAACAATCGCTTGACCAGTAATTTTTTCTTCAAACTCTGGATCTAACATACCTTTCATCGCTGTTTCAATTTCATCAATTACATTATAAATGATGCGGTGTAAGCGAATATCTACTTGATCAGATTCCGCTTGTATTTTCGCTTGTGGCGTAGGTCTCACGTTAAATCCGATGATAATCGCGTTACTTGCCGTTGCAAGAGTAATATCGCTCTCGTTGATTGCCCCTACAGCTGTATGAATAATCTTCACGCGTACGCCTTCAACTTCAATCTTTTGTAAGCTTGATGCTAATGCTTCAACTGAACCTTGTACGTCAGCTTTGATAATAACGTTAACTTCTTTCAATTCTCCTTCTTTTAATGTAGAGAATAAGTTGTCTAAAGTAATACGGCTTGAAGCGTTACGTTGCTCGATTAAGGCGCGTTTAGCACGTTCTTCGCCGGCTGCACGAGCAGTCTTTTCATCTTCGAATACTACGAAGCGATCACCGGCTTGAGGTGAAGCGTTAAGACCAGTAATCTCAACTGGAGTCGCAGGTAAAGCAGTTTTCACACGGCGTCCTTGGTCATTCACCATTACACGTACACGTCCAAATGTGTTCCCCACAACGATTGGATCCCCAACTTTAAGAGTTCCTTCTTGAACTAATAATGTTGCGATAGGTCCTTTTGATTTGTCTAAACGCGCTTCAATTACAGTACCTAAAGCTAATCGGTTAGGATTTGCTTTCAATTCTTGAACTTCAGCAACTAATAGAATCATTTCTAGTAATTCTTCAATGTTTTGGTTGAATTTCGCTGAAATCTCAACGAAAATTGTGTCCCCACCCCATGCTTCTGGAACAAGACCTAAATCTGAAAGTTCTTGCATCACACGTCCTGGGTTTGCAGCTGGTTTATCGATTTTGTTTACAGCAACGATAATTGGAACATCAGCAGCTTTTGCATGGTTAATTGCTTCGATTGTTTGTGGCATTACACCGTCATCGGCTGCTACTACGATAACTGTAATATCAGTGATGTCCGCACCACGCGCACGCATTGTTGTGAAGGCCGCGTGACCTGGAGTATCTAAGAACGTAATTGGTTTTCCATCAATTTTGATTTGGTACGCACCGATATGTTGAGTGATACCACCTGCTTCACCTTCAACAACTGAAGAGTTACGTAATTGGTCAAGCAATGTTGTTTTACCGTGGTCAACATGTCCCATGATCGTTACAACAGGAGGACGTACTGTGCTTTCAGCGCTTTCAGCAGCTGCTTCTTCAAAGTATACATCTAAATCAGAAATATCTTTTTCGATTTTTTCTTCAGCATCCATACCGTAGTCTGCTGCTAATAATTCAATCGCGTCTTTAGATAGACCTTGGTTTAATGTCGCCATTACTCCTAATAGGAATAATTTTTTGATGATTTCTGCTGGTTCACGTTTGATTTTCTTCGCTAATTCAGCAACAGTCATACCATCTGTATAAACTAATACTTCTGGTAATTCATGGAATTTACGTGCTGGAACAGCTGGTTTAGCTTTTTGTTCTTCACGACGGTTTCCTTTTTTACCTTTTTGGTTACGGTTTTTCTTACTGAAACCATCATTGTTAAAATCATTATAACGTTGTTGGTTTCTTCTGTCGTTATTACGATTGTTTTTTGGTGATTCGAAACGATCGTTGTTATTGTTTTGTTTTTGGTTGTTACGTGGACGTTCTACTTGTCCTTGTTGGTTTGAACGAGCTTCAGTACGTGCTGGTTCTTTCTTAAATGAAGGACGGTTTCCATTCGCATTTTTTTGTTTTTGATTTGGACGTTCTTGATTTCTCTTATCATTTTGGTCATGACGCTTTGGTTGTGAGAATGGTTTCGTTCTTGATTTTGTTTTTGATGGCCTTGTTTTGGAGCGCGATATTCTTTCTTCGTGAATTCTTGCTTAGAAGCTTCTTTTTTAGGCTCAGCTTTATTCGCTTCTTGTTTTGGAGCAGATTTTACTTCTTTCTTTGGCTCTTTAGCTGCTGGTTTAGTAGCAGGCTTAGAATTCCAAGCTCCTTTAATTTTTGAGATTTCAGATTCTTCCATTGTAGACATATGGCTATTATATGAAATACCTACTTCTTTTGCTTTTTCAATAATTTCTTTACTAGCCACATTTAATTCTTTCGCTAATTCGTATACGCGAGTTTTCGACATAGTCTCACCTTCCTATTCGTTCATATCGTTAAATCCCTTCATCTTCAGTAGACTCTTTGTAAACCCTCGATCATCAATTAAAACGATAGAACGTCTCTTGCCGATTGCTAGAGACAATTCATCCGTTTCAAATTGCTGAACAAAAGGAATTTCATAATATTCACATTTGTTTTTGATTTTTTTAACCGTGTTTGCACTACAATCTTTGGTACAAATCACTAAATTTCCTTTTTGTCTTTGAATACTCTGGATGACTTGCTCCTCACCACTAATGAGTTTACGAGCAGCTGTTGCCATTCCAAGTAAATTCAAAGCTCTTTGTTTAACGAGCTCTTCCATCACTAAACAACTCTTTTCTTGCTTTTTGATGTTCTACATAAGCGAGAAGTTCTTCATAAAATGCATCTGGAATTTCAATTTCTAATTGTTTTTCAAACAGACGATTTTTCCAAGCTTTCTCAACTAAAGTAGGTTCGAGAGTAATATAAGCGCCACGGCCGTTTACTTTACCAGTTGGGTCGATTTGTGCAACACCTTCAGCGTTACGAACAATACGAACCAACTCTTTCTTCGGCATCATTTCACCAGAAGCGATACAACGGCGCATCGGAATCTTTTTCTTTTTCATCGTGCACCTCCTGTATTTTATTCTTCTTCAGAAGAAGCTTCTTCTGCTTTCTTCAACGACTGGATTTGCTAAGTTTTCTAAATACTCTTCATAAGCAGTTTCAGATTTAATATCAATACGGTATCCTGTTAATTTTGCTGCTAGGCGTGCATTTTGACCGCGTTTTCCGATTGCTAAAGAAAGTTGGTGGTCAGGAACAACGACGATACAACCGTTATTATCCGAATTAAATTCAACTTTCAACACTTGAGCTGGATTTAAAGCATTTTTAATATAGATTGCTGGATCTTCATTCCATTCAACAATATCCATATTTTCACCATTTAATTCTTCAACAATGTTATGAACACGTTGCCCACGTGGCCCTACACATGTACCGACTGGATCTAAGTTAGCATCGTTAGTACGAACTGCAACTTTAGCACGATCTCCCGCTTCACGTGCAATAGATACGATTTCTACTACACCATCATAAATTTCAGGAACTTCTTGTTCAAATAAACGTTTTAATAAATCTGGATGCGTACGACTTACGAAAAATTTGAGGTCCTTTAGTAGTGTTATCTACTTTAGAAACTAAAACTTTGATTCGTTGATCTGGTAAGTACTCTTCTGTTGGGATTTGGTCTTGTTTCGCCATTCCAGCCACAATACGTCCAAGATTCACATAGACATAACGGAAATCTTGACGATCTACAACACCCGTCATGATTTCATTTTCGTATTGAATGAATTCATTGTAGATGTTTGTACGTTCAGCATCACGAAGACGTTGCATAATGACTTGCTTCGCTGTTTGAGCAGCAATACGTCCGAAGTCTTTTGGAGTTACTTCAAAGCGAATTTTATCTCCAACTTCATAGGCTTTATGCTTTTCGTGTGCTTCTTCAAGACTGACTTCTAGCGTTGAATCGAATACATATTCAACTACTTCTTTTACAGCATATACATGCATATTTCCTTTCTTTTGGTCAAACTCAACTTCTACATTTTGTGCTTGTCCATAGTTTTTCTTATACGCAGACACTAATGCTGCTTCTAAAGCTGTAATCACGACATCTTTAGAAATTCCTTTTTCTTCTTCGAGAACTGTTAATGCTCTAAGCATTTCTTTACTCATGTGTTTACTCCTTTACTCCTTAGAATTTGATTGCAAGACGAGCTTTCGCAATGTTTTTTCGTTCAATGGTAAATTCTTTTGTTCTAGTTTTGATTTGTACGTTCAACGTAACGGTTTCTTCGTCAACGGAAAGAAGTGTTCCTTCAAGGAATTTTCTCACCTTCAATGTTTTGATAAAACGATAAATGTACATATGAACCAATAGCTGCTTTTAATTCTCCCTCGTTTCTTAATGGGCGTTCTGCACCAGGTGAAGAAACTTCTAGGAAGTATGCCTGTGGAATTGGATCTGGATTTTGAGCATCAAGAATCTCACTGAATTTTTCACTCATAAAAGCACAATCATCTAAATCGATTCCACCTGGTTTATCCAAGTAAAAACGTAGAAACCAATTTTTTCCTTCTTTAACAAATTCTAAGTCGAATAACTCAAAGCCTTCTTTTTGGATTACATCTCTAGTAAGCTCTGTTACCGTCTCAGTTACTTTACTCATAGCCTCAACCTCCTTATTAATCGAGTCCATGTCGATAAAAAGAGTGAGCGTTTCCGCTCACTCTCCTCTCAACTACTATTCTACTGTTTCAGTATATCATATTATTTGCGAATTTCGCAACTATTCTGATATTAGAACAAATCATCAAATAAGGATAATTGGTTTTCATCCGGCAGATGGTCTAAGACTTTATTTTCTGTCATATAATCAATTAAAGTCTTAGAAACTTTACCTCGAGTAGCTAAATCTTTCTTAGATAAGAAAGGTTGTTCTTGTCTAGCCTCAACGATTTTATTCGCAACGTTCAGTCCTAATCCTTGAATTGCTCTAAATGGAGCAATCAAAGAGTCGCCTTCTATCACAAAATTACTTGCCTCAGACTTATCAACATCCACCATCTTAAAGTGGAATCCACGTTCTACCATCTCGTTAGCAAGTTCAAGAACCGTTAACAAGTTTTGTTCCTTCGCACTAGCTTCCATTCCTTTTTCCCTAATTTCTTTAATTCGTTTCTTAATCATCTCTTTTCCTTGAGACATTGCAACGATATCAAAATCTTGTGCACGCACTGAGAAATAAGCGCAATAGTATAACAATGGTTTATGAACCTTAAACCAAGCTACACGTAATGCCATTAAAACGTAGGCCGCGGCATGGGCTTTCGGGAACATATACTTAATTTTTAAACAAGATTGAATATACCATTCAGGTACATTATTTTCTCTCATGATAGCCTGGAAGTCATCAGGAATCCCTTTTCCTTTACGAACACCTTCCATAATTTTGAATGCAATTCCTTCTTCAACGCCTTTATGGATTAAGTACACCATAATATCGTCACGACATCCAATAACTTCAGAAAGTGGAATATTATGAAGTCGAATTAATTCTTCGGCATTTCCAAGATACACGTCCGTACCATGGGATAGACCAGAGATTTGAAGGAGCTCCGTAAAAGTGTTTGGTTTTGTCTGTTCAAGCATCCCTCGAACGAATTTTGTACCAAATTCTGGAATCCCAAGAGTTCCCGTATTCGAATCAATTTGTTCGGGTGTAACACCTAAAACTTCAGTACCACCGAAAATTTTCATTACTTCTGGATCATCTGGTGGAATTGATTTGGATCCATTCCTGATAAGTCTTGCAACATACGAATCACGGTTGGATCATCGTGTCCAAGAATATCTAGTTTTAATACATTATCGTGAATCGAGTGGAAGTCAAAGTGTGTTGTTCTCCATTCAGCACTTAAATCATCAGCTGGATATTGAATTGGTGTAAAGTCGTACACATCCATGTAATCCGGAATAACAATAATCCCTCCAGGATGTTGGCCTGTACTTCTTTTCACGCCAGTACAACCATTAGCAAGTCTTTCAATTTCAGCTTGTCTGAACTCTAATCCTAAATCTCTTTCGTATCCTTTCACATACCCAAATGCGGTCTTATCAGCAACGGTACTAATAGTTCCTGCACGATATACGTAATCTTCCCCGAATAATACTTTTGTATAGTTATGGGCTTGTGGCTGATATTCCCCACTAAAGTTTAAATCAATATCGGGAACTTTATCTCCGTAGAATCCTAGGAAGGTTTCAAACGGAATGTCGTGTCCATCTTTCACCATCCTCGTATTACATCTTGGACAGTTTTTTTCAGGTAAGTCAAAACCAGACCCAACTGATCCATCATCAAAGAATTCTGATAATTGGCACTGTGGACATCTATAGTGAGGTGCTAACGGATTCACTTCGGTAATTCCAGTTAAAGTAGCTACTAAGGATGAACCTACCGATCCACGTGAACCGACTAAATAACCGTCTTGATTACTCTTTAATACAAGTTTTTGAGCAATTAAATAAATTACCGAAAAACCATTTCCAATAATACTCTTTAGCTCTTTTTTAATACGATCATCCACAATTTTAGGAAGAGGGTTTCCATACCATTCATGGGCTTTATCATAACTTAGTTTAGTTATCTCATCCTCTGCTCCTTCAATTTTTGGAGTATATAAATCATCCTTTACAGGTGTAATTTCCTCTAATTGTTCGCTAACCCAATTAGAATTTGTAACGACTACCTCATAAGCTTTTTCTTCTCCAAGAAATGCGAATTCTTTCAACATTTCATCTGTTGTTCTTAAATGAGCATCAGGATACTCTTGTGGAACTCCATTGTTGACTGAAGTTAACAGTATTTCTCTATAAATCTTATCTTCAGGATTTAAATAATGAACATTCCCAGTTGCCACAACTGGTTTTCCAAGTTCATCCCCTAATCTCACTAAGTTTTGGATAATTTCTTCTAAGTGGTGTTCATTTCGAATTAATTCTTTTTTTATAAGAGGACGATAAATAGCTTTTGGCATAATCTCGATGTAATCATAAAACTTCGCTTTTTCTTTGGCTTCGTTATACCCTTTTTGCATCATCGCTTCAAAAACTTCACCTTCAGAACATCCCCGAACCTAGCAAGAATGAATCTCTTCGACTAGAGAGCATGCTCCTTAAAATACGAGGAACTCGGTAATAGTACTGAATGTTCGATTGAGAAACCACCTTGAATAACTCTTTTAATCCAGCTTGATCTTTTGCAAAAATCGTCGCATGAAAAGGACGGCCATTCTTAAACACTTCTTCAGGATGAATATTTGTATTTAATTCATCATGATATAAAAGTTGATGGTCATTTGCTGCTTCTTTCAAGAAAATGTGACATAAATAGCCCGTTGTTTCAGAATCATATACGGCACGGTGGTGTTGTTCTAAAGCAACATTATAACGTTTTGCAAGTGTATTTAAACGGTGTGATTTCAATTGTGGATGAAGCATACGAGATAATTCTAAAGTATCGATAACTGGTTGTTCAGTTCGCTCAATTCCAACATTTTCATAGCCTGTATTTAAAAAGCCCATATCAAAGCTAGCATTATGCGCAACTAAGATACAATCTTTAGAAAATTCATGGAATTCTTTTAACACTTGTTCAACAGATTTAGAACCTCTGACCATATCGTCAGTAATCCCCGTTAGTTGAATCGTTGTTGCAGATAATGGATGACCAGGATCAATAAATTCTTCGAACTTATCAATCACAACACCATTCTTCATTTTGACGGCTGCTAATTCGATAATACTATCATAAATTGCAGAAAGCCCTGTTGTTTCAACGTCAAAAACTACATAAGTCGCATCTTCTAATAAAATATGTTGAGGATTGTATGCTACATTCACATGGTCATCGACAATGTTTCCTTCTAAACCATAAAGAATCTTAATTCCGTTTCTTCTTTCCTGCACCATGAGCTTCAGGATATGCTTGTAAATTCGCATGATCCGTAATTGCAATCGCCTTATGTCCCCATTTAGCAGCTTGAGTTATTAAATCACTTGGAGAATTCGTTGCATCCATTACAGACATATTCGTATGCATATGTAATTCGACACGTTTTTCTCCTTCAAAAGTATCCTTTCTTCCTTCGTGTTTAACTAAATTCATATCTCGAATGATCATTCCGAGTTCTTGAGAATATTTATTAACCTCAATACTACCAAACGCCTTCACCCAGGTTCCTTTTTTTAATCCTTCTAACGCGGCTTCATCTTCAGGAGTTGAAGGAAATAAAGTAGCGCTGATTGATGAAGTGTAATCTGTTAGTTTAATATTTCCGAAAAGCTTTCCTTTTGCTTTCCCTCTGCGAAGTTCAATATCAAAAATTTTGCCTTCAATAACTACATTTCGTTCTTCTTCAAAAATATCAGCAATGGCTCTCGTTTCAGAATTAGATTTGATGAGTTTTCCATAAATGACGCCGTCCTGCTTGGATGAAGTTGGTCATAGACTTTATTCTTTTTGAGGGAACTTGTCATCATTTGTGCGTTCTTTTGAGCTTCATTAAAATCATCCTGAATTTGCTGTTCCTTTTGTTCAAAAAGCTCCGTCATCTTTTCATGCATTTCATCATCTAGTTGGATGTGAATTCCTACTTTTGGAAACCCAACTTCCATATATGCTTGCTGAATCTTTGGAATACAGTTTTTGACTAAGTGAGTTTTCGTTAATTCATTTGGACAATGAATTTGAATTAGATTATTTACAAACTTCGGTGTTTGTCCTAACAATATTTGATGAGAAACGGATGATTCATCCTTTATAGCATCAAGTATATAAGCCCAATAATCCTGAATTAAAATTTCATTGACAAACACGTTTTCTTCAGTTGTTATAATTGCTTTTGCTCCACCAAAACGTTCGTAATTTTTACTCAATAATTCAGTAAACAATTGAAATTTTTCAAAGAGAAAAATATTTGGATTATGAATATGGAAAAATCCAGTTTTTGATTTGACTTTTGAAATGTCAATTCGTAATAACTTTAGCGTCATCAAAAATCCGGTGAGAAAAACATTAACATCAGCAATATCAAATTGTTCAATTACTTTTTCATTAAATCTTTTATGTGATTGACTCATTGTTTCCTCCTTTTGTTTACATAAGAAGAGTGTTCTACGGATGTAGAAACACTCTTAGGTTAATTAAATAATTTCATAATATCATTCCAAGTAACAAGAAGCATTATTGCAAAAAGGAAGATAGCTCCTGCAATCGTTAAATAGCCCTCTTTTTCAGGATCTAATGGTTTCTTTCTTATTCCTTCGATAAAGTTTAAAACAAGTTTTCCTCCATCTAAAGCAGGAATTGGTAAAAGATTCATTACTCCAAGATTAGCACTAATCATTCCCATAAATGAAAGTAAGTCTATTAAACCATTCTTAGCAACCTGTGAGGTCAAACTGTAAATAGCCACTGGTCCACCAAGTTGATTTAAATTAAAACCTTTTGTAAAAATTGATCCTAATGCAGACAAAACCATCACAACTACTGTGATTGTTTGTGTAAAGCCATATCCAAGAATCGATAAAATACTATTATCTAAAGTTCTAGTTACACCTAGTTGGCCTATTTTACTTCCGTTCTGACCTTCAACTGATTTTGGAGTGATACTGACATTTTTTGTATCACCATTTCTTTGAATTGTCATCGAAAGAGTCTTATCCGCGCTTGAACGAACAATTGAAGTCATTTCATCCCATGAGTGAATATCTACTCCGTCAATCGAAATGATTTTATCCGATGTTTGAAGTCCCGCTTCATGAGCAGCTGATTGATCACTAACTTGGCCTATTACAGGATCATTAGAAGGTACTCCACCTTGCATAAAACCTACGATAATAAAAATGATGATGGATAAAATAAAATTATTCATTGGCCCTGCAGCATTCGTTTTAATTCGATTCCATAAACTGGCAGAGTTAAATTGACGTTCAATCGGTGCGACAACAACCTCCGTACCATCACTCTCAATGATTGTTGCTTGCTTAGAAACCGTTAAATTTACTTTTTCTTCTGAATTGACAAAGTAGCCACTTAAAGTCATTGAACGATGCAAATCAGCTTCTTCTATTTGAAAAGGGACTGAATTTTCAATGATTAAATGTTCATCAAAGTTTAGTTTTTGAACAATATTTTCTTTATCCAATTCAATAGTAATCATCATTCCAGGTTTAATTTCTTGTTCATCCTCATCATGACCTGCCATTCTAACATAACCACCAATTGGCAATAATCTTAATGTATAAACCGTTTCACCTTTACGAACCTGAAAAATTTTTGGCCCCATTCCGATTGCAAATTCTCTAACTAAAATTCCAGCTTTCTTAGCAAAATAATAGTGACCAAATTCGTGAATTATAACAATAACACTAAAAACAAACAAGAATGCAATAATTGCTTGCAACTCTTTCACCCTCTCTTAATTATTTCCAAAGAATTTATAAATAATTTGGAACATAAACATTGCAAAAAATGTAGAATCAAATCGATCTAAGACTCCACCATGTCCAGGAAATAGTTTTCCCGAATCCTTGACATTAAACTGTCTCTTATATGCAGACTCTACTAAATCTCCCAACTGTCCAAAAACTGATAAGCTAACGATTAATAAAACAAACTCTAAAACGGAAAAATTAACTGGATTATAGAATGGTACAACTAGTAATCCTAATCCTAAAGAACCAATCACCCCTCCAATAGAACCCTCAATTGTTTTATTCGGACTGATATCAGGTGCTAATTTATGTTTTCCAAATTTTCGTCCAAAAAAATATAAGCAAAGGAGTCTGTCCCCCAAATGATTAAGAACACAAAAATTGCCATCCCAAAACTAATACTTCTGACAAATAAAATCCCTGAAAAACCTCCACCAACGTATAGAGAAATGAGGGAGCAAAAAGCAGCATCTTCAAATGAGAATCGATCACTTTTATATACTGTTAATGTCATTAATAGCATGACTATAAGGAAATAAATGAAGAAATAATCTATTCCTCTAGGTAAATGCTACTAATGGTCTTTGTGAAAATAAAAATGACAATGTTGCTAATAATGTTAATACACCTTCAACAGAAAATATGTTCATTTTTTTCATTTGGAAAAATTCATAAATCCCAACGGTAGATAATAAAAGAAATAGTGTTCGAAGGCCTATTCCACCTTCATATAATAAACGGAAGGAAAGATTCCCAAAGCGATTAAAGCAGTAATAACTCTTTTCCCCATCTAAGCAAGTCCTCCATAACGTCGATGTCTACTCTGATATGTTTGAATAGCTTTATGCAAATCTTCTTCAGAGAAATCAGGCCAAAAGATATCCGTAAAATAGTATTCACTATAAGCTAATTGCCATAGTAAAAAATTACTCAATCTAACTTCTCCGCTCGTACGTATCATTAAGTCAGGGTTTTGTAATTCTCCTAAAAATTGAGTTTGTAAATGAGATTCAAAAATGGCCTCATCAATATTTTCGATTTCCAATTCGCCTTGTTTTACAAGCGTAGATATTGCCTTCGTTGCCTCAATAATTTCAGCACGCGAACCATAATTCAAAGCAAATGTTAAAACCATTCCAGTATTATTTTTGGTGTCTTCTACAGCTTTTAAAACAATGCTTTTTGTTGCTTCAGGTAATTCATCAATAAACCCAATTAATTGAATCTTCATATTTCTCTCTTGGAGCTCTGGCATGAATGTTCCAAAAAAATCACCCGGTAATTTCATTAAAAAACTGACTTCTTCAGTTGGTCTTTTCCAATTTTCAGTACTAAAAGCATATAAAGTCATTGCTTTTACGCCCAATTCATCAGCAGCAATAGCAATTCTTTTAACAGTGCTCATTCCCTCTTTATGTCCTGCTATTCTAGGAAGATTACGTTTTTTCGCCCAACGCCCATTTCCATCCATAATAACGGCAATGTGTTTTGGGATATTATTAGAATCTAAAGAAATTATTTCCGTTGCATCTTCTTTCTTTGATTGTTTCTTCCAAAAAACCATGGCATCCATTCCTTTTCATGTATTTCCTTTCTATTGTAACAGATGTTGCAGTTCTTTTATAGTATTCTATTTTCAAGATTAAAAAAAATATAACCTACTGAATACATTGGTTTATAAAGGGAAAAATGTTATACTTATAGACAGATTTATGAAACAGATAAAGGAGTCATGCCATGATTACTATGAAGGATATCGTGCTAGAGGGACATCCTGCTCTAAGAAAACGTGCAGAAAAACTTACCTTTCCTCTTTCACCTGAGCATCAAGAATTAGCTAAAGAGATGCTTGAATTTTTACATAACAGCCAAAATCCAGAAATTGCTGAAAAATACGGATTACGCGCAGGAGTTGGGTTAGCAGCTCCTCAACTTGGAAAAAGCATTCAAATGATTGCTCTACTCGTTCCAGGTTTTGAGGAAGAAGAAGCGATTTTAGATGAAGTCTGGATTAATCCTCGTATCATGAGAGAATCCGTTAAAAAAGCTTGTTTGAAAGACGGAGAAGGATGCTTATCTGTTAATCGTGAAGTTCCAGGTATAGTACTTCGTCCCAGAACGGATTACAGTTAAGTATCAAGATGTTAACGGTGATGAATTTCGTTCGTACTTTAAATGATTATGAAGCCATCGTAGTTCAACATGAAATTGATCATTTAAATGGCGTTATGTTCTACGACCATATTAATCAAACACAACCAATGTATATCCCTAAAGGAGCCGTTGTCATTGGAGAATAAGAAACCCATTCTGGTGTTTGATTTAGACGATACTTTATATTCTAAAAAAAGAAAGTATTTTTGGATACTTTAGAAAGAAATCTATCCAAATACTTCATTTGACGAGAGTTCGTATAAAATTTATCAAGAGAAAAGTGATGAAGCTTTTGAATTATTCTCAAAGGGAAAAATTTCGTTAGAAGAGAACCATTTCTCACGTGTTCAAAATACGTTAACAGCTTTAGGGTTGCCCTCTTCCTTACAAGAAACGATGACGTTTAAAAAACAATACCAATTTATGATGGATCATATCCAATTAGATAAAGATTGGTTTTCATTTTTTTGATTACCTATCACAAAGAGCTAGTTTAGTACTTCTAACCAACGGACCAAAAAGACCATCAATTAAAGAAAAATTCATTCACTAAACCTATATAAATGGTTTACTTCAGATAGAATTTTTATTTCTGAAGATACAGGGGTTAAAAAACCGGAACCAGAAGCTTTTATAAATGTTGAAAAGATTATTTTCTAATACTTCTCCATCAAAAATTTTTGGATGATTGGCGATGATTTGAAAAACGATATTTTTTTGGTGCTAAACAAAGAAATTGGAATACGGTTTTATTTCAAGTATGAACAAACCATACAGTCTCTAAACGAGTTCTCCTCTCTCAACTCCCAATCAATTATTTGAAAAAAATTGCTAGACGAATGTTCTTTTCGACTTATAAAACTATGAAAATAGAAGCATTCTATGCTAAAATATGATAGAAACATTATGAAAAATTAAAGGAGTACATACATGATTTTTAAAATTACTTACCAACCAACAAAAACAGAGGCTCCACGTCGTGAGAACACAGAAGCTTTGTATATCGAAGCAAGTGACAAGGTAGAAGCCCGCCGCCTTGTTGATGAAAATACTGAATACAACGTAGAGTTCATCCAAGAGCTAGATGAGAAACACCTAGCTTACGAAAAACAAAACCCAGAATTTAAATTAACGGTGTTCAAATAAAATGAAACCAAATATTAAAAACAACGAAACGGGCGTATTTGCTTTTGGCGGTTTAGGCGAAATCGGTAAAAACACTTATGGCGTTCAATTCCAAGATGAACTTATCATTTTGGATGCCGGTATTAAATTCCCTGAAGATGATTTACTCGGAATCGACTACGTGATACCCGATTATAGTTATATCGTTCAAAATATTAATAAAGTAAAAGGGCTATTTATTTCACATGGACACGAAGACCATATTGGTGGGATTCCTTTCTTAATTAAGCAAGCGAACATCCCTATTTATGCGACGAAACTTGCGATGTCTTTAATTCGAAATAAATTAGAAGAACACGGACTTTTAAGAGATGCGAATCTTCACGAAATTGATGAAGACAGCGTGATTAAATTCCGTAAAACACAAGTGAGTTTCTATCGCACGACCCACTCTATTCCAGATGCATTTGGGATTGTGATTAAGACTCCTCCAGGAAATATCGTGTTTACAGGTGACTATAAATTCGACTTCACTCCTGTTGGAGAACCAGCGAATCTTCACCGTATGGCACAAATCGGTTCAGAAGGTGTCCTTGTTCTCTTAGGAGACAGTACAAACTCTGAAGTTCCTGGATTTACTCAATCTGAACAAGTCGTTGGAAAATCAATTAAAGAAATTATCCAACGTGTGGATGGACGAATCATTTTTGCGACATTCGCATCAAACGTCTCTCGTCTAAAACAAGTAACGGATGTGGCTGTTGCAACTGGACGTAAATTAGCTGTATTCGGACGTAGTATGGAAGCTAGTTTCCGAACTGCTAGAGAATTAGGCTATATTCAAGCGCCAGATGATACTTTTATTGATGGGACGAGAAATCAATCAATACCCTTCTGAGAAAGTCATTATTTTATGTACAGGTTCTCAAGGGGAACCAATGGCGGCTCTTAGCCGTATCGCTAAATGGAACTCACCGTCAAATCTCTATTCAACCTGGTGATACAGTCATCTTCTCAAGTTCACCAATCCCTGGAAACACTTCTAGCGTTAACCGAGTTATCAACCTTCTATCTGAAGCTGGTGCTGAAGTCATTCATGGTAAAGTAAACAATATTCACACTTCTGGACATGGTTCTCAAGAAGAACAAAAGTTAATGCTTCGCTTAATGAAACCTAAATACTTTGTTCCAGTTCATGGTGAATATCGTATGCAGAAGATTCAAGCAAATCTTGCGACTCAAGTGGGTATTCCAAAAGAAAACTCATTTATCTTGAGTAATGGTGATGTTCTTGCAGTGACAGCTGACTCAGCACGCCGAGCTGGTCACTTCTTTGCCGGAGATGTTTACGTTGATGGTAACGGAATTGGGGATATCGGAAATATTGTTTTACGAGATCGTAAGACACTTTCTCAAGATGGTTTAGTTATCTGTGTAGCTACTGTTGATTATGAAAACCGTGAACTAGTGGCTGGTCCAGATATGCTCTCTCGTGGATTTATCTACATGAAAGAGTCTGGACAACTTCTAAATGAAGCACAAGCTATCCTTCGTGATGAAATTGAAGAATTGCTCTTTGGACACTGAAGAAGTACTAAATGAACGTTCTCTCAGAAATAAAATCACAGACGTTTTAGGTCCTTTCTTATTTAAGAAAACGGAACGTCATCCAATGATTCTTCCAGTAATTCTAGGAGTTACTGAGGCAGATACTTTAGAATAAATAAATTAAGAGGTGTACCGCAGTTGCGGTACACCTCTTTTCTATTGAACTTAAACTAGCTGTTATAGTTTACTTTCATTATTGGAGTACTTTTTGAACATCTTCAATCATTAATTTAGTAGATTGTAATCCACCACCGCTGAGATACCATAAGTCAGAAGTTAATTGGATGACACGGTTATTCTTCACAGCGTTTGTTTCTTTGAATAATGCATTGTTTAAAATTGTATCAGCATTTGAATTATCTCCACCAATTGCTAAAGTTCTGTTTTAATAAAAATAATAGTATCAGGATTAATTTCTTTAACTCCTTCAAAGCTCATTTCTTGTCCATGACTGACTATCTTCAATCTTAGCATCAGTCGCTTTGAATTTGAGTGATTGATAAAGGAATGCAAAACGTGAATCTGCGCCAAATGCGGACATCTTTTCCTTCATTAAGCATTAAAGTTAATGTTTTATTAGTTGATTTTTTTCATTCACATCAGCCACTTTCTTAATCGAAGCTTCTAGTGACTTAATTTCTTCCTCTGCTTTTGTCTCAGCCTCTTTACCAAATAGTGATGCTACCAAGCGGATGTTTTTAGAAACTGAATTCCAGTAGTCTTTTTGGTCCACTGAGAAAATAACAGTTGGTGCGATTTCTTTTAATTGGTCTAAATATTTAATCGTACGACCTGAAGCGATGATTAAATCTGGTTCTAATGCAGCGATGGCCTCAATATCTGGTTCCACCATTGATCCTGTTGGTTGGATACTTGATGGTAAATCTTTTAAGTACGCTGGCAAAGTTTTTAAAGGCATCCCTACAATATGATCAACAAAACCAAGTTCGCGAATTGTATCGGCAACCCCTAAATCAAATACAACAATTTTCTTTGGTTTTGTTTTAACCTTTACTTCTTCTTTCCCGTTTGTAAGAGTCACTTCACTCTTTTCTTCTAAGCAGCAGCTTGAGTTTGAGTCGTAGCTCCATCTGTTTTTGTTGTTTGTCCGCAAGCTGCAAGAATAAATACAGCTACTAAACTAATTAAAGCTAAAAATTTTTTCATTCTAATTCTCCATTCTTAATAATACATATTTTTTTACCATTCATTTCAACGACTTCTAGTGGAATTTCATATAATGCTGATAACACATCATCCTTCATCACTTTATCGACTGTATCATGGATAATACATTTTCCATCTTTAAAACAAGCAATTTCATCTGAAAAATTACTTGCCATATTTAAATCGTGCATCACAATCACAATCGATTTTTCTTTTTCATCGACTAAGAATCGCAGTAAATTCATTACTTCATACGCTTGTTTTAAATCGAGATGATTTAATGGTTCATCCAGTAAAATCCATTCTGTATCCTGAGCTAAAACCATCGCAATGAGCGCTCGTTGATACTGTCCTCCAGATAAAGTTCCAATGTCCTGTGTTCTAAAAGAGGTAAGATTTGTATTCATTAGCGCCTCTTCTACAATACGCTCGTCCTCTTTGGTAATTTTTCCTTTTCGTATAAGGGAAACGACCAAAACGAACAAATTCTTCTACTGTCATACTGACATGTACCTGCTGATTTTGTTTTAAAACAGCGAGTTCTTTTGCTAATTCAGTTGAGTTCCACGCTTCAACTTCTTGACCGTTGATAAATATAAATCCTTCGTCTTTAGGAAGAAGCCGACTCATCATCCCAAGAAGGGTTGATTTTCCAGCACCGTTTGGACCAATAAAGGAAGTCAGTCGATGTTTTGAGACTTCTAAATCCACATGATCAACAACTGGATGTCGATATTTTTTTGTAACACCTTTAAGCTGCACCTGGCTTCTCTCCTTTCACTAATAAGATTAAATACAATACTCCACCAATCCCTTCAATAAATACGCTAATAGGAATTGTAAGAAGGAATATGCGTTCAACAATCAATTGAGCCGAAAGTACAATCACAAGCCCTAAAATAGCCGAAAATAGCCATAATACGCCGTGTTTGTATTCTTTCGTCAGTTGGTAGGTTAAATTCGCAATCATAAAACCTAAAAACTGAAGCGGCCCTACTAGAATCGTTGATAAACTTGTCATAATAATGACAATGACAATCACTACATTACTAAGTCGTTTTGTATTGATCCCCAACATTTTTGCACCGTCAACGCCTAAATGAAGAGCGTCGAGCTTTGATGTCTTATTTTATAGAAACACTGACCATTAAAAAGCCATAATAATACTAGAGCTCCACATATCATCATTGGTTGTGCATTCATCTTTTGGAAAGATGGATAAAGCGAACTTTGTAATTTATCAAACTCGTTTGGATCCATTAATACTTGTAAGAATGTACTTGCATTTCTAAGAAGCATCGAAAACGCCATTGTCAGTAACAATAACACTTTAAAATTAGAAAGAAACATTCCTTTAGAGACGTTCATTAATAACAGTAGCAGCATTATCTGAATAGTAATCGTAACAGCATAAATAAGGACTGACTGTTCTACTTTTAACCCTACTAAACTTTCAAAGTAATATAGTCCACTTTGAATAAAGACAAATAGGCTCTCAATTCCTAAAACACCCGGCGTTAAAAATCGATTTTGCACAACGGTTTGAAAGCTAATCGTCGAAATCGGAATAGCACAAGATACAATCACAATTACAATTAGTTTCAATAAGCGACGTTGCATAATAAAGTTAGAAACATTTGTACTATTCTTCGTCGGAATTAGTAAATACGCCACAATTAATAAGGCGATGATTACACAGAGGATGCCTAATAAGATTCTTGTTTTCTTTTTCATAGGTCTCCTCCCTTCTTTTCCAGGCGAATCACTTGGAAAATAAAGAGTGCAGCCCCAAGAATACTTAAGATGATACTTACGGAAATCTCGTAAGGCGCAATCACTATACGCGCGAGAATATCACAACTCAATACAAGGCAAGCTCCGACAAACATTGTGAGTGGTACTAAATCCTTCATCTGAGATCCAAAACGCATGCGTACAATATTTGGAACAATCACCCCAATAAACGGTAAGCTTCCCACTGTAATCATCGTGACACTCGTCGTTAGCGCAATAAGCACTAATGTTAAAGACTCCATTCGTTTCACCGGAACGCCGAGATTTCGACTGATATCTTCCCCCATGCTGACCACTGTATAATAATGGGCAAATACAATACTAAGGACCAGAACAAATAAACATAAGTAAAGCCATTCATACTGATTTGTTTGAATCATCGAAAACGATCCTTGCATCCATGACGATAGACTTTGGACTAATTGAAATTGATATGCAATAAACTGTGTACATGCTCCAATCACTCCACCAAAAGATCAGATCCCAATTAAATGGAATCATCCATTTTTGTTTTAAGTGATAGATGATGCTGTAATGCGACAAAAAAAGGGCCGAGAAGCCAATCGCAAAAACAAAAGATGTTGCCATTTTTTCTAACAGACCAGGCGATGGGAATAATAATAAACTCATCATCAGTCCAAGTTTTGCAGCATCGACAGTCCATATTGTACTTGGAGAAGCAAACTCATTTTGAGTAATCGTTTGCATCAATAAACCCGATACACTCATTGCAGAAGCTGACAATAAAATACTTAATAGTCTAGGAAATCTTGATTCCCAAAACAGTTGTGTTGCGCTTTCTCCTCCATTAAAACAATTCATCCAAGAGAAGCTGGATGCTCCAACAGAGAGTGAGATAATGCTTAATATAAGTAATAATAAAATTAAATAACTAACTCTTTTTCATGTTCTCTCTTTTCTAATTGATAATCATTCTCAATTACCACATTTGTTAGTCTACCAAATTATTCACTAGATTTTAAACCCTTTTTCATGAAAATAATAGAGATTTTCATAAAAATTGCAAACAAAAGAAGCAATCCTTAAAGACTGCTTCTCATACTCAATTCTTAATCTAAGAAGTCTTTTCAATTGTTTAGAACGACTTGGGTGGCGTAATTTACGTAATGCTTTCGCTTCAATTTGACGAATACGTTCACGAGTTACCCCAAATACTTGCCCTACTTGTTCTAATGTACGAATTTCACCGTTTTTATCAAGACCAAAACGTAGGCGAAGTACGTTTTCTTCACGGTCCGTTAATTGTTCAAGAACTTCATCGAGTTGCTCTTTCAACAATGCGTATGCTGTATGATCAGCTGGGCTTGTTGCATTGTCGTCTTCAATGAAATCACCTAAATGTGAATCATCCTCTTCCCCAATTGGAGTTTCAAGAGAGACTGGTTCTTGAGCGATTTTTAGAATTTCACGAACTTTTTCAGTTGGTAAATCCATTTCTGCACCGATTTCTTCCGGTGTAGGTTCGCGTCCTAAATCTTGTAATAGTTGTCTTTGAACACGTACTAATTTATTGATTGTTTCAACCATATGTACTGGAATACGAATTGTACGTGCTTGGTCTGCAATCGCACGTGTGATTGCTTGACGAATCCACCAAGTTGCGTAAGTTGAGAACTTGAATCCTTTCGTATGGTCGAATTTCTCAACAGCTTTCATTAATCCCATATTTCCTTCTTGGATTAAATCCAAGAACTGCATTCCACGCCCTACATAACGTTTTGCAATGGATACTACTAAACGAAGGTTGGCTTCCGCTAGTTCTTGTTTAGCTTCTGTATCCCCTTCTTGAATTCGAAGAGCTAATGCAACCTCTTCGTCCGCACTAAGAAGTGGAACTCGTCCGATTTCTTTTAAATACATACGAACGGAGTCATTAATTTTTGTATTGGATGATAAAGCAGTATCATCTTCAACAGTTCCAACTTCAGCTTCACGTTGACTCTCAACGGACAACTGATGACTTGTTGGTTCACCATTTGCATCAACAACACTAACCCCTGCATCCTCAAATTTTTGAATTAACTTATCCATTCCTTCCGCATCCAATTCAAATGGGATTGCGATTTGTGCAGATAAATCATCGTATAAAAATTTGACCGAATAATTTTCGTTCTGCAAGAAGCATTGAAGTTGCTTCATTCAGTGTTTGACCTTTTTCATTTTTTTGAACTGTCATTCACCATTCCTCCATTCATTTTATTTCTTAATTGTCGTTGAATCTGCATTATTTCACGCATCAATTTCTGACGTAAAATATCATCTTTCATAAGAGCAGCACGATTCAACTCTTCTTTTTTATTAGCAAGCTGCTCTTTTAGTGAATTTTTTTTCGATAAAACATAAACTAAATCTTGAATTTCTTGTTCTGTACATTCCGGTGGAAAGTTAGACAGTTCAATTTCTGAAACAAGATTTCGGTTCAAAACATCTTTATCATCTAAAAAGAGGAAAAAAATTGTTGAACATCAACTTCATTATCTTCATTCTTAAAAGATTGTAACAATAAAAATAACTGTTCATAATGCGAATCAGGAAAAACGAATTCAGAATCAATTCTATTTAGATAAGTCCATGCCTGTTCATTATGAAGCAATCGATACATCAAATGTTTTTGGATATGCTCATTCTTCGTTGCAGGTTTAATCTCAACCTGGCGATTATAAGAAACTGACTCAGCGTTAGACTGCCTTTTTTGTTTTCCTAAGCGTAACCGTAATTGTTTTACCTGGTTTAAAACGGTTGAGAAATCTAAATCGAATTCATCAGCGAGAGATTTCATCGCCAAGTTCAGCTCAACTTCATTACTAATTTTAGAAAGTTCTACAATCATTTCTTCGATATACTGAATTTTTTTGGCTTTCTATTTGTAATGAATATTTTTTTAGAAAGAAATCTCTTCTTAAATTGGTATACCGTCTCTTGAGAATATTCTACTAAATCTTTAAACGCTTGAGTCCCTCGTTCTTTTATGAATTCATCAGGATCCAAGCCGTTATCAAAAGGAATAATCCCTATTTTAAAAGCATTAGTGTCTTGAATCATTTCTATCGCACGATTCGTAGCTTCTAACCCCGCCTTATCTCCATCATAAGCAATCAGAATTGTATCTGTAACTTTCTGTAAGCTTTGAATTTGTTCAGGAGTTAAAGAGGTCCCCATCGAAGCAACCCCAATTTGAACACCTGCTTGCCAAGCAGAAATAACATCCATATACCCTTCAAACAAAATCACTTTATTCTGTTTTCGAATATTTTTCTTTGCCAAGTCGAAGTTGAAAAGAAAATTTCTTTTTGAAAAAAGGATTGTCTCTGGACTATTTAAATATTTTGCTTGAGATGCGAAATCATCAGAATAACCTGGTAAGACTCTTCCGGAAAAAGCAATAATTTGTCCATGTTCATTTCTAAGCGGAATCATTATTCGTTGATTAAAACGATCAAAGAAACCATTTTGTTTTTCAGAAAATAGACCTGAAGCTTCTTTTTCCTCATCCGTTAATTGTAATTCTTGAAGGACTAGTTCTAATTGTGTTCTGTCTTTTAAAGAAAAACCAAATCCAAATTCTTTTAAGGTTTCGACGGTATATCCACGATTTTCTAAATAATCAAGCGCTTCTTTCCCGCCTTTAGTGTTTAAAAGAACGTGAGAATAAAACTCTGCCGCTTTTTCATGAGCCTCATATAATTTCTTCTCTTTTCTAGGAATAATCGTTTGCGTTGTCGGTAACTCTACATCGATATCGATGTTAGAGAGTTCAGCAACTCGAACCACAGATTCCGGAAAAGACAAGTTTTCAAGCTCTTGCATGAAATTAAAAACATTGCCACCTCTCCCGCAGCTAAAACAATGGAATAATTGTTTTTCTTCTGTCACAGTGAAAGATGGTGTCCTTTCATCGTGAAATGGACAACGACCAAATAGACTTTTTCCTTGTTTACGTAATTGAACGAACTGCCCGACAATGTCAAGAATATTCACTTGCGATTGTATGCTTTGAACCGTTTCTTTTGAAATTCTTTGACTCATAAAAAAACACCCTCCATACAATACGCCTAATGATACAGCATATAATATAACATAATTCTAAAATGAATGCAATGTAATCAATTCTATTTTTCGCTCAAAACATTGTTATTATCATCTTTATAGTATATCCTTTTAACTTTCAATATACCTTATAAGGTATATTGATAAAAAGAAAAGAGCAAAGCTACTAAGCAATGCTCTCTTTTTTAATAAATTGTTCAATAAAATTCCAAGCTTTTTCTACCCCTTCTCCAGTTTCTGAAGAAAAAGTTAGGAACAAGTCTTCTGGCGGTTTTCCGAACGCTTTACGAATTACACTTACATGTTTATTCCATTTTCCTCTAGGAATCTTATCACATTTTGTCATCACAATTCGATAAGGAATATTGTAGTATTCAAGAAACTCTCTCATTTGAACATCTTCTTGACTCGGCTCATGTCTAAAGTCTACCAAAATTAGAACTAATCTTAATGATTGACGAGTAGTAATATATTCCTCAATCATTTTTCCCCATTTTTCACGTTCTTTCTTTGAAACCTTTGCATAACCATATCCTGGTACATCCACAAAGTAAAACAGCTCATTGATATGATAAAAATTTAACGTTTGTGTTTTACCAGGTTTACTAGAAGTTCTAGCAAGACTCTTTCTTTGAATCAACTTATTGATAAAGGATGATTTTCCAACATTCGAACGACCAGACAAAGCAATTTCAGGAAGGTCTCCTGCAGGATATTGTGCTGGAGAAACTGCGCTAATTGTAAATTCCGCTTTATTAACCTTCATTTTCTAACCCTTTCTTTTCTGGTATTTTAACAAAGAATAACAAAATTGAACCGATTAAGAACAAGATAACTAATGAGAATACTCCATCTAATGATTTTCCTGTCAATTGAGCAGTAATCCCTAACAATGTAGTCCCAAGAATAGATGAGAATTTTCCAAAAATGTTATAAAATCCGAAAAATTCATTTGACTGATTCGCTGGAATCAGTTGACCAAATAACGATCGACTTAAAGACTGTACCCCACCTTGAGCAGTACCAATTAAGATGGCAAGAAATAAGAAATCATTATACGTTTTAAGACCTAAAGCTAAAATACAAATAGCTACATATGTACCAATTCCAATGAATAAAGTCATTTTGTTGCCAAATTTTTTGGATAAAAATCCATAAAACAAACTAAAAGGAAAGGCCACAATTTGAACGATTAACAGAATTACAATTAAACTATTTCCATCAAGTCCCATATCTGCACCAATTGCAGTAGCCATTTTAATAATTGTTCCTACTCCATCAATATAGAAGAAATAAGCTAATAAGAAAAGAAATACTTGTTTGTGTTCTCCAATATGTTTAATGGTCTTCCACAAACGGATAAAACTATCTTTTACAGGATTTTTTGGTTTCTCAATAAATGATTTTTGTTTTACATATCTCCAATAAGGGATTGTAAACACAAACCACCAAGCCGCAGTAATAAAGAATCCTACCATTACGACTGCAGTGGAATTTAATCCACTAAACTGCATGACCATCATGAATAAGATAAACGGAAAAACACTACCTATATATCCATATCCATAACCCGCAGCAGAAATACTGTCCATTCTATCATAGGAAGTTACATCCATGATAGAACTATCGTAGAAAATATTTGAAGCAGAATATCCGATTGCAGAAAATGTATATAGAAGAAGTAAAATCATCCATTGATCGCTTTCTACAAACATCATACCGACTACCGAAAATACTCCCTATCAACGTACTCCACGTAAACATTGGATTTCTATATCCCTTATAATCAGCCAAAGCACCTAATACAGGTGCCATAATAGAAACAATGAAATGTTGCAATCGAGTTTGCATATCCCAAATAAGCAGTAGAATCCGCTGCCGAAATACCGGCGTTAGAAGTTACTGTTTTGAAAAATAAAGGAAATATTGCTGTTGTAATCATTAATGAATAAACAGAATTAGCCCAGTCCTGCATAATCCAAGCAAACTCTTCTTTTGAATATCTTTTTTTAATAAAGGATTTTAACCCTCTCATATATCTCTCCCTCAATTCATATAGTCAATAATAAAATAGAATGAAATACCGCTTATAATACCGCATCTCATTCTATCCTACCATATATTTGTGAAATTCCCTAGGATATCAGGCGATTATCTTCATCGTACAAATCAGGTTGTCCTGTTCCTGTAACTATTGATTCAGTTACTACAACTTTAGTAATATCATTTCGACTTGGAATATCGAACATTAAATCCATCATAACAGATTCGATAATACTTCTTAACCCACGAGCTCCAGTTCTTCTTTCAATTGCTTTTGAGGCAATAGCATCAAGTGCTTTGGGTTCAAATTCCAACTCAACATCATCCATTGCAAAGAGCTTTTGATACTGTTTCACCAAAGCATTTCTTGGTTTCGTTAAAATATTAACCAAATCTTCTTTAGATAAAGGTTCTAATGCAGCAGTAATCGGAAGACGACCGATAAATTCAGGAATCAACCCAAATTTCTGCAAATCTTCTGGAATGATTAATTGCATTAGGCTTTCGTGGCTTGATAAATTTTTATTAGAAGATCCAAATCCAATAACTTTAGCACCTAATCGTTCTTTTACAATGGTTTCTATACCATCAAAAGCTCCACCCACAATGAATAAAATGTTAGATGTATCAATTTGAATCAACTCTTGATGAGGATGTTTTCTTCCTCCTTGAGGTGGGACTGATGCAATAGTTCCTTCAAGAATTTTTAATAAAGCTTGTTGAACTCCTTCACCGCTGACATCACGTGTAATAGAAACATTCTCACTTTTTTTAGCAATTTTATCAATCTCGTCAATATAAATGATTCCTTTTTCAGCACGATCAATATCATAATCAGTCGCTTGCAGTAATTTAAGAAGAATGTTTTCCACATCTTCACCAACATAACCCGCTTCTGTTAATGTAGTTGCATCTGCAATGGCAAATGGTACATTTAGAATTCGAGCAAGAGACTGAGCTAAGTATGTTTTTCCAGAACCAGTTGGTCCAATTAAAACAAATATTACTTTTTGTAATTCTACTTCGTCCTCGTCTTCATTCAATAAATGATTAATACGTTTATAGTGATTATACACTGCTACCGCTAATGATTTCTTTGCATGTTCTTGACCAACAACATATTCATCTAACACTTTTCGAATTTCTTGCGGTTTCAAGACATCAATCATTTCATCCATACTTATAGATGAAAATTCTTCATCAATGATTTCTTTACATAAATCAACACATTCATTACAAATAAATACATCAGGACCAGCGATAATTTTTTTTACTTGTTCTTGCGATTTTCCACAAAAAGAACATCTTACTTGTTTTGTTTCATCTTTATACAATCTGAAACCCCCATTCTATTTCCTGATTTCTTCTATTAAGAGTACCATAAGTCTTAATTTTCAACAAGAAAAGTTGTTTCAAAAAAAGCGCTGATTTCATATTGAAACCAGCGCGATAAACTATCTTCTATTAAGCTTCTTTTGCAGACTCTGTAATCACTGCTAATGCTTTTTTCATTGCGATATCGTTTTTCAACATATCTACTGAAACAGCAGCACGAACTGCATCTTCTTCCATACCGTATTGAGCAGCTAATTCTTTCACTTCGTTAGCTACATCTTCATCAGTTGCTTCGATGCCTTCTTCTTTAACGATTTGTTCTAATACTAAGTTAGTCTTCGTACGAACATCAGCGTCTTTTTCCATCATTTTGTGTAAATCTGCTTCTGTTGTACCAGTAATTTGGTAGTACATTTCAGGAGAAATTCCGTTACGACGCATATCGTTTAAGTAGTGTTCCATTTGACGGTGAACTTCGTCATGAACCATTTCGTGTGGTAATTCAACGATTTCAGCGTTTTCACTGCTTTTACGTAAACGCTTCATCTGCTACTGCTTCATCAGCAGCTGCTGCTTTAGCTTCTTCTAATTCTTTACGGAATTTTTCTTTTAATTCTGCTAATGTTTCAACAGAATCATCAACATCTTTAGCGAATTCATCTGTTAATTCAGGTAATTCTTTAGTTTTTACTTCGTGAACTTTCACTTTGAATACTGCTTCTTGACCTTTTAAGTTTTCGGCATGGTATTCTTCTGGGAAAGTCACTTTCACTTCTACTTCATCGCCTTCTTTAGCGCCAACTAATTGGTCCTCAAAACCAGGAATGAATGAACCTGAACCTAATTCTAATGAGTGGTTTTCACCTTTTCCGCCTTCAAAAGCTTCGTCACCTAAGAAACCTTCGAAGTCGATAACTACTGTGTCACCTAATTCAGCCGCATCTTCTTTAACAACTAATTCAGCTGCACGAGCTTGTTCTTGTAATAGGCGATCTTCAACATCTTGTTCAGATACTGTACGATCTTGTTTTTCAACCGTTAAGCCTTTGTATTCACCTAATTTAACTTCAGGTTTTACAATCACTTCTGCTTTAATCACCCATGGTTTGCCTTTTTCGATAGATTCGATATCGATTTTTGGTTGAGTTACTGGGAAGATTCCAGTTTCTTCAACTGCGTTATCATATGCATCTGGTAAAAGAATGTTTAATGCATCTTGGTATAAAGCTTCTTCACCGTACATTTTTTCAAATACTTGGCGGCTTACTTTACCTTTACGGAAACCAGGTACGTTCACGTTCTTTTTAACGCGGTTAAACGCTTGGTCTAGCCCTTTTTTAATATCTTCTTGAGAGATTTCAAATGTTAAAACAACTTTATTAGTTTCAACTTTTTCGAATTTTGCTGTCATAATATTCCTCCATAAATTCATTATTCATCTTAAAGACGAATGGATTTACATACTCATTCATTTTACAATACTCTTCATCTTTTGTAAAACATAATTGACCTAAATAGAATGTTTTATTTTATAGGTTTTTCTACAATGTTAAAAAAAGGTAACAAAAGTAATTGTTTTTCATTTTACAATTAAAATGTTATAATAGTCGCCAAAGGAGGGATAAAATGATTCAATATCCAAAAGGGCAAAATCACTTAATACGAACTGCTAATAAAGCTGAAAATCAAACTAACTATAGTAGTCGTGGAATGGGTCTAGAAAATATATTGAATCAAACCAATGAACTCTATCGCCTTCAAAAAAGAGCTGTCATTCATAAGAAGCCTACTCCAATTCAAGTCGTTAAAGTAGATTATCCTGTCAGAAGTGCTGCTAAAATAACTGAAGCATATTATCGTCACGCTTCTACTACTGACTACAACGGAGTTTATAAAGGGAGATATATCGATTTTGAAGCGAAAGAAACTAAAAATAAAACTTCATTTCCTTTAAAAAATATCCATGAGCATCAGTTAACACATATGAAAGAATGCACCGATCAAGGTGGAATTTCCTTTGTAATTTTTTACTTTTCAACATTAAAAATACTATTTGCTCGAATACCCAAAAATTGATGAATATATAAAGGATGTTCGTTCTAAAAGACAATCAATTCCTTTATCTTACATCCAAGAAAATGGATATCAAATTCAACTTTCACTACAAATGACTCTAAATTATTTGGATGTAGTGGATGATTTATTATAAGGAGGTCAATAAATGACTGAAAACAATACTGGCCAGTCGCGTTCATCGCAACACCGCCAACCAAAAAAGAAATCTTCATCTCCTTCTAATAAGAAAAAAATATTAAAAAAAGTTCTTATTGGTTTAGGAGCATTTATAGGAGTTGCACTGATAGCAATCATTGCGATTTTTGCATATTATGGTTCTACTGCTCCTGAAATTAAAGCAAGCGACCTTCAAGGAGCAACTGAAACAAAAATATATGATAAAGATGGCGAATTAATCTCTTCTCTTGGGGGAGAAAAAAGAGATGTCATTACTAGTGATCAAGTTCCTCAATTACTTAAAGATGCTGTAACTTCAATTGAAGATAAACGATTTTACTCTCATATGGGAATTGACCCAATTCGTATTCTAGGTTCCTTCTTTAGAAATGCTAAAGCTGGTCAAATAACTCAAGGTGGTAGTACGATTACTCAACAATTGATTAAACTTTCTGTCTTTTCTACAAAAAAAGAAGATCAAACATATCAACGTAAAATTCAAGAAGCGATTCTAGCTCTTAAACTCGAACGTGAGTTTTCTAAAGAGCAAATCCTTACTTTTTATTTAAATAAAGTATATATGGCTAATAGTGTCTACGGATTTGGTACAGCTTCACACTATTATTTTAACAAAGAATTATCGGAGTTAACCCTTCCTCAAGTAGCTTTACTTGCTGGAATGCCTCAAGCACCTAACTCCTATGATCCTTATGCTCATCCTGAAGAGGCAAAAGAACGCCGAGATACAGTTCTATATACAATGAAAACAAATGGAAAAATTACTAATGAGCAATACGAGCAAGCTTTAGCGACTCCAATTAATGATGGATTAATTGCTCATAACAATAATGTTGATAGTTCAGATAAAGCTTTAGTCTACGATTCTTTCGTAACGATGGTTCTAAAAGAAGTTCAAGATAAAACAGGTCTTGATCCTTATAATGATGGCCTAGTGATTGAAACCACCATTGATTCTAAAGCACAACAAAGACTGAATGATATTGTTAACACAAATGACTATATCAATTATGTTAACGATAAAATTCAAAGTGCTTCTGTAATGTTAGATTCTAAAACCGGTGCCGTTCGAGCTGTCAGCGGTGTCGTAAACAAACCACTCTGTTCGCTTACAACCGAGCAACTGATAATCAAAGAAGTACAGGATCTACTATCAAACCAATTATTGACTACGGACCTGCTATTGAATATTTAAACTATTCAACTGGTCAAACACTATTGGATCAAAAGACAACTTATTCAAATGGTGTTGAACTAAATAACTGGGACTTTAGACATAATGGTCCAATGACATTACGTAGAGCTCTTGTATATTCAAGAAATACAACAGCATTAGAAGCGTTCAAGGCTGTTGGTGAAACCAATATTAAATCATTCCTGAATAATTTAGATATTCAAATTAAAAATGATGGACAAGACTATTTAGTAGAAAGTAACGCTATTGGTGCAGAAATTTCTCCAATTAAAATGGCTGCCGCTTACGCAACTTTCTCTAACGCTGGAACTTACTCAAAACCATATACGGTGACTAAAATCACTACTCGTGATGGTCAAGTTTATGAGTTTAAACCAGAACAAAAACAAGCAATGAAAGATTCTACTGCATACATGATTACGAATGTCTTAAAAGATTCGTTCACATATGGTTTTGCCACTGAAGTAGCAATTCCTGGACTTTCAACTGCTGCTAAAACCGGGTCATCAAACTACACTATTGAACAAAAACGTGCAATGGGAGCTTCTGATTATGAAGACATTATCCCAGATTCATGGTTTATCGGATATTCACCTGATTATACAATCTCAGTATGGACTGGTTATGATAATCCGTACGAAAAAGGTGGTGGCGTAGATACCACTGAACAAGGATATGCTAAGCTAATTTATTATCACTTAATGAAATATATGGCTCAATACTCTAGTGGAGAAGATTGGGTTCAACCAGATAGTGTTGTTCAACAACAAATTGAAGTAGGATCAATCCCACTAAGTCTGCCTGGACCTAGAACACCAGCAAATATGATTGCTACGGAGCTGTTTGTAAAAGGAAGTACTCCAACTCAACAATCTTCAAATTACGGTGTTACAATCGAAGGCCCAACAGGGTTAAAAGCAACATACAATAAGGAAAAGAAAGAGTTAACGGTGACATGGGATCGTTATAATAATACAGGACAGGAACTCCACAATTCAAAGTGACTGCAAATGGTCAATCACAGACTGTAACTGGAAATTCCGTTAAATTCCAGAATATTACAGGACCAAGTGTTTCTGTCTCCATTGTAGTAACCGTAGGACGTAATAGTTCTGACCCTATTACTAACGAATTCCAAATTGAACAACCTACAACGACTCAAGAACAAACAACTCGTCAATCTGAAACCACGACAGAAAATAACCGTCGTAATGATTCAAATAATGAACAAACAACTCAAGAACGACGAAACCGTTAGAATTAAGACGCAGAGAATAAAGACGTTATCCATTTCATGGATAACGTCTTTATTTATAAAAAGCTCCCTATGAATAATCATAGGGAGCCTTCTTCTAATGTCCTTTTAAAATTAAAGTACACCAATTATTTAGCAAACTCAACTGCTCTTGTCTCACGAATAACTGTAACTTTAATATGTCCTGGATATTGGAGTTCTTCTTCAATTTGATTTTTGATGTCATGAGCTAAAATTATTGCCTTTTCATCACTAATTTTGTCTGGTTGTACCATTACACGTACTTCACGACCTGCTTGAATTGCAAAGCTTCTTTCTACACCTTCGTGTTCTGTTGCAATCGCCTCAAGTCTTTCTAGACGACGAATATAATTCTCAACTGATTCACGTCTTGCTCCTGGGCGAGCTGCTGATAAAGCATCGGCTGCTGCCACAAGAACGGCAATCGTTGAAGTCGCTTCAACATCTCCATGGTGTGAAGCAATGGCATTTACAACTACTTTGTTTTCTTTATATTTTTGAGCGATTTCAGCACCAATCTCAACGTGCGAACCTTCAATCTCATGATCCAGTGCTTTTCCTAAGTCATGAAGTAAACCTGCTCGTTTAGCAAGATTTACATCTTCCCCTAGTTCACCGGCCATCACACCAGCTAACTTAGCAACTTCGATACTATGGTTCAATACGTTTTGTCCGTAACTAGCTCTAAAGTATAAACGACCTAAAATCTTAATCAAATCTGGATGTAATGAGTGAATTCCGACTTCAAATGTCGCTTGTTCACCAATCGAACGAATACGCTCATCCATCTCTTTACGAGATTTTTCTACCATTTCTTCAATACGAGCGGGATGAATTCGACCATCAGAAATTAATTTCTCTAAGGTCATCTTAGCGATTTCTCGACGAATTGGATCGAAACCACTTAAAACTACCGCTTCTGGAGTTTCATCAATAATAACATCAATTCCCGTTAATGATTCAAGCGTACGAATATTACGACCTTCTCGTCCAATAATTCGCCCTTTCATTTCATCACTTGGTAAAGTCATAACTGTTACTGTATTTTCAGAAACTAAATCAGCTGCAGATCTTTGAATCGCTTGAAGAATGATATTCTTAGCATTTTTATCTGCTTCATCTTTTGCAAGTTGCTCAGACTCTTTAATCATGATGGCACGTTCCTTACTTAACTGTTCGGTCATGTCTTTCATAATTATTTCTTGCGCTTCTTCTTTACTAATTGTAGAAATACGTTCCAATTCTTCTTGTTGTTTTGCAACTAGAGCTTCTGCTTCCTGCTCTTTTTCTGTCACTCTTTCAAGTTTCTCTTGGATTTTAGTTTCCTTTGATTCAATGGATTGTTCACGTTTTTCTAAAATTTCATCCTTACGATCCAAATTCTTTTCACGTTGAATCATTCTCTTTTCTTGAAGAAGTACTTCATTTCGTCTTTCTTTTAACTCATTTTCAACTTCAGCACGATATTTATGATTTTCCTCTTTTGCCTCTAAAAGAACTTCTTTCTTTAATCGATCCGCATCTTTTTCAGCATCTTTGATAATCATATCAGCCGATTCGCGAGCTGCTATTAACTTTCTCTCATAATTTGATTTGAAACCAACATATCCAGCAACAATTCCAATTATTAAAGCTAAGATCGCGAGGCCACCTATTACTACTGAGTCCATTGAGTCACCTCCGTCTCTATTTAATTTTTAATCAAAAATAAATTGCATTGATATAATTTATGGTTAAATGTGATTTAACACATAATATCATTGTATTCTTGAAATCGTTATAAGTCAATTCATTTAAGAAGAATTTTTAAAAACAAAAAGTCTTTTAGTAATTAAAATACTAAAAAGACTAAAACAGTGTTATTTATTCAAAAATTCTTTTTGCTGAATCATTCAGTTCAGAGACAATTTGTTGCACTTCATCTAATGTGCTCACTACAGCTCCTGAAGCTAGCGGGTGTCCACCGCCTCCGTGGTTTTGAGCAATTGTATTCACAATCGGACCTTTAGAACGAAGATTTACTCTATACGTTCCATCTGGTTGTTCCACAAAAAGACCCCAACAATGAATGCCCTCTACTGTACTTGGTAATGAGATTACTCCGTGTGTTTGGTCTTCTTCAATACCATAAGTTTTTAAATGTTCCTGAGTCAATACAGTTGCTGCAACTCCATTGTCAGAAATTTCCATATTTTGATAAATATATCCTGCTAAACGACTAACTGAAACAGGATTTGTAATCATTTGGTACGCAATTCCTGAAATATCTACATCGAATTCTAATAATTTAGAAACCATTGAAAATGTAATGGTTGTCGTCGAAGGATACAAGAAACGTCCTGTATCACCAACAATACCAGCATAAAGTGCATTAGCTGCTTCTTTTGACATTATCCAAGTACTTTCAGCATCAAAAGCAAAACGACACAACATCTCACTTGTACTGCTTGAATCAGTATCAACAAATGAAATAGCACCATACACATCTCTATCTGGATGGTGGTCAATTTTAATCACTTTCGATGGATCTACTTCAAATGGGCAGTCAATACGTGGTGTATTCGCACAGTCCAATACAATAACAAGTGAAGCGTCAAATTGCTCTTGTGTGATCTCGTCCATTTCTCCAATATAATTTAATGAGCTAGGCATTTCACCAAGTAAATACACTGTTTTCTCTGGATAAGTCGCGCGAATAATTTCTCTTAACCCTACTTGTGACCCAATTGCGTCTGGGTCTGGTGATTCATGACGTAAGATTACAATCGAATCTGCTTTTTTAATTTCTGCATCAATCTTTTTAAAAATACTCAGTATAATTCATTATTTTATAATTCCTTTCATCCAATCATAGGACTAATTTTATTGTAAACACAACACTTTATAATACTCTTATTTGAGTGTTATTTCAATTTTTCTTAAAGTTTCTTACTGCCTCTTTCAACTTAGCATCCACTTCTAAAATTTGGGCTTGCGTAACAGAAGGAATACCGCACGCGAGCGTATGTCCTCCGCCGCCGAACTCTTGCGCAATGTGATTTACTATTGGGCCTTTTGAACGTAAATGGACTCTAAAGGTACCATCTTCCTGTTCCACATACAGACTCCAAGCCAAAATCCCTTCAACAGTACCAGGAACTGAAACTACAAGAGAGGCTAACTGGTCATTTGCTTGGAAACGACGAAGTACTTCTTTCGTTAAAACAACACTTGCCATCCCTTCCGGAGATACTTCTAAATGCTCATAAATATACCCTGTCATTCGATTCACATTCAGCGGTTTCGTAATCATCCTATCGGCAATCCCAGACAAATCTACATCGTGTTGTATCAATTTTGATACAAGCGCAAAAGTTTTCGAAGTAGTCGACGGATATAAGAATCGTCCTGTATCTCCGATAATTCCAGCGTAAATAACATTAGCTGCTTCTCTGTTCATTTGAAATGGTGTCGTTGCATCAAAAGCAAATTCTGCCATGATTTCACTAGCACTTGCGGCTGTCGTATCCACATAACAAACCTTTCCGTAAGGTGTCACATTTGGATGGTGATCAATCTTAATCACCTCATCTACCTTCACTTCAAACGGACAATTAATAAGTCCAGGTGTGGAACAGTCCACAACGATAACCAGCGAATTGTCGAATACCTTTTGAGTGATTTCATCCATATCACCGATATACTTCAAGTTTTCGGGCATATCTCCAATAACATAAACAGACTTTTCAGGATATGCCCCTTTTATCAGCTTACTAAGTCCTATTTGTGACCCTAAAGCATCAGGGTCTGGTTTTCTATGCCTTAAAATCAAGATTGAATTCGCTTTTTCAATCTCGGTGATCATTTCTTTTAATAATTCCTTGTAATTCATCATTAGTTTCTTTCCATTAATTGATTTGACATAATTGCCTTTGCAACCACCGAGTTTTCAAGTAGCACAGAAATATCAATTTTAGATACTTTTCGGCCAATATCTAAAGTCTGAATTTGAATCGCAATTTTACTTTCAATTGGAATCATCCTCAAATAATGCATTTCCAATTGTTCAATAACCGTATTGCGACGTTGGCTGCGATGAATGAATTCTTTCGAAGCAACTGAACCACCTCACAAAGAACCCCAAAAGATAGCATTCCTAAATTATTGGTCATCTGAGGAGTGACTGTAAAACTAAATCTCGCATTTGTTGGGTTAACTTCTATGACTTCTAGATTTTCACTCACATCATCTTCGAAAGTATTCCCTACTTGTGGTTGTCTTTGTGTTAACTGCATAGCTTTCATAACGTCACGTCTTGAGATGATTCCAATCAGTTCCATATTATCTTGAACAACAGGTAGCATCTCCAAACCATTCCATATCATCGAATGCGCAACGCTTGCCACACTCGCATGTAACTTAGATACAGAAGGATTTTTAGTCATGATTCTTTCAATAATTAAACTATCAGATTTTCCTAAAATATCTTTAGCAGAAACAACCCCTACTAAACGATTAGAGTGATTCACAACTGGGAAACGCGAATTTCCTGTTTTTTCACTCATCTCGCGATACTCTTTAACGGTTTGATCCATTCTTAAGTAATTCGTATTTTCGATATCATTATAAATATCAGCGACAATCATAATCTTTTTCTTAATCAATTGATCGGTCATCGCTCGGTTGATGAGGCTGGCAACCGTAAATGTATCGTACGTTGTTCCCATCAGCGGAATTTTAAGCTCATCCGCTTTTTGAATTAATTGAGGCGTTGCTTGGAATCCACCAGTGATTAAAACTGCTGCTCCTTGATTCAAAGCGAGTAATTGCGCATCTTCACGGTTCCCGATAATCACAAGCGATTCTGGTTGAATATAACGTGTCATAGCGTCTAGTGTCATCGCACCTATAACGAAACGGTTTAAGATTTTATCTAATCCTTCACGTCCACCGAATACTTCCCCTTCAATGATCTTAATAATTTCTCCAAAAGAAAGTTTTTCTAGGTTATCCTTTGTTTTACGTTCAATACGAATTGTTCCAACTCGTTCAATGGTCGAAACAATCCCGATATTTTCAGCTTCCTTAATGGCACGATAAGCAGTGCCTTCGCTCATTTCCATATTTCTTTTGCAATCGAACGTACTGAAATTTTTTCTCCAACTGGCAGTGATTCAATATAACGAATGATTTGTTGATGTTTTGATGTCATAATATCTCCTCTGTATTAAAAAAATGAAACACCTAACTTAAACTGTACTATTATTGTACTAAATTTTCTTCTTTAATACTAGAGACAAAATAAAAAAACTGGTCAACAAAGACCAGTTTTATAACAATTTCATTCTGAATATGGAGGTATTTCTTCTCCATGAGGACAATGCGTCGGATTTCCTAAAAACTCCGCTAATCGCTCTGTCATTTCAACACTTGAAGCATGTTCAAGAATTTCTGCTTGATCATGAACAGACTCTCCACTAAATCCAAGAGAATTTACAAGAAAGACTTCCCAGATTTTATGCGAACGAATCAAACGTTCTGCAACTTTAATCCCTTTTTGAGTTAATTTTGCACCTTTATAACGAATGTATTCGACCGTACCATCATGTACTAGCTTGTTTAACATTTCTGTTGTGGAAGCTGCTGAAAGGTCCAACATTTGATTGATGGCTTTATTCGTTACAAATTCATCTTTACCACCTAATTTATAGATTGTTTTAATGTAATCTTCCTTATTTGGTGTCATAAGCCATCTCCTTTCATTTCCCTTTCAGTATAGCATATTTTGCGGCTGAAAAACAGAGCAAAGAAAGAGCCTTAGGAAACTCCTAAGACTCTTTAGATTTAAAATCAATTATTTGATACGACCTGGACGTTCTTTGTATCCAAAGTATGCATCCGCAAGAATTTCTTCCATATCAGCTACCATTGGTAAACGAGGGTTTGCAGGTGAGCATTGATCTTCATAAGCAAGCATTGCAATCTCATGGATTGTAGCTAACCATTCTTTATGGTTAACACCTTGTGCTTTGAAGTTCATTTCGATACCTACAGCTTCCCCTAATTCGTATACAGCTTTAGCAAGCGCATCAACTGCTTCTTCAGGTGTTGAAGATGGTAATCCTAACATACGAGCGATGTCTTGGAATTTTTCATCTGCACGGTAGTAGTTGTATTTTGGCCATGTAGCTGCTTTAGCAGGACGAGTACCATTGTAACGGATTACGTATGGTAATAGAATCGCATTTGTACGTCCGTGAACTGTGTGGAAGAATCCACCAATCTTATGCGCCATTGAGTGGCTCATACCTAAGAACGCATTGGCAAATGCCATACCAGCCATTGTAGAAGCGTTATGCATTTTTTCGCGTGATACAAAGTCAGCATTTTTCACACTACTTACTAAGTTTTCAAATACTAATTTGATTGCTTGCAACGCTAAACCATCTGTATAGTCGTTTGCAAGTGTTGAAGTGTACGCTTCAATTGCATGAGTTAATACGTCCATACCAGTATCAGCTGTTACGAAGTCTGGAACTGTCATCACTAATGCAGGGTCAACAATCGCAATTGTTGGTGTTAGTGAGTAGTCAGCTAATGGATATTTACGGTTGTTTGCTTTATCTGAAATTACCGCGAATGGTGTAACTTCAGAACCTGTACCAGATGTAGTTGGAATACCAACGTATTTAGCACGTTCCCCTAATTCTGGGAATTTAAATGCACGTTTACGGATATCCATGAATTTTTGTACTAAGTCACGGAAGTCCACTTGTGGTTGTTCATAGAACATCCACATTACTTTCGCAGCATCCATTACAGAACCACCACCAAGTGCAACGATTGTATCTGGCTCGAAGCTCTTCATAATTTCAGCACCACGGTTTACAGTTGTGATGTCTGGATCTGGTTCTACGTCAGAGAATACTTCATAAATTACTTTGTTTGGACGTAATTCTAATTGTTCAATAACACGTTGTAAGAATCCTAATTTAACCATTGCTTGGTCAGTTACAATCATTACACGGCTTACATTTTTCATTTTTTGTAAGTATTGAATTGAATCGCGTTCGAAATAGATTTTTGATGGAACTTTAAACCATTGCATGTTATTTCTACGTCTCCCTACTTTTTTGATATTTAATAGATTTACAACACTTACGTTATCCCCAACTGAGTTACGTCCGTAAGAACCGCAACCTAATGTTAATGATGGGATAAATGCGTTGTAAACATCCCCGATACCACCAAAAGTAGAAGGAGCATTCCAAATGACACGAATTGCACGAACAACGCGTCCAAATTCTTTCGCTAATTCAGCATCTTCAGTATGAATCGCTGCTGAGTGTCCTAAACCATGGAATTCAACCATTTGACGTGCTTTTTCAACACCGTCTTCACGTGATTCTGATTTAAGTACTGCAATGACAGGAGAAAGTTTTTCGCGAGTTAAAGGTTCTTTTTCGCCAACTTCTTTACATTCTGCAGCAAGAATGTTTGTTCCTTCTGGAACTGAGAAACCTGCTTGTTCAGCAATCCATGCAGCTGGTTTACCAACGATATTCGCATTTAGTTTAGCACCAGCACAGTTTTTACTGTTTGCTTTCACGCCGAAGCAGAATTCTTCTAATAATGCTTTTTCTTTTTTGTTTACGAAGTAAGTATGGTAGCTCTTTAATTCTTCAACAAAGTCATCGTAAATTTCTTTATCAATGATTGCTGCTTGTTCAGAAGCACACACCATACCATTATCGAATGATTTACTCATTACGATATCGTGAGCCGCTTGACGAATGTTAGCAGATTTTTCAACATAAGCTGGAACGTTACCTGCACCAACCCCAAGAGCTGGTTTTCCGCAAGAGTATGCAGCCTTAACCATTGCATTACCACCTGTTGCAAGGATAGTAGCAATTCCATCGTGGTTCATTAAAGCGTTTGTTGCTTCAATTGATGGATGTTCGATCCATTGGACACAGTTTTCAGGAGCTCCTGCTGCAACTGCTGCATCGCGAACGATTTGAGCTGCATGTGCTGAACTTTGTTGAGCTGATGGATGGAATGCAAACACGATTGGGTTACGTGTTTTTAATGCGATTAACGCTTTGAAAATTGCAGTTGAAGTTGGGTTTGTTGTAGGTGTAATCCCACAAATAACCCCTACAGGTTCAGCGATTAAAGTTAATCCAGTTACCTCATCATCTGAAATAACGCCAACTGTTTTAGTGTGACGCATGTTGTGCACCACGTGTTCACAGGCAAATAAGTTTTTCGTTGCTTTATCTTCGAAACTCCGCGCCCTGTTTCTTCGATTGCATGTTGTGCTAATACACCGTGTTGGTCTAACGCAGCTACTGATGCTTTGGCTACAATGTAGTCCACTTGTTCTTGATTTAACAAGCGAAATTCATCTAGAGCTTTTAATCCTTTCTCAACTAATAAGTCGATTTCTTGTTGTACTTGGTTGTTTTTTTCTTCACTCACTTGTGATTTCCCCCAGTGCTTGTTATTTTTATCACATTTATATCGTATACTATTTCACATTGTTTGTAAATAGTTTTCATAGAAAAAAATTTTTCCTTCTGAAAACATATTCATTTGTTTTCATCTCCCTTTCATTTTAATGTCCTAACCTATACTTTTTATTCTATCTATAATTCCGAAAAATATCAATACTATTTCTGAAAATATTTTGCAAACCTTTACATTTAATTATAAAAAGAAAAAGCTGACATTTTTTTGCCAGCTTCTTTCTTTAAAAACAATTCACTAAGATTGATATCTTCTAATGTTATTTCTTTATTTGTCTGCGCCTCTAGTGACTCAAAAATCAAAAATATTCATTAATACTTAGTTGATTGATTTGAAAAATTTGTTCAAAAAGATTTTCAGGAATTTTTCTTCTTCCATTTATAATCCACAAAAATAATGTGAAAAGATCTTCCTTGGAAATAGTCTCATAGCCAAGTTCGTTAAATTCCATTACTTTATAATGGAACCATGTTTTATGTTTATCTTTTAAACTTTCCTTGTTCATAGACTACTCTTCTTCAGTTGCTACTTCTTCCGTACGAACTTCAATATTTGTTGGAGCTGCTGTAGGAATAACATGATGAATAGCGCGTTTTTCGAATACTAAAATAACGTCTTCACAGTTTAATTCAACCGTTTGATCTTCACTATTCACTTTTTCAATGACACCATGTAAACCTCCGATGGTAACAACGCTATCACCTGGTTTAATGGCATCCATTCTTTCCTGCATCTCTTTAACTCTTTGACGTTGTTTACGTCCAAAGAACCAGAATGCTCCACCCGCTACTACTACGTATAAAATTAATAATGTTGTTTGATCCATAATCTTTCCTCATTTCCAATGTATATGTTTTTACTTTATCAAAAATTAATCTATTTTCTATATTCTTTAGAAATTTCTAGCATTTTCCTTGTTGAAACCATATTCTTCAAAGAAGGCTTCTCTAAACTCTAACAAGTTATCATCCATAATCGCTTGTCGAACTTGTTTCATTAAGTTTAATAAGAAGTACAAGTTATGATAACTGGTTAAGCGCAATCCGAATGTTTCATCTGTTTTAAACAAATGACGAATATAAGCTCGTGTATAATTACGGCATGTGTAACAATTACATTTCTCATCTAATGGACGGAAATCACGTTCATATTTCGCATTTTTGACTACTAGACGTCCGCTACTAGTCATACATGTACCGTTACGCGCAATACGTGTTGGTAATACGCAGTCGAACATATCTACTCCACGAATGACACCATCAATTAATGAGTCAGGTGACCCCACTCCCATTAAATAACGAGGTTTATTAGAAGGAATCAGTGGGGTTAAGTAATCCAACACTTCATTCATCTCTTGCTTTGTTTCACCAACGGACAATCCACCAATAGAATATCCTGGGAAATCAAGAGAAATCATGTCTTTAGCATGAGCAATACGTAAATCTTTATAGCCTGCACCTTGTAAGATACCAAATAATGCTTGTGTGTCTGGTGACTTATGAGCCTTTAATCCACGCTCTGCCCAACGAGTTGTACGAGCAATCGAGTCTTTCACATAATCATGTGTATGATGAAAATCAGGACATTCGTCGAAACTCATAATAATATCTGCGCCTAATTTGTTTTGAACATCAATTGAAATTTCAGGCGATAAGAACAATTTAGATCCATTTAAATGATTTCTAAAATGAACCCCTTCTTCTTCAATACGACGCATATCACTTAACGAAAATACTTGGAAACCACCTGAATCGGTTAGAATTCCCTTCTTCCAATTCATGAAGTTATGAAGTTTTCCAGCCTCATCAACAATATCCGCACCAGGACGTAACCATAAATGATAGGTGTTACTTAAAATGATATTAGCGCCCATTTCATCTAATTCTTCTGGAGACATTGATTTCACGGTGGCTAGTGTTCCAACCGGCATAAACATCGGTGTTGGGAAAGTACCATGAGGTGTAATGATTTCTCCAAGACGAGCGCCTGTATGTTTTTCTGTTTTTATTAATCTATATTTTACTGCAGGTTCTGTCATTGCATAAATCCTTTCTTCATTTCATAACTATCTAACTGTACTCTACATAGGCAAAAATGTCCAATAAAAACGGGAGTCACGCACTCAATGACTCCCTTCTTTTTATCAACCTTAGTCGGCAATTTTTGTATAATTGTAGCTTGGCTCTTTCAATTTCTCATCAAAGCTTACTTCTAAATTATGTCCTTGGAAAAACCATTCATCTCCAGTTTCAACAAAGTAAGTAATACCATTTTCTTCAACGCTCACATAAGGATTACTTGGAGCATCTACTTCAACAGCTAAAGAGAAGCCTTCATGAATTGGACTGCATCCGTATACTTTACCCAGGAAACGAACACCACGTTCTTTAGATACACCCATTTCTTCTTCGAACCATGCTTGTGCTTTTTTATCAATTGTTAATTGCATTGTATCCACTCTTTCCTTTTAATTACACTCTCATTCTAACATAAAAACATAAAAAGTTAGTAAAGTTTGCTCACTGGTTACCTGTATACATGAAAGAAACGCAATTTAGAGATGTTAGACTTGTGAACTCATTAGATTCATAAAAAGAAATCGTCTTCATTGAATTATCAGTAGTTAATTGAATTTGATACACATTCTTGTACTTTTCTAGAGTCTGTTGTAACAAATTTGTTCCGATTCCCTGGTGTTGATACTCAGGAGTTACCAAAATATCTTGAATAAACAGAATAGAAGCTCCATCTCCAACAGCTCGCAATACACCAACGAGTATTCCTTCTTCAGTAAACGCTGCTAATACATGAAGTGAATTTTCGAAAGCTGCTTTAAGCATTTCTGGTTTAGTTGTGTAATTGGTCCATCCTACCGTTTCATATAAAGGAAGGACATCTTCTACAGTGACATCTGGATTCTCAACATAGTGGATCATAATATTCAGCCTCTCTATTTTATTTATCGTTTATAGACCTTTCATCAAAATTATAAATAAAAAAACTGGAATCCACAATAGTGAATTCCAGTTCTGAAATTGTCTAATAAGATTAGCCAAGTTTGTTGTAGTACTCAACGACTAGTGATTCGTCAACTTCAAGAAGTTAACTCGTCACGTAATGGTAGACGGTTTAATGAACCTTCTAATTTATCTTCGTCGAAAGTAACGAACTCTGGACGACCATATAAAGCTTCTAAAGCTTCTTTAATGATTGTTAAGTTACGTGATTTTTCACGAACACCCACAACATCGCCAACTTGTACTTGGAATGAAGGGATATCTACGCGTTTACCGTTCACAGTGATGTGACCGTGGTTAACTAATTGACGTGCTTGACGACGAGTAGTTGCTAAACCTAAACGGTATACTACGTTATCTAAACGTTGTTCAAGAAGAACCATGAAGTTTTCACCATGTTTACCTTCTTTAATTTTGCCAGCTTTTTTGAATAAAGTAGCAAATTGACGTTCGTTCATACCGTACATATGACGTAGTTTTTGTTTTTCTTGTAATTGTTGACCATACTCAGATAATTTTTTACGGCTGTTTGGTCCGTGTTGACCTGGTGCGTATGGACGACGAGCGATTTCTTTTCCTGTTCCTGAAAGTGAAATGCCTAAACGACGAGATAACTTCCAGCTTGGTCCAGTGTAACGTGACATTGAACATTCCTCCAATAATTGTTTATTTTTTTGGAGTAAAATAATCGCGAAATCTTCGATTCGTGCAGTCACTACAAGGGTTCACCTTTGCAGCCGTGGTTACTACCTTACCCTAAAGGCTAGGACTGTTGACGAGCTTCTATATTTCTGCTGCATATTTTACACAAAAAGTATTGTACCCTATTTCCTATGAAAATACAAGGATTTTACTTCACTTCCCATTCAAGAGATAAGTGGCAACATTTTTGATCATCGGATTCCAATTGGTGCAATGTTTGAACCCCATTTCCAGTTTCACGAATTTCATAAAAACTCTTAACTGTAGCTTCAGGTAAGATTTCCTTATCATATTTTACTAGAACTGATTTTAAAGAATGAGTCTTAATAAAGTCCATGCCAAGGCTATCCATCACCCAATCGAAATACTTTGCATTATTCACATGGTGATTATAATCAATATCATTCAAGCGAACGCGATACGTTTGAACACTTGCATTATCCAAGTCGATTTTAGGAACTCTTGGATTACGACGATTATCTTTTTTATTTTCGATTGGATATTCGCTAAGCACTTCTTCATCGAGTGAGATAAGTTTTCTCTCTTTGATATTAATCATCGAAAATGTTGTTAATGCATCGACTAAAACTTCTTCCTCTTGAGATAAGATGGTATAACGACGGAACGTAAAGAACTTGTTATATCCAACAGGCTCCGTTTCGACAATAATCTCTTCTTCTAATTTAGGAAGACGATTGACGGTTAATTGGTTTTGAATCACAATCCATGAAAGACCTTTTTGATAAATCAAGTCAGGATGCGCAAGACCTCGTTCTTGTTTACGCGAAGCTAGCATCATAATCCCGACAACATGGCTAAGAGATAACTCTCCTTTCCAATTACATTCATACGCCTTCACAACATGATTCATGCGACAAATTGATTTTACCATAGTACATCCTTTCGTATTTGACTAGTTCCACACATCTACACTATCTGTATTCAATACTGAAACAATATCATGCCCCTTGAATAAGATAATATAGTCGGTCGGTAAATGCATTACTTCATATAATTCTGGGTAATCTGGAAAGATTTCATACGCTTGATTTCCTTCTAGCGGTTGCGGATCAATCGTTTGGTCGATTGGAGCAATATACCAAGTTTCATCATCAAAACGGTGTGCATACCACTCATCCACTTCAAAAGTATGGTTAGCAATCACTAATGGTCCATCGAAACGAAATGGAATCAGACGGCCTAATGTTTTCGTACGTTTTCCAGTTTGAATCGTTTTACGAATAATATCTAGGAAATAAGAGAAATCTTCCACCCATTCATCTAATAGTTTATGTTCGTAATTTTGAACAACCACTTGAAAATCTTCCCCTTTAGGAATGACTTTCACTTGTCCATAATGAATTGGAATTAAAGTATCGACCTCGTCCCAATTCTCCTCAAAATATTCTCCGACGAAAGTAAGCATATCTTCTGCTTCTTTTTGGTACTCTTCATCCGCCAGTACAATCAGACGTCGACCATTCACTTCACGAATAAATTCCATAAAATCTCTCCTTTCACGTTTACTAGTGTACCTCATTTTTAAAAATTTTACCTGTATCATACCCGCAAACACTGAAAATTTGTTATACTGAATGAAAGCATGAAAGGAGCACATCGATGCAAAATAACCCTTTTTACAAGTTTTATCAAAAATCTCTTGACGAAAGAAAAGAAATATTATTCAATCATCCTACTTTAACTAGTAAAGCTAAAGAGCAACTAAACAAAGGTCTAGCGCTACCTGAATCCATCGCAAACCAAATGGTCGAAAACCAAATTGAAATATACGGCCTACCCTATGGAATTGTTCCTGAATTAATTGTAAACGGAAAAAGTTATATCGTTCCAATGGTAACGGAAGAGCCTTCTGTTATTGCTGCAGCGAGCTATGCTTCAAAATTAATCAACTTAGCTGGTGGAGCCACAACGTTACAAGAAAAGCGCGAAATGATTGGAGAAATTGCCATTGTTAAATCTCCTCTAACACTTGAAGAAGTAAAAACTAAACTAGAACAACAAAGAGAATCGCTCTTTTCGATTGCGAATAATGCTCATCCTTCTATCGTGAAACGTGGCGGAGGAATTCGAGAAATATGGGTAGAAGAAAAGTCTACTGACAAAGAAGGATTTTTCATTTTCTACGTATCAGTTGATACAAAAGAAGCAATGGGAGCGAATATGCTGAACACCATCCTCGAAGCACTTGTATCACCAATCGAAGCAATGACTTGCGGCGAAAGCATTATGGCTATTCTCTCGAATCTAGCAACAAACTCCGTTGTCACTGCTAAATGCGTGATCTCTTCAAGAATCTTGGATACGAGAACTACTAAAGGTGAAGATGTGATAGATCGAATCGTTTAGCAAGTGAATTTTCTAAAGCGGACCCTTACCGTGCAACTACTCATAACAAAGGAATTATGAACGGTATTGATTCCGTTGTTATCGCTACAGGTAATGATTGGCGAGCAATCGAAGCTGGTGCTCATGCTTATGCAAGTTTAAGCGGACAATATCAACCACTGACAAATTGGACAAAAGATGAGGCAGGGAACTTAGTGGGGACTATCACTCTTCCTCTTCCTGTTGGAACGGTCGGAGGTTCAATTGCAATTCATCCAGGTGCACAATTTGCACACGAGTTACTCGGTCATCCAAGTGCTGTTGAACTAGCGGGAATCATCTCATCGATTGGTTTAGCGCAAAACCTTGCTGCGGTAAAGAGCTCTTGTAACAGATGGCATTCAAAAAGGACATATGAGACTACAAGCGAAATCCTTAGGACTAGTAGTTGGAGCAACAGAAGATGAACTTCCGCTTCTTATGAATTTACTCGCTAAAGCACCTCACTTAAATCAAGAAACTGCCAAAGCTCTATTAGAAAAAATAAGAAAATAAAAAATAGACTTCCCTAGCTTAATGCTAAGGAAGTCTTCTTTATTTTCATTATCTTTCGTCTTCAGTGTATTCCATTAATGTGAAGATGTCGTATTCGCTAATTTTTTCGCGACCTTTTAAGTCTGTTAACTCTATTAAGAACGCTAAACCAACTACTTCACCGCCAAGTTTTTCAACTAATTTTGCAGCGGCAGCCATTGTTCCACCTGTTGCTAATAAGTCATCACAGATAAGAACTTTTTGACCAGGTTTTACAGCATCTTTGTGTAAGTGTAATTCTGCTGATCCGTATTCTAAATCATATTCAACAGCTACTGTTTCACGAGGTAATTTTCCTTTTTTACGCGCTGGCGCAAATCCGATTCCCTAATTCATACGCTACAGGACATCCAACGATAAATCCACGCGCTTCAGGACCAACAATCATATCAGCACCAATTTTACGTGCATAGTCAACAATTTGTTGAGTTGCGTATTGGTAAGCTTTTCCGTTTGCCATTAATGGAGAAATATCACGAAAAATAATACCCTCTTTAGGATAATTTGGAACGCTAGCAATATATTCTTTCAAGTTCATCAAGAACTCCTCCTTTTATTTATCCTATTGCGATTCAATCCAATTTTTCAATTCTTGAAACTGACTATAATTGAATTTTTTTTCAAGCAATAATTGTTCTTTTTAACTTCTTTAATAAAACTGACTCTTCCAAGTCATTCGTTTTAGGATTTGTATGAATAAACAAATGTCCGTTTTCTATTTTTAACAAATTCTAACTCAAAAAACACTTTTAATATCACTCGGAATTGTTCAACGGGAATTTTTAAGAAATTAGCGACTGAAACTAATTTTTCATTGTAAGGAAGTTGTCCATGGGATTGGATATATTTATACACACTACCAAACTTGGACTTATCTGGAATTCCTGTGGTCACAACTGAGTTCTTCGTATACGCGATGATATATAGCTTTTGAGGAAATTCCATTTTAAAGAAAGTTTCCACTTCCTCCACTTTTTCAGGCAAATCAAATAACACGATCGCATTTGCGGTTGGAATCTCATTTGATGAAACAAAAGATGAAAAATCCATCACGCTTGAATTACTTGGAATTCTTGTTTGTAGTTCTTTTAAATACACTTCGTTTGAAGCTAAATAAAGGGCATTTTCAACATCAAGATGATCTTTAGTAATCTTCGAAGTCCGCCAGTCAATAACGATTCTACCTTTCACGGCGATATCTTTTACCATTAATTGAGGAAGGTTATTATTTTGCCATTCATTAATCTCTAATGTCCCAGCAATACTAATCTTCGTATCTGGTTGAAGAGAAGCTGCCCATTCCCCTTTACTAAAGGCCATTGCTTGTAGCGTATAGGTAGAATTATCTTCTTTCAAATGAAGCTTCAAATGTTTTTTATCCGCTCCCAGCAATTGAGTAGACGCCACTTGGATTCCTTCTAATGAAACAATAGGCTCTGGATTATCCGTTCCAAATGGTTTCAGACTTGCTAATGATTCAATCCATTCAACCGTAATATCTTTCAATGGAAGAACTTCATCAATCGTTAACGTAGCCTTCGCATCTAATAAGTCTTGATGGTCTTTAGCATATTGTTCTAGCCCATCAATAATCGTTGGAAGCATAATTGTTTCAACTGTCAAACCAGCAGCCATATGATGTCCACCGAATTTTAAAAGATGATCTTTTACACTGGTTAACGCATCATAGAGATTGAACTCTCCAAATGAACGTCCACTACCTTTAGCAGTTAATCCGTCATCACTAATGCCTAACACAAGAGTCGGTTTACCAGTCTGTTCAACAATTCGACTTGCTACAATTCCAAGAACGCCTTCATGCCAACCTGGTTGAGCTAACACAAGTATAGGTTGATTCATTTGTTCTTGAATAAGTGGGGTGGCCTCTTCGACAATTTGATTGACGATTGACTGACGTCTTTCGTTTTCTGATTGCATGAAATCAACAATACTCTGTGCTTCTTCATCGTCAAACGTTGTCAACAACTGAACACCTGGAGTAGCATCTCCAAGGCGACCTAGCGCATTTAAGCGCGGTCCAATTTGGAAACCAATCGTCTTTTCATCTAATTTATCCATTTTAACTGATAGTTTTTCTAATAATGAAACAAGTCCAATTCGTTGCGTTTGTTTCATTTGAGCGATTCCTAGTTTAGCAATCGTTCTATTTTCATCTGTAAGACTGACTAAGTCCGCAATTGTTCCAATCGCTGCTAATTCTACCATTTCTTCTGGAAACTCTCCTAGAAGCGCGTGAGCAAGCTTAAATGCTACTCCAGCACCAGATAAGTCTCCACATGGGTAGTTTGCCTCTGGATGACGTGGATGGACAACTGCATAAGCTTCTGGAATTTCACTTGGAATTTCATGGTGATCCGTAAGAATTACATCACAACCATTTTCCATCGCATAACGAATTGGTTCATGCGCTGCAATTCCACAGTCTACCGTAATAATGAGCGTATGGCCTTCTTCAAGTGCGCGTTCAAACGCTGGAATATTTGGGCCATAGCCATCTGTAAAGCGATTCGGTAAATAGTACGATACTTGAGCTCCTAGCATTTCAAGCGTTTCGTAGAGAATCGTTGTACTCGTAATCCCGTCTGCATCATAGTCGCCATATATATGAATCAATTCACCATTTTCAATAGCTTCTTGAATACGCCCTACCGCTTTTTCCATATCGTGTAAAAGGAATGGATTGTGGATTAGATGTGGTGTTGGCGAAAGAAACTCTTGCATCTCTTCTGCTGTTTGAATTCCACGTTCCACACATAAGCGGACGAGATTTTTGGATACACCACTTTCACTCGAAAGAGATGTTACGAGTTCTTCATCCACATTCTCTTTTAACTTCCATGCATAATTTGCAAAACTCATCGTACACCTCCTCTACTTTTTATTGAAAATACTCCCTAATAGTTTGTCTCCTATTTTCGGGAATAACACATTTAATTTACTGGCAAAGTTCATTGTTTTGGCAAATTTATTTCACGTTTTTCTTTTTCAATTCCTTTAACAACTTCTTCTGCAACCTTTACTGGATCTAATACTACAGCGCCTAATTGCTCTAAGTATTTTCCAGTTGGCTCGGCTTTATCAAAGAAGTCTGTCGCAATCGGTCCAGGATTCACAGTCATCACATGGATACCATATGGTTTTAATTCTAAACGCAGTGCATTCGAATACCCTAACACTCCAAATTTGGTTGCTGAATACACGGATGATTTTACCGTTGCCGATTTTCCAGCTTGAGAAGCGATATTCACAATTACTCCGCCCTTATCTTCAATAAACCTAGGTACAAAATGCTGAGTGATTTTAATTAATGTATTCAAGTTTAACTGAAGCATTTGATTAATCTCAGATTCACTTAAGTCTTTAGCATATTTAAGGTAGCCAAGGCCAGCATTGTTGATGACCATCGAAATTTTGTATTTTTCATCAAGAGTTGATAATAAGTCTTGAACAGACGCATCATCGGTTAAATCACACGAATAAATATCGACAGGTTTAGACGTGTTCAATCTGCATTTTGAGGCTACTTGCTCTAGTTTAGTAGTGTTTCGAGCCACAAGTATGAGTTGTACATTTCTTTTAGCCAATTCCAGTGCGATTTGTGCGCCGAGCCCACCGCTTGCTCCAGTGACAAGAGCCACTTGATTTGTAAACCATTTAGCGTCCTTCATGATGTTTAATCCTTTCAACAGTCACAATGTCGAAGTCTTTGACAACTTGAACATTTTCAAAAATCTTTTTAGCCTCGTCTTCTAACTCTTGGGATTGTTTTCCAAGATAGCGAGCACTGATATGCGTTAATAAAAGTCGCTTCACTTCTGCATTTTTAGCCACTTCAGCCGCTTGAAGACTTGTTGAATGGAAATGGCGATAGGCTTGTTGCCCTTTATCTCCTTCGTATGTCGCCTCGTGAACGAGAACGTCCGAACGATAGGCTAAGATTTCACTAGCTTCACATTTACGAGTATCCCCGCAAATGGTCACAACTCGTCCTTTAATATCCGGAGAAATATAATCTTGTCCATTCACGATTGTTCCGTCTTCTAGAGTAATGGTTTCGCCTTTTTTCAACTTACCGTAAAGCGGACCAAAGGGAATTCCTAACTCTTTTAAACGGTCTGCTTGCAGTTCGCCTGGTTGATCTTTTTCAGTGACACGAAATCCAAATGAAGGAATCCCATGTTCGAGTCGTTTCATTTCCACTTTAAAATGTTTATCCTCGAAAAGAAGACCTTCTTTTTCAAATTCAACAACTCTTAAAGGATATCCTAATTTTGAACAAGAAGCCTGAATCGTTGTATCGATAAAGTTTTTAATCCCTTTAGGACCATAGAGGGTTAAATCATCTTCTCCGCCTTGGAAAGAACGACTAGTAAGTAGTCCTGGTAAACCAAAGATATGATCCCCATGCATATGTGTGATGAAAATCTTCTTGATTTTTCCTGGACGAATATTTGTATTTAAAATCTGTTGCTGTGTAGCTTCTCCGCAATCGAATAACCACACTTCATTAATCTCATCGAGAAGCTTTAATGCAATTGAAGTGACGTTTCTCATTTTAGAAGGTACGCCAGCACCTGTTCCTAGAAATTGCAATTCCATTTTAATTTCCTCTCAATGTTTCATATATTTTTTTAGCAAAGAATAGCGCTTCTTCATGAGCACCAACTTCCGTTACATACGATTTATGTGAATAGAACCAATCTTGGTCTTTGGAATACTCATTCCAGTCAAGAACATGGACATTCGAATACTTCTCACTTACAGAAGCGTACACATTATTGACATCCTCTCTCCATGTTTTAGACGTTGTTGTCGTAACAAGGAAGATTTGTTTTTCCATACCAATTCGTTTTAATTCACGTTCCAATTGTCCTTTTGTAAAAGCACTATTAGCACCAAACATTAATACAACGATGTCATTTAATTGATTCTTCGATTTTAATTCGTTAATCGTTGAAGATAAGTCTGTTACTTGTGCAATCGTTGTTGCATGCATCACGGCATTAGGGTAAATGGTCGTGAGTTCATTGGCAATTGCAAGAAGGGATTGGTCTCCGATAAATGTAATTGAACTATTACTACTAAAGACGGTTTCTTCACGAGTTAAACCAACTACGTTATTAATGGTTTTCAGTAATTTTTTATCCGTTTGTTGTGTATTATCCACAATTGTTTGGTTTGTATGGATTAATTCTGTAAGAGTGGCCTCTTGTTCAGACAGTTTACTTGTAGACTGTACTAAACCAACTGCTAAAATGATGAGTGGCACCGCACAGATTCCAAAGAAAATTTGTTTTCCAAAAGCTGTTTTTTCATTCAACAGCCCCATTATTTTACGGGCCATTTGAAGATAACGTCTTTTCTCAAACACTTGATACCAAACTTCTCCAAAGAAGAGAATCAGTACTAATTGGATGATGCCGTGAATTAAACTACTTGAACCAATAATGCCCATTTTTGCTTGGTATAAGACAATAATCGGTAAGAACCATAAATAATACGATAAACTCCTACGACCAATCACTGTTAATGGTTTGAAACGGAATAAAATTCCAGTTCCTACTTTTGGATGTAGGCTCATCAAAATAACAGCAGCAACTGTTAAATCAAAAAGCAACATTCCACCACGATACGTAATATCTTCGTTACGTCCGAGCGTAAATAATAAAATGAACATTAACACAATTGGGATTAAGCGTAAATATTGCTCATACGGCAACCTAGATTTATGTTCCTTTTGGAAACGATCTAAAGGATATAACAATGCCGTACATGAACCAATAAGCATTGAAAACAATCGGGTCCAAGTGCTCATCGTGACATACGTTAATGAGTCTGCTCCTTTATAACTAAAGAGCATTAATCCAAATGAAGCTGTAGCTAACACAACGATAGCCACAAACAATGTATTATGCTTCTTAACGAATAAACTTAAGAATGCAAACACAATCGGCCACAATAAGTAATATTGAAAGGCCAATGAGATATACCATAAGTGTTCAAATGGATTTTCCGTTAATAAGTTTGGAATAAACGTTTGAGCTCTAAGAATCTGCCACCAGTTATTTAAAAACACTAAACTGGAAGTAAATGATCCTCTTAAGTTCACCAACATCTCATTTTGAAACAATGTAATATAAATGAACACTAGAACAAGCATTGAAATTAAAGGAAGTGCAATACGTGCTAATCGTTTTAATAAAAACTGCTTCAAAGGAATCTTTCCATCGTTCATCAAACTTGTCATTAAGCGGTTTGTCATAAAGTATCCCGCTAAAATGAGGAAGATGTCTAATCCCAAAAATCCACCCGGTAAGCGATAAGAATACAAGTGATAAATAATAATACTAAGAATTCCTATCGCTCTTAGGCCGTCAAAGGAAGATACGTAAAAACGTTTTTCCATCTCACTTCTATCAATCATATTCAAAACTCCTTAATCAACGAACTCGAATGAGAAGTTTAGAATACGTACTAAATCGCCATTTTCAGCGCCTTTTTCACGTAAAGTGCTATCCACACCCATTCCACGTAATTGACGTGAGAATCGCATAACAGACTCATCATGTTCCATATTAGTCATCTTGAATAGTTTTTCAATCTTGTCACCATAGAGTACCCAAGTTCCATCTGGATCTCTTGTCACTTTGAATGGTGCTTCCTCTTCTTCTAAACCATAAACGATATGTGTTTCCACTACTTCTTCGTTTAATGGGAAGAATTCTGTTTCTTCTAACACTTCAGCAGTTCTAGCAAGCAATGCTTGAAGGCCTTCACGACGATATGCAGAAATTGGGAAAATTTCTGGCATTTCTTCACCTTCAGCCAAGCTATCCGCTAAATCTTTCTTGAACTTCTCTAAGTTTTCTTCCGCTTGTGGTTGGTCCATTTTGTTAGCTACGATTAGCATTGGACGTTCCAATAAGCGTAGGTGATAACTTCCTAATTCCTCTTGAATAATCTTGTAATCTTCAAAAGGATCACGGCCTTCCATTGCGGCCATATCAATTACATGAAGTAATACTTTTGTCCGTTCGATATGTTTTAGGAAATGAATTCCAAGTCCTACACCTGTATGTGCTCCTTCAATTAATCCTGGTAAGTCTGCAACGACGAATTGCTCGCCATTTGGAGACTGCGCCATTCCTAATTGAGGGTTTAATGTTGTAAAGTGATAGTCTGCAATTTTTGGTTTTGCACTTGAAATCACAGATAGTAAAGTGGATTTCCCTACTGATGGGAATCCAACTAAACCAACGTCCGCTAAAACTTTCAATTCTAAATCGAGTTCAAACTCTTCCCCTGGTTCACCGTTCTCAGCGATATCTGGAGCAGGATTTTTATGCGTTGCAAAACGGATATTTCCTCGACCACCACGGCCTCCTTTTGCAACCACTACTTCTTGACCATCTTCTACTAAGTCAGCAATTAAGGCTTTCGTATCAGCATTTCTAACGATTGTTCCTGGTGGAACTTTAACGATTAAGTCTTCTGCTCCACGGCCATACATACTCTTACTCATGCCGTTTTCACCAGGTTTCGCTTTAAAATGACGTTTATGACGGAAATCTAGTAAAGTTCTCAGTCCCGAATCTACTTTAAAAATGACACTTCCGCCTTTACCGCCGTCTCCACCAGCTGGACCTCCATCTGGTACGTATTTTTCACGACGAAAGGCAACCATCCCGTCTCCACCTTTTACCGGCTTTGACTTGAATCGTGGCACGATCATAAAATACTGCCATTTCATTCACTCTCCTTTCTGTATGAGGGTTCTTATTTAACGATTAATGATGTGAAATCTGCTAAATCTAAAATGATTTCAGATAGTAATCCTAAGAATCTTAGACGATTACGACGAGTTGCTTCATCGTCCACCATGACCATATTTTCATTGAAGAAATCATTGATTTTTGGTGCCATTGCTTCTAAATGACTATAAAGTTCTTCAGGAGTTAATGTTTGTACTTTTGAATGAAGTTCTTTAATAGCTTTTACTAAAGTACGTTCACTTTCTGTTTCAAGACGATCTTCTAAAATTTCGCCACTCGCATCATCTTGAGTTTTCGCACTAATATTGATAACACGGTTTAATGCCTCTGTAATTCCTTTAAATTCTTCTGATTCAGAAACAGCTGAAAGAACTTTTGCAGCTTTCAATTGTTCAGGAACTGATGAAGTATGACTGTTTACAATCGCATCGATAATATCATGACGTTTTGTAATTGTTGCAATACGTTGTGCCACACGTTCACGAATAAAGCTTAAGATAAACTCTTCAACTTCTTCCTCTTTACCTGATAGGAATTCAACATAGTCAAGACCTAACAATAGTTTTGTAAACTCTTCAATTTCAATGTTCCAGTCAAAGGCTGCAAGAATTTGTACTAGCCCCATTACTTGACGACGAAGCGCATATGGGTCATTTGATCCTGTTGGAAGCATTCCAGCAGCTGTAAAGCTTAAGAAGGTATCCAATTTATCAGCAACTGCAAGTAAAGCGCCTGGTACTGAAGAAGGCAATTCACCATCTGCACTTGTTGGCATATAGTGTTCACGGATTGCCTGTGCTACTTCAGGAGTTTCTCCTTGTTTTAAGGCATAGATTTCACCCATGACTCCTTGTAATTCAGGGAATTCGCCAACCATGTTTGTTACTAAGTCAAATTTGTAAATAGAAGCCGCACGTTGCGCTGTGACAACGACATCACTTGGTAAGTTCAACTCTTTTGCAATACGACCCACAAGTAATTGCACGCGATCCATTTTCTCTGTCATAGAACCAATTTTGGCATGGAAGTTTAATGTTTCTAATTTCTTCAAGAAAGTCGTCATCGAAATCTTTAAGTCTTCTTCGTAGAAGAATAACGCATCTTCTAAACGAGCTGTTAACACTTTTTGATTTCCTTTTGCGACATTCTCAATCATGTAATCATTCCCGTTACGTACTGAAACGAAGAATGGTAATAATTGTTTTTCCTGGTTATACACAACAAAATAACGTTGGTGTTCTTTCATTGATGTCACTAATACTGGTTCTGGAACGACTAAGTATTTTTCATCAAAAGTACCCGCAAATGCTGTTGGGTATTCAAGGATTGAACTTACTTCCTCTAACAAGTCTTCATCGATTGGAATAATCCAGTTGTTATCTGCAGCTAATTCTTCAATTTGCTTGCGAACTAATGCTTTACGTTCATCTTGGTTCACGATAACGAATTGTTCAGCCAATGCTTTTTCATAGCTTTCTGGGTTTTCAATCGTTGCTTCTTTTCCTAAGAAACGATGTCCTCTTGAAGTACGTCCAGCTTTTACGTCTAATACGCCGATTTCTTCGATGACTTCATTGCCGTATAACGCAACAATCCAGTGAATTGGACGTAAGTATTCAAATGTATGAGCTGCCCATCGCATGGTCACTGGGAATTTCATATCTGTAATCACAGAAGATAAGTTTTTAACCACTTCTTTTGTTGATTTACCAGCGATATGTTGTTTCACATGAATGTATTCAACTCCATTCACTTCTTCCACATAAATATCATCTGTTGTTAATCCTTTACCACGAACAAATCCTTCAGCCGCTTTTGTCCATGCACCATCTTTTTGAGCGATTGCTAGTGATGGTCCTTTGAAGATTTCTTCGCGGTCAGCTTGTTCTTCGACTAAGCCATTTACACGAACTGCCAATCTTCTTGGAGTCGCAAATGCTTCTACGGATTCAAATGCTAAATTTTCATCTTTGAAGAAGTCTTCCACACGTTTTGCTAATTGTTCAGAACTTGTTCGAACATATTGAGCAGGTAATTCTTCTAAACCGATTTCTAATAATAATGATTGTGTCATTCTCTCTCCTCCAAACTCTCTTATTTCTCTTTCAATAATGGGAATCCTAATGCTTCACGTTCAGCCACGAAAGTTTTCGCGATGGTACGAGCCATCTTACGAATACGGCCAAGGAATCCAGCACGGTCAGTTGCAGAAATAATTCCGCGAGCATCCATTAAGTTAAATGCATGAGAGCATTTCAATACATAATCATATGCTGGGTGCACTAAACCTTTTTCCATTAATACAGTGGCTTCTTTTTCAAAGTCTGTAAATAATTGCATTAATAATTCTGCATTGCTTTCTTCAAAAGCGTATTTAGAATGTTCATATTCTGGTTGAGTGAAGATATCCCCATATTTAACATCTCCAGTCCATACTAAATCATATACACTCTCTACTTCTTGAATGTATGAAGCAAGACGTTCTAAACCATACGTGATTTCACTCGTTACTGGATGACACTCTAATCCACCAACTTGTTGGAAGTATGTAAATTGAGTGACCTCCATTCCGTCAAGCCATACTTCCCATCCTAAACCAGCACAGCCAAGAGATGGGTTTTCCCAGTTATCTTCTACGAAACGAATATCGTGTTCTAATGGGTTAATTCCTAGAGCTTCTAAACTTCCTAAATATAATTCTTGAATATTTTCAGGAGATGGTTTCATCACCACTTGGAATTGGTGGTGTTGGAATAAACGGTTTGGGTTTTCCCCGTAACGTCCATCTGCAGGACGACGTGAAGGTTCCACGTACGCGGCATTCCAAGGTTCTGGTCCAATCGCGCGAAGGAATGTATAAGGACTCATTGTCCCTGCCCCTTTTTCAGTATCGTATGCTTGAAGAAGCAAGCACCCTTGGTTAGACCAATAATTTTGTAATGTTAAAATAATTTCTTGAACACTTAATTTTTTTGCCATAATTGTTCCCCTTTCTATTGTGCATTCACTACTGGATAGAATTCATAAATCACTCCAGGAATCACTTCACATTTCACTTCTTTAATTGCTTCATTTTTCGTTTTAAAACCGTACATTGAATGGTGCGCACTTGTTTGGAATTCCTCCAACACTTCATCCTCATGTCCGATGACACTCACTTTAATTGGTGCTAAAGAAACCACCTTCAATTGAAAATCTTTGAATTCTGAAGCTGGAATGACCATTGTAAAATCCATACTACTTCCTCCTTTGGCTAAATAAAAAAGTCCCTATGTACACAAAAAGCATACATAGGGACGACTAATCGCGGTTCCACCCTAATTTCTTGGTTTAAAACCAAGCTTCATTGTTGATAGACTCAAGTGCGCCACTTTTAATGAACCATGATATGGATTCCACCAGCCCATACTCTCTTTGACATTTTATCATTAAAAATCTCACTGTCAACGTCCTATTAATCTTCCACTATAGTACCGATAATTGCTTAAAAAGTCAAGTAAAGACAGCGTTTTGCGCTACTCTTAATCTTGTCCTCTTTTCTGCATTAACGTTTCCCATTCGACCATCTGATCTAAGAATTTTTTGCTCTTCAAACGTATGCCCACATACTCATCCATAATGGTGTCAAACAACCGTCTTAATTCACTTGTAGTCTCACCCGATAACTGAATAGACCCTATTTGTTTTGGAGTATTCACAAGCGCTAATTGCCTTGCTACGTACAATGCCTTTCTAGACAGTTGCATGCGATACTCATCTTCGTCTAAATTATTCTTACACAGGCATCCATGCTTCTGAATTGAAAAATCGACTAAGTCTGTATCTCTATTGCAAATGACGCAATGTTGCCACTCCACTTCGACTCCATAGTAACGTAGAATCTTGATTTCAAAGAACCTCAAAATTACTTCTGCATCGATTCCATTATTAATGGCTTCAATAGAGTCCCATAGCAGTTGAAATACCGTCTTGTTCACTATATGGTCATCCATCACCGCATCTGTTAATTGTGTTAAATACGCTAAAACAGCTTGAGCTTTTACATCATTTAACACAATCGTTGCAGGCTTAATATCGTGACTATCCTTTAGGAAACTAAACCCATTTTGATGAATATGCCCCAGGAAAGTCGCTCTTGTAAACACCTGTGTTGCAGCCGTTAATGGATGATTGCTTTGCTGTGCATTTCGTAAAAAGAACATCAACTTTCCGTGGTCTCTCGTCAAAATTTTTACGAGCATATCTTTTTCTCGGTAAGTCTGTCTCATTATGACAATCCCATCAAAATAGTGGTAATAATCCATTTGATTTCATCCTAATCTCTATAGTCTGTCTCTTTATATCCATATTCTTGTAGATTACTTTTACGTTTACGCCAATCTTTTTCGACTTTTACCCACAATTCAAGATAAACCTTATTTCCGAGTAATTGTTGAATATCTCGTCTAGCTCTCGTCCCAATTTCTTTCAAGAGACGTCCACCTTTACCGATAATAATACCTTTTTGTGATTTTCGCTCCACGATAATATTTGCATAGACATGAACCTTATCAAATTCATCTTTTTGCATCTTATCCACTGTTACAGCCACTGAGTGAGGAATTTCTTCCTGCGTTAACTGTAAAATCTTCTCACGAATCAATTCAGAAACCACAAAGTATTCCGGGTGATCGGTTATTTGGTCTGCTGGATAATATTGTGGACCTTCAGGAAGAGCTTCTATAAGTGCTTCCATTAATTCGTTCACATTATTTCCTTGTAATACTGAAATTGGGAACACTCCCGCGAAATCAAGTGCATCTTTATAACTTTCAACACGCTCTAATAACACTTCTGGTGTAACAAGGTCAATCTTATTTAACACTAAAAAAATCGGTGTCTTAATCCCTTTTAGCTTTTCAATAATGAAGTCGTCACCAGGGCCACGTTTTCACTGACATTGACCATAAATAAGACTGCATCCACTTCTTTTAAAGCAGAATAGGCACTCTTCACCATGAATTCACCGAGCTCATGTTTTGGTTTATGAATTCCAGGCGTATCTAAAAAGACAATTTGAGCGTTATCTTTCAGTATAGACTCCTTGAATTTTATTTCTTGTGGTTTGTGCTTTATCAGACATAATGGCAATCTTCTGACCTAACACATAGTTCATAAATGTTGATTTGCCGACGTTAGGTCGCCCCACAATCGCTACAAATCCTGATTTAAATGATTTTGTCATACTCTCTCCTTAAAAATGAATCCATTTTGGCAAAATTATAATCATCGCAATAACGACTGTAAAACCAGCGCTTAACAATACTCCACCTGCTGCAATATCTTTTGCCTTTTTAGCTTCAATATGATATTCCTTTTTCACTAATAAATCTACCAAATTTTCAACAACTGTGTTTAATATCTCCATGACTAATACTAAAAATATACAAAGTAATATAAAACACCATTCGAGTGCAGTTAGTCCAGAAATGAAACTTATCAATATGGCTAACGCTGCCATGGACAAATGAGCTTTCATATTCCGTTCTTCATGAATAACTGTTTTGATTCCGTGTAGTGCATGTTTCATTGAAGTCAAAAAGGTTGAATTTTTTCCCGTTTGTCTATCCGTCATTTCTAGTTAACCCATAAGCATCTAAGATTTCTTGTTGCAATCCTGTCATTTCAGCTTCCTCTTCTTCAGTTTGATGGTCATAGCCATTTAAATGTAAAAATCCGTGAAGTGCTAAAAATCCAAGTTCTCTTTCAAGCGAATGACCATAATCTTCTGCTTGTTCTTTTGCACGGTCTAAAGAGATGACAATATCTCCAATTGAAGTCACGAAACTATCATCTTCCTCCATAATTGACTGCATGCTTGCAAAATCATCATCGTCATCATCCAATGCAAAACTGATAACATCCGTTACTTTATCGATATTTCTAAAATCACGATTGATTTCTCGAATCCGTTCACTAGATACGAAAGAAATACTACATTCTTTTGTTTGAGGTATTTTTAGAAAATCTGCTGCAAAAGATACCACCTTATGAACCAGTTCTTGATGACTTTCTGGAACTACTTCTGTTTCATCAATAATTTCAATAATCATTTTAAAATCTCCTTTATTCATGTCACTATTATTTTAACAAACTCCCTACATTATTGGAACTTTGACGAATGTTGAACTAAACATTAAATAAAAATGATCCTTTCCCCAAAAATTGTTCATTAAACAATCTTAAAGGAAAGGATACTAACTCTTAACTAGGTTTTTTTACAATTTTTGGATACTCTATTCGCGAATGGAATGTTCCGTTTAGAGAAGCCACAATATTTTTTTCTATAATGGACAACTCTTTCATCGTAATATCACATTCTACAAACTGACCATCTTCCAAGCGATTCATAATGATAGAATGAACCAAATTCTGAACTTTTTCTATAGTAGGCTCTTTCATCGCTCGAGTTGCAGCTTCTGCACTATCTACAATATTAATGACCGCCGACTCTTTGGTCTGAGGTTTTGGACCAGGATATCTGAAATCCTCTTCGATTGCATCCGGATTTTCTTTTAGGGCTTCTGCATAAAAATATTTCATCAAAGTAGTTCCATGATGTTCTGCACAAATATCAATTACTGATTTTGGTAATTGATGTTCTTTTAAGATTTCTACTCCTTTACGAACATGATCAAAAATGATTTCTTTTGATTCATAAGGCCCAATCATTTTATGCGGACTTTCCATATGCGCAGGCAAGTTTTCAATAAAGAAGAACGGGTGCTCTGTTTTTCCAATATCATGATAATAGCTTGCTACTCGCGCTAATTGAGAATCTCCCCCAATTGCCTCAACACAGTTTGCTGAAATATTAGCCACCATTAGACTGTGGTGATAAGTCCCTGGTGCTTTTGTAATTAAATCTTTTAACAGAGGTTGATTTGGATTAGATAACTCTGCCCATAAAAGAACTGAACTATCTTCAAAAAGATAAGTTAGATATGGCATTAAAATGACTGGAATTACATATGATAAAAATCCACTAATCGCTGCAAACGCAAATAACCAACCAGATTGAGTAGAAACTAGTTCATAATTACTAAAAAAATACAAACGGAATCATTAACGAAACAGGAATTACAATTTGTAGAAGTAATTGTTTAAACCAAGATAAGTTTTTCCAATAAACTTCTTGAACAACTCCTAACCAAGCCGCAAGAGAAAAATAAACAGTTGTTAATGCTATTTCAGTATTGATATTGTCACTACCAAACATAAACCAGACTAAAATCGGATAAACTAACATCGCAATAATTGTAAAGAAAAATTTTGAGGTTAACTTATAAATAAGATAGATTAATCCAGCAATTGGAAAAGCAACACCAATATAATCAATCCCTCTATTTTGCAAGAACGATAAAATTTTCAACAGAACAGCCCCCATTGAAAAAACAAAAGTAAACACTGTTAATTCATTTAAACGGGTATCCCAGTCTTTACTTGAAACTCCCACTTTATATCGAAGCGAGAATACTAGAAGACTAACGATAAAGATTCCAAGGAAAATCAAGTAACTATAGAGTTGATGATAATTGTTTGTTGTTCCATTGATACCGAGTAACTCAAGAATACGTAAATCTTCTTGAGTTATAATATGTCCTTCTTGGATGAGAACTTGACCTTGAAGAATTCTAACGGTTGAGACGCTTTGCTTTGCATTCTCTTTTGCACTGTTGGTTGCATCTTTATCCACTACATTATTAGCAACAATGCTATTGGTTAACAATTGTCCTAATAATTCACGTTCTGAATCAGAGAATCCACCATTAAACAAAGATCTTTTTGCAACTTCTTGCGCTTGCAACAGATTAGAATCTGTAATAGAAGAAGCCATTTGTTCCTTCGTTGCGTCTTCTACAGCCTTCTCATAGCTCTCTAATTTTTCAGAACTAGCCGATAAAAGCTGAACAATAACACTATCTTTAATATACAAAGCAAAATCTCGAATGGCTTTATTTTCCCTATCTAAACTTTTCTTAAAATAGCTTAATCTATCTTGAATTGTAGCTACTTTTGTAGATGTTTCTCCAGTCGTTGTGGTAGTTGAATCTCCCCCAAATATTTCGCTTGATGATTTGGCCGCAACCGTTTTAATCGCTTGGAAAAACTGCTTTATCTTATCGATTTGCTGTTGTTGTTTCGTTTGATCAAATACATAAATATCACCAATACCATCCATCGCCATTTGTTGATTTTTTGCGGTTTGCTCTTTATCCTCAATTGTTCTTGGAGAACGAATTGTTTCTTTAGCAACTTGATTTAACTCTAAAGAATAAGAAGTTGGTTGTACATTACTCCATCCTAAAATGAGTAACACTAAAAATGTCATCCCTAATAAAGCAGGTAGATAGAGCATTCCTAAAGTTTCTTGAAACTTACGGAGCTTTTGTCTCACTTTCTTCACCTCGTTCCTTTTCAGTTTCCTTTGGTGCTGAATATGCATTAATAATTTCAGATACGATTGGATGACGTACAACGTCTCCTGCATCAAATTCTACAAACGCAATTCCATTGATTCCTTTTAGCTTGCGTTCAGCATCTAAAAGACCACTGGCTTGATGTCCTTTTGGCAAGTCAATTTGAGACTTATCTCCATTGACAATCATTTTTGAACCAAAACCTAAACGAGTTAAGAACATTTTCATTTGCGCTCTAGTTGTATTTTGAGCTTCATCTAAAATAATAAATGAATCTTCTAGAGTACGCCCACGCATATACGCTAACGGCGCCACTTCAATGACTCCTCGTTCTAAGAGTCGATTCGTATGTTCCATACCGTATACGGTATAAAGAGCATCGTATAACGGACGTAAATATGGATCTACTTTTTCTTTTAAGTCTCCTGGTAGGAAACCTAAATTTTCACCGGCTTCAACGGCTGGACGAGTCAAGATTATTTTCTTCACTTCGCCTTTCTTCAATGCTTGAACAGCCATCACAACAGCAACGAACGTTTTACCCGTTCCGGCAGGTCCAATCCCAAAGACCACATCAGTCTTCTTAATGGCATGAATGTACTGTTGTTGCCCATATGTTTTGGCACGAATCGCTTTTCCTGCAAATGTACGGCCAATTTCTTCGTTATATAAATTAACAAAGTAATCCAAAGTACCACGTTTAGCCATCTTCACCGCAGTGATGATATCTGTTTTAGAAATACTAATCCCACGTGCAATCAAGTCTTGAAGCTGGTTTAGTAGTTCTTTAACTTGAGTAACATTCTCTTCTTCACCAGTAATAAAGAGTTGCTCCCCACGATGAGTGATTTGTACTTGGAATGAATCTTCAATAAAACGAATATTCTGATCTTGAGAACCAAATAATTGAATTAGTTGAGGATTATCGCTTAATTCAACACTTGCTTTTACGGTTTCTTTTTCCAATCAGTTATCCTCCAATCCACACTTATTTATTTAAGTGTGCTTTTACTTGTTCTTTAATGACATTACCGTCTGCTTGTCCTTTAAGTGCTTGCATTACTGCACCCATTAATTTACCGAATTCTTTTTGTGTTGTCGCTCCTACTTGTTCAGCAATTTCAGCAATTTTTGCTTGTACTTCTTCTAAAGAAAGTTGTGCTGGTAAGTACTTTTCAACAATTACTAATTCACCTTGTGTTTTTTCAACTAGTTCTGGGCGATTTGCTTTTTCAAATTCAACAATCGAATCACGGCGTTGTTTGGCTTCACGAGATAGAATAGTTAATTCTTCTTCAGGTGTTAGCTCTGATTTTTTGTCAATTTCAGCCGCTTGAATTGCTGTTTTAATCATACGCAAAACTGCTAACGTTTCTTTATCTTTTGCTTTCATCGCTGTTTTAATATCGTTGTTAATCGTTTCTTTTAATGACATTATTCTCTCTCCATTCTTGTATTTCGTTTGATTGATAAAAAAAGACTGGGACCTATAGCCCCAGCCTGACATAGTCATATGATACACAGAGTTGACTAGAACTTGCGTTTACGAGCTGCCTCTGATTTTTTCTTACGTCTTACACTTGGTTTTTCATAAAACTCACGTTTGCGAGCCTCTTGTAAAGTTCCGGTTTTAGAAACAGTACGTTTGAAGCGACGAAGAGCATCATCAAGTGATTCGTTTTTACGAACAACTGTTTTTGACATATCCTATTCCCTCCCTCCGAGCATTTAAAAGTAACTGTTTTCTTTTGAATAGAATAACCAAACAAACGAAATGTCCTTTTTTTATTATAGGAAAGGTTCGCTAAAATGTCAATCAACTTCTATACTGCCTATGAACTTTTTTAGGAAAACCTTAATTTATGCTTTAGTTGCGCATTTTTCGCAAAGTCCAAAAATCTCGAATCGATGAGAGTGAATTTCACAACCTTCTAATTGATCTTGGAAGAAGTCCATTGGGCACATATCTATTTCTTTTGTACTACCACACTTTTCACAAATGAAATGATGATGATGTCCATGTGTTTGGCACCGGAATCTAAATAATTTCTCACCATTTAGTTCTGTTTCTTCTAAAATATTCAATTGTACAAAGGTATATAAATTACGATAAATTGTATCATAACTTAATTGTGGAAACTCTGAAGCAACTAACTCTTGTACTTGCTTTGCTGACAAGTAACGATTCGCATCATTTAAAATTTCAACCAATCGTTGGCGTTTATTCGTGTGCTTGTAGCCCGCTTCTTTTAGAATCTCTAATGCTTCTTCCACATGATTATGTGAGTGGCTATGATGATGTTCATGATGGTGCTCACAATGTTCGTGACCACAACAATGATCCTGTGAATGCATATTATTTCCTTCTTTCCTGATTTAATAACTCTTCAATCCAATGTGAATCAAATTTTCCAGAACGAATCATTTCAATCTCTTTCTTGTATGGCGCAATCTGAACTTTATCTTCCACTTTAATCCATGGAGTTTCAAGAATTTTAGGGAGATTTTTAAATTCTGGGACTTGAATAACATTCATTAACGCATCAAATCCAATTTCTCCAAACCCAAAATTTTCGTGTCTATCTTTATGAGCACCCACAGGATTTTTAGAATCGTTGATATGAAGAACTTTAATACGATCAAGTCCTACCGTTTTATCGAACTGTGTCAATACTCCCGATAAATCGTTTTTAATATCATATCCAGCATCATGAACATGACAAGTATCAAATGTAACCGATAAGTGTTCATTGTACGTCACGCCATCAATAATACGAGCTAGTTCTTCAAACGTACGAGCTAACTCCGTTCCTTTTCCAGCCATTGTTTCCAAAGCGATTTGAACTGTTTGGTCTTTTGTAATTACTTGGTTTAGACCATAAATTATTTGATTCAATCCAACGTCAACACCAGCACCTACATGAGAGCCTGGATGTAAAACAACTTGTGTAGCTCCGACTGCTTCAGCACGTCTCAATTCTTCTTTCAAAAAATCAATTGCAAAATCAATATATCCTTCTTTTGTTGTATTAGCTAAGTTAATAATATAGGGAGCGTGAACGACAACTTCCTTGATTCCATTTTCAGCCATAAATTTCTTGCCTATTTCAGCATTTAATTCTTCTATTGGTTTTCTTCTGGTATTTTGCGGAGCTCCCGTATACACCATCATAACATTTGCCCCGTAACTAAGGCTTCCTTAGCAGATCCTAATAGCATATCTTTACCGCTCATTGAAACATGAGATCCAATTAACATGTCAAACCTCCAATTTGCTCTTATTCTTTTTTATTGTACCTAATAAATTCGACTACAATCAAGTTCAAAGCAACTTTTTATACACAAATAAGGGTTTTATTGTTATAATGAAATAGAAATACTTAATTTTAAAGGAGTCTCTATGGATTCATTATTGCATTTATTTAAAAAAAGAAAAATACACAACAATTCATAGCTTTCATTTTTATATTATTAACACTTTGGTTAATTGCCTATCCATTAGTCAGTGAAAAAACTGCTTCTACAAATGAAAACAATTCGCGTCAAACGGTCGTAGAGAATTCAAATACAAACTCTACCACACAGACAACTTCAAGAGTAAAAAATAAAATTGTTCAGTTTGCTGTAAATACTGGTTCTTCGAACGTTCAGGTTTATCAAAAAATGGATTCAAAGTCAATCCCAATAGGTGAAATCTCTCAAGGACAGTATTTATTGTCTCTACATAAACTAGACAACGGGTGGATACAAGTTCAGTATAATGAACAAATTGGATATGTGGAAGAAAATGACACCATCTTACTAACAACCTTAATGAAAGGTTATGCAAATGGAGGTTTGAAGATTTATCAAACTGCCGAAAAAAACACTAAAGAAATTGGGACGATTCCCGATGGTGAGATTTTCTATCTTCTTGAAGATGTTTCCGATAAAACTTTAAAAATCCGCTATAAAGAGACTGAAGGATATGTAGATAGCGATTCTTCGAACTATACAATTGAATTAATACAAGAAATATTGAATAAACAAGCTGGGCTTCCAACGACTATTGATTCCAATAAAATGTTTGTAACGAAGCTAAAAGAAACTCCAATCTACTCTCAATCATCTATCACTTCAGATTTAATTGGAACGGTAGATAAAGGAACGCAATTTGTATATGAAGATAGAGAGGGAGATTTCTACAAAGTTTCTGTAGGCAATGGAAAATATGGATATATACCATATTGGTTAGTCACCGCAAACTTCGCAGGGATAGAAACAGATGACGCCCTCCCACAAGGAATTAAAAATGCAACTATTGTCATTGATCCTGGTCACGGTGGAGATGATCCTGGTGCTGTAGTAAACTTTAGTGAAAAGCATGAAGCTGATCACACACTTTCAACTGCTTTCTTAGTTAAGAAAGAATTAGAAGCGTTAGGTGCAAAAGTTATTTTAACTAGAACTGACGATAGTTCCGTTTCCTTAGCAGATCGTGCTGAAATTAGTAATAAAAATAATGCAAATGCATTTATTAGTATTCACTTTGATTCTGCGGAAGTCGATAGCGCTAGTGGAACTACAACCTATTATTATAGCGATAAAAGTGAAAATCTCAGTCAAACCATTAATAAGTATTTATCACGTAACTTACCTCTTAAAAACCAAGGAAGCAGATTCCAAAACTTCATGGTATTAAGAGATAATGCTCGTCCGTCTATTCTTCTAGAACTTGGATACTTAAACAATCAAGGTGATAATAAAGTGATTTCTTCTCAAGAATATCAAGAAAATATCGCAAAAAGTATAGCAAACGCCCTAAAAGAATACTTCCAATAAACCAAAGAAGCGATGCTACTCCATCAGGAATAGCCATCGCTTCTTTTTATTTTAAAATAAATCGTCAATCTCTTGTTGAGTCGTTTCAACGGCGGTTGTGTAATTGGCAGTAATTTCCTCAATCACTGTTCCTTCAACGGCTTCTTTAATTAACCCTTCTACATCAAGACGCGCTTCGTACTGACGCGCTTTTTCAAGTTTCGGTTTTGTCTTAGGACTTGGCGGTGCAAACACCGTACAACAATCCTCAAACGGTTGAATCGATAACTCGAATGTATCAATTTCTTCTGCAACTTTAATAATATCAAGTTTATCCATTGTAGCTACTGGACGAATAATTGGTGTATTTGTAACATCATTAATCGCCACCATGCTCTCTAATGTTTGAGAAGCCACTTGCCCCACCGATTCCCCATTAGCAATCGCAAGAGCTTTCGCATTTTTACGAAGCTCATCAGTAATTCGAAGCATAAAACGACGCATAATCGTCATTAAATACGCTTCCGGCACACTCTTCTTGATTTCCTCTTGAATTCTTGAAAATGGTACCGTTAAAAATTGAATACTTCCTCCAAAACGAGCAATTTTTGCTGCTAAAAGTTTTGTTTTCTCAAGCGCCTGTGGACTCGTATAAGGTGGGCTTGCAAAGTGCACGCATTGAATTTCCATCCCACGTTTCATTGCAAGATACCCAGCTACTGGAGAATCAATCCCCCCAGATAACATGAGCATCACTCGACCACTTGTTCCAACAGGAAGTCCGCCTGCCCCTGGGATGGTCTTAAGACTCACCATTAAGTGTTCACGGCGCACATCGATACGAACTGTAATATCTGGTTGTTTTAATTGAACTTTGATATCTGGAAATGCTTCAAGAACAGCATCTCCTAAGAATAGATTGATTTGATTCGTATCCATCTCGAATGTGTGATCCGAGCGTTTTGTCATAATTTTAAACGTCTTACCTTCAAGATCTTCTTGACTCAATAAGTCAAGAACCACTTTTTTAGCCACTTCCATATCTTTTTCAACAATATAGACTGGTGAAATTGATTGAATCCCAAAAATTGGTTTTACCTTTTCGATGACTGCTTCTTCAGGTGCTTCATGTAAATCTAAATACATAAAGTCATAATCAGGAATCACCTTTACCTGAGGAAAGTCTACTAAGGCTTTTTTAATATTTGACGCTAATTTTTGAGTGAACATTTTCTTGTTTCTACCCTTTGTAGAAAGTTCACCATAGCGAATCAAAATTCTAGTTTTCAACGATTTCCTCCTTTTATTTTAAAAACGAAAATTGTTTCATTAACTGATGCAGAACATTGATAAACTGTTCGACTTCTTCTTTTGTGTTGTCGTTTGAGAAGCTTACTCGAACGGCTCCTGTTGCCCATTCAGTTGGCACATTCATCGCATAAAGTGTGCTTGATGAATCTGCTTTTTTACTTGAACAAGCAGAAGTCGTAGAAATATAAATACCATGATTTTCAAAAGCATGGACAACTACTTCTCCACGAACACCTTTAATAGCAAAGCATAACACATGTGACTTGCTCCATCTTCAGGTGAGAAGATGCGAATTTCTGGTTTTGTAGCAAGCTCTTTCCATAGTTGGCTACGAAGTTCACTTGTAACCGATTTTTCTTCTAAGGCCATGCGTAACGCCTTTGTAGTCGCTACAATACCTGGAAGGTTTTCTGTCGTACTACGTTCCCCTTTTTCTTGTCCACCACCTGTTAAGAGCGCTTGAATCTTACGTCCAAATTTCTTATACATAATCCAACGCCTCTTGGTCCATGGAATTTATGCGCAGAAAGGCTCAACAAATCAATACGTCCAATGGCTAGCAGCTGACTTGCGCGTTCCACTGCTTGAACAGCGTCCACATGAAAATGAATCGAAGGGTATTCCTCTAGTACTTTAGCAATCTCAGCAATTGGTTGAATCGCACCGACTTCATTATTCACAGCCATCACGCTCACTAGAATCGTATCTTTGCGAAGGTTCTCTTTTAATTGGTCAACACTAACAATCCCTTTAGAATCGACATCTAAGTAAGTCACTTCAAACCCGAAGCGTTCAAGTTGCTTACACGTTTGAAGGACAGACGGATGTTCAATCTTTGTCGTGATGATATGCTTCCCAAATACAGATTTTTCTAGAGCTGTTCCTTTAATCGCCCAGTTATTTGATTCAGTTCCGCCTGAGGTGAAGAAAATCTCCTCAGGTTGAACGGATAATAAACTAGCCACTTGTGCTCTAGCTTTTGTCAACACTTGATGGGCATCGACTCCTAATTGGTGTAAGCTCGATGGATTTCCGAAGAACTTTTGGCTAACTTGAACATAGCTCGTTAATGCATCATCATAAATTTTCGTTGTTGCTGCATTATCAAAATAAATCATTCTACTATCCTTTCAGAATCTATTAGTTCGCAACGATGTTTACTAAACGCCCTGGAACAGCAATCACTTTGCGGATTGTTTTTCCTTCGATGGCAGATTTCACTGAATCATGCTCTTTAGCTAATGCTTCAAGAGCAGCAGCATCTGCGTCTGTTGGAACCATTACGCGCGCTTTAATTTTTCCATTCACTTGGAAAATCACTTCTACTTCATCTTCCACTAATTTAGATTCATCGTAAGTTGGCCATGGTTCGTAACTAATTGATTCAGTAAATCCGAATTTACTCCAGATTTCTTCAGCCATATGTGGTGCTAATGGCGCAATCAATTGTACTAGACCTTTCATATAGTCAAATGGTAATGCATCTGCTTTATATGCTTCGTTGACGAAAATCATCATTTGAGAGATTGCGGTGTTGAAATGCAACTCTTCGAAGTCTTCTGTTACTTTCTTCACTGTTTGATGGTACACTTTATCCAATTTACCATCATTTAGTTTTGTAATACGGTCACGCATTTTACCGTTGTCGTCGATCATCAATCTCCAGAAGCGATCTAGGAACTTACGGCTACCCTCAAGTCCTTTTTCACTCCATGCAATCGATGCATCCAGTGGTCCCATGAACATTTCATAGACACGTAATGTATCCGCACCATATTCGCGAACAACATCATCAGGATTTACAACATTCCCTTTAGATTTAGACATTTTCTCATTACCTTCACCTAGAATCATTCCTTGGTTAAATAATTTTTGGAATGGTTCTTTGTTAGGAACAACGCCTAAATCGTATAACACTTTATACCAGAAACGAGCATATAGTAAGTGAAGAACGGCATGCTCTGCACCACCAATATATAAATCAACTGGTAACCATTGTTTTACTTTTTCCGGATCCGCAATTCTTTCTTTGTTATGTGGGTCAACATAACGTACAAAGTACCATGAACTACCTGCCCATTGTGGCATTGTATTTGTTTCACGGCGACCTTTTTTACCTGTTACAGGGTCTGTTACATACAGCCAGTCTTCAATTGCAGCCAGTGGTGACTCACCTGTACCACTAGGACGAATTTTATCTGTTTTTGGCAATACTAATGGCAATTCAGATTCAGGAACAGTTGTCATTGTGCCATCTTCCCAATGGATCACTGGAATTGGTTCACCCCAGTAACGTTGACGAGAGAACAACCAGTCGCGTAAACGATAGCTTACTTTTGCTGCTCCTACGCCATTTTCTTCAAGCCATGCATTCATTTTTGCGATGGCGTCTGCTTTATTCAATCCATCCAGGAAATCTGAATGAATATGTACACCATCACCAGTGTATGCTTCTTCTTCAACATTTCCGCCTTCAATTACTGGAATAATGTCTAATCCAAATACTTTTGCAAATTCATAGTCACGCTCATCATGAGCTGGAACAGCCATAATGGCACCTGTACCATAAGTACTTAATACATAGTCTGCAATCCAGATTGGAATTTCTTTTCCGTTTACTGGGTTAATCGCATATGCTCCAGTAAACACCCCTGTTTTCTCTTTAGAAAGTTCTGTACGTTCTAAGTCAGATTTTGTAGAAACAGCAGCAATATAAGCATCCACTGCTTCTTTTTGTTCAGGAGTGACAATCTTTTGAACCAATTCGTGTTCTGGCGCTAATACATTGTAAGTCGCTCCAAATAATGTGTCCGGACGTGTCGTGAACACTTCAAAACTTTCGTCTGTTCCTTTTACGTTGAAACGAACTTGAGCCCCTTCTGAACGGCCAATCCAGTTTCTTTGCATATCTTTAATGCTTTCTGGCCAATCCAACTCATCCAAATCTTCTAATAGGCGGTCTGCATAAGCAGTAATTTTAAGCATCCATTGTTTCATTGGTTTACGGTAAACAGGATGTCCTCCACGTTCACTCTTACCATCGATAACTTCTTCGTTAGCAAGTACTGTTCCAAGAGCTGGGCACCAGTTAACGGGGATTTCAGCTTCATATGCAAGTCCCATTTCCACTAATTTAGTGAAAATCCATTGTGTCCATTTATAGTACTCTGGATCCGTTGTGTTAATTTCACGGTCCCAGTCATAGCTGAATCCTAATTCATTAATTTGACGTTTGAAGTTTGCAACGTTTACTTTTGTGAATTCTGCAGGGTCATTTCCTGTGTCCAGAGCATATTGCTCTGCAGGAAGTCCAAATGCATCCCATCCCATTGGATGAAGAACATTGTATCCTTGCGCACGTTTCATACGAGAAATGGCATCAGTGGCTGTATAACCTTCTGGGTGACCTACATGAAGTCCTTGTCCTGATGGATACGGAAACATATCTAATGCGTAGAAGTTTTTCTTAGAAGAATCTTCTGTTGTTTTGAATGTATGATGTTCTTTCCAATATTTTTGCCATTTGGGCTCGATTTCTAGATGATTAAATGTCATCTGATTCACTCCTTTCATAATTAAAAACGCCCTACCTGTCATTGACAGATAGGACGCAATACGTGTTACCACCTAATTATTTTACTCTTCTTACCTGTAACGCTGGCGAGGCGGAAACTCTTACTAATCTTTCAGAGTTCGGCTAAAAAGGCGAGTTCAGTTTATCGAATTGATGCATTTTCACCAACCATGCACTCTCTACTACTTTCAAAGAAACTTACTATTCCTCTATCTGCTTTTGTGAGTATTATTCTAACAGATTATTTTGAAACTTTCAACACTTGACCAACTCGGATAACATTTGAAGTTAAGCCGTTTAAAGCTTTTAATTGTTCTAATGAAAGTCCGTAAGTTCTAGCAATACGCCATAACCCTTCTCCTGCTTTAACTGTATGAGTTTGAGAGCCTGATGAAACGGTTTGTGTTGATGAATATGAAGTAGTTGCTTGTGTTGAACCTGACACTACTAACTGTTGACCTGGACGAATCGTACTAGTTTCTGATAATCCATTCACTGAAAGTAATGTTCTTAATGAAATTCCATGGTTATGTGCAATACGATATAAAGTATCTCCTGCTTTTACAGTATAGTCCCTGAAGTTGAAGTTGCTTGACTAGCGGTACTTACTGGAGTAGCAACTGTTGTACTTGAAGCTCCTGAAACGTTTATTGTTTGACCAGGACGAATCACTGAAGATTGAGATAGTCCATTTAATGATAATAACGAATTCAAGCTCACACCTGAACGACGAGCAATACTATATAATGTATCCCCTGCTTTTACAGTATAGGTCCCTGAAGTTGATACCAATGAAGATGCGCTATTTGATTTAGTACTTACTGGAGTTGCTAAGTTTCCTTCTGATTGACTCACTGTTAAACTTTGACCAGGATAAATGATAGATGATTGAGATAAACCATTTAATGTTAATAATGAATTTAAACTCATTCCTGAACGACGAGCGATACTGTATAAAGTGTCTCCCGCTTGGACAACATAGTTTCCACCGCCTGTACGAGCTGTAGAAGTAGATGTTCTAACTACTGTAGCAGAAGCTTCACCACCAACTACACGTAATGTTTGTCCTGGGCGAATGATACTTGATGTAGAAATTCCATTGGATGAAATTAATTGAGATAAGCTCATCCCGAATTTACGACTGATACCATATAGGGTATCACCAGCTTTTACGGTATAAGTACCATTTGCTTTTGAAACAGATGTAGTACTTACAGGAGTTGATACTACTGTATTAGTAGTTTGTTTTGTATTATTTCCTAATGATAAAGATTGTCCTGGACGAATCACTGAATTTAATGATAATCCATTTAAAGACAATAATTGATTTACACTAACACCCGATTTACGGCTGATAGCATATAATGTATCCCCCCTGCTTGAACAGTATATTGTCCTCCAATTGAAGATTTTTCTTCAATTGACGCTGCGATAGCCGTAGCAGTTCCATTATCATATTTTGTCAATCCAAATTGTTCAATGATACGATTTAATTTAGCATAATACGCAGTATCCGTTGCATAACGGCCAGTTAAATAACGTGTAGCATCTTGATAGCTATTTGTACGGCTCTTCCATGCACCAGAATAGAACATTGGAGCTCCTTTAATCCCATTAACAATTTTGTCTACATAATCATCCATTGATTCTTTGTATGATGGATATTTTCTAAAATTATCATGAATACCGTAGTAGTTTTGCGCTCCGGCATCTTCTAAAGTATACATATTGACAGATTGACCATTATAGTTCCCTTTTACACCAAATAAGTTATGGTTTGGTTCAGAAGCTAATGCACTTGTTCCCCATGCAGATTCTAGAGCTGCCTGTGCGATCATTACTGAAGTATAGACATCTTTACCTTCTGTAGCTTGTTGAGCTGCAGGAATAATCTTATTTAAAAATCGTTGAGCTGGAGTTTGTACTTGATTCGTAGGTACAGTATATGCATGAGATTTTGGCGCTAATGCTAAACCTGCTACTGTAGTTGCTCCAACGACAGCAACTGTCTTTTGCAAATTTTTATTTGCAGCTTTTAAAGCCTTCATTTGTTTTTCTTTTTTTAAACGTAAATATCTTTCGTGTTTTGTTTCTGTCATCCTTTTATCCTCCATCTAAAAACTAATTCGTAATCCATTATAGTAGGATAAAATTGAATGTGTAGGGGAACGTTGCACGAACACGCAAAACGTCGTATACTCTTAATATCCGTAAAAATTATGTAACAAATTGTAAAATTTTACTTAAGAGGTGTTTATTTTTGAAGAACGCTCAACAATTTAGCCACGAAATGATACTTTCAGAAAATTTAGAAAATGGACTATTTATCGACGCAACCGCAGGAAATGGACATGACACACTATTTTTGGCACAACATATAGATTCGACTTCAAAAATCTTATCTTTTGATATTCAAGAAACAGCTATTTTACAAACAAGACAATTATTACAAAAATATGACTTAGTCCCAAAGGTGACTTGTATTCTAGACTCCCACGCGAATATTTTAAACTATTTAGAACCAGACGAGCGTGTTAGATTAGCTATTTTTAATCTTGGTTATTTACCTGGAAGTGATAAAAAAATCATCACAATTCCCTCTTCCACTCTGGAAGCCATCCAAATTTTTGCTTGGACGACTAGAGAAAAATGGAAAAAATAATCATCGTTTCCTACTATGGTCATGACGGTGGGTTAGAAGAAAAGGATGCTGTTGAAGAACTCATTTTCAGCTCTTTCTCAAAAGGAATGGTCCGTTTTAAAATATCAATTTATCAATCAAATCAACTGCCCACCAATTTGTTATGTCATAGAAAAAAAGTAGAAAATTATCATAAATGATAATTTTTCTACTTTTAATGAAAAGCCAACCTCAATGAGGTTGGCTTTCTTCATAATCGTTTAAGCAAAAATAAGCTTTTTAACTCTTCTACTTTATTCAGTTGTTCCCATGGAAGTTCAATATCTGTTCTACCAAAATGACCATAAGCGGCTGTTTGTTGATAGATAGGTCTACGTAAGTTTAGTGTTTCAATAATTCCTTTTGGAGTTAAGCGGAACTCTTTACGAATGACTTCAATGATTTTATCTTCTGGTACGTGATTAGTTCCAAAAGTATCTACAGCAATCGAAACTGGTTGTGCTACTCCAATCGCATACGCTAATTGAATTTCACATTTTTCAGCAAGACCTGCTGCAACAACATTTTTTGCAATATAACGAGCTGCATAACTTGCAGAACGGTCTACTAGTAGAATCTTTACCAGAGAAAGCTCCACCACCATGACGTGCATAACCACCGTAAGTATCTACGATAATTTTACGTCCAGTTAATCCTGAGTCTCCAACAGGGCCACCGATAACGAATTTACCAGTCGGATTAATGAAGTAACGTGTTTTCATCGTCAAGTAATTCAGAAGGTACGACTGGTTTTACAACATGCTCAAGTACGTCTTTTCTGATTTGCTCTTGAGAAATCTCTTCATCATGTTGTGTACTTACAACAATTGTATCAATACGTTTTACTTTATGTTCAGGAGTATATTCAATTGTTACTTGAACTTTTCCATCTGGGCCTAAGTAATCTAATAGTTTTTCTTTACGAACTTTTGCCAGTTGATAAGCTAACTTATGACTTAAATCAATTGGCAGTGGCATATAAGATTCTGTTTCATTTGTAGCATAACCAAACATTAAACCTTGGTCTCCTGCTCCAAACTCTTCAGATTGTCCACGAGTTTCTAACGCATCGTCAACACCCATTGCAATATCTGGTGATTGCTTGTCTAAAGAAACCATCACCGCAACTGCATCCGCATCATATCCATACTTGCGGTCAGTGTATCCTATTTTACGAATCGTATCACGAGCAACTTGTTGGTAATCAACAACTGCACTTGTTGTGATTTCTCCTACTAAAACGACTAAACCAGTATTTACTACTGTCTCACAGGCTACACGAGCCGTTGGATCTTGAACAAGAATGGCATCTAAAATACCATCACTAATTTGGTCTGCAACTTTATCGGGATGTCCTTCTGTTACGGATTCCGATGTAAATAAAATTTTTTCCATTTCTTTTTCCCCCATTCAATTCCGGTTACAAGGCATCTACACATGGTGCATCCTTTCGGGAATATCATTTTTAACTTTTCCTATTATAGCACTTTTATAAAAAAATGATAGTAAAATCAATTATCATTAAGTACTAAAATGAAAATTTATTATCGTCTCTAAAAACAAATTTTAAACTTAATAAAAAGCCTAAGTATAGACCTAGGCTTTTACATATTAAATCATCATTAATTTTTGTTCTTTTACGAATCACTACAAATGAAGCTCACTAAGAATAAACCAGCTATTAAAACTAGAATATTATAATTCGAAAGTACCAGTATTTGGCAATTCTGGTTTTTCTTCGGTTGTTGTAGTGTTCTCTGTCGTTTCAACAGTACTTGGGACTTCTGTTGTCGTTGAAGGAGACTCTGTTGTAGTCGTTACTGTTGTAGACTCTTCCAGTTGTTGTGGTAGACGTAGTAGTTGTAGAAGTCGTAGTAGTTGTTGTGGTTGTTGTAGTCGTCGTTGTTGTTTGTTCTTTTGGATTCACAATTGTTTTTGTAACTGTTCTATCAGCTGCAAAATCAGCAATGTTTACATCTGTTTCAGGTGTTTCAATTTTATATCCTGGAAGTGTTTCAACTTCTGTGAGTGTATATTTATCTTTTAATAATGAAGGTACCGTGATGTTTCCATTAGAATCTGTGATATATTCTCCTATTACTTGATTATTTCTTAATCGAGTCAGTTTAAATTTCACTCCAGCTAATGGTTTATTTTCATCATCTACTTTGTGAACATTAATGGTGAATACATAACCAATTCCAGAGCCTCCAGCTACTTGCACAGCAGAAGCATTTGTAACTTCTTTTTGAACAATTCCCTTAGCTTTTAATTTCGCATCATTTTTCAACAGTTCTCCGTCTAAAGGAGAATAGTTTAATCTGACATCATATGATATACGATATTGATCTGTTTCACTAATATCTCCTAGTTCAACAACAAAAGACTTTCCATCTGCACCAAAAGTAATTTTATGTTGACTTGTTACATCCGTTCTGTCAGTGAAATTGCCATTCACCGTTTACGTAATTAAATTTTCCTTTATAAATTCGAAAACTATCTTTCACATAAGAAGCATTATGGTATTGTAATTGATCTTCTATTGTAACTTCTTTTAAATTTTGCTTTGTTCGGTTAATAGAAATATTGTAGGAAACAGTTTTATAGTCTGTATTGTTCACCCAACTAGTTTTTGTGAAAAGTGTTGGATTTCCATCTCCAATGCCTTTGAATTTAATTTTTCCTGCGACTTTTGTTTCTTTGTTTACAGTTAGATCTATCGAAATCTCTCCAGCTTGTGGATGTTTTTTGAAATCTACTCTAGCATAGAAGAAGAATTTACCATTTGTATCTGAATGCTTTTCCACATAATCCGTATACTCTAAGGTTAAAGTTTTGTTATTGGCATCCACCGTTGCATGCGCAATCACTTCTTTTGTATTGACATCTCGAATTTCAAAGCTAGTTGAAGTGATAATCAATGCATCAGGAACTGTTAAAATCGTCTTGTCTCCTGCTTTAACATCCTTATCGCTTAAATCAAATGTAGCATTAATTCTAAAAGTAGCCCATTGTGCTAAATCCCAGTCTAACTTTCCGCCTTCATTATTAGAAATACTTAAACTAGTTATGGTATCAGCTAAATTACCAGTAACTGTCGGAGAGGTATCCGCAGAAGCATTTCGTGAAGTTAAGGAGAAGAGTGCTGCTAAAAAAATACTAATAAGAACGATAAAAAGGTAATTTTTCTGTTTTTCATATTTAATCCTCTTTTCTTGGTTTACTGGTAATAAATCAATGATTTATATGTTCATATTATCACATTAACACAACAATTAACATAGTATAATTGTTAAATATTCGATATATTCACATTTTCATCAAATGAAAAATGTGAACAAATATAGAAAAAGTTTTCATCGATTTCATATTAAAGAAATAGTTTTCTTTTCAAAAAGACGTAAAAACGCCTTTAAAATCCCCTCATCTTGACAAGAACGGCATTATTCCATATCATTAAACTATAATTAAGAATGAGGTATTTTTTTATGAACAACGAACCACAGTCTATGTCCGTTTCGAACATCTTACATCAACTAACCTCTCCTTGGCTGAATTTTATTTTAGCTCCTTTAGGTTATTGTTTAATCGGACTTCTTCTTGCTGTAAGACAACAACAATTTCACTTTACTCATTTTTCAGTATTGTTTTTGTTCTTTGTCATTATTTATTTGCAAGAAAAATTCATTTAGAAAATTTGCCAACCATCCAGAATTGAAAAGATGGATTTTTATAGCCATTACAGATATACTGCTACTTTCTCTTCTAGTCTATTTTTATCAAAATGTAGCTTTAAGAATCGTTCTTCTTTTACTTTTAATAGTGATACTGAACCACGGTCACTTGTTTGAATTGAAGACAAATGATATGTTTTATATTTATCATTCATTTTTAAATAGTATTTCAAAATATTATTTGGGGAAATTTTCATCACTTTGTTTATTTTAAGTGGCGCGGTTTCTAAAGAAATTGGCATTCAATTATTCCAATATATTTTTATTTGGATTATATGTTTCTCATGTGAAATCACGTTTGGTCGAAATTAGAGAAGGAAAAAGACACTATGGTCCATTAGTAGCAATTTGTACTGTTTTATTTAGTCTTTCTTGGCTAATTGGAACAATGATCTACTTTTGTCTGGTATCTAGGATCCTTCAGTATTTTTGGGAACCATTTTATTCTCATTATCTTTATTGATTCCAATTTTATATCAAATATACTATCGAAAAAGAATTTTTCTGTTAATCGACAATTTACATACTTACATTGGTATTTAATTATAATGTCGTTTTTATATGGATTTTTCTTTATCATTTAAAAACCCGTTGGACAATGTCCAACGGGTTTTTTAAACTTCTTTTTGACCATATGCACAAAGATCTAACAATGGACATCCCTGACACTTCGGACTTCTAGCCGTACAATGATATCTTCCAAAGAAAATCATCCAATGATGAGCCTTTCCCCATTTATTCTTAGGTAACTTTTTACATAAGGTTTCTTCTACCTCAAGAACGGATGCTGTCTGTTTACAAATCTGTAATCTTTTGCTTACTCTTTCCACATGAGTATCTACGGCAAAAGCTGGTAAGCCAAAAGCAACACTTAGTACAACATTTGCTGTTTTTCGCCCTACACCTGCTAGCGAAACCAATTCTTCTCTTGTTCTTGGAACTTCACCATTATATTTTTCAACAAGTTGCTGGGCACAAAGTCTAATATTTTTGGCTTTATTTCGATATAATCCTAATGATTGAATACACTCAATTACAACCTCTTCTTCACTATTGGCTAGAGCATGAGCAGTGGGATAAATTGCAAAAAGTTTCGGCGTCACTTTATTAACGCCTTTATCTGTAGCCTGTGCACTTAAGATCGTTGCAATTAAAAGTTGAAAAGGTGTTTCATGATTCAATTCACAGTGCGCATCAGGAAATAGTTTTTCCATTCTCTCTACTGCTTCAATAGTTTTTGCTTTCGATAACATAAATCACCTTTTCGTCCAATGAATCATCGGTACTTTAGTTTTATCCAGTGGACTAGCTTGTAGTTCAACTTGATTATTTTTGATTCGACTCTTTTCAGTAGCAAGCTGTTGTAAAGTTTTAATTCCTTTTCGATGCCAACTCAAAAGAATCTTATCCATATATTTAATCGTGAAGACCTGATTTAATACACATTCCTTTAATGCTGCAATAATAATTTCTTGTGGATAATGATCCTGGTGAATCCAACTAGATACATTCTGAATTTCAAAAGAACTAAGTGGTCTGCCAAATTCCTGTTCAATTAAAGCTAACAAGTTAATATCAGACTGTTTTTGCTCTTTATTTTTAATGGAATGTTGCTTATATGCAATCTCTAATTGTTGCATTAAAGGTTTAAAAACTGTAATAGTCTACCTTTTTCTCATTGTTAGTTTCTCTTTGTTGAATCACTAAAACTTGTCTATCCATTAAATGTTGAATAATTCCAAATAATTGTTTTTCATCCAGCCCAAATGTTTTACAAGTTTCTTCTACATTTAAAACGAAGTATTCTTCTGTATGCCTTTGTAGTAGCCAAGAAATTAACAAACATTCATCCGCATTTAATTGTAAATGCCGATAGTACTGAATCAAAACATTAGGTACGGTTGTGGAACCACTAAACATCCAATGCTCTTGGAATGTTAATGCCATTCGATTTCCTCCCTCTTCTAAAAAAGAGCCAACGACTCATGTCAGCGGCTCTTTTATATTCATTTTATTATTTATGGGTAAATACGGTTTAATAAACGTGGGAATGGGATAGCTTCACGAATATGTTTCGTACCAGCTACAAATGTTACCATACGTTCTAGACCAAGTCCAAATCCTGAATGAGGCACTGAACCGAATTTACGTAAATCTAAGTAGAATGCGTAGTCATCTGGATTTAATCCATTTGATTTAATTCTGTCTAATAATTTATCGTAGTCCGTTTCACGCTCACTACCCCCAATAACTTCCCCGTATCCTTCCGGAGCAAGTAAGTCCGCACATAGTACACGACTTTCATTTCCAGGAACTGGTTTCATATAGAAAGCTTTAATTTCAGTTGGATAGTTGATGACAAATGTTGGAACACCAAAGTGGTTTGAAATCCATGTTTCATGTGGTGAACCGAAGTCATCACCGTGTTCTAAGTGTTCGTAATCTGTATCTTCGTCATTTTCGTGCGCTTGTAATAAGTCAATCGCTTCATCGTATGTGATACGTTTGAACGGTTCACTAATGTATTTCTTCAATAATTCAGTATCACGTTCAAGAGTTTCTAACGCATGAGGTGCACGATCTAAAACGCCTTGAATTAACGCTTTAACGTATGCTTCTTGTAAGTCTAATGACTCGTCATGTGTTAAGTATAAATACTCTGCATCCATCATCCAGAACTCAGTTAAATGACGACGAGTTTTAGATTTTTCTGCACGGAATACTGGTCCAAAGTCGAATACACGGCCAAATGCCATTGCTCCAGCTTCTAAATATAATTGACCAGATTGTGTTAAAAATGCTGGTTCTCCAAAGTAATCCGTTTCGAATAATTCTGTAGAATCTTCTGCCGCATTTCCTGAAAGAATTGGACTATCAAATTTAATGAATCCATTTTTATCAAAGAATTCATACGAAGCGTAAATAATCGCATTACGAATTTCCATAATAGCATGTTGTTTTGTTGAACGTAACCATAAGTGACGGTGGTCCATTAAGAAGTCAGTACCATGCTCTTTTGGAGTAATTGGGTATTCATGACTCTCACCGATTAACTCGATGTCTTTTACTAATAACTCATATCCTAATTTAGAACGAGTATCTTCTTGTACAACACCTGTTACGAATACAGAACTTTCTTGAGTTAATCCTTTTGCTAATTCAAAAGTTTCTTCACTTACGTCCGCTTTCACTACAATTCCTTGGAAATAAGCTTTCCCATCACGCAATTGTAAGAATGCGATTTTTCCGCTAGAACGTTTATTGGTAACCCAAGCACCAATTTTAACGGATTGTCCAACGTAATCTTTTGCTTGATTCATTGTTATAGTTTTCAAAATATCCCTCTTCCTTTACAAATATGATTCAATAAATTCTTTAATACGATTTGCTGCTTCTCTTAACTCTTCTTCACTACTAGCGCAGCTAAGCCTTAGAAAGCCATTGCATCCAAAATTTTCCCCAGACACGGTAGCCACTCCAGCTTCTTCCAAGAGTTTTAAGGCAAATTCTTCTGATGATGCAACACCAACAATATGCATGGCTGTTTTTATATTTGCAAACAAATAGAAAGCACCTTTAGGCTTTTCACACTTGATTCCTTGAATTTCGTTCAGAAGTTGATGAAACAAGTCAATCCTTAATTGAAATTTTTCACGCATCTGCGACTTAACGACTTCCATATCTTCATCAAAAGCACGAATAGCCGCATATTGAGTAACCGCAGCAGGATTGCTAGTCGTATGGCTAGTAAGGTCATTTAAAGCTCTTATAACTTTTTGAGGACCAAAGACATACCCCAAACGCCAACCTGTCATTGCTACCGATTTCGATAAACCATTTACAACAAGTGTGTTATCAAAAATCTCCTTCGATAAGCTGGCCATACTAATTGAATCTTCACCATACACTAATTCATAATAAATTTCATCTGCTATTACAAAAATGTTGTGTTCTAAGGCCCAATTTCCAATTGCAAGTAGCTCGTCTTTTGTATAAAGGAGCCCAGATGGATTCGATGGTGCATTTAATAATAAGAGTTTTGTCTTTTCAGTCACATATTCATTTAGTAAATCAATCGTTACTTTAAATGAATTCTTTTCTTTAGTTTCGATATATACTGGGACACCTTCTGCCAATTGAACTTGCTCAGCGTAACTAACCCAATAAGGGATTGGAATTAATACTTCATCTCCAGCATCTACTAAAGTCATGAAAACTGAATACAAAGCAAATTTTGCTCCTGGAAAAGTAGCTACTTGATTCTTTTCTAAACGTATTCCATCTCTTCGATAATGATAATCACAAATCGCTTGGCGTAAAGAATCTATTCCTAACGCAGGTGTATAGTAATCCGTTTCATGGCTTTTTAAAGCGGTAATGGCTGCATCTGTGATTTGTTCTGGAGTATTAAAATCTGGTTCTCCGATTGAAAGACTAATAACCTTCCGACCTTTCTCCTTTAATTCTCTGGCCTTTTGAGTCATTGCTAAAGTCCCTGACGGTAAGATTCTTGATACTCTACTTGAAATTTTTACCATAAATCACCAATTTCTATATATTCTCAATATCTTTAATCCATTGTCCATTCTGAGCCGAAATATAGTAGTAACCAATTCTTTTATTATTCATTCTATAATTCACTTCCCATACTGGTTCTCCGTTCAAAATACCCATTCTCGCTTCTAAAACCTCGACATCTGGTTTCGCTTGAGCTGTAATGGAACGTGCCTCTTCTTCGTTCACTACTGCAGACTGCTGAAGAATCGTCACTTCTCCACCTTCTTCAGAAGTAATCGCATAAATTGCTTTTCCTTCAGTGTCTTCACCCATAATCGTGTAGTAAGATTTGTCATTATTAAACCAGTAAAAACTTAGTTACCTTTGAAAACTCCACTTTTGGAGCCATCAATGTTAATGCTTCATTACGTTTTTTTATTTTTGGATCAACACTCGTTAAAAAGATTTGTGCACCAGCTAAAAATAATAGAAATAAAGTGAGTAATAGAATAAACATTGATTTTCTCTTTTCATCAATTTCTCTCCTCAACTCAAACTTTCATAGATAAAGGTATTATACGCTATTCTAAGCAAAAATACCAACATCCCCTTATAAAATAATCCCAAACTTAGTTAATCTTTATTTTTATGTGAGCACTATTCAAACATTTTTGAAAGTCTTTTCGATAACTATTGCACTTTCTGGGAAATATTTTTTTACTTTCTCTGAATACTTGCTAATAGAGGCTCGTACATCTAAAATCCATATTTCTGCATTCTTTTGTGTTGGACGACTAAATCGACCCAATCCTTGATAAAGTTGAAGAAGCATCATTTTAATCGAATATTGAGCAAAATAGGAACGATTCTGTTCTTTCATCTCCAATTGAACAATTTTCTGATGGGTTGTTACTGGATTTGGAAATGGTAATTTAGTAATTACTAAAGAGTTTATGGAAACTCCACCACTATCAAAGCCTTCCCAGAAACTGTATACTCCTAATAAAATGGAATCACTCTTTTCTTGGAATCTTCTTTGAATTTTCCGTCCTAATTGAGATCCTTTTTGTGCTAGTAATTCAATATGATTCCTTTTACAATAATTAACCATCAATTCTTCTACTGCCATCAATGCCTCTATAGAATGCATTAAAACTAACATTCTTCCCCCATTACGTTCGTAAATTTGTTGAATACAATATGCGATTTGTTCATGATATTGGTTACTTGAAGCTGCAGTAACAGAAACTAAGTCATTTGGAATAAAAATATGGTGGGCGTGCGAATTCACTTTGGAGTCCATAATTGTAAGGTTCTCTTGTGCCTTTAAATCGTAAAAATAAAGGAGTAAAAGTTGGAATTGTTGCAGAAATCCCTATTAACTTTTTAATTGTTTTCTTAAAATGATTAAAAACATGAGTAACTGAGTCAACTCTCAGTACTTCTATCATTTCCTGCCCATATTGGTCTTTTCTTTCAATGACAAAATACGAATGATTGGACTCTTGGAATTTGAGCAAGGAATCCTTCATTTCTTGTAATAATTGAATGCTATTCTCAAATAAACTTGTCTTTTCCTGAATTTTCTTGAAGATAATTCATTAACTGAATAATGGACTTTGTGAACGCTCGAATCATTTCATGATGAATCGTTTCAATCCATTCTTCATTTGTAAAAACAATAGATTCCTTCAAAGAATTTCCTCTATTCAATTCTTCAAACCAAGTTTCGTATAAGTCACAAATTTCTAAAAGTTTGCGGTTTATTGTTCTGGACAAATGCTCCTCATCTTTCGAAAAATTTGTCATCGAATTTAGATAGTAATCACTCCATAATTGTTGTAATAAGAACAAATTCGAGAATTTAATCGATACGGTTCCGTATTGTTCCAGTGAATGTTCAAACTGTTGCACTTCGTCTAAAAGAACAATTGGTTTCGTCTGATATGACATTGTAGACGCATAATGAATTAAAAACGCATGATTTGTTACGACAATATTACTTTTTTGAACAGATTGAACAGCTTTAGTCCAATATAAACTTTCCTTTTTGGAATTCTCTTTCACACAAATATCTTTCCAAAGAGATGATTGGTATAGCACTTGATTACATTCTGATAAATCTCCTGTTTCTGTTTCAGTGATCCAAACAACTAAGCCCATAACTGACAAACTGACTCTTGGACTCTTGTCATTTTTTAACTGACTAATTTTGTAAGAGAAAGCTTCTAAATCAATATAATTTCTTTGTCCCTTTATTGAAACAATAGGATTTTTTATCTTTAAGGCACTTACTATTGGAAGTACACTATCTTCATACAATTGTTGCTGGAGTAATAAATTTGACGTAACAATCCAAATAGGATTTTGATTTGTGGCCTTTTCAAGAGCTGCAAGAAGATAAGCATATGTTTTTTTCCAGAGCCTGGCGGTGCTTCTATAAAATGAATGGGCTCCTCTTCTTCTAATGTTTCAAGAATTTTTTTAATAATTTTTCTTTGAGAATCATTATCTTTTAAAAATTGATTTTCAACTAATTTACTATAGGCATTCATGCAGAAACTTTACTAGTTGTTGGAAAACTTTTTTTCTTCAAAAAACCTTTTTCGACACTACAAAACCATTTTCAATTAAATAATTATTACTATCTTTCCCTTTAGCAATACTGAAGGCATCCTTAAAAATAGCTCCCGTATCCCCAATAAGTTCATTCGAAAATTCAACTAATTGTTCAAGCGTTACCTTAGAAAAACTACGAATTTTCTCTTGAAGTATTAAAAATAATTGGGCAGTTGCCCGAGCGTCACTTCCAGCTGTATGAACTTGAGTATGAGGAATTTTTAACATATTTGTTAAATCACTTAAACGATAACTGATAGCTGAAGGATAACAAATTTGAGCCAATTGAACAGTATCTATAAAAGGAACTTCTAGTTCAATCCCTAGAGCCTCTTTTAAAGCAGTGATGATAAAAGGCCCGTCAAATCCAACATTATGAGCTACAAGAGTTCGACCTTCTAACAGATTGTAAATATTCATTGCCACTTCATCAAAATAAGGTGCTTTTTCAACATCAGCATTTGTTACACCCGTTAATAACTGTATTTCAAAGGGAATACTCTGCTCCGGATTTATGTTTAAAGTAATATGTTCAACGATTTTATGATCAGTGATCAAGGTACACCCAAATTGGAAAATACGGTCCCCTTGTTCGTACTTAGGTCCCGTTGTTTCTAAATCGATGACGGCATATTTCCTATGCATTCGCAATCCCCCTTTCTTCGTATTCTCATCTATATTAGTGTACTAACTTCTTTAAAGGGTTGCAACCAACAAAATACACATTCGCCGACTATCGTTTATTTTTTATCAAAAAAAAGAAGCTAGAAAGCACCTCTAGCTTCTTTTCAATTATTTATTTTAAACAGTTTTACCTTTATCTACCACTACTTGTACTTCTTCAGTTCCTGTAAGAACAGTATGCTGTTTGACAACTACACCTTTATCGGCAATTACATAATCCAGATGAGAACCTGTTTTTATAACCGCATCCGATAAAATGATACTATTTCGTACAACCGCGCCTTCTTCTACGACTACATCACGGAAGATTATACTATTTTCAACAGTTCCGTTAATTTTTGATCCATCACCAAGTATAGATCCTTTTACATCAGCGTTTTTACCATAAATAGTAGGCACTGTATCTTGTACACGTGTAATTATATCCGTTCCAGATAGAAATACATCCTTAAGATTATCAAAATCTAACATATCCATATTTAAATCATAATAATCTTTGATATTATTAACAACCTTCAAATAACCTTTAATTTGATATGCAAACACACGTAAAGTTTCTAAATTTTTGCAATATAGTCTCTAAGAATATCTTCCCATCCTAGAGTTAATCCCTTCTTAACAATGCCATTGAAAAGTTCCTTGGTCAAAATGTAAATTTTTACTTGAGTAGCACAAATATTATCTGATCCATCAAAATGATAAAGAGACTCATATACTTTATGATTTTCATCAAAAATGATTTGTGATTCACCAACATTAGGCTTTCTATAAGTATAAGCAACCGTGATATCAGAACCCGTATCTAAGTGGTATTGGAACATTTCTTTAAAATCAATATTTCCAATAATATTGGTATCCGCTAAAATAACAAATTCTTCATCTAAACTTTGTGTATAAACCATCGTGTTAGCTAAAGCCTCAATTTTATTTTGAGGAATTCGCGTCGATAAATAATTAGACATAGGAGTAATAAATTTTAGTCCACGATTTTTTCGGTTCAAATCCCAATCCTTACCATGAGACATATGATCTAATAAAGATTTATAGTTATGGTTGGTAAGGACTGCAATATTATCAATGTTGGCATGCACAAGAGAAGAAATCATAAAGTCAACCATACGATAGCGAGAGATTACTGGCAATGCAGCTGCTGTACGATTTCGAACTAATCCTTGTAAATCATCATTTCTATAATTATCTGCAAATAGTACACAAAACGCTTTAATCATATTAGTTACCTCCAACTTTTGTATCTTCTGTAACAATCTCATCTTTACCAATTACGGTAATCATATCTTGACCAAGTTCCACTTCAGAATGCCCTACTGTTACTCCAGATTTTACAACAGTTCCTTCGGCAATAATTGAATTAATAACTGTTGCTCCTTCTTCTATTACAGCATTTTGCATAATAATACTTCCTTGAACTTTAGCATTCTTTTCAATGGATACTCCAGAAGAAACAATAGATTCATGAACGGTTCCTAACACAATCGTCCCATCTGAAATCATTGAATCTGTTACTTGAGCACTATCTCCAATAAATTGAGGTAGTTTCCCTTCATGTCGATAGTAAATTTTCCAAGTTTTATCAGAGATATTAAATTCATCTCTACGTTTAATTAAGTCCATATTGGCTTCCCAAAGACTCTCAATCGTACCAACGTCCTTCCAATAACCAGCAAAAAGGAAATGCAAAAATACGACGATTTTCCTCTAAGAGCATTGGAATAATATTTTTCCCAAAATCTTTTTCACTTTCAGGATTTTCCTCGTCACGAATTAAATACTCTTTGAGAACTTTCCAGTTAAAAATATAAATTCCCATTGAGGCTTTTGTTGAAATTGGATGTTCTGGTTTTTCAAGAAACTCAATGATTTGTAAGTCATCATTCGTATTCAAAATCCCAAAACGGCTCGCTTCTTCTAGTGGTACATTAATATGAGCTACTGTTAAGTCAGCTTCTTTTTCCTTATGGAAATCAAGCATCTTATTGTAATTCATTTTGTAAATATGATCCCCTGATAAAATTAAAACATACTCTGGATCATATTGTTCAATATATTTAATATTCTGATAAATGGCATTTGCAGTTCCTTTATACCATTCACCCGTTTTTCCAGCAGTATACGGAGGAAGAATCGTTAAACCTCCATCAACTCTGTCTAAATCCCATGGGTTACCATTCCCCATATAGGAATTAAGTTCTAGAGGCATAAACTGTGTAAGAACACCTACAGTGGAAATTCCTGAATTAGAACAGTTAGAAAGTGGAAAGTCAATAATTCGATATTTTCCACCAAATGGGACAGCTGGTTTGGCCATATCTTTCGTAAGAACTTGGAGACGTGTTCCTTGTCCACCAGCTAGTAGCATTGCAACAATTTCTTTTTTTCTTGCCATATGTTTATCCTCCGATTAATTATTATTAATAATATACAAAGTTGAAAACGGTGGTACATTTACCTCCAAAGTATAATCAAACTCTTTATGTGGTTGAGTTTTTGTGTGAAGAGCTCTATTGAGTAAGCCCACTTCCGTTATACTTTCTTGCATCAGAATTTAAAACAACCTTATAACTACCCCATTTAGAAACACCTAATTTATAATTTCTGATTAAGTTCCCTGAAAAATTAGAAATAACTAAAATTTCATCCGCAGATTCATTTATTCTAGAAAACGCGAAAACATTATTCCAAATATCTTGAACCTCATGCCACCTGAATCCTGACCATCCACCATCTAACTGCCATAATTCTGAATGTTTCTTATAAAAAGCATTCAAATCTTTCACATAACGATGAGTAGCATCGTGAATCGGATATTTTAGTAGGAACCAATCTAATTCTCTTTCTTCATTCCATTCAATAATTTGCGGAATTTCATTTCCCATAAAGTTTAATTTTTCCCGGATGTGCCATCATATATCCCATAAAAGGCACGGTAATTTTGCAAACTTATCTTCGTAAGATACCGGCGCTTTATCTACTAGAGATTTCTTTCCATGAACGACTTCATCATGAGAAATAGGTAAAATATAATTCTCAGTGAATGCGTACATCATAGAAAAAGTAAATTGATGATGAATTCCTCCTCTAAACAAAGGATCTGTTTCTAAGTAATCAAGGGAATCATTCATCCATCCCATATTCCATTTAAAGTGGAATCCTAAGCCTCCTTCTTCAACCGGTTTTGTTACCCCTTCATAAGAAGTAGACTCCTCAGCAATCATCATCACCCCTGGATAATGAGTTCTCACAAATTGATTCAGTTCTTTAATAAAATGAATCGCCTCAAGATTTTCAAAGCCACCGTATATATTTCTTGCTGACTCTTCTTCATTTCTACAGTAGTTATAAAATAACATCGAACTGACTGCATCAACTCTTAAGCCATCAATGTGAAACTTCTCAATCCAAAAAACAGCACTAGAGAATAGAAAAGATAGCACTTCTGACCTTCCATAATCAAAGACCCTTGTCCCCCAGCCTTTATGTTCTTGTTTTCGGGTGTCTCCATACTCGTAGCAAGGCGTTCCATCAAATTCATATAATCCGAAAGCGTCTTTGGTAAAATGACCCGGAACCCAATCTAAAATAACTCCTATATTGGCTTTGTGGCATTCATCCACAAAATACATAAAGTCTTCAGGAGTCCCAAATCTAGATGTTGCGGCAAAAAAGCCTGTCACTTGATATCCCCATGATTTATCATATGGATATTCCGTAATTGGAAGTAATTCGATATGGGTATAGTTCATCTCTTTTACATAGGGGATCAATTCATCCACTAATTCCCGGTAAGAGTATGATTCTCCATTCTCTTTTCTCTTAAAAGATCCTAATTCTACCTCATATATATTTAAAGCATTTTGATATGGAATATTTCTTTGTTCTATCCACTTTGAATCAGACCATGTGAATTCAGGAAATTCATATACTTTTGATGCCGTATTGGGTCTTGTTTCCGCATGTCTTGCATACGGATCAGCTTTCCAAAGAAAATCTCCGTTATAAGGAATGATGACATATTTATAAGCATCAAATTGCTTAATTCCTGGAATTGTTATTTCATAAATTCCATTATCATTTATTCGTTTCATAGCATATTTAGTAGGTTCCCAATTACAAAATTCACCAGTCACATAGACTTCTTTGGCATTAGGAGCCCATACTCGAAATGTACAACCTTCTTCAGTTAGAAAGTTACCCAAATAATCATAACTATGAAAGTTTCTGCCTTCATGAAATAAATACTCTGCCATTTCTTGCATTTGACAATCACTCCTTTTCAAATCGCTTTACTATACAGATAAGCGTTTTCAAGTTCTGGATAAAAAAATTAGAAAAATGTTACTAGTTGAACAATTTCTCTTTTTATAAATTATATCATATTTTTTTAATTTTTCCTATACTATTGTGTGAATTTTCATGTTATTTATTGTTGTATCTATAATATTTTTTTCAATTCTTCGTTTTTGTTATCACTTTTAGAAGTTTGTATTACAATGAAACTAGATTTATAAATAAAAAGGAGGTTACTAATGATTCAATATCACTCACTTATGAATAAGTATCCTGCTGGTGCAGTGACCAATGAACAATCTGTCTTTATACAAGTAAAAGTGACTAAAGACACTCCTCTTTCATCGTTACAATTGATTCTAAAAGAAGATTTTACTCAAAAAAATACATGTGTTACATCCAAGTCTATCTAAGATTGAAGCGGATGGGACACTATATACTTTTGAAATTTCTAAATTAGATACCGGTCTTTACTTCTACTACTTTGAGGTTCGATCAGAAATCGGGATGTATTTTTTAAGCAATAACAAATTTCAGGCAGTTCCTACACTCTACTTTGATGAAGTGAATTGCTGGCAATTAACTGTATATGATAAAGAATTCCACACTCCAAATTGGTTTAAAGGTGGAATTATGTATCAAATTTTCCCTGATCGTTTTAGAAAAAGTAACAAATATAAAGCCCCAATTGCTCGTAATGAAGAGGTTCGAATTAAACACTCTGATTGGAATGATAATCCCGATTCAGGAATCACTCATGAAAATTATAAAGCTCAAGATTTCTTCTTAGGAAATCTAAAGGGAATTGAAGAGGAACTAGAACACTTTAAAAAACTAAATGTTAATTGTATTTATTTGAATCCAATTATGGAAAGTCCAGATAACCATCGGTATTCAACTGCTGACTATTTTAATGTCGATCCGTATTTGGGTACAAATGATGACTTTAAGGAGTTATGTGAGCTTTTCAAAAAGCATGGTATCCATATTATTCTAGATGGTGTATTCAGCCATACTGGTGATGATAGTATTTACTTTAATAAACAAGGTCACTATGAAAGTAATGGTGCCTTTAATTCAATCAATTCTCCATATTATTCATGGTTTAATTTCATGCACTACCCTGATACCTATCATTCATGGTGGGGATTTTCCAACCTTCCTACCGTTAATAAGTTAAACAAATCTTATATGGATTTTATCAATAATCCAAGCGATGGGGTTCTCCCATTTTGGCAACATTTAGGAATTTCTGGTTGGCGATTAGACGTGGCAGATGAATTTCCTGACGAGTTTTTAGATGAACTTCGGACAACAGTAAAGAAAACCGATTCTGAAGCACTTATTATTGGAGAAGTATGGGAAGATGCGACAACTAAAGTAGCTTATGATTGTCGTAGAAAGTATTTCCTTGGAGAACAATTAGATAGTGTAATGAATTATCCTTGGAAAAATGCAATTATAGAGTTTATAAAAACCAAAGATGCTTCAGCATTAAAATATGCTCTTGAAGAAATCATTGACCATTATCCAAAACCTGCTTTAGAAGTATTAATGAACTTATTAGATAGCCATGATACTGAACGCATCTTAACATCTCTTGGTTTTAATAATACTGAGGATGTACCTCTCCACGAACGACCTACTTTAGAGTTATCTGGAGATATGCTAGAAGATGCTATTAGGAAACTAAAAGTAGCAAGTTTTATCCAATTCACGATTCCTGGTGTTCCATCTATTTATTATGGAGACGAGATTGGAATGCAAGGATTTAGAGACCCATACAATCGTAAAACTTTTGATAAAACAAAAATGAATCAAGAGATTTTTGAACATTATTTGTCTCTAACAAAAATTTAGAAATGATTATAAAGAAGAGTTCAAAGGAGATTTTTAAAGTTATTTACTGTCAAGATGGTTGTTTAATTTACCAAAGAGAATCTCTTATTTGTGCCGTAAATATCAACAACCATTCTCACTTCGTAGAAGGATTACATGGTAAACAATTATTTTCTAGCACTCCTACACGTAACCATCCTAAAGGATTAATCATTCCATCTGTTGGGTTTTGCAGTTTATAAAATCAAAATAAAAAGATTATCACGGTTGTGATAATCTTTTTTTATTATACCTTCTACCTTTTTATATGCCATATATCTTTTGCATACTCTTCCACAGAACGATCCGCTGAAAATATTCCTGCATTTGCAATATTTGCAAGACTCATCTTCATCCATTGATTGGAATCATTATAGGCTTTTTCAATACGTTCTTGTGCTTCAACATAGCTATCAAAATCTGCAAGACACATATAATGATCTTGAGTTAATAAATAATCCACGATGAAGTTGAAATTCATTCCACCAACCGTCATTGTACGGATGAAATCAAGAACTGTCTTAATCTTAGGTGAATTATTGTAGTATTCCCAAGGCTTGTAGCCTTTTGCATATAACGCTTCTACTTCTTCTGTTTCTAAACCGAAGATGACGATATTGTCTTCTCCTACAGCTTCGTAAATTTCAACGTTCGCTCCGTCCATTGTACCAAGAGTCACTGCACCATTTAACATTAATTTCATATTACCTGTACCACTAGCTTCTTTACCTGCTTGAGAAATTTGTTCACTGACATCCGCAGCTGGCAAAATGATTTCTGCTAACGTTACTTTGTAGTCTGGAATAAATACTACCTTAATATATTCACGCACTAATTCGTCACTTTCAATCATTTGAGAAATCGAGTGAATGAATTTAATAATGTTTTTCGCCATTTGATATCCTGAAGAAGCTTTCGCAGCAAAGATAAATGTGCGTGGTGTCGGACGTAATCCGCTGTATTTAATCTCATGGTAAAGATACACAATGTGCAAAGCATTTAATAATTGACGTTTGTATTCATGTAATCTCTTCACCTGTACGTCAAAGATTGAATGAGGATTTACTGAAATCGCAAGAGTTTCACGAATATAGTCTGCTAACTGCTCTTTTTTCTTTAGTTTAATTTCTCTAAGTGCTTCTAAAACATTTTCGTCATCCTTATAGGCATTCAATTTAGAAATGCCAGAAAGATCTTTAATAAAATCATTTCCAATTAATTGTTCTAAATAAGAGGCTAGCTCCGGATTGGCTTGTCCTAACCAACGTCGATGAGCTATACCATTCGTCACATTTCCAAATTTTCCTGGATATAATTCGTTGAATGCTTTAAAAGTATCACGAACAAGAATATCACTATGCAGTTTTGATACCCCATTCACATAATGACTACCCACAATTGAAAGATTTGCCATCTTAATCATATCGTCATAAATAATCGCTGTATCCCTTAAGGTATATTCTTTTCCTTGTTCCATTACCCATAAACAGAATCGTCTATTAATTTCTTCAATAATAGAATAAATACGAGGAAGAATTGGTTGGAATAATGAAACTGCCCATTTTTCCAAAGCTTCTGCCATAATCGTGTGATTTGTATATGCAAATGTTTTTGTTGTAATTTGCCAAGCTTTATCCCAATCATAGCCATATTCATCAACTAATAAGCGCATTAATTCAGCAACACCCATTGCAGGATGGGTATCGTTAATATGAAGCGCAACGTGTTCAGAAAAGTTTTCTAATGTACCAAATTCATGGTAATGGTTCTTCACTAATTGTTGTAATGAAGCACTAATAAAGAAGTATTGTTGTTTAATTCGTAACTCTTTACCCTCGTTAGTAACGTCGGCTGGATATAATAATTTAGAAATAGAAGACGCAATTGCTTCAGCCTCTGATGATTTAGTATATTCACCACGTTCAAACAGCTTCATGTTGAAGCCAGTTTTGGCTTTTGCTTCCCATAGACGTAGTGTATTTACTGCAGAAGCGTCATATCCTGAAATCAATAAATCATAAGGTTCTGCTTGGATAGAGGTGTAATTTTTATGGATTACTTTTAAACCCGTATCTGTCATCACTTGTTCTAATTCCCCATAGAAACGGACCTCTACTTCTTCATCATGACGGTAAACTAGTCCATACTTTCCTAAATCTAACCATTGATCTGGAAACTCTTGTTGCCAACCATTAGTAATAACTTGCTTAAAGATACCATATTCATAGAGAATAGAAAATCCTGTTACTGGATACTCATTACTTGTTAATGCATCTAAATAACAAGCAGCAAGTCTTCCAAGACCACCATTTCCAAGTCCTGGGTCTGGTTCCATATTATAGATTTCATTTAATGAAAAGTTATTTTCTTTCAAATAATCTTTTGCTTCTGATTCAAGTCCTAAATTAAACAAATTATTTCGCAAAGTACGTCCAACTAAAAATTCCATCGACATATAATAGGCACGTTTCTGACGAGTTTGTTTTAAAGTTTGTTCATAACTAAATTTCTTTTCCATTAAAATATCTCGAACAGATCTCATTAATGCTTCATAGACTTGACGCTTGCTTGCGTTCGAAATAGTGACCCCAAATTGATTTTTCAACGAATTATCAACACGACTTACTAAGCTCTTATCAACCATTTATTTTCCTCTTTCTTCTTACAGCACTTCATGATACAACGACAAATATTGTTTAGCAGATTTTTCCCAGCTAACATCTTTATTGAGATTATTTTGGATAATTTGATTCCATTCACCAGGTGATTGATAGAAACAAGTTACTGCACGATAAATTGCATCCATCATATCTCCCGATTGGAAACTTTCAAACGTGAATCCATTTCCTTCTACTCCAGTAAAAGGAATTACGGTGTCTCGCAATCCACCTACACGATGTACCACAGGGACTGTACCATATCTCATTGAGATTAATTGTGACAAACCACAAGGCTCGGTTTTAGAAGGCATTAGGAAAATATCGCTGGAAGCATATATTTTTGCGGACATTTCATTAGAAAATAGAAGAATGCTGCGAACTCGATCATGGCGATAATTTTCTAGAGAACGTAAAGCACTCTCATAATGAGCATCTCCGGTTCCTAACACAACTAACTGTGCTCCAGTTCTTAAAATATCCTCGCTAGCCTGTAATAGCAAATCAATTCCTTTTTGATGAGTTAATCTTGTAACCATACCAACTAATGGAATATCCTCACTCACTTCTAATCCTAACTCTTTCTGAAGTTCTAATTTATTCTTTACTTTATCTTCAAAAAGTATGGATATCATAGTTAATAGGAATAATCGGATCTGTTTTTAGGATTAAATTTTTTTCAATGTCAATTCCATTTAAAAATCCCTTTTTAATTTTCCTTGTTCAACAATTAAAATTTTATCTAATCCGTAAGAAAAAAATAAGGATCTAAAATCTCACGAGCGTAGGTTTCGCTAACAGTATTGATACGATCCGCAAGTTGAATAGCACCTTTTAATAAATTCAAATCACCATTATAAATTAACGCATCAAAATATTTATTATCTAGCCCAAATAGATTTCCCATTTCATACGGGTTAAATCGTCCTTGAAACTCAATATTATGAATCGAAAGAACGCTTTTCATATTTTTGTAGAAATCTGCTTCTCTACTCTTCAACACATCTAAATAAATGACAGAAAGAGCTGTATGCCAATCGTTTACGTTAACAATGTCTGGTTTAAAGTCAACACCAGGTAAAATCTCAAGAGCTGCTTTGGAAAAGAAAGCAAATCTCTCACCGTCATCGGCTTGTCCATAAATACTCTCTCTCTTAAAGTACTGTTCATTATCAATAAAATAAAAAGGAACACCGTCAACTACAGTTTCAAATATTCCACAATATAAGTGTCTCCAACCTAAATCAACAAACTGATATCCTCTATATTTTAATCCAAATCGTTCACGATCAATACTAGAATATAGGGGCAATACTACTCGAGCATCTATTCCCAGTTCACGAAGCGCCTTCGGTAGAGAGCCAATAACATCTCCTAAACCTCCAACTTTCACGAAAGGAGCTGCCTCAGCTGCAATAAAACATACTTTCATACTCTCTCTCCTTTAAATTATTCTGGCTTCATTATACCTTTAAAATTTGAAAAGAACTAGCCTCTTATATAAAAATTTTTGATATAAAAAAGTCTAAGACAAAATAGTCTTAGACTTTCTAAATTCATTAAATTTCAGGATAGATATCTTCTACAGATTTTTCAGGATCAATTACAATAAATAAGTTTCCGTGAGATCCAATAGCTGAACTTTGGAATTTGTTGTCATTTCCATCTTCATCCACAGGGCTGTATGGGAAATAAACGCGGTCAGTTTCAACAACTACATCTGATTTTGGATGATTTCCATCTAAATACAAAATATCCATTAATTCAATATCGCTATATTTTTTTAACACGTTCGAACATACCTAATTCTAATCCACCTAAGTTAATGTCTTCAGACATTACGTGGTCAACTTCTAGTAAAATTTCAATACGTAATGATTCACATGGGTGAATTTCTTGGAATTCTCCACCGTTAATACGTCCAAATGAAGTTGTAACTTTTTTAATCCATAAGTCACCAATCAAACGGCGATTAATCGTCCATGTTTCTCCATTTCTAAATACAAATCGTAAACCTGACATAACCTTTTTCATATAGGGTCACTCCTTAAAATAATATTGCTTACAAGATTAATTTTACCATTGAAACGCCTTTCATTCAAGACTTAATACTAATAAATGAAAAATGAAATTGATTTCATAGCATTAATTTTTCGAGAAAAATGGTTCCTTATCCAATCAACAATTTCATGGTTTTCATTTTTTTAATTTATTAGAAGTATGGCCTTCTCAACTGCTTGAAGAACTTTCCCTATCTTTGGCCCCATTTTTCAAGCTTTTAATGCTTCTTTTACACCAAATCCATCTATCTGAATATCTTGCATAGAATGAATAGGTAGAGTTTTATACACTTGAGTTAAGAAATTATGATTTTCAGTTCTACCAAGTCCAGGGAGTAATCCTTCAATTTCAATAGCAATCCTTTCTGAACATTCGTATGCCATGAATGAATCCCACTCTTTATCTAAACGCTTAAGAAACGATTGATATCCTATCAACGTCTCAGAAATTTGCTCATTTGAAGATTTCCAATTTTTTAATACTCTCTTTAATTCCGACACACTTAATTGATTGTAAAATGCAAATAAAACCCAAGCTTGTAGAATCGACATAGAACTCATTGGAAACTCTCCAATTCTTTTCAATGTTTCTCTAGAATTTTCAAAATCCGGACATGATTGATACAAATCTGATTCGATAAATGCAAGAAACGCATTGTTACGATGCAAACTAACAATCATTTTCTCAAATTCTACCTTCATTCGCTCCACCGCAACACGTTCTAAATTACTTTTCAGAACACGAATGGCATTAAACGTCTTCGATTCTATTGTAAAACCTAATTGACCTGCAAATCGTATAGCTCTCATCATTCGAAGCGCATCCTCATTAAAACGCTCCATAGGATTTCCAACACATCGAATGATAGAGTTTTCCAAGTCTTTAAGTCCATCAAAATAATCGACAATTTCTTCTTGATCATTAATAGCTAATGCATTAATAGTAAAGTCTCGTCTCATTAAGTCTTCTTCAAGACTTCTAACAAAGGTAACAGAATCCGGATGTCTAAAATCTTGATAAGTCCCTTCCGTTCTAAAGGTGGTAACCTCATAACTTTCTTGATGATAAATGACTAGTACTGTACCATGTTCAATACCTACATCTACCGTATGGGAAAATAAAGATTTCACTTCTTCTGGTGTGGCACCTGTTGCTATATCTACATCAGAAATCTCTTTACCCAACACTAAATCTCGAACTGACCCTCCAACAAATACGGCTTCATGTCCAGCCTTCTTTAAGGTTTGTAAAACAGGTAAAGCTGCAACAAAAAGTGGAACCGATAGAATGTCAATTTTTCGATTAAATTTATTCATTTTCTAACTCCTTTAATCGATTTGTTAATTGCATAAAGAGTTCTGAGTCCATTTTTTCAAGTGCTTCATTGATTTCTAGTTTTAACTGCGAGATTTGAACTTCCTTTTGAATGGTTTGTAGTTCTTCTGTTACAGAATCTATTTCATCAAGTTCTGAAATGAAATACGGATTCTTTTCTAACACACCAAAACTTACCATACTTTTATATGCATTTGGAAAATCAAGTTCAACGAAACAATCTTCTTTCCAATGAAGACGCATATCATGAAAAGCAACTTCTGGATTATCAAAAGAGGTCCCTTCTTTAAAAAATAAGAAGGATTCTTGAGCAGGTTTAATCGTTGAAAACAACATTCCTTTTGGAGTTGATTCTACATGTTCAACAAAATGGATTTGTTTCAATAATAATTCATGGTTTAAAAGATAATTCAAAATCCAAAGGGATTCTCTTCTTTTTAAAGAATGGTTCGAAATAAACCACGAAATAAACTTTTTCTTGGTTTCTAAACTTGGGTTAAACATTATACCACTCCTATTCTTCAAAAAAATAAATGAATAACGAATAAACTCTGGATTAAACGGATCTAATTTCAAAGCTTCTTGTAAAGCTACTTTTGCTTGTTCCTTTCTTCCTTCTTCAATCATAAATCGAATGTAATCTTCATAGAATTCTAAGGAACTTTCCCCTGCTTCATAAGCTTTTTGATAGTTCGTAAATGCTTCACTGTACTCTTCCATTGCTTCATAAGTTTTCGCAAACAAGTAAAGAATAACTGCATCTTCTTTTGTTTCTATACTCTCAAGAAATGCAATACTTTCCTCATATTCTTCTTCATCATTCAATGCTTCAACATAGCTTGTCACATTGAGAATTGAATCATTATTTAAGTTTACGGCTTCTTTTAATTCAAGTAATCCTTCCTGTTGATTCCCTGTTGCAATTTCAATTTGTCCAAGAATGCGATGAGCTTCATCGTTCAATTCATCAAAAGCAATCCATTTCTTAGCATAGGATTTTGCTTCCTCATCACGTTTTAAGATTAAGAGACATTGAATTACGTTTAGTGTCACTTCACTATTTTCAGGTTCACGTTCTAGAAGTTCCATATAGTACTCGAAAGATTTTTCGTAGTTGCCCTCAATAGACTCATACGAAGCCATTTGAGTGAGTAAATCACTTGAGAGTCCGTCAATACTCTCATCACCAATAAATTGCTCTAGTGGCTCTTTATTCCCCATTCTCAAAGTTGCTTCAACGTATAATTCTTGTGCACGTTCTTCTTCCCCAGTTTCCTCAGTATTTTGTTTTAAGAAACGCTCTAAAAAGAATGCACTACGTTCGAAACTCCCCGCTTCAAATAATAATGTTCCAAGGTAAAAATCAATAATCGCTTCATCTGGATCCAAGTCTTTTGCTTTTAGGAGTTTCTTCTCTGCTAAATCAAAGTCCCCTTCTTCACGATATGCTTCTGATTGTACCACCAATACACTTGGATAGTCTGGATTTGTTTCTGGAATATCATACAGAATCGATAACGCTTGGTCTGTTTCACCTTCAGCAACTAAAATTTCAGCTAGTAAAATCGTCCAAATCGCTTCATCTGGTTCAACTTCTGTAAGTCGTAACAGAGCTCGTTTTGCTTCTTCATAGAACCCGATGGATACAGAATATGTTGCCAAGTCAGCCATCTCTTGAAGGTCATTTTCTGGGTCAAAATGATCAAAAAATCGATGATAAGATTCATATACTTTTTCAATATCTTGTTCTTCTAAAGCTTGTTGTATGTCTTTAATTACTGTAGTCATAAATTCTCCTTGATATAATAAAAACTATTAATAAATATGTATATAATAAAAAAATGGCATTATATAGAGATATCTCTAATATAACACCATTTAAAACTTCTTGCTAAGAAAATAGTTCAATTGAATTATTTTTTAACTGCATCTTTAAGAGCTTTACCAGCTTTGAATGCTGGAACTTTAGAAGCTTTGATTTTAATTTCTTTACCTGTTTGAGGGTTACGTCCTTTACGAGCAGCGCGTTCGCGAACTTCAAAGTTACCAAATCCGATAACTTGAACTTTTTCACCTGCTTTTAAAAGCCTCTTGAATTGTTTCGAATAAAGCTTCAACTGTTGCTGAAACATCTTTCTTTGTTAATTGCGTTTTTTTAGCAACGCGATCTACTAATTCTGCTTTGTTAGCCATTTTAGTTTCACCTCCATCAAATAAGAATTTCTATCAGATTTTGTTGAGTGGTCCAACTAATCTGGAAATCTAAATAGTTTTGATTTCTTCTAAAGTATAACATTCTAAGAGAATAGTTTCAATGGTTTATATCGTCTTTTATAAGATAGATATGATTTTTTTTACTTTCTTTGACGGGTAATCATATGGATTGGAGTCCCTTCAAAACCGAAAGCAGAACGAATTCTATTTTCTAAGAACCGCTCGTATGAAAAATGCATCAATTCTACATCGTTAACAAAAGTAACAAACGTAGGTGGTTGAATCGCTACTTGTGTCATATAGTAAATTTTCAATCTGTTTCCTTTATCCGTTGGAGTTGGGTTCATGGCAATAGCATCCATCAATACATCGTTCAGCACTGAAGATGAAATTCGACGTGAACGAACTTCATGAATTTCTTTTAGGATTGGTGGGATTTTTGAGAGACGTTGTTTCGTTTTTGCAGATACAAAGATAATCGGAGCGTATGATAAATATAGGAATTCTTGACGAATCTTGTCCTCAAACTCTTTATACGTTGAATTATCTTTTTCAAGAGTATCCCATTTATTCACTAAAATAACGACACCTTTACCGGCTTCATGAGCGTATCCAGCAATCTTCTTATCTTGTTCTTGAATTCCTTCTTCGGCATTCAAGACCACACAAACAATATCGCTTCGTTCAATCGCTCTTAAGGCACGAAGAACACTATATTTTTCAGTGGATTCAAAGACACGACCTTTCTTACGAATACCGGCAGTATCAATCATCTTGAAGACAGTACCTTCTTCGTCTTCGAAAGTTGTATCAATGGCATCACGTGTCGTTCCTGCAACGTTCGATACAATTACACGCTCTTCACCAAGCATCGCATTCACTAAACTCGATTTCCCTACGTTTGGACGTCCGACGAAACTAAACTTGATTACATCTTTATCCTCTTCGTCTCCTTTATCTTCAGGGAAAGCTTTAACAGCTGCATCTAATAAATCACCAAGACCTAAACCATGACTTCCTGAGATTGGAAATGGCTCGCCGAATCCTAACGCATAGAAATCAAAAATTTCTGAACGTAATTCTGGGTTATCCACTTTATTAACAGCAAGTAAAACTGGTTTATTTGTACGATAGAGTAATTTTGCAATGTGTTCGTCAGTCGTTGTCACGCCCTCTTTCACACTTGTAAGGAAGATAATCACATCTGCTTCTTCCATCGCAATCTCTGCTTGCATACGGATGTTTGACATAAACGGTTCATCCGTAATATCAATTCCACCTGTATCAATAATATTAAATGAGTGACCTAACCACTCACCTTCAGAATAGATACGGTCACGAGTGACACCGGCAATATCTTCTACGATAGAGATACGTTCACCGACAATACGGTTAAAAATTGTAGACTTCCCAACATTTGGTCTTCCTACAACGGCAATAACTGGTGTTGACATACTATTCCTCCTTTTTCTCTAATTCTATCATAAAAATAGTCTGGAACCAGTCCAGACTATTTCCACTTAACTTTTATATGAATGTTATTCTTCAACTTTAAGTTCAGAAAGTTGATCACCTAAACGATCTGCTAAAGAGAATGAAACATCTTCTTCAGGTAATTCGTAGGTTTCTTCAACCACTTCTTCAACTTCTTCTTTTTCAGGTTTTGGAGCTTCTTGTAAAGCTTTAATACTTAAAGAAATACGTTGTTGTTCTGGATGAACTTCAAGAACTTTCACTTGAACTTCTTGACCTTCTTTAAGAACTTCGTGTGGTGTTGCAATATGTTGGTGAGCGATTTGAGAGATGTGAACTAACCCTTCTACTCCAGGGAATAATTCAACGAATGCTCCGAAAGTAGTTAGACGTTTTACTAAACCATCTAATACTGAACCAACTGCAGCACGTTCTTCAATGTTATCCCATGGTCCTGCTAATGTATCTTTGATTGATAATGATACACGTCCGCTTTCAGGATCTACAGAAATAACTTTTGCTTGAACTTCTTGGCCAACTTCCAATTTGTCGCTTGCTTTTGCAACATGTTCGTGAGAGATTTGTGAAATATGAACTAATCCGTCCACTCCACCTAAGTCGATAAACGCACCGAAGTTTGTTAATCGAGCAACTTTACCAGTCACTACAGAACCTTCTTGAATTGATTCAAATACAGCTGCACGCTTAGCTGCTTTTTCAGCTGCAACTAAGTTTTTACGTGATAAGATTAAACGATTTTCGCTTGGTTCGATTTCAACGATTTCAAAAGCTAATGTTTGGCCTTTGAATTGAGCTAAGTTATCAACATAGTGGTCTGATACCATAGAAGCTGGTACGAAAGCACGAACTCCTGCATCTACTACTAAACCACCTTTAACAGCATCCACAACTGGAGCTTCGATAATTTCTTTATTATCAAATTTAGCTTGAATTTCTTCCCAAACTTTACGTGCATCTACACGTTTTTTAGAAAGTAAGAAACTTCCATTTTCTTTATCTTTGATTTGTTTGATGACTACTAAATCAACGACATCTCCTACTGATAAAACGTCTTCTACACGTTCCACTGGTGATGTTGATAATTCATTGAAAGGAATAACCCCTTCAACACCTCCACCGATAATTCCGACGATGGCTTGTTTATCTTGTAGAGTTAATACTTCACCTTGTACTAAATCTCCGATTTGAATATCTTTAACGATATCTAGCGCATCTTGCATTGTTTGTAATTCTGACATGTGACTTCCTCCTAGCGCGACAATTCATACGAACGCAAAGTTTACTTTTTGTGTAAAATCAAACTTTTTATCCATTTACAATCATACCACTAAATGAAAACGAATTCTAGTGTTTTTTTGTAAAATCTGGTTAATTCGTTAACTTTTCTTGGATAAGATTCGTGATTTTAGAAACAACTTCTTGAATTGATAGGCTTGTCGTATCAATTTCAATCGCATCATCCGCTTTTTTCAAAGGAGACTCTTTACGAGTGCTGTCTAAATAGTCACGGTGAGCAATTTCTTCTTCTAGTTTTTCAAGAGATAATTCGATACCCTTCTCTTGGTTTTCTTTGAAACGGCGCAAAGCACGTTCTTTAACTGAAGCTACTAAGAAAATTTTCAATTCAGCATTTGGAAGTACTACAGTTCCAATATCCCGCCCATCCATAATAATGGAGTGATTTTCGGCAATTTCCCTTTGCATTTGAACAAGTTTTGCTCTTACTGATTTAATCGCTGAAACTTCAGAGACATTTCGTGTCACTTCAAGATTACGGATTTCATGCGTAACATCTTCCCCATTTAAGAAAACGAGTTGACCTTCATCCGTATTTCTAAAACTAATCACTAAATTCTCTAATAAATCTTTGATTGCTTCAGCATCGTCTACTGCAATATTATTTCTTAGAAAAGCCAATGTTGTTGCACGATACATCGCACCCGTATCTAAATATAGAAAATTCGTTTCTTTAGCAATCATTTTTGAAATCGTACTTTTTCCAGATGAAGCTGGTCCATCAATTGCAACTTGCATTCTATTCTTCCTTTCAAAAAGAAAGTCTGAAACGTCTTGCGTCTCAGACTTCTAAAAATTAACTAATCATTATTGTTTAACTTTTAAAGTTGTTCCAGGAGCTATATTATCCCCTGATAAACCATTAATTTGTTTTAATGTGGCAACATCCATTCCGTGATTTACAGCAATACGGTATAAAGTATCTCCTTGTTTAACTACATATGTTCCGTAATTTCCATTTTGTTGCGCTGCTGTTGTAGGTGTTTGTTGTGTTGTTTCAGCCTGTCTAGGAGCAGTCGTAGTTGCTTCAGGAGCTGTTGTTGTTGCTTCTTGTTTTGTAGTTGGTGCAACTGTTGTTTCTGGTGCTACTGTCGTTGTTTCAACCGTTTTAGTAAGCATTACATCATCAGCAGTTCTAGGTTTCACTTGATTACTGCTATTAACAATCGAGAACCACCACATAAATAATACTGGTGCAACAATTACAATAAGGAACACAAATAATAACACATTTGATAATGGTGCTACTGCTTTCCCTCCAGAATTTCTTGCACTACGAGAAAATTGACGGTTTTTTAAGTTTTCATCTTCACCAAATTTTCTTTCCCATGGTTGTTCTTCATTTTTATTTAAGTCATCATTATTAAAGTTATCGCTCATCAAAAATCCTCCTAATTTGACCCAATACAATCCTCAGTCAATTCACTAATCAATATAGCATATTTATGTGCTTAGGTGCAAACTTTTACTTTAGCTCTATTGTAGCATAAAATAATTAAAAATCACTCTATTTAATCAGAGATTAAATAATTTTTTAAAGCTCTCTTCAAAGGAATTTTTTGAATTTTCCACTTCATTCCACTTAGAAGTAATCTCCATTAAAATCAAATCAAGATGCCTACAACTACTACACTTTCCACACGAAGCTTTCCTTTTTTCACCGAAAAAATGAGCTAGATATTGTTCTTTGCACAAGGTCGTTGTCGCAAATTCTTCAATCTGCTCTGCTTGCTTTAATTTACGCTCTCGCTGTTTCTTTATAAATGCACTCGTTTGATCATTATTCCAATGGAACGTTTTCGCAATCTCTTTGATATTTTGATGAAGTTCCGTCTCTTCCTCATCATCTACTTCATAGGAGCGTTCAATCTTACGTCTCATTTGGGGAAAATCGTCTGAATGAACCAAGGCGATACAACGACTAAATTGCAAGTCTCTACCCGCACGACCAATCTGTTGCACATAATCTTCAAGTGTTTGTGGAAGTTGATAATGGATAATCGTACGAATATTCGACTGATTAATCCCCATTCCAAAAGCACTTGTTGCTAATAAAATATTGAGTTCGCCTCTAAGGAATTTTTGCTGAATCGTTTGACGGTCACTACTATGTCTCTTAGAGTGAAAGGTATCAATTTTTGTAAATCCTTCCTCTTGGAGTGATTCTTTTAACCCTTCAATCTCTTTAATCGTTGATGCATACACGATACAAGGATATTCCACACGCTTCAACAATTCAGAAAGCATCTTGCTACGAAGACCTTCAACCGAAATAACATCAATTTCACGATTCTTCAAGAAGGCATGTCCTTGGAAATAAGTCGTATCCTCTTTATTTAATCCTAAGAAGGTATAAATATCATGAATCACTTGAGTCGTCGCTGTTGCCGTTAAGGCTAACGTTCTTGGACTTCCCAAACTCTTTCTCATTTTTCCAATAAATAGGTAATCACTTCTAAAGTCATACCCCCACTGTGAAATACAATGCGCCTCATCGACGACGAGTAAACCAATTTCCAGTTTTGATAATTGCTTAAAGAATCTAGGCGCTTGTAGCATCTCTGGAGAAACGAAAATAAATTGATACTCCTTTAACGTACTTAAAATATAATTCTTCTCAGACTCTGACATAAGAGACGTAATGGCTACTGCTCTATGAATTCCTAACTGCTTTAAACTAGCAACTTGATCGACCATCAACGCAATCAGCGGAGATACAATCACGACTCTACATTTTTCTTTGATGCCGATATATTGATAAATAAATGATTTTCCATTTCCTGTTGGTAAAATCGCAATCGCATCATGCCCTTCCTCAAGAGCGGTGATGACTTCCTGTTGTCCTTCTCGGAACTCATCATATCCGAATCGATTCAATATTGGATCCATGTCATTCACGCTCCTTTAAGGCCTTGATTTGATAGTATCTGAATAAGAAGAAATCCAGTTTTTTTCCTTCTGCTTCAAACTGGTCTTTAGCCTCTTTATACTTTGGATACTGCTCGTTTTCGAAAAGTTCTTTGTACGCTACGGCAGCTTTCGTTTCTTCAACACGTTCATATAATGCCTCTTTGGTAAGTAACACATATTTTAAGAGATGGTCGTTAATCGTGCTCTCTTTAAGCTTACGAAGGTGGGCAATTTCTGTGCGTTTCATTCCTTTACAAAACAGACGAACTGTTTCTTGAACGGAACTCGTTTCATGAGAAATCCATTCAAACATTTTAGAAAACCATCCATAAGTGATTGGAGAATTTTCAGATTCTTCAAAGACATCGCTCACCCATTTCATTAAGACTAATCTCGAAAGAGGTTCACAGTCTTCAACCGTGGTAAATCCCCATAACGAAACAAGCTCATTTTCTAGAGCCGCCGTCGACTTGGCTCCATTAAAAAGACCCACCCAGTGTCCTTTCACAGATTCTTCTTGTTTCTCAGACCAAACCTTGAATTCATCCAAAACACTACTAAACCAAACTGGCGTAATGTTCTCTTTTTTTTCTTTATACCACCTCTTAAATAATTGCTGTAACCATACATTTTGAATTAGAGGACGATATCGTGTTTCTTCGTAGCGGTTGTAACTAATCCATTCGACCCAGAGTCTTGTGACATCTCGTAATTGCACAAATGAATATGGATGCATCAAATAATTGACAGCATGTCTTCCATTTGTCACAAGTGGAAAATCCGGAATCTCTCTTAGCAACACTAAGCCTGATTCATTTTCGCTAACTATTCCTTCACGGAATAATCCATCTACTAATTGATGAAAGTACTCTTCTTTTAAATGAGGTAAACTAGCAAAAAATACTTCAGTTTTATCTTCTGTCACGCCAATTAAAGTCGACATGGTACGATTTCCTGTTAAAATACGATATAATCGATTTATCTGAACCACACCATACGACTTGATCGCATGTAATATCCAAATTTGATAAAAGGAGTACTGACTCATGGATAAAAAATCCTCTCTTTCAAAATTTATACAAAAGTTGATTGCGAGTCTTGCATCGCATGTGGCATCTGTCAACTACGTGCTCCTGAAATCTTCGAGTACGACGCTGAAGGGATTGCCTTTGTAAAACAAGACAACAATACCGGAACAGTTCCACTACCAGAAGATACGCTGGAAAAGTTCAAAGATGCTTATACAGCCTGTCCAACTGGTGCCATTAAACGAAAAAACAGACCCTTTACAGAAGAATAAATAAACAAAACGGACTCACAACAGTATGAGTCCGTTTTTCTTTGTATGACTCCCTAATAGAAATCTATTTTTCGTCTAAAGCGAGCTTTCTTAGTTTCTGTACTTCAAATGAGCGTAGTTCACGATAGTCTCCAGGGCGTAAGTTTTCCAACGTTAAAAATCCAAACTCTTCACGTTTTAATTTCATAACAGGTAATTCCACTGCTTCAAACATACGCTTTACTTGATGGTTCCATCCTTCATGAATCTTTAAAGCGACAATCCCTGTTCCTTTATCTGTATCAACTGATAAAATTTGAGCTATTGCGTTTGACGTTTTCTTCCCATCTAAAACAATTCCGCGTTCCAATTGACGCATTTGACGAGGTGTTGGAATTCCTTTAACTTTCGCAATATATTTCTTTTCCACGTGATGCTTTGGATGAGTCATCAAGTTTGAAAACTCACCATCGTTGGTTAATAAAAGAAGTCCTGTCGTATCGTAGTCCAAACGTCCCACTGGATACACGCGTTGTTCTACATCTTTAAAATAATCAGTGACAACGGTTCTTCCCTTATCATCACTGGCACTTGAAAGCACTCCTTTGGGTTTATAAAACATAAAATATACAGGTTCTTCCTTGTAAATTGGAATACCGTCTACCTCAATTTTTATCATTGGCACTCAACTTTAAAAGCCCTAGTTCTCTAACGACTTCACCGTTGACCTTAACGCGGCCTTCTTGAATAAATGCCTCACATTTTCTGCGGGATGCCACACCTGCGTGTGCCATTACTTTTTGTAATCTTTCCACAAAAAACCTACTCTTTCTCTTCTTCTACTTCATGATGTTCTTTAGAGCGTATTTCCAACTCTTCAAATAAATCATGATTATCTCTAAATAATTGGTTTGCTTCTTCAGAATCTAAATCAAATAAATCAGAAGCATCTGGCAGTGCATCAAGCGATTCTAATCCAAAGTAATCCATGAAATACGCTGTTGTTTTATACAATTTTGGACGTCCGGGTGTCTCTAATCTTCCAGCCTCTTCGATTAAATCTCTTAAAAGAAGTTTTTGAATCGAACCACTACTTTGAACGCCACGAATCGATTCAATATCCACACGTGTGACAGGTTGCTTATACGCGATAATCGCCAACGTTTCTAGAGAAGCTTGAGACAATTGAGAAGAATAAGGAGAAACCGCATATTTTTCGATATAGGATTTTAAACTAGCCTTTGTCACAAGTTTATAATGAGAAGCTGTAAGAAGAAGTTCTAGGCCACTATTTTCGTCCTCTAAGCGTTTCTTTAATTCATCTAGCAACTGACGAACCGCACTTCTTTCGAGTTCTAAAATATAGCTTGCTTCTTCTAATGTAATCCCATCATCTCCAGCAACAAATAGTAAGCCTTCTAATACTGAAATGTAATTAGTCACTCTCTTTCTCCTTTTCTTGTCTTTTCTCAATCAAAATATCCTCGTATGGAGAACTTTGAATAAAACGTACACGATGTTCACGAACGAGCTGTAACATCGCTAAAAATGTTGTTGTAATCGCATGCCTGTTGAACGCTGGGAAACATTCCTCGAATGGAACTTGTTTCTTATCTGTATGCTCGATTTTTGAAATAATCGAATCCATTAACTCTTCAACCGTATGCGTTTCGTGTTGAATATTAGCCTTGAGCGGCATCTTCGCAATATTCTTACGCGCTAATTTCTTTAAAGCATTCCATAAATCTTGAGTCGTCACTTCTCCTTCTTTTAAAGGAATAATTTCTTGCATCGAAGACAAGTCACTTGCTTCTTTCCCGAAGTGTAATCCCCTTAGGAAAGAGAGCTCCTCAAGCTTTTTGGCATTTTCTTTAATTTGTTGATATTCCAATAGTTGTTGGACTAACTGATCACGAGGGTCTTCCACGATTGGCTCCCCGTCTTGATCCAACTCCTCCAACTTTGGTTTTGGAAGAAGCATCCTTGCTTTGATTTCTAATAATGTCGAAGCCATTACTAAATACTCAGCTGCCACTTCCAATTCCAAAGTCTTCATGGAATGAATGAAGTTCAAATATTGCTTCGTTAATTCATTCATCGGAATATCGTAAATATCGATTTTCATCTCACGAATCAGATGCAAGAGGACGTCCATCGGTCCTTCGTATTCAGCTACTTTAATTGTTAAATCTTCCATGGTTCCTCACTTACACGATGTTTATTCCATTTTGCGAGAATAACACTCGTCTCAATTGTTCCACTTAATACTTTATCTTCCATCTTTGCTAAATCTTCTAACATTTGGAATGTAATATTTTCCCCACGAAATGAAGGTGACACCGATAAGTATTTAATGATAACCGTGTCTGTTGTGCTTTCTCCACCAATCAATCCAATAAAATTCTCACCGTCACTTTCTTTAAAAAGCCAGCATTTAATCGATGGATTGTCGCGATTTCTTCAATTTCCTCTTGCAATCGTTTAAAGTCCTTGAATTCAGGGATGTAAGAAAGTAATCCCATCACAATTTTTTTATTCGTTGCTGAATAAGGTACTAACAAATTCATTCCTCCTCGAGGTTCGTCTCTTAATATAAAACTAACACTTTACGAACCAATGATTTGAACACTTCTTTAACGCGTTGTGTTGTTTCTACCACTTCTTCGTGGTTTAAGTTTGCTTGCATTCCTGCAGCTAAGTTTGTGATACATGAAATCCCAATTACTTTGATACCAGCGTGGTTTGCTACGATGACTTCAGGAACTGTTGACATTCCTACAGCGTCCCCACCTACTGCTTGTGTGAAGCGGATTTCTGCTGGTGTTTCATATGTTGGTCCAGAGTATCCCATGTATACTCCTTCTTTAATATTGATGTTTAATTCTTTAGCCGCTTTACGAACCACTTCTTGTCCGTATTCGTGGTAAGCATGGCTCATATCAGGGAAACGAGGTCCAAAGCGGTCATCGTTTGGTCCGATTAATGGGTTTGTACCAGTGTAGTTAATTTGATCTGTAATAATCATTAAGTCCCCTGGTTCAAATGTTGGGTTTGCACCACCAGCTGAGTTTGTAACGATAATTGTTCAACATCTAATAATTTCATTAAACGAATTGGGAACGTTACTGTTTCCATATCGTAACCTTCATAGTAGTGGAAACGTCCATCCATGATAAGAACTTGTTTGCCTTCTAATTCACCGTATACAAGACGGCCAGCATGACCGACTACAGTTGACACTGGAAAGTTTGGAATATCTTTATAGTCAAAGATTAATGGGTTCTTCACTTCTCCAGCAAGTTCACCAAGACCGGATCCTAAAATCATTCCGAAATCAATGTGACCAATGCCTTTTTCTTGTAAAAACGATTTTGTTTCAACTAATTGTTCGTATTTGCTCATGTTGTTCCCTCTTTCTCTATTAGTTTAATTCTTTTAAGAAGCTTGTTCCGTTACCAGTTGATGCAACTCCAAAGTTTTCGCTGATTGTTTCTGCGATATCGCTGAAGTGTCCTTGTGATAAGTGTGTTGGGTGTTTCAAAGATTTGCTGATGGCTAGCACTGGAATGTACTCACGAGTGTGGTCAGTTCCTTTGAATGTTGGATCGTTTCCGTGGTCAGCAGTGATAATGAGTAGATCATCTTCTTGCATATTTTCTACGATTTCTGGAATACGAGCATCAAATGCTTCAAGCGCTTCACCGTATCCTTTTGTATTACGACGGTGTCCATAAACCGCGTCAAAGTCCACTAAGTTTAAGAAACTCATACCAGTGAAGTCTTTCTTCAATACTTCAACAAGTTTATCTACGCCATCCATGTTGTCTTTTGTACGAACGAATTCAGTGATTCCTTGTCCGTTAAAGATATCGTTAATTTTACCAATTGCAATGACATCAAAGCCATCTTTCTTCAAGAAATCTAATGTTGTTTCGCCAAATGGACTTAACGCATAGTCATGTCGGTTTGAAGTTCTTTGGAAGTTGCCAGGTTCACCTACATACGGACGTGCAATGATACGACCAATCATATATGGATCGTCTTTGTAATTTCACGAGCGTATTCACAAATACGATATAACTCTTCTAGAGGAATAATGTCTTCATGAGCAGCAATTTGCATTACTGGGTCAGCAGAAGTATAAACGATTAAATCGCCTGTTTCCATTTGGTGTTTACCGTAGTCATCAATAACCGCTGTTCCACTGTATGGTAAGTTACATACGATTCCTCTTCCTGAGAACTCAGAAATACGGTCTAATAATTCTTGTGGGAAACCATTAGGGAAAACACGGAAAGGAGTTTTAATATTTAAGCCCATTAATTCCCAGTGACCTGTCATTGTATCTTTACCAACAGAAACTTCTTCAAGTTTCGTATAGCTTCCTTCTGGATGTTCTACTGGTGGAACTGTTTTTAAAGGAGCGATATTTCCTAAACCATAACGTTGCATATTTGGCACATTTAGGCCTACAGTTTCTGAAATATGGCCTAAAGTATGTGAACCTGCATCATCAAATTTTGCAGCATCTGGGGCTTCTCCAATCCCTACAGAGTCCATTACAATGACATGTATTCTTTTAAATTTCATAGTTTCCATCTCCATTTTCTTTATTTACGAACGAGGATGTGCTTGTTTGTAAATTTCCTTCATTCGTTCGTTTGTAATATGTGTATAAATTTGTGTCGTACTAATATCCGAGTGCCCGAGTAACTCCTGCACAATTCGAAGGTCGGCACCCGCTTCTAAAATATGAGTTGCAAAGGAATGGCGCAATGTATGCGGGCTCACTTCCTTTGTAATCATGGCTGTCTGGACGATCTTCTTTAAATTCTTCCAGAAACCTTGACGTGTAAACGGACCGCCTCTGTGATTCAAGAACAAGACATTCGATAACTTCTTCTCGTCTTCTAAAGCAGGCCGTGCATACTCTAAATAATTTTGAATCCAGTTGGTTGCTTCTTGTCCAATCGGGATAATGCGTTGTTTATTTCCTTTCCCAATCGTTTGTAAGAATCCAAGTTCCAAATGCAAATCACTCAGTTCAATGCTGATCAGTTCGCTTACACGCATCCCTGTTGCATATAAAAGTTCGAGCATTGCTTTGTCTCTTAAGCCTAAAACTGTTGTCGTGTCCGGCACCTCAAGCAACCGGTTCACCTCATCAATACTCAGCGCTTTGGGCAACTGTTTCTTCGGTTTAGGTGGATGAATTTGTTGCGTCGGGTCTTTGTCTATCATTCGCTCTTGCACAAGAAACTGGAAGAACTTCTTCAAACAACTAATCATCCGACTCGTTGAACTAACAGCATATTCGTCTTTTTTTAGTTTCTGTAGAAATAGTACCATTATCGTATGGTCCACATTTTGAAGACGTGTCACCTTCTGTTCTTCTAAAAACTGAGAAAACTTCTCTAAGTCTCGTTTATAGCTTGCAACAGTATTATCGGATAGACCCTGAACGGCAATACTATCCAGGAAGTAGTGTATTTCTTTCATCTTCTACCCTTCCTTTTGCTGGCAATTTTTGCAAATTCCATGGAAAGTCAGCCGATGATCCAACACCTGAAAATGAAACTGCTCTATCACTTTCTGTTCCACATCAATGAGAAGGTCCTCTTCCACCTCTTGAATTTGACCACATTTAACACACAATAAATGATGTGCAAAATGTCTGCTAACAGACTGCTTCAAATGATAGCGACCAATACCATCGTCAAATATATTTCTGGTAACTACCTCTAAATCCGTTAAAATTTCTAATGTTCGATAAACTGTTGCTAATCCAATATCTGGATATTTTTCTTTTACAAACATATAAATTTCTTCAGCTGTCAGTAGCTCATTAAAATGTTCCAGAAGAATCTCAACTGTTGCCTGTCTTTGCAGGGTTAGTTTGAATCCTTCTTCTTGTAACTTCTTTTGAATCCCTTCAATAGAAATAGATGACAAGCGACTCGCCTCCACTCATTATTCTTCAATCAGATGAATAAATCCTTCTTCTTGTGTAATTCGTTTTGCTTTTAACAAGTTTCCAATGGCACGTTTAAATTGTCCTTTACTAATCCCAAAGATTTCTTTGATAACTTTTGGATCACTTTTATCCCAATATGGAAGTGTATGCGTTGGTCGATTCTTCAACATCGCAATAATCATTTCCGCATCATCTCCAATAGCTTCATGTGCTCTTGGTCTCATTGATACATTGAGTACACCATCAGGTCGTAAACCAATTACACGAACAGTAATTTCTTCTCCCAGCGTTGGTTCATATAATCGTTCTGAAGGATGCAAGAACAATTTATATCCTTCCGGAGTTATAATCGTAGTCCCAACCAGGCGCACTTGTGTCACAATTCCAGTTAAGTCTTTATTCGACAGTCCTTTATGACCACGAATCACTTTTTCATTAAGTGCTTGACCGTCTCCCATCGTTGCCCATGTACGATCTTTTTTATCTTTAATCAATGTTACATATAAACGATTATTTTTCTTTGGCCATAACTCTTTCATACTTGGAAGTTCATCCAATGAAACTACCATATCTTTATCTTCTAAACCAATATCTACAAATACGCCTAAGTCTTTTCTGACTTGTGTCACACTTGCCCATCCATAACTTTCATTTGTTACTTCAGGAATGTTCAGAGTAAAGACCTTTTTACGAGAAGAATTCTCATATAAGAATCCCGTTACTACATCACCGATTTTGAGTGTTTCTGTAGCTTCGTCTTTTTTTAGACGAAATGTTTCTCCACTCTTTTGCACAAAAAAGTACTTTTCGTTTTCATCCGTGATAATGGCTTGAACAACAGTCGATAATTCACTTGTCATAACAAACCTCCTTCTTTTTACATTTGTCCTTTTATTTTACCACAAAATAGGGCTTACAGTCATTTTTATCCTGTAAATTGGGCCTATTTTCTAAAGGATATCGCATGAATCTTTAAAAGCACTTACATGACTCTCAATTTTTATAAAAAAAGGCTTGAACAAACCTTTTTAGATTCGTTCAAACCTTTTGATTATTGAAAGAATTATAAGCGAGCTACTTTCATCATGTTTGTTGTACCTTTAATTCCTAAAGGAACACCAGCAGTGATGATTACTAAAGTCGTTTTCTTTAGCATTGTGGTGGTCACGAACTGCTTGCAGACATAATTTCGAACATTTCGTCAGTTGATTTAGCGCGTTCAACGATTACTGGTTTAACACCCCAGATTAATGCTAACGCACGTTGTTGACGTTCTGTTGAAGTGACACCTAAGATTGTTGCGTCAGGACGGAATTTAGAAATCATTTTTCGCAGTATGTCCTGATTCTGTTGCAGCAACAATTGTTTTAACTTTTAAGTTTTTAGCTGTATGTGCTACTGAACGACCAATCGCTTCAGCTACATCGTTTTCGTTGAATGCTTTTAATTTGAATTTGTCACGTACACGGATTTCTTGTTCTGTACGAACACAGATATTTGCCATTGTACGAACTGCTTCTACTGGGTAATCCCCTGCTGCAGATTCACCAGATAACATAACTGCATCTGTTCCGTCGAAGATAGCATTCGCTACGTCACCAACTTCCGCACGTGTTGGACGTGGGTTACGTTGCATTGAATCTAACATTTGAGTAGCAGTAATAACTGGTTTACCTAATGTGTTACATTTCTTGATTAACATTTTTTGAACGATCGGAACTTCTTCCGCAGCGATTTCAACACCCATGTCTCCACGAGCAACCATTAAACCGTCAGATAAAGCTAAGATTTCGTCAATATTGTCGATACCTTCTTGGTTTTCGATTTTTGGAATAATTTGAATGTGTGTTGCATTATGTTCTTTTAATAAATCGCGAATTTCTTGAACGTCTGAAGCACGACGAACGAAACTTGCTGCGATGAAGTCAATATCATTTTCAATACCGAAAATAATATCTGCACGGTCTTTTTCAGTGATACCAGGTAATTTTTGTTTTAACACCAGGAACGTTAATACCTTTTTTGTTTTTAACAACACCGCTGTTGTTTACGACGCAGACAATTTCTCCATTTGCGTGGTCTACTTCAGTAACAGCTAAACCTACTAAACCGTCATCTACTAAGATAATTGATCCAGGTTTAACATCGTTGATTAATTCTGGATAAGTAATAGAGAATTTTTCTTTTGTTCCTAGCACTTCAGTCATTGAAATACGAACCACATCACCAGTGTGGAATTCAATCGCACCATTTTCCATATCATGTGTACGGATTTCAGGTCCTTTAGTATCTAAAAGAATCGCGATTACTCGTCCAGTTTCTTTACGAATTTTTTTGATTGTATTGATACGTGCTAAATGCTCTTCATGGTCACCATGTGAGAAGTTTAGTCGCGCAACGTTCATTCCTGCTTCTGATAAAGCAGCTAATTTTTCTGGAGCTTCACTAGCTGGGTCCCAATAGTACATACGATTTTTAGTTCTTTTCATTTTGTCCTTGACTCCTTTTAGTTTTTAGAAAGAAATTTCTTTATTTAATTGATACAACTCTAAGTTAGGTAAATGTTTGCCGTTTGCTAATGTTTCAACGATATCACTGTAGATAATTTCTTCAGCTTTAACGCCAACACAAACGCCACCGATATCTTCTTTTAACAAATCGATTGCTTTGGCACCCATTCGGCTTGCAAGAACGCGGTCACGAGCACTAGGAGCTCCCCCACGTTGAACGTGTCCGAGAACCGTAACACGAGTGTGGAAATCACTATCGTATTCACGTAATTTTTTGGCCAGTTCGTCCCCTGACATTACGCCTTCCGCTAGAAGAATTAACGTATGTTTCTTCCCATTTAAACGTCCTTGTTTGATTTCTTTTGCAACAGCTTCTAAATCAAAATCTTGTTCAGGAATTAAAATTTGTTCTGCACCACTAGCAACCCCTGTCCAAAGTGCAATATCTCCAGCACGGCGACCCATAACCTCAACGATAAACGTACGAACGTGTGATGTCGCAGTATCGCGAAGACGGTCTAGCGCTTCTAATACAGTATTGATTGCAGTATCGAAACCAATTGTATATTCCGTACCAGGAATATCATTGTCAATCGTTCCTGGAACCCCAACTGTTGGGAAACCAAGCTTCGTTAAAGCAACGGCACCTTGATAGCTTCCGTCACCACCGATAACAACAAGACCTTCAATACCGAATTTCTTTAATTGTTCAATCCCTTTTTCTTGTCCTTCGCGATTTGCGAATTCAGGATAACGCGCAGAATACAAGAATGTACCCCCACGACCAATCATGTCGCTCACGTCAGACGGATTTAATTTACGAATATCACCAGCCACTAAACCGGCAAAACCGTAGTTAATTCCATAGACTTCAAAGCCTTCATAAATACCCTTACGTACAATGGCACGTACAGCGGCATTCATCCCTGGAGCGTCTCCTCCACTTGTTAAAACAGCAATGCGTTTCACAAAGATTCACCTCTTAGATTTATTTTTACTGGAACAAGCCCATTTGTTCTCATTTTATCACTTTTTAGAACAAATGTCTTTCATTTTCATAAACTTTTTCATTTTACAATTTTTATACATTCTTTATCTAAAAAGTCGATAAGACTAGGTATTAGCTTTGACTCAAGATTTACACCGTTTGCAAAAGAATTCTTTACGAGAGTCTTACTATTCACAAGGAATAATTCAACAGGTGTCACTCCTTTATATTTGGTCACGAGTTGTTTGATTTCCGCATATACTTCTGAAGTATGTTTTTCTGGACGAATCGCAATTTGCAACTTTTTAGATGAATCAGTTAGCAACTTATCAGCAAAACTCATAGGATACATACGATTTAACTGCAGTTGCCATTGATCCTTTTTGTCCTCTCTTCACACGACCTTCCATAAGGACCATCGTATTTTGTTGAAGATGCTGATAGATTTCAGCAAGTGTTGATGGAAAGACAACTACATCGATCATCCCAGACGCATCTTGAAGTGTGACATACGCCATTTGCTCTCCTTTACGAGTGGAGATTTTACGAATGTCCACAATCAATCCTACAAAACGCATATATCCTTCTTCAAAAACAGTTTGAACGGCTTGAATCCATCCACTCTTCAAAAGAGGATCGTATTTCGAGGAAGGATGTGGCGAAACTGAAAATCCTAGCACTTCGATTTCTTCTCCAATGCGTTGGAGGAGCGGCTCTTCTTCTACATGAGTGAAGGCTACTTCTAAGTCATCCTCAAGTGATAAATTCAATCCATGGAATTTCACACTTTTAGCAACAGCATCGACGTTCGCCTTCAGAGTCGCCCGTGTTTCACCAAACTCATCAAAGGCTCCCGCATTAATTAACGCTATTAAAAGTGGTTCTTTTGTATATTGAGCACCCATTCGATATGCAAAGTCTTGGAACCCTTTGAACGGTCCATACTCATAACGGTTCTTCACGATACTTTCAACAAAGTCTCGTCTAATTCCTTTAATACTGTTGAGACCCAACAATGACGCCACTATCGTCTCGCCACGAAATCAGCAAAACTATGATTGATACTTGGTGGCAATATTTTAATCCCTAATTGACGCGCTTCTACAAGATAGTCTTGTAACTTCGATGATTTCGCACTCGCGTTTTGGAACAAGGCTGTAAAGAACGCTGTAGGATAGTTTGCCTTTAAGTACGCCAATTGATAAGACAGCATCGCATAAGCTACTGCGTGTGATTTATTAAATCCATAGTTGGCAAACTTTTCAATGTAGTCGTAGACCGTCTCGGCATCTTCTTGTTTGTATCCTTTTGAAACGGCGCCTTGCACAAATTTTTCTTTTTGTGCAGCGATAGTTTCACTATTCTTCTTACCAATCGCACGACGTAAAATATCCGCTTCTCCTAAAGAAAAACCAGCCATTTCACTTGCAGCTTGCATAACTTGTTCTTGGTAGACCAAAATACCATAGGTTGGTTCAAGAATCCTTTGAAGAGATGCATGCGGATACTGAACGATTTCTGTTCCTTTTTTACGATTAATAAAATGAGAAATTTGCTCCATTGGTCCTGGACGGTACAACGAGAGTACTGCCACTAAATCTTCGAATTCAGTTGGTTTCATTTCCTTCAAAACACGGCGAATACCGTCTGACTCGAATTGAAAAATCCCGTTCGTCTGTGCTTTTTGGAAGAGTTCAAACGTACGAGGGTCGTCTAGAGGAATCTTCGTAATATCCAATTCTTTTTTCGTAATCTTTTGAGTTTGTTGGATTGCCTTATGCAGCAATGTCAGGTTACTTAACCCAAGTAAGTCCATCTTGAGAAGACCCACTTTTTCAACAGCCTGCATCGCATACTGCGTTAGCATCCAATCTGCTTCCTGAAATGACGCCAAATACCCTTTGTCTCGTTTCATTAAAGGAACTGTCTTTGTCAAATCTTCTTGCGATAATACAACACCTGCAGCATGGACTGATGAATGACGAGGAAGACCTTCAGAGCGATTTCGCCACTTGATAGAGTTTGCGATTGCGCTCGCTACTTTCCACATGTTCTCGAAATGCTTTATTTTCTTTATAGGTCTGCTCTACTGTTACTTTCCCTTGAGCGATATTATTTGAAAACTTCTGAACTGTAATGATGTTTTCGCCAAAGACTTTACATACATCACGTATCACTTGTTTCGCTCCAAGCGTACCAAATGTCACGATTTGTGCTACATTTTGATTTCCATATTTTGAAACGATATATGCTAAAATATCTTCACGCTTATCATCAGGAAAATCCAAGTCGATATCAGGGCATCGTATAACGCTCACGGTTTAAGAAACGCTCAAATAGCAAGTGATAACGAATCGGATCAACACCTGTAATATGCAAGAGATACGCAACAAGTGAACCTGCCGCAGATCCACGACCAGCTCCGGTTTGAATGCCTTTCTCGCGCGCTTGACGCATAATATCCCAAACGATTAGGAAGTAATCATCAAATCCCATTTCATGAATAACAGTCAACTCTTCTTTGAGACGGTTCACATAAATAGGTGTCGTTACCCCCATCTCCAGCATAGCAGCCTCACATAATTCATAAAGGAACTGTGCACTCGTCTTCCCACCTGGAACTGGGAATTTAGGGAGCATGGTATCTCTTAGAGGAATCTCTACCACTAAATCTTTTGTAAACTTTTCTAAGTTAGAAAGAAGCACTCCACCTTCTACCACTTGGAACACCTTCGCCATCGAAGTCGCTTCTGGTAAAGATTCACTCCCTGATGCATCTTCTTGAGTAAACGAGAGAGTTTCCCCTAGTCGAATCGCTTGTACTACTTTCCATGGGAAATAATCAGTTGCATTTAAATAACGTGAGACACTAAAGGCAACAGGAAGAACTCCAGCTGCTTCAATTCCTTCACGCATTTTTTCGAACTCACTACGTTCGACCATTTCACGAGTAATCCCTATAGCAATCTCAACGCCCGCATACTCTTCCTTCACAGCTTTTAGAACCGCTTCAAGTCTGCCCTTAGAATTCGCCGCAACCCACTCACTATCCGTTGGAGGAAGAACGATTTTCACATCCTCGCTATGAGTGGCAATCCACTCCGTCATTTCTTTTGTCCAAGTAAGTCCTTGTTGATATAGGGTTGAGAGTTTCAGGAGGGATTCATACCCCTTAGAGCCCTTTGCATAGACGACAAGCATTTCTTTTTTAGACGCATCACTCTTCCATGCAATCTCGAATGTACATCCTAGAATCGGTTGAATTCCATTTTGAATACAGCGCTCATAAAACTCCACTGCACCATGCAGCACGCCATCATCTGTTAGGGCCAATTGTTTATAACCTAATAATTTTCCAGTCGCAACATACTCATTTAAACGAATCGTACTCTTGAGTAATGAATAGCTACTGAATACTTGTAAAGTTGTATATGGCATAGGGTTCCTCCTCTCGTATTAGTCGTCTTATTATAGCATATCTTCCCCATTCGCGCTCCCTTTTGGAAAGTTTTTCGCCCCATCTATTGTCAAAAGAATCTTGCTTGTACTATAATGGGAACTGAAAGAAGGGTTGTCCGTGAAATATATTGTTACCATCGTATGGGGATTGATACTTAGCCAAGTTACTTATTACCTAGGAAGTGCGCTCTCTCAAACACCTTACAACGTACAAAGCGCCGTAATCGTAGGAGTGCTCGTAACTGCAGCTATCTTTATCATCCAGCACGTATTTATGAAATCAAAAGAAAACAGAAGTTAAGAGTTGAACCTTAACTTCTGTTTTTTATTTATTTTTATCGCTTCGAAGTTAGAACAACTATCACACTTTTCAATTCTATCACGCGTAAACTCATATTAGAAAGCACACACAAAGAATGTCCTCCTCTTTTGGCAATGTTTCGTATAATGCACAAAAAGACAGAGGGTAAACGAAGAACCATAGGGATTCTATGGTAGAAGTATTAGCGATTAGTAACCGATGTGAATTACTGACTCTGGAAATTCATTTCCTAGAGTCAGTTTGAAGCTCGGTAGGATTGAGACAAAAGGCTCAATCCGGTACACTATTATCTCCACGAAGATATCTATGGTTCAGTTAGACCGAAGGTCTTTTCCCTTTATTTATGCACAAACATTGCGTCGCCAAAACTAAAGAAGCGGTAACGTTCTTCGATGGCATGTTGATACGCTTCTAGTGTGAATTCGCGTCCAAGATAAGCGCTGACAAGCATTACTAGCGTTGATTTCGGCAAGTGGAAATTCGTTACAAACGCATCCACTACACGGAATTCATACCCAGGAGAGATGAAAATATCCGTCCACCCACTCGCAGGCACCACATGTCCGTTATTGTCTCTAGCAACAGTTTCTAACGTACGAATCGAAGTCGTACCAACGGCAATGACACGTTTCCCAGCTTTTTTAGTCGCTTCAATCATGTCCGCAGTTTCTTTTGATACATTGTAATACTCTGAATGCATCTTATGGTCTTCTAGAGAATCCACAGAAACAGGTCTAAACGTTCCAAGACCAACGTGTAATGTAACTGGAACAATATTTACACCCTTATCACGGATTTGTTGCATTAATTCTTCCGTAAAGTGCAAGCCAGCTGTAGGTGCTGCTGCAGATCCATTTTCTTTCGCATAAACGGTTTGATAACGTTCTTTATCTTCTAAACGCTCTTTGATATATGGTGGTAGTGGCATTTCACCAAGAGATTCCAACACTTCTAGGAATACTCCTTCGTATAGAAAAACTCAATGATACGTCCACCTTGTTCTAATTCTTCGACAACTGTTGCTTTAAGTCGACCATCTCCAAACGAAACAACACTACCCACTTTCATCCGTTTAGCAGGTTTTCACAAGAGTTTCCCACTTGTCGCCTTCTGTATTCGTTAATAGTAAGACCTCAATATGAGCGCCTGTTTCTTCTTTTGTTCCATAAAGACGTGCTGGAAGTACACGAGTGTTATTGACAACAAGTGTATCTCCTTCTTCTAATTCTTCTAGTAAATCAGAAAAATGTTTATCTTCAATCGTGTGTTTAGTTTTATCCACCACTAATAGACGTGAAGACGTACGGTCTTTTAATGGCGTTTGCGCGATTAATTCTTCGGGTAAATCGAAGTCAAAATCTTTCGTTGTATAGTTCATTTCTATTTCCTTCCTTACGATAAAGGATACAAGCGCCCTAAGTGAGCATATCCTTCAGGCGTCACCACACGACCGCGTGATGTCCGTTTTAAAAATCCAATTTGTAATAAATATGGTTCATACATATCTTCGATAGTTTCAGCATCTTCTGAAATATTCGCCGCAATGGCACCTAGTCCAACTGGGACCACCATCGTATAAATCAATCATCGCCGTTAATAATTTACGGTCGATATGGTCTAACCTTTGGCATCTACACGTAAAGCTTTCAATGCTTGTTGCGTAATCTCTTTTGAAATCACCCCTTCTTCGTATACTTGAGAAAAGTCACGTACACGTTTCAAGAGGCGGTTGGCAATACGCGGTGTTCCACGAGAACGAAGCGCAATCTCAAGAGCTGCCTCATCTTTAATTTCACTATCAAAAGACATTCGCACTGCGTTTTACAATCTCAGAAAGTGAAGCCTCATCGTAATACTCCATATGTTCCACAATTCCCAAACGGTCACGAAGCGGTGCAGAAAGTGCCCCTGCACGAGTCGTTGCTCCAATCAACGTGAAACGGTGGCAATGGAAAATGTACCGGATGCGCAGTTGGCCCTTGACCCGACTACGATATCCACGAAAGAAATCTTCCATCGCAGAATACAGCATCTCTTCCACGACACGTGGCAAAGCGGTGAATCTCATCGATAAATAAAGACATCTCCTGCTTCTAAGTCGTTTAAAAGAGCCACTAAGTCTCCTGGGCGTTCAATCGCTGGACCACTCGTCGTCTTAATACCAACTTCTAATTCATTAGCAATCACCATCGCTGAGTGTCGTCTTTCCCGAGTCCTGGAGGTCCGTATAGTAACACGTGATCCAAGGCTCTAGAACGACTACGCGCCGCTTGAATATAGATAGCAAGTTCTTCTTTTTACTTTTTGTTGACCGATATATTGTTGCAACGTCTGTGGTCTTAGTGATAATTCGTCTTGTACTTCCCCTTCGTCAAGCGGGTTTTGGTCAATAAAACGTTCTTCCTCCACGATAATCCTCCATTATTTCATCAATAGTTTAAAGGCCACTTTTAATGCCTCTTGCGTCGTACTTGGAGCAGCAGCTTCCAGTGACTTCCAAATCTTTGTAATTTCTTTTGCAGAATAGCCCAAGGCCCAAGTAAGGCTTCTTTCGCTTCCTCAAGAGTTGCTTGGTTTGTTGAAACAACAGCTTTAGTCGTTTCTTCTGGGAGTGCTTCAAACTTCCCTTTCAAGTCCAGAATAATTTGTTGCGCTGTTTTCTTTCCAACGCCAGGGAATTTTGTTAAATAAGTGACATTCCCACTTTCTACAGCATTCACGAATCCTTCTGTGTCGTCATTGGCTAAAATACTCATCGCACTCTTTGGACCGATACCAGAAACGCTAATTAAACGTTGGAATAATTCGCGTTCTTCGCTTGAAATAAATCCGTATAAGGTAATGGAATCCTCACGAACGACTTGTTGTACTAAAACTTTAATTTGCTTCTTCAGAGAATCTTGTAGGCGGTATGGGTTTGCAAAAACCACTTGATACCCTACACCATGCACATCGACAACAATCGCTGTTGGTAAGATATGCGCTAACTCTCCATTTAAATATTCATACATGAATGATGCTCCTTTTTATGTCTATATCAGTACAATTTTAGCATAACAGGAAGGTCTAGGGCAAATGTCTGTTCGCATATTGTTCAAAAAAAGCAGCCCCCATCTATAGAGACTGCTTTTAAAAGTTAAATTTTTAGATTTAAATTAGGCGTTTAATAATGCTTCAGCTTGTTTTTGAAGTCCTACTACTACTTCTTCGTCTAACGTTACAACGCCTGTTCCCCAAGCTTCTGGGTTAATTTTAGCGCCAGTGAATTCACCCACTACTTGCATACGGATGAATGGTAGTAATGCATGATAAGATGCAAATAATGGTTCATGTCCTGCGTTTGCCATTGCTGATACCGTTACAACTTTATCTTGTAGAATTGAAGGTCCGTGTGTATCTGATAAGTCTAATGCACGGCTCATCCAGTCTAATAAGTTTTTCACTGTTCCAGGAATTGCAAAGTTATAAGCTGGGGAGAAGATCCATACTGCATCTGCTTTACCGAATGCATCGCGTGCTGCTTGTACTTCAGGTAATACTGGAGTTTCTAAGTCTTGGTTCATTAATGGAAGGTTTGAGTAATCTAAGTAAGTAACCGTTGCTTTTCCTTCTAAAAATGCGTTCTGCTTTTTTTCTGCCATTTGGTGGTTAAAAGCTACCTTTACGTAAGCTTCCTACTACAAATAAAATGTTTTTCATATTAAATTTCCTCATTTTCTATTTCGTGTTTTTTGACCAAGAAAGTTGTGTCTTCTCTCTTGGGATTGAAATAAGATTATCATCACTTAAACGTTAAAAGCAATTTATCTGCTTAGAAAAAAATTTCCCAGTTTTATAAAATTTGAAAAACCTCTACAATGAACCAGCGTTGATATCATGACATTTTCTCAAATGAAATCTAATAAATAATCATTTCTGATGAGATATATTATAATGATAAAAAGTATATAAAATTTGACTCCATGTCTCATAATAGAAAACATCGTTTAAATATGAATCTATTATGAAGTTGCATCAAAAGTTCATATACTTTTCAAAAATAAGAATAAATCAGTTCTTTTCCGTGAAATTGTAGTGAATACTAATTGTCTTCCATAAATGGCACTATGCTACAGTCGATATATAAATCATTGATAATTGGGAGTGATTCTTATGTCGAAAAAAACGTTTAACACGTAAAGTAAAACGAAAAGAAAATTGATGGGAGTATGTGCTGGTGTAGCTGATTACTTTGGTATCGATGTAGCAATGGTTCGTCTCGGATGGGCTCATTTCATTCTGTCTTAGCTGGTGAACTGGTGCTCTAGCATACGTACTATTTATCGTTCTGTACTTCCTGAAGCTGAATAATCAGTAAAAAGTGCAGGCTTTATTGCCTGCTTTTTGTGCTTTCAGATAAAGTCTCTACTTTAGATCCATTATAGAAAGAAAAAAACGACTCGCGATGGAGTCGTTTTTGTGTAGTTGAGTTCGCCATCGCAGAAATCGCAGTCTCGCATCGCTCAGTAGCTTATTGACGTTCTTTTCATCACCGTGATTCAGAACATCTAATCAGTCGTTCAGGTGACAGATGATCGAGTAAAAAATGACTCACACCGCGATCATTTTTTTGTCTCTATCTTTCTCCTAGTTTTTCCATCAACGCTTGATTAGCTGTAATGATCGCTAATTTGTAGACGTCTTCTTCGTTACATCCACGTGATAAGTCAGAGATTGGTTTGTTTAATCCTTGTAAGATTGGTCCGATTGCTTCGAAGTTACCGAAACGTTGTGCAATTTTGTATCCGATGTTTCCTGATTGGATTTCTGGGAATACGAATACTGTTGCTTGTCCAGCTACTGGTGAGTCTGGAGCTTTTTGTTTACCAACGCTTGGTACGAATGCAGCATCGAATTGTAATTCTCCATCGATGTTGTAGTTTGGAGCTAATTCTTGAGCGATTTTAGTTGCTTCAGCTACTTTTAATGCTTCTTCAGATTTAGCAGAACCTTTTGTTGAGAAACTTAACATTGCAACGTTTGGTTCGATACCGAATAATTCAGCTGTTTTAGCAGATTCTACTGCGATTTCAGCTAATTCTTGTGCGTTAGGGTTGATGTTGATTGCGCAGTCTGAGAATAAGTATTTCTTAGATTTGTCGCTGTTGATCATGATGAACGCACCACTTGTACGAGATACTCCTGGTTTTGTTTTGATGATTTGTAATGCTGGACGTACAGTGTCCCCTGTTGAGTGAACCGCACCAGATACTAATCCGTCTGCTAAGCCCATGTATACCATCATTGTTCCGAAGTAAGTTACGTCACGTAATAATTTTTGTGCATCTTCTTCAGATACTTTACCGTTACGACGTGCTACAAAGCTTGCAACCATTTCTGCATATTTATCGTCTGCATAAGTTTCAGGATCGATAATTTCTAAATGAGAAATGTTAAATCCACGAGCGTTTGCCACTTCGTTAATTTGGTCTACATTCCCAAGTAAGATTGGTTTGCAAAGTCCATCTGCTAATAAACGAACCGCTGCACCAATAATTCTTGGTTCATCTCCTTCTGGAAATACGATTTTAACGTCTTTCCCTTTCACTTTAAGTGATAATTCTTCAAATAATTCCACGGATATCCCTCCAAAAATTTGTTATCTTAATAATACACTAAATACTTTTAAAAAAACAGTACAATGTTAAAACAATCATCAAAAAAACAACTGTACTAATTTAATTGCTATTTGAAAATAGTACAGTTTCATTTCATAAAAATTTCTACTTAGCAAAACACCGCTAGTATGCTATACTTAGAGAGTATTTTAGTAAGGAGGAAGGCTTTGTGCGATCATATGCAAAAAAATTAATGGATACCGCTATTCTTGCTGGTCAAATCATGCTCGAATGCAATGCGGAATCGTATCGCGTGGAAGAAACAATGAACTATATTCTCTCCACTTCAAACTTTGAAACTTGCGAAGCCTTCGCAATGGCGACTGGAATCTTTGCAACGCTCGATGATGACTGCATCGATTCTATTACAGAAATCCGCCGTGTTCCAAATCGAGACACAAACTTAAACCGTATTTATAAAGTCAACGCAATCTCTCGTCAATTAGTGACAAAAGAAATTGACCTCGATACAGCTTATCAACGATTACAAGATTTAAAAGAATCCGAATATCCACAGTGGTTAAAAGACTTAGGCCTCATTCTGATGTGTGGGTTCTACGCTGCTCTATTTGGTGCAACGCCAATTGAACTCGTCATTGCATCAGTAGCAGCGATTATCATGCCATTTATTTATAAGTTAGATCCGAAATTTAAATTAGGAACATTCGTGTTGAACCTCATCTCGATTATTCCAGCGATTGTCATTATCATTTTGATTCAGAAACATTTCGTTCCGGACGCTCGAATCGGCATCTCCATTGTAGGATTAATCATGCCGGCCGTTCCTGGAACCGCCATTACAAATGCCATTCGCGATACATTACGCGGAGACTACAACTCAGGAGCAGCTCGGGCAATTGAAGCGTTTGTGACGGCTCTTTCCGTCGCTATTGCTGTTGCTTTGGGACTCGTATTAGCAGGAGGTGCAAACCCCTTATGATTTATCAAGTGATTAGTGCTCTCATCGCTGTCTACTTCAGTTGTATTGTCTTTGAAGCACCAAAACGACTCCTCATTCATATTTCGATTATTGGAGGCATTGGTTGGTTTGTATATCTCTTCTTCTTGGACAGTTCTGGATTACAACTAGCTACTTACTATAGCGGCCTTACAATTGCGTTTTTATCGCACTTAGCAGCACGCTATTTTAAAGCTCCCGTAACGGTATTCTTTATCCCTGGATTTTTCCCACTCGTTCCTGGTGCAGGCATGTATCGTACCGTATACGCCTTCTTTGTAGGCGATGTTGAAAAAGGAAAATTCTTCTTCGGTCAAACAATGATTACTGCCGGGATGATTGCACTTGCAATCTTTACGGTCGATTCAATCTTCCGTCTGTATTCGCATTGGCAATCCTCACGCCGTCAATCAGCAAACTAAATAAATGAACTTGAAACTGCCAAAGATTTTCTTTGGTGGTTTTTTTATACTTAAATCGAAGGTTTAGAGATAAAATTTGACTCTATTAAAAATATTGATTCCGTCCCTTTGGGATATCTTCATGGTAGGGATAAGAGCTGTACCGGTTCGAGCCGAAGTCTCTCACCTACTGAGCCTCAATGAGACTCTACGGAATAAATTCCTAGAGTCTCATATTCACATCAGTTACCACTCGCTCTTACTCCTACCATAGAATCCCAAGGGACTCCATCATTTTTCATAGAATTGGTGTTCTCTAAACCTTCTTGTTTAAAGACATAATTGAGTTTTATTATTAACGATTGCTGTAAAAAGAAGATTGTCAATCCTCATAAAAATAAGAACTAGTAACTTCGTATGGACAGATAGCGGGTTCTGTGGTTCAATAAATGTATCAGGGTGTCATAGCTCAGTTGGATAGAGCAAGCGTTTCCTAAACGCTAGGTCGGGGGTTCGAGACCCTTTGGCACCGCTAGTAAAAAAAATCCATTGGTTCAACCAGTGGATTTTTTGTTCATTATTTACAATTCTCTTCTACCCATTCAACTGCACGCCAGGCACGTCCTGAGATATCATTTCCATGATTTCCCTCTTCCAACGTAAAATTGAAATCACCTGCTTGAAATTTCGGCTCATAAAAATCTTTTAATGCTATCGTATTAGAAGTTTGGTCTGCTGTTAAATTTGTAGCAGTCGTTCCTTCTTGATCACCCACACTCATGTACAATTTTGGATGAGCAGCTTTAAAGGGATGTTCTTTTAAATAGTCCAGAAAATCCGGATACCACAGCGACGAAGAGCAACTAAGGACGGTGCCGAATAAATCAGTGTTCACCGCTGCGTACAGGCTGAATAATCCACCTAGCGAATAACCACCGATAACTCTCTTTTCTGTGCTTGAAGCAAAACCATATTCACTCTCACAAAATGGAATCACATGTTTTACAAAAAACGAAAGATGTTCTGCAGCTTTCCCACCAAAATCCATCGGCATGGTTTCAGATGCCTGGAGAGGCCAAGGAGTATAATCATCTGTTCGATTATGTGCATTTATGAGTAGAAAATTAAGTGCAGGTTGATGTTTCCGAATCCAATGATTAAAAAGCTCTTCGAATTGATCTCCATCTAAAAAATAAATGGTCGTGGCATCTTTGACATTGGAACGATAAACATATAGCTTCACTCCCTCTATTTCTTGTTGAATCCATACAGAATTTTTAACCATGGCGATTTCCTTTCTACTGCTTATTCTCCACTATTTTAACAGTTTTCTGGGCAGTTGATAAGTCCAAACGAAAAGACGCCAGCGATAATCACTGACGTCTAAATGTTGTTAAATCAATTTAACGGACAATTTGTCCCGATTTTTGGTTCATAAATTCAAAGACTTCATCTTCATTGAATGGATTCCAGTCACCAAAAACAGTATGTTTTAAGACTGAACTTGCAGTTCCAAAATCTACAATTCGTTGACTATCCCAACCTTTTAGAACGCCGTTTAAAATCCCAGCAGCAAAGGCATCTCCTCCACCTACTCGGTCGATAATTGGATTAATATCATATAATTTAGACTCTACAAACTGTCCATCTTCACCTACGAAAAATCCTTGTAATTCGTTATGATTCGTTGAAATCACATTGCGTTTAGTTGAATACAATACTTTAATATTTGGATATTTTGCTTGAACTCGTTTGTAAATTTCTTCTAGGGGAACATTTTCGTCTTCTGATGCTACTTTCAAGAAATGAATCGCATCTAATCTACCCGCAGAAAGAATATCTACATACGGTAAGATTTGTTGGAAACAAGGATATGCTTCCTCATAACTCCAAAGCTTACTGCGGTAGTTCATATCAAAACTTACACAGCATCCATATTCTTTTGCTTTACGAACGACTTCAACAGTCCAGGATTGCCATTTCTTAGAAAGAGCTGGTAGAATCCCTGAGATATGTAACAAATCTACACCTTTGAAGATTTCGTCTAGATTCCAGCAGAGTTCGTTCAAAACGGAGATACTAGAGTATAAACGATCATATGTAACGCGAGAAGCACGTACAGCATTCCCTTGTTCTAAAAAGTAAGTGCCTAGTCTTCCGTATTCCGTTGCTACTAAATCTGTATTGATCCCATTCATTCGTAATCTTGAACTTACGGCATCATTTAAAGGGTTATCTTGAGGTAGAACTGTTGCTACCGAGACATTATGACCAAAGTGAGCTAATGAAATTCCAACATTTGCTTCAGCTCCACCATAGCAGACCCTAAACTCTTTTGTACTCTTTAACCGTACATCTGCTGCGGTCGATAATCTTAATAAAATTTCACCTAGAGTTATTACTTTCATCTCTATATCTCTTCTCCAATTTTCAATTGATAGATAAAGAATCGAAGCTCTCACTTCGATTCCTTTTATGTTCTTTAATTATACTCCAGAATAAGCTGCGAAACCACCATCAATTGGTAAAACTACGCCATTTACAAAACTTGAAAGAGTTGAATCTGCAAGGAAGAATACTCCCCCTACTAATTCATCTGATTCACCAAAGCGTCCCATTGGTGTATTGCGTAAAATTTTATCTGCACGTGGAGTTGGATTTCCATTTTCATCAAATAGTAATCTCTCATTTTGAGCCGTTACTAAGAACCCTGGTGCAATCGCGTTGCAACGGATTCCTACTTTAGAGAAGTGAACCGCTAACCATTGAGTGAAGTTGCTAATCGCTGCTTTTGCTCCTGAATACGCTGGAATTTTTGTTAAAGGAGTGAATGCATTCATACTTGAAATATTGATGATGTTTGCTCCTTCTTTTCCAACCATATCTTGTGCAAAAACTTGTGTTGGTAATAATGTACCTAAATAGTTTAAGTTGAATACAAATTCAATTCCTGCTTTATCTAAGTCAAAGAATGTTTTTGTTTCGGCACTTAATCCAACTTCATGGAACTCATTATCTGTTGTTGCACGTGGGTTATTTCCTCCAGCACCGTTTACTAAAACATCTACGGTACCAAGATCCTTATTCACCGCTTCGCGAACAGCTTCTAATGATTCTTTTTCAAGTACATTCGTTTTATATGCTTTTGCGATACCGCCTTCAGCAATAATTTCATCTGCAAATTTTTGTGCAGCTTCTTCGTTTAAGTCTAGTAAAGCTACCTTTGCGCCTTGTTTGCCAAAGCTTTTTGCGAGTTCACCGCAAATCACTCCGCCTGCACCGGTAATGACTACTACTTTATTTGTAAAATCAAAAAATTGTGTCATGGTTATTCTCCTATTGTTTTGCGTTTTTAGCTACTGCTTCAGCTAAATCCGTGAAGATAAGTAGCACCTAGAGCTCGGTCAAATAATCCATATCCTGGACGACCTGTTTCTCCCCAAATCATACGACCATGGTCCGGACGGATTGGTCCTTCCCAGTTTGCGTCATGAAGAGCTTTCACCACTTCATACATATCAATTGAACCGTACTCTGTTGGGTGTGCTGATTCTTCGAATGATTTGCCTTTTCCTGTTAAACGAATATTACGAGCATGCATAAAGTTTACACGGTTGCGTTTCAACATTTCTTTTAACATCTCAACAGCATCGTTGTTTGGATCAGAAGCATATGAACCTACACAAACAGTTACCCCATTATTTGGGCTATCGTATAATTCTACAAATCTTACAAGATTTTCTTTGCAAGTAATGATACGAGGTAATCCAAAGATGCTATAAGGTGGATCATCAGGGTGGATTGCCATTTTCACACCAGCTTCTTCTGCTGCTGGAATGACACGTTTAATGAAATATTCTAAATGTTCCCAAAGCTTTTTTTCTTCGTCTACTTTGGAATACTCATCCATGATAGCTTTCATTTCATCTTTTGTATAACTTGAATCCCAACCTGGCAGAGATAACTCCCCTTTTACTGGGTCCATTTTCTTAGCCACTTTTTCGTCGAAGATTAATGCATTAGAACCATCTGGAAGATCATACGCTAAGTCAGTTCGTGTCCAGTCGAATACTGGCATGAAGTTATAACATACAATATTTACTCCTTCAGCCCCTAAGTTTTTAATAGTCTGAATATAGTTATCAATCAATTGATCTCTTGTAGGTTTTCCAAGTTTAATATCTTCATGAACTGGAACACTTTCAATAACAGAAAGTTTTAAGCCTGAAGCTTCAACGTCTTTTTTTAATTGTCGAATACGTTCACGGCTCCATACTTCTCCAACTGGGACATCATAAATCGCAGTTACAATCCCTTTCATACCAGGAATTTGTCTAATATTCTCTAAAGTTACTTGATCATCATTCCCATACCAACGGAATGTCATTTCCATTTTTCTTCCTCCTTTAGTTCAATCCAAAAAATTCTTTAGCATTTTTATAGCAAATGGCTTCTAAGAACTCTGTAATTAATTTTTTTCATCATAAAGGGATTCGACCACTTTCAATCCATTCTGTTACATAGCGAAACGAGAATACGACGGAAGTAATCGTGTCTTTGATAAGATAGGAAGCTTCTTGAGTCTGTAAGCATTCCTACAAAGTTCCATAACAAGCTTTGGTTTGCTAAGACTAGCATTTGTTCTCTCATTCCTTTTTCAGTATCAGAGAACCACCAAGCTGCACCAAATTGTAAACGACCTTTAATCCCTTCTTCATTAACTTGGAAGTTAGCTAGTGTATTGGCCAAAATATCGTTATACGATGGATTTAAGTTATAGAAAATACATTTTGGAAGACGATTCGATTCTTCTAATGCATTTAATAATTGGTTTAAAGCCAGTGCTAGATGCGTTTGATCTCCTGTTGAGTCAAAACCTGCATCTACACCAATTTTTTCAAAGTACTTACGGTTTGTATCTCGGACTGCACCAAAGTGAACTTGTGTCACTAGATTGTGTTTCTTGTATAACCCACATAAGGCAATAAACACTTCTGTTTGCCATTGTTGAATTTCTTCAAGAGTAGGTACTTCTCCCACGAATCACTTTTAGCAAAAATTGCATCTAATTCTTCTTTTGAAGCTCTCTTGTACAAGATTTCTCCAAAAGCTAATATCACTTGCTTTACATCCGTTTGCTACAAAGAATTCGATACGTTGTTCTAAAGCTTCCACAAAGCTATCAAACGAACCAACTTCTACGCCAGTTACTTCTTGTAATCTAGTCACAAAGTTAGCGAATTTTGGATGTGACACAAAGGCTTCATCCGGACGGAATGTTGGTGCAACAACTGTGTCAAAAGATGACATCTTCTGCAATCTTTTTGATGCCATTCTAACGAATCAAGAGGATGGTCAGTTGTTCCAATAAATTCTACATTTGCACGTTTAATCAATTTTCTTGGACTCAACTCTTCCTCTGCAATTGTTTGATTCATACGATCATAAATCATTTTCCAATTATCAGGAGTGACATACTCATCAATGCCAAAAACTTGTTTTAGTTCCAAATGGCTCCAGTGATATAAAGGATTTCCAAAATGCTTTTAGCTAACGTTTTTGGCCCATGCTTCAAATTTTTTTCTTCAGGAGTTGCATCTCCTGTAATCAAACGTTCATTCACGCCATTTGCACGCATTAAACGCCATTTATAGTGATCACCTCCCAGCCATACTTTGTACAGCATTTTCAAATGGTTTATCCTCAAAAATTTCTTGAGGAGATAAGTGACAGTGGAAATCTTCAATTGGAAGATGTTCCACTACTCTATATAGGTCTTCCGCAACCTTACTTTGTAGTAAAAATTTTTTACGATTAAAAGTCATAATTAGTCCTCCAACGCACTGACGAATTCTTTAGCAATACGTGTTACACTCTCATAACCCTCTGTTGCCACCTTTTGCTCCAAGAGCGCTTCCGACACCGACTGCAACAGCACCTTTTTCTTTCCACTCTTTAATGTTTGCAAGAGATACGCCACCGGAAGGCATTAAATTAACACTTGGGATTGGGCCATTAATATCTTTAATAAATGAAGGTCCTAAAACTCCACCAGGGAATAGTTTAATGATTTTTGCTCCACCATTCATCGCTTGTACGATTTCAGTCGTTGTTGCGCATCCTGGGAAGTAATCGATATGAGCATCATGAGCGACTTTTTGAATATGTGCATCATAATGAGGACTTACTAAAAACTCTGCTCCAGCAGCAATAGCTTCTTTAGCTAATTCAACTGTCATAATCGTTCCAGCACCAATCACTACTTCAGATTTTCATTTGCATAAAAATGCTTTTCAATTCTGAAATAGCTTTTGAAGCATCAGGTGTTGTATAAGTTACTTCAATATTTTTAATACCACCCAATACTGAGTGTTTTGAAATTTCAATTGCGTCATCTGATGATTTCCCCCGAATAACTGCAAAAATATAGTTCTGTTTTAATTGTTCTAATACACTTGTCATAAGCTTTTTCTCCTTTTCGCAAAAAAATAAAAGTCATCTGTTATCTCTATGATACATCAGATGACTTTTAGTGTCAATGACAATATTCGGTTGATATCGTCTATTTCATCAGACGATTTAATTATACGATAATGTGCGTCTATTATCTGCTAAATGCAGTAACATCGCGTCTCTGGCAGCGACAGCATCTCGATTTTTAATCGCTCTTACAATTTCTCTATGAGCACGAATCGTATTTGCTTTGCTTTGCTCACTTGTAAAGAAATCATTATACAACTTAATCGATTGAATAATAATTGGAATCAGTTGCTGCATCGCTACATTACGACTAGCCTCAGCAATCGCACTATGAAATTGAATATCCAGTTTAAAGTGAATATCTCCATCCGAATGGATTTCTTTTTCCAAGGCCTTTTCAAGCCTTTCTAGAACAGCCACTTCTTTATCCGTAATATGCTGCGCGGCAAGACTCGCCATCTGAGGCTCAATCAAGAAGCGTACTTCAAATAAGTCTTGTGTCAACTTCATATGATTATCGATTTCACCAAAACCTAATGGATCTATTACAGTCTCCGTTAAACTCGTAATATAAGTTCCAGAACCTTGACGTACTTCCAAGATATTCTTTTGAAACTAACATTTTCACCGCTTCACGCAACGTACTACGACCCACTTCTAAATCTTGTGCCAATGTATATTCGTTCGGCAACTTGTCTCCGACTTTTTAAATCATTTTTTTCAAAAATATTCGACAATTCTATTTGCGGTTTTGTTCCACTAAAGAAACAGTTTTTCTCTTTCATATCTATTCCCCATTCGTCACTTTTTTTCGAACCTATTCTAACAGTTCTCACTCTATAGCTCAAACCATTAGAATAGCTTTCGAAAAGTACTTACTATTTTTTGTAGTTATAGTCTGGAATAGCATTCCAACGATTTCTAAATAGTTTCACAATTGATTTTGGATTTCTATCCCTTGTGAATAATCCTTTGTGGTTTCCTTGGATACGAATTAATGCGTAACTGTTTGTTTCAAAATCCGCAAAGTTCCAAACATGTTCACCAACAAAGTTTTCGAGTTCATCAAATACTTCATGACTCATTTGATGGAATCGTTCTTGATACTCTTCTGTATATGGAACATCCCAATTTGAATGATAGCCTGGTAAAGTATCTGCACCATATTCTGTCATAATGATTGGTTTATCTGGATATTTTTCTTGCCATTCCTTCAACTCTTTACGAAGCCCTACGCGTGCCCCTTCAATATCCCCATGGTTAAGGTACCAACCATAATAACGATTCAAGCAAAGCACATCAATCAATGGAGAAATTAAATCCCTGTTCTGGTGTTGCCATCATAATATTCACAACAGTTGTTGGACGTTTTTGTGGATCTAACTCTTTCACATATTTGACTAAAGGCTCGAAGTATTTATCCGCACCTTCACCAGCACCATCTGGTTCGTTCGCGACACTCCATAACACAACACATGCATGGTTCTTATCACGAGCCACTAATTCTTTAAGTGCAAGTTTGTGATTTTCCATTGTTTGATAGAATTCCCATGTCTTAATCGGTTTAGTTCCTCCTCTATTCATACTTAGAGCAGCAGTAAAGTTTGCAAACAAACCGACTGCTGGAACTTCATCTATCACTAAGAATCCCATACGGTCTGATAAACGCATCATCTCTTCTGAATATGGATAGTGAGCCGTTCTGTATGAGTTAGCTCCCATATTCTTCATTAAATTCAAGTCCATTAAGTTTACTGCTTCGTTAAAACCACGACCATTTACATAACTATCTTCGTGTTTCCCGAATCCTTTGAAGTATACCGGTTTGTCGTTTACTAAAAACTGACCTTTTTCAACACGAACCGTACGAACTCCAAATAGTTCTTCATATTCATCTACTAACTCGTCTCCAGCAAATAACTCGACTTTTGCTGTATAAAGGTAAGCATCTAATACTTCCCAGCGACGAACATTGACTATCTCAAGTTCAGACTCTGCCTCACCCTTAGCTACCACTTCACCATCTTCATCTAAAAGTGTTACTTTTGCGGTTCCACCATTAGCAGTATGCTCTACCACTACCTTCACAGTCGCATCATTTTCATGAACATCGTAAGTAACTACAATATCTTCAATACGCGCTTTAGGAAGAACTAATAATTGAACAGGACGTTGAATCCCAGCATAGTTAAAGAAGTCGAAGTTCTCTGAAACTTTCTTCTTCACAGTACCGTCCGGTAATTTTTCTTCAGAATAGTTGCCGACTGGTAAAGTTGTATGATCTAAAATATTGTTGGCACAAACACTAATCAATAATTCTTTTTCTCTTGTCAATTCTTCAGGAATACGAACTTCAAATGGTGTAAACCCACCGATATGTTCTCCTAATAATTGCCCATTCACATATACTTTTGCTTGATGGGTTACAGAACCAAAACGAAGCACTAATTCTTCATCTGATTCGAAAGAAGGAACCGCAAAAGTACGCTCATACCAGTTATCTCCAATAAAATATCTTTTTTCAGATTCAACTGCTACATCATTAAATGAACTTGGTACAACCATTAAGTCTTCAGTAGAAAGTCGTGGATCCACTCCTGGGACGTATTCACCTTGCTTAAAATTCCAAACCCCATCTAACGAATAACGTTTTCTCTTTGCATTTAAAACTGGATATAACATCGACCATCCCTCTTTCTATAATTTAGCTTGCCATTTTTCAGTCCACACTAACTCGTTTGGAGTTCCCTTGAATTCGGACTTCCCTTCAAGTTTATCGATTACAGCTTTAACTGTGTTCTCATTACCATGGTAAGCATTGATAAATGTTTTAACCATTGTCGCGTCGTGTAAATGAGTTGTAAAGTTTGTAGACACAAATACAGTTGGTGCTTCATGTACATACCAAGGTACTTCATTCGACATAGCTGTCTTCCATTGAATACGGTAGTTATTTTGTGCACCATAACCAATTACGTTTGCAACCACTAGCGCTAAATCAACTGTATCTCTATACTCTAGTGTACGCCCTTTGATACGACTATTTCCATCATTAATCGTTACTTCATATCCACGACTTGTCAATTCATCTACAAAGCGGTTTAAAACTGAATCATCATTAGCCATGATTCCACCTTTTTCTCCATCTAAGTAATACAAGCGTACGCGTTTATGATCCACTGGATTAATCGGTAAGTTTTGTTGCGTATCTTTAACAAGAGTGATTCCGCGGTCAGCTGCTTCTTTTTGCCACTCTAAGTGTTCAGCACAACCAATGACTTCTAACTCTTTCTTATCTTTTAACAATGTTCCGTTTGCTTGTTTTTCAGGAAGGTTTAATTTTGCTTTCAATCCTAAAATACGACGAAGAGCATCTGTCATACGTTCTTCAGTAATGACTCCATTATGATATCCTTTTAACATGAAGTTAAAGTCTTCTTCCATATTGTTGAAGAATAAGAACATGTCACATCCTGCAGCAATTGCTCCTGGAACATAGTCCTCGCGCCGCATCGCACTTGTCATTCCTAACATGTGGCTTGCATCTGTAATTACCATTCCGTTGAAGTCTAGTTTTTCTTTTAGTAAATCTTGAATTAGTTCTTCAGCAAGTGTTGCTGGCATTACATCTTTATCTTCAATCCCTGGACGAAGCGCTTTTTGATATTCAGGCAATGCAATATGTCCAGCCATAATCATTTCAACACCATTTTCGATATGGTTGAGATATACTTTACCAAAAGAATTTTCCCACTCTTCTACTGACAATTCATTCACACCTAAAATTAAGTGTTGATCACGTTCTTCAGTTCCATCTCCAGGGAAGTGTTTCACACAGCAAACTACTTCACGTTCTGCTTTTAATCCTTCTACATACGCATTTGTATATTTAATAACGTCTTCAGCAGTAGTTCCGTAAGCACGCGTATTAACGATTGTATTTCTCCAGTTTTCTAAAATGTCCACGCATGGGTCAAAGTTTACGTTTACCCCAAGAGCAGTCTCTTCACGAGCAGATACTAGTCCTGCATGATAAGGAACCCAAGGATCGCGACTTGCTTCAGATTGTGCGCCAGAAGAAATATAAGTACCACCTTTAACGGCACCGTCCCCACCTGAATCGCAGTTAGCTGCCACTAATAATGGGATTTTTGTTTGAGATTGAAGATCATTAATTAACCCTTGAACATCTTCAGGGCTACCGTTCATATAACGAACACCGCCGATATGATATTTTTCTAGAATCTCTTTATTGCTTAAATTGTTTCCGCTAAAAGCATCCCCTCCGAAGAAGAATAAGTTTGTAAATAATTGTCCTACTTTCTCTTCATCTGTCATGCCTTTAATTGTTGACTCAACCCATTCAATTTGACTTGGATTCAAGTTGTAAGGTTTTTTTGATAAATCTACTAGTCTTGCCATTTTACTTCCTCCTATAATGACGCTCCGTAAACTGTCTAGCTTACGGAGCGTTAATCAATTATGCTTTTTGTTTTGCTAATGTTTCAGCTTTGATTCGAGCGATTTCACTTTGAATTTCTTCCATTTTCTCTTTGTTTAATGGGTAGAATTTCATCGCAATTACGTTACAAAGATATCCAAACATAATGAAACCACAGAACATCACTAAACCGATAAATTTCAATTCTGGTGTTAATGGTGTATCTACTTGAGGTAATTTTTCAGTAAAGCCGATAGATGCACATAAGATACCTACAAATGCAGAACCGAATGAAGAAACGATTTTATCAACAGCACTGAATAATGTTCCCATTAAACCAGGAACGTAACGACCTGAACGATATACTTCGTAGTCCGCACAGTCGGCTGTCATCGGAATTACCATTGTTCCTGCTAACCCGTTTGCACCTTGAGCTAAGATGTATAGTGTTAAGAATGCAATTGTGAAGAATGATAGCCCTGTGTATCCCTCAGCTCCAGGTAGTGAGAATGTTGAAGGATCTGCTACATAGAATAGACCGAATAATAATCCGTAAAGGATGATACCCGCCCATGAACCTAATAACAACGCTTTTCTTTGACCAAGTTTTTGAGCAATAAATTTAACTCCAAGAATCATAATCAAATCTTAGGAATCAATGTATATTGGTTAAATGTATTTAGTAATTTATAGTTACCACAAATAATACCAAAGATAATTACTGATACTGTTGCGTTTGAAGTAACTATCGCTGCCAATTTATCTGTCGAAGCTGATACTACTAACATTTGAATAGCACGGTTATTTTTTAGTACATCCCAGTAGTCTTTGAAAGTAACTTTAACAGGTTCGCCTGTACCAAAGAATTCTGTACGGTCTTTATCTTTTAGTGCAAAGATCGCTAACCAAGTGAAGATGACTGTTACTGGAGCGATATAAATCCATAACTCTTGGAACAACTCAGCAGTAAACCCACCGTATTTTTGGTACTAAGTGTTGAGCAACAAATCCTGGTACTAACGCGAATAATGTAGCATTATAAATACCGTCATAGATACCGAATGTTGGACGTTGTTTAGGGTCATTTGTTAAACAGCTTTGAGCTGATTTAGTTACTACTGTTTGTAATGTATAACCAATGATGTAGATTAAATAAATTACTAAGAAATAAATAAATCTAAATTCTTCTGGTAAATGGTGAGTTGTGAAGAACATTAAGAATGTTGTAATCACTAATACAATGTTACCAGCTGCCATAAACGGACGATTTTTACCAAATTTTCCATCTGTTTTGTCTACGATATAACCAACGATTGGGTCAGTAATCGCGTCCCAAATACGCATGAATGTCATAATTGAAGTAGCCATTACTACTGCTACCCCAACGTAACCTGTTAAATAGTAGGCAACGAAGTTCAAAAGAACTAGCCATAAGTTTGTTGATGTATTATTTAAAGCAAACAAAGCCATTTGCCACGTTTTCGCTCTATGAATCCCTGTATTTTCCATGTTAATAACTCCTTATTTTTAATTTTTAAATTGTGATAAATGTTTATGATAAATTGCTTGATACTCTTCGTCATTGTATTGTCCGTCAATAAATTCTGGAAGAATATTTGTGACTAACGTTGCCCATGACTCTTTTTCTTTCCCAAATAATATTGGATAGAAATGTACTTCATTAACTTTTGCAGCATCAAAATCCCCAGGAGCATCCCCAACCATTAAGATTTTCTCTTTTTCAAATCCGAGACTCTTAATTTCTTTAATCGCTGCTGCTTTACTTCCTCGTTCTTGTCCGAAGAATTCAGAAACAAATGGCATTAACCCATGACGTTTCCATTCGCTATTAACTGCTTCGCTGTTTGCTGAAGAAACAATCGCAATCTGAGCTACTTTACTAATTTCTTCTAAAGCTCTTTTTACGCCTTCAAAAGGTTTGTCTTCGCCAACAAGTTCGGTTTCAATGCCGTGATTTACAGCCTTGCTCCACTCGAGCGCTTTTATTAGTACGGCATCATTATGCTTAGCAATCTCCTCTTCCAATGATTGATTTGAAAGAGATGTCGTATGATTACACCAGTTAGCAAACACTGTAAAGTCTTCAATTGCTTCACCATGTTCTTGAGCAAACTCGAGACTAAGTAGTAACCCTTTAAAGCGATTAATCCCTCTCGTTTCAGAGAATAAGTTGACACGATTCCATTCTTCTAAATAGACTTCTTGATTTTGAATCTCGAAATACTTCGCTGCTAGCGGGCCGAAGAAACGAATGTGTTTAATATCCATTGTGTCCATCGCACAGCCATCTGAATCGATACATACTACGAATGGACTTTCATTTGTTAAAGCCATATGCTCTCCTTTCATAAAATAAATCAGTTCTAAAGTCTGCAGATGATTTTTGTTAGATGACTTTTATGCACCCGCTTACATTAGTGCGTAAATATAAAATCGTCTCTAATTTTTAGAAATGATGTGACGTTTTGCAGTAAATTCATCTGATGTATTCATTGTATCAGATGTGAACCAAAAAAATAAATACCTAAATTAAAAATTTTTTCAAACTTTTTTTGAAAGTTGCTATTTTCCCTATTTAAATAAAGGTTTCATCTATTATAATAGGTAACAAAAATCAACAGACGACTTTTAAAAGTCATCTGTTGAATGATGAATATATATTGTTAAGATAAAAAACAATCTTGTTTTTCTGATTCCCACAAATGTTGACTGTAAGAAGAACTATCTATTTTCGAGTAGATAACTTTCAAGACATACTTGTTAATTTCTAACTCTATTTCCGAAATGGAGATAAGCACTACGACTTTAAAGATATTCTGGCCCTAATAAATAGGTTTGTTGAATGTCCTCATGACGAGTTTGGATGTGGACGCGTTTTTTAAGATTCGTGTCAGGCAAGGCAATGAATGCATACGTACTCCTAATCCCAATATTCTCCCGGTGACAAATCGCCTTCTCAAACCGTTGATTTTTTAAGTTATCTGGCAATGCTAACTTGATGATTTTTGATATACATTTTTTCTGCATCTCCTTCCATTGTCTTAAATAGATTAAAAATTCCAATCATTCTCGTGATAATTTTTTTGTCATCTCCTCGTCGTCTTTTAATTAGTTAATCGACTACGATTACCAACGCGATTCGTGACATCTTACATGGTGACTAAAACATTGGTACCGTTCGTACCGTTTCAGCTGTATTATTTTCGAGGGCTCTAAAGCGTCTAATTAAATTAACAGCAGTGATTAATGAAGTAGGATGGTTCGAATACCCTTGACATCATACAAACAAACGCCAATGCAATTGCATTGGCGTTTTTACCTTTTGTTAAATTAACGAACAATCTGTCCTGATTTTTGATTCATAAAAGTAAATACTTCATATTCATCAAACGGATTCCAGTCCCCAAACACCGTATGTTTCAACACGGAGCTGGCTGTTCCAAAATCGACTACTTTTTGACTCTCCCAACCCTTAAGAACTCCATTTAGAATACCAGCGGCAAAAGCATCGCCACCGCCAACTCGATCAATTACAGGTTGAATATCATAGATTTTTGACTCTACAAAGTTATTATCTTCTCCTACATAGAAACCTTGTAACTCATGGTGATTGGTTGAAATGACATTTCTTTTTGTGGAGTATAACACTTTGATATTCGCATATTTTTCCTTCACGCGACGATAGATTTCTTCAAGAGATACGTCTTCTTCAGCTGTTGCAACTTGGAGAAAATGAATCGCATCGAGTCTCCCTGCAGATAAAATATCTACATAAGGCAAGATTTGTTGGAAACAAGGATAGGCTTCCTCATAACTCCACAACTTACTACGATAGTTCATATCAAAACTCACATAGCATCCATATTCTTTCGCTTTACGGACGACTTCAACCGCCCAAGCTTGCCACTTCTTAGAAAGAGCTGGTAGAATTCCTGAAATATGAAGCAAATCAGTATCAATAAAGATTTCGTCTAGATTCCAGCATAGTTCATTTAAAACGGAGATACTAGAATATAAGCGATCGTATGTAACACGAGAAGCACGTCCTGCATTTCCTTGTTCTAAAGTAAGTTCCTAATCTTCCATATTCTGTCGCTACTAGATTCGTATCAATTCCATTCATTCGTAATCTTGAACTTACAGCATCGTTTAAAGGATTATCTTGCGGTAGAACCGTTGCCACAGAAACGTCATGGCCAAAGTGCGCTAAGGAAATCCCTACATTTGCTTCAGCTCCACCATAGCAGGCTCTGAACTCTTTTGTACTTTTTAACCGTACATCATCTGCGGTCGATAATCTTAACAAAATTTCACCTAAAGTGATGACTCTCATCTTGTCTCCTCTTTTCTTAAATAGAATTTTTTAGAAGGATGAATTACCTCCAATTAATCAACCAAAGCATTCACAAATTCTTTAGCAATGCGTGTGACACTTTCATACCCTTCTGTTGCAACTTTCGCACCAAGAGCACTTCCAACTCCTACTGCTACTGCGCCTTTTTCTTTCCACTCTTTAATATTGGCTAGAGAAACTCCACCTGAAGGCATTAAATTTACATTTGGAATTGGGCCATGAATATCTTTAATGAACGAAGGCCCTAGAACTCCACCCGGGAATAATTTAATGATTTTTGCTCCCCCATTCATCGCTTGAACGATTTCTGTTGTTGTTGCGCATCCCGGGAAGTAATCGATATGAGCTTCATGAGCAACCTTTTGAATATGTGCATCATAGTGAGGACTTACTAAAAATTCCGCACCAGCAGCAATTGCTTCTTTAGCCAACTCTACTGTCATAATCGTTCCAGCACCAATGACAACTTCTGATTTTTTTTTGCATAAAGAGCTTTCAATTCAGTAATTGCTTTAGAAGCCTCAGGTGTTGTATAAGTCACTTCAATATTTTTAATTCCACCTAATACAGAATGTTTTGAAATTTCAATCGCTTCATCTGATGATTTCCCGCGGATAACTGCAAAAATATAGTTTTCTTTTAATTGTTCTAATACACTTGACATGTCCTTTCTCTCCTTTATAAATCTGGCTTTGTTTGTATACATAGTCTAGTCTTTTTATCTGAATCTTTTTATCTGATTATTTTTCTCAGCAACCATTCTCCCATAAACGATATTTCCATTTGAATCTTTTAGATATTTCAGTCCATTATGAATATCTTCCGGAGAATAATAGATCGTTATTTCTCCACTCTTGGTTTTACATTTTATTTTTGTCCCTCTTTCTTCTCCTGGACAATCTAGGCGAGGGATGCTCTCCTTCTCCACTGAATAAGGTTCCAATGCAATACATGTAAAAATGGGATCTTTTTTATTTCTGATTTTTAATTGAATGCCTTCATCCAACGAATTGTATCGTTTAGAATATTGGATAGCCTCTGTAACCATCTCTCCATTCGTCCAGAACCTGGAATACACATCATTCGAATGTTTCGTTGGGATGATAAAGTTTTGGGTTAAAGCATGTCCACATTCTTCTTCATCAATCACCAATAAAAGTTTAGCTTGCGTATCCAAAATCATTTTTCGACTAACATAAGCTCTACTAGAAGTTTCATTATCTTTCATTGGAATACTCCATTGTGCTTCAAAATAATAGAGTTCGTCCTCCTTTTTCATCTGCATTGATAAAGGTTTGGCTACCCAATGATATCCCCATGAGCTTTCGATAGAAGGATAATGACCGCCTTCTACTAGGACCGTATTTTGCATCTGTTCTGATTTAAAGTGAACTCGTTTTTCACATTCTGTATAAGTATATCTCCCTGGATGTGTTAAAAAAAAGGAGCTCCATCCATTTCTAGACTGATTGCTCCGAGGGATGCATGACCATGAGAGCTTCCATGAAGGCCACAAAACAGACTGAAGTAAATATCTGAACTTTTTACAACCGCTATTCCGCCTACTTCATCATAAAACCAGTCTTCGAAATTCACTTTATGTTTTTTATCAAACGCTCTCCCTGAATATAAAACTCCCATTGTATAATCTGGACATTCACTCTCAAACCCCAGCAAATGATAATAGGAATAGACCCAAGAAAAATCAACCGTATCGCTGTCATTTAACGCTAAAAGCATATGATTAGAATTCGATAAATAATAACTCGCACGAATGGGTTCTATCAAAACTTCCTTCCAAATGTGTTGATCCTCATCTCCCATGTAACAAGCAATCTGATATAAATAAGCAAAACACATTACAACTTGATGATGATACAGTGGACTTTGTTCCCAATGAAGCCCCTTTTTTTGTAAACTGAAGAGACGCTTGCTTTAAAAGTGTTTCTTTAGCCCACAAATACAGTTCAGGTTGTTCATCAAAGAAATATACGAACGAGAGAACACCACTGACGGCAAGAACTCCCCAGTTACTAAGAAGATGCTTCTCTTGTAAATGAGTACAAATATAATTAGCATGCAAGGACATCGCTTCCTGAATTTGCTTTTTCTTCCTCACTAAACTCTGATAGAGGAAGATAGGTTAAACTTTTCACCCAATTCATTAAGCGGATGCCTGCATCCAAAACTCTCCATGACGCTTCTGGGTGAAAAATCTCCTCTTCATTTTCCACAATAAAATCAAAAACGATTTCCTTCCACTTTTTCAAGTATTTTTCTTCTTTTGTTACATAAAATGCCACAGCTAAATCAACCAGATATCCTTGCCGATTTAACATGAAGATCCATTCCATATCTCCATTTGGCGTTTGGTGCCATTTAAACTCATGAAATGAATATTTTTCAAAACACGTTTCCATATCCATTTGATGATCATAGTAGACTAAATCCTGGTCAACTAAAGCATCTACTCTAGAAAAAGTTCAAGCAGAAACCCACTTGAACTTTTCCCTATCTTTTTTAGAAATTCTTCTTTTAACCAAAATCTAGATTGATATGTCTCTAGATTCGTAAACATCTCATCACCTTATGCTAAAATTCCTAGAACAGAAGCTAAGATACCAATTGCGAATAATAGGATTAATAATTGATAAGTGTTCCATTTTTTCTTCTTCAATAGATAGAACACTAATACTGTAATTAATACTGGTAATAATCTTGGCATCATTTTATCTAAGATTTTTTGGATAGAAACGATTTGTTCTTCACCAGAACTTACTGTTGTCGCATATTGAATCGCAATTTTTGCTTTTACAAATGAGGCTGCTAATGCAGAGATAACTGTTACCCCTACAATATTGGCTGCTTCAGAAATTTTACTAATTTGGCTACTTAAAGTTTTAATAGCGTTTGTTCCTAAACGGTATCCAAGATAGCCCATGAATACTTTGATTGCAAACATACTTAATAACATTGCCAACCAATATCCCATTGGAGCAAACCCTAAACCATCAAGAGCTAAACCTGCAAAGATTGTAGAGAACAATGGCGCTAAACCGAATTGTGCGATAGAATCTCCAATCCCTGCTAAAGGACCCATTAGAGCCATTTTAATACTACGTACAGAATCAATACTTTGACCATCTTCGTACATCGCTAATTGCAAGTTAGAAATAAACGGTACTAAATGTGGACTTGTGTTATAGAACTCCAAGTTTGCTTTAGCAGTTTCTTTTAATTTTTCTGGATCATCTTTATAAATCTTCTTTAAGCCAGGTAAGATAACGTTTAAGTAGCTCACCCCTTGATAAGTATTATAGTTGAATGCATTTTGTAAGATGTATGATCTTAATGATGTTCTAAAATAATCACGTTTCGTTAATTTATTTTCTTTAGATTCCATTGCTAAAATCCTCCACTTCGCTAGTTTGAACTGTTCCCACAACTACTTCTTGTTTATTAGAATTTTGGTAGTAAGCAATTAATGCAAATACTGAACCAACTAATGCTACAGCCATTGTTGGTAATTCTAAGTAAGCCACGCAGATATAACCTAGGATTACGTATGGAGTTAATTCTTTCTTCAACATTACAGATAAAATCATTGCAAATCCGATTGCAGGAATTAATCCCCCAGCTACACCGAAACCACTAATCAACCATTTTGGTAAAGCGTTAACAAATGCTTCTAATGCTGGACGGCTTAGTGCAGATAAGATACCAATAATGAAACCAGCAACAGCTAAACCGATATAAGTTGAGTGTGCGATTAGTTTAAATTTACCAAAGTGACCTTTTTCAATCGCTTTTTCAGCCATTTTTGGATTACCAGCGAAGAATGTGTATAAGAATGTTGTTACGAATTGGAATAATACCGCAAATGGGAATGAAAGTGCTAATGCATTTTCAGGTGTAATCCCTTGATCTTTTAATGTAATTACCATGATCGTACCTACGATACCAGGTCCTACTGGGTTAGGTGGAACAGTACCACCAGCACCTACCCCGAATCCCATATAAGCTAATTCAGCTAAAGCTCCGAATGTTAATGCTGTAGGAATATCTCCTAAAATTAATCCTACAAAAAACGCCATAACAATTGCTCTGTTTGTATAAATTCCTAGTAACATCCCTGAATAACAGAATGCTGTCACTAGACCAATCAAAATACCTTGCATTAATGAAATTTCCATTGTTCTCCCTCTTTTCAGCTAATCATTTCTAATAATTTTTCTAAAGTTTGTGCTCCGTCATTCGTAACTGGAGAAGTTTTTGTATTGAATTGAACATTGAATTTTTCTTTCATTGTTCGAAGTGCTTGTTTATCTTCTTCTCCTAGATAAATGAATTGTGATACTTTATCCTTTCCAGGAGCTGCATGAATGTTACCTACATTCACATTTTCCATTGGAAATCCTAGTTCACATAAGCGAAAGTGCATCCGCTGGACTAGATACCACTACAAAAAATTGTTTTGGTGTGGGGCAGCTTTCCAAATAATTTCAGCAGTTCTTTTGAATCGTCCAAAAACGTACATTCACTTCTTTTGGCAATACAGTTGTCATTAATGTTTGTTGTAATTCATCTGTTGACACTGCATCATTCGCACAAATGGCTAAGTTGACTCCTAAACTCTTAATCCATAATTGTCCTTGACCATGGATAAGTCTTTCGTCAATTCTGACCATTTTAATGTTTGGTTTTATTTTTCCATATTCTCATTCCTTTCTTTTTCTTTTTACCAGTACATTTCCCAGTCTTTCTTTTTACGCATAAGCGCTTCTAGATAGAAGTAATCACCCCAAATATTTCCTCGTTAACCCTCTTTCCTGAATGCCATGAATATACTCCTTCATTTAATAAGGCAACGATTGTAGATCCTTTTTTATCCGTATATTTGGTGATTAAGTTATATAGAATTCTGTCTGCCCATTTTTCATACTCTTTAACCGCTTCATTATTTGGAAGCTCTTTAGCCATTTGTTGGATACCGCAAACTGCAATGGCAGCTGCAGAAGTATCTCTTGGTTGACCTGAAGTATCATCAAAGATTAAGTCCCAATAACATACATAGTCTTCTGGCACACGATTTAAGAAGTAATTTGTTACTGCTTGGAAATATTCAACATTAGTTTCGGCTGGAGCGTACGCATTGCATAGTGAAATTCCATAAATTAACCACGCTTGCCCTCTTGCCCATGCAGAATCATCTGAATATCCTTGTCTTGTTTTTCCATATGCAGGTTCTCCTGTTTCTGGATCAAAGTAGAAAGTATGGAAAGCAGAAGCATCTTGACGAATAGCGTTTTTCAAAGTTGTCTGGAAGTGAGCTTTGGCCATTTCTTCATATTTACTATCTCCAGTTTCATTACTTGCCCAGAATAGAAGAGGAATATTTAATAAGCAATCCACGATTAAGCGGTAGTTATCACGTGCTCCTAATTCTCCCCAAGCTTGAATGAAGTTTCCTTTTTCTTGATATCTTGAAGCGAGTTGGTCCGCAGCTTTAATGGCTGCTTCTTTTTGCTTTCTCATTTCCTGTTAGCTTATAAGCGCTGACACAAGAAGGCGTATATAGGAAGCCTAAGTCGTGGTGATTTACTTCGACTAATCGTTCAATTCGATCAATGAAGGACTCCACATTCTTCTCGGCAGCTACTTTATATTTCTCTTCCCCAGTAAATTCATAAGCAAGCCACAACATTCCTGTCCAAAATCCATTGGTCCATTCGATATTTTCCATCGGTTTATAGTCATTATCAAATGTTGCCTGCGTTGGGAATTGTTCCCCTAACCGCTCTAAGTTACTATCAATTTTTTCTAAACAAACTTTGATTGCTTCATCTACTAAAGCAGGAGTTAAGACCTCCGACTCATTCGATTTGTACGCTTTCAAAAGTTCGATATTTTTATCAATCATTTTTGCACCTCTCTATAAAGGCAACTTAACACGTTAACTCGTTAAGTTCATTGTACCCTATTTTTATTTTTGTAAACGTTTTTTTGGAAAAATAAGTGAAATTATTAATAATAAGATTCCAAGTAACGTATACACTTCAAAAATTCTTAGCCCCAGTAGCAGGTAAAGTCTCTTCTTTTGTTGTATTAGAGTCTTTTTGAATCTTCTGTGTTTCTACTTTCAGTGGTTAATTCACTTGAACTGTTGTGTTTGCTCTTGTGTTTGTTCCTGAGTTGTTTCTTCTTCTGTTTGTTTTTTCACTAAATACGTGTAATATCTAATCTTGTTTTTCAACAGTAGGTTCTGTTGAATTTTGTAATTCGTATTTGCCTGTATTAAGTGCAGAAAGACCTGCTGAAGGATCTTCTGGATTTAAGAATGCAATGTCTAGCTTATTGCCCTCTTTCTTAATGGTATAAATCCCTTTTTCTTTTAATACGAGACCATCTTCTAATGTCAACTCAGAGTCATCATATTTAACGACTCCGTAAATTTGATTCTTCTTATCAAAGACTGCTTGCGTTTTTTCAGAATTTTCTACAACTTGAATGTCATCGTTATTCTTTTCCTCTTCAAACTCTTTAGCTGAACGATTTGGATAGAGGACATACGCATATTTATTATTCGAAGCGTCATGTGGTTGAACAATTGAAATGAAGCTATTTTCTACTTCTTCATCACTTTGTCCTTCATTAATATCCTTCCAAGTTCCTTTACGGTTTTCTTTTTTCACATTAACAGTTGTTGGTTCTAGGAATTTATATCCAATATTCATTTGCGTATTTTGAGATTTTAAGAGTAAATCTTTCACTTGCATTTTGTTATCCGCGTCTGAAACAGGAACTTCCCTTCCGTCTGCAACGACACTATAATCATTATTAGAAGCACTACGATTTCTTGATTCTCTTTGAACTTTACGATTATCGACTACTGTATAAGCTTCATTATCCGTACTGTTCTTAATATCCGAACCAAGGAATACAATTCGATCGCCTAGAATAAACCATGATTTTTTAGCAGTCAGTGTCTTATTCCAGTTTTGGAAGTCCATCGCAACCGTTCCGTATTTATTTCCTAGCGCTGTACTTCCAACAAATGAATGATCCATCGTGGTCATTCCAGATCCTTTTTCTCTAGCTTCGTTCGTTTCAGTAATTCCTGCTAGTTTATAAGGATCAACGGTTGCCCAATAATCATCACTATAATGACTTAAATCATCATTGTAGAGATAAGAGGCACCATCACTTGTATACCAACCTTTTGCATTTTCTTTATTCATGAATTCGTAGTTTTGAATCTTATTCGAATACATGCTAATTCCGAATGCAAATTCACGTTCTTTATTGTAGTAAGCCACTTTATCCATTGCTTGATAAAGTTTGAGATACGTATCTCTTGGAGTCGCCTCTAACATCTGATTAGACATTAGACTTTCAAAGAGATGAACATCGTAGAAAGACTTCAATGATTTAAAGGTATCGTAGAAATCATCAGAAGAAACGATATCTTTCACTAGCCCTTGAAGTTTCGCTTTTTCTTGTTGATCACTTGCTTCTGCAATTCTTAAAATACCTCTTAAAACTTCCACTGCAGCATAGTGATCATTTTGAACTTTTCTGCTAAGCGAGCGACCTCTTGTCATATCCATCAATCCGCCCTTATAAATCAAAGGTAAGAATCCTTGATGAATCCAGTGATAAAGAACATTTAATTTGCCATTACTAATCTTATAAGGACTTGCTTGAATAACAGGGAGTAATTGAGAAAATCCATCAATTAATACATTTCCGTATGCCCCTGTATAAGCAATATTTGTATGATCTACATAAGAACCATCATAGTAGAACCCTTCTCCTTCAGAAACTAATGCTAGTACATTACTTACGGCTTGAATTGAGCGTTCTAATTTCGCGTCATCTTCAAGGAGGAGAGCTTCAATGATTTTTACTTTTCCTAAATCTGATAGGTTCCCTCCAACAGCTGTTTTACCACGATTTTGGCTGACCATGATTTTGGATGGATCTGGAACCATTTTGCTCACTGGTTTTAAGTATTTCGCAATTTCTTCTTTACTGAAATAACGATTCATAATCGTTAGGATATTGTTGATGGCACGAGGAACTCCAATTTCATAATCCCACCAATTTCCTTTAGATTCAGTATTTTCATTGTAGTAATGGTCATACATGAATTTCATGCTATGTTTGACTACTTGAATAACTTTGTCGTCGTTATAGTATTTTGAGTTTTTATTCGTAACTGATTTTGCAATTTGTTCCACACGTCTATACGTCTTCGTTAAATTGGCTGATTTAGAATAATCCCCAACTGCATCCCAAATTTTCTTTTCATCATTTGCTAAGAAACTAGATAGATACCCTTCTACTTCTTTTTCATTAATGTTAAAGATTTCTTTCATATAACTACTCTCTGTCGAGTAAAAGTCATTCCCAGAAATCATGGCATCCCATTTTTTTAACAAGTTTTCATAGGTTGCATTTGGTTCAAGTACTTTCAGTGGAACTACTTTATCCTTACTTCCTGGAGCGCTTACAACTAATTCAGTACTTCCAGCCTTTTTAGGAACAATTGCTCCGTTTTCAATGGTAGCAACAGAAGTGTCTTTAATCTTGTACGTATATTTGGAATCAATCCCCATCGTTTGTCAGTCGTTAAAGTAACTGAATCATCAAAATCAATTTCTTTTGTCTTTTGCGGTTGAGTCTCTTTCTTCTCCTCTTTTTTGGTCAAGCTCACATCATCAAATTGAACTTTTCCTTTTCCTGTTTCAAAGAATAACTCCACTCGGATTTTTGTCGCTTCACTTCCTGCGACAAACTCCTCCGTAATCGTCGTCCAATCGTTATCTCCGACTAAACTCTTGCTATACCAAAGTGGTGAAAGCTGTTTGTTATTGCTGTCATAAGACATAATGCGAACTCTAGCACCAATTTTTGAGTCTAATTTTTCTGTTTTGATTCTCACTGAAAAAGTATACTTTTGATTCGGTTCAACTGGAATATCTTGTCCTACTACCGCTCTCATTTCAGATTCAGCTTCCATTAAAAGATTCGCTTCATCTGTAGTTTGAATTTTATACTTTCCTTTTTCTCCTTTAGCAATCCAAGGAGTATTCCAATCAACTGCTGATTTTCCAGTCCATTTTTCCCCTGTATCGAGGGTCGCATCAAACGTTCCATTTTTACAAGATTGACTGTTTGTTCTGCCTGAGTTTCCTTATGATCCTCAGCATATACAGGATTTCCCTGAGAGACTCCCAGAGACGAAACCAAAGCAAAAGCTAAAACTAAACAGCTCGACCAAACTTTTTTCATCATGACCATCCTTCCATTTTTAACTTAACGTGTTAACCCTATAAATGGATTCTACCACTTTATTTAAAAATTTGTAAACGGTTTATTTAATAAAAATTAAAAATAAGAATCCCACATTAGAGGAGTTCTTATTTTATTCAGCAATCAAATTAACTTTCATAAAAATCAGGATGGATAAAGCTTTCTGAGTATTCAATCACTTCTTTGGTTGTATTGTTAAAGATTGTTTTCTTTACAAACACTACCGAATTGGTTTGGAGCTCGTTTGTTTCAGGAATATCCACTGTTTTAAATTCAATCGTCATGCTCATAGGCATATTTACTAAGTTATTTTCAATACCCAACTCTTTAGAGACACTTCCACCATCAGTAATATGACGAACTGCCTCTTCACTTAATAAGGTCGTTTGAACAAAACGCTTTTGAATTTTCCATAAAGTATCGTCAATCATCGCCCTTTGAACGATTTCATATAAAAGGACCTTTCCCTTCAAATTGACTTAAAACGCGTTTATCTTCACAGATTTGTATCGAAGTCTCTACTCGTTCCGAATTCTTTTGCGGATTGAATTTCTTCGTTAGTCTTTCACTGAAACTAACTTTTCGATGCAACATGTTTTTACGAACGAAGGTCCCTTCTCCTTGTCTTCGAATCAAGTACCCTTCTGCCACTAAATCATTTAATGCTTTAACGACAGTTGTATTACTAACCTGATAGATTTTTTTCAAATCACCTTCGGAATAAATTTTAGAGCCGGGTTTAAATTTGCCTTCGTCAATCTCTTTTAAAATGTTTTGTTTTATAATTTCATACTTTGGTAGCTCACACAAACACTTCCGTCCTTTTTATTTTAAAGTCATCATAACAAAATAATTTCCTCAAGTAAACAGAATAAACACCCCTTCTACGGGAAGGGGCGTTTAAAATTAAGGTTGTTTACCGATGTACGCTAAAATACCGCCGTCCACATAGAGGATATGACCATTTACAAAGTCACTTGCACCACTTGCAAGGAAGATGGCCGGACCTTTCAAGTCTTCAGCTTCTCCCCATCTTTCTGCTGGTGTTTTTGCGATAATAAATTTATCAAATGGATGTCTTTCTCCATCAGGTTGAATTTCACGAAGAGGAGCTGTTTGTGGTGTCGCAATATAACCAGGTCCAATTCCATTACATTGAATATTGTAGCATCCATATTCTGATGCAATGTTACGTGTTAACATCTTCAATCCGCCTTTAGCAGCTGCATAAGCCGAAACGGTTTCGCGTCCTAATTCACTCATCATTGAACAGATGTTAATGATTTTACCGCCGCCTTTTTTAATCATTGAAGGAATAACGGCTTTTGATACGATAAATGGCGCATTTAAGTCCACATCGATGACTTGGCGGAAATCTTCAGCCGCCATTTCATGCATTGGAATTCGTTTGATGATTCCAGCATTGTTGACTAAGATATCAATCACGCCTACTTCTGCTTCGATTTTTTTCACCATTTCTTGAACACCAGGTTCATCCGTAACGTCACAAACATATCCGTAAGCTTTAATACCCTTTTCCGCATAGTTTGCTAGCCCTTTTTCTACTCCACTTTCATTTCTATCATTAAATACGATAGTGGCACCAGCACTTGCTAAAGCTTCTGCAATCGCAAACCCGATTCCGTATACTGCACCTGTTACGAGTGCAACTTTGCCTTTTAATGAAAACATGTCATTTGTCATTTTACTTACTCCTCACTATTTAAGATCTTGCATTGGAACCATATCCATGTCGGTATAGGTGATGTTTTCTCCAGCCATTCCCCAGATGAATGTGTAGTTTGACGTTCCCACACCTGAGTGAATAGACCAACTTGGTGAAATACATGCTTCTTCGTTTCCAACGACTAAGTGTTTTGTTTCTTGCGGAGTCCCCATGAAGTGGAAGACTCTTGTATCAGGTTCCATATCAAAATAAAGGTATGTTTCCATACGACGTTCATGCGTATGACATGGCATTGTATTCCAAGAGCTACCTGGTTCAAGGACTGCGTACCCTAATTGTAATTGGCAGCTTTCGCATTGATTTGGATGAACATATTGATAAATTTTTCTTTGGTTTAATGTATTAGATTCACCCATGCAAAGTGGAACAATTTTTTCAATGCTTAATTTTTTGTTTGGATATTTATGATGTGCTGGAACGGACACAACGTAGAATTTCGCAGGATCTTCAGCAGAAATACTTGAAAAAGCAATTTCTCTTGTCTCTTTTCCGATGTAATATCCATCTTGTTTCACCATATTTTCTGAAACACCATCAATTTCAATGACACCTGGGCCCCCAATATTAATCACACCCATTTCACGTCTTTGAAGGAAGTATTCCACTCCTAACTCTGTAGATAATTCGATAGTTAATTTCCTTCAACTGGCATTACCCCACCAAAAATCATGCGGTCGTTATGAGTGTACGTTAACTTCACTTGATTTGGTTCAAATACTTTCTCAACTAAGAATTCCTTTCTTAATTGCTCCGTAGAATAATGTCTGATGTCCTCTGGACTGTGTGTATATCTCGTTTCCATAGTTCTCCTCCTTAATTGATTCATAAAAAGCTTTTACTACCAAATCTTTTTCTCCTTTGGTAGCGCTCTCGCGTTCAGTCTAACACTAAACGAAACCAGTTTCAAGCAAAACTTAACGTGTTAACACGTAAACTTGTTCTTTTTAAAATATTTTCTGGCGTATTTCACAATATTTAGATTGGATGCGAACTTCAAAAACGCCTTAAAATAGATATAAATTAGCATTATATTTTAGTTCGAAATTCTCGGTTTCACAAAGCGAGGTGACAAAAACTTTTTTTGATTTTTCCAAAAAAAGGTGCAATAAGAAAATCTTATTGCACCTAAAATGAATAGATGGCGACCAGTTTTTGGCAATTCTAGTTTTCGTTTTTATTCATTTTTCTTAACTAGTAATTAAAATATATTGCATGATTATTTTTCATGCCTTTATTCTCCTAAAACAATGACTCTATACTTTCTTGTTCTTTCTCGTGTTTTATCAAAGTCGGCAAAATAAACATACCCAGTTTTACCAATTCCTAATTGACCATCCACTACTGCTAATGTTTCACTTGCACCTATAATAGTGGCCTTGATATGCGCATCTCCATTCCAAAGGTAGCTACGATTCCATTTGCAGCCATTCTTCTGGGTTAGAGCCATGATTCTACTTCTTTTATAGTGTGCTTCGCCTGGATAATTGTAACTTTGCGCATTTATATGGGGCGGAACTATACTTTCTAAGATTCGATTCAAATCTAATTGTAAGAAATCCACTCCGTCTTCATCTCGATCATGTGTATCTTCTTCAAAGAAAATAGAACATGTCGTATGTGCTGTTACAACTGTACAAGTTCCCGATTGAATACCACTTTCTAAAAATAGTATCTTTTACACTTTGCGTAATATCCACATAGGATACAGCCTTTTCTTTTGTTTCAACTTTAAACTCTTTTTGAAATACACTCATGATTAACCCTCATTCATCACTTGATCAATCGCTTCAACCATTAATCTCAACATTTCTTTTGGATTTTCAGCTTTTACGATACCACTTGTGCAACCAGTACCTTCTGCGCCTAATTTAATAGTCCGATAGACATCCTTTTCATTCATAATTCCTGCACCTTGCATCATAAGAATATTAGGATTTACTGACTTCACTTGTTCATTCGTTTTCACAATATAAGAATCATCGCTGGTTTGTCCAGTACCAATAAGCTCTGTCGGTTCACAAAGCATAATTGTTGGCTCTAACATTGCAAGCATTCTCGCTTCTTGAATAGAATCCGCACATAGAACTGTAATCATTCCTAGTTCTTTTGCTTTATTTACGGACGCCACTACTTGTGATGTTGTTAATGGATGTTCGGCATGGTTTAAGAACGTTGCTCTAGCACCAGCATTATATAACGATGCTGGTAATACAGCTCCCATTCCCCTACCGCAATCAATTCCATCTAAATGTTGAGCCGTTACAATAATATTTTTTGTTTCACTCGCAACTCTACTAATATCTGCATATGGGCAAGTCACAAAAATACTAATTTCAGGATAAACCTCTGCTAAATGGTCCGCTTCTTTAGCTAACTCTAGTAATTCATCACCAAATAAATATGATTTGGGATTGAAGATAAAGAATTTGCTTTTTACAATTTTCATATTTCTCCTCCTAATTTATTTGGTTTCAAATACTTTGTAATAATGTTCAAGAGTATTTTCCATACCCTTTCTTGATAAATACACAATATCAATATAGTTTTCACATATCCATCAGCAACTGCTTTGGCACAGAGTATATAAAATCACTATAAATGTTAATCTTTGAAATACCATGTGTAGCACAACGATTTAGGTTATCATCTCCAGAACCTGACCCGCCATGCAATACCAAAGGAATAGTAAGTGCTTCATTCAACTCTTCTAACCGTTCAAAGTTTAATTTTGGAGTACCTTTATACAACCCATGAGAAGTACCAATAGAAACAGCTAATGAATCTACATTCGTTTCTTCAACAAATTTCTTAGCATCTTCAACACTCGTATAAATGGATTTCACCTCTTCATTATTCGAAGCAGCATTTGCTCCAACAAATCCAATTTCAGCTTCTACATCTACACCAAATTGATGTGCGTATTCCACAACGTCTTTCGTTTTACGAACATTTTCCTCAAATGTATCTAATGAAGCATCAATCATGACTGAATTAAATCCAAGTTCAATAGCACGTTTAATGAATTCAAAATCTTGACCATGATCGAGATGCAACACAACCGGAGTATTTGTTACTTCTTGGAAATAACGTCCAATTGCAGCAGCGTCTTCTAAACTTAAATATTGAGAATGTACTTGTGCATAAGCAAGAATTAACGGTAATTTTCTAGATTCGCTGATTTCACTGTATGCTTTTGCAGAATTCCAATCGATGAAATTAGTTGCTGGAACTGCATAATGCTCTTTTTTTGCATTTCCCAAAACATCTCTCATTCTTGCTTTCATGATTAAGCCTCCAATGCTTGTTTCAATTCATTCCATAAAGAATCGATTCCCATACCTGTAAGTAATGGCAATCCCATAATTACTTTTATCTTTTACGGAATCAGGCACAACGGTTGTAGAAATGACCACATCATATTCATCCAGTCTATTTACTTCTTCTGATACTTTAGATTGGAATACTTGGACTTTATCTTCGTACCCATTATCTTTCAACCATTGTTTTACTTTACCAACTACCACAGTAGATGTTGCGATACCTGAACCACACATAACTAATAATTTTTTCATAATATACACTCCTATTTTGCAGCACGCACTTTGTTAATATAGAATAATCCAGCTAATGAGCCTACTAATACAATCGTTAAAATAACCCATGGAGCTGTTTGTCCAGCAAAGACAAATAACCAAGTTGGCCATAAGCCGCCTTCTGCTAGCGCTGTAATACTTGTATTTCCACCCTAAATCAAAGTTAGCTGCTTTTGCTGCTTGCGTAACAAGAGGCGCAACCCATGATGTTATATAGAAAATACTTGTCATATAAATCGCTCCACCGACAACTGTACGAACAATATTTCCTTTAAATACAGCTGCCATTAAGCAGACTACGAATGGGATTGTTGCAAGGTCACCAAATGGTAATGTTTTGGTTTTCCAGGCAAGATGACTGCAAAGTAAAATTGTAGTGGTACTAAAAAGTAATGAACTTGATAATACTGCTGGATGTCCTACTGACAATGCTGAGTCCATACCAATATTTACTTCACGACCTGGGAAACGTTTTTTTGAACGAATTCGTTAGCAGCTTCTGAGATTGGCGTTAAACCTTCCATTAATAGAGACACCATACGTGGCATAAGAACCATTACATACAGACATTTTAACACCTAATTGAAGAATTCCTTTTTGCATCATAACCAGCTAAAAAGACCCATTGCAATACCAATAATCAAACCTAAAACTGTACTTTCACCAAACACACCAAATTTCTTTTGGATACTTTCTGGGTTAGCTTCAATTTTGTTAAATCCAGGAATACGATCAAATAACCAGTTTAAAGGAATCGCAACTAGGAACCCAGGTGCTGAAGTTCCGTGTGGGAATGTAATATTTGGGAACCCATAGAATTTTTAATTGCTGGTGCACAAGATCGCTAATAAGTAAATCATTACTAAATAAGTAGCAGTTGCATATAAACCCAATGTGAAATCTTGTGTAACTGCGTAAACTAGTGAAGCAACAAAGGCTGCATGCCAGAAATTCCACATATCAACCATCAATGTTTTTGTTAACCCTAAGAATAAAAGTAAAATGTTAATACCGATACCAATTGGAATAGCAAGCGAACCTAACAATGTACCATAGGAAATTGCTGCAGCAGCTGGCCAACCAACGTCGATTGTTGTTAAGTTCAAACCAAAACGTTCAACCATTGCTTGAGCCGCAGGTCCTAAGCTACCTCCTAGCAAATCGACTACCATATTTAATCCTACAAAACCAACCCCAACAATAATACCTGATACAAAGGCTTTTTTAGGTTTTGTTCCAAGAGCCATACCAAAAATAAAAATTAAAATTGGTAGAACAACAATGGCTCCTAAATCAATAAATTTTTGAAATAATTCTAACATTATAACTTCCTCCTAATGTATAATAATCAGAATATCAGTCTGATACTGATGATTTAGTAGCTTTCTGTCCTCCTCTCCTATTACTAAACCATTTAATTATTTAATATTTTTAATGCTAATACTTCTTTTTATCTCCGAGTTAGGTGTATTTTCATCCATGCTCAAGATTCTTTCCATTATGTCTTTATCCTGTAAGACTTCCATCAGTTGTTGAAGCATCGTCAATTGACTGTGTGCTTCTTTCAGAGCGAGCATAAAAATTACTCTCACTGGAACTTCAACATCATTAGTTCCCATTTGATAAAAATGAAAACAGCTTCTTTTCAATGTCATTAACGCTATTTGTTCTTTATTCACATGTTTCTACATCTGTATGTGGGATAGCAATTCCATACGCTTCAAACTGCAATCCTGTTGGAAAAACGTGCTCTCTATCAATAATTGCTTGTTTATAAGATTCTTTTACAATTCCTTTACTGCTTAATTTATCTGCCAAATAGCTTAACGCTTCTTCTTTCGTTTTCATGTTTGGAACATTCATTTCAAAGACTTCCTCATTTAGCATTTTGGCTCACCTCCTTTAATAGTCTTTCTTTGATTTCATCACCGTTATTCATGAACACCAATTCATTCATTAATTCTTGATTTTCAATCACAGAATATAATGCGATTAAACTATCTTTAAAAATCGGAATATCATTTTCTGCAACGGCAATAAGGATGATCAATTTAACATTATTTTTACCCCAATTAATCGGCTTATCTAATGTCATAAATATTAATTCGGACTGATTAACAAATCTTGGATCGCAGTGAGGTAAAGCAACCCCTGTGTATACACTTGTACTACCTAACGTTTCTCTTTCAAGAATTGACTCTTTAAACCCTTGAATTCTCCGATTAGACTGGTCGCATTCATCAATCATTTTCTCAATACATTCTTTTTTTATTTTTCACAGATACATGAATTAATTTAGGAGTCTTAATTAATGTTTGTAATGATTCCATGTTAAACTTTCTACCATCTAAACTTGTTCGCATTAATGTGTAATTATCGGTCATACGATCGATGTAGAAACTTCTTATAGATTCAATTTCCCTTTTGTAAGAATTGGGCTAACCTCAATCACAGGAATCGTTATTTCTGGAAGTGAAATTGTAGAAATAATTAAATCGATATTGCTTAAATCATAAAAATCGATTTCTCGTACACTAATATTTGTAATCTTTGCATCTGCATCAAAAATCTTGTGGAGCTTACTCATGATTAATTCTGAAGTTGCGATACCATTTTGACAGATAACAACGACATTCAAAGGTTTTAGTATTTTTCAATTGCCAATTGAAAATGAATTACGATAAATGCCAACTCTTCGTTAGGAATATTGATTTCATAGTATTTACCCAAGTCTCGAATAGCGATCCAAATGACATTAAACAAACTAGAATATTGTATTTCTCTATAGCCGGATTTGTAATGTAAATTTGATTTCGTAATCTGAAAATCATTTTTGAAATGTGGTTTGATAACATCAATTTCAAATGTTTGTCTTTAGTTAAGTCAAGACTAAGTAAACTAGATACTTTTTCGATTAATTCATTTACCTGTTCCTCAATATTTTGAATATAATCAGCTGATTGTATACTAAAACCCGTAAGCAAGCAAACTATACGCCATTGCTTCAATCTCAAAGGGAGAAATTTCTGAAAAAGGCTTATCAATAATGTTCTCCAACAATTCTCCAGAAAAGAAATAAACTTCTAAGTGGTTAAGATCGTTTATCAAGTTACTTGTTCTTTTCGTTAAGTAATTTTTCGATCAGTTCTCTTTTTAAAAACTAGACATTCTGTAAGTAATAACCATGAATAATCATCTGAAAATTGGTGATGATACTTTTTGAGATAATCTATCAATAGCCTCTCTACATTTTTCAACATCGCCTTTTTGTAAAAATCCTTCTAACCCTTCTTCACTACGGATTGTTGGATTTTTGAGTTATATAAGAATGTAATGCTTTTCTAATACTCCATTCATCACCATCTACATAAAAACGATCGTGTTTGATTCGGATTTTCAAATCAAACTCTCCTAAATTATTCTCTAATTTATCAATATCTCTATGAACAGTTGATTCTGTAACGTACATTTCTTCAGCAAACTCATAGATATCTAATTTATCTTGATTAATAAATAACCTTTTAATAATCTCTAATTCTCTATACTCTGGTGAATAATTTTCTGCTCCAGATTCAAATTTATTCTCCAAAAGAAAAAGCATGAATCCTTTTTCTTTCTTCATCAGCAGATAACTTGATTCCTTTTTCTTGGAACTTTAATAATTCTGCTGTTCAATGCTCCTTCTTCTAAAAAGTAATTTATTTTGTCAATATCTTGATAAACAGTTTTCGTAGAAACTCCGTACTTTTCAGATAATTGGTTTGCTGAGAGATACTCATTTTGTTTTAAGCAAAAAATTCTAATAGGAAAAATTTGTCTTGCATTCATGCGTTCACTCCCTAATCAATTTATTTCTACTGCAAGCGTTTTTTATCACACTTCTAGTATATGATATGCCTACAATTATTTTTTTATTCGTTCTAGTTCCAGATTAATGTGGAACTAGTTATATTTTATCTCTATTTTTATATTTTTCATTAACATATAGCAACCATAATTAGATTAAATTTAGGTATTAATGAGAATATTTTCCGGATTTTATACTAGACTTTATATATAAGAGATAGAACTATGTCTATCTCTTTTCTAATAAAAAAATGAAGTTTCTTAATCATTTAAATATTTGCCTTCTACTCTTAAAACATCACAAACTTTCTTCAAGTCTGCCTTAGAAAGAACATTGTTTTCGTGGATGCTCTTTCCGCTGATACGTTTTAGTTCTAAGGCAATATGTGCTGCTTTATCGGCTGTTTCGATTAAACCGAAACAGTCTTGATAGTCTTTACCTGTTGAAAGTACTCCGTGTTTAGCCCATACGACAAGTCGATGGCTTTCCAGTTCACGCGCTGTATCGTCACCGATTAACTGAGTTCCAGGAACTTCCCAAGGCAACACAGCAATCCCGTCATGGAATACAACAATAGATTCTGTTAATACGGACCATAAATCAAGCGTTAATGATTCACTCGTTACTTCATCTAATAATGAGTAAATAACAATATTGGTCGCATGATTATGAATCACAACACGGTGATTGGGATCCACTTTTAGACGTGCTGAATGAGCGAGTATGTGCATGAAGATTTCACTGGTTGGACGTTTTCCGGTCACGAATCCCGCTACTACTCGGTACCCTTTTGGAGTCAATTGAATGATTCCAGTGTCCTCATGAGGTTGTAAACACAATGTTCTGAAGTGACTTCCTGAAGCGGTGATTAAGAGATATTCTCCTTGTACGTGCTCAGGGACATCAAGCACTTCCACTTCTTTTCTATTTTCAGTGTAATAAGTGTACGAGGTTCCTTCAAGGTCTGCTTCAATCGAACTGGCTTCCTCTTTTGTGAGACGATAACTTACATTACCACCATTGTATTCATCCCACCCCTTATTCCACATGTCATATGTCACATGGCAGAGTTCATAAATATAGTCTGGGTATGTCATACAAATCTCCTTTCAGTTCTTTTAAAAATTAAAAATGATGATGACAATACCCCCTGTGAATCATTCATCAGGGGGCTCTATTTTAATCTTCAGGCTTGAAATCAGGTGCTTCAATCTTATCCACTTCTTGGAAAGGTGCCAATGTCGATACCATGACAATCGGTTCATCATAAGGATTTTTTACATAATGAACTTCATTAGGTTCAATATGAATAAACTCTCCTTTAGACAAAGTGACTTTTGCATCATCAACATAAATATCAATTTTCCCTTCAAGAACATAGAAATTTTCTTCCATAATTTCATGATAATGCGCTGGAAAATCTTGTCCCGGATTAAATCTTACTACTGCAAAATTGGAACGTGGCCCTTTCATCAAGTACTTTGGCCCACTATCACCAAAACGATAATCTTTCTCTTTTTCATCTAATACAAACATACAATCACTCCTTTATTATTCAGAACCTGGGGCAATCCACATATAATCTGTTAACCCCTTATCTGAAATATTTAGCAACTCTTTATAAAGCACTTGCCAATCATTGAAAATCTCTAAATATTTACGATGATTATCCATATCCGGTTCGTAAACTTTGTCAATTTGAACATATTGGGTTGTTTCTTCTAAATTATCGTAAACGCCACTACCAATCCCCGCTAGAAACGCAGCGCCAAGTGCTGTCGCTTCTTTTTCTTTTGGAGTAATCACTCTGATTCCTAAAATATCTGCAATCGTTTGTGACCATAACTCACTATAAGCGGAGCCACCCGCAAAGAAAATTTCATCTGGTTTATTTCCAGTGATTTCTTCAACCATTTTCAAGTGACCTAAGGTAATCAAACCCGCATTTTCCATAATGGACTTATAAAAGGTTGCTTTATTAAATTTTAAAGGGTCAATTGAAAAGTTTGTGAAAGTTGGGCTCGCGTGCTTCAAATTTCTAAAGTTCATGACATCCGCAAAAATCGAATACATTCCATAACATCCAATTGGAATTTTCTTCGCTTTTTGATCCATGAGCGCATACACAGAAGTTCCTAATTGTTTAGCTAGTTCCACATCTAAGTCTAAAAATGCATCCCTAAACCATCTCATCACGAGACCTGAACTCCAAGCAATTGCTTCTTGTTGCCACACAGAAGGAACCGAATGGCAATTTACTCGAATTCTACCTCTGTCATCCACATAAGGTTTATCGGTATTAAATTCATATTGCCAAAAGCTTCCTCCAAACAGGGCCGCTTGATTTGGTTTAATGGATCCAACCCCAATACAACCTAGTTGAGAGTCTCCACCACCGCAAACTACAATCGTTGATTCTGATAGGCCAGTTTGACGAGCAGCTTCAGCACTTACATTTCCTACTGGAACCCCACTTTCATAGACAGGTGGGAATATATCATCCTTTAAGCCACATTTCTTCGCTACTTCCGGTAACCATTCGCGTTTAGCTAGGTCAAATAATCCGCTAGTAGAAGAATTACTTGGCTCTGAAACGATTTTTCCCAGTTAATTTGAATACAATCCAATCGTTTATCATATTCATATATTTAGCCTTTTGGTAAAGTTCAGGCTTGTTTTTTTTTGAACCCAAAGCAAACGTGGAACTGCACTCAATGCAAATGTTTCGCCCGTTTCAAGATAGATTTCCATTTCTAACGTAGGATGTTCCCTCTTTAATGAAATCACTTCTTCTTTGGCTCTAGCATCGATGTTAGAAAAACCAATTAATTCCTTTTGATTTTCATCATAAAGAATGAACCCTTCTCTCATTGAATCTGTTGAGATCCCTTTAATATCTTCAGGAGCAATATTATTTTTTTCTATTAGATTTCGAATACAGCGCTGGATAATCTCCCAGTTTTTCAAAATCAAAACCTACACTTCCTGGGTATTCATCGTATACAGGATGTTCCCATTCAATTTGCTCAATAGCTTTTTGCACACCGTCTTTTTGGAATAAAATAGCTCTAAAACTCCCTGTGCCTCCATCGAGCGCTAATAAGTATTCTCTTCTTTCTTCCATGTGCAGTCTCCTAATAGAAGCTCTGCTGTGTTTTCATCCGTAATTAATACATTAACAAAACCATGTGTAATGGCAGTATGAATAATTGGAAGTTTAGCGTCTCCTCCAGCTGCAACAATGATATAATCATAATTTTTAAGTTTATCTAGCTTAGTACTGATGATTCTGTCTTCAATCTCATCATCAACGAGATTGCCATCCTCATCCATAAAGTGCATTAGCATATCTCCAACTGCACCTTTACTCTTTAAGCTTTCAAACTTCTCAGGTGTGAGAAGACCTGATTTCAGTATGGTCGAATGTTCTTGCATTCCACCTAAACTAGAAACAACTACATTGATTTTCTCCGTCATTTCGACAATATCGGATACTGATTTTTCTTTCAAAATTGCTTCCGTTAATTCTTTACTACCTACAACTAATGGAGCAGGAATTAAATAGTGTTTAATATCAATGATTCCATTTCCAATCTGTCTGATATAGGGCATTACTCCACCAGTCATGGAGATAACAGATAAATTTTTATCCGTCAATCCTGATAAATGTCTGAGGAAGGCTCCCATTGTTTCACCATAACCAACTCCAACGAATGCATCATCTTTAATTAAATCATTCAGATACATGGCCGTAGCTTGTCCCAAATCTTCCGCTAAGTTCTCATTGCTACTCCATGGCACAACAAAGACATCTTTTAAATTGTATTTTTCTATTAACTGTTGTTCAATCTTGTTTTTATCCCGATAGACTGTCGAAAAGTGGAAACGAACAATTTTCTTTTGACGTGACTCTTCTAACATTTTGATGATTTTAATTCGACTGACAGAAAGACGATCTGCAATCTCTTTTTGAGTCAAACCATCAATATAATAGAGCCATGCAACCTTATAAAGTAATGAATCTTTATAACGTTTATCTTTTTCAGAAAAAAATCCATTTTTATTTACCCTCTTTACGAAAATCTTAACTGAATAAAGTATACACTACCCAAAAAGAATTAGGGAAATAACACTGTCTTCCCTAACCCTTTTCATACCTACATTTTCAGATTATCGATTGATTAAATCTGTATAGTATTCAAATGCTTCTTTTGTCCGTATATTTTTTTCATGAACAATTTTTGCAATACTCTTAGCCATTTCCGTTGGATGCATACTTTGGAAAATGTTACGACCCATATCCAACCCTTTTTGCTCCTCCTTGAATGGCTTTATAAGCTAACTCTAATGCTTCTTTTTCAGGTAATTTCTTGCCTCCAGCAACGACAATTGGTACCGGACATGCAGCCACTACCTCTTCGAAATTATCACAATAATATGATTTGACTAAATTAGCTCCAAGTTCAGCTACGATACGAGTTGCTAGTTTGAAGAAGCGATCTGTTCTTTCCATATCTTTTCCAACGGCTACAACCCCCATCGTTGGGATGCCATAACGATTTCCAAGGTTAACCGCTCTTGATAAATTATCTAAGCTTGATAACTGTCCTTCAGCTCCGATAAAAGTTTGAACGGCTAAGCAGTCTGAGTTTAATCGAATCGCTTCTTCAATATCCACTGCCAGGATTTCATGACTTAAATCATCATTCAGCATGGATGAACCTGAAGTCACTCGTAAAGCTGTTGATTTCCTCCAACTTGGATCGACACTTGTTCGAATCGCTCCACGTGTTCCCATCAAGCAATCTACTTCTGGTGCAATTTTTGGAAGTACGATATCTAGACGTTCGAGTCCTGCTGTAGATCCCATGAAATACCCATGGTCAAAAGCAAACATCACTGTATTCCCGCTTTTAGGATTGAAAATATTTGCTAAATGTTTTTTCATTCCGTAATCGACATTATGAGCCCCTTTCACAAAGAACTGATCTAATGTCTTAACCGGTTGATCGATATAATATTCTTTTGAAACTTTTAAACCTTCTAAATCTGCCATTATTTTTCCTCCTAGAAATCGTATTTATCCATATTTTCCTTCGTGAAGATTGTTCTTTCTGGTAATAATACAACCCCACTATCTGGTGAATCTTTATAGTTTGGATCTAAAATAGAGTTATTTTGAACTTCAACTTCTCCAATTCCAGGAACATTAATCTTATCGCCGACTTTAGCTTGATTTCCTGAAGCTAAGTAGTTTGCAAGATAGACTGCAAGAGCTCCTTGCACTTTTACATCCCATAGACCCCATTCTTCGATGATGTCATCTTTTGCATATTTCTTAATAGAGTTAGGAGTTGAGAATCCAGTTACAGTAATATCCTTCTTCGTAAGTTTTGCGTTTTGAACCGCTTGTAATTGTCCTGGTAAAGCTGTTGAGTCATTACAAATGATTAAATCAATATCTTTATGCGCGGATAAGATTGATTGACCTACGTTTAAAGCTTGTTGAGCATCTTGGTTACTGTAGTAATTTGATTCATTCACATTTTCCCAGTTTGGATAGTTTTTCTTAATGTATTCTTCACCGACTTTTTGCCAAGAGTTTTGATCTTGTACAGTTGACGAAGAATAGTGCCATGCATATTTAATTTTGTCTTTCTTAGGATCTTTTCCACGTTTTTCTAATGCATCCACACTCATTTTTACTAACATTTCTCCTAATTGAGTCGGAGTTCCTTGAGATACCATTAAACTACGTGCATCTGGAGAAACATCTGAGTCCCAAGTGACCACTTTCAACCCTGCTTTTTGAGCTTGTTTTAAGGCATTATCTAATCCTGTTGGGTCTACTGAAGAAACGGCAATAGAGCCTGCTCCTGTTTGAACCGCATTGTTGATAATCGTTACTTGGTTCGCTACTGAAGCTACAGGGTTCCCATTATAATCCACTGTAAAGCCTTCTTTTTTAGCCATTTCTTGAGCACCTAAGTTTCCAGATTCAAAGAAAGAATTCCCTGTTACTTTAGGGATGAAGACTACTTTCCCACCATTGTTTGCAGTTTGAGTTGTTGCGTTTGAATTTGAAGTTGAAGTTGAATTTGAATTTTGACTACTGTTTCCACAAGCGCCTAAAAAGAAAGCCGTTGCTCCAACTAGGACACCATACGTTAAAAATTTTCTAATTTTCATGTTAATTCTCCTTTAATTGAACTCATTCTTTTGACAACTTTGCAACCAGGGAATCTCATACTATGAACTATTCATCTCTTCTTTCCTCCTTATTTCTTTTTCATTATTTTTTTGGAACACTTTTTGAATGAATCATGAAGTTGATAATGAGTGATAGAATCAATAGAATTCCAACTGGAATATCTTGATATTGCGATTAACTCAATAAGTGTTAAACCAAATTTCATAAAAACCAATAATTAAGGCCGCTAAACCTGTTCCAATAACATTCCCTTTACCACCATAGATAGAAGTTCCACCTAATACCACCGCAGTGATAATCGGTAAGGTCAAATCAGCTCCAAAGTCTGGCTTGGCTGTACCAAGATAGGACGTGAGTAGAATTCCTGAAATCGAAGCGGCAATCCCAGATAAGACGTAGGTACTCATTACTACTCTAGCAGTCTTAATTCCAGAGTATTCCGCTGTATTTCGGTTCACACCAATGAGGAAGATTTTTCTTCCGTATTTTGTAAGGTGTAAAAGAATAAACGAAAGGATTAATAAGACAGCGAAGATAATAACCTGATTTGGAATCCCCGCGATATTTCCTGCAGCAATCTCCTGAAATTCAGGCGGAAAATTGGTAATCCCTTGATAGGCTACTACTCCAGCAAGTGCAGGAACAACCAAGGCCAATCCTGAATAAAGGAAGGAGCCACCCAGTGTAATCACCATCGGCTGAACTTTAGCATATGCAATTAACATTCCACTAATCAGTCCGCAAAGCGCTCCGACAAGAAGTCCAAGCAGTACCGCTAACCAGATATTTAGCCCCATCTTCTGCCAGAGAACCCCTACACAAATCGAAGTCAATCCCATAATCGATCCGGCTTGAATATCCATTCCCCCAGTGATAATGACGTAAGTGACCAAAAGAGAAACGATACAAACTGGAATAAAATTATTTATCGAATTCATTAAAATGAATGGATTCAAGAAACGTGGATTTAAACTTCCGAAAATGACAAACTCTAAAATTAGTAGTAAAACTAAGAAATACTCCCAGCGCCATTTTAGAGAACTGAATATTGATTTTTTGCTCTTTTCCACCTTATTCGCCTCCTTGCTCTACTCTTACGCGGAGCCTTTCTTTTCGAATATTTTCTTGCGTTCTTTGGTTGGAAATAGCTCCAATCACTACAATCGCAATTAAGATTCCTCCAGTAATCGTATTGTTGAATGTTGAAGGGAAGTTTAAGAAGACTAGGATACTACTAATCGATGTCATCAGAATAGATCCAATAATCGCCCCGAATGTTGAGCCTTGTCCGCCTTCTAGAGCAATACCACCAATTACACATGCGGCAATTGCGGTCATTTCATAACCCGTTCCATCCGTTGGAGTCACAAATCCAATACGGCTCGCATATAAGACACCGCCGATAGCCGCAAAGCTTCCACAGATGATATAGCTGAGGAACTTAATTCGTTCTACTGGAATCCCGATGAGTCTTGCGCCATCGATATTATCTCCTACTGCTTTAAAGCTCTTACCCACCATTGTTTTTTTCGTAAAGAAGTAGAGTAAAATCGCAATCACTAAAGCGCTTGCAAATACGTATCCAAAAGTTCCGCCAATCGTTTCTTGAGAGATATTCAAAAATTCATTTGGAAAATCTTGTAACCATTGTCCATTTGTATAGATATATTGGAAGCCACGAATAATCCCCATCATTCCAAGCGTCATAATAATCGAAGGAATTTTAAAGAGCACGATTCCCAGAGCATTTATAATGCCTATTACCATTCCTACGACAATCGCTACTATAAATACTGAGAAGATAGAAGCTCCCCCGTTTAACATCTTTCCCGTAATGGCTGCTGTTAAACCAACGATTGCTCCAATGGAGACATCAATTTCGCCTGTGAAAAGAACAAAACACATTCCAAGCGCCACCATCGCATAAACAGCACTGTTATTGACAATCTGGAAAATATTCTCAAGAGCCAAGAACTGTGGATTGAATAATCCTACGACTACAAAGAGTCCAATGATAAAAATGATTGAGACGATTTCTCGCTGTTTGAGTAAATTCTTCATGAGACTTTCTCTCCTTTTACAACACCGAATGATGCACTCATCAGATTTTCTTGAGTGATTTCTTCACCGACAAACTCTGCATTAATTCTGCCATGATACATCGTTACGGCTCGGTCAGATAATTGAACAATTTCTTCCATATCCGAAGAAATCATCAATATCGCAAGCCCTCTTTCTTTGAGCTCTTGAATGATTTTATACACATCTCCTCTGGCCCCTGCATCAATTCCTCGTGTCGGTTCATCTAAAATTAGTAGTTTTGGCATGGAGGCAATAGCTTTTGCAATCACCACTTTTTGCTGATTCCCACCCGATAAACTACCAATCTCATCGCTAACATCCATCGATTTAATCTTGAAGGAGCGTTTAAAGTATTCGTACATTTCTTTCTCACGTTTTCGATTTACGAAATACTTCCCAATCGACTGAAGAGAAGCGCCCGTGATATTCATCCCGAGATCACTAATCTTAAAAATTCCGTGTTTGAATCGATCTTCAGGTACATAATTAAGACCTAGATGAATCACCTCACTTGTAGATTTCCCAGTGATATCGATTTTTCCAAGAAGAACCTTTCCACTATGCACTTCGTCTTTCCCGAAAATCGTCTCAGCGAGTTCTGTACGACCTGCACCGACAACTCCCGCCAACCCGAGAATTTCCCCAGGAAATACTTTTAGAGATACACCTTTAAAGCCATTTCCCGAATAGTCCTCCACCGATAAAATCGGTTCGACTGTTCGATCAATGACTCTCCCATCGTCATGATTTCTAAGATCTTCCATATTCGTTCCATCCGGTAACAAAGCTTGAATCAACATATCGTTGGTAAAGTCCTGTGTCTTTCCAGATAAGCTAATCTTCCCATCGCGCATGATAATAATGTCGGTAGCAATCTTAAAGACTTCTGTAAGACGGTGCGTAATATAGAGAATCCCCACGCCTTCTGTCTTTAGCTTCTCGATTAGTTCGAATAAGGTTTCTGTTTCATTAAAGGTCAACGAACTTGTAGGCTCATCCAAAATTAATACTTTTGGATTGCGAATCAAGCCTTTTAGAATTTCAACTAATTGTTGTTCCGCAATCGTTAGCGTATCAGCTCTACGTTCTAGATTAATACTCCATTTTAACTTTTCAATGAGTTTGAGGAGTTTGGCCTTTTGCTCACTGGCATCTCCAGGTAATCCAATTAGAATATTCTCTAAAACTGACATATTCTTAAAGAGCATCGGTTCTTGCGGTACCAAATAAATCCCACTACTTAAAGCGACTGCAGGTGTTAAGTTCTTATGAGACACCTGATTAAGAATAATCTCTCCTTGGTCGGATTTGTAAATGCCCATAATAATCTTCATGAGCGTACTCTTACCGGCACCATTCCCCCCAATAATGGCGGAAACTTCCCCAGGAGAAAGACTAATGTTAATGCCCTTTAATACATGGTTATCGCCGAACGATTTACAGATGTTTTTACATTCCAGCAACTTCACATTTTCCACGACAACATTTCCTCCTTTACAAATGTTACGTACCTGAACTTTTGTTTCGTATTAATTGTACTTATTTTTTAAAGCGCTGTCAATGACGTAAATTTGATAATTCTATGAATAAAAACGAATGAAAAAGAAATCCCGCTAAAACTAGCGGGATTTTCTTTTTCATATTAATTAACTATACAGGATATTTCTTCAGATTTTTTTCACCAATTTCTTTTAGCAATGATTTCATCAATATCCATGTCTAATTTTTCAGCTAAAGGTATAACAATAGATAAGAACATCTGCTAATTCTTCCTCAATGTCCTCACGTTTTTTCTCCACAGCAGATTCTGGATCAGTCCATTGGAAGATTTCTAACAATTCAGCAGCTTCAATGGATACTGAAAGAGCCAAATCTTTTTGCGTTATGGAATTGTCTCCACTGGTGATCATCATGAAACTGATTAATTAATTTCATGCTAGGATTATTTTCATTTGCCATTTATCTTTTCTCCTTGTCTACGCATTAATTCTTCTTGAAGAGCTGGGTCAACGGCATAAATATAAAGCCCCTTTACTCCCCGAGTTAATAGTACATTCAGTTCATTTTTTAATAGTCGTTCCCCAAATTTCTCTTTTCTTCCATCAGACAACGTTCTATTTCTGACCGCTTTTTCGTTTTTACTATTTTCAGGAACGAACTGGATTTTTCCATCTCTAAAAACGACTGATGGTCCAATAATCACCCCAACATAGTTTAAGTCAAAACCTTGAATTGTAAAAGTCGAACCTACTTCTGCGATTGTTTGAGGTTGTTCCGCCCATGCCAATGATTTATAATTGATGGATTTCTTTTTAACTTTAGGTAATTGTAAGTTCCATGGCATTTTCCAATCTCCAATAGAAACATCCCAATAACCATCCTCTTTTTTGTTACCACTATATTCCCAGTCAAACGTAGCTACTATTCTAGACAGACCGATATTTTCATTATCATTCTTTTCAACAATTGCTTTTTCTAGTTCTTTAGGAGTTTCAAAAATACGTAAATCATACCCTAACTCATCGTGAGGAATTGGTCCTACTTCTTGTAAGTCAATGATATTTCGAATCCACTTCACTGTCTCTTTGCTTGAATGAATTCGCATTTGATTCTTCAACTCAATATAATTATTTTCGTTTTGACACATTCCCTTATATTTATCTAAGAGTTCGTCTTCCCAAATTTGTTCAGTTGAAAGTATTTGATTTTCATCAAAAACAATCACAACTACTTTTGCTTTCTCTAGGAGATCATCTAATTGATTTTTCCCTCTATAAGACTGCTTCCCTTGTGTCCATAATAGGTGAGCCTCATCTACGATAACAACATCAACAGGATTTTCTGAGGAATGATTATTAATAAAACTAGTTGGTTTCTGAACATACTGCTCTTTGATACCTAGTTTTTTTGCGATTTCTTTGTAAACGGTCAACTGTTGTTCATGATTGACTAATAGATATGTTGAAATTCCACTAAAAATAGATTCACCCTGCTCTTTTTCGCTTTCCTGGAATAACTCATAAAATAAATTACTCATTAGAACTGTCTTTCCAGAACCCGCCTCACCATTCACCATAATTAATTGGTGCGGAGTATCTTTTCTAGTATTAGCTACGTTTTCAAAAATCTTGAGCATAATTCTATCTTTGGTTTGTAATTGTTCCTGAGTCAATTTATGGAATGGAGAAGCTTTAAAAACAGCTGCATCCTCTATCCGTCTACGTGTTGGAAAAATAATATTATTCTTTCGATGTAACTCTCCCCATATTTTTGAGAAAATTGGCTCCATCTGATCAGAGGTATAATACTCATTCTGCTCATTCGTACGACGATTATAAACTTCCTGGACTGCTTCTACGCTACTTAAGTAATGCATTAACTTGTTTTCAATATCAAGAGTTAAAGATTTATTGAATAATTCGTGCCCAATCACAAACATATTGGCATCATCTCTTCTTGATAATTTTTCCCAATCTTTGCGTTTCTTGCTCCCCTGTTTAAGATGTTGTTCTGTACGACGTCTGATATCTGTCGTTTCACCAATATAAACACAAAATTTTTCTTTTTCAGGATGATGAACAATATAAACTGTCGGATAGTTAAAAATTAGTTTTTCATGAGTTTCTTGAACACCTTCATAATGAGGTTCCATTTTATTCTCATACTTTAATTCGTAAATTACAGGATTTGCGATTCTTTCCACCCTCAAGGCTCCTTTTTTCGTAGTAAATTTATCATAATACGAATCAAAGGAGTTTTCAATTTGAACTTCTAACTTTTATCGTATTTATCACAATACAATCGATAAGAATCTTAAAATGTCTTTTCTTTGAGCTTAATCTCAATCTCATATCCATTTTGTCGAGCTAATTCCACAAGCGTCATAATAGTTGGATTATGATGCCCTGCTTCTAATCTTGCTAAATAGGCTCTCTTTACATTTAACTTGGTTGCAAATTCTTCCTGTGTCAATTGATGATTTAACCGCAATCGAATTGTCCTCAAAGCTACTTTTTGAAGAGACACTTCTCGAAGTAAGTCTTCTTCAAAATTAGGATAAATCGATGATAACTTCATAAACTCTCGTGTTAAATAAGAAGTCACTGCCATCCACCCCTTCTTTAGTTCTTGAAACAGGTATTTTTAAACACTGTTCCCCTTTATAATAGTATCCGCATTTTTCGAGCAATTCTGGCGTCACACCTTCATCTTCTAAGATTTTATAGACTGCTGCCAATTTAATCATCTCGCTATATTCAAGGGTTTCTAAACGATCTACTTTCTTTTTATCAACCCTAAGTTTCTTACCCATACCTATTACCTCCCTATGACCTAAATGTAACATATAAGTTACATAACTTATATGTTACATTTTGCTTTTTTCAAGTACTTTTTTGTCAAAAAAAAAGACTCACGAAGGACTTATATCATATTCCTTCGTAAGTCTAAATAATTGTTTGGGATTAAATCATTTTCGCCATTCCGATACCGATACGTTCCACAATGGAAGTAACGAGTGCATTCCCCATAAAGAAATAACGCATACGGTCATTGACTTCACTAACTGTTCCATCAGATTGTTTCTTGTATTTTGTCCAATCACAAGGGAAGCATTGTAGTAATTCTGCTTCGTTTGGCGTTAATAGTCGGAACTGCTTGCCTTCTTTTAAGAAGTGCGTTGAACGATTCACACTCCCCTCGCTTGTAAGCATTGTGCGTCCTGGTAGTGAGAGATCATCTGTTTCACTCATCCCACCTTCAGAGAAGATATAAGTAAATCCTTCTTCTGTCGTACGCTCAATTTTCTTTGGTCCGCGCAAGTATTGGAATTTCTTAATCTTATCTTCGTCTTGAATTACGTACTTTTGAATGTATTCTTGATAGGCTTTTTCTCCATACTCTTGAACATAATACTCTTTAGCCTTTTCAACTACTTCGCCTAAAGTCATTGCTTTTTCGAATATAGGAGTTGTATCAATGGTGTAATAAATTCCATCTTTCATCAAACCTGTGTTCCATACTTTTCCGGTAAAGTTATTAGAAATATCAACAATATACTCTTCAGAATGTGCATCTAGTTCACAAAGTTTATCTGTATAGATACGATTCTTATTCGCACTATTTTCTACTGGAAACTGTTTGGCAAAAAGACCTTTTTTATAAATATAGGCTTCAAATGATTCTGGTGATAAATCTTTAATGCCATGTTTTTTTGCAAAAGCTGAGTCGTTTTTATAAATAAAGAAGAACACGCGTCGACGTCTTTGAGGTGCACCATAATCTGCCGCGTTAATCACACGCCATTCAACGGTATAGCCTAATTGATTAAATGCTCCAAGCATAATCGCAAAATCCCGTCCACGTTGTTTAGACGGTGATTTCAATAGTCGGTCTACATTTTCAAGAATAAGATATTCTGGTTTAATATGATTCACCGCGCGAATAATCTCCCAGAAAAGAACTCCTTTTTTACCTTCGATACCCATTTCGTGCTTTTTACTGCGCGCTACTGAGTAATCTTGACATGGAAATCCGCCAACAATCATATTCACACCATTCGCTTTCATCTCATCGAAATACTCTGATGAAACTTGCATGATGTCTTCATTACTATGATTGATTTTCGGATAGTTGTATACTCCCACTTCAAACGCATCTTGCGCTTTTCGACTAGGTTCAAATTGGTTTGTATCAGTCACTTGGAAAAATTTTTTATTTAATTTTCTGTTTGCCTCATCAAGGCCAACGATAAATCCCCCAACGCCATCAAACATTGAGAATACTTTAAGTTTTGACATGATTACCTCTTTCATTTTCATTCAAAATTTCTATCTTACTATATCATGAATTCAATATTTGATCAACTGATTTGCTAATCCCACTTACCTTGCAAAATTTCTTGTAAGAACTTCTTAGGCATCCAGAATGAATGCTTTGTAATTCTTCGTCCATCGGGTAGTGGATTCGTATCTGAGAGTTTTCCTTTTCCGACAAAGACGTCTTTTTCAATCTCGTAATAAGAGTTTGAAGCATGAATTTTTGTAAATAAAAATTGATTCACTTGGCTCTGAGGGAAATTCGTCGATACTCCCTATCTGACTGTGTTAACTGTACCCCTTCATTAATAATGGCACGTGTTTCATTCCATACACGTTGTGTTTCATATATTAAACGCTCAGGGAATCCCCAGAACTTCACTTGATTTAATACGTACTCACCTGGAGACTCTTCCTTAAATACGACAAACATATAGCGTTTATCACAAATTTCTTGAAAAACATGAGACTCTTCCCAATTATCATTTTGAGCCAAATCAATAAAATCATAAACCTTGAATGGAGAATCTTCTTTGGGGAGGTCTTCCTTATTCACTCGAATGACTCTAAGATTCATATTCGCTTTCTGAAACTCTTGAGTATTTTCAAGGTCTCCAGTAAGTCCAATCATTTTTCTGATTAACAAACTATTTTTAGATTTCGAACGAACAGGAACATCAAAAGCATCATATAAGTCTTCTGCTTTCCAACCCTTATACTTCAAAATCTTTTCTTCAATAAGTTGAGTAAAAGTTTTCTTTGTACCTTTTGCAGTAGCTAATACACTCTCCTGTTCATGGCTAGCAAAGATTTTATGATTAATCAAATACGTCATGTAACTAGACTTTAATTCCCAAGCTCGTTGTTTTGCCATCACATCACTAAAGGGTTGTTCTCTCCAGTCTTTCCCTTTACCGGCTCCTTTGGTACAAGTTGATAAATAGTTGCCATCGGATTCAGACAATTCGTGTGCTCGGCCATCTTTAATTTTTTGAGTAATACGAGCATAGTCATCTAGAATCACATTCATATCTTCTTCGAACCATTCAAAAAGGAAAACTTTTTCAATCATATAATCATAAAGTGTCTGTTCAGGAATTAAGCCATTATAAAATAATAAAAGTATTTTTGAACATTTTCGCCATAGATGTGATTGGTAGAAGTCGTCAAGATTCTCTTCAAGGTAATTAATAATCGTTAAAACTAATCTTTCTTTTGCAGAAATAGTTCCATTCTTATTAACTTTAAAAGGAGTTACCTTGAGTTCTACTCCGATTTCTTCAAAAATCAGCCGCATCATTACTATTCGGTTGGTAGCCATAATAATAACGTTCTATATAATTCCCATACTGTCCTTTTGAAGACGGCTTAATTTCTTTTTTCTCATACACATTGGCTTCTTGCTTTTGATAATCCTCGTATGTCTTATATTCCGCCTCATCATATTCTTTTATAATATCTGCGAACTTTCGATTAAGGATTTTTCAGAATACTGAAGCACTTCGTCTAAATTTGTATTGTCATAATTAAACAGTTCTTGTCCCATATACTTATCTCCCTTATTGTAGTTTCATTGTACATGAAAACTACTTTAATTTAAAAATAAATATCCACCAGCTAAAGCAGTGGATTTTCAATTTTAGATATAACCTTGATTTCAGAGCAACGTCCAAGTCGCACGTGTAATCTAATAGGATCTCGTATTTACTTTTTCCAATAAAATGAATCTTCCAATTCTAATTCCATTTGGTATGCTAATGCTTCTTGGCTTCTAACAATCAGGAGTAATCAAAAAGAACATCTCAATTGAGACATTCTTTTCATGTAACTATATAAACCTTCCCTCATTAATCTGAGGATATAAAGTTGCTCTTTTATATTCTATATCTTTTTCAAAGATTAGCTTCACAACTCCTATTCCTAATTCTGATGAAAATTCTTCATTAAGGGTTATATCTATACCTTCCGATGATTGATTAAATGTTAATGAATTTGACGTATATAAGTCAACAACTTCTGTAACAGCTGAAAACTCGCCACCAAGTCTAAGTAATCCATTAAGTGGGCGAATAAAGTTTACAATATAAGCTATATTCTCCCGTTCAATCGAAATACATAAGTCATTTGCTCTATGAATTTTCGTTGGAGTATTTCTACCGTAGACTACTTCACCAAATACTTTTAACCATTGTCCTACACTTTTAAGAATTGATAATGTACTATTTGGAATCTTACCATTAGCATCGGGATTAACGTTCAACAATAAGTTTCCCTTTTTAGAGATTATCTCGATTAATGTTCGTATAACTTGTTGAGGAGTCATTAAATAAGGTTGAATTTGTTCCTCATTAATGTATCCCCAACTTAATCGATTTAATGTCATACATGATTCCCAGTACACATCCTGACTTCCTCCAATTTTTTCTTCAGGAGTGATAAAGTCTTCTGCCAATCTAGAACGATTGTTAATGATAATTTGAGGTTGTAATTGTCGGACCATTTCATTCATGGATACGGAATCCCAACCTTTAGCATCTAACATGGGACGAGGAATATCATACCAAAGTACATCGATTTTACCGTAATCTATCATTAGCTCTCGAAGCATTCCTTTAATATAATCTGTAAATCTCTTGTTTGCATCTTCGTCTATCATGCAAGAATAAGCATCATCGTGATTCCAGTCCATTAAAGAAAAATACAATCCAATACGCAACCCATATTTACGACAATATTTTACGAAATATTTTACGACATCAATTTGACTTCCGTAATTAGTGGAATTAAATTCATTTACACTAGAGTTCCATAAAGAAAACCCCTCATGATGTCTTGTAGTGAGTACAACATATTTCATTCCTGTTTTATAGGCTAATTTAACCCATGATTCAATGGCTTCTTCAGTAATATTCAACCCATTTGCAAGTTGATTATACTCTTCTCTCTCAATATTTTGATTCCCTTTACTCCATTCATGATCAGCTTTAACACTATACAAACCAACATGAATAAACATTCCAAATCGTGCATCTAACCACCAATCAATTCTTTTTGGAAGAGTCATTAATCGATTGTTTTCATACTCCTCAAAATTCATGACTAGACCTACCTCAATTTATAATCTCATGTTTTAAAAAGAGCTTCTTCTATTTCTTCTGCTTTTAAAACATTTTTTACACCGATAATAATTACTTTATCTGCGAATTTTTCTAATTTACAAGCAAATACTAACGGACAAAGAATAACATCATAGTTTCGTCCAATTGATTCTGCATCACCTAAACTTGCATGGTCAATCGTAGCATTCGAATTATGTTTCTTTAAAACTTCAGTAGTCTTCAACTTCATTATTAGACTACTTCCAACACCATTTCCACAACATACTAATATTTTTCATAACATACACTCCTAAATATTATCGTAATAGCCAACTTTATGTTTCATATAGTGTCGAATATGAATAAATATGAGAAGCACTGTAAATAATGCTAATACTACATATGGGTTAAGTAGATGTGTTAAGTATAATAACGGTGCAATCATTAAGTTATTATCACCCATTGCAGGCCAAGCCACTAATTCATATCCGGAAACACTGTGAATCCAAAGTAACATTACAAGTGATACCATTACTTGAATAAATCCACTGATGAAAGGAATGAGCATTGCCGCCTTTCTGCCACCTTTGTTATTCGCAAATACAGCAAGCGTTGCATTATCAAAGAATAATGGAATGAATCCTGGAACTAAGAACAATGGAGAATTAAATATTAACAATAGAGCCATTGCTACAATTTGCCCAAGAAATCCAAATACAAATCCAAACATCGTCACATTTGGATGAGCATAGTTAAAAGTAACTGCACAGTCTACTGCTGGTATTGAGTTCTTAAGGAATTTTTGTTTAATTCCTTCAAATGCAGCCGTTAATTCAGATACGAATAGCGCAACACCTTGTCGAAGAATAAACATATATACTGAGAACATTAAGCAACTCTTCAATACATATGCCCACAATGCCATACCACTATTCTTAAAGCTGGCGTCAGCTTTTGCTAAAGTTTCTGGTCCAACCATAAACATAATAGGTCCAATGAATAAAGTAAGTAATACAGCTATTGATACAATGTTATCACTAAAAATTGACAAAGCACCTGGTAATTTAATCTTTGCAATATCCTCGTCTTTACGACCGATTTTTCCAGCAAACTTATCTGTAATTAAAATACCAAACATTTGTTGGTGAGCTACCGCAAATCCGGCATTATCAGTAAGATCCTTTGTAGCTTCGACCGTTAAGTTAGATGCAATTGACGTAAAAATACCAATGAATAAACCGACTAAGAATGTGTACGTGAAGTTTCTTGTTTCTGGTGCAACAAGATAAATCATGAAAGTCCACATTGTTGAATATCCTTGAAGTACATGCCCTGTAGTATATACTGTTCTACATTTCGTATACTTATTAAAGTAAACCAAAATCAAGTTAACGAGGAACGAAATAATAAATGCGGTCATCGTCCACATAACTGCCCCTGGAATTGAATAAACCCCTGTATCACCATAAAGTTGTCCAAGCATAAAATAAGTGTCTACAACACCAATTCTTCTATCAAATTTTAAACCAATACTTTCAATGATTGGACGGAAAGTTTGAACTAACCCTCCTGAACCAGCAGTTAAGATTAAGAAACCAATGGCAGTTTTGATAAAACTTGATAATGCTTCATACCATCTTTTCTTTAAAAGAATTGCACCGACAAAAGACAGCATACCGATAAAATAAGCGGGTTGAGTTAAAAAATTCTTTGATATCGATTGAAATACCTGCATTAAAATTTCCATGTCAATTCTCCTTTATGTTTTTTAGAAAGATGTGAGTTAAAACAAATATGATTCACCTCCATTAATAAAATTTCACATCTTTGAGTAGTAATATAATGCCTATATTTAAACTAAATATTGAATGCTAATTTATTGGAATAATATAATTAAAACACAAAAGAAAAACCCTTACATAAATAATGCTGAAAATTAGTTTTAAAAAAATCAATATAAAAAAACCATGAATAATTGGTGAATACACAATCTTTTATAAGTTTCTATCCTACTTATAGATAATTAATCCAATTAAGTTTAATAATAAGCAGAGTTTAACTGATTCTACTCTGTTATTGCATCATCAGCAAATTCGACAGAATTATAAGACATTTTTGTGGATACACTATTTATAATGTTTAAATAAAATGGTATTATTTTTTTGTAAAGCAATGAACAAGGGGCGGAAATATGGAGTTTAACGAAAAACCTAAACAATTATTAATCATCGGGAATGGATTTGATTTAGCATGTGGATTAAAGTCTAAATACACAGACTTTTTACTCAATTTCTGAAAAAAAGAATACGAGGATAATTTTTGGTATTACATTTTTTTATAGATTAAGAAATAGTACTCTCAAACATCATAATAACTGGGTAGATATTGAACTACAAATTTTAAATCAGTTAAAAAAATTTAGAACTCTTGTACAAAAAAACAATTTTATTCATAAGATAGATAAACATAATGATACCTTAACTTTTATAAAAAAATTTTTTTATAGAAAGATTACAGGATAATACAAACATTGATTCACTGGATCCTGAATCTCTAAAAAAATAACATATGAAGGGATTAGTATAACAAAAAAATGAAAAGTTCTCCAATTCCCCAATCTATTGAATTAGCACAAAATTTTTGTACTAGAACATCTACACAATCTCGAAAAAAAGATTTTTGTACTTTCCTTTCTAATCAAATTAATGAAGAAAAGAAATAAAGACTATGAACAAACATTATCGAAGATAGAAATTGATAACTATTTCTCACGGTCTATTAAGCTATTGAATCACATCTTTAGATCTTATTATAAAAGTACACCAACTTCAGAAGTAACGACATTTTCTAATAAGACTACTAATCCTATTGCTATGTTTCACTTTTTAAATGATATTCTCTCATTTAATTACACTCTACCGGTTCAATCATACAATTGGTCCAATATTCATGGTAGTTTAGAGTGTGAAAATATAATTTTCGGAATTAATTATGATAGTTTAATCTCTCATTTTTCAAATCCACCAATTCAATTTTCGAAATCTTATCGTACCTTAGAGAACAGTCTTCTTTCTAATATTCGTCTTTCTAAAGAAATCAAAAAACATTCTCTTTTTATGGACATGGTCTTGGTGAAGCTGATTATCCATATTTTCAGTCAATTTTCGATTCTATAGACCTATATCATGGGAATACACGATTGATTTTCTTTTTGGGATGCATATGATGAAGATAAAAAAAGTGGAACTTCATAAAGAAATGTTAAACAAGGTTGTTAATCTAATCGAAAAAAATATGGACAAACTTTTTCAAATAAGGATCGTGGGAGAAATCTTCTTACCAAATTAAAAATTGAAAATCGAATTCTAATTAAAGAAATTTTTTTCCAAAAAGAAATATTTAAACAAAAGTATCCAAGAGTGAATTAGTTCCTCTCGTTTTTACCCTTAAATTCTATCCTTACATTAAACTAAAAAACAGTTGAAGTAATTACTTCAACTGTTTTTACTAAGTGTAATATTGTTGTCCTAATTCGTCCCCATGCTCATGGTTTCTGGTAAGGTGCTGCCGCCGTCGATAACGATTTGGCTTCCTGTGAGGTAGCTAGCTTCGTCGCTTCCGAGGAACGCGAAGAGTTCGCCGACTTCGAGTGGGTCTGCCAAGCGTTTCATTGGTACGCCTACTGCGATGTCTTGGATGGCACTTTCTGGGTTGTCTGGGTTGGATTCGATGGCCATTTTTTCAACCATTGGTGTACGCGCATATCCCAGTTGTGAGCAGTTCACGCGGATATGGCGGTCTGCATATTCGACGGCCAAGCATTTTGTCAATCCCACGAGCGCTGCTTTTGTCATGGCGTAGGCTGCTTCACCGGCATCGGCCACAATATCCCCTGTGACGGATGAAGCAATGACGATGCTACCACCGCCTTGTTCGAGCATATATGGGATGACGGCTTGACACGTATTCCATACGCCTTTGATATTCACATCGATATGGAAGTCGCGCATTTCATCACTCATTTCTTCAAATGGTGCCAAGCGACAAACCCCAGCGTTGCAACAAGCCACGTTCACTTGTCCTAAGGCGTCTTTTGCCTTCTCGGCTGCTTCTTTCATATGATCTTTGTTGGAGACGTCTCCGACATAAGTGACGATTTCTGCGCCATAAGTTTCTCTTAATTCTTTTGCCGTTTCTTCGACTTCTGGCAATAAGTCGACCAGGCACATCTTAGCGCCGTATTTGGCATAGACCGTTGCGATTCCCTTTCCGAGTCCAACGGCTGCTCCAGTGATGAGTGCTACTTTTCCTTCTAATTTTTTCATGTTTTTCTCTCCTTTCTTTGAACTTTTCTACACCACCAGTGTACCTTTTTGTGAGCGCTTTATCAATTTTATTTTTGGTTATTTGAACTTTTTAGAACCGTTATATCTTCAATTTGTGAACTTTAGCGCATTTTATAAAACAAAAAATCGCCTTCCAGAAGATGCTCCTTCTGTCCAGCGATCGTTTTTGTTATATGGTTATTCTTGCCCTTTGACTTCAGGAGTTGCGACATCCTCACCAAACCACTTCTGGCTGATTTGTTGGAAGATGCCCTCTTGATAGAGTTCCTTGAAGGCTTCATTCAGCGCTTCGAGTAGTTTCTTGTCGGCAGGTCGTACCCCTACTGCGAAGGATTCACTCTCGAATCCTGAAGGAATGGTGTCGTACTCGTCGGCAATTCCTTCTGTTGTGAGGTAGTAGTCCGCGTATACACGGTCGATCAGCAAGGCGTCGATACGGTCATTCTTCAAGTCAATAATAGCCTCGTTCACGCTTTGGTATTGGTCAGCGTCCCCGCCTTTGACACGGTTCTTCAACACTTCTGGATGTTCTTCAAAATCCAACATCCCAGAAGATCCATTTTGTGCGCCAAGGACTTTCCCTGTCATGTCTTCTACGGAGTGAATGCCACTCGTTTTCTTCACGACTAAGATTTGTGTATTTTGCATATAGGGAATTGTGAAGGCGACTTTCTCGCGGCGTTCGTCTGTCGCAGAATACCCATTCCAGATGGCGTCAATCGTGCCGTTTTGAAGTTCGGTTTCCTTCATATCCCAGTCAATCGGTTGGAAGTGAACCGTGATACCCAGTTTCTTCGACACGTACTGGGCGAGTTCGATATCAAAGCCTGCATAGTCACCATTCTTCTCCTCGAAACCCATCGGTACAAAGGTATTATCGAAACCGACCGTGATGCTCTTTTGTTGTTGGTATTTATCCCAGTTATCGACTTTTGGGTTGCTTACCTGTTGCGTACATCCTGCAAGAGTCATTACCGCTACCCCTACAAGCCCCAAAAACCCTAGGATTCCTTTTCGTTTCTTCATAGCGGCCTCCTATTTCGGTTCGAACGTCAATAATTCGTCCGCGATGTTTTCGGCAAAGGTTAAATCGTGGGTGACGACGATTTGCGTCATTCCCAGTTCCTTGTTTTGGAGGATTAACTTCTCTACTTCTAGGCGAAGGGCTGGATCGAGCGCTGACGTTGGTTCATCATAGCCAATGATTTCAGGGTCAATCATCATCGCACGTGCCAAGGCGACCCGTTGTTTTTGTCCACCAGAGAGCGAATATGGGAACGCGTCCTCGTTTCCAGCTAGGCCGAGGCGTTCTAATAGTGCGCGTGCCTTCGTGCTGGCTTCTTCTTGAGGCATCCCGTTCATCTTCACCGGCGAAATCGTTAAGTTTTCTAATACGGATAAATGTGGGAATAATTGGAAGTCTTGGAACACGAATCCAAGCAATTGGCGCTTTGTGAGTTCATCGAGTGTTAATGGTTCGCCGTTATAGAAGACTTCCCCAGAGTCGATGGTTTCCAGTCCTGCTAACATCCGTAGCAAAGTTGTTTTCCCGCCTCCTGAAGGTCCGACGATAGCCAAGATTTTCCCTTCATGAATGGTTAAGTTGAAATCAGACAAGATCTGTTTATCGCCGAAACGTTTTACTTATATTGCGTAATTCTAACATCTACTTGTCCTCCTATTTATAATAACTAAATTTCTTTTCAATGCGTTTGGCCACAAGCGTCACAATCCCGATAATAATCAGGTAAATCGCCCCTGCTAGAAACATCGGAACGAGGCTGGCATCGCGGTTAGCTGCGGTACGACTCGCCAGAATCAGGTCTGAGATTCCAAGCGCGTATACAAGGGATGTATCTTTGACAAGACTCATGATTTCATTGAAGACACTTGGCAAGACGATCTTCGTCACCTGTGGAAGAACGATATAGCGAATCGTCGCTCCTGGCGTGAATTTCAACACTTTCGCCGCTTCGTACTGCCCTTTTGGAATTGTATCGATCCCCCCTCGGAAAATCTCTGCAAAATACGCCGCATAGTTGAGCGTGAAAGCAATGAGCGCTGCCGGGAGTCGGTCTAGACGAATGCCGACACTTGGCAAGACGTAATAAATAAAGATGAGTTGAAGTAACAGAGGCGTCCCGCGCATCACCCAAATATAGATGTGGATGAGCCAGTTGAGTGGTTTCCATTTGAGTTGCATCGCAAAGGCAATGAGAATGCCCAGCGGAATCGAGAAGATAAGCACGAGTGCGAACACTTCTAATGTCGTCACTGCTCCGTGTAATAAACTTGGTAAAATTTCGAGTGAATAAGACAAATTGAGGACCTCCATCTGTTAATTGATGGTACATAGTATAGCACAAACCATTTATTTGAAAAAGATGAAAGTTTCATGAGAACGGTCTCAGTTTTCAAGTTTTCTTACTACTTTTATCGCAAGTAAAAACCGCAACTGGATTCGCTCCAATTGCGGTTTGATTTTTTGTTATTCAATAATTCCTTGTTCCACTTTCCGGCGTTCTTTGAGAAGATCTCGTACTGAAATCAAGACCACTGCTCCTAGTATCATCGCCATTCCAACAAAATCGATGGCATAAAAATACTCGTTCATAATGAGAAAGGCAAAGAACACCGCAGAAATGGGTTCAACCGCAGCAATCAAACTACTTTTCACCGGACCGATATAGCTCGTCCCTTTTAGGAACATCGTATAAGAAATGACCGTTCCGATAAGGATAATTCCCGTTAACGCAGCCAGAATATCAACACCATATTCCAGTTGAAGTGTCGTGAGTCCACTCATTGGGAAAAGAATGACTCCTGCAATCACCATCCCTACGCCAATCACCGTTAGACTTCCATACGTTTGGATGAGTTTAATCGGAAGCATAATATAGATGGCATAGGTGAACGCACTAAAGATGCCCCAGAAGAGCCCTAGTGGTGTGACGCTGAGTTGATTCCACTGACCATGTGTCGCAATTAAGAAGGTTCCCGCCATGGCAAGAACAATTGAGGTCACTTCAGACGCGGTCGGTGCTGTACGATTTTTCAGGCAGATATACACGAGAATAATGACCGGACAGAGATACTGCAAGACCGTTGCCGTTCCAGCATTACTCAAGGCGATCGCTTGTAAATACGAAAATTGATTTAAGAATAATCCTACAAAGGCAAAAATAACAATTTTGACGTAATTGCTCTTCTCCTTAAAGAACGCGCTTAGCTGCTCGCGGTTGAAGAGAAAACTCATTAGTAGCAGGAGCGTCCCAGAGATAATGAGTCGTAAATCCGTCAAGGCAAGCACACCCATCCCGTGCGCCATCAAGTACTGTCCACTCGCTCCACTCATCCCCCAGGCAATCCCGGCAAAGAGCGTCATTAATGTTCCTTTTTAGAATTTTTTTGTTTTGGTTGTTTTGTAATGTCTCTATTTTTCATAAATCCGATTATAGCATAAAAAAAGAACGATTATTGCTGAAGGAAAAAGTAAATTTTTTTCGTGAAATTTGTTAATATAGTTTGAACTTCAAACGAATTTTTGGTATAGTAAAAACGTTCATTTTTTTGAAAAACAGGGAGGAAAAATATGAATAAAATTACAAAAACTAACTTTTTATGACTGCAGCAATGTTACTTTTTATCTGCTCAAGCAGTCTACGCAGAAAAATGCACCTGCTGAAACGACAGAAGCCACAACGGTAGCTCCTGCAGAAAACGATGCAGACAACCACGAGAATGAAGTCGTGGAAGAATATCAACCAAAAGAAGAGCCTTTTACTGGTTTTACTTCTAGAGATGACGTGACCTATTATCACGTGAATAATGTTCCAATTACTTCTCAATGGAGAAAAATTGATGAAAAATGGTACTATTTCAACGAAGAAGGCATCATGCAAAAAAGTGCAATCGTTGACGGTTACCTTCTCAAAGATACAGGAGTCATGGCACAAAACGAAACTGTGAAAATTGGAGAAAATACTTTTTACGCAAATGAAAACGGAAAAATTGTTTATAACTCATTAGTGGAAACCGTTAAGGAAGGCGAATATTTGTACTTTAATGCTAAGGGACATTTAGAACCAAATCCTGAAGCCTATGGATACCTTGTTGGGGATAACGGCATCATCCGTAAAAATGCCTGGGTCAAAAAGGATGGCAAATGGTATTATGCCGATTATAACGGAAAAATGGTTAGTAATACTTGGCAAGGGGCCTACTATCTTAAAGAGAATGGCGAAATGGCTAAGAGCGAATGGATTTATGACAAGAACTACTCTAGTTGGTACTATTTAGCAGAAAATGGTCATTACGTTAGTGATAAATGGGAAAAAGTTAATGGCTTGTGGTATCACTTCCGTCGTGGCGGAGAACTAGATACAAATCAATGGGTCGGTTCTTACTACGTCAAAGGGAGCGGATCAATGGCCGTGAACGAATGGGTGTACGACAAGAACTATTCTAGCTGGTATTACTTTGATGGCAATGGCTTCTACATCACTGATAAGTGGGAAAAATCAATGGCAAATGGTATCACTTCCGTCGTGGCGGAGAATTAGATACGAACAAATGGATTGGTTCTTACTACGTCACTGCAGATGGCTCAATGAGAGAATAATCATCTAGTTTCAAACCAACTACTCCGGTAGTTGGTTTTTTTGTTTATTGGTTCAACTAAATCTACTTTTGAACTTTGTATGAACAAAGCGTTAAAACATTGCACCCCTTCCCCCTTTTTGATACACTGATGACGTAAAAAAAGATTCAGGAGGAACCTATGAAAAAAGCAACAAAACTCACTTTTTTAACTGCTGCTCTTTCCCTCTTTCTTCCTCAGTTGGTGTTAGCAGAAACCGTCACAGATACAACGACGACTCTTCCAACAACGAGTGAAGAAACAACGCAGCTTCCAACAACTCAGCAAGAAGAAACGACGACAGAGAAGACTACGGAGGCTCCCGTCTCCCTTCCAACCGATGCTAAAAATGATATTTATTATTATAAGCCAGGGGAACGTCCACCTTATACGGGTATCTTGAGAGCTGATGGCAATATTTACTATCATGAGAAGGACAAACCGGTTACTTCTACTTGGAAATGGGCGGAAAATCGCTACTTCTACTTTGGTGCGGATGGAAAAATGGTCAGAAACGGCCTCACACCAGACGGGTATTTGGTAGATAATGAAGGAATGCTCGCGAATGATGGCTGGGTTTACCTCCAACAAAAATGGTACTACACCACTTCCGGAGGCAAAGCCGTTCGCAACACTTGGAAGCAAATCGATGGAAAATGGTATATGTTCCATTCAGATGGCACGATGTATGCGAATGAATTCAACTGGAATTATTATCACAAGGCTAGTGGTGAAATGGCAGATAATGAATGGATTTTCGATTCGTATTACAACAGCTGGTTCTATATCAAACCAGGAGGTATATACGCTCGAAATGAATGGAAAGATGCCTACTACTTAAAATCAGGTGGATACATGGCAAAATCTGAATTCATTTATGATCCTTCCTACAAAGCAACTTATTACCTTGAAGACAGTGGTAAATACGCTAGCAATCGTTGGCTTCACCTTCAAAACAAATGGTATCATTTCCAAAAAGCTGGTGAAATGGACAAGAATAAATGGGTTGGCGCTTACTATGTAAAAGAAGACGGTTCAATGGCCGAAAAAGAATGGATTTACGACGGCTCTTATGGCGGATGGTTCTACTTACAAGAAGGTGGCTCTTATGTGCGTAACCTCTTCACTATCGATGGTAAAAAGCATGTTTTCCAAGCCGATGGTCTTTGGGTTGCTGAAGTTCCTGAAGCCGTGAATTACAGACAATACAAAAATGTTATCTTCCTTGATCCAGGGCACGGCGGGAAAGATCCTGGCGCAGTCTATAATGGACTTCGCGAAAAAGACTTGAATCTGCAAATCTATCGTAAACTACGTAGCGAATTAGAAAGACTTGGGTATACGGTTCTTACTTCTAGGGATAAAGATGAATTTGTAGACTTCGTAACAGAACGTTCTCAAATGGCAATAAAACTGATGCGGACTTCTTCATTAGTATCCACTTCAACGCTTCTAGTGTTCGTGGACAAAGTCGCAGCGGTGTTGAAACTTATATTTATGAAGCCGATGAAGATCTTCCACCTCGTATTAATAAGGAAGCCCATGACAATCCCCTTCGTATGAGTGAAAGTAAACGTCTGGCAGAGAATCTCCACGCTTCGATTATTGAAAAATCAGGGGCTAATGACCGTGGCATCCGTGGTGCAAGTTTTGCTGTGCTTCGTGAAACTGCAAAACCCGCTGTGTTATTAGAACTTGGCTATATATAGATGGCCCTGAAAGCAAGAAAATCAGTGATAGTGCTTATCAAGATAAGCTTGTTGCTGGAATTGTCAGCGGCATTCAAAACTTCTACAAAACTGCTAAATAATGTATCAATTTCATCAAAAGTCTCATCCATTGGGTGAGGCTTTTTGTTTTCCACTTCCCTTTTTACAAACGATAAAAAACTAATTATTAAGATTGCAAGGAAGCGCTTAGGTTTATTTGAACCTTCCACTCTCATTTGTTATATTGAAATGGTATCACATGAAAAAAGGGAGGAAAAAATGAAAAAATATACAAGACTGACGTTTATTACTAGTGCAATGATGATGCTATCAACGCAAGCAGTCTTCGCACAAACAACCACAGACGAGAAACCATCAGAAGTGACGACAAGCGAAGTAACTACTGTCGCCCCTACTACACAAGAAGAGACAACAACAACCACGACTACCGAACAGGTTCGTACTCGTAGAAAACGTGAAGTATCTAATGAAGAAACACAATCGAAAGAAGTTGAAAAGTCCACTTATACGGGCTTTGTAACAAGAGATGGCGTTACTTATTACCATATCAATAAGGTGCCCATCACCCGACAATGGAAGCAGGTTGACCAAAAATGGTATTACTTCGATGAAGAAGGAAAAATGCTTAAAAATACAACCTTTGATGGGTATGCCTTTGATCACGAAGGGGTCATGGGAACAAATCAATGGATGACGATTCAAGGAGAACGCTACTACGTTACTGAATCTGGAAAATATCTCAAAGATACTTGGAAACAATTCGACGGCAAATGGTACTACTTCGACCGTGTGGGTAGAATGCAGAAGAATACACTTGTAAATGGCTACCTGATGGGCGATAATGGCGCACTCGTTACCAATCGTTGGGTGACGTTCAATCAAAAATGGTACTACGCACAACAAGACGGAAAAGCCGTTCAAAATGCATGGAAACAAATTAATGGAAAATGGTATATGTTCCATCAAGATGGCACCATGTACGCCAATGAATTTAACTGGAACTACTATCATAAAGCTAGCGGAGAAATGGCCGATGATGAATGGGTATTTGATACAACCTACAATAGCTGGTTCTATATCAAACCTGGTGGTACTTATGCCCGTAATGAATGGAAAGGCGCCTTCTACTTGAAGTCAGGCGGTTATATGGCTAAGTCCGAATTCATTTATGACTCTCAATATAAAGCGACCTACTATCTCGAGGAAACCGGAAAATACGCCGCGGATAAGTGGATGCAACTAAATGGGAAATGGTATCACTTCCAAAAAGCGGGAGAAATGGACAAGAATAAATGGGTCGGTTCTTACTACGTTAAAGACGACGGTACAATGGCTGATAAAGAATGGATTTTCGATAAAGGTTATAATAATTGGTTCTACATTCAAGAAGGCGGTCTATATGTCCGTAATAAATGGCTTGAGTTAAATCAAGAATGGTACTTCTTCAAAAATGACGGCCAAATGGCTCAAAGAGAATGGGTTGGCGATTACTATCTCAAAGCAGATGGAAAAATTGCGAAAAACCAAATGATTTACGACCAAAAATACGGTTCTTCCTACTATCTTGAATCCGATGGTCGCTACGCAAAAAATAAATGGGTGAAAGTTGGCCAGTACTGGTACTACTTCCTCTCTAACGGGAAAGTAGCCCGTCAACAATGGATTGATGGCAAGTACTACGTCTTCGATAATGGTAAAATGGCAACAGGAAAACATATCATCGATCATTATGAATATGTCTTTGACGATAACGGGAATGTCCTCAGTAAAAAAGCAGTCGACATCGGCTGGGTCGAAAAGAATGGCAAACGTTATTTCTATAATGGTGCCTCTCAACGTCTTGGGGACGAGCATACAAAGAAGTCATGGACGTGAGTGAACACCAAGGTCACATCTCCAACTGGGAAAGCATCATCCGTGAAAATGGTATCGATGCAGTGATCGTTCGAATCGGGTATACAGGTGCTGAAGATAAACATCTCGCCAATAATATTCGTGAGCTAAATCGTTTAGGTGTTCCATACGGCATTTACCTTTACACTTACGCTTCTAACGATGAAGATGGCGTCAAAGATGCTAATCTCACATTAGAACTCATCAAAAGATACAATATCAAACCAACCTACCCAATCTATTACGATATTGAAGATTGGCGTTATGAAAATGGTTCTAAAGTGGCCCCAACAGATACCGCTACATGGGTGAAAATCTGGAAGGCTTATCAAAATACGATGGCAAAAGCTGGCTACACGAACGTACGTATATACAGTTATCAATATCTCTTACAAAATCGCTTGAATCATCCGGATATCTTAAAATACGTCGACTGGGTGGCGGCTTATACTCCACAACTCAGATACCAGCTTCCATATAGCCAACCAAGCTGGGGATGGCAATACACTTCTACGGAGTATGTAAAAGGATTAGGTCTAGTAGATATGAGCGTTTGGTTTGGACGTTAAACTCAATCGTTTGTTCCATAAAAATGAAAGCTCCTTTGGATTTTTCCAAGGAGCTTTTTGTGTGTTTTGCTTCGTTTGCCTATCTTCTTCCTAAATTTTTTTTAGACTTCTACTCTCTTCTTCTGTATAATGAAAACAGATTTATTCTTTCAGTAAGGAGAACGATTATGAAAAATAGAAAACTCATTTTCACTCTATTATCTTGTTCTTTCGTTTTAGGCGCATGCCAAACGACTACAGATACTAGTAAAGAAACAACAACTTCAGAAACGACTACCCTAGAAACAACGACAGCTTCTCAGACAACCACTGCTTCCAAGGAATCCAGCTTAACGTTGCACTCTTTCGATGAAGTTCTTCAAGCTTACGCAAAAGTCCTAGCAGGAGGAGAACCAGATGGAACGACAATCAATCGTTCCGCTCTTCAAGCCGTTCCTAAAGGCGACGTTGAACCAAAGTTTAAAGGAATTTCATATGCCTTTTACGATTTGAATCAAGACGGAACTGATGAACTTCTGATCGCACTAAAAGATAGTCGCAATGGATACACTCTACTAGATATTTATTCGAACACTGGTGGATCGCTTGCAAAATTAACTAATGTTTCTAATCAAATGGAAGGTATTGGAAATGAACGCACAACTCTCACCCTTCGCGAAGACCGATCACTATTATTGAGCACTCCGATTAATCAAGAATTTATTTTTATTTAAATTAAATAAAGAAGGCAAATCTCTTGAAGAAGTCTCCAAAACAAAGAATCTGGAAGATGTGAAGAAATACCCGAAAGAATTCAACTTACAAAAATTTAACATGGAATACTTTAACGAAAAAAACACTGCTTCTTCCAAATCAACATCCGCTTCTATGGATCTTGACGCCATTCAAAACGGTGATTTTTCAAGTATTGCTGGAATATGGAAAAACGGAAAAGGTCAAACCTTAACCTTCGATAAAAACGGTCTTGTGAGTACCACTGAAAAATTGGGGAAACCAAAGATGGACCGAGGATATTTAACCGTTGCTGTTAACACGAATACTAGTGGCTATTCAATCATCTTCCTACCTGCTGGAACTAAATTTACAATGGTTCCAAAAGAAGATCCATCAGACCAAACTGTAAATCGTATTTGGGCAGGACAGGGTTCAAGTGGTGATCCAAGAGAATTCTTTTATAAAGTTGAGTAGAATTTACATAAGGTTGGCAGTCCTTGCCAATCTTATTTTTTTCTTTCCTTTCTTCTCTAACCGGCTTCCCTAATATGTCCTTCGTTTTTAAAGAAATCAACTCCCAAAAATTTCTAAACGCTCGTTCGTTCAAAAACTTCACTTTTTATTTATTCTTAATAATGATAAAATAGAAGTAACATCGTTTAGGAGGAAAAATTCATGTTTTATAAAACAAAGAAACTACTTTTTAGGATTTTTTTATCGTTCGTTAGCTTTCTTTTGATTGCTGGATGCCAACCACAAAAAGAACCTGTTGATCTTACAAAGAATCCACAAGGAACATGGCAATGGACAGAACAACAATCGACGTTGCAAAAGGTATTCCTTGCTACTAATGTGGAATCTCGCGCTGCAGCATTGATGTTGGATGACTTAGATAATGTCAAAATGACGATGACGATTAAAGACAAGACGGTTGAATTGAAGTATCGTTTTGACTATCTCAAAATTTACGAAGATCAATATAAAGGACAAAACCTTACGACACCTGATTTCAAAACATATGTCCAAAAGAAAACAGAAGATTTAAAAGCCTATGTAGCGACTCTTCAACATACAAAAATCACAGTCGATGAAGCCAATTACGCTTATGACTATACGCTAACAGGAACTATTGATCCGGACAATCACACGATTACTTTCCCCGAAACTCCAACATTCCTAAGTAGAATCATCTTAGGACCTACTTCCAACCCACTGGAGGCTATGACGTATAACTATACAGTGGAGGGAAAACAAATGACCCTTTCTGCTGAGGGCAAAAACGATAAAGGTTTGAAACTTGTGATGCGTCTTCGTTTCAACTACACAGAAGAGAACAAATAGAAGGAGTGATGAATGATGAAAATGATGAAAAAAATTTCGCTATGGACAATGTCGCTTCTTACTCTTCTATTCATTGCAGGATGTGCTGAACAAAAGCCAGAACAAACGACTGCTGAAACAACAACAGAAGCCCCTGCACCAGTCGCTCTTGAAGGTGAATGGCAAGCAATCGACTTTAGAGATACAATAGAACGTACATTTTTATATACTTACAAGGACGCATATACCCGATTGAAAGTAACAGAGGCTTTCGAAGATGTTTCTCCTACGTTAACAATCGAAGGAACAAAGGTGACTCTTACGTACACGGCTGATATGAATAAATACTTCGAGTTCTTTGCTGAAGCACATAAAGATATCGCTAAGGACAAGGCAGAAGCTGCTAGAGTTCTTGCTGCAAATGCTCAAAAAAATATTAAAAAATCGGAAGACTTATCTGGTACTTACAACGACGAAACTTATATCTATAAAGGGAAACAAGAAGGTGGCGTTTTAGACACAAACGCAAAAACGATTGTCTTCCCGGATGTTCCAAATCTATTTGGTATTCTTCCACTTTATATTTCTTCAAAAGAAGTCCCAATTACGTATCACTATGAGGTCAACGGCGATATTCTTACGATGTACGCTGAAAAGGTCTTTAAAGAAAATGGAATTCGTTTGGTTTATCCGATGAAATTTAAGAAAGTGCAAAAATAATTTATTAAGTTCACTATTAAAATACTTTAGAACCTTTGGTTCGTAATAGTTATGATAACTGCTACACCGGGTTGAGCCTTAGGTCTCAACCCTAGCAAGCTTGCAATTTTCATATTGTTAACTTAAACAATGTAGACGCAGTAGACAAATGGATTGACCTTCACTATCAAGTAGTTTGGTCAATCCTATTTGTTCTTGCGGGGGTAAGACTACGAAGAAACAGAAAAACACTGTTTCTTCTGTCTTACTCCCATTCCTATCCCCCGAAGCTCCTTCGTATTTTAATAGACTTAAAAAAATTCTTCCTTACACAATCCTTTTTAAGAATCTCAAATACTGCTCCATCTGTGCTGAAGAACTTTCCTTTTCACCTGTTAAATAATAATGGGATGACGAAGCAAGGTTGTAATTTTCGTGAAAACCATTGCAAACTTATAGCAATAAACGTATGATAAAGGCATATACAAGACTCTTTTTAGGAGGTTCACAATGGGTAGACTTGGAAAGAAATACTTGTTCGCTCTGCTATCAATCTTTTCAGTATTCGTTATTGCAGGGTGCTCTCAAGGCTCAAATAACTCCGATAGTTCGGCAGCTGCTAAAACAGAAGAAACGAAAATAACAACAGATATTGAGGGCGAATGGAAATTAACAGACATTCATAATTCAATGCAGTCTGTTTATTCTATATACAAATTGAATGTTGATACATTTGGAAAGTTATTAACGACTTTTGACGACTTAGACATGCGCTTGAAGGTTAATGGCGAAAATGTGGAAGTTAGCTACTCTACTGACTTAAATCGTTTTGCAGAGGACTATTATAAAATCTCTAAACAAGATATATCACTTGAAGCTTTTAAGGAAAAACTATTTCCAAAAATTAAAGAATTAGCAGACCCTTACAAGACAAACAAAGTCACAACTGATACAGCAACGGGTGCCTTTACTTTCTACGCTCCAGGGACCGTCAATTCTAAAGATAAAACCCTGAACTTCGAAGAACCTTTAAACTTCATTATGTACTTCCCGGTGACATTTACGGAGGCATATGATCCAGTCACATATAAATACGATTTAAAAGATAATCTACTAATTATCTCTATGGACGGAACCGAAAAAGAAACACAGCTACCGGCTCATGTTGAATTTAAATTCGAACGTTTCTCTGGTTCAGAAAACAATACGACAGAACCAACTTCTAAACAGACAGTTTCTTTAGACGGAAAATGGGAACTGATGAATACTAGAGACGCCTTATTAAGGGGGCTCTTCTATCGTGTGAATAAAAAAAATAAAAAAGCTTTCCAATTAATTTACGTGAATGCGTTAAAGGATTTAAAACCAACCTTAACGATTTCTGGGAATAGCGCTACTTATGACGTTTTGGTTCATCTAACAGACGCCTATAATGCCGATTACAACTATTATTATCAAACCACTAAGACAGAAAATAAAGATTCAAGAGAAAAATACATCAACTTCTACTTTAATCGACTTAAAACAGATTTATCAGTCAGTTTGAATTCTAAAATTGAAATTGATGAGGCAAATTACAGTGTCCATACTGTGGTACCAAACGGAAAGGTGGATACAAATAATAAAACCATCACTTTCCCAAATCCAATGGCTATTGCAGATTTCGTCATTTTTTCAGAAGCATCACAAGCGTATTTAGAAACAACTTATCACTACTCATTAGACGGTGATGTATTGACAATTACTTTTGAAAAGCCTGATTCTAGCAAAATCTATAATATTTACTACGAATTGAAATTTAAGAAAGTTCAAAACTGATTTATTAAGTGCACTATTAAAATACTCTAGAACCTTCGTTTCGGTATAGTCATGATAACTACTACACCGGGTTGAGCCTTAGGTCTCAACCCTAGCAAGCTTGCAATTTTCATATTGTTAACTTAAACAATGTAGACGCAGTAGACAAATGGATTGACCTTCACTATCAAGTAGTTTGGTCAATCCTATTTGTCCTTGCGGGGGTAAGACTACGAAGAAACAGAAAAACACTGTTTCTTCTGTCTTACTCCCATTCCTATCCCCCGAAGCTCCTTCGTATTTTTATAGAAGCTGAAAGCAATTTTACACTAAAAAGTCCTTGAGAGTCTCTATCGTTTAGTGAACCGGTCAAATAAAACTATTCCTCTTCTCATTTTGAATAATCGGTGAAATTACGGGGCAAGCTTGTAAAATTCGTGAAAAACCATTGCAAATAAAAATTGTAATCGTTATAATTTAATTATATTAGAATTACTCTATTAAGGAGGTCTAACAATGTTTAGACATTATAAGAAATTATTTTTAACACTAGTTGCTCTATTCTCAGTCTTTGTACTGGCTTCTTGTTCTCCAAGCAACTCTCAAAATGCCGCTCAAACAGAAGCGCCAAAAGTAGAAACGATTGACGGTGATTGGGAATTAGTCGATATTCCCGATGCTTTTACGGAATCAATCGGAGCCTATACCCTCAAGGCAATCAACTTTGCTCGTTTATTTGAATCTGTTCAAGACTTCAAAATGGACATGAAGATTGAAAACAATACAGCAACGATTAAATACGATTATAACATTGATAACTTTATTAAAGCTTTCTACACTTTCACAACAGACGCTAGAGGTAAGACTGAAGATGAGTTCAAAAAACTCATATATGACTCTCATGAAGGATTTGCAGGCGACTTTAAGAAATACAAAGTTAGCATGAATAAAGATACAGGCGTATTTAGTTACGAAGCAACAGGTTCTATTGATCAAGATGCCAAAACAATGACATTTGATGAAGGAATTTCAGTAACGAACTCATTCTTCTTCTCATTCGGCGAAAATCGCGCTTCGCAAAACACATATCACTACGAATTAAAAGATGACATGCTTTACTTAACGATTGACGGAAAAGCGAAAAAAGATAATCTTCCTGTTCACTATGAACTGCACTTCAAACGTAAAGGAAGCACTACTCAAAAAGACCCAGTTCCAATTGAAGGAAAATGGCAAGCTATCGACTTCCGACCAGCTCTTGAACAAAGCTTAGCCTATAAAGATTTCAACAATGATGATTCGGCTATCAAACTGATCTATCCTGAGGCATTGAAAGATTTGAAACCAACGTTGAACATTACAGGTACATCTGTTGAATTCGACTACACTGTATCTTTAACAGAAGGTTTTGGAATGTTCTACGATTACTTAAAACAAAAAGATGCGTCTAAGTAACTCAAACGAAAGACGAATATATTAAAAATCAATTTATTAGATTATCGACTACTCTACAAGGAGCTGCTAAAGACTACCCAAATACAACTTATGAATTTGATAAAGATAATAACACAATTCATTCTGTTTTGAAAAATGGTAAATTAGATACAGCAAATCAAACGATTGTCTTCCCAGAAGCTATAAATATTGTGCAGCTTGCGATCATGTCCATTGGACCTGTCAATAAAGAAACGACTTATAAATACTCTATTGATGGAGATATTTTAACGTTGACAATCGAGCAACGCGATGGCAAAAATAATGTAAATACCCTTATCACAACAAAATTCAAAAAAGTGTCTGACACAACTAGCAATTAGTCATTCCACTGCCCTTTGAGAATTTCTCAAGGGGTTTTTTGTGCAAAAAAAATAAGAGCTTAAGCTCTATTAAAATACTTCGGAACCTTTGGTTCAGTATAGTCATGATAACTGCTACACCGGGTTGAGCCTAAGGTCTCAACCCTAGCAAGCTTCAAAGAGCGGGTAAAAGTTGGAAACTTTAACCCGCTCTAATTCATCTTCCTTGTTCTTCGCGGCTATCATGACTATACCCCAAAGGACCTTCGTATTTTAATAGATATGAAAAAGTCTTTTTGCACATAAAAGGCCTTGAGAATCTCAACTATTTGTCCCGTTTTTTAAAGAAGAGGTTGCGCTTCTCACTTTGAATAATCGGTGAAGTTACGTGGGAAGGTAGTAAATTTCGTGAAAAGCATTGCAAAACAAAAATATTAGAAGTATGATATAAACATAATACAACTATCTTTTCGAAGGAGGTCTAACGATGATTAGACATACTAAGAAACTGTTTCTTGGTCTGCTCTCTCTTCTCGCAGTTTTTGTGATTGCTGGATGTGGACAGAACCAAGCTTCAGATTCAAATGCCAATAACGCACAACAATCGCAACAAGAACAGAAAGATCCAAATAATTTAGCGGGTGAATGGGAATCCGTTTACGAGCTTGATTCATTGCAAAAAAAGCCTTTTTCCCACGTGGAATGAAAAAGCTATACTTTTTTGCAAAAATTTCTTGAAGCCTTTAAAGACTTCAAGATGAAATTGTCCATTGATGGTACAACTGCAAAGCTAAGCTATCAATACGATTCGAAAAAATTTGCAAAAGCATTTTACGAGATTTCAAGAGACAAGAAAGAAATGACAGAAGATGCATTTGTCAGCCGTTATATTAATGGACAAGTAGATTTCGTGAAAAATTTCAAGAAATATAAAGCATCAATGGATACATCGACCGGAACTTATAGTTACGAGGCTACAGGGACTATTGATGAAAAAGCAAAAACTGTCACATTTGACGAAGGGATCATCATTCTGGACTCCTTCCCTCTAACGACAGCGGATAAAGATCACAGATTTGATTCAGTAACTTACAACTATGAAGTAAAAGACGGTATCTTGACAATCTACGCCGATATGAAGACGAAGGATAATCTTCCTGTTCATTTCGAACTGAACTTCAAACGCGTACCGAGTGCAGAAAAGAAATAGAAAGGAGACGCGACCATGATTAAACAATATTTAAAACCATTATTGATTGCTGGCTGCTCTCTTTTAATGCTTGCTGGCTGTGGAAATCAAACTGCTACAACAACTACTACATCAACAGCTGCTTCTTCTAATCCTCTTGAAGGAAAATGGGAACAAATCGATTTCAGAAGTACACTTGAACGCGGCTTAGGATACCTAGATTTTCAGGATAAGGAAGAAATTCCACGCCGACTCATTTATTCGGATGCCTTCAAGGACGTAAAACCGACACTGACGATTACAGGGAATTCTGCGGTATATGAATATACTACCTCCATCGAAGCGGCTATGGGCAACTTCTATGACTACGCGAAGTCCAAGAATCTAACAAGTGTCAAAGGAACGAAAGAAGAATATATTAAAAATCAATATAATGTTTTGAAACAGAGTCTAGAGAAATGGAACAATCAAAAAGGCTACCTCACCTATGGATTTAATGATGAAAAGAATGAAGTCCAAGAGACCTTAACAGGGATTACAATCAATGAGGGTACCGGTACGATGGAATTCAAGTACGCACCAAACTTCCTAAGTCTGGCGACCTTTTCAGTCGAAAAATTCGTAAAACCAGTGTCCTATAAATATTCCATTGAAGATGGCATTTTAACACTAACACTCGAACAACAAAAAATACTGGATAATGATCAAAAGGTTACTGCCTACTTCACAATGCGTTTCAAAAAAGTAGCGGAATAATCTATTTCTTTATAGGGTTGATTAAAGCAAAAAAAAGAATGTAGTTTCACTACATTCTTTTTTTGTTTTAATGCTTTTCTTCTAAAATGGAGGCTGAACAGTGAATGAGTATCTACTGGATTTATCTGCCTTGTTCTTAAAGTGAAGTTCTACATTGATTGTGTTTCCTACTTAATGAAGCCTTGACTTTGAAGGAACTCGCGGGCAACCGTTTCAGCAGACTTGCCTTCTACTCCCACTTCATAGTTCATTTGACTCATTTGGCTTTCGGTAATTTTTCCTGCCAAAACATTCAATACACCTTCCAATTCAGGATGTTGTTTTAATAAGGCTTCCTTCATGAGAGGTGCGCCTTGGTAAGGTGGGAATAATTGTTTGTCGTCTTCTAATACCACTAAATCATAGCGTGTAATTTCTGCGTCTGTAGAATAAGCGTCCGTGATTTGGATATCTCCTGATTGAATCGCTTGGTAACGAAGGCTTGGCTCCATGGTTGCGACATTGAGATTCAAACCATATTTACTTTGAAGTCCACGATTTCCGTCTTCTCGGTCATTAAATTCGAGCGTGAAGCCTGCTTTCAATTGTCCTTCCACTTTCTTCAGGTCTGAGATCTTTTTTAATCCATATTTTTCAGCAACCGCTCTAGTGACGGCAACGGCATACGTATTTTGATATGCCATCGGTTTTAGAAAGGCTAAGCCATCTTGTTTTAGAATTCCATCTCTTGCTGCTTCAAAGACTTCTTGTGGGTCATGAGAGATGCTTGGGGCAGGTTTCAACAAGCTTTCTGTAACAGTTCCTGTAAATTCTGGGTAAATATCAATATCCCCTGATTTTAATGCTTCATACAGGAATGTTGTCTTCCCGAAGTTTGGTTTTACTTCCACTTTCAGCTTTGTGTTTTCTTCAATTAATAGTTTATACATATTGGCTAAAATCTCTGGTTCAGGTCCTAATTTCCCAGCAATGATAAGGGTTTGTTGTCCCATCGAAGGCATCATTCCTGATACAAATGAAGCCCCTAGTCCTGCAAATAGAAGGACAAAGGTTGCGAAAATTGTTTTTAATTTAGCATGCTCCATCCATTTTAATAAGGTACTAAACGCAATCGCCAAGACAGCTGAAGAGACTGCACCAATGATAATGAGACTAGCGTTATTACGGTCAATTCCTAGAAGAATAAACGACCCGAGTCCCCCAGCCCCAATTAAGCAGCAAGTGTCGCTGTCCCAATAATAAAGACGGCAGATGTTCGAATCCCAGACATGATGACAGGCATTGCAATCGGAATTTCAAACTTCTTCAATCGTTCCCATTTCGTCATCCCAAAGGCCACTGCGGCTTCTTCCAGACTCGGATCAATTCCTTGTAGTCCTGTAATCGTATTTTGCAAGATTGGGAATAAGGCGTAAATCACAAGGGTTGTAAGCGCCGGAACCGTTCCAATCCCCATAAATGGAATGAAGAGCCCTAATAGTGCTAGGGACGGAATCGTTTGGAAAATCCCAGCCACTTGAAGAACAAAGCCAGCTGCACGCTTACGAGAGCTTAATAGAACCGCCAAAGGAACAGCAATTAGAATCGAAATCAGTAGCGCTAATAAGGAAAGTTGTAAATGTTGCCCTAGTGCTACCGTCCAATCGCTAAAACGGTCTTGAAACGTCGTAATCAAATTATTCATGACGAACACCTCCTTTAAAAAGTTCCGCTACAAATGCGGTTGCAGGACTTGCGAGAATTTCAGAAGGTGATGCGACTTGCTGGATTTCTCCGTCTTTTAAGACAGCAATACGATCAGCTAGTTTCAGCGCTTCATCGGTATCATGTGTGACAAAAATGGTCGTCATCTTAAACTCACGATGCAATAATTTTGTCAGTTCTTGTAGTTGCTTACGAGAAATCGCATCGAGTGCTGAGAAAGGTTCATCCATGAGCAGTGTCATCGGTTCAGCAATCATCGCTCGGATAATCCCCACACGTTGTTGTTCCCCACCGGATAGTTCGCTTGGAAGGCGTTTGGCATAGTCGTCAAAAGGAAGGCCTACCTTCTCAAGCAGTTCTTTCGTTTTGGCTGCGATTTGCTCCTTCTTCCACCCTTTCATCTCAGGAATGAGCGCGATGTTTTCCGCCACCGTTAAGTTCGGGAACAACGCGATTTGTTGAAGGACATAGCCTGTCTCTAAGCGTAATTTCGCTGGTCATGTTCTTTGATTCGTTTTTCATTTAAATAAATATTTCCATCAGTTGGTTCAATCAATTGGTTAATCATCTTTAACATCGTTGTCTTCCCTGAACCGGATGGCCCCACTAACACCATAAATTCGCCGTCGTTAATGGTGAGATTCACGTCTTTTAAAACGAGTTTCTCATCATATCGCAAGGCGATATTTTTATATTCAATCATTCTAACCCTTCTTTGTTTTTTATTTTTATATCGTTTGAAAGTATCATTACTTAATTTCTTTATACTCCACTTCCAAGCCCTTTTTCACTGCTGGACGTTTGGCAATTCTGTCTGCCCATTCGTTAAGATGTTTGTAACTTTGAGCGTCAAGGAACTCTGCAGAATTTTTATAGAGTCTGTCTTGAACGAGTTGACCATACCATGACCAGATAGCGATATCAGCAATTGTGTATTCGCCTCCTGCGATATATGGGCGTTTGGCTAACTCTTGATCAAGCAAATCTAATTGGCGTTTGGTTTCCATTGTGAAACGGTTAATCGCATACTCAATTTTTTCTGGAGCGTAATTGAAGAAATGTCCAAATCCGCCTCCTAAAAATGGAGCTGCTCCTGTTTGCCAGAAGAGCCAGTTTAAGACTTCTGTGCGTTTTGCGGTATCTTGTGGAATGAATTTTCCGAATTTTTCTGCTAAATAAAGCAAGATATTCGCTGACTCAAAGACACGAATCGGTTCATCCCCTGAATGGTCTAAGAGTGCTGGAATCTTCGAGTTCGGGTTGATGGCTACAAGTCGCTTCCGAATTGATCTCCATCCATAATTGAAATCTTAAACAAGTCGTAGGCTGCTTGTTCAACCCCCGCTTCCAATAGCTCTTCTAACAGAATCGTTACTTTAGCTCCATTGGGTGTCCCAAGAGAATACACTTGTAAGTCTGTTTCTCCAACAGGTAACGTTTGTTCAAAACGAGCTCCTGCTGTTGGACGGTTAATTCCTGAGAACTTCCCTTGGTTGCTATCGGCTGCGCTCCAAACGCGTGGTAATTGATATTCTGACATTATCATTCCTCCTTGAGTTCTTTAGAATTATTTTAACATGACACTTCCTTAGTCTTTTAAACATCTGCTTATGAATACTTTCTCAAGCAGAAACTTAGGAGAATCCCTTTTTTGATGCTATAATGAGTCAAACAGTAAAGGGGGTCTTCATATGTCATTAGAAGATAAATTACAACAAGCAACAGGTGCTGCTAAAGAATTAGCGGGTAAAGTTACAGGCGATAAAAGCCTTGAATCAGAAGGTGCTGTTGAAAAAGGTTTAGGAAAAGCGAAAGAAGTCATTGATAACGTTAAAGAAAGCGTTGAAGGTGCAGTTGAAGGAATTAAAAACAACTTCAATAAATAAGACTGAATTCTAAAGTGAAAGAGTCCCTACTAATGTAGGGACTCTTTTATGATTCAACAGAATATTTTTTCTTAATACTCAAAAAATGGATTTTCTACATACGTATGCAATGGATACGTTGGATAAGCAGCTTCTCTTAATTTTTCGCTCGTTACAAATCCAGGAGAAGCATCTAAGATTGTTGGAATGCGGTTTACAATCGTTGCACAAGTATGTGCGACCGTGTCTGGTTTTTGAACAGAGAACACTAAGTTTGGCTCTCCAGTGATTTCCCAATCACACATATCTCCGTCGTCTTCTCGGTAAACTTTACCGATACATTCCACTTCGATTTCTACTCCTTGATGCGTATGGAGCGTTGTCACTGCAGACATTCCCGTCACTTCCCCAGCAGGAATGGTTCGACCGAGTGTTTCTGAATATACATCTTCGTCTAAAACATATGGAACACTCTTTTGACTGATGTCTTTAATCGTCCAGTTCATCTTCGAACAGATGGCTTCGGCTGCATTCCACATGTAAGATGGGAAACTTTCTGCAGTCGCAATTTCTTCATCAAAGCGTTCTTTTGTATATCCTGCTCCATGAGCTTCTGCTAAGGCTAATCCATAGTCTTCGACATTGTAGCTCACGACTCCTTTAATTTTATCGATACGGTTCACTCCTGCCATCGCAAGACAAGGCATATTAATCCAGTAAATATCTTGCATACCTGAACCGGTAATGGTGACTCCATTTTCTTTTGCCAAACGGTCTAGACGATTCGTCTCAGACGGAGAAGTATTCCAAGGATAAATGGCTTCTTCACAAGTCGTAATCACATTCACCCCATGACGCGCTGCCGTTTCAAAGAACGGATACATCTCTGGCATATAGGATAGAATGGTCACAATCGCAATATCTGCATCACAACTATTGAACACTTCTTCAGCATTATCTGAAATCACAACCCCTGTTTTAAACCCTAATTCGGCGAAATCACCCACATCGAGTCCAACAACTTCTGGATTATTATCAATCGCACCAACAATTTCCACACCATGATCCACCATATACTTGAAAAGAACCTTGGCCATCTTTCCGCAACCATATTGGATTGCACGAACTTTTGTGTTTCTCATTGTCATACCCCTTTTCCAACAGATGAAGCGCGCTTCCTCCGTTTGATTTATTTTCGTACATAGATTTGTACACTCTAATTATAGCGCTTACATTTTAGAGGGTCAATCTTCTTCTACGAATAGAAAAAGAGCCACAGTTGTGACTCTTTGGTTTTATTGTTGTAGCCATATGACGATAACGATAAAAGAGATCATCAAACTACTATAAATTAAATCTAAAATGGAAATTTCCAGTTGAATTTTTTGCACTCTATCTGGTGAGAATCCACGAAGTTCCATCGCCATGGCCGTATACTCGGATTGTCGCATCAGACGAATCATCATGGTCGAGAGGGCTTTTAAGTAAACTCCACTCCCAGAAATTCCTCTGATTTGCAATGCTAATTTCGACTGTTCATACTCTGTTTGAATCAGTGTTAGAAAATTAATGGCTACCAGTATGCTGTAAGCAATCGCCACTGGCACTTTCAATTGCTGGATGAGACTGGCAACAAATTCATTTTTCTCAATAGAAGTTGATAGACTAATTCCTACAAGACCAAGCGCAAGAATTCGACTACTTAATTCCAAAGCTACAGAAAAAACGCCATTTGAACCCGTTTGAACCAATAAATTCTCATTTGGATAAAAATAGACTGAAAGAAAATACGTCAAGGTAATCATCAGTAATCCCAGTCCAAGTTTAACAACGCGTCCCCAAGGTTGTTGTCTGAACAACACTATTATCACGATGGATGCCAGCATCATCGCTCCATTGAGTTTCCATGATTTGGTGAAAAGGATGACCATGGATAATAAAAACGAAACCCCTAATTGCACACTTGGATTAATTCTCATCTTCATTCGTCTCTACCTCCATGGTCTGATGACGAATGCTCATCACCTTCTGCGCGTATTGACGCACTAGTCTACGGTCATGACTAGTAAATAGACAAGCTACTCCCTCTTGGCACAATTGCTGCAATGCATTCATGATAGCTATCGCATTTTTCATGTCTTGCCCGTAAGTCGGTTCATCCACTAATAGTAAGACTTTGCCCTCTCCAGTCATTGTTAAAAATGCAAGCCTGCGCTGTTGCCCTTGACTGAGAAGCCAAGGAGATAATTCCTTTGTTTGCTGTAAGGAGTATTCTTCTAAAAGAGATTCGAGACGACTTTCTGCTTCGCCTGGAAAAGTGACTTTCAGTTCTTCTAAAACTTTCGCAGCCACAAATTGAAGGGTGGGATCTTGAAAAACAAGTCCGACTTTTTGAAATAACTCCTTCTTCTTCACCTTCGATAAAGAATGTCCTTTTAGTTCGATTGTTCCCGTATAAGGGAGTTGCTTTAAAAGAGCTTTGAAAAAACTTGTTTTCCCACTCCCACTAGATCCCACAAGAGCCATCATCTCGCCTTCATGAAGCTCAAGATGAATATGCTTAAGAAGCGGTTTGTCTTTTTCTACAAAAACCGATACATCTTCCACTTTCAACAATGGATTTGCATCTTCTAACTTCTTTTTTGTTTTAACTGGTAATGGACACAGATTCCCACTCTCTTCTAGAAGAAGTTTGTCTTTCTCCTTTAAAGGAAGTTCGATTCGTTTCAATTCTCCACCATCTTCTAAGAGATACCACCGATTGACCCACTCCCAAAAGTCCAATCGGTGGTCAATGATACAAATTGCTTTTCCTTCGTTACTCAACCGTTTAATCTGCTCGATAAAGTACTCAGTACTTTCTTCATCGATATTGGCAAATGGCTCATCCATCAAATACAGAGGTGCCTCTACTAAGTTGGCACAAGCAAAGGCCACTTTTTGAAGTTCTCCCCCTGAAAGACTTGCAAACTTTCGGTGTAATAAGTCGTCAATCTTGTATTTTTTTGCTTGTTCCTCTACTTTTTGTTCCATCGTTTCAATGGGAAAACAAAAATTCTCTAGTACGAAAATCATTTCTTCATACGGTGTCTCCATTGCAAACGAGAGTCTTGCATTTTGAAAAATAGAGCGTACATATTTAGTTCTCTCCAAGTGATTTAACGCTAGAAGAGAATGTCCTAAAATTTCTAATCCTTCACATTGAACCTCTGTGTCCCCATTTGGATAGACTCCATTAATCACATTCATAAGGCTGCTTTTCCCAACTCCACTTCTTCCCATCACTAATACAATTTCTCCAGAATGGATTTGCATGGACAGATTGGAGAACAGCACTCGATTTTGAACGCTTAAAGTCGCATTTTTCAATTGGAGAACAATTTCAGGATTAGCCACGAACTTTGACCACTCCTGTTTTTACCATTTGGTCGCATAAGAGTTTGCTTAAGTATCCTGTAAAGATTAAGGCAGAAACTAAACGAATCACAAAAATAGCGACCACTAGCTTCCAATCTAATGCTAAATAATTGCTACGGAATCCTGTCCAAAGGAATGTAAAGATGGTTGTAATAACAGCCCCTAACATTGTGGTTCCATAAGTAATATCGCCGTATTTTTTCGTCATGAAGGCCATTTCTACTCCTAAACCTTGGATAAAAGCACTAACCACAACGATAATCCCGAACATGTTCCCAAGTAACACTTCAATTACGGCTGCAATAATTTCTGTAATAATACCAATCCCTGGTTTTCGAATAAAGTAAGCGTGAATACTGGAGCCATAAACCAGATTCCGTAAAATGGCTCATATCCTAGCATCCCAAGTCCCATCGGTGCTAGTGTGGCAGAAAGCGCACCTCCTGCATAAACTGCTAGTAAATAAAACACCCCAAACAATACACAAATTAAGCTAATAAATAAGTAATCCTTTAGTTCTAATTTATTTTTATTCATCAATTTCTCCCCCTGGTACATTGCATAATAATGTCACTTGAATCACAAAATGACTCACATCTTGCTCTAAAATTTTAAAAACTTGTTCCAAATAATCAAACACCTCGTGAACGTCCCCTCCTAGAAAAGTGACATAATGCCCTGTTCCAGTAATCGTTCCTTGATCAATCCCTAGATTCACCACTTTCTCGATGGTCTTCATATAATTATCAGACCCCATTGGATATACTGCGAATTTCCCAATGACAGGAAAATGAGTCGCTTGGGATCGGACTTCATTGATTCGACTTCCATCGAACGATAAAGGCGTATCCTCATCTACATCCCCAGGGCACCCTTTTGAAAGAGTGGCTTCCAGCGAGCAGTGAACTCCCGGACGATAACTACTAATAAAACAAGCTTTTAACGCATCGAAAACTTCTACACTTCCCCCACGATAAATGGTAGAAGTATGATCCGTCTTTGCCCATACATTGGACAAATCCACTTGCCTGATGGCCCCCAGAATAATGTCGATAAAATCATCCGACATCGGTGCCAAATTAAACCTCGCGCCGCTAATTGCTAAATGTGAACCTGGAACTCCCACTCGGCAATTTCCGTACGAAACATGTTGAGACATAAAAAACCCCCTTCAGATCTTTTCAATCCTGAAAGGGGGGTTCACCTGTATAGATATGTACACAATGGTACTGTCGACTTTGTAAGATACTCTCTACGCAACCATGAAGTTGATCAGATAATATTGGTCTGTATATCACACTCTCAGCCTCCCTAACGAGACTCCCAAGATCTCAATATTTAATTACATGACTCATTCTAGCATTGTCCTCATTGAAAAGCAATGCATTGAGCTTACCACTAAAGGAATCTGTCCCACAAACAACAGACAACCTATGTGTTTTAGAGAATATACTCTGCTAGTAACCGTTCGAATTCGCGAATATCAATACCACGTTTCAATTCAATCTTAATATGGCCTGCTCTGGTCCATAGTTCCACTTCTGCAGTGTAATCGAGGATTCCTGCATTTTCTGTCGACCACATATTCACTGCGCTATACGGTAAGGAATACATCTCTACTTTTGTTCCAGTTAACCCTTGAACATCTTTAACAATCAGGCGTTTGTTGGTGAATACTGCCACATCTCGTACGGTTTTGAAGGCGCGGTCAGCGACTTCCCCTGTCACAAGAATTTCTTCGATATCGCGTGGGACATCCACTTCGCGGTAGAAGACCCATTTAAGTGCTGTTGGTTCCATTTCTTTTCCTCCTATTTCTTTTACAATGAGTCGATTAAGGACCCGATAACATCCATGAATGTCTTTTTCCTACGTCCGTTGACGGTTTCGTATAAATGATAAACTTTCAAATGATTATCATTACTAAACACAAATTCGAAGCGGAATTCGCGTCCGTTTGGAGATACAGCATCGAAACACTTCTCGAATCATGTTAGTTCTCCTAGTCTTGTTTTTTTTTACTAACTCTGGATTGCTATAATAGCGAACAAAGAAATGAGGATTTCCGCCCGCTTCGTCCATTTTATCTTTAATGCTCACTTCTGGATGAGTGACTTCTCCTGTTTTTGTAAAATACTCCCCGATTTTACCCGTGCGATTTTGAAGCCCCCACGCTACATCATTTCCTATAATTGATGCTAAGAATCTGTGACTCTCCATCAAGTCAAAGAATTCAGCTACAGTGAGGCTCTCTGGCACCTCGAATGTCATCTCATGATAGAATGCATCATCTCCGGCACAAACCGAATCGCGATCGACAATAATTTTCATTTGGACACTTCCTTAGAGATTATTTGTAGTGATTATACCACATTCCCTTATATTCTCGCCTACAAAAAAAGAGACTCTATCCGAAAATAGAATCTCTGTCATTTAGGCTATTTTTTCACGGTACTGTAATACTCCGCCCCCGTCAATCGGTCGAATAAGAAACGACGATTGAACAGCGTCACGATAAGGATGATTAAGAAGTACAAGACGAATACGAGTAAGGTTCCCGCAAATAACACTAGGAATTCTGGCGTCTCTGCTTCAAAGTTAAACACATCCATCAGAGTGAGTAATCCAAGCGGAATCCAGTTGAAGTACGCGGTGATGAGGATACCTCTGAGCACTGCCCGAATAGCTTTGTTGTCTTTAAACTCCACTCCGAATTTGAGCAAGGCATTTCCGAGTGTTTTTCCATTAAAGAGTGGCACTAAAGCAAAATACAATGCAAGAAAGACTGAAACTGGAATCGTTGTATTTAAAAAGCTATACGGAACATAGATAATCGCTGCATCAATTAGAAGCGATAACATAACGCGGGTGCTCGATACCTGAGTAGCCTTCTCAAAAGATTTCTCATCAATCGCGTCTCTTGAAGGAAGAACCCAAACCGCAAGCTGGCCAATGAAGTACCCGAGTGCGCCACCCGTCGTATTTTGAATAATATCATCGATGTCGCATAGACGATAAGGGCCAGGATAAATGAAGTACAATCCAGATAATTGCGTTAACTCAAAGAATAAGCTAAGTAGCGCCGATAGTAGAATCGTCTTCTTAAGGCTACATTTGAAATAATAACGCATGTAAATCCCAAATGGTACAAGCATTAACACATTGAATGCTGGGATGTAGAACGATGGATATTTCATCGAATCAATCCATGTCGAAGGATTCGTCAGTACAAATGGGCTGTCCGTAAGAAAGTCCTTAACGAACGAAAACGGAACGAGATTTAACTTGTCTGTGTACGTCGTATGAATGGTCGCAGGGTCAGGCAGTGGCAAGTTCACTAATGAGTATGCCGCCAATAAATATAAAATAAACGAATAGAAAATAACGGTGCGTAGTTTATTCACCGAACCGTACTTCCGGTAGTTCACAATCATGTACGGAATGGTAATCACAAACGCTAAAATAGGAAATAAAATCAGTGCGATTTTAATCGTGCTAATATAAGACATAAATACTCCTCGACTAGTAAAGTTAACATCCGCATTATACCAAAATACGCGCTGTTAAATAAGTAATTCGTACAAGAATGATTAAACACCCTATAAACCGCGAAGTACTCAAAAGAAATGTCTACAGCTTTAGAAACTATTACCATTTTAGAAACAGGATTATTTTAATAACAAAGCTTTTTTCCCAAAAACAAAAAGGAATTAAGCAACAATTAGTTGCTTAATTCCTTCCTAATATTCTTCATCAACACTATTTGACAAAGAGCCAAATCAATCGTCTAACTTTTGAAAGTTAGTACACTTTTTGTGCTATTTGCTTTTCTTTTTATTATCATTGTTTTTAGGTTTCCATCTAAGTAAGCTGAAACTTGTCATTGCGCTGATAAGGCCGACCAATGGCATATAGGCATTGTCTGTAACACCTGTATTTGGGAGAGTTTCTTGGCTAGAACTTGGTTGAGAACCGTTAGCTTTTGGAGTCGATGGATCATTAGGAGTTGTTGTCTTAACCGTATTTGAAGTGTAAGTTACTCCATTGACAGTATTGATATAAGTATTTTCAAAAGTGCCAACCGCAATACGTTTCATTTGGATATAGCTTTCAGCTTGAAAGGCTGAATCAATTGAAACAGAACGCAAGAAGTCTTCATTGAACTTAATGTCAATAGCTCCCTTAACCTCATCAACTTCTGATGTTGTGTATTGAGTCAAGTCGGTACCCGCCTTGATGACTTTTCCGTCTTTAAGAGTAAAATCAACTTTAGCAAAGACCTTATATTGACCAGTGTATTGATCTCCTGTTTGATCATAATCATCATAGAAGTTGTACTCAAAGAGTTCATTTGAGTGGTTGCCTGGAATGAGACCACCAACTAAACGATAATTGAAAATCTTTTTCAATCCAATGGTTTGACCATCCACACTGCTGTTGTCAGCAGAATCCAAAGTAAAAGTGACATCCTTCTTAGGATCTACCTTAGGCACATTATTGACAACCACATTAGACTCATAACCGTTACCAAAATCAATTTGGTAGACTTTATTTTCATATTTTCCACCAATCTTGCCCATATCATCCTTAACCTTCATTGGGCTAATGATGGTCAAGTCAATGCCCTTAGACACATAAGTATCATAGAAGGATTGTGGATTATCTGCTAAGAATAATTGGAAGGCACCCTTTGGTTTGATACCAGCTTTTTTCAACATATCTTGAATATGAGGATCTAATTCTGAGATATCCTTAACGTTTTTGGCTGTAATCCCAGTGACTTCTCTACCATTGGCATCCTTAATTTTAACCAAATCTAGATTCGCGTCCAGTGCTTCTTCTGGATAATCATCCACATAGAAGAACCCTTTTGCGATAGTTTCAGCGGAAGACTTGTCTCCCTTGTACTGATCTAAATCCCAAGTCAAGTTATAGTAGTTCATTGATCCTGCAAGAACATTCTTATTATCAATTACAACACCATTTCATTCTTGTTAACCTTGTGTGGTTTAATATAATTGTTGTTTGGATTATCAGGATCATTCGGTTTACCTGGTGTGGTGACACGAACAATATTAGACTTGATACCGTAAGCTTCATTAATAGTCAATGTAAAGTTATTTGTATAGGTTGCTCCATCATTAAGAACCGTCCCTACTACTGTTGGGTAAATCGTGGCCACAGACTTGGTTAAGTCAGCATTGAACTTATCCAAGGTTTCAGCTGTCGCTTTGAAAATTACCGTATGACTGGCTTCAACATAAGTGACATCAAATCCCGGACTGGCATCTTTAGTCGCCTCCATATCAAATTGGTAACCAGATGGTAGCGGATCAACTAAGACAAAGGAAGTTGTCTCATCACGACCAGCTGGTAAATCATTTGTTTTCAATTGAAATTTCACAACAGATTGCTTAGCCACTAAGGTTTTATCGATATCAATATCATCCTTATTTCTGATTTCCTTATTTACTTGGGGTTGAACCGCCAATTTAAAGTAATGGAAATGAACAGTTGGCACAGCTGGTGGCGTTGGAAGATTTTGATAAACAGGGTCAGCTGGTGGCGTTGGAACCTCTTTATAAGTTGGCTCAACTGGTTTTTTAGGCTCCGATTGCGGCGTCGGTGGCGTCGGTGGCGTTGGCTCTGGCTTATTTGGCGTCTTAGTAGGTGGCTTTGGATCAGCCTTATACGTTGGTTCAACCGGAGTTGGTTTCAACGGACTTTCTACTTCATAAGTTGGTTCTACTGGAGCTGTTGGCTCTACTGGTGGTTCTGGTTTTTCCTTGGTAACCCTAGGCACATTGACCGCACGAATCTTACCGTTTAGTGAATACCAAATGTTTGGTCTTTTAGCTTCCGTATTATCTTTTCCAGAAACAACTGGCATTTGATTTACAGGCATTACTAGAGTAGCAGAGATAGCCCCTACTGTTACGCTATTGTTTGTACCAGACATACGGATGGCGCCAGCTCCGTACCAAGAGTTAGGTGCATCAGAACTGTCCCAACCTGATCCGTCTTCGTCGCCTCGCTTATACATAGTCCAGCGGGCACCACCCTGATCTTTCCTAAAATTGAGGGTATCAGTTGCGTAAATTTTGCCCTCTTTTTCTCCAATAGAAGAACCTGAAATCTTAACGAAGGTTCCAGTATAGTCCTTAGCCATCTCAATGGAGTTATGTTCTCGGTTGAGGGAAGCAACAGATAGAAGCGCATTGTCAAATCAATCGGATTGCCATCTTCATCATAGAAGGTGAATTCATTTTTAATAAAAATGGATGTGTCCTTTTCAGCTACACCATTATAAGCAGAGGCAAAGACACCTAGAGTTGGATCGGTAAAGATACCTAACCAAGCCTTGTCCACATTTTTGAATTTTGAGTCGGAATCAAGTGTATACTTGAAGACGACCTTAGAAATCTTTTTACCATTATAGTAAGATTTTTCAAGATTTGTATAGGTTGCTGTCACGCTTTGACCGCGTTCCAAGAGGACAGATGCAAATTTTACCTCTGTGCTATTGCCGACAGTAGTTGTCCAGCCAGCCTTATCCCCGAAATTGCCGTAAAGTTCCATGGATGAAGCCACGTCATCGGCTTGTTGAAGGTAACTAACATTAAGATTATCAGGCTGAAGAACTTTTTTAGAATATTGAGCTGTATCATGACTGAAGGCCTCATCAACTGCAGAAGCTTTCAGCATTTTTCCATTAGTTGTCAATGATAACTGGGCATTTGGCTCTGAATCATAAACTAAATTTTGAGCAGACGGCTCTGTCAAGTTACCATCTTCGTTTTTATGATTTTGAAGTTCTGCAAGAACAGCCTTGATGGCAGCTTGTTCGTCTTTATACTCTTGCAATTTCTTGGATAATCTGCTAAATCTTTTTGATATTTAGCAAGAGCTGACTGATACTTAAGTAACTTAGCTGCATAGTCAGCCTTAGCTTGTGCGTTGCGCTGTTTGATTGCTTCGTTCTCAGCTTTGATTTCATTATTTTTAGCGGTATTTTCAGCAAGAGCTTTCTCGTAAGCAGCTTTAGCATCCGCATTATCCTTTTTCACACGTGCCAATTCAGCATTATAAGCATCTAATTTAGCTTGGTAGTCCGCTTCATTGTCGGCATTTGCTTTTTGAATAGCTGCTAACTCTTTATCATAGGCTTCTTTGGCAGCCTCATAGGAAGCTTGGGCGTCTGTATTCGCTTTTTGGACATCCGCTAAATCTTTTTGATATTGTGCTAATTTTGCATCATAATCCGCTTTGGCAGCTGCATTAGCACTGTTAATACGTTCGACCTCAGCCTTATGTGCAGCCATATCTTTTTCATACTGATCTTTTTTTGCCTTATTTTCCGCATTGATACGATCAGTCTCTTTTTGATTAGAAGCTACGTCAGCCTTGTATTGTTCAGTTACTTTCTTGATTTCTTCTGCTTGCTTTGCATAATCATCTTTGATTTCTGTCTCTTTTTGATTAGCTTCTTCAGCAGTTTTTACTGTTCCTTTGTCAACAGTCTCATCTTTTTCAACTTTAACACCAGCATTTTTAGCATTTTCAACAGCTTGATCAACATCTGTTGTTGGTACTTCTACTGGGATTGAACCCGTTGTTTGACCAGCCTGTGCTTGACTTTCAATAGCTTCATTACTAGGATTTGCTTGAGCCTCTGGTAGATTCGTTGCGGGATTTCCAGTCGCAGTAGAAGTATCTACTCCACTCACAGTTGTTGCTTCGTCAGCAAAAACATTTTGTCCTGCTACAGAGATTGTTGCTACTACTCCTAGAACTGCACCACACAGTGATTTACAAATTTTACTTTTACGATAACCGTAAGTTTGTTTCAATTTCATACATCCTCCAAAATGATATAGATTATCAAAATATAATCATAATTTATTCTACAACATTATAATGCTTTTATTTTGATTTATCAAATACTCCGCTATATAAACTTATTTTTGTAAAATAAAAATCGTATAGACGATATATAAAAAAATAAATATCTTTAAAATTGAATTCTAAAGTTCCTTTCTAGAATAGAATTTTTTTGAATATTATAAGAAATAACACTTCAAATATGGGATGCTTTGAATAAGTCTTCGCAATAGAACGATATTAACATTTTGAGGCTAGGGCTCCCGCCCGTCGCACCCATGGCTGTAAGTTGCTAAAGCAACAACACCCATGTGAATTGACTAGCTTTACGAGGTTTCTTAAGACCTGGTTTGAACAGTCTTGTTTTTAGGACAGCTTAAAAATCACTTAATAGCAACCGTCAGAAGAGTTTCTTCTGATTTCGATTTCAATTAAATAAGAATAGATGTATCTAAAATAGGGAAATTTCTTAACGCAAAACTTTCAATTCTATCCTCTTCCTTCTTATCTTAATATTGGCTGTATCTTTTCCTTACTGATATAATAAAACCTCAGGAGGGATTGTATGTCTAAACAAAAAATTAATCGCTTTGTCGGATCTATTGGAGCTTTTGTTGGTGTCCTTGTCTTTATTGCATATATTCCACAAATTATCGCTAACTTACAAGGAGCAAAAGCTCAACCATTCCAACCACTATTCGCAGCGGCTTCTTGTTTAATTTGGGTAATCTATGGTTGGACAAAAGAACCTAAAAAAGACTGGATCCTTATCATTCCCAATGCAGCTGGTGTGATATTAGGCGGTTTAACTTTTATTACTTCTTTATAAAAATGATATAAACAAAACCAGCAACTTCATAAAAAAAGTTGCTGGTTTTTTCTGCTCTATCGGTAGACAGCAGAAATGAATTATTTATACTCTGGATACCACTTCAAATCACGAACTGCTTTGGCCATATCTGTTTCCTTAGCACGCGCAAGACCTTGCTCTTGTGCTTTTTTAGCGACTGCTTCTGCTACTTTAATAGAAACATCTGCTACATACTTGAATGGTGGCAAGACAGGAGCTCCTGGTTGGCCTGGATTGACAATACCACTCAATGAATGAGCCGCTGCTCCAATCATTTCATCCGTCAAAAGACTTGCTTCAGAAGCCAACATACCTAGACCAAGACCTGGGTAAATCAAGGCATTATTTGCTTGACCAATCACATAGTCTACACCTTTATAAGAAACCGTATCAGCAGGAATTCCTGTTGCGACAAATGCTTTTCCATCTGACCATTCAATCAAATCTTTGGCACTAGCTTCTGCCAATTTGGTTGGATTTGATAATGGGAAGATCATTGGACGTTCTGTGTTTTCGCACATAGCTTCTACTATTTCTTTAGTGAAGGTATTCGGTTGAGTTGAGGTTCCTACAAGAATGGTTGGCTTCACAGTCTTCACTACTTCAAGCAAGTCAGTCAACTTGTCTGCGTTACTAAAGTCAGCACGTTTCTTAGCAAATGGTTTTTGCTCTGGTGTCAAGTCATCCATGTCATCAAAGAGAAGACCTTGTTTATCAACCATAAAGAAACGTTTATAAGCTTCTTCTTCGGAGAGACCTTCACTCACCATTTCACAAAGAACACGAGAGGCAATTCCTGCACCCGCAGTACCACCACCATAGCAGAGATAAACTTGATCTGTTAATTTTTCACCACTAATATCCAGCGAACCAAAGATTCCACCCAAGGTAACGATTCCTGTACCTTGAATATCATCATTAAAGGTCGGAATTTGTTTCCGGTATTTTTCAAGAATATTCGCAGCATTCAAGCGACCGAAGTCTTCCCAGTGAAGGTAGAGTTTAGGAAAGAGACGTTCTGCTGTTTGAACGAATTGGTCAATGAAGTCGTAGTAACGATCTCCGCGGACCCGTTCGTGACGATTTCCTAAGTAATTAGGATTGTTACGAAGTTCTTCACGGTTAGTCCCTGCATCAATGACTAAAGGAAGGACCATCGAAGGATCGATTCCAGCAGCACCCGTATAGACCATCAATTTCCCAACAGAAATATCGACACCATTTGTTCCCCAGTCTCCAATTCCAAGGATTCCTTCTGCATCTGTTACAACAATGAGTCGAATCTCGCGACTCCCGGCAGTATTTTTCAAAGTGGCTTCAATATTTTCAGGATGATTAATATCAAGATATCCCGCATATTGTGGATCTACAAAGAGATCACTATAGCCTTCAATCGTATCTGCAATGGTTGGGTCATATACAATTGGATTGAATTCTTCTAAATGTTGAGAAAAAAGGTAATAGAAAAGAGTCCGGTTGGTATTAAAAATTTCCATTAAGAAAAGACGTTTTTCCAAATCATTGGCTTTTGTTTGCATTTGTGCATAAGTTTGCGCCGCTTGTTCTTCAATCGTTTGAATATAAGGTGGCAGTAAACCAATAAGGCCTAGTTCCTTTCGCTCCTCTAAGGTAAAGGCAGTTCCCTTATTAAGGAAAGGATTGTTTAAAATACCATGTGCAGTCATAGTACAACCTCCTTCTTACTAATATTGTACTACTGAAATGAATTGTCTACAAAACATTTTTATATAAATTACAATCGTATACGCATATGTTGTAATGAATCTACGAGAACAATTTTCTAATAAGCTCTTTTATACTTAAAAATACTATTATTGATGACACTTTTAAGTTGTTTTATAAATTTCTGAACTCATCAAACCCCAGGCATGTACTCTTTCCTAAAAGTTTCGAGAAAAAGAAACTAATCATACAAATTAGCAATGCTAATTAAGATAAATATCATACAATTTGGATAAAATTGACACCAATCAACACCATAAAATAGACTAGTCCCCCATCTCAAATATTGAACTGCACCCCAAAAGTTAGATTTTCTGTCTAACTTTTTGGGTGCGCTTCATTATCAGTACTATTCCCCTTGCGGGACATAGATGGCTGAATGCCCTTATCCTCTAAAAAACTATGATAAAACTCGTGCTGGTATTGCCATCCCTGATCACTGTGGAGAATAGTACTCTCGTATTGTTCTTCTCTAAAAGCTTGTTCTAACATATCTTTTACTTGGTTTAAATTCGGGGAAGACGATAGAGAATAAGCTATAATTTCGCTGTTATAACCATCTAAAATTGGTGATAAATATAGTTTTTGGTTGCTTGTTGGGATAGAAAATTCCGTAATATCTGTATAGCACTTTTCCATCGGCTTTGATGCATTAAATTGGCGTTGAATAATGTTCTCAGCTTTCTTTCCAACTTCACCATGATAAGAAGAATACTTACGTTTTATGCGAATACGAGCACTTAGCCCCAACATTTTCATCAAACGTTGTACCTTCTTATGATTTACGATGAAACCACGGTTTCTAAGCTCAAGAGTGATACGGCGATAACCATAATTCCCTTTATGCTCGGTATAAATGGTTTCTATTTCATTTTTAATGACATGATTCTTATCTTCTAGGTTTAGCTGCTTTAAATGATAGTAGTAAGTTGAACGAGCGAGTTTGATAATCTTTAGAAGAATATCTAAAGGAAACTCTGGCACTAACTCTCTGACAATCTGCGTCTTTCTTCTTTCTCTTTTTCCTCCATCAAGCGGAGTTCTCTCAACTTTTTTAGAATGGCATTCTCCGCTCTTAAATACTCATTTTCAGCCTGAAGGCGTTCTAGTTCCGTCATCTCTTCCGGTTTTTTCTTTGGCTTACGTCCCATTTTAGGTACTCTCCCTCTTGTTTTCTCAACAATAGTATACTTATTTTTCTTGTATTGTGCGAGCCAGTTGTGAAGCGTGGCACGCCCAGGGAGGCCGTATTCGAGAGAAACTCTTTCTTTACTCCAACCTTCAAGTAAGACTTTTATCAATCATTTCTTGTTTTATTTCTGGAGAATAATAATTATTTTTCCCTTTTTAACTATCTCTAACCCATAATGCTCAATCAATTTAATCATGTAGGCAATATTTCTGCATTTATACCGAACATATCTGCAAGTCGTGAGTAGCTAAATCCTTGTTTTCTAAGTTCATAAATTTGAACTTTATCTTCATAAGTTAATTTCATAATAAAAACACCCCAAAAGTTAGATTTTGTGTCTAACTTTTGGGGTGCACTTCAATCGCTTATAATTTTTCAACATCCTTCACAAAACTTCTATGAACAGTACCACAATTTTGACAAATTTCATGATAGAGGGCAATACCTCCTGAAACGAATTTAGCCTCTTCACTGACTAATCCTGCATAACCTTTCAGTTGTTTTTTTACGACAAATTGGTTAGCACCGCAGTGGGTACAAATTTGATTTTTCATGACTAGACCTCTTCATTTAAGCGGAAAATATCTTCAACGGACATGCCAAAGACACGTGCGATTTTAAGCGCCATTTCAAGCGAAGGGTTATATCGATTATTCTCCAAGTGGAGAATAGTTTCCCGTCGTACACCAATCTTATCCGCCAATTCTTGCTGGGTCATGCGAGCGTCTTCTCGGATGGCTTTTAAGTTTGTTAGAATTTTTCCCATATCTACCCCCTCTTTTCAAATATGAGGAAAAACAGGTCAAAAAACACAATCATGGATGCAGTAAAAATCAAAACCATGCCTGTTCTTAGGGTGAAGGGAAGGAAAAATGTTACTATGCTCAACACTATCAGAGATAGAACTATCAGTACCAGGGTTGTGCAGGCTGCCTTTGCCAAGTTCATATAGAAACGCTCGTCTGCTTGTTCATCAACTTTTTTTAATGCAAAATAGAGAAAGCAAAGAATGAGGACAAACAAGCCAGAACCTAGAAAAAGGTGTTTCAGCCAGATAGGACTAGTAGCTGGTGTGATTATCCAGATACCTTTAGTGTAAATGGCCATAGCGGTAAATAAGGTCATACCATATAACTTCTCTGTCAGTCCAAAATACTTTTCCTCGTCTTCTTGAGATTGTGCCTTGGAAACAAGCCAGAAAATAAGTCCTTGCATGGTAATCGTGACTAGAAAAACAGTGTGTTTTATCCAGGGGGAATTACTTGGCGGGGTTAATAGCCACAGTAGTAGCATAACAGGTAACCAAGTCCAAATTAACCATTTTTTGATGTGTTTCATCTTATTCTTCTTTCCTGTCTTTAAAGTAGAAGGCAGAAAATCCAATGGCACTACCGATAATTGGTGTAAGGCTAATCAATATTTTAGCCAAAAGACTGAGGTTTGTAGCTAGAAAAACGTAGCTAATAATGAAAAGATTAGTCATTAGTGTCGAAATGATGAGCCCTATTTTTTGTGATTTAAACATGATGTGTTCCTCCTTTGTTAGAAATAGTTCACATTGAACAGTAAAATTTTTAGGCTTGTGCCTAATGGCAGATTTTCTTGTAAGAAAAGATTGGTGACTGTAGCATTTGTTATAAATATCTCACCTCTACGTTATAATTATATCACATTAAAAAGAATACAAGTATTAAATCAAAAGATATTTTCTAATCTTTTTCAATCAGACAAAAATTCAGCCAGAAGAATAGTTTTAAGCAAGAAAAAGCCCAGAAACGTTGGTTCTAGGCTCTATAATTTCTGTAGTGGGTAAAACCACTGTAGGAATTATGGAGTCTATTTTGTTGTAGAAAAAGCCCTCATAAGACCTATAATGAAAAATGACCAAACCCTCATTAGAAAAGAATCTTATGGAACAATTAAATTTTATCACAAACATACTTGGAATTAATGACAAAAACATTATTATCTTAGTTTATCTTGATGCTGGAACGCATAAAGAAGTCATTGCTAAGTCTCGATTATCCTCCCTCTAAATGTCACAACTTCAAGGACAAATGACTAAATATGCCTTTCAAAAAGAATCCAAAATCCCCTACCTCGAATGTGCTGGCTACAAGACTCTCATTCGATTGAGAAAACGCCGTTTCCGCTGTAAAGACTGTAGAAAAATAGCCGTCGCAGAGACTTCCTTTAGTCAAGAAGAATCACCAGATTGCAACCATCGTCAAAAATCAATCTTTTATTGTCATTTTTTTAGAATTTCATCAATCTTTTTATTTTCTTCTACTACAAAATTTCTAACTTCAAGATATAAAAAGATATCACGATAAGAACTCCATTTATATAGATCTTCCTTAATAATTTTAAAAAAATTATCTTACTTTAATATCTGGTATAACTCATAATCTTGAGTAGTAATCAATGTAACTGAAATTTCGTAAAGGTTATAAAAGTCCAGGGTTTCAAAGTTTCTGATTTCTCCTTTAAACCATAATTCAATACTTTTTCTTTGTTTCTCTTTACAACTTAAATAATACAGGAAAACAGAATACCAAGTTAGATTACACTGATTTTTCTCATTAATATCTATAGCTAGTTTACCATTTATGATTTCCTTCACTCTAACAGGGCTCAGAAGCACTTACTCATAGTGACATCCAAATAACGAAGACTTATGTTAATACTACAGAAACAGTAAATCAAGAAGTCTCAAAAAGCAATAGGGTGAACTTGGGATGAATTTTGGGGTGAACTTTAGTTTTTTGAACAAAAAAAGACATCCAAGAGAAAATTCTTGAATGTCTGTAAACGTTGATATAATCGTGTTGATTAACGTTTTGAGGCTAGGGCTCCGCCCGTCGCACCCATGGCTGTAAGTTGCTAAAGCAACAACACCCATGTGAATTGCGTTCGTCAGTTCTCAACAAAAAAAAGCACCCTGTATATACAGAGTGCTTTGAGTTTGTAATAAATTCTTGTAAAAAATTAACGTTTTGAGAACTGACTCGCTTTACGAGCTTTCTTAAGCCCTGGTTTTTTACGTTCTTTCATACGTGGGTCACGTGTTAATAAGCCAGCAGCTTTTAACACTCCACGGAAGTCAGGGTCAACTGTTAATAATGCGCGAGCGATTCCGTGACGGATAGCTCCTGATTGACCTGTGAATCCACCACCGTTAACGTTCACTAAAACGTCGTATGAACCTAATGTTTCAGTTAAGTTTAAAGGTTGTTTGATTACTTCGTGTAAGTAAGCAAATGGGATGTATTCTTCGATTGATTTTTTGTTAATTGTAATGTTTCCTGTCCCTGGTACTAAGATAACACGGGCAGTTGAGTTTTTACGGCGTCCAGTGCCGCGGTATTGTGCTTGAGCCAATGCTTTTTCCTCCTTAGATTAGTGATTGGATGTCTACTGCTACTGGTTGTTGTGCAGCATGTGGATGTTCAGCTCCACCGTAAACATGTAATTTAGTAAATTGACGACGACCTAATGAGTTCTTAGGTAACATGCCTTTGATTGATAATTCAACTAATTTACGAGAGTTGTTAGCACGTAATTCACCAGCTGTACGAGCAGTCAATCCACCAGGGTGGTTTGAGTGGTGATAGTAAACTTTATCAGTTGCTTTTTTACCTGTTAAGGCAACTTTGTCAGCGTTGATGATGATTACGAAATCACCTGTATCAACGTTAGGTGTAAATGTTGGTTTGTTTTTTCCACGTAAAATGCTTGCTGCAACAGCTGAAAGACGTCCTAATGGCACATCAGTAGCGTCGATAACAACCCAGTTACGTTCTGTAGTGCTAGCTTTAGCCATGTATGTTGTACGCACGATTGTTTCCTCCAATTTCTTTCTTGGTATTCTTCACATTGAGTTTAACGGGGCTCAAATGTGGATCTATTATCTAGAAAATAAAATTATTTTGCTAATGCTTCTTTAGCTTTGTCTGCTAATACTGTGAAAGCAGCTGCATCGTTAACTGCTAAGTCAGCTAACATTTTGCGGTTCATTTCGATACCAGCTAATTTTAAGCCGTGCATTAATTTGCTGTAGCTTAATCCGTTTAAACGAGCTGCCGCATTGATACGTGCGATCCATAATTTACGGAAGTCACGTTTCTTTTGACGACGGTCACGGTAAGCATACATATATGATTTCATGACTGCTTGTTTAGCTGTTTTAAATAATTTTGATTTCGCTCCGTAGTAACCTTTTGCTAATTTTAAAACGCGGTTACGACGACGACGAGTAACTGTTCCACCTTTAACACGTGGCATAATTAATTCCTCCTTGGTCTATCAGTCTCTTGCGACTGGCTTGAAAATGTAATAGTTTGCGTGCTGAATTAACGCATTTGACTTAATTGTTGTTTAATACGTTTGATGTCAGTAGCGTGAACCATTGTTTGTTTACGCAAGTGACGACGTTGTTTTTTAGTTTTGCCATGGAAACGGTGGCTTGTGAAGGCTTGAGAACGTTTTAATCCTCCACCACCTGTACGTTTGAAACGTTTAGCTGAACCACGGTGTGTTTTTTGTTTTGGCATGAGACTTTCCTCCTGTTACTTTTTTACTTATCATTCTTAGGTGCTAACATCAAGAACATGCTTCGTCCGTCCATTTTAGCCTTTTGTTCAACTGTTGCGATTTCAGAAACTTGTTCTGCTAAACGCTCGAGAACTTTTTGGCCAATCTCTTTATGAGTAATGGCACGACCTTTGAAGCGAATGCTTGCTTTGACTTTATCACCTTTTTCAAGGAACTTGATCGCTGCTTTTAACTTCGTATTAAAGTCGTTCTCATCAATTGTAGGGCTTAGACGCACTTCTTTGATATTGATGACTTTTTGGTTTTTGCGAGCTTCTCGTTCTTTTTTCTGCTGTTCAAAACGATATTTACCATAATCCATGATTCTGGCAACTGGTGGTTTTGCGTTTGGCGAGACTAATACTAGATCAAGTCCAGCTTGTTCTGCTAAACGTAAAGCATCATTTTTCGATTGAACACCAATTTGTTCACCGTTATTGTCAATAACACGTAACTCACGAGCGCGAATTCCATCATTGACCATCATATCTTTTGCTATGATATTCACCTCCAAGAAATTTTGAGAGAAAAAAAGCAAAAAAGCAACGGAAGTAATAGAATACTCCCGCTGCCAATGTCTTTTTAAAACTTGAACATTTCCTATCAGCCCAAGGACCCTTGTCAACTTAGGCGAGAAGCGGGATGCTTCTGCTTGTTTTCTCAACCCCAATAGTCTACCAAATAATAGAGAATCTGTCAACACATATCCCCTTACAGGTCACCTATTGAATAACTTTTAATAATATACCCTTCTAGCTAGCTTTTGTCAATATTTTTAGTCACATTGTTTTCCTTTTTTGTGACTGATATAATAAATATCAATGAAAGGAGTTTTGTTATGCCATTTAAACCACTGCAACTCTATAAAAACTATAAAGAAGCTTGCGAAAAATTTCCTGACTGCTCTATTTTTGTAGATACTAAAACATCTGCTTTTCCAGAATTAGGTACCCAAACAACGTATACCGCTACTCATATAGCGATTGTCAAGCGCGCCCGTCAATTAGCAACTCTTGGGGTTCGACAAGGCGATAAAGTTCTCCTCTATAAGAGTTCCTCTGTAGATACGTACTGGCTTGCGGTTAGTGTATGCTATCTTGGCGCTGTTCCAGTGATGACTTCATTCCATCTTTCCAGTGAAGTTATTGAAGTTTTTTCTGAGCGCTTAGAAATCCATGGATTCTGTTGGACGACGTTACTGCTGAGAGAATCACCTCTTTACCTGAAGAGGTGAAACAACATGCGTTCTCAGTTAGTGATGTCCTCCAGGCCGATGAAGCGGATGTTGATTTTAATCCACTACCAGACACCGAGATTAGTTACATGACGCATACAAGTGGAACGACTGGCGTACCAAAACTTATTGCTCATTCTGCAATTAGTATGGGGTGGCGAATTGCCTTCCAACAAAGCATCATGGAGAAAATGGACCGTATTGATTTACTGGCTTTCCATATTTCACCCGTTCATTCCCGCTTTAATATTGGTATGTCTTCTCTCATGAATCTTGGCTATCCTTATTTCTATATTGCTGATCCAAGTGTTCAAAATGTAGAGAAGGTTTTACAGCATCACTCTCCTCTTGCGATTGAGACACATCCGAATAATTTTGTCCAGTGGGCTCACCTTGCAAAAGCAAAACCCCATTTATTTGAGAATACGCGTTACTACCACTCTACCTTTGACGCGATTAATAAAGAAACAATGGCTACTTTCTTACGTACCAATAAAGAAGGCAACGGGGTTTACTTACAAATTTACGGTCAAAGTGAATGTGGTCCGGCGATTGTACGGAAACATACCCTTGAAAGTCTTCCTACTACTGACGTGCGGAATATGGGCGTTGGTTATCTTGACTTCACTAAAGCACGAATTGCAAATGAACATGGGACTCCTCTACCAGTAAATACTCCGGGAAATATTCATTTATTTTCTAAAGGTCGTGCTGTGACTTACTATAAGGAGGAAGACCGATTCAATGCGAATGTCTATGGCGACTGGTGGGATACTGGTGACTATGGATATATCAACGAATCGGGAGAACTCATCTTGCAAGACCGTCAAGTCGATTTAGTCGAATCTCTACCAAGTACGCTTGCCATTGAGGACTTCTTCTCGATACTCACGAATGGATTGAAGAAATTGTCATTGTAAAAGATCCAAATGGCTACCCTCAACCAGTTGTGGCGGTGAAAAAGGTGATGGCGAATTCCAATGGGATGCATGGTGGAAAACACTCGTGAATCTTCCCCACTTAAACGAACCGATTATCCTACCATTTGACGAATTCCCACGAACTGCCACGATGAAAGTCCAACGTCGTGCACTCGAACAACATCTATTCCAATAAAATAAAGAGTCGTATTTCGATATGAAATACGACTCTTTTTCTATTCAATGATTATTTTGAATACTCCTCAAACCAGTCCGTAATAGCTTTTAGACGTTCTTGACGAAGATTTGGTAATCCTGAACGAGAGAGCCCGTGACTAGACTGAGGGAATAGAATCATTTTTGTAGGCACATTGTTTTTACGCATGGCCATATACATTTGCTCCCCTTGCTCTTGTGGGCAACGAAGGTCACTTTGTCCATGTAAGACAAGTAAAGGCGTCTTCGCATTTTTGGCATGAGCCACTGGTGACATTTCCCATAGGCGTTGTGGATTATGAATGTCATCAAGCAATTGTTTTTCCACGAAGAATGGTCCAATGTCACTTGTGCCGTAGAAGCTAATCCAGTTGCTGATAGAACGTTGTGTCACGGCTGCACGGAAGCGGTCCGTATGCGTTACAATCCAGTTTGTCATGAATCCACCGTAACTTCCTCCTGCAACGTATAATTGGTCCACATCAACTTCAGGATGTGTTTCTAAGATGTAGTCTACCCCCATCATTAAGTCGTCGAAATCGTGGTTACCGTAGTCGCCAAGAATACTCTTTACAAAGTTTTGTCCGTATGTGTTACTTCCGCGAGGGTTAATCATGATGACTCCGTAGCCTTTTGCAGCGAGTGCTTGCATTTCATGGAAGAAACTTTCGCCGTATGCCACTTGTGGTCCACCGTGAACATAGAGAATTGCCGCGTGCTTATCTTTCTTTTCGACTGGTGGCATATACCATCCGTGGATATCCCAGTTGTCGTAACCTTTATACGTAAAGCGTTCAGGCGTTGTAACGATATGTTCCGCCAAGTATGCTTCATTTGGATTGTAAAGGTTTGTAATTTCTCCAGTGGTTAAATCCAATTTTGCCAATGCACTTGGAATTGTCGTCGTTGAATAAGTGATGACCAGTTCTTTTTCAGAGATGATTTTGGCTCCTGTAATATGAACCTCTTTATCAAAAAGAACTTCATTTCTTCCATCTAAGAAGAGACGGTATAATACGATTTTCCCTTCTACACTCGCACTTACGAGGAAGCTGTCCTTATCCATCCATTGAGGTTCCACTCCAGTAACCGATTGTTGGAAGTCAGCAACCAACCAGTCTCCCCATTCCACATCTAATCCAGACGTTAAATTTAAAATACTTCCTTCTGTACCTGGTCGACCTTCCTTATTGAATACGATGTCTACTTGTGTAACAAATCCGTGTTCCCCTGAATTATAAGCTAAAATAACTCCCTCTTTTGAATCCAATATATAGCGATAAGATTCATCTGTTCCAGCTTCAAGAATTGGATGAATATCCCCAGTGGCCACATCCACATAGCAAGCCTCTGCACTATCTAATGTCCAACGAATATTGGATAAATCACGGTCTACAATAAGGCTTCCGCCATCATGTAATACATCTCTGAAGAATATAGACTCTTCCGTTTCAAAAAGTGTCTTCACTTCTTTAGTGGCTACTTCTACCTGTTTAATTTGGGTTGTTTCTTTATTTGGCAAGAAGCTTCCACCATCGAATCGATACGTTGTTTTTTCAACGATGATTGGTTGAGGAAATTCATCTTTCTTTTCTTCTTCATCCGCTTTAGTCGTTTGATAATAAATAGACTGACTATCCTTTCCCCAAACATATACAGAGACGCCTTTTTCTCCTGAGTTAGAGTGATGGCTTTCCCTCCTGTTACAGCTTGAACTTTCAATTGAGGAGTTTTATCTTCTCCTTCATTACTGACAAAACTAAGCCACTTTCCATCCGGTGATACTTGAAGCGATGAATTGACCGTTCCATCATCTCCATAAGCTACTTTTCCTTCGTTTGTGTACTTATAAACAGCTGTTTCATAAGTATTCTTCTTTTCATTCATCTTCGTTTCTGTAAAGAAGATGTCTCCTCCGGCCACAACTGGTTGAGCTACATTTTTTAATTCAAATAAATCTTTTTGTTCAATTTTCTTCATAATATCACTCCTTTTGCGCGTGTACTCTTTCAGTCTACTCTTATAAAGAAAGTTTTGCAACGGCAAACAAAAAGCGTGAGACTATCTTTTCTAGTCTCACGCTTCATTTGATTGATTGGTTATGCTTCTTGTTCGTCGTCTTTTTTACGAGAAGACGCTACTAATCCAACAGAAGCTAGAATACTTAATGCTGCTGCACTAAACAATCCAAATTCATCACCAGTACCAGTATTTGCTAATTCTGGTTGAGAAGTCTGTGGATGTTGTTCAATTGGCATAACTGGTGCTGGCGTAACTGTAGCAGTGTAATTTGCTTTTACTACTGTTCCATTTACGTCTACACGTTGAATCGTTACGGTTGGAGCTACCCCTGTAAAGCCAGCTTCTGGAACAAAAGTAATCGTTCCGTCTGGAGCAACAGTGAAGGTTCCAACTCCAGGAATCACCTTAGTCGTTGTTCCATCTTCAAAGGTTGCTGGAACCGAATCATCTAGAGGGACCTCTGGATCACCTGCTTCAAACTTAGGTTTTGCAGTTTGCGTTTTGCCTTGAACATCCGTTGTCACTTCATCCTTAGAAGAAGGAGTAACAGAAGTCACAGTTGGCGTATATTTCGCAGTTACCGGAGTGCCGTTGGCATCTTTAGCTTGGACAGTGACACCGTCTGGTGTTCCAACAAAGTCTTTATTTGGAGTGAACGTAATTTCTCCTGTTTCTGGATTTAATTTATACGTCCCAACTTGTTTACCATCTTTCATCGCTGGTAATTCTGTCTTATCTGTTGGTTCTCCTGTTTCTGGGTCGATGAATTTCGCTGGTTGGTCCCCATCGATTTTCATTGGAACTTCTGAATCTCCCGCTGTAAATTGCGGTGTTTCCTTTTGGTCTTTCCCTTGTTTTCCAGTGGATGTTTTATCTTCACCTCTTGGCGTTACTTCCGTTACGGTTGGTGTGTACTTCGCTGTAGCTGTAGTACCGTTGGCATCTTTAGCTTGGACAGTGACACCTTCTGGTGTTCCAACAAAGTCTTTATTTGGCGTGAACGTAATTTCTCCTGTGGTTGAATTTAATTTGTACGTTCCCACTTGTTTACCATCTTTCATCGCTGGTAATTCTGTCTTATCTGTTGGTTCTCCTGTTTCTGGGTCAATGAATTTCGCTGGTTGGTCTCCATCGATTTTCATTGGAACGTCTGGATCTCCCGCTGTAAATTGCGGTGTTTCTTTTTGTTCTTTCCCTTGTTTTCCAGTCGATGTTTTATCTTCACCTCTTGGTGTTACTTCCGTCACGGTTGGTGTGTACTTCGCTGTAGCTGGAGTGCCGTTGGCATCTTTAGCTTGGACAGTGACACCTTCTGGTGTTCCAACAAAGTCTTTATTTGGCGTGAACGTAATTTCTCCTGTTTCTGGATTTAATTTATACGTTCCCACTTGTTTACCATCTTTCATCGCTGGTAATTCTGTCTTATCTGTTGGTTCTCCTGTTTCTGTCAATGAATTTCGCTGGTTGGTCTCCATCGATTTTCATTGGAACGTCTGAATCTCCCGCTGTAAATTGCGGTGTTTCCTTTTGTTCTTTCCCTTGTTTTCCAGTTGATGTTTTATCTTCACCTCTTGGCGTTACTTCCGTTACGGTTGGTGTGTACTTCGCTGTAGCTGGAGTGCCGTTGGAATCTTTTGCTTGGACAGTGACACCTTCTGGTGTTCCAACAAAGTCTTTATTTGGCGTGAACGTAATTTCTCCTGTTTCTGGATTTAATTTATACGTTCCCACTTGTTTACCATCTTTCATCGCTGGTAATTCTGTTTTGTCTGTTGGTTCATTCGTTGTTGGATCTACAAACTTCACTGGGTTTGAAGCATCAATCGTAAGTGGAACGTCTGAATCTCCCGCTGTAAATTGCGGTGTTTCCTTTTGTTCTTTCCCTTGTTTTCCAGTTGATGTTTTATCTTCACCTCTTGGCGTTACTTCCGTTACGGTTGGTGTGTACTTCGCTGTAGCTGGAGTGCCGTTGGAATCTTTTGCTTGGACAGTGACACCTTCTGGTGTTCCAACAAAGTCTTTATTTGGCGTGAACGTAATTTCTCCTGTGGTTGGATTTAATTTGTACGTTCCCACTTGCTTACCATCTTTCATTGCTGGTAATTCTGTCTTATCTGTTGGTTCATTCGTTGTTGGATCTACAAACTTCACTGGGTTTGAAGCATCAATCGTAAGTGGAACGTCTGGATCTCCCGCTGTAAATTGCGGTGTTTCCTTTTGTTCTTTCCCTTGTTTTCCAGTCGATGTTTTATCTTCACCTCTTGGTGTTACTTCCGTTACGGTTGGTGTGTACTTCGCTGTAGCTGTAGTACCGTTGGCATCTTTAGCTTGGACAGTGACACCTTCTGGTGTTCCAACAAAGTCTTTATTTGGCGTGAACGTAATTTCTCCTGTTTCTGGATTTAATTTGTACGTTCCCACTTGTTTACCATCTTTCATCGCTGGTAATTCTGTCTTATCTGTTGGTTCTCCTGTTTCTGGGTCAATGAATTTCGCTGGTTGGTCTCCATCGATTTTCATTGGAACGTCTGGATCTCCCGCTGTAAATTGCGGTGTTTCTTTTTGTTCTTTCCCTTGTTTTCCAGTCGATGTTTTATCTTCACCGCTTGGTGTTACTTCCGTTACGGTTGGTGTGTACTTCGCTGTAGCTGGAGTGCCGTTGGAATCTTTTGCTTGGACAGTGACACCTTCTGGTGTTCCAACAAAGTCTTTATTTGGCGTGAACGTAATTTCTCCTGTAGTTGGATTTAGTTTATACGTTCCCACTTGTTTACCATCTTTCATTGCTGGTAATTCTGTTTTGTCTGTTGGTTCATTCGTTGTTGGATCCACAAACTTCACTGGGTTTGAAGCATCAATCGTAAGTGGAACGTCTGAATCTCCCGCTGTAAATTGCGGTGTTTCCTTTTGTTCTTTCCCTTGTTTTCCAGTCGATGTTTTATCTTCACCTCTTGGTGTTACTTCCGTTACGGTTGGTGTGTACTTCGCTGTAGCTGTAGTACCGTTGGCATCTTTTGCTTGGACAGTGACACCTTCTGGAGTCCCAACAAAGTCTTTATTTGGCGTGAACGTAATTTCTCCTGTTTCTGGATTTAATTTGTACGTTCCCACTTGCTTACCATCTTTCATTGCTGGTAATTCTGTTTTGTCTGTTGGTTCTTTCGTTGTCGGGTCAATAAACTTCACTGGATTAGAATCACTGACCACCATCGGAACCTTTTGTTCAGCTCCATTTTGTTGTTTAAACGTAATCGTTTCAGATTGAACTTGACCTTGTTTTCCTGTTGTTGTCTTATCTTCAGCAATTGGTTGAACAGGTAATACCGTTGGAATGTACTTTACTCCAGCAAGGACTCTACCCGTATTCGCTTCAACTACTTGAACTACAATTGGTTCTGGTGTTCCTCTAAATCTTTATTTGGAGTAAACTTCACTTTCCCAGTTGTAGGTTCAATTTCGTATTTCCCAACTACTTGTCCATCTTTCATCGCAGGAGCGCTATTTCCAATAGGGTTTCCTGTTTTTGGATCTACAATTTGCATAGGATTTTCACTAGAAGGAGTAACTGGACCAGCTGCATTCGTGAATTTCAATGTTTTATCATGTTCTAAGCCTTGTAACTCTTCTGAAGTGGCAGCATCTGAAAGTGCAATCACCTTAGGAATGTAGCGACCATCCATTGTATTCGCTTGGTCGCTAATCGTTGCAACGGAATTATCTTTCGTATTCCAGCCCGAATCGACTCCATTATTGTCATGACGACGAATCGTAATCCCTTTACCAACTCCAACAAATCCAGCTTCAGGCACAAATTCAACTACAACATCTTTCCCTGCACCTGTAACTTTATATTTACCTTCACCAGGAAACTGCATAATAGCCTTCTGAATCAACGGTTACTTTATTTCCATTTTCATCTACGATATATGGAGCAACGGTTTCATCGATAACAGCATCTTCTGTTTTTGAATATCTTTGTTTTCCTTGAGCAGTGAATTCAACGGTTCCTTTTTGGGTAACTCCTTGAACTCCTTCTGTCTCTTTTTTACTTCCTTTTGGTGGGAAAATGACTTGTGTTTCAAAGTCTTCTACTTCTCCGGACATTGACATACCAGTTGGACTTTCAATATCTGGCGCATGAGTAGAGATACGAACACGTACTCCAAGTTTATGCAATTCTAAATCATTTAAAATCGGTCCGTTATTAAACGTTAAAACTGCATTTCCGTCTGAAGTAATCGTTGTTTTTTCAGAACGTTCATTTTCATCAAATTTACCATTGCGGTTGAAATCAATCCATCCGTAAAGATAAGCTTCTGGACTTCCACCCGTATGTGCTTGAACAGTTAACGTATAGTTTCCAGGACGAGTACGTTCAATCGAAATCATTTCATTCGTTTTGCCTTTTAATTCTGCTGGCAAGATTTGATTAATGCCTTCGTCTCCAGAACCGTCTTTATCGTCGCCTTTCCAATCAGAACGATCTAGATTTTCATCCATATCCGGACGAGTATCCCCTAAATATGGTTGATTTACTTTTGCTCCAGTAACTCCGTTCACTTGGTTAACTGCGTGTGTCGCAAGACCATATGATTCTGGAGCATCACTTTCATCAAAACGGTAAGAATCCAATCATCGCCGCTTGTTTCCCTGCAGCCATGACATAAATTCCAACTTCTGAAGCTCCTCGAGTCATTACAAGGGGTACTGAAAACGGACCTGCAGAATAGTTTGAACCAAACACTCCTGTTCCTAAACCACCGGTTTTCAAATCAGGACTTCCAAAGTACTTCCAGGCAACCGTTTTGCCTTTTGACCCTACGCCCTCAGCGTTTAAGATTTGATGCATTTTGACCAGGTAAATTTACCCCATCCACATTTACAGGCTTTCTGCCGCTATAATTTTTAGCTGGATCAAAAGTATCCTTTGTATTTTGTGGGACGTAAGTACGAGTATTTGGAACTCCTTTTTTAGTCCATTCACCAATATGTTGCCACCCTGTTCCGTTTGTAGTGAACGTTACTAATTCCCCAGGGTTTGCTGATTCTGCATCGGCCATTACGATAGATGGTTTTACTGGTTTACCGTTGTATGTCCCAGAAATCTCAAATTGAATACCGAAATTCCCACCATCAAATTCGGAAGTGATAACCGTTTTCTTGTTTCCAGTATCAATTCCTTCTTTACGAATCTCAGTCCACATATTTTGTGCTTCAGCAATAACTTTTGCTTCTTCACCTGCTTTATATGCTGCTCTTCCTTTCGGATTGGCAGTAGAACTGATGTATCCATTTTTGGCATTTGGGTCATAGGTAGCTTTTTCTTCAGCAGTAGCTCCTTGACTTTCCATACGTTTTCGATAGATTTCTGTTGCTTGGAAAGGTCTTAAAGATTTAATTGTTAATTTAACTTTATAACCTGGCATTACTTCTTTTGTATAGGTTGCTCCGACTTGAAGTGCTAATTTACCATCAGCTGTTCTAGTCGTTCCAGTCCAGTTTGCTGTATCCCCAAAATCCAACCACGAAACTTGTTTTAAAACTTGGTCCGCTAAGATTTGTGGAGTTAAACCTGGTTTTTCTACTTTTGGCTCAGACGTAGCATCGACAACGTCATCACCAATTTTATCGCTTGAAGTCGCTGGTGTTTCACGTTTTGAACGCGTACGAGGTTTATTTTCTGGTGCTACTGTTGTTTCTTCTTTTACTTCAGCAGCAGCCGTTGTTTCTTCAGCTTTGTCAGGTAATGCTGCTTCTTTTTCAGAAGTTTCTTTCGTTGTTTTCTCATTTTCCTCTTTTGGTTGAGAAGTTGTTGTTGTCGTCTCAGCAGTCGGTTCTACTTTTTGTGTAGCTTCTTTTACAGCCTTTTCTGCTTCAGTCGAGTCTTTTTTCGGACTTTCTTTAGCAGCTTCTTGTGTTGCAACCGCTGTACTTTCGACAGTATCAGCATATACTGTTGTTTGACCTTGTACGAACATAAATCCTAAGGCAACAGCAACAGAAGCCGTCCCTACGGATAATTTTTTAATAGCATATCGTGTTACTTTTGAACGTTTCTTGCGTTCATTCATTTGAACATTCTTTGAACTAAACATATCCTTCCTCTTTCTTTTCTCTATCTTTTTATATTGTGAAATTTATTGATAACATCCCTTTTTCACCACTACCTAACCACAGATTTTTATCATACATTACATCATTTTCCAACTATGAAAAACTCATAATTTGTTTGTGAATTATGATCTTTTCTCATTCATTTTTCCTATCTAAAAATTTATGATTGAAAAATATGAATAAAATAAAACAGCATTATTTATTTTCAGAAAATAAACAATGCTGTTCTATGCTTGACTTTATTTGATTTTTCTATCTACGGTGATTTCTTTTGGAACTTGTTTTCAAAAATTTTCTAAGGACGTAAAACACAAGTACAACCCCAAAAAAGAACACCCAAAACAGAAGTGGAAGTTTCTTTATAAAATGAACAGTCTTATTCCAAATATTTCTAGGAATCCATTGACTAGCCTCAGTTGTTGTTTCTTCGTAAGTAGATTCAACAGCTTCATCTGGCTCTTTCTCAACAGAAAAAGTTAATTCCTGTTCATAAATTGTTCCTTGAGGTGTTGCAACTTTTAACTGATTCCCCTCAATTTGATAGGTTGCAGTCTTTCCTTTTTCAGTAAAAACCTTCACTGCATGATCTAATTTCACTTTTTGGCCTTGAATCGTTTGAATCCCAGGATTGAATAAAGTTTGTGCCTCATATTGCTTTAAGACATAACTCAACAAAGCATTTCCGATTTTATGACGATTATACTCTCCAGCAGCACTAGTCCACTCACTCACCCCTAAAACGATATCTAATAGTTCCACTCCGTCTTTTTGATAAATCCCAATATAGTTAAATCCATCTCTTTCACTAGTTCCCGTTTTTAAACCAATAATACCAGGATACGCTAATAAATCCCCTTGAACCGAATGATTGGTGTTTTTAATCGTTTGTGCATACGGTGTTCCACTCATAACCGTAAGTGTGCTATTTCTCGTATACTGAGTAATTTCTGGATGTGATTTATATAATGCTATCACCATTTTAGCTAGGTCTCTAGCAGTCGTTTGGTTGGGTTGATTCATTGAATGGCGTTTGACCGTATAATGACCTTGAAAATCTTCTGCCACCGCACCAGTAGCACCTTCGAATTTGGTATTCGTCATTCCTAATTCTTTGGCCTTTTGATTCATTAAGTCTACAAATTCATCCGAATTATCATTCACCAGATGTGACAAAAGAATCGTAGCCGCATTAGAAGAAGGAAGGAGTGCCATTTTTACAAGTTCCTCCACTGGATACTCGACTCCAGCAGTTAGCGGAACATTACTTAAAGGCTGTTATTTTAGAAATAGCCTCATCTGTTGCGGTTGGGACTACTTTATCACTTAAGCTTATTTTTCCCTTCTTTAATCGCATCATAAACGATAAAAAAATCGTCATTAATTTACTTAAGCTAGCAGGATCTACCGCCCTATCAGGATTTTCCTGCCATAATATTTCACCATTCGCTATACTCACAACTAGTGAAGCTTTCGGTGTATCTGAAGAGCCAATTTCATACCCTTCATCTTTAACTACTTTTAAAATAGATTCTTGTGCGTTCACTGTGGATATTGTACCGATAACTCCCATCATCAATAAAAACAAGACGCAAACTAATTTGATTATTTTTTTCATTATTTTTCCCCTTAAAACATCTCCTCTCATTTTTATTGAATTCTCCCTCTTTTTGCAATAAAACTTAATACAAATCTAAATCATTTTTCTAAACTTAAAAAAATCAAATAAAAAAATACAGATATTCTTAAAAAAATATTAGAGACCATGCGCTTGAACAACTCTATCAGGAGCACAAGCTTTATCACAGCACCTCTCCATTTATGAAGGCGTTGAAATGATGGATATTACTGCTCAAACAATCTAATTTCACCAAACCCGTTCCAAATGCTCCCTGTTTTTTAAAGGAAAACACATAGAGTCTCGCTTAGCAATAATCATAAGAATAACGTGCGTAACCAATGTGAATTACACTCTCTTGAAAATTTATTTTCTAGAGAGTGTTTGAAGCTTGGTAGCCTCAAGACCCTGGCTTGAGGCTATACAGTTATTCTTATAATTATTAAGTGTAGCCGAAAGCTCAATATGTTTTAAAAACTCTATAAGAAGCAGATAATTTATCCCTGCACTTCTCCATTTACAAGAGTGTTGAAGTTTGGATATGAATACACCAATAAACTTATTTCACAAAACTGATTCCTAAATTACCATATTTGGTAATCAAAAATACGAAGTGATTTCGGAGTCTATAGTGGTAACAATAGCGACCACAACTGATGTGAATTAGGGAATCTTCGAAATTTATTTCGTAGAGTCCCTTTGAAGCTCAACCCCAGACTCAATCGGTGAGGAGCACATACTCTGTCCAAGCTCCGGTTCATTTGCGAGGCCGATGAAAACATGGATGTGTCCGTCAAATGGACCTAATTTCACTAAACATGTTCCTAATGTACCCTACTTTTTACTGTAAATCACAAAGAGCCTCGGATACCAATAATCATAAGAATAACGTGCGTAACCAATGTGAATTACACTCTCTTGAAAATTTATTTTCTAGAGAGTGTTTGAAGCTTGGTAGCCTCAAGACCTTGGCTTGAGGCGATACAGTTATTCTTATAATTATTGAACGTAGCCGAAGGCTCAATATGTTTTAAAAACTCTATAAGAAGCAGATAATTTATCCCTGCACTTCTCCATTTACAAGGATGTTGAAGTTTGGATATGAATACACCAATAAACTTATTTTACAAAACTGATTCCTAAATTACCATATTTGGTAATCAAAAATACGAAGTGATTTCGGAGTCTATAGTGGTAACAATAGCGACCACAACTGATGTGAATTAGGGACTCTCGAAATTTATTTCGTAGAGTCCCTTTGAAGCTCAGTAGGATTGAGACCTTAGACTCTATCTAGTGAGGAGCACACACTCTCTCATAGCACCGGTTCATTGATGAGGATGTTGAAGTTTCGATATGAACACACAAATAGGCCTATTTCATTTAATAAGTTCCAAAAGCACCCTGCTTTTTGACATAAAACACAAAGAGCCTCGGATACCAATAATCATAAGAATAACGTGCGTAATCAATGTGAATTACACTCTCTTGAAAATTCATTTTCTAGAGAGTGTTTGAAGCTTGGTAGCCTCAAGACCTCGGCTTGAGGCGGTACAGTTATTCTTATAATTATTGAACGTAGCCGAAGGCTCTATGTGTTTTACCTTTGCGTCAACAAAAAACAGGCTCCTTTTGAGGAACCTGTTTGGGTAGAAATTACATCCATTTTGAATAGTCTTCATCATCCATCGCTTCAACACTACCGAGTAAGTACCCATTCCCAACTTGCGAGAAGAAGTCATGGTTACTTGTACCTGTTGAAATCCCGTTCATTACAATCGGATCCACATCTTCAGCAGTATCCGGGAACAAAGGATCAAACCCTAAGTTTTGAAGTGCTTTATTCGCGTTATAACGAATAAACACTTTTACTTTTTCAGTCCAACCAACTTGGTCATAGATAGATTGTGTATACTTCACTTCGTTTTGGTATAGTTCCAAGCATAAGTTGTATACCCACATCTTCATTTCTTCTTGTTCTTGTTCTGATAATTCGTTGTAGCCTTGTTGGAACTTGTAACCTGTATAAGTTCCGTGAACTGACTCGTCACGAATGATTAACTTGATGATTTCGGCTACGTTGGCAAGCTTGTTATTTCCTAAGTAATAAAGTGGAGTAAAAAATCCACTGTAAAATAGGAATGTTTCAAGCATTGTAGAAGCCACTTTCATCTTCAACGCATCTTTACTTTGGTAAATTTCGTTAATCTTTTTCGCTTTGAATTGTAGGAATTCATTATTGTTTGTCCATTCGAAAATATCTTCGATTTCAGCTTTTGTATGCAATGTACTGAAGATTGTTGAATAACTTTTCGCGTGAACAGATTCCATAAATTGAATATTGTTCCAAACCGCTTCTTCGTGTTGAGTGCGCACGTAATCTTTCATTAAGCTTGCACCTTCTTCTGATTGAAGCGTATCTAATAATGTTAATCCACCGAACACTTTACCCACAACATCTTTTTCTGCAGGTGATAAAGTTCTCCAGTCGTCTAAGTCGTTTGATACTGGAATACGTGTATCTAACCAGAATTGCTCTGTTAGTTTTTCCCAAGTTAATTTATCAATCATATCTTCAACTTGGTTCCAGTCAATCGCTTTATAGTACTCTACTGGTTGAGTAGAATTTTGAGAAAGAATCTCATTAAAATATCGTTTTGTACTCATGAGCTTTTGTCCTTTCTTTCGTATTCCCATTAAATGCTACAGCTTTCGCAAGCATTACTTCCGATTTCGTCGTTGTTTTCTGTAAATGTACGTACATAGTAAATTGACTTGATGCCTTTATTCCACGCGTAGTTACGTAAAATGTTTAAGTCACGTGTTGTCATCTTGTTTGTACGTCCTTCTTTCCATTCATATAATCCTTCAGGAAGTTCTGAACGCATGAATAATGTCAAACTCATTCCCTTGGTCGATATGTTTTTGAGCTGCTGCGTATACGTCGATTACTTTACGCATATCGATATCGTATGCTGATTTGTAGAATGGTAAAGTGTCGTTTGATAAGAATGGAGCTGGGATAATAAGTCTTACCAGTCTTCTTCTCTTGACGTTCTTCAATTAAACGAGTGATTGGGTGAAGTGACGCACTTGTTTCGTTTACGTAGCTGATTGAACCTGTTGGCGCAATTGCTAAACGGTTTTGGTGATATAATCCACCGTTCATTACGTCTTCTTTTAATTGTTTCCAATCTTCTGCAGTTGGAATAGGAAGTTTTTGCAAAGATTTTCTTCACTTTATCAGATTGAATTTGTACCTCTTCAGCAATGTAGCTGTCGAAAATATTCACCTGTTGCATATTTAGAACGTTCAAAGCCAACAAATGATTTACCGCGTTCTTTTGGCAATCTTGTTACTTGCTTTCAATGTGTAGAAGTTCAACATTCTGAAGTATAAATCAGTTGCTTCGATAGACTCAGGTGAGCCGTATTCCATTTGGTTTAATGCAAAGAATGTGTGTAATCCCATCGCTCCAAGACCGATAGTATGTGCTTTGCTGTTTCCGTTTTTAACAGTTGGTACAGCATCAATACTTGAGTGGTCTGTTACGAATGTTAACGCACGAACAGCTACATCTACAGAGCGTTCGAAGTCAGGTGATTTCATTAAGTTCACGATGTTTGTTGAACCTAAGTTACAGCTGATATCTGTTCCTAAGTGTTCATACTCTTGAGCATTATTGATTACTGAAGGTTCTTGAACTTGTAGGATTTCAGAGCATAAATTACTCATGATAATCTTTCCATCGATTGGGTTTACACGATTTGCTGTATCGATGTTCACTACATATGGATATCCAGATTCTTGTTGTAATTTACTAATTTCGTTTTCTAAGTCACGCGCACGTAATTTAGATTTACGGATTTCAGGGTTGTTCACCATGTTGTCATATTCTTTAGTGATGTCCACATATGAGAATGGTATACCGTAAATACGTTCCACATCGTATGGGCTGAATAAGTACATAATGTCGTCGTTTTTAATTAATTCGTAGAATTTATCTGGAACAACTAATCCAAGTGATAATGTCTTCACACGCACTTTTTCGTCCGCGTTTTCTTTTTTCGTAGATAAGAACGATACGATATCTGGATGGAATACATTTAAGTAAACCGCACCGGCACCGTTACGTTGACCTAATTGGTTTGAGTAACTGAAACTATCTTCTAATAATTTCATAATTGGAACAACACCGCTTGATGCGTTCTCAATTTTCTTGATTGGGTCACCTGCTGCACGAACGTTAGACAAGCTTACCCCTACTCCTCCCCCAATTCTTGATAATTGAAGAGCTGAGTTGATTGTACGACCGATACTGTTCATGTCGTCTGTTGTTTGAATTAAGAAGCATGAAACGAGTTCCCCACGACGTTTTCTTCCGGCATTCAAGAATGTTGGTGTTGCTGGTTGATAGCGTTGTGTAATCATTTCTTCCGCTAAATCATGTGCTAATTGCTCATCGCCATCTGCTAAGAAAAGAGCGTTAAATACAATACGATCTTCAAAACGTTCTAAGTAACGTTGACCGTCATTTGTCTTCATTGCATATTGTTTGTAGAACTTAAATGCGGACATAAATGAACGGAAACGGAATTTTTCTTGTACGTTTCTTTCATTAATTTCTTAACGAATTTACGGTTGTATTTTCCTAAAAATTCTGCTTCTAAATAATCGTGTTCGATTAAGTAATCGAGTTTTTCATCTAATGTATAGAAGAAAACTGTATTTGGGTTTACGTGTTCTAAGAAGAACGCACGAACCGCTTCACGATCTTTATGCAATGGAATTTTCCCATCAACTGGACGGTTTAACTCATTGTTTAATGCGAAGTATGTAACTTCTTGAGTCTTGTTCATTAATTTTGGACTATCCAATCTCTCTCACCTTTTCTATTAGTATTTGTACATCTTTATCTGTACCTTGGTTTTCAAAACAATGAAGTAAAGGAACATCATATCTTCTCGCTAACTCTTTGGAATTCGAACAAAAACTCGTGTTAAAATTGCGATTCCCTGAACCAGCAACTCCCATTAACAGCTTTCTGTTCTCTTCAAAATCAATAAATTCGTAAAAAAAATTCGCCACTTGCTCTCCATAAGTTGGTGTAATGACGATATAAGGCTCTTTCATTTGTACTGTAGGATTTTTCTTAGAAATTTCAATAAAATCCAACTCCAATTTTTTTACAAATTGTCTTGTTTTTCCAGTTAGTGATAAATAAACGACTTTCACAATATCTCCATTCCGAAATAGAAATACAAGAAAAATGCATTCCAATCTCACTTGAAACTCACGAAATTAATTATATCTAGTCTAGTTCTTTTTTTGCAATTTTTACAACATTTTGTATTATTCTTTTCTCTTAACACAAAATATAGTTAGGTAAATCGGTATTTTTCGACATTTAGTATTATTTTTTTTCGAAACATTGACAGAATCAGTCGACGATTGTAGACTAAAAAAGAAAGGAGTTCTAATTTATGTCTGAATTTCAACCAATGAGCCCTTCGGAACGCCAAGTCATGCGCGTATTATGGGCAAACCCAAGTAGTACAAGTGGATTTATTATCGAACAACTGCAGAAATCATTCCCTTGGAGCGAATCAACCGTCAAAACACTGATTATTCGCCTAACGAAGAAAGGCTATATTCAAATCGATAATCGAAAGAAACCTTTCCACTATTCTGCAACGATTTTGGAAAAAGAGCAACTCGACCAAGAGACAGATGCACTTCTTGAACAAGTGTGCCACAAACAAAATGGGAATTTACTCCATACACTAATCAATAAAGCCACCTTAAGCCAAGATGACATTCAAATATTAGTGAATGCCTTAAAAGAAAAAGCGGCCACCGCTCCTACTTCTGTTGCATGTAACTGCCTACCTGGGCAATGTAATTGCCATCACCATCACTAACATAAAAACCTATTGCTTACAGTCATAATGACTTTAAACAATAGGTTATTTTTATTTTCAATTTATTCCAATTTGCACTATTTAAAATTCTCGCTAAATGACTATGAATCTTACGGATTTAATAGTAACAGTAATGGGAAGGATATTAAAACGAATAAGAGGGAGTTAGGAATTTATTCCTTACTCCCTCTTTGAGGCTTTAAAGGTGCAAGACCAAGGCTTGCACCGGTATCCCATTACAGCTACTATTCCTATATCCGTCATAGATTCATAGTCATTGCCAACTACGATTTCAAATAGTCCTTCGCATCTTTAAAGAAGCTTGCAATAATCATAATGATAATAATCCCAATTGGGAAGGCTGCAATAATGGCTACCGACTGAAGATTATACATTGAATTTTCAGAGAAAATCAATGCGATTGGGAATAAAATCAGTACTAATGACCAAAACATACGAACACGCTTATCACTATCATGCGTATGCGTTAATTCTTTATAAGAATAAGCAGAAACTACGAGTGTTAATGCATCGAACGTCGTCGCGTAGAAAGCAATCATTGTAACAGCCAGAAGTAGCAATCCAATATTCGCTAATGGCATTGTCTCAAAAATTTTAAGAATGGCTGCAGCATAATCCGCATTTGTATTTAAAATTCCTGTAATATCTAAGCCATGCTTTAATTGTTGCGCAAGTCCGTAGTTCCCAAGAATAATAAATGCTGTAAATGTTCCTGCGATTCCCCATGCATATCCACCTAGAACCGTATTTTTAACAGTACGGCCTTTTGAAATACTACCGATAAAGAATGGCGTCGCTACACACCATACCATCCAATAAGACCAGTAGTAAATCGTCCATTTTTGAGGGAAACTTGTCTCGCGAAGTGGATCTAACCATGTGGACATTCCGATAAAGTTTTGAACAAGATTTCCAATTGCGCTAAATCCTGTTTCAAGAATATAAACTGTCTCTCCTCCTAGGAATAGGAAATAAGCGAGAAGTGCAAAGAATAAGTATGTACAAATGGCTGCTAATTTTGAGACAGCTTCCATTCCTAACATAACAGTGCTTGTATAAACTACTGCAATTAACAATAATACAACAATCGTAATTAGTTTCGAATTTTGAATTCCAAACACTTGGCTCATAGCCGCTGAAAGAAGTGGGGTCGCTAGTGAGAACGTTGTTGCTGTTCCTGCAATTAATGCAAAGATAGCGATTAAGTCAATGACTTTTCCCATCCATCCGTCTACTTTATCTCCTAAAAGAGGACGACAAGCTTCAGAGAATTTTTGTTTTTCTACTTTTCGATTATGTAACATAAATCCAAAAGCGACGGCTAACATAATGTAGAATCCCCAGGCAATAGGTCCCCAGTGGAATAATGGGAATGTCGAAGCCCATTTTTGAATGCTACCAAGCTCTCCAAGATAAGACTCTTGCGCATAGAGTGCCCACTCAATCATGGCATAGAACACAATATCTGCTGCCATCGTAGAAGTAAAAATCATCACTCCCCATTGGAAATTTGAATATTCTACTTTAGATTCATTCCCACTAATACGATACGTCCATATTTAGAGAAAGCTACATACATACTACACAGGAATACACCAACTCCTAACATGGCATAATAAATACTGAATTGGTCTCCTAGAAAACCTCGAACTCCTTCAAGTACTGCAGAACTAGAATCCGGGAATATCAAAAATAATAGTCCTAGAAATAATACTCCAAATAATGGTACTAGTGTAGCAATCCAGTCAATTTCATCTCTTAACGATTTTTTCTCCAATTCATTATTCATAATGAGCCTCCTCTAATAAAGTTTGATACGATGCATCCATTGTTACCAATTCTTCCAAGCTATCGATTTCTACGATATCTCCCTGTTGCATTGGGTAGATGCCCATTTCATATTCTGTGGGGTAACAAAACATCGCTACATCATCCCAATAAATGTCATGATGTTTCTTTTCTTCAAACTCGATTTCCAAATGATGTTTTAACTTTTGTCCGTCTTCTTTCGTCCAACGAGAAATGCTATATAATTGCCATCCCTTTTCTCCACCAGTACGACTACAGCTGGTAACAACTCCATCCGTATTCACTTGCATGAGCCATTCATCCGTTCCATTTTCTACAGGAATACAAGCGTAACCTGAGCGTGTAAACTCTGGATGTAAGATGTCACTGTTAAAAATCAATTGGTCACCATCTAAAATAATAGCTTCTTCTAAATGATCTCTGACAGCATAAAGAGAAGAGATATTGTTGGCAGTATCAAAATAAGGATTTTCTACAATGGTAATATTTGGATAATCTGCTTTTAACTCAGAAAATTTTTCCTTTAAATAACCGACAACCACGTAAATCTCTTGAATTCCTTGTTCATATAAGGCATCGATTACCGTATCAATCATTCTTTTCCCATTTACTTTTACTAATGGTTTTGGGATTTCATTAGTTATTGGACGCATTCGTGTCCCTTTTCCCGCTGCCATTATAATTGCTCGTTTAATCGTATGTGTCATTATTTTTCCTCTTTTGCTAATTCTTCTTGCACAATGCGATAGAAGTCTTTGGCATAACGATATTGCATGAGTGAATATTCACCAAAATCAACACCTAGTGTGCGTTTATATTCGCACCAGTTGCTCCAAAGCATTCCGCTAACGGCCATATACGCATAAATTTTAATACGCGTCATCTTTTCGCATTTTCCTTCAAAATAAAGGTCCATTAATTCGTCTGCTTGTTTACGGTCATATCCAGCATAAATACAAAACATTGCAATATCGATATGTGGATCTTGCATTCCTGCATATTCCCAGTCAATCAGTCGAATATCTCCTTCTTTCGTGAAAAGAAAATTATCGTAGACTGAATCTATATGGCTTAGAACTGGCTCCTTTTTATACTTTTCTACAAAACTCTTTAAGCTTAATATTTCATTTTGCGTTTTTTCATGATCTTTATAGTAAGACGCTTGACCGTTCCATAAACTTTGATAAAACACGATTTGTTTAAATGGATCAAATGTATGAGCGACTTTCAGTTTAGACGCATGGAACTCACGAAGTTTTGCCATACAACGTTTCAAATCTTCTTTATTTTCACTATCACAAGAGCGTGCTCCATCTAGATAGGCTGTAATCTTATATCCATTCTCAGGATTCATATATACAACATCGTCACAGATTTTTTTGTCTTCTAACACGCGGTATACATCAGCTTCTTCCTTACGATTGATGAGATGATCCGTTCCTTCTCCTGGAATACGCATAATGTACTTTTTGTTCTTTACAAGTAAATAAGAAGCTACGATTCGTCATTCCTTTTTCTAATACTTCAATATTTACAATTTCCTCTAAAGGAACTCCTAATGCTTTTGAAATGTTGATTAAAGCATCTGTTTCTAAATGACTGGAGGAATGGTCGATTTCACGTAACTGCTCGTAAGTATTAATTTCAGCAATCTTTTTATCATCAATCATTTTTGGATATACAATGTACTTTTTATCTTTATCCTCTAAAGTAACTTCCCAGAAAGATTTTTCATGCCTTTTTTCTTCAGCAGCTATATTTAATTGTTTTGGTCACCACTTTAGCTTCTTTTTCAGCAAGATAGCAAATTCCGTATGGGACGGTTTCCTTTTCTTCTTTTCTCACTAGTGATGATTTCTTGCTTTTTATTCACTCTAAAATAGCTTTGTTCCACTTCCTCATGTCCAATTAAATACCAAGAGTATAATTCATCCTCTTCAAAAGGATTCTCCTCACACCACAAGTCACAAGGGACAATATACGTGTTTCCTAAAATTCCAGCAACTCGTTGTAATGAATAAAAATTATTTTTCGTAGCATAATCTGGATTCACTACTAATTTTACTTGAAAATCATCGATTAAATACTCGTACTGTTCTTTCATAAATCCTACAACCACAGTGATATCCGATACTCCCACTTCTTGTAATTGTTTAATCAATCGCTCAACAAGTGGTTCATTTTTGACTTCTAAAAGTCCTTTTGGCGTTTCTGTATTGATAGGGACCATTCGCATCCCAAAGCCAGCAGCCAAGATTACTGCATTTTTAGGTTTAATTTTTCTTGAATAAGTTTTTTGCCTTACTAGTCATACGAAATTCTTCATCAACTAGCTTTAATTCTCTTAATTTTTTAATTTCACGATTCACCAGTCCAAGAGAATATCCTGATAAATCTACTAATTCTCGTTGATTATGAATAGCGTTCTTTTTGATTAATTTCAATAAATCTAAATTAACTTTGTTCATAAAATTCACCTCTTTTGTTTTCGTGAACAAAAGTTAGTATACTATTTCTTCTTAGAAGGTACAAGTCTTTTTAAAGTAAAAGAAATCCTTAAATACAAAAAGATGAGCAAACGCTCATCTTTTACGCTATAAAAATCAATATTGAGTCTCATGGATAAGATACCTGCCTCACTCTTTAGGTAAAACCCATATTTATCCACACTATAATCGACTACATTTTTCTGGTCAAACATCATTTCATAGCGACTAGAGACATAAACTTTTCCCAAAATTAGTCTCTAATAACTTGTCGAACTTTCGATGTAAAGTGAGACTCTCTTCTTTCTTTAAAATGACTAAATGATACTTCTCATTAACTTGGCAATGACACCCTCCGCCTTCGTCGTAGAAAGGACTATCTCCATCAGCATAATCCATAACGAAAAAAACATCTGTTAATCCTTTTTCATTCATCAATTTTAATAGTTTATCTTTAGCTGTTTCACTAAAACTAATTTCCATTGTTTTCCCTCTTTCTATCGAAAAAGGGGACCTCCTTTTGGTCCCCTTCTAAATTGATTATTGTTGTTCTTCTTCAGTAAGGTGCTCAGTTCTTTTAGCACGTTTTTCGATAATTGAATCAATTGTCGGTGGTGTCACTTCAATTTGTGAAGGTGTATTTAACACCATATCCCACTCTTCATTTTTAATCATTTCTAATTGTGTTTGACTTAAGATTTGAAGACGTTGACGGAAAATACGCGTTTCCTTCTTAATTGCGTCTGTTTCACGATTAATTTGAGTCGCTTTTTCAGCTGCCTCTTTTAATAATTCCTCAGCTGTTTTTTCTGCTTCAAAAATAATGATTTCCGCATCTTTACGCGCATTTTCACGTAGTCTGTCTGCTGCTTCTTGAGCTACAATAATAGATTTATTCAAAGTTTCTTGAATAGAAGTAAAGTATTCTACTTTTTCTTCATTAAATTTCACGCGTTTTTCTAAATCTTTATTTTCACGAATTAAATGTTCTAATTCTTTTTTTGACTTCATCCAAAAAACTCATTAACTTCTTCTGGATCGAAGCCTTTGAATTTTGTTGAAAAAAATCTTTGTTATGAATATCGTTTGGTGTAATTGACATGAATAACTCCCCTTTATTTTTATTTTTTTCTAATAGACCAAGTTCGATTTTAATTTTATCTTTTTGGTTCGTCCTTCAATTTTTTGAATTTGAAGGCGTCCATATCCGCGAATGGATACAATATCTAAAATTTCCAGCATAAAGTCCGGGCGATTCTCTTCTGTCCAATTCACCTTTACTTTTCCACTTTCAATCATTTCTTTGGAACGTTGTCTAGATACATTAAAAACTGAAGCAATCACTGTATCTAAACGAAGAGAACTCACTACCGTTTGAATAATTGTCCAATGATCCACTGGTACTATTAATTTCGTATAGTCTACTTCTTCCAGTCGAACAGCAACTTTCCCAATTTTTTCTAGCTGTTGTTTGATATATTCCTTCATATTTTGAGCGCAGAATAATTGCCAGTCTTCTCCGTTTGAAATAATATCGCCAATCAGACTACGGTCAAATCCAAGGCTCATCAGTGACCCTAGAATCTTACCATGCCCCAGTGTAGCGAATTTCTTCGGATATTGAATATGAAATAGAGCATTTTCGAAATCCTCTAAAGTTGGCTCATAATAATCCGGACAAATCATACAACGTTTCCGTTCAGCATCAATATACCCGCCATCAAAGTAATAACGAACATCATCATACTGACCCACAATCGCCTCCACAATAAACTGTTGGCGTGGATCAAGATAATTCGTCAATACAGGCGCGTACTGCAAACGTACTTCTTCTACCCATTCTTCCACTTGCTTTAGAAAAGAGATTTCCTCTTTTCTAAAATGTTGCTCAACTCCACTGCCCATAATTCTTCACCTTATTAAAAATCAAACGTATTAAACTAACAATTACATAAATTAACAAAAAATACAACGACCATTGAAGTCACTAATGCTAAACTATAATTTCCCAATTCTTACATTCTTAAAATAGACTTACAAAAGGTCTACATACATTATCAAGAAAAATCTTCAACAAACGTTGGAAGATAGAGATTCAATAAATATTCAATCCCATATACATATTAAAAATAATGTATAATAAGTTGCTATAAAGAGTAATCCCATGCAAATAAATTCACTTTGCCATCATCATTCTCCTTTAAAAACTCAGGACGTCGAAAAAGCATCTCCTGCTTTCCTCGTCAAAGTTTCCTTGTACTGAAAAATTCGCTGGTGAGCAGATAAAAATTTCATCTCTTACTTTTTGAACATCTCCGTTAATAGCATACGCCACTCCAACTACAAAATCAATGACACGTTTTGCATCTTTTGGTTCCATCCGTTTAAAGTTGATGAGTACTGCTTCCCCTTTTAAGAGAGCATCTGCTATACGTTCCGCTTCTGAATATACGCTAGGTTCCATCACAGAAATTTTAGATGTTTTCTTTACTCCTGGGCTTTGGAAAGGAACGACATTCGAAGAGTTCGTTCTAGAACGAACTGGAGTCTGACTATTATCCTCAGTCTCTTCCACATATTCAAATTGATCATCTTCTTCATAATAATCATCTTCAGGACTTAAAAAGTTTTTTTACACGATTCATGAATCCCATTATTCTTCCTCCGTTTCAAACCAGCTTGTGCCAATTCGAATATATGTTGCGCCACACTGGATAGCGATTGGAAAATCTCCACTCATTCCCATACTTAACTGGAGCGGTTGTGATAGGCTTTCCTTTTCTTCAATCTTTTTAGCTAATTGTGCTAAACGCGAAAAAAAGAAGCGAATTTCTTCATCGCTTGCTTTATAAGGCGCCATCGTCATTAGTCCAACAATATGAATTTTTTCATACTGCTTACTCTCCGTATAAGCGTCAAAAGCCTCTTCAGGTGAAAAACCATGTTTCGTTTCCTCACCAGAGACATTTATTTCTAACAGACAGTCCAAAGGTTTCTCGAGACGTTTATCAATCTCACTCATAATAGAGAGTCTATCAAGAGCATGAAATAAATCAATTCGATTAATAACTTGTTTTACTTTACGCTTTTGCAAAGGACCGATTAAATGCCAGAAAATATCCTCTTCGGGAAATTGTTCCTGCCGTTCAAGTAGTTTTTCAACACGATTCTCCGCAAAATGTCGAAAACCCAAATCATACATCTCTTGAACTTCTTCTTGAGAGCGATTTTTTTGTCACAACAATAGGACAAACTTCCGTAGATAGTCTATGAACTTGGTTACAAGAAGATGCAACCAAGTTCATAATACGACTTACATTCTGTTTAATGATACTCATTAATTTCTATTTCTTTTTCTGAAAAATGGCGGAGTATCTAATCCATCATTTTCAGCTTGTTTTGGCTCAGAAGGAGCCTCTACAAAATTGCTTTGCGCAAATGGTGAATCTGCATCAGTTGATGAAGAAGTATCACGCACTGTAGTTTCACGACGGATATCCCAGTCACCAAACAAGTCTTTTTCTGCTTTCTTTTCTTCAACAACTTGTGGTTTTGAAGGTACTTGTTTCTCTTGGAAAGTTTGAGGGTTATTCCCTAAATCTTTACGAGTTGAAGTACTGCTTGTAAATGGAGAACGGTTAGCGCGAGTTACTGACTTTTTTTCGTGTTTACGCTCCTCGTCAATTCCTGTTGCGATAACAGTAACAATGACTTCATCTCCTAGGTTTTCATTGATTGAAGTACCGAAGATAATGTTTACTTCACTTGTTGAAGCTGCTGCAACGATATCAGAAGCGTCTTGTGCTTCAAATAATGTTAAGTCTGCACCACCAGTGATGTTTAATAGGATTTGTTCTGCTCCATCGATAGATACTTCTAATAATGGTGAAGAAATAGCTTTCTTCGTAGCTTCTGCCGTACGGTTTTCACCACTAGCAACACCAATCCCCATTAATGCTGAACCTTGATCTTTCATCACTGTCTTCACATCAGCGAAGTCCAAGTTAACGTAACCAGGTGCAGTAATTAAATCAGAGATTCCTTGTACCCCTTGACGTAATACATTATCAGCTTCACGGAAAGCTTCTAACATAGGAGTCTTTTTATCAACGATTTCTAATAAGCGGTTATTTGAAATCGTTACTAATGTATCTACGTTTGCTTTTAATTGTGCAACACCTTCTGCAGCGAAGCGACCACGTTTTGGTCCTTCAAAGCTAAATGGACGTGTAACAACCCCCACTGTTAATGCGCCTAACTCTTTTGCAATACGAGCAACAACTGGTGCAGCACCTGTACCAGTACCTCCACCCATACCAGCAGTAACGAAGATTAAGTCTGCGCCAACTAAAGCTTCGCGAATTTGTTCTTCACTTTCTTCTGCAGCTTTTAGACCGATATCAGGTAATGATCCAGCCCCTAAACCTTTTGTTAATTTTGGTCCTAATTGAATTTTAGTTTCAGCTTCTGAGTTTCTTAAAGCTTGAGTATCAGTGTTTGCTACGATGAACTCTACACCTTGTACTCCTTCTGCAATCATACGGTTAACAGCGTTGTTACCAGCACCACCAACACCAATGACTTTAATAACTGCGCCATCTAAATTTGTATCGAATTCGAAATCCATTATATTTCCTCCTTGGTTCTCTTCTTAATTTTCGTCAATAAACATTTTAAAGAAGTTCTTCACTTTTGCTCCAAACCCTTGTTCTTCACCACTTGCTTCTTGTTCAACATCTTGTGGTTGTTGAACTGGAGCTGTTGGTTGAACTTGTACAGGTGCACTTTTTGGAGTGCTTTGTACTGGACGTTGTTCTACACCAGGTTTCCCTTTTTGTGCGATACGGTGAACATCATCTAAGCTTGCAGCATATTGAATTAACCCCATACTAGTTGCATAAATAGGATTTCTCATTCCCATTTGCTCAGGAATATAAGTTTTCACTTGTACTCCAAAATTTCTTGTGCTAACTCTTGAACTCCTGCAAGTGAAGAAGCTCCACCCGTTAACACGATTCCTCCTGGAAGTTTTAATGCTTCCACTTGGTCTAGAGCACGTTTTACCGTTTCAAAAGTTTGAACGACACGAGCTTCAATAATTTCTGATAAGTAATGTTCATCTACTTTTATTGGATCTTTCTTTCCAATCGTTTCAACTGGGAAGAAATTCATCTGCACTCGTTTCTGATGAGATTGCATATCCATATTCACGTTTAATGCGTTCAGCATTTTCAAAGCTTGCATTCAAGATGATTGAGATGTCTTTTGATACGAAATCTCCACCCTCTTGATCCACAAATGAAAATTTCAACTGATTGTCATGCATAACGGAAGCACTAGTTTGTCCACCACCCATGTCAATTAAAATTGTTCCAAATTCTCTTTCACCTGGAGTTAATGCTACTTGACTAATCGCTAATGGTTGAATCACCATTTCTTCAATATTTAATCCGGCTTTGTCAATACAACGTTTAATATTATGAACAATCGTCTTAGGTCCTGTAATCATGCTCGCAAATAATTCTAAGCGAACGCCAATCATTCCACGAGGATCTTTAATCCCGTCAAATCCATCCACGATGAACTCTTCTGGAATAACAGAAATAATTTCGCGTTCAGGTGCAACTGAACGAACTTTTGCAGCGGAAATCACATTATATACATCCACATCTGTAATTTCTCTATTTTCACTTGATACAGCAATCATTCCATGACAAGGTTCGATTGAAATTTGATTACTTGGAATTCCAACGATAACGTCCTTGATTTGAATATTTGATTTTTGTTCTGCTTGTCGTACTGCTTTTCGAATGGATTCAACTGTTTCATCAATATCTACGATGACTCCACGGCTCAATCCTTCTGATTTTTCATTGCCGACTCCAATAATATTTAATTGTCCTCTGACATACTCAGCTACTACAACTTTTATTGAAGTGGTTCCAATATCTAAACTCACATAAATTCCCTGATTTTTCACGTTTATTGAAACCTCCTATACGATTATTCATAATTCATTTTTTAATGTTAATTTTGTTAGTGATACTCCTTATATTTTAACACAATTACGTTCACTACAAAAACATATGAGCGAGTTTTAAGACTTTTTATCGAATCGTTGTATCCGGTGTAAAGTATATTCCCACTTCCATATCAACGGTTCCCTTTTTACCATTCAACTGTTTTGCAATTGATGGATAATACACTAATTTATCCCCAATATCCTTCAAATTTCCGATGACTCGATTTCCATCTTTCATCTTCAAATAAATTTTTGGTGATTTTTAATATCGTTTGGATATTGAATTTCTTTTATCTCTCGAATAATACTACTAGAAACTTTTTCTAATTGTTTCGCTAGAGTTTTATATTGAGTTTCTTCAGTAAAATCTACTAATTCTGGATATTCTTCTGTAGAAAGAGTTGCTTCCACTTCGATTGTTTGACCATCAGCAAGAAGTTCAAATGTTTTCTCTTCCGTTTTAAAATAACCAATAGCAGGATTTTCTTCAATATTCAAACGTATTTTATTCCATGCTACTAATTCAATAGAAGCATCTTTAATTTTTGGACTGGCAGCTTTTAAAAGTGTTGCGGTACGTGTACGATTGGCTAAAATCGTCCAAATACTTTGCCCTTTGACAATTCCATCTTTCTCTTGAACTAGTTCAGCAGGAACTTGGCTTAATCCTACTACCTCAATCTCAGAAACTTTTGATAGTGGAGAAATAAAATAAATACTCCAAGCTAAACACACAATAAAAATTCCTTTTAACAGTGTTGCATTCGTAATTCCTTTTGATTCAGGCTTTTTCTTTTTAGGTTTGGGTTCTCTTTTTGGAGGTCGTACATCCTCTTTTGGAACTGTCTCTTCTACTCTAGAAGTAGGTGAGTTTTGCTGCGCTAACTCCCAAGGTGTTAATTCACGCGGAGGAGCTTTTTCTGGTGTCTTTCGATTAAACATATTCTCCTCCTTCTATCTTTATTTCACTAGAGAATGAATAATTGTTTCAAGTCTCGTTGAAGCATCGGTAATACCCAAAGCTTTGGAATTGCTGGCCATTTGTAGACGTTTTGGTTCATCTTCCATTATACGATCAATTTCTGCAACTAAACTTTGTCCATTTAAATCTTTCTCTAAAATCATAGTCGCTGCATCTTTTTCTACTAATGACGTTGCATTGGCTTCTTGGTGATTTTCAGTCACATACGGACTTGGAATTAAAACGCTTGGTAATCCTAGAGCTGTTAATTCAATCAATGTTGTTGCTCCACTACGACAAACTACTAAATCTGTGTTTTGGAACATTTGCACCATATTATTAATATATGGTAAAACTGTGACATTTTGCAATGGTTTTTTCAAACTTGTAATATGATTGTTGATTTTGTCATAATGCACTTGCCCGGTCACCATGACCACTTGATAATCTTTTGCTTCTAATTCCTCTAAAGCTTCTAAGAATGATTCGTTCATTCGTAATGAGCCTCGGCTTCCCCCAAAGATTAATACAATCGGTTTTTCTTTTTTGATTCCAAGTAAATCTAGATAAGCATCATCACGAACAGCATTTGCTAGCTCTTGTCCACGAGGATTTCCTGTCATGACAACTTTATCTTCGTATTTTGCAAAATCTTTACGAACCGCATCGAAGCAAATTGCAATCTTAGACACTTTTCTTGCTAAGAATTTATTGGTGATTCCTGCTAAACTGTTTTGCTCATGAATAATCGTTGGAATTCCCATGTTTGCTGCTGCGTATAATACTGGCGCGCATACATATCCTCCAGTACCAATTACAATATCTGGTTTGAACTCTTTTACGATTTCTTTTGCTTTAAAATAGCTTGTACAGAAATACCATAATGTCTTAAAGTTTTCTAACGATAATGAACGAACGATTCCTTGAATCTTAATCGTTTTAAAATCATATCCCGCTTTTGGAACGATGGTACTTTCTAATCCGCGTTCAGTCCCTACATAAAGAAACTCTGTTGAAGGGTCCTGTTCTTTCAAATAATTCATTAAGGAAAGTGCTGGATAAATATGTCCACCCGTTCCTCCTCCTGAAACTAATACTCTCATCTTTTTTCTCCTATATATTACAGTTTCTCTACTGCTTCAATGAAACAATCACCGCGAACTTCAAAGTTAGCGAATTGATCCCAACTTGCGCATGCAGGTGAAAGCAATACAATTTCTCCCTCACGACTAGCTGCATACGCTTTTGGCACAGCTTCTTCTAATGTTTCTACTACAGTTACTGGAATCGATAATTTTTCAGCAGTCGCTTTCAACTTCTCTTTTGTTTCTCCGTAAACGACCATTTCACGGACATTTCCCAAGTGATGATTCTAATTCTTCAAAACCATTCCCACGATCTAGTCCACCAGCAATCAATACAACAGATTGATTTGTAAAACTTCTTAAGGCTGTTTGTGTCGCAATGATATTTGTTGCTTTTGAATCGTTGTAGAATTTACGACCTTCAATGGTTTTCACATATTGTGTACGGTGTTTTACTCCATGGAATGAACGAACTGCTTTTTCGATTCCTTCATTGGTTGCTCCTTGTAATTTGCAAATCGCGACTGCGGCCAACACGTTTTCCACATTTTGAACGCCAGGTACTTGAATGGCTTCAATTGGCATTACGGCTTCCCCATTAAAGTAAATCGAAGTTTCATCCGTATAAGCGCCGTGTTCCAAGACCGATTTGCGGCTGAAAGGTACTAAGGTTGCTTTTGTATGGCCTTTAATAAACTCATATAATTCTGGGAAATCCGCATTGTAAACAAGGAAATCCTCTTCTGTTTGATTTTTAGTGATTTGTAATTTCGCTTTTACATACTCTTCGCGAGATCCATGATAGTCCAAATGCGCACTAAAGATATTCACGATACACGCTACTTTAGGTCGAAACGCTTCAATTCCCATTAATTGAAAACTTGATAATTCAGTGACATAAATATCTGTTTCTTTTGAATCTTCTGCCAGTTGCGATAAGGGACTCCGATATTTCCGCAAGCAAAAGTTCTTCTTTCAGGGAAGGATTCATGTAGCATTAAGTTTGTTAATGTAGTTGTCGTGGTTTTTCCATTAGAACCTGTAATCCCAAGAACGGTTCCTTCCATGACACGTTGTGCAATTTCAATTTCAGTATAAACTGGTAACCCTTTATCAACAGCTTTGGCTACTAAAGGATTTGAATAAGGAATCCCTGGGTTTTTAACAACGAAATCCACGTCTCCATCAAGTAACTCTAGTGGATGCCCCCCAGAAACCACTTTAACCCCTTCAGCAACTAACCCTTGTGCGTCAACACTTTCTTCAAGTGGTGTTCGGTCGTTCACCGTCACATCTGCTCCTAAATGGTATAGCAATTTCGCTACATTCACTCCACTTTTAGCAAGTCCAATGACTAGTACTTTTTTATTTTCAAATGCATGTGTATTCCGCACAATGATTCCTCCAATTTTCTCTTTTTAATATGTATATGGAGAAAGGCTGGACAAAAATGGCCAGCTCTCCGTTAAAATATGTTAATTCTCTTAGAAAATAATTGCAACAATTAGCCCCGCAACGAAACCGACAGCACTAAAGACTGAAACGATTTTCACTTCTTTCCATCCACTCATTTCAAAATGATGATGAATAGGACTCATTTTAAAAATTCGTTTTCCTGTTAATTTAAACGACCCTACTTGCAGGATAACGCTAAGAGTTTCAAAAACGAAAATAATCCCAACAAGAAGTAAGGTCCATTCTTTATGAAGCATAATAGAAATAATTGCAAGTCCTGCTCCAAGAGCTAATGAACCAACATCACCCATGAAGACTTTCGCCGGTTTCCAGTTGAATAATAAGAAGCCTGCTAATCCCCCTACTACACAGAAACAAAATACAGCAATTGAATTTTGACCTGCATGAGTTGCGATAATTCCGTAAGTTGCATATGCAATAATATTTGTTGAAGTGGCTAATCCATCTAAACCATCTGTTAAATTCACTGCATTTGAAAAACCTGCAATCCAAATAATTGTGAATAACGCAAAAACAATAATACTATTTACTTCTCCAAACAACGGAAGGTAAATAAGAGGTTGGTTTCCACTAAAAAGATACAGTGCCACAAAAATTGCAGCTCCCAATAATTGAAGAGCAAATTTTTCGTGACTCTTTAATCCTTCATTTTGTTTCTTAAACACTTTAATATAATCGTCAAGAAATCCGATAGAACCAAAGAAAGCAAAGCCGATAACTCCACTTAATAATACAAAATTGAAATAACCAAAAACGGCCCCCATAATTAAACTAGATAAACTAATCATACAAAGAAAAACTAGTCCACCCATCGTTGGTGTTCCGCTTTTAGCTTTATGCCAAGATGGCCCTTCATCTAAAGTCGTTTGTCCTAACTGTTTCATTTTCATAAATTGAATAAAATGTGGTTCGGCAATTACCGTTGCTAGAAACGATAACCCGACTGCTAAAATGATTTCAATCATAATACTCTCCTTTTTCTACCCTAGTTCTTGTACCCTAGTTTTTCAAGCGCTTGAACCACCGTCTCAACTTCATTGTAAGGAATATATTCTTCGCCAATCACTTGGTAAGGTTCAACACCTTTACCCGCAAATAACAAGATATCTCCTTCTTGCGCGAGTTCTAAGGCTCGTTCTATTGCTTGTTTTCTATCATCTACACATTCATATGGAGTATTTTCGTTTTTTCTACCTGATACGATTTCAGAGTAAATTTTTTCTAAAGACTCCTGTCTAGGATTGTCTGCCGTTAAAATCACATAATCCGATTTTTCAAAAGCAATCTCTCCAAGTTCTGGCCTCATACTTGAATCCCGATTTCCTCCACTATGTCCCATAATTGTGATTACACGATTTATTTTTACTTCTTCGAGCGTTGACAACACGTTTTCTAACCCATCTGGGGTGTGAGCGAAATCAATAATGACTTGGAATGGCTGGCCTTTTTGGATTAATTGCATTCGTCCACCTACACCAGGGAACTTGGCAATTTTTTTCAATCGCCTTTCGTAAAGGAATTCCATTAACCATCGCTACTCCAAACGCCGCCAACACATTGTAAACATTAAATAATCCAATCATTGGAATCATTACTGGAAGTTTTTCACCATTCACGGTTACTACAAAAGTTGTCATCGCTCCATTGCTCTCAATTTCAGTAGCTCGAATATCTGCTTCTTCAGTAAAGCCATAGGAAATAATTTCCGCTGATGTAGAATATGCAAATTGCTCAAAATATTCCTGGTCACGATTTAGGATAGCTACCCGTGGCTTCTCGTTTTTAGAATGATTTCCTAATTGTGAGAATAGTAAGCTCTTAGCATGCGCATAATTTTCCATTGTTTTATGCAAATCTAAATGTTCATGCGTAAGGTTTGTAAACACTGCCACATTATAGTCAATCCCCCACACACACGCCCCAATTGAAGAGCATGAGAAGAAACTTCCATAATACAGGTATCTCCACCAATTTCCTTAACCTTTTGCAATGTTTCATGCACGGTTAATATTTCTGGTGTTGTATTTCTTGTTTCAATACGTTCCTCACCGATTTTACGATACATCGTTCCAATCAATGCTGTTGGTTTTCCTAATTCTTCTAATAAATAGTCCACCATATGGGTTACAGTCGTTTTTCCATTTGTTCCTGTAACTCCAATCATATTTAGACTTTCTGAAGGATAACCATAGAAATGATTCGCAAAAAGCGTCATCACTCGAGTCACATCTTTCACATAAATCACAGGGGAATCTCCCACTTGTTCTTTAATTGGTTTGGAAGCAACAAATACATTAGCTCCTAACTCCTTTGCTTTTCCTGCAAAAAGGTGACCATCTACTGTTACTCCTTCGATACAGAAAAACATTGTATTGGGCACAACTTTACGCGAATCTTGAGCTAATTTATCTACAACGATATTTTCTAAAGAGCCTTCCACTCGTTTAATGACTAATAAATCCGCTAGTTCTTTCGCAAACATGTTCTTCCTCCTTCTTTTTACTCAGAGAGTCTTGAATATTCTAAACTTCTCTTCATTAATGGATTGAAAATTTCTTTAAGAATTGTATTTCCAGTTACAGCCACCCGAGGTTGTTTAACGGTAACATATAAAATATATTTTGGATCATTATAAGGGGCAAATCCAACTACAGAAAAAATATAGTTATTTCCATTTGAATAGTATTTACCTGTCTCTGGATTAATAATTTCAGCAGTCCCTGTCTTAGCTGCTATTTCTTCTCCGTCGATATTAAATTCATAAGCCGTCCCATTTTTCATTCGAGTTGCTTGATATAAATATTCGAGTGTTTTTTTAGCCGCCTCTGGTGAAATGACTTTTCCTAATGAGTTTACTGGATTTGGTGTTTCTTTATCGGTATTAGGGTCTGTAAAATGATCCACTAAACGTAATTTTTGCATTTGTCCACCATTAGCAATCGCAGTAAAAGCTTGCATCATTTGATACACCGTAACCGTAATCCCTTGTCCAAACCAGTAGATAATTGTTGTAAGTAGGAATTAAATGGATTTGAACCAGATATTTCATTTGCAAATCCTGAATTAGTAGATTTACTAAATCCAAATGCTTCTAAATATTGTTTCCATTTTTCGACACCTATCTTTTGAATAACATGAACAAAGGCCACGTTACTAGAATGGGCTAAAGCCTTCTAAATAAGTGATATTTCCCCACCCTACTTTATTATAATCCCTAACTAAGTCCGTATAAATCTTTACACTTCCTGATTGATATCTTTCATTTGGATCAAAGACTCCTTCATTAATTGCTGCAGCTAAAGCTAAAACTTTCATGGTTGATCCAGGCTCATAAGCTTGATCTGTTAGAAGGTTGTTCCACTGAACATCAATTCCCTCTTTCGTCGTAGAGTTATAAGTTGGGCGTTGTGTAGCCGCTACAATATTTCCACTTTTTGGATCCACTAGCATTGCAGTCATCTGAACAGGTTGATACTGCTTATCTGCCGCGCTGACTAAAGATTCTAGGTAAGTTTGAAGTCTCTTATCCAATGTTAAAGTAATATCTTTTCCGTCTTTTGGTTGTTTGGTCACTTTTTCAGTATCCGAAATCACATAGCCATTCCCATCAACCGTATATTCTACTTCTCCTGCCGTTCCGGTTAATTGTTCATTATAAAGGCCTTCTAAACCAGTCTTTCCAACTAAAGAAATAGTCGTCTTGTGGTCAACTGTTTCCTCAACAGAATCCGTATATCCGATTAAATGAGAAGCAAAAATCCCATTTGGATAATATCTCGCTGGACTCTCTGAAAACTTAATTCCGGGAAGCTTCTCCGCTTCAATCTTATCTTTCACTTGAACCGAAAGATTTTTTCCAGCATTTCCAAATTCGACTTGAGAAACATCCTTCTGACTTAAAATCTTTACAATCTCCTCTTTAGAAAGAGAAATATGTTTCGACAACGCCTCGGCTGTTTTATTAATATCCGTTACATAATCTGGGGTTTCTGCATTTTTACTCCATTGATCGGTCAAGACTGCATAAATAGAATAATTTGTTGCATCTACCGCAATTGGACTTCCACTGGCATCATAGATGGTTCCACGTTTAGCCGCTAAAGTCCTTTTTTGATGAATTTTATCATTAATTTCTGCTCGTAAATCTACATTATGAATATTCCCTAAAACCATAATTCTAAAGAAACGTACAGAAAAAATGAGAAATAAGACACTAGCGAGTCCCATTATAATAAAGCTCGCTCGACGCCTATTTCTCGCAATGTTATTGTTATTCGTTTTTTTCATCGTCCAACATTCCTAACATTATCTTCATTCATCTTCAAGCCTTGTTCATTTGCGATACGATTGACACGGTCGTATTGAGACAATTCTTGTGTTGATTGAAGTAAAGTATTATTTTCACGTTGAATAAGTGTTGTTTGTGATTCAATGTCCTGTAATTGTCTATTTTTATTAGCAACAATCATGCTAGCGACAATTGTCATTGTTGCTAAGAACGCTAAAACCACTCCTGAAAGAATTAAAACTTGCATTAAGTTTGCTTTGTTTTTCTTCAGGAATTGAAGTAACCTCTTGACCCTTACGAACTAGAGGCGTTTGCTTAGGTACGCTCACATTCAACGTGTCTACATATTTTTCTGCTAATGCCACTAGTAATCCCTTCTTTCTAAATTATCCTCTAATTTTCTCAATGACTCTTAACTTCGCACTTTGCGAACGAGAGTTTTCTGTTATTTCTTCTAAACTTGGTAAAATTGGTTTTTTATTCACCAATTGAAACGGAGCTTTTTCTTCTTCCGTTGGTAAAATCGGTAAGTTCTTCGGAGCTTTTTCAACCGTACTTTGTTGTTTAAACATTGTTTTCACGATTCGATCTTCCAATGAGTGGAAAGAGATAACACTAATTCTTCCGCCAACTGAAACTACTTCGAAGGCTTGCTCCAAGGAATCTTCTATCGCTGCTAATTCATCATTCACAGCAATACGAATCGCTTGGAAAATTCTTTTTGCAGGATGTCCTCCTTTTCTTCTTGCAGCAGCAGGAATACTATCTCGAATGATATCCACTAATTCTCCAGTTGTTTCAATTCTGTGTTGAGCACGAATACGTTCAATATTACGAGCAATTTGTTTCGAGAACTTCTCTTCTCCATAACGATAGAAAATACGAACTAATTCGTCATAGCTCCATTCATTTACAATCTCTTCTGCCGTTAACGGAGCACTTTGATCCATTCGCATATCGAGCTTTGCATTTTGATGATAACTAAATCCTCGTTCAATCTGATCAAGTTGTGGTGAAGACACTCCTAAATCGTATAGGATTCCGTCCACTTTAGAAACACCTAGTTTACCAAGTTCTTTCTTTAATTGACGGAAGTTTGCGTGAATAAAAGTTACTTTTCCTTCAGAAACTTCTTTAGCAAGACGAGCCTTTGCATGTTGAATGGCTTGCATATCTTGATCAAAGCAATAAAGATGCCCTGTCGTTAATTGGCTAAGTAAGTATTGACTATGTCCCGCACCACCCAGTGTACAGTCTACGTAGATTCCGTCTGGCTTAATGGATAATGCATCTACCGTTTCATGTAGCAATACAGTGATATGTTTAAACATGGTCCCTTCCCTTTCTAAAAGCCAAAATCAATCATATTTTCGGCCAATTCCTCAAAATTCTCTTCTGTTTCAGCAATATATTCTTGCCAACGTTCTTCATTCCAAATCTCAATACGATCATTGTTTCCGATAACACGACAATTCTTTTCTAATCCCGCATACGCGCGTAACGTTTGAGAGATATTCACACGACCTTGCTTGTCAAATTCTACTTCAATCGCAGCAGAGTTCATAAAACGTGTAAAGGCACGTGCATCTTTTTAGACTGCGGTAAGTCTCTCAATTTATTTTGAATGAGCTCCCATTGTTCGAGAGGATAACCGTATAAACAGCCATCAAGTCCACGTGTCACGATAAAGGTGAATCCTAAATCTTCACGAAATTTAGCAGGCACGATCATACGTCCTTTTGCATCAATTGTATGTTGATATTCACCGATTAACATGCAGACTCCTCCATTCCAATAATATAGTAACCATAGTTTACCACAATCCACCACTTTTCACCACTTTTTTACTAAAAAAGTTTAAAAAATGTTTTTTCTCCCCATAAAGGATGTTTTAGTGCACAAAAAAAGCTCTTTACACTTTCTGCGTAAAGAGCTTAAAACTATTGATTTTATGCAATTATTTAAAGAATCTTCCCACTTGCACTAATAGGACAAGCAATCCAAAAAATAAAAACGAAATAGAAAATAATTGGTGGAGGAAAGGTCTAAGAACTAGTTTCCCTCTTTTTAATTTGAAATATAATAATGCTAACCCAATAAGAGCAAAACCTAATGTAGCATAACTAAACCAAGAATAACCATAAACATTCACACTTGTGGTATGTAATACCAACAACAGCATTGGTGTCATAATCTCACGAATAGTTATGAAGCGAGTCTCATTATAGAAGATTCGATTTCCAAAAACGACCGTGAAGCCCACAAAACTTAAAATAAATACTAACCAAAGTACGATTTCAAAAAATAACATTGACCCACCTCCATTACTACTAGTTTACAATAGATTTCTTAAAACTCATAATATTTTTAAATGTATCAAAAATGATACGATCATTTTTGATACATCTTGCTTCTTAACTATAAAAAAAAACCTTAGACAACTGTCTAAGGTTTTGTAACGTTTATGATTATGCTTCTTTAGAAACAACTTCTTTTCCGTCGTATGAACCACACTCAGGACAAACGTGATGGCTCTTTCTTAATGCTCCACATGATGGGCATGCGCTCAATCCTGGAACTTCTAATTTGAAGTGAGTACGACGTTTTGCTTTTCTCGCTTTTGATGTTTTACGTTTTGGTACTGCCATTTTGTACACCTCCTAATCAATCTTCTTTACATAATGCTTTTTACTTCTCAGTCTCATCCTTTTCGAAGAAAGACTGTAAAGACGCTAGCCTTGGATCAACCGATTGTTCTTTTTGTTGTTTGCGTCGCTCTTCAAGAGCTTCTTGCGTTACAACCTCCCAATCATTTCCTGAAGGCATTTTATCTTCACTCAATTCCTCTTGCGATAAGACTTGTAAAGGAATTGAAAGTAAAATATGATCTTCCACAGCGGGTTCAAGGTCAACCCAATCACCATCAAGAGGCATTATAATTTCTGTTAGCTCTTTCTCATCAACCGAGAGATGGGACGGAATGTATCTTTCCACAATATCTATGTGGAGTGGAACTACCACTGGCTCTAAAGACCTGGATGAAGGAAGTGTGATATCAACATCGCAAGTAAATTGCGCTACAACTGATTGGCTTTGATAAACAAGAAATCCTTTGATGTATGCTGGCGAAACAGCAAGAATGGAATCATCTCGTTGTTTTAAAGCCTCTTCCACATTAATTTCTGTATCAAAGTAAGTTGGAGTCCCTTGAGAATCCTGAAGTTGTTTAACTGATATTTTCACAATTTTCACCCCTAAAGCAACATACTGAATTATACTAGTTTATTGAAAGTTTGTCAAAGCTTTTTACTTTACAAGCTTGAAAATACAGAGATTAAAATCCTATCTCCTTATTCACTTGAATCGGCTTAAAGACCGTAGCAGAAATTTGCTTGGATGGATTCCAAAAATCATACAATAAATCCCAACTTTCTTGGCGTTCATCTTTATAGGCTGCGTAATTAGTTATTAAATTGAACGACTCTACTTCCCGCATATTCTTCAACCACTTTTGGCCCTTTAATGTAAACCCCAGAACTTTACCTTGATGAATCGGTACATTCCAATAGTCTTCCATTTCCATTTTGGTTATTCCAAGTAAAACATAAACAAGGAGTCGTTGCAACCTTGCCCAGCCCCACCGTTTGTTTTTGAGATGTTGGAGACACTCCTCAATAGTCGAGGTTGTTCGAACAGCTTCCTTCAAGCGATTCTCGATTCCTTCTTCCATTTGATAAATGGCACGTAGTTCTTCGTCAGTACTTCTTAAGACGATACTCTTCAAGATTGGCCAATAAGAACTCCAATCGTTTTTGTACTCTTCTTCATCAAACTGTACATAAGACAATTGTTCTCGTAATACTTTCTCAACGCGATTCCCCTTCAGCGCTTTTCGTAAGGCTGTTCCACTGGCAAAAGCAGTTTTGTCTAACACATCATCCAAATGTCCACTTCCTACTCGTGTAATTGGAACGATCTGCATTGGATGTTCACTCTTAGCATTTTCAACGGCGTAAGCTAATCCCAACTGTTGATTTGGAGACTGCAAGACTTCTGCGAGTGCACTGCCTTCTCCAAACTCTTTCACAGCGAGCTGTGTTAATTGGCTAGCAAAAGTTAGTGAACGGTTCTCTTCTACAAACCGACTAATTTCTTTTTCAATGGTATTTCGTTGAGATACCGCTACTTCAAAAAATGCCGCATCTCCACTTTCACAACCAAAAGCTAAGAAATGGCACCCTACCTTTTGCAAGATTTCTACTGCACCTCTTGCGAAGAGGTCTGTTGCTTGGCAGCTGACCGCAGTCGGCATCTCAATCACAACATCCGCCCCGTTTGAAGCGCGACTTCTGCACGACTCCATTTCTGTTCGATAGCAGGTTCGCCACGTTGCAACCAGTTACCACTCATCACCACAACAATGGCATCCGCACCCGTCTTTTCGCGTGCTTTTTCTAACAGATAAGCATGGCCTTGATGAAATGGATTAAATTCTGCAATTACTCCACATACTTTCATACATAAGCCTCATTTCACCGCTTGGAAGAACCAACGCGGACTCGTTTCTTGGACTTGGCTTCTTCCAAAGTCAGCCGTCACCTTAATGTCGGTAAAGCCCACCATCTCTAGTGCGGCTTTAACCATTTCAATTGGAAAAGTTTGCTCTTCATGCACTTCTTGGAAATGCTCATACAAGTTGCCATCTTCTTGTTTAATATACATATCGATGACGTGTTCCACGCTACCTGGCTCGTCTAACTCATAGCTTTGCCATAGAAACGCAAAATCATCTTCCACAAAATGATATTGGTATCCTGGGAAAACTTCTTGCATTTGATGCAGTGAATGAACATCGAAGAGGAAAATTCCACCCTCTTCTAAATGGTCGTATACCGCTTCAAATACCGAAACGACATCCTCAAAGTCTGTTAAATAACAGAGTGAATCTGAAAACAGCGTTACTGCATCGGTTATCGGTACCTCTTCCAATACTCGCATATCCGCTTGAAGCCATTCGATATGTCTACCTTGCGCTTTCTTTTCAGCAATCTCTAACATATTTTTGGATAAATCAACGCCAATAACTTCGTATCCTTTATCGTCAAGACGCATAGATACTTCTCCTGTCCCGCAAGCAAGTTCCATCACTTTACGAACCGGTCTTTTGGCACTATGCGAAAAAGAACGAACTGCATAGTCCGTCCATTCATCGTAGAGTTGTTGATCCATCACTTGGTCATATACATGAGCAAATTTTTGATAGTTCATTAGTTTTCACTCACAATATTCACGATTGGTGCATCGCTCCATAATTTTTCTAAATTATAGAATTCGCGATCAGCATAATAGAATACATGGACAATGACATCATTTAAGTCCATCAAAATCCATTTACCACCATCTTTACCTTCGATACTTCTTACTTCGAAGCCTTCTTTTTCAACCGCTTCTTCTACAGCATCGACAATCGCTTGTACTTGTTTTTCGTTTTTACCGTGTGTAATCACGAAATATTCTGCAACTGGTGTAAGACTTGCTACATCTAGTGCAACCACTTCTTGTGCTAACTTGTCTTCACAAGCATCTAAAACAACTTGTAATAATTTTTTACTGGTATGTTCCATTCTATTCTCCTTATCTTTGTTTCAAATAATGATTATAAACTTCTATTGTTTTTGGAAAAATACTTACTTCTTTTTCCAATAAAAATTCCAATGTATGCTTCAATAAATAAAAGACCGCATCATCAATATTCTTCGTAGCGATTTCTCTTGCAACATCCACACCTGGATAATCTCTTCCATCTTCGATTGCATCTGCCACAAAGAGACACTTCGAAAGAAGACTCATTTGAAGCCCTCCAATTGTATGCTCACGAATGGCATCGAGTAATTCTTCAGCCTTTACTCCGCATAGGTTTGAAATCAAATACGCTCCAATCGGCCCGTGTAGAATTTCAGAACCTTCATGATGATACATTTCAGGAAGTCCAATTTCTTTGGCAAGAGCTTGCTGTTTTTCCACTGGGATTTCTAGCATAATCATGCGCTAATCCCACAAACGCAGCAGCCATCTCATCGACGCCGTAAAGCTTTGCTAATTCCAATATTTTTCGTTCGACACGCAGGCAGTGTTGATATCTCTTGTCGCTCATATTTGACTGGACATGTGATAATAACTCTTCTCTTGTCATTGTTGTATAAGGTTCAAAGCTCTTTACTTCGCTCATTCTAAATACAACCCCTTTTCGGCAATATAGGCTTCCACTAATTCTGGCACCAAATATTTGATACTTTGTTGGAATAGAACATTTTTGCGGATTTGTGTTGAACTAATATCCATCTTCGGTGCTGTAATCCATAGGACTGGATATGGCGTTTCTTTTTCATATCCTGGACGTTCAACCCCGACAAATTGTACTTCATGAACTAATTCATCCACTCTATGCCATGTCGGTAAATAATCCACCATATCTCCACCAATAATAAAGTAATATTCCGTATTCGGATTTTGTCTCTTTAAGAGTTGAATCGTGTCATACGTATAACTCTTCTCATTACGCTCGAGTTCAATCGTCTCAATATCAAAATAAATATTATCTTGAATCGCAAGACGAGTCATCTCCACACGGGTACTTGCATCAATGGTCTTTTTCTCATCCACATGTGGCGGAATATGACTTGGTAAAAAGTACACCTTGTCTAAGCCTAATTGCACACGTGCTTGTTCAGCCATAATTAAATGAGCAATATGTGGCGGATTGAAACTTCCTCCGATAAGCCCTACGCGTTCTACCGGCATTTCTTCACCGAATTTTTCAGTTTTGTTTAATGTCTCAGAAAAAATATTGAGTTGAGCAACCATCGTCTATCGACCTCTTTTTTTGAATTCTGCAAATCGTACTGAAAGATCTCTATGTTTTGGATTTCGAGCTTCTTTATATAACACAATCGTATGGCCAATCACTTGAATAATGGTACTCCCAGTCGCTTCTGCAATTGTTTCGGCAGCTTCTTGGGGCTCCTCTAATGTGTTTTGTAATAAAGTCACTTTAATCAATTCGCGTTTCTCAACAGCGTTTTGAATTTGATGAATCATCTCTTCGCTAAGTCCGCCTTTTCCAATTTGGAAGATTGGTTTCAAGGCATGTGCTTCTTTTTTGAAGAACTGTCTTTCTTTCCCTTTTAATTCCATGAAAGCTCTCCTTTCTCTAAATAATAGATTGACGTTGAATCACGTCAACTTCTTTTGGACTCCATACAGATACCGTACCTGGTTTTTGAATCGTTACCCAGCCAAGCCCTGCAATCACTAAGTCCGTTTTCTCTTTAATCGTAAATGTCTTCTTCACTAGTTTTGGATACAATTTCATATTGTCTCCTGTTGGCGGCGTTAGAAGTGTTCCTGCATGTTTGCATAAAACTCAGTCGCCTTCTCCAACTTCGTGCGATGTAAGTCAATTGTTTGCGGTGTATAGAAGGTAAATGAATTCCGTTCTCCTTGTTCGTAATCGACACGAATCAACCCACCGATAAAAATTGTTTGCTCGCTATTTAATTGGAATGTCTTTGGTTGTAACTCTTTTTGCGGTAATACTTTCTTCATTTCTTTTTCCGCTAAGTAGTGAGTAATTTGATGACGGTGAATAATCCCCGGTGTATCCACTAATGAAGAATGTTCATCAAATGGAATATCAATTTGTCCAAGCGTTGTTCCTGGATATTGAGATGTTGTAATCACTTCGCCTGTTTCACCAATACTTTGAATCAACTTATTAATGAGTGTTGATTTTCCTACGTTTGTGACCCCTACGACATATGCATCTTTCCCTTTTCGGTACTCGTTAATCTTCTCAAGTAACTCATCAATTTGAATCCGTTTATGACCACTCACAAGAAGTGTATCGACCGGTTTAATACCGTACTCTTTTGCATGACGTTCAATCCATGCTTTAAGGCGATTACGGTTGACTGATTTTGGATATAAATCTACTTTGTTGGCTACAAATAAAATTGGGTTATCCCCCACGAAACGTTTTAAGCCTGAAATCATACTTCCATATAAATCAAATAAGTCAACCACAAATACGACAAGCGCATCTTCATCGGCGATACTACTTAACATCTTCAAGAAATCATCGTCTGTTAAAGATGCCGATTGCAACTCATTATAATTGCGGAGTCTAAAACAACGTTGGCAATAGAGAGGGCCTTCACTTTCCAGCATTTTATTTAATGCACTTTGCGGTGTGTAGCCCGTTCCTTTTGGGTCTTCCGTTTGGATGGTTGCTCCACATCCAATACATACATACTGTTCCATGATTAATCCTCCTCCCATTTCTTATGATAGGACGCCCCTTGTGTTACTACAAAGATTCCTTTTTCAAAGAAACGATTGATTTTTGTTTTCCAAGCATCGCTCTCTTTTCTAGGCTTTACGATAATGGTTCTAACTCCAAATGTATTCGCCCCTAGAATATCTGTCAATAATTGGTCTCCCACCATTACCGTCTTCGATTTATCAAAATCCAGTAATTGTTGTGCCGCTTTGAACCCCTTGTGCAATGGTTTCAAGCCAGGATACACATATGGGACATCCAACTTTTCAGCAGCATCTTTGATACGATGTTCATTATTATTCGATACAAGAACAATCTTGATGCCTGCTTCTTTTAATGAACGTACCCAGGCAAGTAAGTTTTCATCGATTTCTTTTTCATCCCAGCCAATTAGCGTATTATCTAAATCCGTTAAGACAACTTTAATTCCATTCTCTTGTAAGAAAGGAACGGAAATCTCTTGAAAGGTCTTTTTAAACCACGTTGGTTTGAATAGTGCCATAGTTCTCCTTCTACTTTACGTAAACGCCCTGCGCATCAATTTCAAGCACACGAATCGCGCAATCCTTTAGCGTTGTTTCTAAATACTTTTCTAATGTTTGTACAAAACGATCTACTTCTTTTTTATGAACGAATGTCATCACCGTTGGACCTGCTCCACTTAAGTAAGTCCCGCATGTCTCAAGGCCTTCATTTTTGGTAATCGTACGAACCTCTTCTATCCAAGGAACAAGCGTTGAACGATATGTTTCATGGAATAAATCTTTTTCAACAATTGATGAAATGACTTTCCAATCTTCCACCATTAATCCAGCTACTAATACATTACTACGGCTACTTGCTTCGACCGCTTCGCCGTATGCAAGCGAACTTGGCAGTACGCCACGGCTCTTCTTCGTTGATAATTGCACGTTTGGAATGACAGCGACCATTGCAATCGGTGCTTCTACATTCTTGTGAACCGTCAACACTTCTTGCGTGTGGTGATTATAAGTCGCGACAACGACACCTCCTAAGATTGCTGGTGCCACATTGTCAGGGTGTCCCTCGAAAAGGGTTGCCCATTTGACTTTTTCATCGTTTGTTAACTGTAAATTTCCTAATACATTGGCTAATTCGATTCCGGCAACAATCGCGCTCGAACTACTTCCGAGGCCTCTTGTTAAAGGAATCTCACTTTCACATACGAGTTTATGCGGTGCTAATGTTGGACAAACTTTTAAAGCCGTCTCGATAATTAAGTTTTCTTCATTTGTAGGGATTTCTTCTCCAAACGGATGTGAAATCATCCATTCGCTAGAAGGTTCTTCTACTTGAAGCTTTAAATATAAATTCACTGCAATTCCGAGCGAATCGAATCCTAGACCGATGTTAGCTGAAGTTGCTGGAACTTTAATTGTTAATGCCATTATGCCTCCTCCAAGATTGGATAAATAGCGACTTCATTTAGATGAGCGAAAGCTTCTTTCACTTTGGCTAACTCACTTGCAGTTAAAGCTGTATAACGAACTCCGAATTCACCTTGGTTGTTTGATACAATTTCTCCATTAAACGGAGCTTCTTCCAAGTTTCCTTTTCCATATACAAAATAAGAACTTGTGGCAGCCTCTGGACTGAATTCTACTAATGGGCTTTCTACACGGCCAAAAGTTTCCACCGCACTACCGTTACCTTTGCGACGAAGCACTTCCACTACGTCCGCTAAGACACTTGTTGCTGTTGGAAGTGAGCCTGCTCCTTTTCCGTAGAATAAAACTTCATCCACTGCATTTCCTGTTACAGAAATCGCATTGTTTTCATAATGAACTTGCGCTAACAAATGATTTGCTGGTACAAAAGTTGGTGCCACTTCAAGCGAAACTTTTTTGCCATCGCTAAGAGCTTTTGCTAGAAGTTTGATCGCATATCCATTCTCAGAAGCCATCTTCATATGAGCTGTTGTAACTCCAGAAATTCCGTTTTTAGCTACTTCTTCAAAAGTTACATTTACGCCATAAGCTAAACGCGTTAAAATCATTAATTTATAAGCGGCATCGTGTCCTTCCACATCGCTTGTTGGATCAGCTTCAGCAAATCCTTTTTCTTGAGCAATCTTCAGTGCTGCTTCATAGCTGAGCCCTTCTTTTTCCATTGAGCTTAAAATAAAGTTTGTTGTCCCATTAACAATCCCAACGATGGATTTCACTTCATTTGTTTCAAAATGTTGCACCATCGGACGAAGAACTGGAATTCCACCGCCAACACTTGCTTCATAGTACAAGTACACATCTTCTAATTTAGCTAAGGTTGTTAATTCAACTCCGTGAACAGCAATTAGATTTTTATTGGCTGTTACAACTGATTTTTTTCGCTAATAAGCAAGCTTTCACATAATCATATGCGGTTGTTGTTCCACCCATCACTTCAACTACTAATTCGATTTCTGGGTCCTTAGTGATATCATTAATATCTTTTGTAAATACAACATCTGTTTGTTGCATCAACTCAGGTTCACGAACTAAAGCCGTCTTAATCTCGATTTCTTCTGGAAGTACTCTCTGTAATTTTGCTACATTTGTTTTCAAAATATTATAAACACCGCTACCAACAGTGCCAAATCCTAATAACGCAATTTTCATTTGTTCATCCTTACCTTTTATATTGAAAAGCCACAGCACAGACACTCTGCGCCGTGGCTTTACTCACAGTTAATTTTTAATCTTGTAACATTTCAAAGATTTCAATTGTCACTAAATCAATATCATCAAATTGGAATGTTTGATTTGTTTCTACGTCTTCTAATTCAAAACTATTTGCTTCATGATTAAAAGTAACGATAGCTTTCTCAACGCCATCCTTTTTCAAAACGACGCACCTCAATCTCAGAATCTTGTGCTGCCATTGTTTGCAGACGTTGAACAATTGCCACCAATTGTGAAGGTTTCATATAATTACTACCCCTTTCAAACTTTCTTCCATTATTCTACCATAAAACCCATCTTTGATAGTAAGAATAACCATTCTTTTAAGAGAATTTTATTCAGTTGGTAAATTCCAATATAATTTGATTAAAGCTTGGGTACCATCATCTGCAAAACCATCGTCACAGAGCGTTTCGTAGAGTTTTTTTGCTTGTAAAGTAGCTGGTAAAAATAGACGCATTCTCTCTGCTTCATCAAGTGCAATTCCTAAATCTTTAAGGAAATGTTTTGCAAAGAATCCTGGAGAATAATCTTCTTTTAAAATGCGAGGTCCATAATTTGAGAGTGACCAGTTGGCCGCACTTCCTGCACCAACTGTTTGTAATACCTTATCCAAATCAAGTCCTGCAGCTTTTGCATAAACGAGCATCTCTGTTAAACCTGTCATCGTTCCTGCAATCATAATTTGATTAGCCATTTTTGTATGTTGCCCAGCACCTGCAGTTCCTTGCAACGTAATCGTCTTAGAGAAGCAATCCAATACTGGATATACTTTTTCTAATGTTTCCTCTGTCCCACCAACCATTGTAGAAAGAGTTCCGTTTTTTGCACCAAGATCTCCACCTGAAACAGGTGCGTCTAGAGCCTCCCACGAACGACTAGTAGCTTCCTCTGCGATGCGTTTAGCAAGAGTTGGGGTACTTGTTGTAAGATCTACTACAACAAGATGCTCCTTCGTAGACTTGAAGATTCCTTGTTCACCGAAGTACACTTCTTCTACATCTTTTGGATAGCCTACAATTATTAAAACCACATCCGATTGATTAGCAACTTCTGTAGGTGTATCCGCCCAAATCGCTCCTTCTTCAAGAAGGTCTAATGCTCTTTCTTTTGTACGGTTATACACTACAACATTATATTTGTTTAGCAAATGGCGAATCATGGATTTCCCCATCACGCCAGTGCCCACAAAGCCTACTGTATTAATTTTCATTTTCTTCATCCTTTAACTCACTTGTTGATAAACGTAAAAATTTCATCAGATTCATAATGTTATGCGAATGTTCTTGATTCCATTGATAGCCGTTAATCGCAGCTTCGTAGAAATCTACAATTCTTTCACCAAATGTTTCAGAAGAAATTTCCGATAATAATTGGTCTTGTAATACTGATACTTCCGCTTCGTTTCCTAGTTGATTTTCAATATAACCTAAGACACAGTTGGCAATATCTGCGTCTGTTTCAAATAACATTCCTAAAGCATCTGCTGTAATCAGGCCGCTTAAGTAATCATTCTTCTTAGCGATTACCGGAACGCGGTTAACAAGTGCCTCTAGGTAGGTTAATCCTTGACTTTCTGATTCAGAAGCATTCACGTAAAGATCTGCCATTTGATAATACTTATAGACCATTTCATTTTTGATTTCGCCCACAAATTGAACAAAATCGTTCATGCCAAGTTCTGCCACTTGCGCTTCGAGCTTCTCTCTTTCAGGTCCGCCACCAGCAATACATAAGCGTACATTTGGCTTACTTGCTACGATAGCTGGTAACGCAGCAATCACTGCAGCGATATTCTTCTCTTGAGACAAACGACTGAGTGATAGTAATACCACTTCATCATCCGAATACCCCAGCTCACTTCTTAAAGTTTTCGCTATATCTGGTTCTTGCGGAGGAACAACGACTCCAGTTGGAATCACTCGAACTTCCTGAAGCACTCCATATTCAAGTAGCTTATCTTTTGTCATTTGACTAGGAGCAACTACTCCACTTGTTTGATTACAAAACGCTTTAGAGATATACGCCACATGACTTGGACGTAGCACTTTACCTTTTGCAATGTAGTGTAAATATTTTTCATACATTGTATGGTACGTATGAATCGTTGGAATCTTCAACATAGCAGCGATTAGTTTGCCTGCTAATCCAAGGCTAAACTCAGTTTGCGTATGAATGATATCCAATTCATTTTCTTTCGCAATTCGATAAGCTTTCCCCAGCCCTTGAATCGCAACTCGACGATCTTTGAACGCAAAAAAAGGAACACTACCTAATCGTACAATATTTTCTTCTGGCTCAGTCACTTTTGGATCAGTAGTTGTAAAAATAATGACCTTATGTCCTTGTCTTTTTAAATCTTCTTTTAGTACTCGAATTGAAGTAGCAACCCCACTCACTTGTGGAAAGTACGTATCTGTAAATATACCGACTCGCATACTTACCTCCTTAAATTTGAAATATAAATATTTCTACTATCTCTTCTATTATAAACGATACAAACAATAGTGTCACTAATAGCTGATAAATTTAACCATTTTAAGTAGTAGAAAATGTCAATATTTCATAACAGGTTCCATTTCTTGGTATAATATTCAACATAAAACAAACTTTTAATAAAGAAGGTTCACATTATGGATTCAATCGCGTTCTATTTACTATTTCCTAGCTTATTTATGATTCACGAAATGGAAGAGATTCTTCTTATGCCCTCATTTATGTCCTCTATGGTTGAACATCCAAAATTTAAAAATTTCAAGGAACTCTATTCACCTTTTAAGTTTAATCTAATCGTCTTCGAAGAATTCCTAATTCTTCTGGCTATTCTAGCCTATAGCTTCTATGTGGGTGATTTTACAATTTACCAAACTATCGTTATCGCATATAACTATCACATTGTAATCCATGTATTTCAAAGTCTTTATCTAAAAAGATATGTACCTGGTCTTTTAAGCGGAATCGTAACAGGAGTATGTTGTTCAATATGGATTCATCAACTATTACAAAACCCTTTCCAACTCTACTTTTCTTCCATCCTCACACTACTTATTATTCTTCTCAAATCTAGCCCTCTGCTTTTAAAGTTACTAAATGTCTTTTATAAAAATAGTTAAGTTTAAAAACCAACGATACATTTTTCATTGGGCTTTCGTGTTTCGTAAATCAAAAAAATTTCTAATAAAAATTATTTTCTATAAATAATGGTTAGATTCATCATCATATGAAGAAGAATAGAATTTAGAACTGAACCAGATTGTTCCCTTAAAAAGGAAAAAGCAAAACTCGACATAGATAGAAAAATAAATGATGCTCTTAAAGTCAAAAAGCAAAATGGAAAAAAGATAAAGATGATCGTTCCCAGTATATAAGAAACCAAAACATAATCAGAATTATAAGCAATTTCTCTACAAATCACTTCTTCAATAACAGGTGAAAGAAGAATCGCTGAAACTTTTTGTATGCAAAGGATAATGACCATTATCCTTTTTTTGTAAATAAAAAAATAAATAAGAGAGTAAACAATCCGAAAAAGAAAAAGAGATACAAAGTTTACTGATAAAGACAATAAATTCAAAATATTTGCATATATTAGTAGAACTATGAAAACAATTGTTTTAAAAAGATCTCTTATAATCTTTAAAAGTTCTAATGAAGTCTTCTTTCTTTTTCAAAACAGAATATAGCACTTGCGAGAAAAAGGATTATAAAATAAAGAAGTAACGAAATAAATGTATAGTATGTTATTTCGAACATAGAACTGGTAAACTACCCTTCTCAAAATTAGAATATCTGATTCAATAGTAAAACAAAGCAGACTTCACATCAACTTATGCCACTATACAAAATGAATTTAAATGGTTATACTCATCATTAAAACAAAAAAAGACAAGGTCTTAAAAACCTTGTCTTTACGCATATACCGGCGGCCGGGGTCGAACCGGCACGCCCTCGCGGGCACTGGATTTTGAGTCCAGCGCGTCTGCCAATTCCGCCACGCCGGCATATCAGGAAGGCGGTAACCGGATTTGAACCGGTGATGAAGGTTTTGCAGACCTCTGCCTTACCACTTGGCTATACCGCCATCAAACTATAAAAAAACTGGGGTAGCTGGATTCGAACCAACGAATGACGGAGTCAAAGTCCGTTGCCTTACCGCTTGGCTATACCCCAAGATAGGCGACCGAGGGGAATCGAACCCCCGAATGTCGGTGCCACAAACCGATGCGTTAACCACTTCGCCACGGTCGCCATAATATTAAAGTAACAGGGGTAGCAGGAATCGAACCCACACTAACGGTTTTGGAGACCGCTGTTCTACCTTTAAACTATACCCCTAAATAGTTTGAAATTCAACTCCAAAAAATGGAGGGGGGCAGATTCGAACTGCCGAACCCGAAGGAGCGGATTTACAGTCCGCCGCGTTTAGCCACTTCGCTACCCCTCCATATGGCTCGGGACAGAATCGAACTGCCGACACCTTGAGCTTCAATCAAGTGCTCTACCAACTGAGCTACCGAGCCTAGCGAATATTATATTCATCTAACGGTCCCGACGGGAATCGAACCCGCGATCTCCTGCGTGACAGGCAGGCATGTTAACCCCTACACCACGGAACCTAATTGCGGGAGTAGGACTCGAACCTACGACCTTCGGGTTATGAGCCCGACGAGCTGCCAACTGCTCCACCCCGCGATAATATTAAGGAGGATAAGGGATTCGAACCCTTGCACGCTTTTACACGCCTGACGGTTTTCAAGACCGTTCCCTTCAGCCGGACTTGGGTAATCCTCCATAAAAAAATAATGACCCGTACGGGACTCGAACCCGTGTTACCGCCGTGAAAGGGCGGTGTCTTAACCGCTTGACCAACGGGCCATAGTAACAAAAACAATCATACAAATGGAGAGTAAGGGATTCGAACCCTTGAGACAGGGTTAACCGTCTACACGATTTCCAATCGTGCTCCTTCGGCCAGCTCGGACAACTCTCCGAGTTTCCAAACATTTATATGAATGAACTCCGCCAGTAGGACTCGAACCTACGACATCATGATTAACAGTCATGCGCTACTACCAACTGAGCTATGGCGGAAAAATAATAAAGCGCGGCAACGTCCTACCCTCGCAGGGAGAAACCCCCAACTACTATCGGCGCTAAGAAGCTTAACTTCTGTGTTCGAGATGGGAACAGGTGTATCCTTCTTGCCATCGTTACCACACTTTATCTTCTGAAAAAACTTTCGTTCTTTCAAAACTGAATCTATATCCAACTCCATCAATCTACCAGCTATACAACTCGTGGTTAAGTCCTCGACCGATTAGTACTAGTCCGCTCCATGCCTCGCGGCACTTCCACTTCTAGCCTATCTACCTGATCGTCTCTCAGGGGTCTTACTCACTTTAATGTGATGGGAAATCTCATCTCGAGGGGGCTTCACGCTTAGATGCTTTCAGCGTTTATCCCGTCCACACATAGCTACCCAGCGATGCTCTTGGCAGAACAACTGGTACACCAGCGGTGTGTCCATCCCGGTCCTCTCGTACTAAGGACAGCTCCTCTCAAATTTCCAACGCCCGCGACGGATAGGGACCGAACTGTCTCACGACGTTCTGAACCCAGCTCGCGTACCGCTTTAATGGGCGAACAGCCCAACCCTTGGGACCGACTTCAGCCCCAGGATGCGATGAGCCGACATCGAGGTGCCAAACCTCCCCGTCGATGTGAACTCTTGGGGGAGATAAGCCTGTTATCCCCAGGGTAGCTTTTATCCGTTGAGCGATGGCCCTTCCATGCGGTACCACCGGATCACTAAGCCCGACTTTCGTCCCTGCTCGACTTGTTGGTCTCGCAGTCAAGCTCCCTTCTGCCTTTACACTCTTCGAATGATTTCCAACCATTCTGAGGGAACCTTTGGGCGCCTCCGTTACATTTTAGGAGGCGACCGCCCCAGTCAAACTGCCCGTCTGACACTGTCTCCCACCCCGGTGAGGGGTGCGGGTTAGAGTGGTCATGTCACAAGGGTAGTATCCCACCGTTGCCTCCTCCGAAACTGGCGTCCCGGATTCTTCAGCTCCTACCTATCCTGTACATGTGACACAAACACTCAATATCAAACTACAGTAAAGCTCCATGGGGTCTTTCCGTCCTGTCGCGGGTAACCTGCATCTTCACAGGTACTATAATTTCACCGAGTCTCTCGTTGAGACAGTGCCCAGATCGTTACGCCTTTCGTGCGGGTCGGAACTTACCCGACAAGGAATTTCGCTACCTTAGGACCGTTATAGTTACGGCCGCCGTTTACTGGGGCTTCAATTCAAAGCTTCGCTTGCGCTAACCTCTCCTCTTAACCTTCCAGCACCGGGCAGGCGTCAGCCCCTATACGTCATCTTTCGATTTTGCAGAGACCTGTGTTTTTGATAAACAGTCGCCTGGGCCTATTCACTGCGGCTGGTATTGCTACCAGCACCCCTTCTCCCGAAGTTACGGGGTCATTTTGCCGAGTTCCTTAACGAGAGTTCGCTCGCTCACCTTAGGATTCTCTCCTCAACTACCTGTGTCGGTTTGCGGTACGGGTCCTATAAATCTTGCTAGAAGCTTTTCTCGGCAGTGTGACATCAGAAACTTCGGTACTAAACTTCCCTCCCCGTTACAGCTTGTCGCATCCGTGATAAGCATTTGACTCATCAGCCGACTCACTGCTTGGGCGTACACTTCCAGTCGTACGCTTTTCTTAGCCTCCTGCGTCCCTCCATTGCTCAAACGATTTATAGAAGTACAGGAATATCAACCTGTTGTCCATCGACTACGCCTATCGGCCTCGCCTTAGGTCCCGACTAACCCTGGGAGGACGAGCCTTCCCCAGGAAACCTTAGTTATTCGGTGGACGGGATTCTCACCCGTCTTTCGCTACTCATACCGGCATTCTCACTTCTAAGCGCTCCACATGTCCTTACGGTCATGCTTCTCCGCCCTTAGAACGCTCTCCTACCACTGGACCATAAGGTCCAATCCACAGCTTCGGTAATCTGTTTAGCCCCGTTACATTTTCGGCGCAGGGTCACTCGACTAGTGAGCTATTACGCACTCTTTGAATGATGGCTGCTTCTAAGCCAACATCCTAGTTGTCTGTGCAACCCCACATCCTTTTCCACTTAACAGATATTTTGGGACCTTAGCTGGTGGTCTGGGCTGTTTCCCTTTCGACTACGGATCTTATCACTCGCAGTCTGACTCCCGGATATAAATACATGGCATTCGGAGTTTATCTGAATTCGGTAACCCGAGATGGGCCCCTAGTCCAAACAGTGCTCTACCTCCACGATTCTCACTTCCGAGGCTAGCCCTAAAGCTATTTCGGAGAGAACCAGCTATCTCCAAGTTCGATTGGAATTTCTCCGCTACCCACACCTCATCCAAGCACTTTTCAACGTGCCCTGGTTCGGTCCTCCAGTGCGTTTTACCGCACCTTCAACCTGGACATGGGTAGATCACTTGGTTTCGGGTCTACGTCCACATACTTCATGCGCCCTATTCAGACTCGCTTTCGCTACGGCTCCGACTCTTCATCTTAACCTCGCATGTAAACGTAACTCGCCGGTTCATTCTACAAAAGGCACGCCATCACCCATTAACGGGCTCTGACTACTTGTAAGCACACGGTTTCAGGTACTCTTTCACTCCCCTCCCGGGGTTCTTTTCACCTTTCCCTCACGGTACTGGTTCACTATCGGTCACTAGGTAGTATTTAGCCTTGCCAGATGGTCCTGGCGGATTCCGACGGGATTCCTCGTGTCCCGCCGTACTCAGGATGCTAGTAGAGTTCGTCAAGATGTCGCGTACAGGATTGTCACCTTCTTTGATGGGCCTTTCCAGACCACTTCTGCTATCTTGATGTCTTCTCACGTTCTAGTCCTACAACCCCAACAAGCAAGCTCGTTGGTTTGGGCTCCTCCCGTTTCGCTCGCCGCTACTCAGGGAATCGATTTTTCTTTCTCTTCCTGCAGGTAATGAGATGTTTCAGTTCCCTGCGTGTACCTCCTAATGAGCTATGTATTCACTCATTGGTAACACCCTATGAAAGGTGTTGGGTTCCCCCATTCGGAAATCTTTGGATCTTAGCTTACTTACAGCTCCCCAAAGCATATCGGTGTTAGTTCCGTCCTTCTTCGGCTCCTAGTACCAAGGCATCCACCGTGCGCCCTTATTCACTTAACCGTTGGTTAAATGTCGCATAGCGTTGCGTTTTGTTAAAAAACTCTTTTCGTTAGATGTTACTCTAACTCTCGGTAAATTAATTGGTTATTTGTTGTGATATAGTATTCAGTTTTCAAAGAACAAAAATTGAGAGATAAACCTCTCAAAAACTAAACAAAGAAGTCTAAACCCTGTAGGGTTCCGTATTACCTAGAAATATCTTTCGACATTCTGGTTTATCCTTAGAAAGGAGGTGATCCAGCCGCACCTTCCGATACGGCTACCTTGTTACGACTTCACCCCAATCATCTATCCCACCTTAGGCGGCTGGCTCCAAAAAGGTTACCTCACCGACTTTGGGTGTTACAAACTCTCGTGGTGTGACGGGCGGTGTGTACAAGACCCGGGAACGTATTCACCGCGGCGTGCTGATCCGCGATTACTAGCGATTCCGGCTTCATGTAGGCGAGTTGCAGCCTACAATCCGAACTGAGAATGGCTTTAAGAGATTCGCTTACCCTCGCGAGTTCGCTGCTCGTTGTACCATCCATTGTAGCACGTGTGTAGCCCAAGTCATAAGGGGCATGATGATTTGACGTCATCCCCACCTTCCTCCGGTTTGTCACCGGCAGTCTCACTAGAGTGCCCAACTCAATGCTGGCAACTAGTAATAAGGGTTGCGCTCGTTGCGGGACTTAACCCAACATCTCACGACACGAGCTGACGACAACCATGCACCACCTGTCACTTTGTCCCCGAAGGGAAAGCTCTATCTCTAGAGTGGTCAAAGGATGTCAAGACTTGGTAAGGTTCTTCGCGTTGCTTCGAATTAAACCACATGCTCCACCGCTTGTGCGGGTCCCCGTCAATTCCTTTGAGTTTCAACCTTGCGGTCGTACTCCCCAGGCGGAGTGCTTAATGCGTTAACTGCAGCACTGAAGGGCGGAAACCCTCCAACACTTAGCACTCATCGTTTACGGCGTGGACTACCAGGGTATCTAATCCTGTTTGCTACCCACGCTTTCGAGCCTCAGCGTCAGTTACAGACCAGAGAGTCGCCTTCGCCACTGGTGTTCCTCCATATATCTACGCATTTCACCGCTACACATGGAATTCCACTCTCCTCTTCTGCACTCAAGTTCCCCAGTTTCCAATGACCCTCCCCGGTTGAGCCGGGGGCTTTCACATCAGACTTAAGGAACCGCCTGCGCTCGCTTTACGCCCAATAAATCCGGACAACGCTTGCCACCTACGTATTACCGCGGCTGCTGGCACGTAGTTAGCCGTGGCTTTCTGGTTAGATACCGTCAAGGCGCTAACAGTTACTCTAGCACTTGTTCTTCTCTAACAACAGAGTTTTACGATCCGAAAACCTTCTTCACTCACGCGGCGTTGCTCCGTCAGACTTGCGTCCATTGCGGAAGATTCCCTACTGCTGCCTCCCGTAGGAGTTTGGGCCGTGTCTCAGTCCCAATGTGGCCGATCACCCTCTCAGGTCGGCTATGCATCACGGCCTTGGTGAGCCGTTACCTCACCAACTAGCTAATGCACCGCGGGTCCATCCATCAGCAGAAGCTTGCGCCTCTTTTCCTCTTCAAGCCATGCGGCTCGAAGACCTATGCGGTTTTAGCATCCGTTTCCGAATGTTATCCCCCTCTGATGGGCAGGTTACCCACGTGTTACTCACCCGTTCGCCACTAGATTGACCAGTGCAAGCACCGGTCGCTCTCGTTCGACTTGCATGTATTAGGCACGCCGCCAGCGTTCGTCCTGAGCCAGGATCAAACTCTCATGAAAAAATTGAATTTTCACGAGCTTTGAAAGCTCATTTTAATTACTGACTTATTGTATCTCTTTAAGAGATAAGAAATTGTTGTTTCTTCATTCAATTGAATGAAGTCCCTACACATTTGGTTCGTCTTCTTTGTTCAGTTTTCAAAGGTCAATCGTTGTTTTTCAACAACTTCTATATCCTATCATAGGACATTTTTACTGTCAACAGTTTTTATTCAACTTTTTCAAAGTTTTTTGAAACTGTTTTAAAAGCGAACGTTCGCTCAACAGTGATATTAATTTATCATATTCAGATTTTGGTTTTGCAACTAAAATGGACATGAATTTTTTTAATATTTTTTTATTAGAAAAGAAAACAGAGTCTAACTCATTAAAAAAACGTAGACTCTGTCTCTATGATAACCTCTTACTGAACAACACCGGTATCAATCGTTACTCCATCTTTTTTTAATGATGTATTTACCACTATTCACTTGATTATTAAAGGTGAAAATCAATACTAATTGTTGTTGTTTCCGTTATTTTTAAACGATCGATAAGCCGTATTTATATTATTATTAGCATCCTGAATAAATACTTCGACCGTATTCGGTTGTTTCTCTTGAGTTGAAGTATGGTTTCCATTTCCATTATTCGCTTGTTTCTTTTCTTCATAAGGAATCGTAAACTTACGACTAACGACTCTTTCCCCTTTTCCTTTTGAAATAACAACCGTTAATGTATCTCCTTGTTTTAAAGTGGCCCCTTCTGCTGGAGACTGTTTAATAACTGTATCTTCTGTCTCATTACTATTTTCTTCAGTAATTTGAAGTTTTAGTCCATTCTGTTTAGCGTATTCTTGAACTCCTGAACGAGTGTAGCCTTTTAAGTTGACTAAGGTCACTGGTTCTTTGCCTTTCGAAACTGTCAAAATCATCTTTGTTTCCTTCGCAACAACCTTTTGATCTTTTGCGATACTTTGTTCTGTAACTTTACCAGCTTCGACTGTATCAGAATAGATTTCTTTCTTTTCTACAGCAATCCCTAATTTTTGAAGTTCATCTTTTGCTTTATCGAATGTATTACCAACGTAGTTTCCTATCGTCACCGTATCTTTCCCTGCACTAACTTTTAAAACTACTTTTGATTTTTCTCTAACTTTACTTCCAGCTTTAGGATTAGTTTCAACCACTTTTCCTTCTTCCACGGTGTCTGATTTAACTTTTTGAACATCAGAAATTTCCAGATTCAAATCTGCTAATTTTACTTTTGCTTCAGCTTCCGTATACTTACTCAAATCTGGAATAGTAACCTCTTTTGGCGCAGATTGAATATATGCAAAAATGGCAGCTGCCCCAATAAGGGTTATAAGAAGTAGTAAAATCCAAGGCCATTTTTTTCTTTTTTTCTTTGGCTCTTGAGTAATAGGCTTCTTTTCTTCATCAAATTGAATTTCAGGAACTTCTTTACTCGAAGTTGGAATTTTTCGAGGTATGGCTCCTGTAGCAATCGGTTGTAAAACTTTTGTTTCCTGATTCAATGTAGTGGGTTTAAACATCGGTTCATTAAGCCTTTCAGGATTTAAACACGTTTGTAAATCCTCCAGCATCTCTTCACAACTATTATAACGGTCCAAAGGTTCTTTTGCAGTTGCTTTAAGAACGACATTTTCTAAGCTTTGAGGAACCGTTGGTAACATTAATGAAATTCGCGGAAGTGGTTCTTGAAAATGTTTTAGGGCAATTGATACAGCAGACTCCCCTTCAAAAGGAACCTCACCAACTAACAATTCATACAGAACAATTCCAAGAGCGTATATATCACTTCGAATCGTAGCCATTCCGCCTCTAGCTTGTTCCGGAGATAAATAATGAACAGAGCCTAATAACGTATTTGTTTGAGTAAGCGAAGTCTCCGATAATGCAATCGCAATCCCAAAATCCGTAATTTTAACATCACCATGTTTATCAATCAAAATATTTGAGGTTTAATGTCGCGATGAATAATTCTATTTTGATGAGCCACCTCTATAGCAGAAACAATTTGTGTCATAATACGTACTGCTTCTCGTGGTGGTAGAGGCCCTCTTTCTCGAATATATTCTTTCAAATCGGTTCCTTCGACGTATTCCATCACAATATAATGGGTTCCATTTTCTTCTCCTACATCATAGACTCCTACAATATTAGGATGAACTAATTGAGTTGCTGATTGTGCCTCTCTTTGAAAACGTCTCATTGCTGCTTCATTTGAGTGAAAATCAAATCTAAGTACTTTCACAGCAACAGGCCGCTCTAAAATTAAATCTCTTGCCAAGTAAACTGTGGCCATACCACCAGTTCCCACATGAGACTGAATCTTATATCGTCCTCCGATTGTCTTCCCCGATTCAAACATTATGCTACCTCCTCTCTCACCAAATATTTAGCAATCGCCACGGTAATATTATCCCGTCCACCTGCTTCGTTAGCAGCTAAGACCGCTTTTTGAGCTTGTGTATTTACATCAGAATAATTACCTAATATTTCTTTTATATATTGATCTTCTAACATGTTAGACAATCCGTCTGAACAAAGTAAAATCGTATCCTCATTTTTTAAAGTCACACGTACAAAATCTATTTGGACATTCAAAGTAATTCCCAAAGACTGAGTAACAATATTTCTTTGAGGATGTCTTTTTGCTTCCTCTTCAGTAATCTCTCCAGATTTCACTAATTCTTGTACGAGTGTATGATCTTCCGTTAATTGCTTAATTTGAAAATTGCGATATAAATAAGCTCGACTGTCTCCAACATTTGCTACTAATAATTCAGAATCAATGATTACTGCTGCAACAATTGTCGTCCCCATCCCATCCAATTCACGATATTGGTTTGCTTTCTGAAAGACACGATCATTTTCAGCCTGAATATTTTTAACCAGCCATTGGTAGGCCGCTTCTGTATCCGTAATACTTTCTTCTTCCCAACGTTTTCCCAAATGAGATAATGCCATAGCACTAGCTACATCCCCAGCATTATGCCCGCCAATCCCATCGCAAACAACGATAAGTGGCACATTTTGAGTATTCAAAAAATATCCGGCAGCATCTTCGTTTAACGTACGTCTTTGCCCAACGTCACTCTTGATGGCTATCTCCATATTTTCCCTCCTGTTGCGAATCTATTTTCTTACCATTCTTGCAATGAAAAAACCATCTGTGTGATATTCATGCGGCAATATGGTAAGCATCGGATTTTCATTAGTACACCCAAACTCTTCTATTGGTTGTAATTCAAAATCCGGATGATTGGCTAAAAATTTAAGAACGACTTCCTCATTCTCACTTTTATTAATCGTGCAAGTTGAATAAATCAATTTTCCACTGTTCTTTACCATTGTAGCAACTGACGCTAAAATTTCCAACTGTATTATTTGTAATTTTGTTAAATCTTCACTATTTTTTGTGTATTTTATATCTGGTTTCCGGCGCATGAGGCCTAAACCAGAACATGGGGCATCTACAAATACTGCATCAAAACTTTCTTTTTCAAAAAGTTCTCCTACTTTTCTAGCATCGAGTGCATGAGTATGAATTCTGTCTTCTACCCCAAGGCGTTTTGCGTTTTGATGAATTTTGCGTAATTTATTCTCATGCAAATCCAACGCCTCAACAAGTCCACCCTCTTCAGCCACAAGATAACTTGCAAAATGAGTGGTTTTCCCCTCCAGGAGCAGCACATGTATCAAGCACTTTATATCCAGGTTGAAGTTTTCCTACTTGGGCCACTAATGAAGATGACTCGTCTTGAACCGTAACGATACCATCTTTGAATGCTTTCGACCCTAGTAAATCTCCTTCTTCGACAATCACTGCTCGAGGAGATAACTTACTTTCTTGAACCATTACCCCTTCTTCTCTTAGAAGAGTTTGCACTTCTTCAACTGACATCTCTGGATTTTGAATACGCGCACTTAAATGCGGCGCAATATTTAAACTTGGGAAAATCTCTCTTGCCACTTCTCCGTATTGCTCAAATAATAATTCTACAATCCAGCGTGGCATGCTAAATTCAACACTCAAACGTTCACGTTCATCTTTAATAGAAGAAACTCCATCGAATCCAGAACGTTGAACATTTCTAAGAACACCATTGACGAATTTCGCAATCCCTTGATGACCACGTTTTTTAGCAATTTGTACAGCTTCAAAAATAGCAGCATGATCAGGAACTCGGTCGAGATACGCCATTTGATATACAGTCATTCGCAGTAAACTTAGCACCCATAGTTCCATTTTCTTTTGTTTCTCGATAAATGGTTTTAAATAGAAGTCTAATGTCAATTTGCGTTGAATAGTCCCGTAGAATAATTCAGTTAACAAGCCTCTATCTCTTGTATCCAGTTTGTGTTTTTGTAACACGTTTTGAAACGCGACAGTCGAGTAAGCTTGATTTTTTTCTACATTTGTTAATAATTCTACGCAAATATCACGTACATTACTCATGGTTTAATCCCTCAAAAATCGCATCATTCTTCAACCATTCAGAAAATCCATTGATAAACGCCTTCGCGTCCATTTGAGCTTTTCCTGCTGGTTGAAGACGTGTAATTTCAAGCACTGTTCCGCCACCACAAGCCACATATAGACGTCCACCATCTACAAACAAGCTTCCAGGAGTTTTAGCGGTTTGTTTATCCGTTAAAGAAACTCCCCACATCTTCACACGATTTCCATTTAAAACCGTAAATGAAGTTGGCCATGGACGTAAGCCTCGTACAAAGCAATCTACTTCAGTCGCTGTTTTATTCCAATCGATTTGCTCTTGCTCTCTTGAAATATTTGGAGAGAATGATACTAATGCTTCATCTTGCTCCACTTCAGTAATCGTTCCGGCAAATATCTCTGGTAATGTTTCGATTAGTAAGTCTGCTCCAACGATGCTTAATTTTTCAAACATACTTGCAACGTCATCTTCACCAGTAATTGGAATCGCACGTTGCGAAATAATCGCACCGGCATCCATCTTCGCAACCATGCGCATAATCGTTACGCCAGTTTCTTTGTCACCATTCATAATCGCATAATGAATCGGAGCTCCACCACGATATTTTGGTAAGAGTGACGCGTGAACGTTCACCGCACCAAAACGTGGGAAGTTTAAAAACTTCGTTGGCAAGAATTGACCATATGCAGCCGTTACAATTAAATCTGCATCTAGTTGCATTAACTCTTCCAATTCCTGTGATCCACTTAATTTTTCTGGTTGGTAGACAGGAATATTATGCTCTAATGCAACTACCTTCACAGGAGTCGGAGTAATGATTTTCTTACGTCCAACTGCACGGTCTGGTTGTGTCACAACAGCAATCACTTCAACTGTTTTCTCTTCAATTAATCGTTTCAAAACGCCTGTAGAAAATTCTGGCGTTCCCATAAAAATAACTTTCTTCATTGTTCACCTCTATAAGAAATGTTGTGGTTCCATATCAATTGTCATGAGTATTTTCTTCGAACCAATCTCTTGCGTTTCCATCATCAATTGCTCCAAAAATTCTTGCAGCTGCGGCTCATTTTTGTATTTCACAATAATTTGGAAATAATAACGATTGTTCATTCTCGCAATCGATTTAGCAGTTGGACCTAACACCACTGCTTTTGGTGACACATTTGCCATCAATGACTTATGAACTTCGATAGCTTTCTTCAACGCCACTCCTTCTTCTTCACTAGAAAACGTAATCATTGTCGTAAAGAAATATGGTGGATAGTTAGCCATATGACGCATTCGCATTTCTGTTTCGAAGAATCGTTCATAATGATGTCCTTGCGCTAATTGAATCGCGTAATGTGTTGGATTATAGGTTTGAATAAATACTTCACCCGGTTTCTCCCCACGTCCTGCACGACCTGAAACTTGTGTGAGCAGTTGGAATGTTTTTTCCGAACTTCTAAAATCAGGTATATTTAGTGCCGTATCTGCATTAATCACTCCAACGAGCGTTACGTTTGGATAGTCTAGGCCTTTCGCAATCATTTGGGTTCCAATTAAAATATCTGCTTCTTGATTCTCAAACTGTTTCAGAATCGCTTCATGCTGTCCTTTACGTCTTGTCGTATCCACATCCATTCTTACAATACGAGCGTCTGAAAATACCTCTTGCAATTCCTCTTGAACTTTCTGGGTTCCAGTTCCAAAGTAACGAATTTGTCGACTTTGACACTTAGGACAAAAAGTTGGAATTCTCTCTTCATGTCCACAATAATGACACTTCATTGTTTTCGTATCCATATGAAGTGTTAACGAAATATCGCAGTTTGGACATTCTAAAACATAACCGCAATCCCTGCATAATACAAAAGAGGAATAGCCTCTTCGATTTAACAGCAAAACTGTTTGCTCTTTCTTTTCCAATCGATTTTCGATTGCTTTAATAAAGTTTGAGAAAACGATCCTTTCTGATGAATAAATTCATTTCTCATATCAATTAAATGCACTTCTGGAAGAATTTGTTCTTTAGCTCTTTTGGTTAGTTTCAGAAGAGTATAGACTCCCTTTTGCGCTCGAGCTCTTGATTCTAAGCTAGGAGTTGCACTCCCTAATACTACAGGACAGTGATGGAATTCACCCCTCCAAATTGCGATATCTCTTGCGTGATATCTAGGAGATTCATCTTGTTTATAAGAGGTTTCATGTTCCTCATCTAAAATAATAATGCCAATATTTTCTAATGGAGCAAAAATAGAAGAACGTGCTCCAACAACAATATCTGCTTCTTTATTCTTGATTTTTCTCCATTCATCAAATTTTTCGCCCGTGCTCAGTCCACTATGTAGAACAGCAACCCTATCTCCAAAGCGAGACTTAAATCGTTCGACCATCTGAGGTGTTAAAGCAATTTCAGGAACAAGCATCATCGCACTTTGCCCTTTTGCAATAACTTCACTAATCCATTGCAAATAAACCTCCGTTTTCCCAGAACCAGTAACGCCTTCTAATAAATATACTTTTGAGTTATGTGGATCGATAGATTCTTCTTTTACTCTATCAAATGCCAGTTGCTGTTCCTCATTCAATTGAAACGGAACACTCTTCTTAAAGAATCTTCCCTTATACGGATCGCGACTTACTTCTTTTTGAACTATCGTAATCCAATTATGCTCTACTGCAAATTTTAAATCAGCCGTTGTAAAATCTGTATCTTCTAAGAAACTTTTCTTCCGGATTTCCATTCTTTCCATCGAAGCGAGAGTCTTTAAGAGCGATATTTTCTTCTTAGCACGTGCAGAAAGCGTAGGAATAAACTCCTCATACTCTTGCATCACGTAGTTCAATCGAATCCAGTCTTCCGTTTTCACCTTGGCACGGTCTTTCACAACCGTCTCGATAATTACAATGCCTTCTTTTTTTAACTTCATCAACCGTTTTAGTTGTTCTTGTGGTAGGTCGTCTGTATACAGTAATGCATTTTCATAATGGAAAATTTCTCGAAATACATCTTCATTCTCTTTTGGATTCACTAATACAAATCGTTTTTCATAATTAGACTTCAACATCGCTGGAAGCATCGTTTGGTAACATTGGATCAAGAACGCGTGAACTTTTTTTGACAAATACGCTCCGAGTTGAATCATTTCAGGTGACAAGACGGGATCTAAATCCATTAAATGCAAAATATCTTTTATTTCTCCGTCGAAATCTACTTCATCACTAAGAGCCAAAACAAATCCAGAAATACTACGTCCCCCAAACGGAACGGCAACACGCATTCCAACTTCAATGCTCTCTTGTAATATTTCAGGGACATGATAATCAAAAGGACGATTTACTTGAGTGACTGGTACATCAACGATTACTTTTGCATACATCTTTTCACCTCCAAAATTGTTTTACTATTTATTATACCATATTGAACTTCATTTTGTTGTTGCCTACGCTATACTTCTCTACTGCAAAAATAAAAAGCCAAGGGGAACCCCCTTGACTATATATTTAATTTATACATGTTCTGGTTTGCTGTCTTCACGGATAGTTAATTTTCCAGCTGCGATTTCTTCTAACGCACGACCAACATTTTTATGTGATTCATAGCTTTCTAACAATGGTGGTTCATGGTGGTGTAATTCATGAGCACGTTTACTTGAAAGAATTACTAATGAATATTTTGAATCGATTTTTTTTAGTAACTTATCGATTGATGGGTATAACATCATAACAACTTTCCCTCTTTCTACTCTTCCTCTAAAATTTCTTCTAACTCATCTTCAAACTCTTCAATACTCTCTATATTTCTTTGAATTCGTAAATGTTCAGTTTGAATAATAGCTTCAATTTGTTGAACCGCATTTTCTACTTTGTCATTAACAACAGAGTAATCATAATACTTCATCAAACAAAGTTCTTCTCTAGCAACCTTCATACGGTTTTTAATCACTTCGTCTGAATCTGTTCCACGGTTTACGATGCGAGATTCTAGTTCATGTAAATCAGGTGGTGTTAAGAAGATAAACACCCCGTCTGGCATCGCTTCACGAACTTGAAGCGCTCCTTGAACTTCAATTTCTAAGAATACATCTTTTCCTTTATCTAATGTTTCTTGTACATAATCTAAAGGTGTTCCATAGTAGTTTCCTACATACTCCGCGTATTCTAATAATTTTTTATTTGCAATCATCTCTTCAAAATCTTCTCTAGATTTGAAGAAATAATCTTTTCCATCCACTTCACCTGGTCTTGGCTTACGAGTCGTTGCAGATACTGAGTACACAAATTTTTGATTGCCTTTTGCAAAAATAGCCGCGCGTACTGTCCCTTTTCCGACACCTGAAGGCCCAGATAAAACGATTAATAAACCTTTTCTTGCCATAATCGTTTGAAAACTCCAATCTCTTTACATCTTTCTACTATAGTATCACAAACACCGTTGCTGCACCAATCAAAAATGATAGAAAATCAATAAAAAATCAATCTCCATAAGTTTTCTTTTGATTTTCTAACATTTCAGTAAACTAATCCGCATGATTCATGCTCAAACAAAAAGGCTGGAAAAATCCCAGCCTTTTTATCTTTATTGAATATTTTTAATTCTTGTTGTTACACCTTTTAATTTATAACATTCAACATAATTCTAATAGGTCTCTTAATATGATCTATTACATATCTACGTCCATCAATATTATGCTTAGCTAGGTTTTCGTATAATTTTTCAATTTCAAGCTTCACTTCAGGATCATTAAATGTATAATGACCTGCAATATCTAGGATTTCATTTTGTAATTCTTCTTGCCCATCTCTTAGAATATCTTCAACAGTTAATTTTGTTTGATCTCCAATCATCCACTTTCTCCAGCGTTCTGATTTAATCGCATGAAGAAGTAATGTTTCTCTTAACTTAGAAGGAGATGTAACTAGACCATGTTTTACTAATTTAGCTTCCACAGCAACTAAATTTAGATATGCTCTAGTTTCTTCAGTTCCATATTGAGGCGCCACATTAGTTGCAGTAATTGAAGATGGAATATGTTCTAACAAAGTAACATCATCTAGATAATCTCCATTGTGTTCTTTTAGTCCTACATGATACTTTTTAGCCATTTCTGCTAAATCATATGCATTTTTGAAATTAAAATTACCTACTTGATCTGTTTTACGGACTAAAGTCCCAGTTTGGCCAACAATAAATGTCGGCATCGGTAAATCTCTCTTTTCTAGTTCATCTTTCAATTTCAAAATAAATGTCTCATATGTTTCAGTAGAAGTTAAGCCACCATTTGTTTCCTCTGTTCCCACTTCGTATCCAATAGTTGGAATATTTCGTTTAATTCTTTCTTTTTCACAATATTCAATTAGCTCAACAGTTCTTTCTAATACTGTCTCCAAAGGAATAACTTTTCCGATTTCAAATGGATCTTTTGTAGGGTCAATCATTAGTAAATCAAATCCAGCTTCGATATCTGCCAAATATGATTTCTTTCCAATTTCCATTGCAACATCAACAGGAAGATGATCATTTCTTTCCTTATCTCTTTGCCATGGTCCACCATGATCCCGACAGAGATAGTAAAAATTGTCATATCCGATCTCATCAGCTACTTCCTCAACTGCGGCTGCAAATCGTTTTTGGTCCCAACCATTAACGTATCCACCACCAAATTCATCAGAATCAACTTGATTTCGACTTGCAATAAACATTACTGGAAAATCTTCATCTTTCGACAACTCTAATGTGGCTTGAACACAGTTTTTTGACATTGGCCCAATTCCTAAAATTGTGGCACTGTCACCCGTCTCCTGAAGTTTAAGCAATCCTTCAACAATTGTTTTAATCGGTAATTTATTCATAATAGAATCCCCCTATTTTAATAATGATTCGTCTAAATCTGGTTTAGTGAAGTGTAACATCGCAACAGATACTAGCGTACCAATTAACATCGCGAGTACATACCATAATTTTCCATTAACAACTGGTAAAATGATTAATCCACCATGAGGAACTAAAGCCTCTACATTATTAATCATTCCTAAAGCTCCACCTACCGCACTACCAACAATAATTGCTGGTAACACACGTTTTACATCTTTTACCGCGAAAGGAATTGCACCTTCAGTAATCCCAATTAACCCCATGAAGAATGCTGACATTCCTAAGTCCTTATCTTCTGCGGTATATTTTTTACGATCAATAAAAGTAGATAGTGCCATAGCTAGCGGTGGAATCGCCACAGCAATACGGTGAGCACCATTTGGTGCATACACGCCTTCAGCCATTAACGCTAGAGTAAAAGCTGTTGCTGTTTTATTAATTGGTCCTCCCATATCAATAGCTGTCATAGCTCCAATAATCACGCCAAGAAGAATCGCACTTCCTCCTTGTAAATCCTTTAATGTAGAAACTAACCAAGTCATAGCAATTCCAATAGGCACTGCAATCACATAGATATAAATCATACCTAAAACAAATACTGTAACAATTGGAATGATTAAGATTGGCATAATTGTTCTGATTGTATTAGGCACTTTAAATTTTTTGAACCATTGTACAAAATAACCAACTGCTACCCCTAAAATCATAGCACCTAAAAATCCTGTTTTTACTTGTCCTTCTCCTATAGGATTGTTAGCAACATATCCGAGAATCATCCCTGGTGCTAAAGCAGGTTTCCCAGCGATCGAGTAGGCAATATAACCTGATAAAATAGGAATCATCATACCAAATCCTGCTAATCCTAAATCCAACAGATTCTTCATGAAAGGATTCGTTACTGACATACCAGTTTCAGTTGCTTCACCAGTTGCTAAAGAGAATGCAAGAAAAATACCACCAACTACTACTGCAGGTAACATATACGAAACGCCTGAATTAAATGCTTTTTGAAGTTCTTTAAAAACACTGTTTTCTTTACTCATTTTTTTCATCTCCCTTTTCAAAAAATCATTCTACTAATTTAATGGCTTCATCAATATATTTCTCTGGATGCTTAATCATTTCTCCAGGTTCTACGGTTAACACTCTTCCTAGTTCTTCTTTTTCTTCAAATCTTTCTTCGCCTTCGATACCAATTGCTACCGCTAAAATAACAATATCCGCCGCATCAATTTCTTCTTGCTCTAACTCTTGTTCTATTCCCATACCTCCTTGCGTCTCAACCTTAACCTCAAACCCTCTTTTCCGGCACTCTTTTTCAATTGCTTCTTGCGCCATATAAGTATGAGCAATGCCTGTCGGGCAAGCTGTCACACCAACTACTTTCATTTCGATTACCTCCTATAGTTTTATTGTTTTTAATTGATATAAAATTTCCTCTATTGAATCTAGCATTAATAGTTTTTCTCGAAATTCCTCATCCAGCAATTTTTTACTTAATTGAGAAATAAACTTAAGATGGAGCTGACTGCTTTCATTTGGTACACCAATCATAAATATTAATCGAACTTTTGGAAATCATCCTCTTCTCCCCACTGAAACTCACAAACATTTCGAGCAAAAAGCAACAAATGGTTCTAAAACTGATTCAGACTTTCCATGAGGAATTGCAATTGAATATCCAATAGCAGTTGATACTTCTTCTTCTCGCTGGAGTACCGCTTGATAAAATTTATTATCGTCATTTAGTTTTCCACATACTAAAGCACGAGAAATTAAACTTCGGATTGCATCCTCCTTTCCTTTAAACTCTTGATTGATAATAATTAATCCCTGTTGAACTACTTCACTCATAACAAATCTCCTTCTTTTTCAAAAGTAATAAAAAAATTCTTCCATTGATTTGCAGTTTCTTATCCTTCTTAACAGCTCTTTACCTTCCATAATGCTATAAATATTTTGGATAATCTTTTTCGTTTTCATTCTGTCTTCCTCACAGATACAGATAAAGAACACAATATCAACATAAAACTCATCCCATTTAATCTTTCTTTTTAAAGTGACAGGAAGAATAGTTGTTTTATAAACATCCTGCGGTTTTCCATGTGGTATAGCTATTCCAATAGGCAAATCTGTCCCACCTAAATTTTCACGAATTAAAATTCCATCTTTAAATTTTTCACTTACGAAACCTTCCTTAAAAAGAACATTCGAAGCTGCTTCTATAATTTCAACTTTACTTGTCCACTCTTTTTTCACACAATCTATCTCCTGATTAAAGATCCCTCCATAACGATTTGAAATGCCTTTTTGAACATTTTGATGTGACGATTCATTTTCATCCAATACCTTTCTAATCATTTGCAATTCATTCTTCGTTAAATATGGTGATACTTTAATCGTATTAGGTTTGGCTCTATCTAAAAGTAATGGTTGTCAGAATAAGCGAATACTCCTCTAAATCTTTCATTCTTTCAAATTGTTGTTTTGAAACTCTCTCAACTTTGGTTGTTGCGGGTAAATAATTTATCAATTTTCTAATAATCAATTCTGAAGTTGCAACTCCTAATTGACAAACTACCAACAACTTTTTGATTGTTCTGTTTTCCTCTATAAAGGTTTGAAAAATAAATTGTTAAATAAGCAATTTCTTCATCATTAAACTGAACACCTAATAGAGATTCATATTTTTGTAGTACTATCCAGATTGTTTGGAAAACCACACCATACTCTTCTTTTATTTGATCCACAAAAGGATTTTCAATTTTTTGATGATTTCTTAATCGATAAAGCATGGAAAACATATGGTTTTCTAGCATTGCCTTAATTCCACAATCGTTATTTATTGTTAACTTCAATACTGAATACATGTCTAGTACTATTTGGTGTACTAACTGCTGTTCAATCGCTTTACTCGCAGCAGGTTCAAAGCGAAAACTGATAAGCTTTCCTGCAAAATATTCTTTTTCAATTTCGTTAAAATCTATGTTCAAACGATCTGATACTTCATTTAATATGCGATTTACCGCCTCTTCACTCTCAATACCTGAAGGTTTACACTTTACAAATTCCCCGCAATACATTCGATAAGTTTGTACAATTAAACTACTTAAGAGACTTTGTACATATACTTCAGAAACAAAATCCCAATTATTTTTTAAATAACTAATCAATACATCTTTACACGCAGCTACAACGTTTTCTGAATAATATTCTTCTAGTTTTCCTAACCAATCAGAATAAGTATTGTTAGACGTACACTGAGTAAACAACCAATGATTAAAACGTATATATGCTTCTCTCAATTGGCTTTCATCTCCATTTAAATAACTCCCTTTTGCAGAACTTTTTAAATCTATTCCTCCTAAAATTTTCTGAACCTTCTCAAGTTCTTTAGAAATTGAACTTTTACTTACAAATAAGAGTTCAGACAATCGGTTGTAACTGATGATTTTTTTCACCAAATAATAAATTTTCCATTATTACTTGCAATCTTGATTTATCCGAATTAAGTTCGAATGTTTTTGACTCAAGATTCTTCTTATTCTCTATGGCAATGCCAATTCCTCGTTTACGTATTAATATCTTTTTCTATCGAATTTAAGTCTCTTCCATCGACTTCAATTCTGAATGTACAGTTCTCTTTGAAACGCCAGTGCTTTGGGCTATTTCCTCTGCTGTTAAGTAACGCTTGCTTTCTTCTAATAATGATAATATTCGGATTGTCTTTTTGCTTAGCATAAAAACTCCTTTCTATTAAAGCGCTATCATTTTATTTGCACTTTAATTATAAATCTCGACATTATTCTTGAATATTACATGTTGTTGCAACAAGTTTTCGTACTTTTACAACAACATGTTGCAAAAATAGACTTTATTCTTGTATTTTACCGTTTATTTATGAATAGCGATTGTGAATCGGTCGAATTTTTGTCAAAGAAAAAGACTATGTAAATTACATAGTCTTTTGTCTTTTAATTATGCAATTCGAATGTTTTTCCATCTCCCACTTCTAAATCGAAGTAGAATAATCATATCTCGAATAAATTGATCTATAAATACTGCATACCATGCACCTGCAAGCCCCCATCCGAAGAAATTCACAAATACATATCCTAAGCTTAATCGAATCACACATGATCCGATGAAAATCGCAATCAGTGGCCAAACGGTATCTCCTGCTCCACGTAGAGCTCCCGAAGTAATTAGTTGATGACTTTGGAATGGTTGAACAAAAGCAACAATGGATAAAGCAATCACTGTATTTTGAATAATTTCTACATTATCTGTATACATTCCCGCTAACAAGGTTGCTCCAAAATAAATCGAAGCAGACATCATGATTGCTAAAGCCAGACCAATTCGCTGACACATTTTTGTGTAACGCTCTGCCAATTTTTCATTCTTAGCCCCAAGCGATTGTCCCATTAATGACGACGCTGTAATTCCGAAAGCTTGCGCCGGAGAGTAGGATAGAGAAAGTACATTAAGGGCAATTTGGTGCGCCGCATATACATTGTTTCCTAACCCAGAAACAATCTTCAAGAACATGATAACCCCAAAACGAAGCGCCATTTGTTCTAATGCTGTCGGGATTCCGATACGCACTAAATCGCGCATCACATTGATGTTAAACTTAAATTTTTCTTTAAAATCCAGTTTCAAGACGCTCTTTCCTGACAAGATATAACGGATATTTAACTCCATTGCAATCAGATTTGATAAAGCGGTCGAAATCGCAGCACCAGTAACACCTAACGCTGGAAATCCAAACATCCCATAAATCAAAATGGCATTCCCTAACACATTACAACTATTCGCAATAATATTATTCTTCATTGGAATTTTTGTTTCACCGATTCCTCGAAGTGCTGCCGTTACAGTAAACGATAGTGATTGGAAAATAAACCCAATCGTAACAATCCTAAAGTAGTTCAATCCGACATTAATAACATTCTCGTCTGCACCCATCAGCCCTAAAATTTCTGGCGCGAAAATCAACATTAAGATCGCTGCGGGCGTCACACAAAACACCATTGCAAGGATCATTACATGCTTCAAGATACTTCCCATACGATTATATTTCTTCGCCCCAAAATACCGAGCAATAATTGCAGTTCCTCCAACGTTCAACGCTTGAATCAAACTTAAACCAAGGAACATCGGCTGGTTTGTCATCCCAACTGCAGAAACGGCTGCAGCAGTGTCTCCAGGCACCTTCCCAACCATCATCATGTCGACCATTCCAAAAAGCGCTCCAAGAAGTACTTCCACAAATACCGGCCATACAATGACAAATATATTTTTTCTTAGTTCTTTATTGGTTAGTTGTTGCTCTACTTCCACGCAACCAATCCTCTCACTTTAAATTGTAGTTACTATTTTACACCTATTCTTCCTTCAAAACAAATAAGCGACAAAAATTTGTCGCTTACGTCTTTTATCGTTTTCCATCCCATTCAGAATAAAATTGCTCTAAGTAAGTTTCTAAAAATTCATGCCGCCCTTTTGCCAATTCATTACCATATTTGGTATTCATCAAATCTTTTAACTTCAATAGTTTTTCATAGAAGTGCATGATAGCTGTAGATTCACCGTTTCTGTACTCTTCAGGCGTCAACTCCTCTCGCGGCTTCATGTCCGGATTATGGATTGGCCTTCCTGTACTTCCAGAGTAACACATCACTCTGGCAATTCCGATGGCACCAATGGCATCTAATCGGTCAGCGTCTTGCACCACTTTTCCTTCAAGAGAAAGTTCTTGTTGTTCCTTATGATTCTTAAACGACATTCTCGTAATGATGGACTCAATCACTCCAACTTGTTCAGGAGTCACTTCAATAGAAATTAGAAATTCTTTCAATCCCTTCAACGCAACTATAGGATCTTTGACAATCTTATCATCGATAACATCATGGAGTAGCGCTGCAGCTTCACAAATAAATAAGTCTGCTCCTTCAGCTTTCGCAATCGTCTTTGTCGTATTGACCACTCGTTCAATATGCGACCAATCATGCCCTGTTGTATCCGCACTGAGCACCCTTTTTGCATACTGCTCCATCGCCTTTAATTGTTCTTGTTGCTTCATGCTTCCTCTTCCTCTGGATACTTTATTCCCCATTCACTGCGTAAGTCTGTCATAATTTTCATCACATCGACTGTATATTCAAGATGCATGTGGTCTACTCCCGTATTAATGGTTGACTCCATATCTAGCACTTCATAAGCTAAGGCATCTAATCCCAATTCATCTTCAAAGGTTTCAACGCGTCCATCTTCCGTATAAGTAATCGTTGCTTTATGCGCGCGTGGATAATCGACAATCTCGATATACCCTTTGTCGTATGCAATAACACCGCGTTTTGGCTGTTTGGCGTGGAGCGTCATCGTAACAGTCGCCATTTCTCCTGCATCATTTGTCAACACGATACCTGCTTGTTCATCCACACCTGTTGGCGCTAATTTCACTTGAGAAACCATTGAACTTGGGGCCTCACTCATGAAATAACGAATACAAGATAGGGCGTATACACCAATATCCAGTAATGCTCCTCCAGCAAGATTGCGATTAAAGAATCGATTCGTCATATCATAATCTTTATAGCTTCCAAAGTTCATCTGAATCATACGAAGTTCCCCAAGATTTTCAGCTGCTTTACTTAATTGTTTGTAGACTGGCATATGGTAAAGCGTCATCGCTTCAGCCAAAACAACATTATTTTCTTTAGCGAGTTGCAATGCTTCTTCTAATTCTTCACTGTTTAACGTAATGGCCTTTTCACACAATACATGTTTCCCTGCTGCTAAGGCTTTTCTTAAATAGTGAATATGCGTGTTATGCGGAGTAGAAATATAAATAATATCCACTACCGGATCTGTAAAGACATCGTCAATATCATCGTACACTTTTTCAACGCCATATTTTTCTGCGAACTTCACAGCATTGGCATACGTGCGGTTAGCAACCCCGTATAGTTTTCCGTTCAATGATTCTAGTGCTACCGCTAGTTCATTGGGCAATCACACCAGTTCCGATAGTGACCCAGTTCTTTGTTACTTTTTGTTGCATACACTCTACCTCCAAAATTCATTACATTCATGATAACTGCCAAGGTGCGAAAACTCAACTCTATTGTAAAAAAAGCTAGACCGAAGCCTAGCTTAATGAGATACAATAAATTGCTTAATCAGTTGAACTAATTGTTTTTGTTGTTCTTCGGCACTCATCGTAGCTGTACCATCGCCGTTTTGCTGACCATATAGTCCAAAACCACTATGATTCCCACCCTCAATCGTTGTATAGAGTGTAGACTCTGGCAAACGTGACTTCGCATCTTCATATTTTTCTTGTTTCAATATTTTATCATTCGAAGCCGTAATCGATAATACAGGAATTTGAGTGTCGCTAATATCCGTACTTTGATCTGGATAGCTTGCCAGTAAAATTAATCCAGCAACTTTATTCATCTCTTCTAGCTGTTTTGCTTCAACTGTCGACACAACGCCCCCCAGAGAATGTCCCCCAATAAACACTTTATCCAAATGCTCTTCTTTTACAATGGTTGCCATTGTTCCATTATCTAATACTGGTAAATTCAATTTAGAGGAGATAATGTATACTTCAATTCCTTCTTTAGCAAGCCCGTCTGCAAGTTTTGCATACGCCTGCGGTTCAACTAACGCACCTGTATAAAATAAAAGCGTCCCTTTTTTCTCTCCTGTTACTTCGAAATGAGTCCAGTTGTTCTTCTGTTCAAACGCAGCGATATTCCAAGTCTCTTGTGCCTCAGGAGTCGCTCGATACGTAAACATTTGAATCAACCCAAGTGCTAACAGTATAAATGCAAATAGGACTCCGAAAACTCCGTACATGATTTTTCTTTGCTTTGTCATTGTCATCTCTTCTCTCTATAAACCTACTACTATAAGGATACTACAACAATATGTAAAAACACAATACACCTAATACAAGTGATACCGTATACGGTATCACTTAACTTTTTCTATTGAAAATTTCATGAGCAAGTTAATTGTCATTTTAATATTAAAGTGTATACTAGACTCATACAAAAAAGAAAGAAGGAATGAAAATGTACCCATTATATAATAGCCAAATTAAATTAAATGAAGTGGCACTAAATGTCAATCATCTATTGCAGGAAACTGAATTTTACACAAAAAGACTCGGTCTTCAAGTCTTGAGTCAAACGAACTCTGAAGTATTATTGGGCGTTGGAACAACTCCACTCGTTCGTCTGATTCAGACCAATATCGACAAGAGCGTTAAAGAAAGTTATGGCCTATACCACTTAGCCATTCACCTTCCAACTCGTGAAGCGCTTGGTGACTTCTTAAGACACGCCGTTCATACGTCTCTTCCACTCGTCGGCGCCGCGGACCACGGTTATAGCGAAGCAATTTATCTTGAAGATTTCGAGGGAAATGGAATCGAAGTATACCACGATAAACCAGTAAGCGTCTGGGATATTCGTGAAGATGGAAGAATTATTGGGGTAACTGAGGAAATGGCTGGTCAAGAAATCTATGAACTTGGTAATGAAACTACTCCTTACCAAATGCCAGAAGGAACACGCATTGGACACGTCCATCTATCTGCCAAAAATTCAAAAGAATCAATGGAATACTTAACGACTCTTCTTCCAGTAGAAGATAAATTCTCAGTCCCTTCAGGAAGTTGGATTGCTTCTGGTGATTATCACCATCATCTTGCGGTCAACCAATGGGGAGGACCTCATCTTGATGTTCGCGTTAAAAATATTCCAGGGCTTGCTTATTATACGGTTGAAACAAATGACGCTTCAGTGTTTAAAGATATTCTTCAAAAAGCAACGGTTCTTGCTACTACTGTTGAAAATCGTGGCGAAAAAGAAGTCGATATTACCGACAACAACGGTATTACAGTTCGCGTTTCATTAAAGAACTAAAGATATACAAAAAGGTGGATGCAATGCATCCACCTTTTACAATTCAGATTAGTTTTCTGATTCAGCTTGTTTTTTACGTTTATTGGCTTTTTCACGTTCACCTTTATTTAGAATTTGTTTTCTTAAACGAATGGTTTCTGGAGTAATTTCGCAGTACTCATCGTCTGACAAGAATTCTAATGACTCTTCAAGAGATAATTTCTTAGGCGTCTTGATGACTGAAGTTTGGTCTTTCGTAGCAGAACGAATATTTGTTTGTTGTTTTGCTTTCGTAATGTTAACCGCTAAGTCGTTTTCACGAGAGTGTTCCCCAACAATCATTCCTTCGTAAATTTCAGTACCTGGTTCAGTGAAAATCACACCACGTTCTTCAACACCCATAATACCGTAAGTCGTTGCTTTACCTGTATCTGTTGAAACAAGTGCCCCATTACGACGTCCGCCAATGCTTGTTGGAATGTATGGTAAGTATTGATCGAATGTGTGGTTCATAATTCCGTAACCACGTGTCATTGATAAGAATTCAGTTGTATATCCTAATAATCCACGTGCTGGAACTAAGAAGACGATACGAACTTGTCCGTTATCATTGTGTTGCATATCTTGCATTTCACCTTTACGGTTACTTAATGATTCGATGATTGAACCCATGTATTCTTCAGGAGTATCGATTTGTACACGTTCAAATGGTTCACATTTCACGCCATCGATTTCTTTAATAATTACTTCCGGACGAGATACTTGTAATTCGTATCCTTCACGACGCATGTTTTCGATTAAGATTGATAAGTGTAATTCTCCACGACCTGATACAATCCATGCATCTGGTGAATCAGTTGGTTCTACTTTTAGTGATACGTCTGTGTGTAATTCACGCATTAAACGTTCTTCAATCTTACGTGCGGTTACAAATTTCCCTTCTCGACCCGCAAATGGTGAGTTGTTTGTCAAGAATGTCATTTGTAATGTTGGTTCGTCAATGTGTAATACTGGTAAGCTTTCATGTGAATCTACTGGAGTTACTGTTTCTCCGACGAAGATATCTTCCATACCAGATACAGCGATTAAGTCCCCTGCTTTTGCTTCATTGATTTCTAAACGATTTAACCCGAAGAAACCAAATAATTTAGTCACACGGAAGTTTTTCTTTGTTCCGTCTAATTTTAATAACGTTACTTGATCCCCAACTTTAATTGTTCCACGGAAGACACGACCGATACCGATACGTCCAACGTAGTCATTATAGTCTAATAATGATACTTGGAATTGTAATGGTTCATCTGAGTTATCTACTGGAGCTGGGATATGTTCGATAATCGTATCGAATAAGTAATCCATTGTTTTTTCTTGGTCCGCTGGGTTATCTGATAAACTTGAAGTTCCGTTTAATGCTGAAGCATAAACCACTGGGAATTCTAATTGATCATCATCTGCTCCTAATTCGATGAATAATTCTAATACTTCATCAACTACTTCTTCTGGACGAGCAGCGTCACGGTCGATCTTATTTACAACAACGATTGGTGTTAAATGTTGTTCTAATGCTTTTTTCAATACGAAACGTGTTTGAGGCATTGTACCTTCATACGCATCCACTACAAGAACTACACCGTCTACCATTTTCATGATACGTTCTACTTCGCCACCGAAGTCCGCGTGCCCTGGTGTATCCATGATGTTGATACGAGTTCCTTTATATTGAACGGCTGTATTTTTCGCCAAAATAGTAATACCGCGTTCACGTTCGATATCGTTTGAGTCCATTGCACGTTCTGATAATTCTGTACGTGCATCTAATGTATCTGATTGTTTTAATAATTCATCCACAAGTGTTGTTTTCCCGTGGTCAACGTGGGCGATAATAGCAATATTGCGAATATCATTTCTTAATTTCATGTATTTCCTCCATTGATTGACAAAATGAAAGTGATGGAATCTGAACGCTAAAAGAGCCCTTCCATCACCTTAACTTCTTCTCTTAACTCAAAAAGTATACTACAAAAGCGCTATAAACTCAAAAGATAAAACACAATGGGCATCCCTAACTTACATTTGTTAAGATGAGATGCCCATTCTATTTTTAGTTATTTTGCTTCAAACCAGTTGTCCCCTACATTGCTATCTGCTCGTAGTGGAACTTTTAAGCTCACGGCATTTTCCATGACTTCTTCTACTAGGCTTTGAAGGCTTTCTAATTCGTCTTGTGGCACTTCGAAAATCAACTCATCGTGCACTTGTAATAATAAATTCGCTTTAAATTTTCGTTCTCTCATTTCGCGGTCCAATTCAATCATCGCCATTTTCAAGATATCTGCAGCACTTCCTTGAATTGGTGAGTTCATCGCTGTACGTTCTGCGAATGAACGTAAATTAAAGTTACTTGAATGAATATCTGGCAGGTAGCGACGACGGTGGAATAAGGTTTCCACATAATCTTTCTCACGCGCTTCTTTCACAATAGTTTCCATGAAGTCTTTTACCCCTTGGAACTCTTCCAAGTAACGGTCGATAAATTCTTTGGCTCTCTTACGAGAAATATTCAAGTTTTGAGACAAGCCATAATCACTAATTCCATACACGATTCCAAAGTTTACGGCTTTGGCTTGGCGACGCATTTCACTGGTCACATCCTCTGGATTTATAATGCCAAACACACGCATTGCCGTATTAGTATGAATGTCTACATTATTCTTGAAGGCTTCTATCATATGTTTATCGCCAGCAATATGCGCCAAAACACGTAATTCAATTTGTGAATAGTCACTTGAGAGAATCTTCCAATCGTCATGTTCTGGCAAGAACGCGTAGCGGATACGACGACCTTCTTTTGTACGAATCGGAATATTTTGTAAGTTTGGATCCACTGAGCTAAGACGACCTGTTTGTGTTAAGTTTTGGATGAATCGTGTATGAATTTTACCATCTTCTTGAATATACGCTTGTAGACCTTCTACATATGTTGAATTTAATTTGGCTAATTGACGATATTCTAAAATTAATTCTACGATTGGAGCTTGGTGTGCCAATTTTTCCAAAACATCTACCGCTGTTGAATAGCCAGTCTTCGTCTTCTTAATGACTGGTAAGCCCATCTTTTCAAATAAGATAACGCCTAGTTGTTTGGTCGAATTGATATTAAACTCTTCACCAGCTAGCTCGTAAATTTCTTGTTCAATCTCCTTAAGGCGTGCTTCAAATTCCAAACCCATCTCAACCAAACGCTCTCTATCGACACGAATTCCTTGAATTTCCATGCGTGCTAAAATATCACTCAACGGTAATTCCATTTCCCAATAGAGATGTGTTTGTTCATTTTCTTCGAGTCGTTTCAATAGTTTTTCAGGAGCCTTAGCAATTGTAAAACTTTTGCTGCTAAATGCTGATTCCAAACCTCTTTATCTTCAGGAATTTGGATTTTAACGCCTTTTCCGTAGACTGCTTCGTCACTGGAAAGAATCGTCACATCGACACGACGGGCCACATCACTAATTTCTTTCACGATATCATTTGTATCCACTAGATATGCTAGAAGGGACACATCATATTTGGCACCTTTTAAGTCGAAGCCGAAGCGGTGAGCAAGTACTTTTGCAGCTTTTATATCAAATAAATGTTTCTCAACAGACGCATCCGAAAGCCATTTCTTGAAGACTTCTGAAGCAACTGCCGTATCTAAATCGGTCACAAAGACATTCTTTTCATTTCCGAAGGCAACAGCAATCACTTCTGCCACATGATAATTCGCTTCAAGGGTCTCAAAATGCACACTTGTCGCACTTTTAAGCATGTTATCAGAAATCTGCGCCACACGTTTGACGGTTGGACGCTCGGCTTTAGGTGCTTCTTCTACAGTCGCACCGCCTGAATTTAATAGGTCTGATTGGAAAGAATTGAAGTTCATTTCCTTATAGAACGACATCAATGCATCCACATCTTGTTCCTTGCGAAGTGTATCTTCCAATGTAATTTCGATTGGCGACTCTACATTAATGCGCGCTAGTTTCTTACTTAAAAAAGCCAACTCTTTATCATTGATTAAGTTTTCTTTCAACTTACTCTTTTTCATTTCATCGACATGTTCATAAATGCCTTCTACACTTCCAAATTCTTGAAGAAGCTTCACGGCTGTCTTTTCACCGACTTTTGTAACTCCAGGATAGTTGTCGGAAGAGTCTCCCATTAATCCCTTCATGTCGATAATTTGTTCAGGTGTTAATCCATATTTTTCGAAAATCACTTCAGGAGTATATTCGACCAGTTCAGTCACTCCCTTTGTCGTTATTTTCACAGTGATATTATTGTCTGCAAGCTGAATTAAGTCTTTATCTCCTGAAAGAACCACGACTTCATATCCTGCTTCTTCCCCTTTTCTTGCAAGAGTGCCGATTATATCATCCGCTTCATATTGATTTAATCGATAATGAGGAATTCCCCATGCATCTAAAAGCACATTAAAATAAGGCATCTGTTCAATAAATTCCCCTGGAGTTTTCGAACGTCCTCCTTTATAATCTGCATACATTTCTGTACGGAAAGTTGTCTTTCCAGCATCCCATGCTACAAGTACATGTGTAGGTTTTTCAGAGTCTAAAATGGACTTAAACATACGGTGAAATGAATAGAGTGCGTTTGTATGTAAGCCGTTGGAATTTTTAAAACGATTTAAATCTAAAATTGAGAAAAATGCGCGGAATGCTAAGCTACTTCCGTCTACAAGTAATAATTTTTGTTTTGCCATAATATGCCTCCTAATAAGTCATTACCAGTGTAACAAATAAACAAACTTGTGAAAACTAAAAAGAGCTTTTTGATGATAACCGTAAATAGAGTTTAAAGGTGAATCCCGTTATGAACCCTTTAGTTTTAAATATTTACCGTGATAAACAAAAAAACAGTAAATCATATGATCCACTGTTTTTTGGTAAGAATATATTTCATCTGAAACTGTTTATAATGTTTTTTCTAAAACGACAGCTTTTCCATGTTCGTTCTCTCTTTCAATTCCAGTTTCTGTAAAACCACATTTTTCCCAAAATCTTTTACTTTGAGGATTTCCTTTCATATAAGCAAGCCTTTACTTTAGTAAATCCTTCTTCTAAAAGGCTGTTAAAACCCTCACTAATAATAAGGCTTCCCTTTCTTGTCCCGACTCTTACAATCCATCATAAAAAGTCCAATATAGATAGTTTCTTTTATCGGAAAAAGATACAATGAAACCATAATAGTCAACTAATCTATTTTCCTTAAAAAGCCCTATGTAAATTTTGGGATCATCTATGTTTTTACCTTCTGGAAGAAGCTTTTTAAATCATTTAATACAGATTGTTTACTAGGGTTTTGATGGACACAATTAAAAATACAATTGATTGCCATTTTCTAAATCCAAAATAAGAGGTACATCATTCCTCCCCATCCTTCTAATGTTGTAAACTGTAGATAATTTACTTAAATCCATCTTAATACCTCCTGAAATCCTCTTCTATTTAAATTTTATTCTTTTTATAAATATCAAATCTCTTTAATAAAAATAGACATTCATACTTTTCTACTGATTGTTTATAAAAGAAAAAGCCTGACTTTCGCCAAGCTTTTTGGTTCATTTAGTTTTGTGTTGAGAAGTATTCGATAATAGTTTCTCATATGCAAATTCATATTTTTGTGACATCTCCTGCTCCCATAAAGACAATCACAGCATCTTTATAGGATAGAAGTGAGATACATTTTTCATGGTAATACTTTCGCTCCACCTTTTACTAATTTTTGCTAAATCTTCCATAGAAACATCACCGGCTTCTTCACGAACAGATGCAAATATTTCATAGGTAAACGGTCTGCTAGAGATAATACTGAAGCAAACTCCTAAAAGCGCGATTGTTCTCGTAAAAGTCATGAGGTTGGAAGACAGCTACTACTTCTTTATCAGGATACTTTTGTCGAGCCGCATCTAATGTAGCACGAACTCAGATGGATGGTGTGCATAGTCATCATTACATAGTTACACCATTAATAACTTTTTCAGAAAAGCGACGTTTTTACGCCACTCAAATGTTCGAAACTGCTGAGCTAGTTCATCTGGATCTAATTGATTTAAATAGTAGAAAGCGATAATTGCAAGCGTATTTAAGATGTTATGGTCTCCCGTATGTAGGGATGTAAAATGACCATATAATTCACCGTGAATATAAGCATCAAAATAACTTCCTGCTTTTCTCTTTTGCGGATGTTTTTAGCAATTACATCATTATGTTCACCAACACCATAATAATAGGTTACAGGAACAATAGCTCTAGTGACGAAGTCTTTATCATCACCACAAGCACAATTCCTTTTTCACTTGTTTACCAAAGGCTTCAAAGGCACTTTTGTACATCATCGATATCCGTATAATAATCTGGGTGGTCAAAATCGATATTCGTCATAATAGCGTAATCTGGTCGATAAGCCAGTAAAATGACGTTTATATTCACAAGCTTTCCAATACAAAGTGTTCTGAACTCTTTCAACCCTTTACCAGTTCCATCTCCAATAAGATAACTTGTTGGTTCCATCTCCACTTAATACGTGGGCTAACAAACCTGTTGTGCCTGTTTTCCGTGAGAACCTGTAATCGCAACACTCTTATAATTTTTCAACACCGCCTAAAATTTATGGTATCGAATGACTTCTATTCCTTTTCGCGAGCGGCAACCAATTCTTTTCGTGGCTATCTGGAAATGCATTACCTGCAAATCATAATTTGTCCTTCTTTAATATTAGAGGCACTGAAAAGGTGAGTAAAGGAATCCCCGCTTCTTCAAGTCCTCTTGTGTGAAGAAATACTCTTCTAAACTCAGAGCCTTGCACTTTATATCCTTCACTATGCAGAACTAACGCCAGTGTGCGCTCATTCCGGAGCCTTTAATTCCTGTAAAATGATAAATCTTGCTTTTTATCCATTCTATCTCCTCACTCTTTTCTACTACTATTTTTGGGATGACCATAAGGTAAATGGCGTCCCTGTTGTTCTTGTTCCATAATCACGATAATGATTTTTCATCGCTCGTCTTTGTTTTCCTGTTAGTGGTTTCTTCCGGCGCTTTTCGTCTTTTCAACTTTTTGGCTCCGGTAACCCTTCTAATAAGGACTCTTGCACAACTTCAACACTCAGATTCTTGTTTGGTTTAAAGGCTGGAAATAGCCCTTTGTTGCGAAAAACTTGGCTTTGTACCGGCTTTCTCATGAGAGGTACCATTGTACCCTTCAAAGCGTTTCTCAATGGTATCTTCTTAGTCTCAACAGACACCACAAGGATTCTTCCTTTTCGAATAAAATCAAGTCCGTGCTATTTGGCAATAATCTCTTCTAATTCACGATAAGAAACTTTTTGCGTCTCCTCTTGTTCTAAACCTCTTGTACTTGAAGGTACCGTACTTGGTTTTAAAAGGTTTTATGTTGATTCGTATTCAAATAAGAAGTCCAATCCACACGCGGTTTGTATTTTGATGACCTTCCGTCGCTTTTTCCTTAAATGAACGAAATTGTGTTGGTCACTGATGCTCCTTTTTCATCTCGACTTGAGAATGCTGCATCAGGTCTCTATCAAATGGTAAGGACTCATGTGGAGTCTCATCTTTTTCTAGTTGCATCAACTCGCGTCATTTCTTCGACGACTCGATCTTTCCAAAAAGTTTGACCTTGCTTTCAAGTAGTTTGAAGTAGACTTTTCATCGTCTTGATTGCAAAGATAGCGAATGAATCGTTTTTCCTGTTAAATGGTTCATTCATGACTCCGTATCCTCCTTATTGTAAGTTTAATGATTTAAATGGCGTCCCTACCGGAGTCGCATCATCTAAAACCAAGATTCCTTTTTCGCTGGTGCTTCTAATCCTAATTCACGTGCTGAGCAAAGCATTCCGTGACTAGCCACCCGCGTAATTCTCCAGCCCAAATGATGGCAATTGCTTTGGCATTACTGTACCAGGTTTTGCAACGACTACTTTTTGACCTGCTTTTACGTTAGGTGCTCCGGCAGACGATTTGTAACACTTCAGAGTCACTTACTCGTGTCATTGTTACATGTAGGTGGTCTGAATCTCACTGATCTCACGCAACTTTCAACGTATCCAACTACAAGTGCATCTTCCGGGCGTTAAATCTAAAGTTGAAACATCAAACCCAGCTTTTTCAATCAACCTTTCTTTACAACTTCTTTGTTGCTCAGGAGTTAAGATTTGTTGTCCATCTTCTTCAAAATGAAATCACTTCAGAAATCTTTTCAATATTATAGCTCTAGAACTCTTTTGACTCACGAACAAAGACTTGAGTCACATTTCTCTCATATTCGACATCGTAGCGGTTTGCTGTCTCGCTTGTTAATACAACGTATCGCCGATTCCCTTTTATTATAAAAAACTTAACCACATATATTGTACCTCTTTAATCTTAATTTGTTCTTCCGTCTAAAAATGGTGTTTCACTGTGCTACGGTCTAACGCACGAATTGTTTGGATGACCATTTCGCGCTGCTTCTGTAGTCCTGAATTGAGAACATTGTTTGGTGAGTAAGGAATATAACGAGCACATACCGCCAATCACTGCACTAGGAACCCCTTGATCTCATTAAGTGAGCTTTTACCTGCATCTGTTCCACCTTGAGAAACAAAAGTATTGAACGGAATGTTATGTGTTAGTGCAGTGTCTTCAAGAATTCTTTCATACGAGGAAGAGTCACCATCCCTGGGTCTAAAATACGTAATAAGAACTTTGTCTAAGTGCCCAAATGTTTCTTTTTGAACCATTAATATCATCTGCTGTTGATCAGTTCACTCGCAAAGAATAAATCAGGATTGAACTTTTTGTCACACTTGGACCAGTTCCATCGTAATCCGACTTCTTCTTGCACGTTTGCTCCAGCGATTAATGTGTTTGCAAAGTTTCATCTTTAACAGCTTTCAACGCTTCAAGAACTACTGTACATCCATATCGATTATCCCACGATTTAGAAATCATGCGTTTCTTATTCGCAGTCCAAATGGTTTCTACATCTGGAACAATTGCATCTCCAGGACTTTGGCAGCCATATTCAAGAGCTTCTTCGCGTGAAGTGAATCCAGCGTCAAATAAAATATCACGTTACTACAGCTAGCTTGTTGACCACCAGCTGCGCTGTAATAGATGGGTGGGATTGAAGAAGAAATAATTGGTAGTCACCTTTACGAGTTAATAGCAAAACGTTGTGCTGAAACTACATATGGTTCCATCCCCAAAGGACTTTACTTTTGAACATTCCGTTTGGAGTGATATTTGTTACCATGAAACCAACTTCGTCCATGTGTGCAGCAATCATAATGCGTGGTGCATCTTCTTCCTTGCTATCACGAACCCCTAAAATACCGCTCAGACCATCTTGTTCAATGCGGTCTCACTAAAGGTGTTAATTCATTTCATGAATTCATGAATACGATGGCCTCGTGTCCACTAGTGTCCTTTCTATTTGTGTTAACGTTTTGATTACTGTTCTGTTTTGGCTTCCATTGTATCCTCTTCTTTCCTACCTCTATAAAAAATATCTTTATAAACGCGCCAAAAGTTGGATGTCCTCCAGCTTTCTTTTGATTATCCAATTTTGTATAAATCAATAACGGCTCCTGTTTTTGCATCTGCATAGAAATCTGTATTGACAAGTTCATCATCTTCCTTACGAGTAACTCCACCATAATAAACTTCCCCATAAAATTCTGGACTATCCACGAATACAGGTTCCATCTCAATCCAAGAGCCTTCTGATAGTACCTACTACTTGAAATAATTTTGCGTACATTTTGAACAATAACATCCCATTGACATTTCTACGTTCAAACCATTTGAAGTGGCCCATGCACTGATAACGGCCTGCTGCTAGTAAAACTTGCACCTTTGAAACTATTTTTTGACCCCATACATGAACTCAGGCCTTTATATGTTATTTAGGTTGTTTAAAACTATCTCTCTTTGTGGGAAAATCACTCCACACGATAAATCTGATGACCTTGCTGAAAAACTTTCTGCATTCTGGTCATCACATTTCCTGAAATCTCCACTTGATGTAAGTCTAACCATACTTTGTTTTAACACAAGTCTGAATTGTGAGAATGACGCTAGCTGCATTCAAACAAGCCACGGTTATCTGTCCTAAAGTGTAATTCTCCAAATGGTGGTAATACTTTTTCATATCCAACTAAGAAACTTTCATGAGTCAAACGACGTTTTTGCATGACGTTTCTTTGGCCATAGATCTGAGAAGTTCTAAATCTGACTCTACTTCCATCTTCGAAGTAGTCCGTTACTTGTCCACCGTTCACATGTAATAATTGTAAGTTTGGAACATTCATAAAAGAGTTTTTCAAGTGCGACTACTAGGACGCTTTCTTTGAATTTCGATTCCAATATAGTTAGTGTTTGGTTTTTGATCGAGCCATTCCTGCTCACGAATTGGTCTTTCCCAGAACCAATCTCAATATGGATTGGTTGTTATTAGCAAAACGCCTTCATGCCATCTTCCTTCCATTGCGCTGATCTTGGATGACCATTTCTGGGTGAGCTGCAAAGCATTCTTTTGCCCAAGGTTTATTTCTAATCTCAATAGTCTAACTCCTGTCTAATCTTCTCTTGGTTTTCCGATACGATTATTGTAAATCGACTTCACCAAAAAGAATTTTCTCTATCCATTTCAAGGTATCGTCCTCGAAGGTGTGTTTTTCTTAATGTAATTCAAGCACTCATTAAAGCATACCATCTCAATTCGTTGATAAATATTTGTAGAAAGCTGTAAACCATACATATCAAGCTCATTCTCCCATTGATGCACAGGGACATATTGCGTTAGTATCATTGTCAAATCAGAAACTGCATCAGCAAGTCTGCACCATTTCCCAGTCTACAAGATAGAGCTCTCGTCTTCAGATAACATGAAATTACTGACGTATCAAGCATCTCCATGGCAAACTGTCTCTCCTAACTTCACTACTTACCAGTGGAATAGTTTCAATCAACATCTCAATACTTCGTTTACGATGTGTTTGTAATCTGATTGTAAATTATTCAAATATTCATCAATAAATTCTCGTGTGCTATATTCTTCCACCTTGAATTTGCTGTAACATTTGTAAAAGATTTGGGGACTGATGGATTTGTTGTAACAGCTCAGATGACTTGATGGACCCTGATTTCTTCCTTAGTGAGGGATCTACCAGTTAACCATTCTGAGCCGTAATGACATCCCCATTACCCGCACGTTTGGTCCATATTAACTTAGGAGTGATACCTTCTTCACCCGATAACACCGCTAAAATGGTGAGGCGTTCCTTTTTAGAAACACGCGTTCATGGTCTTTTACTCCTATATATGCTTGACCGGTGTTCTACCCAATTGACGAAGATCCCATCCTGAGTCCATGTTATATTCCATTTATTCCATCCCTAACGACAAATTTCTATTGATTTCTATAATAAATCCCATTCTTTTTATTTTATGGTTTTATCCTCATACAGTCAAGCTCTTGACCTACTTTTATATATATATTCTATATTTTTTCTTTTCTTTTACTAATCGATAACGTAAATAAAATTGAGTGAATAAAACTCCGAAAAACTGATAAAATAATCCCTACTAAAGCAATTACTTCACGCATTCCCATTACTGAAAAAATTCCAAGTACAATACCAGATGCGACCATCGTCCACATTAGGACTGATAAATTATCCTGAAGACGTGCGTTGTTATCTGCAAGAGAAGAAAAATGACTATTTTGCGTGTTGGCACTTTGGATAACACCAACGAGTTGGAATCCTAATAGCATCACGGCAATGCATTGACGATAAAATTCCAATAATACCTTTTGAGAAAATAATGCGACTACAAAACTGACAACCGCCAGTTGTAATAATAACTATATATTGACCTGTACGAACGACCGTACGACTCACTAAATAGCGGTGACCACTTGGATTCTTTCCAACAAGTACCTTCAATACAGCATCTAAATAAGAACGACGTTGGGCTTGAGGTTTATGAACCATTGGCACATCTACAAACAACGCATATAAACGATAAATTCGTTGCTGTCTTTCTAATTCCAATTCAATCATAGAATCGAAGCGGTATACAAAAGCAGCTTTCCCATAATAGTACTCGATAAAAATACTCTAGAAGGATTGGAATCACTATTAACAAACGACCACCCTTCAGGAAATCCATAAAAACAGTCTGAAGAAATTCACACTGCAATTAAGTAAAATACCGAGTTTTTCTATCCATGTAAATGAAGCACTCTCACGATAAGCGTATTTCGTACAACGGAATAATAAATCTTTAAAGAGCACTTGTAAAGAGGAATATCTTTGTGAACATACTCATATCTGTTCCAAAGGCTTGTGCTGCGATTGGCAAAGACAATTCCAGAGAAGCCAGCATCACAAGTAGCGGAAGCGCTCCAACTACGACGAATCGCTTGTCAGTACGCCTTAAAGTCTTGCCCCACTACCGATAAAAGATTCCATCATTGGTTCGAGCAACGCTGCTACACTGCCAAAGCAACGGAACACTCTGCCAGTAGAACTGCAAGTAACCCTAGTAAGTGCACATTCCAATACACGAATCGTTTGAATCCAATCGAGTATTGCAATCATGATAAAGCCAAATAAGAAAAATAGTCAATCAAGAAAACGATCATTAAGCATATAGCATTATACCATGCTTTTCTTTTGATATTTCTCACGCGAGCCTCAAAAATTGTTGCACTATTCATGGGCATCGTCCCCGTCGTTAATGCAGTAAATTTCTAGAGAATTTTCTTCAATATTCGGTTGCTCGTAGTCTCGATATCGCTCTTGCAATTACTTTTCCTTCGTGTAACACGATGAACCGATCACACACTCTCTGCCGTATCTAGTACGTGCGTCGACATTAAAATCGCTGCGCCTTTTCTTTTTCTTTTAAGACTTGAAGTAAGGTACGAATCCCTAGTGATCAAGTCCTAAAAATGGTTCATCGACCACATAGACGGGCAAGTCAAGCATTAATGCACAGACGATGAGCACTTTTTGCTTCATCCCTTTTGAAAAATACGCTGGGAACCAATCCACTGTTTCGCTAAGCGAAAAGCTTTCCACGAGTTCCATTGTATGAGCCTATTGTCTCTTCGTTCATTTGATTATACGAACGAGCCACAAATTCAATATGCTCTAAACGTCAATTCTTCATAAAGAACTGGACTTCTGAATGACCGCAATCGACTGACGGTAGCCCGTTGGTTTCTGAGGATACTCAAGCTTCCCACTTCCACCTTCCGCTAAAAGGGTAAGTTGCCCAATAATCGTTAATCGTCGTACTTTCCGGCACCATTCAAAACTGATAAGCCGACAAATTTCACCAGGATTTACACTGCGTGATGTCTGTAATGACAGGAACTTTTGTATATCCTGCAGTTACATTGTTTAATTGTAGTGACATATAATTTCTCCTATCTAACTATTCTCTCATTATACCATAAAGCCAAAAAGTGTGAAAGAACGCTATATAAATGCACTTTTCAAATTCAGTAAACTATAATCGAGTGAATTCGTTCTAGGGACAAAATAACAAATCTCCGTTCTGCAACCTTTTCACTCAGGCTTTTTTGATACGATAGAGGTACAAACTCTAGGAGGAAAATACTAAGACAGATTGTATTTTGATAAAATTATTAATAAAGAAATTCCAGCACATATCGTGTATGAAGATGACGTAGTACTCGCGTTCTTGACATTTCCTCAAGTGACACCAGGACACACACTGGTTGTTCCTAAAAACATGCTGCCAATATCTTCGAATACGATGAAGATCTAGCAGGCGCAGTGTTTGCACGTATTCCAAAATTGCACGTGCCGTCAGCATCAAACCCAGATATTAAAGGATTAAATATTTTCATGCTAATAATGGTGAATTGGCATACCAAAAGCGTCTTCCACTCCTATATCCACTTAATCCCACGCTATACAAAAGAAGATGGTTGGATCGAAAATACACCCTAACAAATCCAAATTCAGAAGTATTAGCAAAAATTGCGCAATCAATCCGCGGAACAAATGGAGGCATAATCAATGAGTAAATTTCTAAAAGGTTTTATTTTGGTAGTGTCATCGGTGGGTATGTTGCCTTATTAAACAACCCAAGAAGGGAAAAAGAGAAACCGCGAAATCTTATCCAAACAGATTCAGGAAGATCAATAGTTCCGTTATTCATAACGGAAAAGCAAACCCTTGAAAGAGGCATTAAAGAAATCCAAGAAGCGATTGTTCCACAAACAATGGCAGTTGTGAACTCTATTCAAGAAGAAGTAACCAAATCCCAATTGGAAAAATAAAACCGCGCTTCAGACGTATTCAAGATAAAATTCAAATGTTACAAAACATATCTAAACGAAATGAAATAGAAGGTTCACTTTATGATAAAATTATTTTGCATCGGATATGGACGGTACTTCTCCTCACAAATCATGTAGAGATTCATAAAACAATGTCAAAGCTATTCGCAAATTGCAAAAATTAGGAAAAACTATCATCGTTTGTACCGGACGTGATTATCTTCGCTCAATTTTGCACTCGAGCAGGCAACCTACATCTTCCTGTACTGCGATGAATGGCGTCCGATCTTTCGATAAAAACATGACATTATTTGGGAAGCACCATTCTCTCATGACACCGTCTATACCCTATTGGACTACTCGATTCGATTGACTTGGATTGGCAACTTGTAACTTCTGAAGGAAAACTTTAGAAAGAACTCACGTCCCTTTATCAACAAGCAATTGAACGAAAGGTGGAAAGAAAACAATTTAACAATTGAGCAACTAAAGCAAAGAAATTAAGCAGCTAAAAATTCTTTTTAGAAGCAACCGATGTTACTACTGCATGAAGAAGTGCTATCGATTCCAAATATTAAAAGTGTTCAAGATTACGCATCATACGATGATGGACCTACTATTTCAAACCTATTCGTGACCATATCGACTCGCGTATCCAAACCTCGTGGTCACTTCCGCATTTTATACCGATTTGGAAATCAACCACAAAGATGCTCAAAAGCGCTATCTGCTGTTGCTCACTACGCCGAAAACACTTGGATTATCCATGAAGCAAACTTTCTGCTATCGGCGATAATTTTAATGATGTTTCGATGATTCATGATGCTGGAATCGGTGTTGCAATGGAAATGCTCCAGAGGCAGTTAAAGCCGTTGCTGATTTTGGGACAGACACCAATGTTAACGGCGGTGTGGCAAAAGCGATTTGGCGTGTCCCTGAAGAAGAAAATATCGATGATTCTCTTCTCTTTATTAGAGAAGAGATCATTCAACGACTGCTATGTTATATAATGTAACATGAGATGAGAGTTGATTTTTGCATTTTCAGAAAAATCTTCCATATAATGGAAAACCTTTTAAATAAGGTAGATTTGGAGGAATATGTATGAACATAAAGAAAGTTAGCTTGGGAGCTGTTCTAGTCACTCTATTGATGACTCTTCATCCTCGTTTCTCCGACAAATTTCTGTAAAAGCAGAAAACTAAAAATATGTAATCGCAACAGATATTGAGATCTGCAACCACTTTGCATACCAAGATACAAATGGTGAACATGTCGGAATTGATATTGAATTAATGAAGAGTATCGCAGAGGCTGAAGGTTTGAAGTAGAATTTAAGGCTCTTGGCTTTTAATGCTAGCTGTCCAAGCCCCCAGGGTTGGACAAGTAGACGCTGTTATGGCTGGAATGGGAATAACTGATGAACGTAAACAAAAATTCAACTTCACAGATAGTTACTATGACAGCGGAATCGGAATGGGAGTTTCAAAAACTCTGACATCACAAGCCTTTCTTGATTTTAAAAGGAAAAAGGTTGCTGTTAAATTAGAACACATAAACAGCCACTTTATGCTGAATCTATCAAGAGTAAATATGTCTTTACAATCACAACTTTTGAAGATTCATCAAGTATGTACCAAGATGTAATGGTAGGAAACAGCGACGCTTTATTTGAAGACTATCCAGTACTTGCCTACTCAATCACATCAAACAACTTACCTTTTAAAAATGACAGACCATAACGAAAAGCTTAAAACAGAATATGGTGTTGCTGTGAATAAAGGTGAAAAGTGTTTGAATCGATCACTCATTTCAACAATGGTTTACTAAAAGAAAGCGGTAAGTATGATGAAATCATCAACAAATACACTACGAATGCTAGTGAAAAACACAGAAGCAACAAGCATTCTAGGCTTAATTAGCAAACTGAAAAACTCTTGCAACTGGTTTATGGAATACGATTGTATTAACGGTTGTTGCTTTAATCTTTGCAAGTTTAATTGGTATTATCTTCGGTTTAATGAAAACAAGCCAAAACAGTATTGTTCAAGCAATCGCAGGATTTTACATTGATATCATCCGCGGTGTACCGTTAATTGTATTAACGTTCTTCATCTACTTTGGAATTCCATGTCTTCTGATATTACGATGCAAACTATTCAGTAGCAGGTGTTATCACCTTTTAAGCTTGAATGCTTCCCGCCTATCGCAGAAATTATCCGTGGGGGTATCCAAGAAAGTTGATGAAAGGCCAATACGAAGCTTGTATGAGTTTAGTCTGCCATATTCAAAAAGCATGCAAAAAGTTATCTGCCACAAGCGATTGAATTATGGTTCCTTCATTCATCAACCAATCTGTTATCACATTGAAGGATACTTATCCTTCAATTATCGGTATCGCCGAATTAACATTAAACAGGTAAAGTCATCATCGCTCGTAACCTACAATCAAGTCAAATGTGGTTAATCGTCGGCGTGATGTACTTAATCGTACTGGCTCTATTAACGAAACTTCTCAGCTCCTACGAAAGGAATTTAAAATAATGGCTAGCTTATCGAAGTTCAAAAACTACAAAAGAAATATGGCAACTTAGAAGTATTAAAAATCCATCGACCTTTCTATTGAGGAAGGCGAAGTCGTTTGTATTATCGGACCTTCTGGTTCTGGTAAATCAACTTTTCTTCGTTGTTTAAACTGTCTTGAAAAATTAATAGCGGTCATATCATCATTGATGGTCATGATTTAACAGATAAGAAAACTAACTTAATAGAAAGTCTGTGAGGAACTGGAATGGTGTTCCAACACTTTAACCTCTTTCCCTCACCTAAGCGTTCTAGAAAATATCTACATGCCCCAGTAGAATTAGGTCGAGACAAAGAAGCTGCAACAGAACATGCGATGGAACCACTTTGGCATGGTAGGACTTGCAGATAAAGCGAATGTCTCTCCCAAATCACTTTCTAGGTGGTCAAAATAACGTGTAGCTATTGCCCGCGCGCTTGCAATGAAACCAAAAATGTTATTATTCGATGAACCAACTCAGCATCAGACCCAGAGATGGTATGGAGATGTATTAGAAGTGAATGCAAAACTTAGCTAAAGAAGGAATGACAATGGTTGTGGTTACTCATGAGATGGGGTTTGCGCGTGAGGTTAGCGATCGCGTTATCTTTTATGGATGGTGGTTATATCATCGAAGAAGGAACTCCTGAGGAAGTATTTGTAAACCCACAAAAACGAATCGTACTCAAAAACTTCTTAAATAAAGTCCTCTCACTAAAATTAACATAATAGTAACGACCTTACTCCAAAGCACTTGAATAAAGACGTCTGAGAAGAAATACTTCTACATCAGTATGACAATCACATTGGTGTAGGAAGTGTTTTAAAAATTTCATTTATTAAAAGAACTGTAATACTTACTCTTTATCTTCTTTTTGGTAGTAATACTTTTACGTGATAAGTTAATACGTCCTTGCCCGTCGATTTCGATAACTTTAACCGTTACTTTATCGCCCAGAGCTAGTACATCTTCTACTTTACCAACGCGTTCGTGCGCTAATTCAGAAATATGAACTAATCCATCTTTTCCTTTAGCAATTTCAACGAATGCACCGTGAATTTTTCGATACGGCGTACTGTTCCTTCGCGTATACTTCGTCCAACTTTCGATTTCACGTGTTAAATCTTCGATGATTTCTTTAGCACGTTGAATCGATGCAGCATCTGTAGAAGCGATTGATACGTGACCTTCTTGGTCGATATCAATTTTCAACACCCGTTTCGTCGATGATAGAGTTAATTGTTTCACCGCCACGTCCGATAACGACTTTTAATCTTTATCAGGTGGATAGAAATCATTTCAATCTTAGGGTATATGGGCTTAACTCTCTTTACGAGGTTCAGCAACTGTTGATGTTAATTCTTCAAGGATTTCAAAGCGTGCTTTCTTCGCTTTGTGTTAGGGCTTCACGTAAGATTTGTTCTGTAACCCTTGAATCTTATATCCATTTGAAGAGCTGTAATATCGTTCTAGTTCCGGCCACTTTAAAAGTCCATGTCTCCCTAAGTGGTCTCTCTAACCCTTGGATATCTGTTAAGACTGTATAGTTTGTACCGTCAGAAATAAGACCCATCGATACCTGCTACTGGCGCTGTAATTGCGACACTCGGCTGCCATCAATGCTAATGTTCTCGCACAAATACTTGGCTTGAGAAGAAGAAACCGCTTTGATTCTAAAACTCTGATACAAGACGGATTGTGTGGGCGGAAGTTCCTCTGGACCTGGAATCACTTTGTTCTGAATCGCACGTCTCCCTAGCGCGCCGTGACCACTCACGACGACCTGGGCTACCAGCACGACCAACTGAACCCACAGAGAATTGTGGAAGTTGTAGTGGTGAAATCGAACTCATTTACCTTCTTCGATTCCTAATCCATCAATCACTTGGTACCTCAAGAGGTGTGCAAGTGATTAGCTGAAGCATGCTTGCGCCTGTCCACAGAGTGAATAAACCCTGAAACCGCGAACACGAGGTAATAAGTCGATTTCTGAAGATAACGGACTGACTCGTCAATCTACGACCATCAGGACGCACTTTCTTCTTCCAGTGATTAAACGACGTACTTCGTCAATCTCTTTTCTAAAACTATCGACCAACTGAGAAACCCAGTTTTAGAAGTCCAACTTCCTTTCCTTCATCTTTCTTCTTAATACGGCCTCGAAGCTGCCTCGATAGCCGTTTCTTTCGATTTTCCAAATGCTCTCCGCCTCCGCGCGCCCAATCTTTCTCCTGTCTGAATCGCGTGAACCATGGCTTGCTTTGAATAAACTCTTACTCTGTGCTCGGATAGCTGGACCGAAACGAAAGCAAAGTCACTTCCACTCCTTTTCCTACCAACTCCGGGCGAACGATCTCCTCTTGGAAAGCCACTAATTTTGATTTCCCTTCCGTGACCAAACAATAATGCTGCTCAAGCCACATCTCTCTCTGTTCACTTTAGCTGAACTTCTACCATGTCATGATAGCAGCAGTTGCAGTACCGGCTACAGATAATCTCGATATCCGAGCTTTTCTTTGTCTACGCAGTTGCGTTAATCACGCATTTGCACTCGTTTGGCTATCAGACCTACGTCAGTTCACGCAGAAAGCAATCGTCCATCAAATGGAATATCTGGACACATAATGCTAACGAAGAACCAAACACTGCAGCCACTCTGGTGGGCAAGTAAAGCAGGACCACTGGACATCACGCTCGTATTTGCGATTTGTACCTTCAAGTTACGGAAACCTTCCGCAAACATTGGACGAAATCTGACGGCCAATAAGACGCGCTGTAAGAGCAGCATGTCGGGCTTCGGGCGACCTTCACGTTTGATAAAACCTCCAGGATTTCTACCAGCAGCATAAGCATCTTCCATAGTTTACCGTTAACGGAAGAAGAAATCTGCATCTTTTGGCTTCGGTTTTGTACGCGCCGCTGTTAAAACGACAGTGCATCACCGTAACGTACTAACACTGCACCATTGGCTTTGCTGCTACTGGGCGATTTCCCAACTTTGTAATTGACGTCCGCCCCAGTTATAGCTAAAAACTCTTTTCATGACATAACTAATCTCCCTTTTCTCTTATTTACGTATCCTCCAGACCTCACTTTTAGAAAATGAAAACGTCTCGACGCGTCTCGAGCGCTTTCTATTTCCTGTGCAAGTAAGGTGACCTTGCACAAGATACAGTCTGTTGCACAGAGTCATTTTTACCATAACTGCCCAATAAGTACTATCTGTAAACGAGTAGAGTTATTCTCTTTCTAGAGAACAAACTCACCCACCTTTACTAATGCTATTTCATCGAATCGAAGAAAATTAAAGAGCGACTACATTTCCCCTGTCTCGAAAATTGAAAGTGAACCTTTTCATGCTTTCTAGGCCTGGTCTTCAGACGCTCTCGGAAGCACCAGAAGCATCTTTACGTGAAATCACGATTGTGTTCCCTAGTTGGAGCTCTACTCCAAAAGAACCTTTCTAAATCAAACGCTTTGATGTATTTCTAAAGCGTAAGAGTTGGATTATTTTCATCGACTGGACGTCCTACTTTCACGACAATTTCCTTCTAGCGTAATAATGACTGCTGATGCTGCGACCTCTCTCAGAAGATTCTAATAACTCGATGTCATTTTCTCCAGCAAGTAATCCCACGTAGTAAATTTCGTGGAATACCAGGCGCAAACACTGTAACACACGTGACACAAGTAACTTGCATCATCATTTCTAAAGCACTGTAGTATGTGCCAAGTTAATCGGATAGATATCTGCCATTGCACTTTTCACTCTGAGTAGATCTCGCCTTTACGCTGGCGCCTGCTACATCGCATAACCTGGTGCTCAGCGTGCACCCAACCTCCATCCGTTAATAAGTCCCCAGCATCCACGACACGATCCTGCACGCGCAGTATCCAGTGTTGTAAATCGCTTCCATCGGACCCATTTTGTGGTAACCAGTTGGCTACTCGATTTGATCTACTGAATATAGTGAATATAACATCACCATTGGTACGTGCAAAGTCACAAACGGGGTTAACTCATGGTCTGCACTCATTTGAATTGAGAATGCTCATGAGTTCTCAGAAGCACTACTTTGCATTTTCCCATGTTTCATCACGAACTTCATTTAATAACCACATTCAATGGTCTCTACGACAGAAGCTTCGTTTGTATCCAGTTTCTTCACTGCATAAGCAAATGCGTCTAAAACGAATTCAATGAGCATCCGTGACTTGCGCTATAATCTTTTAATCGTTCTCACGAATAAACTCCTTTCTAATGATTTCTTTACGAACATCATAGGTACGATTTCGCTCTCTTCCCGGAATGTGTTCCATACTTCTTCCGTTGTTCCATCCGGCAAATGAACGCTCTTGGAACGGCGCTTTTTATCTCATGCGTTTGGTAAATCAAGCTCGATATCCAGCTCTGGTTTTGGACGACCTCTCTGGGACTCATGGATACGAGTTACATATTCTTGTAAGGTGAGTTTCTCGTGATTTTGTACAAAATCTTGACTTAGGACTCACGAGAAATAAGGGTTAATCGTGAAGTCAAAACATCGTACGCCATTGTCTCCCCAGAGCAATCCATACATCTCCTCCCGCGTTCCAAGTGCTGGATTCCACACGAGCAGTAGCTCGCTTGTTGAGCGAATCCTCTATCCCCTGGTTGATGGGTAGAGAGAGTGTACAATGATGGATTCTCACTCAATGGCGCTCTTGGAGATACTTTATCCATAAAACGCCTTTAAGTCCTTCTGATGCATTGCCTTCCCATGCTGTCTGGAGTAAGCTTTGACTCAGCATTGCTTTCTGTTTTTAATTTCGCAGGCTGGAATTCACTCGTGTCCTTCTTCATTCAACTCGATTTTAGTTTGAATTTCCAAATTTTCACGGTTTAGTAGGCCTCTCAATTGTACGGTCACTCTGAGAAGAAGCCGCCATTGCAGATAAGCGTCGTCACCACCTTTAGCATTCCATCTGTCTCTGCTCTCTGGAAATCGACAGCACATACGTTCTTTGTTTCAATGTAACTCTCTCTAAGTCCACAATGCCGCGAACCAGTCTTTGTAGCGTTAACTCCGCTGTATAGACGTCGTTCCAGACGTTCTTTATTCTCCCACTTCAAGTAAAGCGTCACCTTCTGTCGCGAATCTCTTACTAATGGATCGGATTTCCTGTGCATCTCTGTATAAACCTCGCCAGCGCTGTAATCGCCTTTCTACAGTGCGCAATGACTTCACTACTCTTTTCACCGCAAGATATAGATATTGTCGTCACCAACAAGTCTCGTGGATTTCCACATCTGCACGTCTTCAGCACCAAGAGTTAATCGCCCCTGGTTTAGCATGAATTTCGTCATATCCCCGTTCCACTGGCTTCTCTTTTGAAGCAAAGGAAATCTGTTCAGAAATATTACATAAAGCTGGAATTCATGCTGTTGCTGCCATGTCACGTTGTGGTTTTCCAACCAATACGACTCGTAAGTGTGGGCTTACTCAATGGGCTACCTAGATTAATTCAGATACGAAAAGAACTGAAATGAATGACGTCTTGCGCAATCACGCAGTAGCAGCTTTCTACCACCAAAGTATAATTAGTGACTGGTCTAGCTGGAAATGTTCTCCGCCTTGATATCTAAATATTTATGAACTCACATATAAAGCGTCATCTGTTGACGTTTATATTCGTGCACACGTTTGATTTGGATATCATAGAATTTCCCTATTCACTGTGATGCCTTGCTTTCTTCTTGCAGTGGTAAACACTTCACGTCTCTTGTTATCACGTTTAATCTGTGTCCACTTTTCGCGAATAATCGCATCATGACGGAGAAAGTTTCTAACGCTTCTCAATTTAGAAGTAGCATCCTTACGCCACTCTGTTCCAATTGTTTCCATCTAATAATTCTAGCCAGTTCTGGGTTGGTATGTACTGGATCCAACGACTTGGAACGTACTTCTATTTGTTTTGTATTGTTGAATTTCGTAGGATAGATTTCTGCAGAAATTCTTTAATTCACTCTCTTTTAAGATATCTGGTAGCAGTGCCCGCAACACACTCGCTTTACAAGAGATATCCGACAGGACATCCATATGCGCTCAGTGTGAACACGACCTGTCTGCTCGACGATGGCTTACTGATCGATCTTCATATTTTGCGTTTTCTTACGCGAGCGTCTAATCTCTTTAATAATTGCAACTAAAATGTGGTACCTACTATCTAAGTATGCTAAAGGCCATTTCTTTCTAACGCTTCCATAAGATTGTGTGGCTCATGTGTTTGCCGCTGGTCAGAAAGATGATTTCACTGCTCTATCAAATTCCAATTTCCACGTTCCCAAGTAAACGAATTAATTCCAGGAATCACGCTGATGTGGGTGCGCAATCGTTAATTTGAACTGGTGCGTATTCCGCTAAGTCGTGTACTACCTTTGTAGCAAGCGCTTCTGCTGGGTCGATTAACAATTGAGCACATTAGTCACCGCGAAGCATTGCTGATAAACACGTAGTAAGTAGTCCTGCTTCACTCACTTCATCATCTGGATATAAGAATAAAGTTAAGCTTTTTAGCGATTTGAGTTTTAATTTCAAACTCAATTGACCACTTGTACCCAAAGACTCGTCAATTGAATCCACATCGAATAAGTGTAATCTATTTTAGCTGATTGTTCATATCCCAAAAGCATCGATATCAAACATTTTTGAAGCCAATGTAGTCAGCAAACGGTAGTACTTTGGTAAGAAGTTTCTGTTGGAACTAACTAGCTTTGTGGTGTTAAATTCAAACGTCTAAGTACAAGGCACAGCATCTTGTTGGTTATCTTGAAATCCTTGCGAATAAGCCAGTAGTGGTAGTTTTAACCCAACACCGTCCTCCGTTAATCCAAGAGTTGTGGAGATGGAACTGCAAAGTCACGCAGCTAGACGTCCCAGACTGTATTTCCTAAAAGATGGTTCTGATCTGATTTGCTTCTGAAGCTCAGCACGAATGTCCAGTCTTGATAGCACCTCTTTTCACTTCATCGTAAAGCCCTTAAGTTAATTAAGAGATTGTTTGTTGATAATAATTTACCGATTAAGGAACTCTGAAAGCAGAAATGTAATACACTTTCTTTTCTTACTACTATTCTTTTGTGGGTAAGGGCATGCACCTCTTTTCTTTCTGTAACGTACAATGCTAAGTAAACTCCTTCTTTGTGCAGTCTTTTAAAGACTTTTCTAAGCTCCTTCTGCATATTGTTTCAAAATTTTTCATTGCTCTCCCTTTTGGTTTGCGTGAGGCTACTTTTCTTCCTCTACTAACTCCTCTTCAATTTCCCCACTTCATCATGATGTGGGTTCTCGCACGATCATACAATCTCAGTAATCCCAAGTAAGAATTCTTCTACAGCCTCTGTTAACTGCTCTTTGGTCACTCTCCATACCCAGCTCTCCTCCGAGCGCGTACTCGGAATGTTCATACGAGCCATGTCCCATCTAATTGCAGTAGTATCTTGCATTGCTGCAACTGCTCGTCTCGACCAACTGGAACCATATAACCCACTGCACGGTAAAAGCATAGCCACTGGTCTCTCATCACGTCGATCTAAGCAACGATTGTACAAAATTCTCTTGCTCCTGTTGGAACTGACTGATACCCATCCTAATACTGTATCATTACCATGTGTCTCTCGTGCAGGCAAATCGCACTGACTGGATAAATGCGCATGAGGTAAACTCTACCTTAGGATTTTCACCCATAAATCCAAATTCCAGAATTTCTCATCTCGCGAAAACCAGTAGCTTCACGAAGATTGATGACATCTCATCCATAAATCCTAAATCTTCAGCAATAATCGGCGACTTCCAATCGGTTCCTTTACTGCTTTTGCAACATAACCAGTATCCTTGGGCCCTTCTTCACCCATTTCCCAATTAAGTTGCATTTTCAGCCCTGCATGGAATTTCCCAATAAGTCTCGAGAAACCTCTCAAAGTGGTCAATACGAACCACATCAAACAATCTCAAAGCCTCGCTGGGTCGTTTGCTCCACCAAGTGAACCCATCTTCTTCATTGCTTCCCAATTATAAACTGGACTCTCCCCATACTGACCTAGCGGAGAAAAATCATCCGCAGGACATCCAGCAACACAAAGTGACTTTTCCTGCACTCAGTTTCTGAAGTAAATGCGTGTTGCCCACATATCGCAGCACTGTCCGCAGCTACATAAACTGGCATAACGCCAATAACCTGAAGGCAGTTGTCATTCGTCTGTGCCTTTTTCAAAGCATGCCACTGTTCATCAAATAAGAATCGTGCCACACGGGTGATATCTCCCAATTTTCTGCAAGACGTAGCGATATTCCTGCTAATGCATCTTTTTGACGACGTTTAACTCGCTCTTGTCGCTCCAAGCTGTCCACTGCTCTCATATCAGCGATTCTTTTAATCGCCATGTACCTCAGCAAATGGCTCCTCAACCATTCCGCTTCTCTGCAACAAATTTTTCGTATGCAGGGAGTTTTCTCCTTTAGATAGAAAAAGCAGCCACTGGCTTTTTCTAAAACAGGTCGACGTTTTCATACATAAATGTGCGCAGTCAACTCGTTGTTTCTTCCAGCCCCACATCTCAACATCTTCTTTACTTAGAAGTCCTTCTCTCTAGTTAAAGATCGAAATCGATAAAGTTTGCATTTCCAGCAAAAGCTGAAAGATTGATATGGAGAGAATCTCCATAGCTATGGTTGTCTCCTAATGCGGTAAAATTTGCCATAATAAGTCTGTTCTCAGGTACGAACTAGGAAAATCTACAAAATCAAATGCAGATTTCACGAAAGTTCTGATTCTATATTGACCAGGTAACGATGAAATATGCATTGCTAACACACCTGATTCTTCTATTGCTCAGTATATTTGATACTCTCTCCTTAATCAGTATATTTATCCACAAGCGCAATAATTCCAGACAACCGTTTGCTTTTATATTAGAGTATAATAAAACAAGTATTATTTTATAAGTTTTCTAATACATCCTTTGAATATACAAGGATAAAATAAACTTAATTTCCTATTTGACGACCCTAACCACCACTTTCTGTCTGTGTACTAGTCCTTTAATACCAAAATACTTGCAAACGGTTTATGGAAGCGGGTATACTAAAACAGTTAAGAAATCGCTGGTGTAATCTACAACGAATTTTGAAGGAGGAAAATATTATGGCAAACAAATGGTTTACATCTTTAATGGTTGGCTTTAGCTGGTTTTAGCTTTAGCAGAGCTGTGCAAGCGTGGAGGTGACCAATCAAACTCTTCCAATGGAGTGCCTCGCAGCAGAATTTACTTTTATATAGTAATAAGAGCGAAATCCAAGAAGCCCTAGCTAGCATATGCCAGAATGGGAGACAAAACGGAGCTAAAGTTAATATAAAACTTGTTCTTGGTCTCATGTAAGACTTTCTGACCAACTAAAACTGAATCTACTGCAGGTACTGCACCAGACGTATTCGTAAATTGAAGGTCAAGCTGGATATGATTTGTGGAAAAGACAACCTACAAATTCATTAAAACGTGTGACTGACTTGATAAAACTGAGTTTGAATTCTAAAACAAGGTAACGACGTACACGGACTCAGCATCTGTAGAAGGATGTTTATGACTAGTTTTGCGACAGTAGAAATCTTTAACTAAAAGCTGGAATCGAATCCCAAGCTACTCTAACTTCCTCAGAAGCAGTTGAGAAAGCAAACTGGCTACTTTAGAAAGTAGATGAATTAGGATTATTCCACTGTTGCTGCTACAGCAACCAAAGAAGGTGAAACCTTGGACCATGTGGGTAATCCAAGACTCGCAGTGCTTTACTTAAGCAGTGGTCTTCCAAAATGCGATCATCGTTCAGTTACAAAACCAAGTGCCGAAGGTGAAATGGATAAAACCTGTTTAGAAAACTCACACTAACTGGGTTGAATTATTATTCAAAACATACCGATAAGAAACTCTAACAGTTGGTACTCAAGAAGATAGGACTCAGCATCTGCTTCTGGTAAAGCTGCATTCCTTCGCCCAAGGTAACTCGAAAGACATCCTAACTCCAGCCAATTAAACTGCTAACTTTCGAAATGGGATTCATTCCTTTACCAAACATTAGGTAAAGATAAAAACGTTGCCATTTGGATCATTTCATCGGTGCTCCATCTTACTACACACGTAGTTAACAAAGACACTAAAGCTTTTAGAATCTATCAATAAATTCCTTCAACGACGTAGCTGATACTTCAAAGAAGGCTCAAGACTACATCAAACAAAGCGAACATGATTTCTCCACTGCCAACACTAACGAGAGAACCATCCTGCTCCATTTATCTCAAGGTTTCTAAAGCAGAATGGGTTAGGCGCTAAAAACCTGCTTCACCCATTTGACAACCCATACTTCAGTGCCCTGATGCAACTTCTTAATGAAACAAACTAGGACTCAATTTACGTAATCACATAGTGTCTCGAAGGCCTCAATTTGAGAAAGCCAACTCCAAGAACTAATTATCAACCAAATTCAAAGAAGTACCAAGTTTGATTATAATACTAACACATTGAACAAAACCCACAGCCAGCCTTCAGAGTGGCTGCTGCGTTGTGCCACAGTATACATACAGGTGCTGCCCACCTGGAAATTTCCTATGAAATAGAGGAACTCTCTCATGTCTAAAAAACAAGAAAGTTTCAGTTGAGACTTAACGTGCAAAACGTGTTTTATAGGATTAGTCTTTTAATTGGTGCATTTATCATTTTGCACCAAGTTGCTACCAGCCTCTTCAGGGTCTCTACCATTCATTAACTGACTGGAAGAGAGCGTTATACAAACCAACCTACAACTCCAGTGGGAGGGTCTAAAAACCCCAAGAAAGCTCATTGACACTCGCCTCCTAAATATCTCAAATTGATACCGTGATTTTGGTGCTATTCAACGTTGTCGTGGTAAACATTGTGTCATTTAGTCTTGGCCTTTACTTGTATCCAGTAAGATTAAATTAAAGATATATTCCGCAGGATTCTTTATTCCAAACTTAATCGGGGGACTTGTTCTGGTTATATTTGGCAATTATAACCCAGTATTCCCTTGCTTTTGAGACAATTATCGGTAGCCAACTTAATCGATAACTTGTTCCTTGAGATGTGGAAATTGAAGCAGATCAGTAATTTTTGACCAATATAAAACATACGGTATGCTGGTTATATTATGATGATTTACTTAGCCGATAAAATACCTTCGGTTTAGTAGAATCTGCTCATCATGGACGGGTGCAAATGCTGCAACGTCTATACACATTATCATTCCAATACAATGCCAGCGTTCACTGTACCGCCCTTCCTTGACCATTACTTAACCCATCCAAGATCCTCGATGGAACTTCCCATTAACAGGCGGGTGGTCCCTCACCACTATGGCAAGGACAGCCTATCCAGCACTGAGCTTCCATTAAATGGTACCTTATAACACTGCTCAGGTGATAACTTAATTGGCCTTGAGTCAAGCTTCCAAAAAGCTATCTTATTCCTTTATCCTGGTAGCTATCAGCCTGATCCAAACTTCCAACTACCAAACGGAAGGAGATCAATTTATAACGAAAACAAAAAATCAAACTTACTTCCAGAAACTCAGGAGTCAACTTTCCATCATTCCTTATCCAATCATGTTCCTTTTGAAAGATTAACTCAGCTAAAAGCTCCCATGGATATTCTTTTTCAGATCCGTTAGCTTTAATTTGCAAGTTTCTAATAACTATGGACTAATATCGTTGCTAAATTTTGGAATAATCCCTTCCACCAATTACCCATCATCATTTTACTCATCAACGATTATTACTTGCACTCTTCACGATCACTCCCATTTCGGCCTTGCTGCATGGGGACTTGTTCGTTCTGTCCAAAAGCCTGACAGTGATTTTCTCACTTTAGCCCATGGTTATTCCTTTCCAAGTCGTAATGTATCCACTTACTTCTGGTCGAAAGCTCATGGGATGCGATTACTACCTCAATATTTGATCAGGCTTATTGCTGTTCTTATCCAGGGATTATCTTAGCGTATACCGGGTTTCGTATGTCACTCATCAGTAACCATGTTCTTATTTCTTGATTCCACTAAAGGAAGCCTTTAGGAAATCGAAGAAGCTGTGAACTAGATGGATGATAGTCAAAACGCAACATCTCTTCTACGTAGTACCTTCCAATCTTAAAAGCATCTTACGTTTACAATCTTTAATCTTGAACGGTATCTGATTTGGAAACGACTCCTATTACCACTTCTACTACTTTGCAAAAGGAAATGCGATTCAAACATATCACCCATCAGCGTGCATCAAACTTTGCTGGGATCATTTACAAACAATGATATGATTCTAACATCTACATTACGATTATGTTACCACGTGCAATCATCCATTCCTATTCAAGCTCAAAAACATATCATGAAAGGTATGGGTTGATGGAGCAACTAAACTCATAGTTCCTTTGAAATGCCGTGTGAAAATACATGTTTTCATGCCCAGACTTTTATTTCAATAACTCACTCCTACTTCTAGGAAAGGAGGGATCATAAGATGGCAATCCACTATTACGATGCTGCAAAGCTTCTCAGAGTCCTCTCACTGTTGCCAAGAGTACCTCAAGACAAAATCTAGCATGTTGCTGACGACAACAGTGCACGTGAGGCCAAGACACCCACTGAATTATCATCCTGTCAATACACGCAAAGAAGCTTTACAAAGCAATAAAACAAATGTCATCGGCGTTGTTCTTCCCAAAGACCCCAGATATCTTTCATCAAAATTCATTTTTCCTGCGGTACCCGAGGAATTTTTGACAACAGCAGCGACCCATCAATATTCGATACACTATGTACTGGTGTAAGATACGAACTCAACGTTGTAGCCATTCTAAAGATACGATTCTTTGAAAACGCAGATGGGACTTCATCTTCCTGCATGAGAGATTGAGACCCTGTTGAACGTAGCATCGATCAAGAATCGGCTGTTGTAATCGGACATTATCCTTATTCTCATTTGTTGATAAGAATAACGAGCAGGATTTGGATGCAACAGGAAATATATTAGCTGCAGGAGCAAACTCCACAGTATCTCATCAGGTCGCTTTGACTCAATTACTTTCCATGTATCCCGAGACCGATTAAAAGGATATGAGCCTCTGATATGATATCCCAATAAATGAGTAGCCTTATGCTGTCAAGCCATCTGAACTCACGAGAGAACAAGGATACCATATCTTTTAAAAGAACTCCTGTGAAGAGTGAAGATTGATGGTCTAGCAACAGCAGACACTTTCCTCTTTACAGAAGGAGCTTTCGCCTGATATTTAAATGAAAAACAACTCATTTCTGGCTCTATTATCACTTTTGACTCGGTACAAACCTTTCTCCAAAACTGAATTGATGCTATGCTGGATATTCATACATACTAGAGTTAGGGACGTTCTTCGTCGAAATTATTACGAAATGTGATTAAATCCTAACACACAGAAAATATGATGTGTTACAGACAAACCACGATCACTCTATAAAAGAAATGTGGGTTAGTAAGGCACAAAGTTCCAAAGCACTGGGACTTGTGCCTTTCTAATCATTTGTATTTTGCACATAACTTATAAGCATTATTATAAAGTTGGATCGATCTTCTCTATTCTCCTATAATAACATCCATCAGACTCAGCCAACGAATGCACGGGAGTTCTTCCATTTTGTTTTGGTGATTAACGACGTGTCTCCACGGTTGATTATCATACGGTAACGTTGAACATCTTTGTTACATGGGCATGCTAATAAGTTACGACGGTGACCCGTAACTTTTTCATTAATCCACGGTTTGAGTGGGAAGTCTTTTTATGAACACGATGGCTACATCTTATGGGTTGATTTCGTGTTATGCAGCGATTTGTACTTCCAGAACCAGTGTCTCCTTCGTGAACGCATACCTTGATGATTTCGTTTTTCTTTCTTTAGAAATCGCTATTCGTAAACACCTCTTCTTTTAATTTATGCCTTGTATTGAGTAAAACGTTGGTGATTCGCAAAACTCTGTAAAGGTCTGTGCATTAAGCACTTATTCAATGTAATTTTATTTTCAGTAAAATCGTAAAGTTTTTAATCTATTTTGAATATCAACACGGTTAAAATATGCATGATTTGGCTTTTTAATGGTTGTCCTGCTATCAATCTTATCATCTACAGTCACCAATTCGTAACCTTCGTTTGTAAATAATATCTAACAGTTGGTACTGCCATTGATCTTCATAACATCATGCATCAACAGATTCCGCTACTATGAGCATCTTCCTATTGCGCTCAATTGTCTTCACTGCAGTCTTCATATTTCCAGTCCAGCGAGTCAATTGACCAGTCTCACTATAGCAATGCCTGCTTGTCTCCGCTACCATTTTATCAAAACCACCAGTGGCGGACGCAAACTCACTGGTCTTAAACCACCTTGAAGCTTTGAGCGACGAGGTCCAAGTGTTATGAACTCCTTTATACACTCTCGTCTGCTGATTTCTTTGGGCACAGAGCGATGACCCAGAACTATGGTTCTTTCCCAAGTTCGTGCCCTCCAGCCACAATTCTGCTTTAATAATAGACTCATTACCTTCTACATGGACTTCCTATCGATAGAAATGTTGCATGCGTTATATCTTTTTAGAATCGAGTACTCTTGGCGTTGTTTCAGGTCGGGGGCCGTCATCAAACGACAAAGCAGTCTCTTCTACCTAGTTTTTCTCAACAGTTGCAAAGATATTTTGTATAGTTCTCTTTCTGTTTCCGAATATATTTTCATTCATATATGCAAAAAGTCAGTAAAAGGAATTGTCCATTCTGCATCTGAATCGCTTTTCGCATCCTTTTGTATTTTTATGCGAATTCCATTTTGAATGATTGATGTATCTAGCTTTCCTTCCCAATTATTATCTTTTAAATTGAGAAGCAATTTTTCTTGTTAGATTATCAGATAATCCATCTACTTTAGATTCATCTAATGCTTTCTACAAAGCAGTTAGATATCTGCTAAATCATTATTAAAGAGTTTTGAAATTTCAAATGGTTGTAAAGTATCTAGGAAAAATGTTGATGTGTTAATCTGAAAAATTTCTAGCTGTTCAAAACCACGATCCTTTTGTTGATAAACAGATACTAGCAATGAATATCATTCACGTTTGAAACAACCTTTGTTTGATGCTTTCTCAAGAAAATCAAAGTTTTCTTTAGAGGCTCCCTGCGTATTTTTCTATTACCGTTTGTTTTAAAGTCGAAATTGCTCAGCAATAGCCGTAACTTCATTACCAGAACTATCTGTAGATTAATCCCTTGAATTTCAATATTGCCATTCGTTTCATCTTTTAACCGTAAAATTTTCGTTATATTTTGTGTCGTCTTGTTCAACTTGAATAATACGTTTCTCTTTCTTCATTAAATCGATTCGCCATAACACGATGAATCGTTAATAATTCAAATAATAAAATAGCTAGAGTCAAAACTCCTATCACCCAAAAATGGTTTTTAGGAATTTTCTTTTCTCGGTCTTTTCTCTTTTTGAATCCTTCCCACCGAATCGTTGGTTCTCTTTGATCTCCTCTTGAACTGCCTCCTTCCTTCAAATCAGTCTCTAGCATTTCTTCAGGATTTTGTGTATATTTATTTTCTTTTTGATGTTTTTCTTGCTATTACTGGCTCCTTCGTTGAATGACCTTCCATTCTCCACGACCCCTATTATTAAATACTTATTTTTCTTTTTCTGATAGTCCGGACAAACACCATAAACTTCCCATTCGATGTCCTTTTCTAACTTTAAACCTGTTAATTGTTCTGCTGCTTTTCAACATCTTCAAAATTGATAATATAACCACTACTTTTCCCACAAACATCGTAAACAGCATGATAATGTTGCCCTAAATCAAAATCGTATCGGCTTGCATCTATCTCCATACATTAATTTTTAACAACACCTCTTTAATAAAACAGGTTTAAATTTGTTATATACTGTCGCCACACTGACTCTGAGGATATTCTCTGTTAATTCAGTATAAATCTCTTCCGCAGTTGGATGAGTATCCATGCTAGCTAAAAATTCAAGCATTGCCACTCTTTTTGAGGGGTAATACGAACTCCTTTTTACTACGTAACTTCTTCACTACTTGATTAATTTCTTCTTTTCATATATTTCCTAATTTCTAACACAGATTACGTCGATTTTGATACTTTTATCTCTCTCAAATTTTCAAGGAAAAATCTAGTTATTCATTTAATATTTTTGTAACATTGTAATATTTTAGTAATAAAAAGATTCTGCCCCAATCAATAGGCAAAATCTTCTACCATTATTTTTAGCTATTGTATTGCATCCCTTCTCGAAGCTGCGGAGGCATCTGTTCCCAATGCTTCTGCTATTGTATAAGCAAATCTGAAAACCTGCAGCTGCTCCACAACCCGTGATGATTTTTCATCTTTTTCAACTATCGTTCCTGTATAAATTCCGCACACTCTTTCTTCAAAACCGGGGATAGCAAGTAAATTTTCTTTTTCAGCAATCCTGCCCCATGTAGGACAAATTGGTGCCGCACAGATTGCTGCAATACACTTCTGCCTTTTCGAATATTCTTTCAGCTTTTGAATAAGAAACCCATTCTCTCTAAGTGATGCGCCCCTGGAATTCCCCTGGAAGCACTAAGGCATCTATTTGAGCCCAATACAAATGTCTCTAATTCATCATCAGCTTTCACTGAAATTTTATGAGGAAACCTGTAATGACTCTGTCCACCAATACCAACTGTATGAACAATATGACCTGCTCCTTTCCTCAAAATATCAACTGTAGCAAGGCCTTCAACTCTTCAAATCCTTCCGCTAAGAATACGACGACATTCTTGCAGAGACAGCCTCTTATTTTTGAATGCAAGCTCATTACTCCGCGAGTAATCACCGACCTACTTCACGTCCAACGCTAGTATAATATTCTTCGTAAAGCGATCCATCGCAGAATCACCTTCTTAGTTGCTGCTTGTCGTGCTTGACGTTCTCAGTTCTCTTCTGGACGTTCACGTTCTTTTCTTCTAATTTAGCCTGCTTTTTCAGCTCCTCTTTTGTGCGAAGAGCTTCTTGCTTTTCAGCTCTTTTATGTCCCGCTTCTGCTTGTTTTTTCAGCTCTCCTTGAGCCAAAACTTCTTCTGCTCTTGCTGAAATTGTTGTTCTCATCAGCACTGCTCATGAGCAGACTCACGATCAAACATTTCCCGCATATTTACTCATAAAATGGAGATTGATTCTACTAGTTGTTGGCGAACAAATACATCAACCGCACTCTAATTTACTCTTTGGTGGGTAAATTGAAACCACTTCTGCAAAAACTTGGAGATCCATCTTCCTGTAAAAGTAGAAACTACCGCATCCCCTACTTTTTAGATTCGGTAATCACCGAAACTAAATCTTTCCCTCTTCTTGACGTGAAAGTTTCAGCTACTGCTTTTACATTCTTTTGCTCAGCTGGTGTAAACGCACGTAAGCCATGTTGGATCTGATTTCCTAACTGACTGGCTACCGCATTAGGAATATCCGTTGGATTTTGTGTTACAAAGAAAATACTAATTCCTTTCTGAACGAATTAAACGTACAATTAATTCAATTTTTTGCTTGTACAGCTGGGTTGCTCTGGTTGAATAATACATGTGCTTCGTCAAAGAAGAATACTAGTTTTGGTTTATCTAAATCTCCTACTTCAGGTAAGTTTTCATATAACTCAGATAAGAACCATAATAAGAAAGTTGCATATAATTTAGGTGTTTGGAACAACTTTTCTCTAGAAGATAATACATTGATGGTTCCCACGTCCACTTGCATCTGTTTTAAATAAATCTCCAATTTCAAAAAGCTGGCCTCCAAAGAACTGATTTCCACCTTGTTGTTCTAACACTAATAAACTACGTAAAATAGTTCCAATCGATTGTTGCGCAATATTTCATATAAATTACGTAATTCAGAAGCATGAGCTCCCACATAATTTCTAAGATTGCACGTAAATCTTTAATATCAATTAATAATAAACCTTGTTCATCAGCAACTTTTAAACGCAATATTTAAAAATACCTTCTTGCGTTTCATTTAATCCTAACAGTTGAGATAATAAAATAGGGCCCATTTCTGAAAATGGTTTGCACGAATGTTAATCTGTTTTCACCAAAAATATCCCAAAAAGCTACTGGATAAGAACTTGGTTCAAAATCTTCTACGTGTACTTTTTACTCGTTCGGCAATCTTTTCAGTTATTTCACCTTTTTCGGCAAGGCTAGCTAAATCTCCTTTAATATCAGAAAGTAATACTGGTACTCCAGCTTCACTTAATTGTTCTAGCAAGAACTTTAAGAGTAACAGTTTTCCCTGTACCTGTGGCTCCAGCAATTACTCCATGTCGATTTAATTTATTCGATAATAATTGAGCTGGCTTTTGACCCATACCCAAAGAAATTGTTTGAGTCATAATACTCCTCCTTTAAGTTTATTTCTACTCCTTAACAATAGTACAGAAAGCGCTAAAATTCCACTAAAATGTTAAGTTTTAATTAGATTAGTTGACTTGTTTTTGAAGTTCAAAAGTATATTACTCTTGTATGAACTATACTACTAAAGGAGAATTCTCTTATGAAAAATGGAAAAATAATTGCGGATTCTGGCTGCATCTACGAGAAATCGAGAATCTAGCAACAAATACTGAATATATTAATGTACCATTAATCTGTCCAAGTAGACGAGAAACATTATAAAGACGATGTAACATTAGATATTGATGCTATGATGATTGAAATGTATGAATCAAAGGAAAAACTCAGCTCTCTGCTTGTCCCAGTCCAGATGCTTTTTTTAGAGGCCTATAGAGGTGCTGGAAAATGTTATTGCCATTACAATTACTGGTGGTCTATCAGGAAGCCAAAAATAGTGCTCAATTAGCCAAAAAATATGTTATTAGAAGAAGCCCCTGAAACAAATATTGAAATCTTCGATAGCCTTTCAGCAGTGGTGAAATGGTTCTATTTGTCCAAAAAGGCAAAATGAACTGATTGCTCAAGGACTTCTTTTGAAGAAGTGGTTGCAGCATTAAAAAGAATATTTAGCGTAAAGCACAGCTATTATTTGCTCTTGCCTGTGTCGATAACCTAGTAAAAACGGTCGATTAGAATAAATTAGTCGGCGCTGTTATCGGAATGCCCAATATCCGCTTAGTCGGTAACGCTTCTCCAGAAGGAACACTAAACTTTCTTCACAAAGCAAAAGGTCAAAAGAAAGCTGTTCAAGCAGTTTGGTCTGAAATGAAGAAGAATGGCTACAAGGGTGGTCGTGTGGTTATCAGCCACTGTAGTAACCCGGAAATCTGTGGCTTAATTCAAGCAGCCGTTCATAGCGAGTTCTCAGATGCGGATGTTTCTAGTATCCACACAGCGGGTCTGCAGCTATTATGCAGAACAAGGCGGAACTTACTGACACGAGGCTTAAACTAATAATGCGAAGAGACTCTCTAATCACTCGATTAGAGAGTCTCTTATTTCTATTAAAACAATGCTTTTAATTCTACATCTGGATGTTTATCTTTGAACCAGTTTAAGGCAAATTGGTTTTCGAATAAGAAGACTGGTTGGTCAAAACGGTCGCGACATAATAAGTTTCGACTTGATGACATATTTGGATCCAGTTGTTCTTCGTCAATCCAACGAGCAATCTTACTTCCGATTGATGTCATAACTACTTCGGCATTGTATTCATTTAATAAGCGGTATTGGAACACTTCGAATTGCAGTTGACCAACCGCACCAAGGATATATTCTCCTGTATGGTATGTCTTGTACAATTGATAGCTCCTTCTTGTACTAACTGCTCTGATTCTTTATGAAATGATTTTTGCTTCATGACGTTTTTCGCAGAAACTTTATTAAAAGAGTTCTGGAGTAAATTGTGGCAGTGGTCTGAATTGGACAGATCCTTTCTGCCAGAGTATATTGTATCTCCGATTTGAAAAATTCTCTGTATCGTAAAGTCCGATAATATCCCCCTGCAACGGTTGCTTTAACTGTTTCACGGCTATCTGCCATAAATTGTGTTGTATGAGATAATTTCATTTTCTTTTTGCGAACGTGTCTCACGGTAATGTCCATCCCTCGGAGTGAATTCTCCTGAACAGATACGCACAAACGCAATACTGGTCGCGGTGAGCTGGGTCTCATGTTTGCTTGAATTTTTGGAAGATGAATCCAGTGAATTGTTCTTGAAGTGATCTACAAGTTCGCCTGATTCTGTCTTCTTCGCTGATGGGCTCGGCGCAAAATCAACAAACGCATCTAAGAATGTTTGAACCCCGAATCCAGTTAAGGCAGAACCGAAGAATACAGGCGTTAATTTACTCAGCTGCAATCTTTCTTCATCAAAAGCATTTCCTGCTTCTAATAAGAGTTGTGCGTCTTCGATGGCTTGGTTATAAAGTGTAGATTGTTTAAACGCATAATCGCCGTCCACTTCCCTATCTTCGTTCAATGGTAAAGTAAGTCATTATCTTCGTTTTTCTTCTGGGTCATCAACTCAACACGTTTGTTGTAAATATCATATAAGCCAAGGAATGTTTTCCCCATCCCCATTGGCCAGTTCATTGGATACGCGTCAATTCCTAATACTTCTTCTAATTCCGCGATTAATTCCAGCGGTTCACGTCCATCACGGTCTAATTTGTTAATGAACGTAAAAATCGGAATTCCACGCATACTACAAACTTCGAATAGTTTCTTTGTTTGTGGCTCAATCCCTTTAGCACTGTCGATCACCATCACGGCACTATCCACGGCCATTAATGTACGATACGTATCTTCTGAGAAGTCCTCGTGTCCTGGTGTATCGACAATATTAATATGATTTCCATCGTATTCCACTTGCATTACTGAACTCGTAACAGAAATCCCACGTTGTTTTTCGATTTCCATCCAGTCAGATTTTGCAAACTTCCCTGTTTTCTTTCCTTTTACGGTACCCGCTTGACGAATCGCGCCCCCGTATAAGAGTAATTGTTCAGTGATCGTTGTTTTCCCAGCGTCCGGGTGGGAAATAATCGCAAAGGTCTTGCGAGATTGTACTTCTTCTTTTAAGTGTGACATGAGTATCTCCTTCGTGTTTGTTCTCAAGTATTATAGCTGATTTTCACAATTTTTAAAAGTTTAAAAACACCCTCTAGAAGGATTAGGCAAAGTGCGGTATACTTAAAGACAGCAAAAATCTTTCAGGAGGTTTCTCAATGTCGAAAGAATTACCAATTATTTATATCAGTTTAACCGGAAATACACATAACTTTGTCACACGTCTAAAAGACCATTTACGTTTTCTGGAACCATCCATACAAGTGACGCTAACAAATGTGAAAGACCTTGTCAAAGGCCAAGAAGATTACTTCAAAGTTGGAAAACCCTTCGTTACTTTTCTACCGACTTATTTAGAAGGTGGAAACGGTGTGGATAATGGAGATGTGGAAGTCTTAACGAATCCGCTTGGTGATTTCCTCGCTTATGAACATAATTACGCACATTGCTTTGGGGTGATTGGTGGCGGAAATCGTAACTTTATAAAGCAATTCTGCCTTACCGCCCGTCAGTATTCTGAGCGTTTTGGGTTCCCAGTGCTCGATGAATTTTGAATTACGCGGAAGTAACCGCGATGTGGAGCGCATTGCTGCAATGCTTCTTGAAAAAAATCTAAACTGACATAGGGCCCTGTATATTCATTCTACGAGCCTTTCTTTTTATTTAAAATAGATTTTGCATTTTCACTAAAAGCCAACTAATGCTTCCATCGTAGCGGGTTCCATTGCGGTATGACCTGCCGCTTGTGCATAGATGAGTTCTGCTCCAACGACAGCTTGAGCGAGTTCAAACGCCGCACTCGGTAGGCAATCCACATCATAACGGCCATGAACGATATGCATTGAATCCCCCTGAATACCTCTGCACGGTTCAAGATGTAATTATCGTCTTCTACAAAGCAGTGATGATAAAAGAAGTGACATTCCATTCGCGCAATCGTCAGCGCCGCGCGAATGCCTGCTTCATCCCATACAATCGGCTCATACGGAATTAATTTCACGAGACCATGTTCCCACTCTGCCCACGCACGCGCTGCTTCTAGACAAATCGATTCATCGTCTGAGGTCAAGCGCTTGTAGTACGCATTCACCAATTCTCCTTGTTCTTCAACAGGAATTGGTGCTTTAAACTTCTCGAAGTTCTCTGGATAAAAATGAGACGCCCCATCTTGATATAACCAATCTACATCGCTTTGACGACCAAGGAAGATCCCACGAAGCATCAATCCCACGACGCGTTCACGGTGTGCAATCGTGTAATGTAAGGCTAGCGTTGTTCCCCAGCTACCACCAAAGACAAGCCATTTATCAATCCCTAATGTGGTACGAATCTTCTCCATATCCGCTACTAAATCATGTGTCGTATTCTCTTCTAACGATGCAAAAGGGCTACTCTTTTCCACATCCACGTCGATCGAAATTGATAATGCGATAAAAATTCTGGATCAAAAACTGACGATTCACTGGAGAGGATGCCCCTCCTGGTCCGCCGTGTAAAACAACAACTGGATGTCCTAGGGGATTTCCTGACTCTTCCACGTAAATGGTATGCAAGGCGCTCACTGGAATCATATGTTCGTTATAGATTTCGATTTCTGGATATATCTCTGTTCTCATTACTTGGCTCCTTTTAATGATTTCTTGAACTCTCTTTTTAAATTCTGGTAAAACATCCTCTTCAAACCATGGATTTTTTGCCATCCATCGACGATTTTAAAGGAGATGGGTGTACTAGATGGAAATATCTTTGGCAAGTATTCTTTATACGCCTTTACTGTTTCCGTTAAGTTTTTCTTCTTTGTATTTTTTAAATAATAGTCTTGTGCGTATTTTCCAACCAGTATAATCAGTTCAATATCCGGCATTAAGGCTAATGTGGCTGCGTGCCATTTTTCTGCAAATCCTTTACGTGGTGGAAGGTCTCCTGACTTTCCCTTCCCTGGGTAATAGTAATCCATAGGAACGACTGCGAATAAATCAGATTGATAGAAGAAATCACGATCAACTCCCATCCAGCTTCTTAGATTATCGCCACTATTGGTCATTCCAAAACAATCGACTCTTTTTGTGCTTTTAATTCCAGGGAGCTTGTCCAACAATCAAAATCTTTGCGCTTCGAGGCGCAGAAAATAATGGTTTAATTCCAGCTTTTGTATACGCAACATTTTGTGGATCAGCCTCAATTTTTTTCATTAAATTTTGTATTTCTTGCATCTATATTCCACCCTTCTCACTTAGAATACTCCCATTCTTTATAGACTGCAAATGCTTCCCTGTAAAAAAATCCCCTAAGTCTTTTACAACTTAGAGGATTTGATTCTTTATTTTAAGCGAACTGTTTTTATGATTCGAGGAAGAGATTTGTTAGAAAGTACTCTTGGTAAAGTATGAGACTTTTCTTTAGATTTTGTCTTATACACCAATGGTCTTGTTGGACGTTGAGTTCCAACAAACTCTTCTGGGCTCTGTTGAGTTCTTCGGTGATTTGTAGACTGTAATGCCTGTTTAGTCGCTTGTTTTTTTGCTTGAGAACGTTGTTTTGGATTCGAAATGCTATGACGTGGACGATAAACTCTTTGTGGAATTTCTTCCAATCTAGAATCCTTATTATTTTGACGTCGTTCATTTTTCTTAGGAGATCTCATATTCATATTAGAGTTCTCTTTTTGTGAGTTATTTCTTGCCTTATTTTGTTTTTACCACAAAAACAAATACCATTAGAATTAATACGATAAAAACAAAGCTTGTCCTAATACATAATAAAATTCGCCATCTTTTTAGATTTAAATTATTCAACAAGAAACTAATTTTTCTTATTGTCATTCGTATTAGAATTTTTTCACTACCGTACGTATTGGTCTTTGTGTTATTGTCATTATTCTTTTGATTCGTAGATTGCAGATTAGACTGATTTTTCTTTTTCATTTACGGCTTCAGTCGTCATCTCCTCTACATCTCTTTTATCCGTTGCTCTATCATATTGGAATGGCTTAACGACTTCTCCCATCCACTATATCAATAAATTCAAGGTGAATAGATAGATTATTTTTATTTAAGAGAAAGACATCTACTTTGTATTTTTTATTTTCTCTGAATACAAAAAATTGAAGTTTATAGTCTCCTTCTTTTAGATTGTTGAGTTGAACAGGTACTTTCACAGAATCATAATCAGGATTGTTAAACTTTAAAGGAACCGTAATTGTTTCATTAAAATTTTTGTTTGCCTGAACATTAACCGTGGTTTCTACATGACCCCACCATTTTACTAGAATTATCTGAGGTCGTTTCTGCATATACTGTATTTACAGCAACACTATAGAAAGTTCCCATCATGAAGAAACTGACAATCAACACGGCAAGCCACTTCAATCTAAAGAAAGATTTGCTAGCTCGTTGTTTCATGATTATTTACCTGCTTCGTCCCAAACTTTACGTCCTGATGCTAATGAAGCAATGTTTTCGGCAATTTTTGCGTTATTTTGTCCATCCATTAATACAACTGTATTGTTTGGACCTTCAGCAAAGAGCTTTTTAGCATCGATTGCTAAGTATTCTAATGCAGCAGCATTTAAGTTAGATTCATTTAATGCGTTGTTGATGGCTGTTAATTGAGCAACAGTTGCTTGAGTGTCAATTGCGATTTTTTCAGCATGAGCACGAGCATCTGCTAATAATTTGTTGTTCTGAGTTCTTGTATCCATTTCAACTGTTTTTTGACGAGCGTCAGCAGCGATTAACTGCAGCATCACGTTCACGGTCAGCAGTGATTTGTTTGTTCATCGCTTCAACGATGCTTTGTGGAGGAATAACTTCACCAATGTTAACACGGTCGATTGTAACCCCGTAAGAGTCTGTTTTACCGAATACACGTTGGTTTAAGTCAGTGTTGATTTTGTTTGTACCACCAAGAATTTCAGCCATCGTCATTGTACCGATGATGTCACGTAATTCGTTTTGGATATCTAAAAGCAATAATCCTTCTGGGTTTGTGTTTCCATATAAGTATTCTTCAAGATTATCTACATGGTATTTAGCTGAAGCGTCAATTGTTAAATTAACGTTATCTTTGTGATGATTTCTGTGCATCTAAATCTAATGAACGTTGACGCATATCTACAACGTAAGCAATATTACGAATGATTGGTGTTACAAAGTGTAGCCCTGGTCCTAATTCCCCAACATAACGTCCGAATGATTGAACAGCAGCTTTGTGTCCTTGTTGTACGATACGAATTGATTTGAACGCAATAATTAATAAAACTAATACTAAAGCGATAATAATAATTGTTAATGGCATGATAAATTTCCTTCTTTCTATAAAGTTACATATACTAATTTTTCTGGATTGAGCTCCTCAATCACTTTAACATAAACCAGCCCATCTTCATAGTCAATGACTTCCAGTGGTTGGCCTTCTTCAACGGACATAACATCCAAAATCTTATAAGGATAGTTTCGTCCTCGGTAATTAAATGTTCCAAATACTTGCTCGGAGAACGCCTTAAATTGTCCATGCAATAAATTTTTAATGGCATCCGGCCAGTTTTCAACTTTTTTTTGATGACCTTCGACTTCTTTCTCGATGACCGATCTAAAATAAGTTGAAACATCAGTCGAAATTATCTTCAAAAATGCTTCTTTTAAAGAAGGTTCAATCGTGAAGTTAATCCGCTCTGTCTTATTTTCGTTCGACCACGGTTGTTTTCTCATTCCCATTCTCCTTTCTTTTTTTCTCTGATGACCATATTATAACATGTCTCGAATATAATACAAGTGTAATATCTTTTTAAAAATGTAAAATTTCACCTAAAGTGCATTTTTGTTCAAAAACATCGATATATCAAGGATTATTTTATATGAAAAATATCCAAAAATCTGAGCAAATAATATTAAGAAACTATAAAAATTCATATATATTATACTTTATGCTTTTGCCTGTGAGCCTCTTCTTGTTTCTATCTGTCACTTTATACTAAAAAAATAGCCAAGAAACAAAAATCCATGTTTCTTGGCTGTTATTATGTTCTATCCAACTGAACCTTCCACTAATATTTTTATACGATGTGTATAAGTTTGTCCATCAATTGTATAATTTATCCTAAATGTCTTCGATCGTGCAGAATTCCCTACGTACTCAATTTTGACGTGAACTTCAACTTTCTTATTCGCTTTAATTGCTTCTGAGCAATCTCATTCGAGCAATCCTTCAGCCAGGCTTAGATAGGGTGATGATGTGCCAGAATTCCTTATATGCTACCCTTAGTAAGCGTATTCTGCAATACCAATAAACTCTAATGTCCCAGAACCATTGTTACTTACTTTTAATCCTTCTTTAGAATAATCAAAATCATAAATCAAAACAATTGTATTATAGGTTGATGATATTTTAGGAAACTTCATAATAATCTCTTCATCGTATGAGAAACCTTCAAGCAAAACATCAATATTATTTTCAGAAACATCAACCCAATCTTTTTCAACTAAATCTCTATCGTAGTACGACAAATGAAAGTCTGTCTCAAATTCTGAAGAAACGCTATTCCCATCCTCTTTATATGTAATTTTGAAGTATTCTTGAAATTCTTCTTGACTGGCAAAATTACCAAGCCATAACGATACTTTTTGTTTCATTTTTAATACCTTCTCAATCCTTCTAGTAAATTTAAAATTCCATTTTTCATTCTTCGACTTGCCCATTCATTTAAGAGGAATCAATATCTATTCTTCAATCTCCAAATTCATTTTCTTCGTCATCCAAGACTACTTCCCTGAACTTTCCCATTCTTCTTTTGTGATTTCGCCACTTTGATACATGAAGTTTTTATTCAATTCAACTAAAAATATCATCAAAGTCATCAAAACAATCGATTATTCCCCTAATTCCAGTTAATAGATTATAGAAAGCAATAGTGTAATCTGAATTCTCTGAAGAGGAAATTGTAGTAATGTCCATCTTGTTAAACAATCTTAATCCTTCATAAAAACGATCTTCATATTTTTAGAAAGATATTTATCGTATTGTCTATATCTCTGATACTTTCTTCTCTAATTAGCACACCTTTATTATTCTCATTAAGAATAGTCAATCGTTTCATTACATCTTTTTAACTCTGAACTAATCATTTTAATCTCCTCCCAGAAGCTAAATTAGATTTTTTTACTATTAGAAGTTCCATCAAGATTAAGAACATCCTTTACTTTACCTCTTTTATTGAATACCTCAAAACGATCTTTATGCCGACCATCTAAGTACAACTTATCTCCTTTTTCAAAAATATCATCTAAACCACAGGACTACGATTTAAATCATAAATATCTATTTGTTTTTTTCAAATAACATTTCTAACTTTTTGATACCCATTCTCAACAAAAATGGTACTCCGACTCAGAAATCGGAACTGCAAACAACCAAGTTACATATTCACGATCAAATTCCAAATCGTGTAACTCCCATAAAAAAATGGGATAGTCAATAACATGTGCTTTCATATTAGAATCTAGATAATAATTATCTATTGCATTTAGAAATACAGTCCCTGGCATACAAGGAGATAATCCATCCATCACTTTAAAAGCACAGTCACTTATTATATTTGGAAACAAATCATTCCTACTATCTGTTGAACCAATAATTTCTGCTCTTAAAGATTTATCATCTATCTTTTTGTTCAAAGTATACTCTGATAACCCAACAGTTGAGTAAGAAGATACGTGTTCAATTGGAGAATCATCACCACAAAATATGTCAATTTCTTTTCCAGATTCATCTTTAAATGCATATACTCTTGGAGTACCGCCAACATCATCTAAAAGCTTTCTAGCTATCTCTTTTTTATCATATTCCATAGTAAGTCCCTTTCTTCAAAATCATGGACAAAAATAAAAATCCGTCTTATCTTCACCAATATGACTTCTATTAGATTCTGGTAGCTCTGGTCTTTAGCTATTGGGATTGTTATATTAACCTAAAAATTGTTTACGAGTTATTTTCCTATCAGACGCTCTTTATTGGTGTTTTCTAAATTCATATCCCGGTTTATGCCCCATATCCCATGGCTCCTCAATATCCATTACCTTTTTAGTAATAGGAGCTTTGACAACACCTTGTTCATCCTTAGCTTTATCCCAGACAGTTTCCTTTGCATTCTTCCTATAACCTGATGAACGCTTGTAAAATTTTTTTTCTGAATCAGATAACTGATGCGGAACGAGTTGTCTTACTTCTCCGGAACCACCTACTCCTCGTGCTACATCATCCGCATGTTTACTAGAGAAGCGCATCACATCACGCAGAGTCTTACTCTCAACGCTGAAGGCAGGCACTGAGCCCATACCATCCACAAAGGCAAGTGCCTCTTTACGAATGCCAACTGGGATTCGGGTGTCTAATATTTTCTCGCCAAATTTCCCAATAATATTATTGCTCTTCGCTAGGATATTATCAACCTTTGAACCCCATTTTTCTAGAGTTAACTACTAATGCTAGTTCAATGCTGTTTTTAAAATAGATTCCAAGAAGTCGTCTAGAGTACTATACTTGTTAACTAGATCTCCTGAAGGTAAATCTAACTCCTTATATACTCTATCAAAAGTATCATAGACATACCAACTCATACCACTCTCACCTAAAAAGAAATAGCTGTTGTTCCTAGATTCCTCATGCCAAATAATATTCATTTCAAATATATCATAGACATCTTCATCTATAATATCTGGGTTTGTTTTTTTGAGAAATACCATACAAAATGAAACCATTAAAATCAATTCCATTTACTTGAGAAAGAAATCTTTTATAATCTTCCATTACTTCATCATTCGGCCAAACGTTATGTTTCTTCATAAGAGCTGAAAAACAGTATTTGGAACTCCACTATTAACAGAATCTCGTACTTTTCTTCAACTTCTGAAATTTTTGAAAATAAAGTTCATCCACATTTTTATATCTCCTCTATTCTAATTTGTATAAATATTATCTGTAAAGAATGGCCAATCAACTAATTTAGAGTCTCCAACTTCCATACCTTTAACAATATCCGTTGATAATTAGTTACCACTTTATGATAAGGATCATTCTTTATTAAGACAAGATTCTCAAAACTATTTGTTCCACTATCATATAATGGCAACTGATGATGAACTTGGTAACCTTTAGGAACTAAACCATCTGCTAATTTTTGTATATCGAACTCACTGAATCCCAACTCTCGTAATTTATCAGTATCTTTGGAAATATCCTTTAAAAATTCTTTTCGAACAGTTAAGTCAAATTCTCTTCTTAATTTTTGATATTCTTCTCTAGCTCTTTTAGCATACTCGATTTCTTTTATGGAAATATTGGGTATCTCAAAGGTTAGGCCTCCTGCATCATAAGCATCCATATGGGCAACTTTATCCCCGAGGGATTTTCCTTTCTCTTTAGCACGATAAGCCGCCTTATCCGCATAACTAGCATTGGGATCCTGGCCACGCTAAGCCGCTCCTGGATCAGTCAGAGCAGTGTAAGTAATAGATTGAACAATTACTTATCCCATAATGGAGATGAATAGGGATGAGAAAGTCCTAATAAATTAGCCAAATTCTCTGCTTCTACTGTATATTTAAGTATTTCTATAAACTTCTTAACTGCATCATCAAAATTATTAAATGTCCAAGTTTCCCCCACGACATAAGAGCGTTCATCTCTACTATTTACTTGGAATACACCATTCTTATAAAATAGATGTGTTGCCCAAGGTAATCTCTTTGATTCATCAAAGAGCACGTAATGTAGAGTCTGAAAATTATTCAATTTGATTCTCGATTCAATCTCTAACACATATTGTTTTTCTAGTTCTGCTCGCATTATTAAACCTCCTTTAACAAGTTCAAGGCTTTATAATATTCAAGATTCGAGCCTAATTGTATCTGTGTTCCTCCACCTGCTCCGAAAACCATAGCTATCTCTCCCTTTCAAATATTTGAAAGAACATCTATGGGATTACTATATTTAGAAAGACAATTAGTTAAATATTTCCGTAACTCAGGTGAAGCATTATTGAAAGCCACTTCTATATTACTTCTTGTCAAATCATGTATCATCTCATATTTAGGATAATCTGTATATCCTCACTACGCATAAAGGAAGTCGATACTTATTGCTGGGAGAGCTCGATAAAATTCAAATCAAATTTCACTGAGTTGCTTTTCTAAATTTATCATTATGGTTTATCCCAAAGAGGTGAGGAATACATATAGCTTCCTCTGTTAGATATGTCCCTTCGACCCTCACGTACTATAAAGTCCAATACATTAAAGAATTTTTTTTCAGCCTCAGAAAAATTATCAAATTCAAATGTTCTTCCAATTACATAAGCCCTCTCATCTCTGCTATTCACCATGAATAAATCATCTTTGTAAAATATATGTATAGCAAATGGTGTGCTATTTGTTTCATCGAAAAGAACATACTGTAAAGATATATAATTTTTTCTTTTATAATACATTCTATTTCTTGTTTGAATTTTTTTCAATTTGTTCCGAATCCATTTTATCACCTCTTTTAATAAACCTAAATCTTCATAATACTTCAAAGAATTCCCTAGTTGTATCTGAGTTCCTCCACCTGCTCCAAAGACTTTTGCAATTTCACCTTTTGAAACAACTTTAGTGGCAATTCATATACCACTCGTTGTTCCGAAATACCTCCTTCATCCACGACAAGATAATATTGTTCGCCATGTTTCCAGATATGCTGGCCATAACCTGCTACTTCCTCAAACTTGATAATATCTTCTATTCAATCACAGTCAATTGATTTATGAACTCCTCAAAAGAGTTAGCTATAAAATAAGTATTTCCATCATCATCCGAACCCTCTAAATTATAAGCATGATCATAATAGTACACCCCTTTATCTTCTCCTTTACAAACTAAAATAAAGAACCCCATCAGTACATCATCTCCAATAATAAGAGTGTTTTCAGGTAAATCCTCTTTGTATTCTTGAGTCCATTCAAGAATGTTGCAATTCTCGGTTTCTGTATCAATTCCATATAGAATATCTAGGGCTATTACTTCTTGATTCAAAGGAAGCACTATACCAAGCTCACATTCTGCGCACATCCCATTATTCGATAGAATAAAATCCTTATAATCTAAAGGGAATGAGATATTTAAAGTATTTTCAACTCGAGTAATTTGCTCCTCATTTATTTTTTTAAAACCTTCTAAAATCATCTTATTTTCCTTTCTTTAGGGGAAACTCCTCCGCGATGGGTAAACTCTGCGTGAATGCTCTTATTTACTTCTTGTAATGTCTTTAAGTCCTCATGATGGTGCCATGTATTACTTCGTAGTTTTTTTAATCTGAAGCTCCGCAATACCTACATAAAATCCCATTAACCTTCCTCCTAGTGAACATAAAAAGCGAGGAATCAATATCTATTCTTCAATCTCCAAATTCATTTTCTTCGTCATCCAAGACAACTTCCCCTGAACTTTCCCATTCTTCTTTTGTGATTTCGCCACTTTGATACATGAAGTTTTTATTCAATTCAACTAAAAAATCATCAAAGTCATCAAAACAATCGATTATCCCCCTAATTCCAGTTAATAAATTATAGAAAGCAATAGTGTAATCTGAATTCTCTGAAGAGGAAATTGTAGTAATGTCTATCTTGTTAAACAATCTTAATCCTTCATAAAAAACGATCTTCATATTTTTTTAGAAAGATATTTATCGTATTGTCTATATCTCTGATACTTTCTTCACTAAGTAGCACACCTTTATTATTCTCATTAAGAATAGTCAATCGTTTCATTACATCTTTTTAACTCTGAACTAATCATTTTAATCTCCTCCCAGAAGCTAAATTAAATTTTTTACTATTAGAAGTTCCATCAGGATTAAGAACAAACTTTACTTTACCTCTTTTATTGAATAACCAAAATAATCTTTATGCCGACCATCTAAGTACAACTTATCTCCTTTTTCCAAAATATCATCTATATCTTTAGTCACCTCATAAACATTTTACCCGTCATATTGTTTCTTCGTCTTTCCAAATGATACTTGATGGTTTGTTAGATTAGACTGTCCTCGTAGTACAGAAGAAACAGTGACATTATCAGATATTGGATTGATAACAAGTTCTTCTATATCTTGGTTAGATTGAAGAAACTGGATACAATCAGCTAGACGAACAGTCTCTATCCTAAGAGAGTCTTGATTGTGTATAGGTGGCAATTGCTCATCTAAACTTATCAAAATAGGCAGATAAAAATTCCCCGCCACATCTTGGATATGAAGAACTCGGAACGTCTGCTCATCAATCCATCTTACTGGAACAAAAAGTGAACTTTTCTCCAAATTTGAAAGAAGCTGTTCACTATTTTTTCTGTTCTATTTAATGAAAAACGTTGTAAACTATCTTTGACGTTCATTCTTTTTTAATTCCTTATCTAAATCTTGAAGTAGGTAGATGATTCCTAAATTATAATTAGCAGTTGCATCTATCAACATACGTACATGATCCTTAAGATGAACATTCGATGGGATAGTATCTGTTTCCTTTATTGATCTAATAATGGTATAAAGAGTGTTAATTGCTCCTTTTTCCTGTATTTCTGAAGGATACTGTTTCTCCATTATTTCTAAAATTTTATTGGCTAGCTCTATTGATTTCATACTCATATTCATAATCTACTCCTTAATTAGGGAAAGTCCTTACATTCACAACCCTATACTACGACCATCTTCATATAGGCCTCTTGGGCTTTCTGAAGCTCCGCAATATCTACTACATAAAATCTCCCATTAGCCTTGCTCAGTGTTTACATACGGCTCGTAAACACTAGCTTTTATGTGATTAATTTAAATTTTTCTTCCTGTATCCAAGCTTCAAAAACATCTGATACTGATAAATCTTCATTTTTTTCATACATTGCATCGTATCTGTAATTGCTTTTAAGACTATTATTTTTCACATCAAATACTAATCTTATTTCAGTAGGTACCTCTTTAGAGTTCTCTTCAAAGAGTACTTCTATCTTTTGCGCAACCTCTATTCCATATTCTAATAGCGAGAATTGGATATCATCTGAATCATTAATTTTTTCTGATCTCTCTCAAGACGACGATAATCTTTCAAGTTAACATCTTTCGCTTGTGATAATGAATTATCTAATTCTGCGGACGCATTCCCTAATTGTTGACCAAGTTGAATCAAAGTATCATCTACTTCAAATGTCTCTCTCGTACGGCTAGTTATAATACTTGTAAAAACTTATTCATATCGTATTAAACCATTACTTAAACCTCACATTTGCTGATTCAAGGAATTTATCACTCATAAATAGGATTCCCCTTTTGTATTTCTATGGTTCAGAAATATATAACTTTTCTATAAAATTAGTAAAATTATCTGCCAAAAAGTATACATTTGAATCTACGGACGACTGGTCAAATATAAATGTGTGGTCCCAAAAATAAATTCCTCTATCTTCTCCACTCACAATCATAACAAATAACCCTCCTCCACATTCCGTTCCAAAGACAAATGAATCGTATGGAAGTTCCATTTGATATTCTGAGTTCCAATCCGTTAGACTAAAGTTTTTATTCTCTGAAATACCTAACATTGTCCCCAAAATCACTTCTTCATTTAAATCATCAATAAAAAACGATAAGTACTGCTCTTTAGGAATACCCACGTTAACTTTTAATATAAATTCCTTATAGTCTTCTGGAAGTATTACATTTATTTTCTATCTCTGATAGTTCTGAATTTGAGATAGGTCTCTCAAAACGATTTAAAATAATACATTCTTTCCTCCATTATTTTCTTCTTAAAGCAAACCCACCTTATTTTATGGATACCATTATATTATAAAAATCCTCTTTTAGTTGCTCGTATTTCTCATTACTATAGAGATAAAACGCCTCTATTCCTCTATGTATTATTGCATATACAGTTGGATGGAAATTCTTATCTGTGGCATCGATAACAAATTGCGTCATTTGTGTAGCTGCCTCTGGACTATAGTCCAATGCTTTTATACCAACATGAATCATTGTAACTTGAACTTCTATTGGAGAAATAGACTCTTGAATTGCTTTAGCATTTAAAACACCAAATATATAGGAAGCTAAAGTTTGCCTATTCATTTCGTCCTTTAGATCAATTTTAACCAATTGGATAATATCATTTGCTATTCTTAATGACTCGCTTACATATTGCTTTTCCATTTATTTCTCCTTATAATACTTTATATTTCCCTTTAGCATAGCCACAGGGAATATAACCCAATCGATATAAAGTATATAAATCATCAAAAACGGTGAATTTACATTCATACATTCATTCTTTATCGTTAAATATATCGAAATATTAATTATATCAAATCTAATTTGGGGTATCATTGATTCAAATATTTTTCTTCAACTAAAGCAAACAGTTGTTTTGTAACAATAGGAATAATTCTTTCTTTTGCATCCCTACTCAATTCATTCCATTTTTTTGAAAAATTTCTCTCTCATTTTTAATAAATATGCGGTTAGATCACTACGTTGTTCAAGAACAAAATTTTCCCATTTTAAACTTGTGATATTTTTGTTCCGCAATGGATAACTTATCTAGTTCTATTATAGGAATATTAGTTTTTCGAGAATTCACTAATAATTTTATACTATTTAAATGATCAACTACTTCTGAAATTATTTTCATTTTAAATTCACTCCTTACTACTTACTTAGGAAGATAAATTTTATTAGGTATACGTGGTACAAAATCATCAACCATTAAACTTAAACCATAGGATGTCTGCTGTCTAATTTCTTGAGAGACCGCTTATTTTTGCCTGACATGGAAAAATAGTTGATTTAGTTGATTGTAATGAATCTGAGCTTCCTAATTCTCATAACTATATGATAATGGAGAAGGAACTAAGTTCAAAGCGCTTGACTACTTGTAAATCCATTATCTTATCTTCAAATATTATTTTCTACTTTCACCATATCATACCAGTTATTGAATAATTCTAATTCTGAAGTATCATCTGAAATAGGTGAATAACTATATTTAGATTTGAGACTATTGCTACTCTTATTATAAATAATTTTGATTTCGGTAGGTACTTCTTTTTATTATTCTCAAACAAAAATCTCAATTTTTCCAAATTATCAATTCCTAATTCTAAAAGTTGTATCTGTCTATCACGTGAATCGTCTATTTTTTTCATTTTCACTCAAAAAAATCATTAATCTGATTGAGTCTAATTATCTCCCTCATTTTTTCTTAAAAAAATAAATTGAAAAAAATAACTACCTTCTCCCATATAACCATACAAATAAATTTCATCGATTTGACTATTCGAATACTCTAATCCCAAAGACACCAAATCAGATTGAATTTCCATTAATCGATCTTCAAATATCATTTACTTCCCTCCATAAAAATAGCGTTTTATATTAACTACAATACTTAACATAGCTTATATGATAACCTTTTTAGAATTAATCAACTTACAGTATTTAACTATAAATTACTTAATTGATGGTCATTTTGATGGTCAAATTTTCCACTCCCACGGTAAGGATGAAAGATTATAATATACTATAGAGTTGCAGTAAGTTTTTTTCGCACCTCTATAGTTTTTATTTTTAAAAAATCAATTCTCTTATATAGTGTTAAAAGACCGTTAGATATTTCCTCTTGCAATTTTATAAATCCATGCTTCCCATAAAATTTTTCAAACATATGAGGTCTACACTCTAATAACAATAGTCTTCCCCCAGTTATTTTTTGAGATTTTCGTATATCATTATAACATTCCTTCAGTATTACTTCCCTGGAATATCTGAACATTGATATCTATCATCTCGACCTAACTGTCCTATTAAAAAAGCATGATAGGTGTTTAAATTCTCTCTTCCAGGAACGTTTCCTAGAATTCTCTTTTTCTTACTTTTAGACATATTACTAATATCTATTGCTGTAAGACCTATTGTATAAAAAGCCATAACTACAAACTGCCCATTTTCGAAGGCTTCTGAATCTATTATTAGACTTGTTTTTCCAAAAATTAGCATTATCGTATGTTATTGCTCTAGATTTAAGAAAATCTGATAAATCTTTTTCACGTTCACAGTTAAAATTAGACAAACATTCTTTTAAGTTGTGTATTATCTACCTGTTCATTAGCTAATAATTCTCCAAGCGAAAAGACTATATATTCTTTCATTTAAAAATACGCTTCAATTCCTCTTTATGTTTGTCGGGATGAGCATATTTAGATTGAAAATTCTTTAAAGTATCAGACATTGTTTTTAGATAAAGTATCAACAAATCTTTTTACTTCCTTACTTTGTAAAGCGAAATTCTTGGTAAAAACTAGATGTTGCCATGATAACCCCTCCTAATTTTTTTATAATACCTATTACTAGTAATATACTGGAAACTCAATTTAATATCAATATATTTTAGAAATTTAATCGAAACATAATTAAAATTTAATAATTTATTTTTGTATCTTCTTATTCATTTGTCTCCTTTCTTGAAACACAAAAAGCACTCAACGTAAGTTGAATGCTTGTAAATTATTAATTTAATTTTATATTTATATTAATCCTAAAAAGTTTCATACGGTGGTTTTCGATGAATTCTAATTCTTCTGGGGAAAGTAAATTCAAAGGATAGTTATCATCATTATCATCTTCCGTCCATTCTTTATTGATATCATATTTTTCTTCTAAATATTGATATATATCAACTCCGATTCTCTCGCAAATTTTTTCATAAGTTAATGACAATTATAACACCTCCATAAATATCCCTAAACGACCAACATCGTCTATAAACTCTTTAACATTATTATACTTGTTATTGTTGTATTTATCAATATGATTATCATATATTGTTCTAATCAAAAAGCTATACAGAAAAAAATCTATATAGCTTTGCCAACACATATATTAAATACTTAGTTTCTTTAGTTCATCTCCAAAACTGTTAACCTTTAAGTGATGGTAGAAAGATGTAATTCCAAAATTCTCAGCCGATTCCCTTAAACTGAAATATCCTTTTTCAGTTAAGAGGTCATAATCAAAAAAACTTCTTGAATTATATCTTATTCTTATTAAATCAAAAAGCACTTAGCTTTCGCTAGGTGCAGTTTTTTTCTCCCTTTTTGATTTTTAATTCCTCTTCCCTTTGATTTTTCAGTTTCTCTTCCTTGCATTTTTTTCAGCGAGCTCTTTAAACAGCTCGTTCGGGTCACGTTTATTATCATCGTTTAATACAAAATAATCCAAATTCTACACCTACCTTACTTTAGATTATACACCTTAATTATACAAATTTTGCTAAAGAGGGGAAATCTTTATGCTTCACTAAGCATAAACATATACCTCATTTTTTATTTATCACTACGCTACTACAATCATATGATTCCTAAAGACTATATTCAATAAAGTTATGAATATAAATAGCCAAGAAACCTGATAAAATCAGTGTTTCTTGGCTTTTTATTTCTTTAACCGACGCTGCCCTCCATCTCGTACGCGATTAAACGGTTTAGTTCAACAGCGTATTCCATTGGAAGTTCTTTTGTAAATGGTTCAACGAATCCCATAACAATCATCTCTGTTGCTTCTGACTCGCTAATTCCGCGACTCATCAAGTAGAACAACTGCTCTTCTGAGATTTTTGATACTTTCGCCTCATGCTCAAGAGCTACTTTATCATTATGAATTTCGTTAAATGGAATCGTGTCTGATTTAGACTTATCATCCATAATAATCGTGTCACATTCGATATGAGAAATGGAATAATCTGATTTCTTCCCAAATGTTACTTGACCACGGTAGTTCACCGCTCCACCATCTTTAGCAATCGATTTTGAAACAATTGAACTTGACGTATGTGGCGCATTATGAATCATCTTCGCACCTGTATCTTGGTGTTGGCCTTCTCCTGCAAATGCGATTGATAACATTGTACCTTTGGCGTATGGTCCTTCTAGGAAAACGGATGGATATTTCATCGTTGTCTTCGCCCCAAGGTTTCCGTCGATCCACTCAACCGTTCCGTGAGCAGCAGCTCTGGCACGTTTCGTTACTAAGTTATACACGTTATCCGACCAGTTTTGAATCGTTGTATAACGGCAGTAGCCACCCTCTTCAACGAAGATTTCTACGATGGCCGCATGCAAGCTGTTTGAAGAATACGTTGGCGCTGTACATCCTTCAACGTAGTGCACGCTCGCTCCTTCGTCTACGATGATAAGCGTACGTTCGAATTGTCCCATATTTTGGTCGTTGATACGGAAGTACGTTTGAAGCGGTACATCACATTTCACGCCTTTTGGTACATAGATGAACGTTCCACCTGACCATACAGCTGAGTTTAACGCAGCTAATTTGTTATCTGTTGGTGGTACTAGTTTTGCAAAATACTTTTTGAATAATTCAGGATACTCTTTTAATGCTGAGTCTGTATCTGTAAAGATGATTCCGAGTTTATCGAACTCTTCTTTCATATTATGGTAAACCACTTCAGACTCAAATTGCGCAGAAGCTCCGGCTAAATACGCACGCTCAGCTTCTGGTATCCCGATTTTTTCGAAAGTATCTTTAATCTTCTCAGGAACATCATCCCAAGAACGTGCTGGCTTATCGCTGGCACGTTTGAAAGTACGTAATCGCATCAAAATCAATGTCTGATAGGTCCGCACCCCATGTTTGCATTGGCATATTTTCGAATGTCTTCAATGATTTTAATCGGAAATCAAGCATCCATTGTGGCTCATTTTTCACTTGTGAAATCGTACGAACGACTTCTTCGCTTAATCCCATTCCTGTTTCATAAACAGGTGTTACATCCTCGTGAAAGCCATATTTGTAATCGGCTAATTCAGGAACTCCACTCATTTTGTCACCACTTTCTTATGCTTTTTCATTTTCTGCGGCACGTTCTAATGCTTTCCACGCAAGAGTGGCACATTTAATACGCGCTGGGAATTTTTGAACACCGGCAAGTAACGCCGCATCCCCTAAAGGTTCTTCATCCACGGTTTCACCCTGCACTAGATTTGAGAAATCTTCTGCTAGAGCAGAGCGCTTCATTAACTGTCTTTCCAATAATCGCATCACTCATCATGCTGGCACTCGCCATACTAATCGTACAGCCGTGTCCGTCAAAGTGAACATCTTCAATCATGCCGTTGTCATCTATAATCAGTTGCAACTGCAAGACATCTCCACACGTTGGATTATTAAATTCAATCGTTGGAATGCTCGCATCATCCACTAATCCTTTATGGTGCGGATGAGACGAATGGTCTAAAATCACCTGACGATAAAGCTGATCTAATTTAGATAAAGCCATATTGGAAAAACTCCTTTACTTTTTCTAATGCTTCTAAAAACTTCTCAGCTTCTTGAAGCGTGTTATACATATAAAAACTTGCACGGCATGTTGCAGGTACATCGAGCCATCTCATTAAAGGTTGCGCACAATGATGTCCTGCACGAACCGCAAAACCTTCCATATCAAGCGCCGTTGCGATGTCGTGTGGATGGAGGCCATCAATCGTAAAGCTAATGACTCCAGAATGTTGTGCTGGGTCACTTGGCCCGTAGACTGTCACACCTTCCATCTCTTGCATCTTTGGTAAGAGATATGCAACCATTTCTTGTTCATGCTGATGGATATTGTCCATGCCGATTTCTTCTAAATAATCAATAGCAGCGGACAATCCAATGGCTCCTGCGATATTTGGAGTACCCGCTTCGAATTTCCACGGCAGTTCATTCCAAGTACTCTCCTCATCGTACACGAAATCAATCATTTCGCCACCGAATTCTACAGGATTCATCTCTTGAAGAAGTGCTTCTTTTCCATATAAGATACCAATCCCTGTAGGAGCCAGCATCTTATGTCCACTAAAGGCATAGAAGTCACAGTCTAACGCTTGGACGTCCACTCTTTGATGTGGCGCTGCTTGAGCACCATCTACAACAAGGATGCCTCCTACTGCGTGAACCATTTCGGCCACACGTTTCACATCCGTTACCGTTCCAAGAACGTTTGAGGCGTGGTTAATCGATACGATTTTTGCCTTCTCGGTTAAAAATTCACCTGCTGCTTCGAGGTCTAATTCGCCCTCTTTAGTTAATGAAAAATAACGTAAGACAGCTCCTGTTTGTTTGGCCACTTGTTGCCAAGGCACCACATTCGAATGATGTTCAGCCGGGCTAATCCAAATTTCGTCCCCTTTTTGCAAGCGTCCTTGTGCGAATCCTTGTGCCACCCAGTTTAAGCTGGTTGTCGTTCCACGTGTAAAGAGCACTTCTTTTGTACTGGCTGCATGGATAAATTTCGCTACTTTAGCTCGAGCCGCTTCATACAAGTCAGTGGCTTCCTGTGCTAATGTATGCACCCCACGATGAATATTAGCATTGTGGGTTGCGTAGAATTTCTCCACGGCTTCTACGACTGGACGTGGCTTTTGTGTGGTGGCTGCATTGTCTAAATAGACAAGCACTTCATCGTTGACTTCACGCTCTAAAATCGGAAGTCTTCTCGAATCTTTTTACTAATCATAGCTAGCAACCAACTTTTGTTCAATCATATCTACAAGTTCTTTTTGAAGAGTGCTTGAAGGAATTGAACGAATCACGGCTCCTAAGAATCCACGAATTACAAGGCGTTTTGCTTCAGCTTCTGAGATTCCACGGCTTGTTAAGTAGAATAATTGTTCATCATCCACTTGTCCTACACTTGCTGCGTGTCCAGCCGTTACTTCATTTTCATCAATTAATAGAATTGGGTTCGCATCTCCACGTCCGCCTTCTGAAAGCATGAGTACACGGCTTTCTTGTTGGGCATCTGCGAATTTCGCTCCTTTAATAATATGTCCAATTCCGTTAAAGGTTAAGGTTGATTTATCTAAAATAACACCATGTTGCAGGATATGTCCTACTGAATGTGGCGCATAGTTTGTCACACGTGTATCGATTCCTTGTACTTGGCGTCCTGTAGAAATACCGATAACGTTCACTTGTGAATGAGAACCATCTCCACGTAATTCAGAGTCGAAGTCTGCAATCACATTTCCATCATTCATAATGCCAAGTGCCCAGTTAATCGTTGCATCCTTTTCAAGATAACCACGACGGTTCACATACGCATCTGTTGATTGACCTAAAGTATCCACAGCCGCAAATTGAACTTTCGCCCCTTGTTTTGCGATCACTTCTACAACAATGTTTGCTGTATTCTTTTTGTCACCGACACTTTCAAAACGTTCTACATAAGAGACAGAGCTGTTTTCGTCCGCCACAATTAAAACGTGTTTCACGAACGCTTCGTCCACTAAGTTGTTTTGAACGAAATGAGATTCAATAATATCTTCTACAACTACATTTTTAGGAATATAAATAAATACTCCTGAGTTGACCATCGCAGCGTGATAAGCCGTTAAGCTATCTTCATCGACTGGTACAGCTTTTGTCATATAGTACGGTTTTACAAGCTCTGGACATTGTTCCAAAGCGTCAAATAAATCCATCACCAGAACATCATTCATGGCTGCTTCAGCATTCATTTCTTCCCAGTAACTTACCGCACCTAGTTGCACGATTTTTGCACTTCCAGCTGCCATTGGAATTACTTTAGGAAGTTCTTCAATCATGGAAGTTCCTTCACCGATTGCTGATTGAAATAAGTTCCAACGGTGGAATTTCACACGTTCAATAAATGGTAAGTCTAGCGTTTAGCAAGTTCTAACCCTTTTAAACGTGTTTGTAGAAACCACTCTGGTTCATTCTTTGTAAGAGAGAATGCGGTGATTTCTTCTGGTGTTATGGTTAATTTTGTCTCTGCCACAATCTCACTCCTACTCTTGATGTTCAATCTTGATTCCTAATTCTTCACTGATTCCTTTGTATCCTTCAGCTTCTAGGCGACGAGCAAGAGACGCATCTCCTGTCATCACAACACGGCCATCCATCATAATATGTACTACATCAGGTTCAATGTAATTTTAAAAGACGTTGGTAGTGCGTAATAATTAATGATCCAAAATTGTCACCACGCATCGCATTCACTCCACGTGACACAACTTTTAGGGCATCAATATCTCAAGCCTGAGTCGATTTCATCTAAAATCGCAAAAGTTGGTTCAATCATTAGTAATTGAAGAATTTCATTACGTTTTTCTCACCGCCTGAGAACCCCTCATTTAAGTAACGTTCTGCCATTTCCTCTGGCATATCTAATAGGGCCATTTTTTCATCAAGTTTCTTGATGAATTCACGAACTCCAATTTTGTCGCCTTCCTCACGACGTGCGTTGATTGCTGAACGCATGAATTCTGCATTTGTCACCCCAACGATTTCACTTGGATATTGCATCGCTAAGAATAGACCAGCACGAGCGCGTTCGTCTCACTTTCCATTTCTAAGACGTTTTCACCGTCTAATAGATTTCCTTGCGTTACCTCATAACTTGGATGACCCATAATAGCTGCAGAAAGTGTTGATTTCCCAGTTCCATTCGGACCCATCACCGCATGAATTTCTCCAGTGTTAATCGTTAAATTAACGCCCTTTAAAATTTCTTTGTCTTCAATCGATACATGTAGATTTTTAATCTCTAAAGTTGCCACAATTCATTCTCCTTTATAATCATTCTATTCTGTCTTATTTTATCCTAATTGAGAACGATTCGCAAATAGACGCTCTCTTTGAAAATGATACAAATACTTTTCAATTCAATGAAAATGAGTTATGATGGTACTAATTTTTGAAAGAAAGGCTGATGCACATGCAAACTTATCCACTTATTGGTATTGCAGGAAATCATCGCCAAGATAACACGGAAGAAGATCGCTACATTTTATCGTATGCACCAAATGGTTTTGTCCGTGGTCTTGAAAAGGCAAAAGCGATTCCTGTCATTATTCCCATCAGTACCCCAGAATTTGCAAAAGAATTCATTTCTCGACTTGATGGACTTTTATTAGCGGGTGGACAAGACGTTTCTCCATTATTATATGGCGAAGAACCACATCTTAACTTGGCACGTACTTATCCTGCTCGTGATGCGTTTGAAATTGAGCTCATTAAAGAAGCTTATAGACAACACAAACCAATTTTTGCAGTGTGTCGCGGCTTACAAATTCTTAACGTCGCACTTGGAGGAACACTCTTCCAAGATATTGAATCACAATATGATAATATTTCTGTGAAACATACACAAAAAACAATGCCGAGCCAACCAACTCATACGATACAAATCGCAAGTGGTAGCGAACTTTCTCGCGTACTTGGAACAACCACTCCGGTAAACTCTTATCATCACCAAGCGGTTAAACAATTAGCCTCGGATTTTGTTCCAGTTGCTTGGAGTACGGATGGACTTATTGAAGCATTTGAATCTAAATCGGAGGACCAAAGCGTGGTTGCCGTTCAATGGCATCCTGAACTATTAATTGAAGATAGTAATGTGATGCAAGGGTTATTTGATAATTTTGTGGAGCGCGTCAATCGCTCAAAGCAAAATGCAAAATAAAAAAACTACGAATTCTTAACGAGTGAGAATTCGTAGTTTCCTTTTTTATCTTTTATTTCACTTCACATTGTTCACATGGAAGATCTTCATCTAGTAAAGCCTCAAATTCAGCTTTATCTACTCCTGTTAAGCGTAGAATCCAGTTTTTCTCTTCTGCTAATTCATTTAAGAATTCTGGATTTTCTTCTAAATCGTCATGGAAAACAACGACTGTTCCGCTAAGTGGTGATAACAGTTCAGTCACCGCCTTAGCCGCTTCTACGCTAATAACGGAATCTTCTGTCGTGACTACTTTATTTTTAAGCAATTCAACAAAGCTCACATCGCCAAGATCGATCTTGCCCTTTAGGAGAAAGACCGATTACATATTCTTCTCCTTCTTTTTAATCCAAAGTCCATTTTCACTATACTTTTTCATCTTATCTCTTCCATTTCTCTTCGTAAACTTCTTCTTTGAATCCGAATGTTGCTTCGCCATTATCCAATACAAGCGGACGTTTAATTAACATCCCATTACTTGAAAGGAGACTTGCTGCTTCTTCATCACTCATCGAAGGTAATTTATCTTTTAAGCCAAGAGAGCGGTAAAGTTCTCCACTCGTATTCGCCATTTTCTTCCACTCTAAGTTCTGAGTTTCTTTAATCTTTAAAAGTTCTTTGGCAGTTGGCGGGTTCTCACGAATATCCTTTTGCTCAAACTTTACTCCATTTAAGTCAAACCATTTTAAAGCTTTCTTACAAGTTGTACATGTTGGGTGAACATAAACGATCATTTTCCATCCTCCTGACGTAAACGTAACATGGTTGCATCTTGGTGTTTTGCTCCGAATGCATCTTCTTCATCATCAAATATGGTGCTCTTAAAGTGGTAACGCATCGACATAATAAGTCCTATCCCCATCATATTTCCAAGCAAGCTTGAACCCCCTTGAGAAATAAATGGTAATGGAATCCCTGTAAGTGGTAATAGCCCAATCGTCATTCCAATATTTTCAACAACGTGGAATAGAATCATCATAATAACGCCTGTTGCGATATAAGTATAAAATTCATTTTTCGTATCAAAACAAACGCGAATCATTTGATAAATCAAAATAAAGTAAATCGCGATTAAGAAGGTTCCTCCTAGGAACCCAAAGTTTTCTCCGATTGTCGCAAAAATTAGGTCAGATTCTCGAACGGGAACATAAACATCTGACACTCCAAATCCTTTACCAAACATTCGACCAGAACCAATTGCTTTCAAACTTTGGAACAATTGGAAACCATTTCCACCTTGATCACGATATGGATCTAACCAAGAATCGATACGAGCAAATTGATAATTTTTAAATCCGATATTTAATAGTAGTTGACGGTTATAAACAACTAAATAGATTAAAAGGGCTCCAATTAAAATCACTGTAATGATAATTGGAAGGAGAATCTTCCAACTAATCCCTGACATAATCATAACTCCACCCAAAATCATTAAGAAAACTAAGGTTGTTCCTAAGTCATTTTGTAGGATCACTAAGATCAATGCTGGAGCTGCCCATAACACTAATTTGACGAATAATTGCCAGTCGGTTCTTCTAGTTTTATATTTTGTCTTCATATTATGAGAAGTCGCAACTTTTGCTAAGATTAAAATATAAAAAATCTTCACGACCTCTGAAGGCTGGAATGAGAAAGTACCGAATCTGAACCAACTCTTCGCCCCCGTATCTGCAAATGTGGCTCTATCATAAAGGAAGAGAACGGCTAATAGCATGAGTAAGCCTAAAATATAACCCCAAGTGGTCAGTTTCCATAGTTGCTCCGAATCAAATTGCATAATGACAATAATTGCAATGACTCCAACTACATACCACACAACCTGCATAAGTACCATTCTTAACGAACCATTTCCACTAATTAAATATGTCGTAGAAAATAGTGTAGCAATACTAATAAACGCCAATAACAATACTGGAAGAATGACACCATAATCGATTCGTGAATCTTTATCATTGTACATTAAGTTCTTTTTTTTCATCAGTTACTCCTTCAGTTTCTTTTTTAGGGTGTCTAAATCGATAAATAATGACATTCAGAACTCCACCTAAAATCATTACATTGGCTATAAAATACAGCCAAATCATAAATACAATCAATGTCCCAAATGCACCATTCGCTGTTAAATTTCGCCCGGCATAGTGGATATAGATCGAAAATAGTTGCGAAATTAATACAAATCCAATGGTTGCAAAAAATCCTCCAGGTAAAGCATAAAGGAACGACCATTTCACATTTGGAATTGCAAAATACATAAAGCTCAGTAATAAAAATACCGTTATGAAAAAGCATCCCCCATTTAATAAATGAAAAATCTAAAAATAATGGTTGATAAATTTAACGAGAAAAATCTCCTATAAGACGTAAAAAAATTGCTCTCCAAAAATGAATAATACAGAAACTGCAAAAATCATTAAAATTGCAGCCATCGCAATTACAATCGCAAAAAATCTTTCAAAAATAAAATTCCTTCGAACAGGAGCACCATATAAAACATTCAATGCTCTTTGCAAACTACTAAACATTTGAGAAGCTGGCCAAAATAAAATTAAAAGACCCACTGAAAGGGCTCCTCCATTAAAATTGCCAAGGTAATTCCTTAAAATCGGAATCAACACTTCATTAATATCCGCAGGAAAAAAATAGTTCTCATTGTTTTTAAAAATAACATCAACAGGGATTGGTAAAAGTGGGATGATATTGGCAATTAACATAATAATCGGAATAATGGATAGCAAAATATAATACGTTAATGCAGCAGATTCTACACCAATATTCACGTGCATTAAATTCTCTTGAATAATACTCCAAAGCCTGTTTCCAAACTTTTTCAATCTCTGCACAACCGTCCTCCCCTTTTCTTATAGTGAATTCCACACTTTTCTTATTGTATCTTAATTATTGTATCATAAATACATGTTTTTTTCTTCTAGGAAGAAACGTTCTAAACGGCTTTAAAAAGGTTCTATGTGTAGTTCTTTTATCACTTTTGAAAAATTTCTTGTTAAAGTGAAAATACCCAAAATTCACTTATAAGTGAATTTTTGAGCATCGAGGAAAAGTGTATTAAAAGAGGATGCAGCATCCTCTTTCTAAAAGTGTATTATTTACCTTCTGCTAATACGCGTTCTTGTTCAACAGCAGCTTGTCCTAAGATATTTAAGTAGTTCCATGGACGGTCGAATACTGGTTGGAAGAAGAGTCTACATAAGCTAAGTCTTCGATTGTCATTTTGTTTTGGATTGCTAATGACAATGTGTTTGCAGAAGCTGTACAGTCGTATTTAGACATTACTTGTCCACCTACGATACGGTTTGTACCTACTTCATACACTAATTTCATGTAGATTTTTCGTATGTTGGCATGAATTCTGGACGGTGGTTATCTACACGTATACAGAACGTACGTCTAATCCAAAGTGAGGTGCGCTACCACGTTAACCCCAGTTGAACCAATGTTCCATCCGAACAAGTGTAATCCAGATGTTGATTGAGTTCCACGGTATTTCACTTTGTGACCGTTGATGTTTTTACCAACTAATGAACCCATACGTACAGCGTTTGTTGCTAATGGAATGTAAGCATGTCCACCGTTTGGATTGTAGTTAACAGCACAGCTATCTCCTGCAGCATATACATCTTTAACAGATGTTTCCATGTAGTCATTAACGATGATGGCACCGTTAGGCATTGTTTCTAATTGGTCTTTTTACTAAGTCGTTATTTGGACGGAAACCAACACATAAGATTACCATGTCAGCTTCGTATTCGCCACTGAAGTTACAACTTTGTTAACAACGCCGTTTTCGCCTTTCGAATGATTTAACCATTTCGTTTAAGCGAACTTGTACGCCACGTACGTAAGTCTTCTTCTAGATATCAGTGAATTCAGGATCTAAGTATTTGTTTAAGATACGGTCTAATCCGTCAACTAATGTTACTTCTTTACCTTCTAAAGCAAATGCTTCTACTAATTCGATACCGATGTATCCACCACCGACAACAACAACTTTCTTCTTGTCAGTTTTCTTAGCAAAGATTTCTTTTTGCTTGGTTATGAGTTTTTACATAATTGAACGTTTTTCTAATTCACGTCCTGGAATTGGAGGAAGAATTGGCCATGATCCAGTTGTAAGTACTAATTTATCAAATGAATCAGTCTTTTTCTTCGTCTGTTTTTAAGTCTTTTTACTGTTAATGTTTTACCAACAGTGTCGATGCTTGTTACATCGTGTTCCATACGAACTGTAGCTCCTAATGAAGCTAATTCTTCTGGACTAGAATAGAATAGTCCTTGAGGGTCCTTAACAACTCCTCCTACGTATAAAGCAATCCCACAAGATAAGAATGAAACATTATCATTTCTTTCGTATACAACGACTTCTGTTCCTGGATTGTCATTTAAAATTGTTTTGACTGCAGCAGTACCCGCGTGAGTACATCCAACTACTACAACTTTTCATCAAATTTCCTCCTATAAACACTTTTGTTTATTATTGTTCTAGATAAGAATAATTATTATCTATACTCTTATATCCTACACATTCGGTACATAAAAAGCAAACGATATCATTCGCTTTAAAACAGTAATTTTTCTTTATTTTTCAATATTTTTAAGTGTTCATAGAAGATGGTCATTTTTCTTAATTTTAATTCTAAATGAGAACAGTTATCGATATTTCATCATAAAAAAACTCTACTCCGCATTACTACGGAATAGAGCTTTGTATTTATTATTCGTCCGAATTTAGCTCTTCAAAGCGTTGTTTCATCGTAGGGTTGTTCTTCACGAGCTTCTTCACGGTTAAGTCTTCCGCTTTATTATTGGCTAGGCGTAAATTGTTTTCAGAAGAAAGCAATGCGGCTTTTGTCTTCTCAAGACTCTTAATCGTCTTGTCAATTTCGTCAATAGCCGATTGGAATTTCTTACTTGCGAGTTCATAGTTACGCGCAAATCCTTTTTTGAAAGTCTCAAGATCTTCCTCAAAGTGCGTAATATCAATATGTTGGTCACGCATCATGGCTAATTCTTGTTTATATTGCAATGAATTCAACGCTGCGTTACGAAGCAAGGTGATAATTGGAATAAAGAACTGCGGACGCACCACATACATTTTTGGATATTGATAGGATACATCTACAATACCCGTGTTATAGAGTTCATTATCCGCTTCAAGAAGACTCACCAAAATCGCATATTCACATTGTTTTTCATGACGGTCTTTATCCAACTCTTTGAAGAAGTGTTCGTTTTTCTTCTTCGTTGCTGTCTCGTCATTTTCGTTTTTCATTTCAAACATAATGGATAGAATTTCAATTCCATTCTCATCATATTCACGATAGATGTAGTCACCCTTACTTCCCGTTTTGGCATCATTATCCTTGCCAAATTCTGCGCGCGGGAACGCCGTCATACGAAGACGATTAAATTCGATTTCGCAATGTTGTTCCAGGCTTTCTCCCACCATCTTCGTTGATTGTTTCGCCTTAAAGTCTTTATAGAACGCAATCGCTTCATCTTTTGCCTTCAACTCTAATTCGAACTGATCTTTCTTCGAACGTAATTCCAATTCGTATTTTTCTTTCAGGGCCGTTTGTTGCACTTCTTGTTCTTTTTGTTGCAATTCTTTTTCTTGTTTAAGTTCAAGAATGGTACGTTCTTTTGCATGTAAATCTTCTTGGAATTTTTGAGACAATTCTACTTCTTTAAATTGGAGTTGTTGCTTTAATTGTTCTAACTCAGCTTGAAGTGCATTAAACTCTTTCTCTTTTTTAAATAAAGCTTCTTGAACATTCTTTTCTTCTTTGACATCTGCATTCTTCAACGCTAATTCTAGAGAGAGAATCTTTTGTTCAAAATTTGCGCGTTCCTCATCATAAAGACGCTTTTCTTGCTCTTTTGCGAGTGCCTTTTCCGTCTCAAATTGTTTCTTCGCAAATTCCAACTGCTTATGAACATCTTCTGCAAATTCCTTATTGCGCACTTGGCTCACAATATCTGCATACGAATTCTCATCAATCGTAAATACCGTTGGCAATGTGGACATTTAATCTCGTTCATCGAACCCCTCCTTTTTATTTCTATTTCATTCTATCACAATATCGAATTTGAGCACAGACCTAAAAAATCATTACCATATATGGTAATGAACTATTTTTTCGCATGCAAAAACTCTCCGCAAATCACTTCCACGGAGAGTTTTGACTTTTATTTATTATCCAATAAAGGCTTTGATTTGTTCCACACTTTGTGATGAGTCACAAACTACACGCACTTCGCCATTACGAGCGACTAATAAACCAGGTACTGTTGGCATATTGTATTTCGCACGGAAAGCTACTAAAGCTTCGTTAGCTTTGTCTTCTGAATTGATGAAGTACATTTCTTTTCCTAAAGCTTCACGCGCTTCGTTCATCTTTGGAGCAAAACGACGGCAATATGGGCAAGTTGGGCGTCCTACAAAAAGAACGACTTCCTTTCCTTCACCGATTAACGCTTCTACTTTCTCAGCAGTTGTTTCCACAAATTGGCTTACATCTTTTGCAAATTGTTCCATTAAAAATCCCTCCATTCATTTTTCTCCATTATGACAATGAAAAAAGAGTAGTGCAACAAATGTGCCTACTCTTTCTTATCTTTTGGATTGATTTCTTTATATTTTTTACGAATGTATAATAGGCGACAAATAAACGCCCCTAACATCCCGATAGCAACTCCACCCAATCATATTATCGATTAGAATTCCAATCCCAAATCCGATAACAATCCCAATCAACATGATGAGATTCAACACGGACATTTCTCTAATTCTATCTTTTTGGATCTTGCTCTTTCATATGCTTCCTCCATTGTTGAATTTCAATATGACACATCTTCATCGCTTCCAATGCATTCTCATGACTTTCTGGTGTAACTCAGCACAAGCACTAGAAATAACGGTAACAGGTGTATTTTGAAAATGCGCTTTAGCAAGCATTGCATTACTAATTCACAAATATCTGTACAATCCCAATAAGTGTGATGCTTTCTACCTCAGGAACTTCCTTTTCAATGATTCCCATTAATTTTTCAGAACCAAATGTAGATTTTTCAATTCTTGTTGCGCCTTTTAATAATAATAGCTTTTTCAATTTTTGGATGAATTTTTCCATCCTTCGCTTCCTTTTAATACAGTGAACGACCGGTAAATGACGGCCTTCCTCAGTATCTAGATAGTCTTCTCCATGAGTATCCTGAGTATAAAATACTTTCCCATCAAATGAGTTAATGGTTTCAACTCATGGTATCAATCATCTCAACGGCTTCTTGTGCATCCCAATACTCCATCTACAAAATCATTTTTGCATATCTACAACAATTAAAACTTTCATACATTTTCCTCCTAATGATAGTTTTCGGAATGAGAAATAATAAAAACCAAGAATCATATATCCCACACTAATCAGTATAATCGTCGCATCCGAATAGAGTTTGAAAAATTGGAAAGAAATAGTCCCACCAATTCCAAAAAACAGCATACTTGTAAAATAGAAAAGTACCTTCCAACGTTCCTTCTTCTGACCACGAATTAAACGACCTATCACAACCCCGATATCCGTTAAATATCCAGTGAAATGTGAGGTTCGCACAATCATTCCATGATAATAAATAAACATTCCATTTTGTGTTCCCACGACAAATGAGAAATAATAGAGCCAGCGTTCATCTCTAAGCCCTATCAAAAATAATCCTAACATAATGATGCCGAAAGTTAACAGTAAAAGTCCGTATCGTTTAGTAGGTTCAAATTTTTTCTTAGAAAATAGGACCCCCGACAGTACACCGCCTCCGCCAAAGCAAAGTATCATTCCTAGAAGGCGGATTACCACGCTCCATTCCCCCTCATTTAACGCTAAAACAAATTGCGTAATATTCCCGGTAAAATGGGTAGCTGGTATTAAAAACAGTAACAAGGTCAATACATTAACCATTCCCGATAACATACTTAATAAAGCAATCCAAATATCAAAATAAAATCTTTCTTGTTTATCCATGTATCCTACTTTTCTATACATCCAAACTACCCCAATCACTAACCAGAAAACAATATTCACTAGAAAAGTGATTAAAAATAGTTTTTCCTCTTTTTATGATTAAAATGAATAACCCAAGTAGACCCCAAAACCTCCACCAAAAATTCCAAGCAACAATAAAGTTCTCTCTGGAATTCTCCATTTTTAAAAATTGCACAACTCTTATCAATTCCCATCAAAATGAATAATAAACTATTGATTCCAACAAAATAAATAAAAAGGACTGTCTGCAATGATTCTTTAGGAAACTCCACTGATTAGAGATACCTTTCTTCTAAAGGCGCTCACTTCAAAATGAATGCACCTTCCTCAGTAATCAAACAAGGAATCCCCACCATCCCTTGCGCTTCCTTGGGATAAACACTTCTTCATGGTCTCGTAATCTGAGAAATTCTTTTTAAGTTTTTCATACTAGATGTGATATCCACTTCTCTAGCAGAAATCCCAAGTTTTGCCATCGCTTCTTTGAAGGGAGCTGTATCTCGAGCATAAGCTACTATAATATAAAATCGTTCATGAAATCTCTCCTTTTTGTTGTGTTAATCGTTGCTGCTAGGGCTTGGCGCTAATCGATCGCGCCACGATTGTCACTTTCTGGTATCCATTTTAATAAATACTTGGGAAATTGTTTTTAACTGACGTTGTATTTCCTGAAGGACAACTCTATTATCCTCCTTTTAGTATAATTTTTAAAATTGCATCTGCAGCTACTTTAGAGTCTGTATGTATAAAATTAACTCTTCTTGGTGCTGCTTGGCATCTAATAATTCCAATGCTTTAGAAATCGCAGTAAACTCGGCAAGGTGATTATCCATTTTCTTTTCGATAGGAAATTTATGAGGAAATTGCTCCCCATCTTTTACCAGTAGAATTCCTAACCCCACTTCACCAGGTTTCCATTGACGGCTGCATCCGTATATACTTTAATCATGATTTACAAGTGTCTCACATGGGTCGCTTTGAACTCCATGTGTTCCTTTTGAAATTTCAAAAAGTCACTTTTTGGCCTTCTTTAACGATTTGAAACCTTCTGCCACAATTCCTGTGAAATGAACAAGATATCTTCATCCGTCTTTTGTATTGCGAATAAAACCATATCCTTTTTCGTTATTGAACCATTTTACAATTCCGACTTCCATATGGATTCACTCCTTTAATGATATATCTCCATTATACTGGATACGATAATTTTTAACAGTTATGAAGTGTTTGATGAGCTTTTATAAAAGTCTTATCTCCTTCATACAAGCTTTAATAATAAATCTTCCCTTTGTAATTGTGTCTCTACCCATTCCCCAGCATCTCTAAAAATGTTTTTCAGCAAGGAGCTACACGTAAAAATCAGGAAATGAAGTTTTTGAAGTAATAATTCTTTCATTTCTTCGCTTAGCTGGAGCTTTGTTTAGAAATTAGAGACTCAATTTCAATGAATATACGATTTTCATAAACCGATGTAGTATTCTCCTTAGAAATTTCCACTCTATTATTGAGAAAAAGCATCATAAAAATTTATTCTTTTAGAAGACCTTCTTTTTAACCAATATTCCACTAAAAATCCTTTCCAAAAATAATTGTGTGTTGGCACTTGAAAGAAAAGACTCCACTACAGACCATTTTTAAAAAGGCGTCTGCATCTGGGTTAACGTTCTTACAATATAGGAATTCTGTTCCTCGGATAAAACCCTCATCCTTCTTAAGCTTCTCACTTAACTGCTGCAGTTTTACTACTTCACTTTGGGTAAAATTCACTTTTTCTTTTTCACATAATAGCCTTTAATTCTAAAATACGATCCATTCCTAAAACTGATATCAGTTCTTCTTTTTGCATCCACTCTTCCACCTGATAGAACTGATGGTTATGAATCGCAACTTTTTATCTTCCACTCCCACTTATTCGCTTTGGTGTCAAACTCAAGTGCTGCTTCTACATAGTAAGTTAAATCGTCCCATCGTTTCCCTTTTTCTAGCAATTGTAAAAAGGGTCTAAGTCTATTTGATAGTCTTTTTGTGCTAATCTTATGTTCAAATTCTTCGATTGCACTTTCTAACTTCTCTTCAAACTCATCGGATTGAAGATCGTTTGTGATTGTATATTTTTCAGTCATCGATTTCCTCCGCAGTCATTTCATTTATATTATACTTTAAAGGACCCAAATTAGAAAGTTCATCAAAGCTAAAAGGCCCTAAGGTAGCTCATCCTACCTTGGACCTTCCTCTATTTTCAATCAGTAAAAATTCCACAATATCCTTAAAATTAACAACCGTTCTAGCTTCACAAATATCCTTCATGCATTGGTTAGAGAATTTCCAATCGATGACAACAACAGCACTATTGGCTAGTAGTTTCCAAATAATCCCAATCATCTCTTGTTCTCTAAAAAGTAAATCGAATCCGATTGCCAACTTCTGGTCTTATCGATTCCTTGATTTGTGTAATAATCTGAACTCCTTCTTCATACGGAACACCTAACAAATGGGCAATTCTTGATTTGCTTGTTCCTTTTCTGAGTTCGGTTTCTACTGTACTCTTGATTTCTTTCAGACACGTTTTACCATTGCTCCGCCTCTTTCCATGTCTCGCCAATTTCCAACACCTTCTTTATCCATTGTATACAAAGTATCCCTTTGTATGTAAAAACGGCTTAATTTCTGAATTATCATTCTTTCTAATCTTTTTATTAATGAATCTAAAACAAAAATGGGCAATATAATGAAATTTTCGGGATATTTTTGCTCAAAAATGAACATCTATTTGTAAACGCATACATTTACACTATACTTAAAGTGTAATGAATGGAGGGATTTTTATGTTAGAACAAGCGATAACTATTTTTAAAAGTATGAATATCATATTGCTCCTGGGGAGTTATTTCCATGTAGAAACCCCATGGGTAAAAAGATATCAGTGAAATAAAAACTGTGATTATAGATCAAGATAATGTCTTTACAAAGATGTTGAGTATTTATCCAAATAACTTCGTCATGTTTTTAGAGCAATTCCTGATTATAGTATTTATAGAACGAATTTCCCATTAGAACTCATTCCTGAAAGTGACACTTACCGCGTCTGTTTTGAACAAGCGTGATTCAAAGTGCAAAAAAGCAGAACTCGGACAATCTTATTTCTCTGCGTCCTTGTTCTGCTTTTTCATTTATTCTTCTATTGGTGCAAGCAATCGTAATCCATTTAAGAGTACTAAAAACGTACTTCCTTCATGTAAGACAACTCCCCAACCGATGTTCGTTAATCCAAAGAAGTTAAGGACTAAGAGCATCACAACGACTGACATCGCAAAAATCATATTTTCTAAAATGACACGGTGTAATTTCTTACTAATCTTATGAGCGGAAACGAGCTTTTGTAAGTCGTTTCGCATAATCACGATATCACTTGTTTCAATCGCAATATCCGTTCCATTTCCCATCGCAATCCCGATATCTGCTGTCGCAAGAGCTGGGGCATCATTCACGCCGTCCCCTACCATCGCTGTTAAGCCATAGCGTTCTTTTTGAGACTGAATCTTTTCTAATTTTTCTTCTGGCAATACATTGGCAACAACTTCTTGTACTCCAAGCTTCATTCCAATCATTTCAGCCGTTTCTCTTGAATCCCCTGTAATCATTGTTGTATGCACGAGTTCGCTCTTGAAGTAATCGAGCACCGCTTTTGAAGCTTCATTTGGAAGGTCCATAAATGCCATTAACCCAACAATCATATTGTCTTTAACAACTGTTACAACTGTCTTTCCTTCGCTTGCCCATTCTTGCATACGAGAAGAAACTTCTGCCGAACGGTTGGTGGTATCTAGTGGTTTCACAATTTGGATTTCTTTCACACTAACAACAGAACGTACCCTTGTCCCACAAGAACTTCTACTTGATTTCTTCTTTGGCACTGTCCATTCATTAAATCTTTGAACAACTGCTTGCGCAAGTGGATGTGTCGATTGTTTTTCCATTGCTACAATAGCAGGAATAATCGCTTCATCTTCAAACCAGTAATCTGTTAAATCTGGAGTTCCTTTTGTTAAGGTTCCAGTCTTATCAAATGAGATGACACGTAATTCTTGTAATTGAGAGATCGCTGCTCCACCTTTGGCTAAAATCCCCATTTTTGATAAACGAGACATCGCTGCTAAAGGTTGCTGGAACCACCCCTCGCTGCTAACGCACATGGAGACACCCTGATGAGATATACCATTCCACGGTAAAGCGTTGTGTTTAAATCCCATCCCATTAAGAAATATCCAAATAATAGGAAGATTGGCCAAATGATTAATACGATATTGACATAAATTGGTTTCAATCTTCTGAATAAAGGATTTGCCTTATTCATTGAATGTTGCGCATTTTCAACAACCTTCATAATTTTCAGAAGACTGTATCCGTACTTGCTGCAGTTACTTGCATTTTCGAAACGATTTGAAATATTGACAGTACTTGCAAATACTTCATCTCCTTCGCCTTTTAACGAGGCATGCTTTTCACCAGTAATCGTAGCTTCGTCAATCGATGTTAACCCTTTTGTAATCACTCCGTCGATTGGCACTTGATCGCCATGCAATACTTCTAATGTATCGCCGACTTTTAAACTAGCGACTTCAACGACAACGACTTCTCCGTTTTCTTGGATGAGACGCGCTTGCGTTGGATTCATTTGTAACAATGCCGTTAGCGACTTACGGCTTTTCTCTTCAACATATTCTTCAAGGAAGTGTGCTCCTGCAAAAATCAAAATCAGTAAAGCTCCTTCTTCTGCATTCCCAATCAGCACTGCTCCAACTGCCGCAAGCGTCATTAAGATATGCACATTTGGTTGGAACTTCCCTTTCTTTTTAGTCTTTTCAATCGTATCTTCAATACCTTCCATCGTTACATGGTAACCCGATAAGAATAACGTTAGAATAAATAAAATATTTGCAAACCCATTCCCCATAAAATGAAGAACCATCCCAATAATGTAAAAGACTAATCCCGCAATATAAAAGATGACGGCTTTACTATCATCGTGGTCGTGACCGTGATGATGACCATGTTCATGATGGTGCTCATGCTCATGAGCGTGGTCATGCTCATGAGCGTGGTCTTCATGATGTAAATAATGATGCTTGACATGTTTCTCCTTCATGAGTTTCTTCTTTATTTAATAGATGTTCAAATTTATGTTTCAAGTTATGAGTTAATTCTTTTGAAATCCATGATATCTCCCTCCGATTTCTTCTTAACCCTATAATAGCATGAACATTCATTCATATGTCAAGGGATAACTTAGAATTATTCTAAATTATGCAAAAACATATTTAATTTTTCTTCTAAGAGTTCTATAATCATTAATGTGAAAAAAAGGAGGATAAATATGATTAGTAATTATTCCAAATCTCGTCATGTTACGATTGACAAAGATAACAGAAGATTCAAATTGAACGATATAGTCATTCCTGGAAAGAAAAAAAGTGGAATCCTTGCAAAAACTGCTTTAGCAGCAATGACAGGTGGTCTTTCGTTATTAATCCCAAGTGGATCCAAAAAGGAATATCGATTGGATATCGTTTGACGATTTAGTGAGTTATGAGTTAATTCAAAAATGATGACATAGTTGTTAAAAGGTGGAACAGGGAAAGCAATTATTGGAGGGACTGTTGTTACATTGCTGACAAATCCCTTATTGGGAGCAGCTGGTGCAATTTCTGGAGGGATAACTGGGAAACGTACCAGTAGTAAAAAAATTAATAGTTTAGCAGTAAGAATTACACTTAATAACTTTGATTTACCTTGCTGCTTTGTCTATTTCATTGAGAAACCTGTAAAAAGCGATTCAAAGGAATATAGAATTGCGATTGAAAACACTCAGCAATTATTAAGTATTCTTGATTTAATCAGCCATAATTAGGAAGATATGTATTCAAATGTTAGTATTATTATACAAAAAGAAAAAGCCTTGATAAATCAAGGCTTTTCGTGTTTCTATTAACGACGACGTTCTTGGATACGTGCTGCTTTACCACGTAAGTTACGTAGGTAGTATAATTTAGCACGACGAACTTTACCGTAACGAACTACTTCGATTTGTGCTACACGTGGAGTGTGTAATGGGAATGTACGTTCCACACCAACACCGTTAGAAACTTTACGTACTGTGTAAGTTTCGCTGATGCCAGCACCACGACGTTTGATAACAACGCCTTCGAAGATTTGGATACGTTCGCGAGTTCCTTCAACAACCTTAGCGTGAACACGTACAGTGTCACCAGGGCGGAATGCAGGAATATCAGAACGTAATTGTTCTTGAGTTAATTCTTCGATTAATTTGCTCATGTTTTTTTCTCCTTCCAACAAACATTCATGACTTGGCCGCTTGTCCAATCAGCGGAATATCGTTATCTCTGGTGAAGTCTCACTCACTCGAAATATATTAGCATACTTTGCATTTCAATTGCAAGCAAATTACAGAAATTTTCTTAGTAAAAATAAGACTTACGAATGCTCTTCGCAGCAGTGTTCATCCGCTAAATTATAAAGTTGTAATAGCATGATGATCTTCTAAAGGAGTACCAAACATGTTTTCCAACTTTTTCTGCCTTCACGATATGGTGAGCTCTCAGTTTTTTTAACTGATGAGAAATGGCAGATTGCTCCATTCCTGTACATTTCATCAAGTCTTCCACACATAAAGGTTCTTTTCGGGTTAAAAGTGTAATGATATTCAACCGAGTGTTATCTCCTAAAAGTTTAAAGAGTTGCACCATTTCTGCTCTCCCCGAATCGTTTTCGATTACCTTTTGAAAAACTTTTATTTCTTCTGGACTTAAATGTTCTCTCATTTAACATCCCTCTTCTCCCTTAATTTGCTCCAGTAACTTTTCTTCTTCTTTTGAAAGTTCATACTTTTCCAGTAAATCCGGTCTTCTTAAATAAGTTTTACGAAGGGGATTCTTTCATTTGCCACTCCGCAATTTTTGCATGATTCCCACTAAAGAGCACTTCTGGAACTTCCATTCCTTTATATTCTCTTGGGCGCGTATATTGCGGATGTTCCAACAATCCTGTGGAATGAGAATCTCCTACTGCAGAAGCATCATTTCCTAATACATCTGGCAAAAGTCGCACCGTTGCATCAATCATCACGGTTGCGGCTAATTCCCCACCGGTTAGTACGAAATCTCCTATTGAATATTCATCCGTCACTAGCGTACGAATCCGTTCATCATATCCTTCATAGTGACCACAAATAAACACCAAATGCTCTTCTTTAGCTAATTCTTCAGCGTCCTTTTGCGTAAAAGTCTTCCCAGCTGGATCCATTAAAATCACACGTGGAGTCGTCTCAGGAGAACGCACGAATCGAAGCGAGCGCTAAATCAATCGGCTCCACTTTCAGAAGCATCCCAGCTCCTCCACCGAATGGATAATCATCGACATGATTATGTTTATTATTTGAAAACTGACGGAAATCCGTTGTCTCAAATTCAATTTTTCCTGCTTCGATGGCCTTTCCGATAATCGATTGCGTCATCGGTCCTTGTACCATTTCAGGGAATAATGTTAATACATCAATCTTCATCTTAATCGATCAACCCTTCCAATAAATGGATATAAGCTTTCTTCTCTTCTTTATCAACTTTATAAACGACTGGTTCAATAAATGGAATTAAGAGTTCTTTCTTTCCTATTTGTTTTACAACCCAGACATCGTTTGACCCTGGAGAAAGAATTTCAGTCACTTTTCCAAGCACTTCCCCTTCATCCGTTACGATTTCGAGTCCGATAATTTCATGATAATAAAACTCGTCCTCTTCCAGCTCCGTTAATTGCTCCTGGGCTACCTTAAGGAGACATTCTTTGTATTTTTCAACATCTTCGATACGGTTCATTCCTTCGAATGTTAATAAATCAAAGTTTTTATGACGACGATGACTAGCCACTGTCACAAATGTAAGAAATTCCCCATCTTTAAAAATCGCTAATTCTGTTCCTTTTTTATAACGTTCTTCAGCAAAATCGGTCGTCGAAATCACTCGTACTTCTCCGCGAAGACCTTGAGTATTAACGATTTTTCCCACTTTATAAAAGGTTGTCATTCTTTCTCCTCCTTAAAAGAGTCTCTCTACCCTAATTTGTAATAACTTATCCGTGACTTCTACATCATAATCATCAATACATTGACCGAGCATACAATAGTTTTTGTCTCGATTATGCGTTCCCATCAATGAACTATACATCGAATCTAATTCTAAATGTTTCTCCACCGAAAGCCCAGCTTCTAATAAATCTAAGTCTTTAGGTAATTTTGTATAAGGCGCAGTACACGTAATCGTTGCTTTTTCATGTGGCACATAAGATACATGCGCAGTCACATCATACAATTCATGATACAGGAAATAATCCACCATTTCCTTTACGATACGTTTTACAAAATCCTTTTCTGTTGCCATTATCCCTCTGCCTTTCTTTCTTTCATCTCTTGACGAATGCCTTCAAAAATTTCAAAAATTGGTACGAGAACCGCTGCGACGAATCCTCCTGCAAACCCATTATTATACAGATTTAGCCCACCATGCATTACAACCACATGGCTTACTAGTGTAATATGAACAAATCCTGCTATCATCCCCGCAAGTGGCCCATAATAACCACTAACCGGAGCAAGTGTCGTTCCGAAAATCGCTGCAATAAGGGCGCTCGTACTTGTAGGTTCTACTCCCGTCAAGTAAGAACCAATCATAATCCCCACTAATACTGGAACCGTATTTTTTACTTGGTTCCCAAAAGCTCCAAAGCTCATTACACCAATAATACTTCCGACAATCGGACCATTTAATTGACCACCATTCATAAGAACATATCCTAATAATATAAATCCTATAATACTCATGTTCAGTGTCACTGTTGCCAGATTCGTCATTTCAACAAAATCACTTGGCAAACGTCCTGAAAGCTTTAAGAGTAACTTAAAATGATATTTTTCTTTCTTTTTGAAATGTAAATAGAAACTTGTCACTATCAAAATCACACAAAATCCGATGAGCAGTTGATACAAAATCAATGGACTTTGTGTACTTGTTAGTGTTCTAGTCTCTACTTCAATTCCAAATGCATTCATAAATCCTAGAACAACCATTCCAATAATTCCAGCTGTAAACCCGACATTATACAAGCTGAACCCTTGATGGAACCCAAGAAACTGTGTGGATAGTTGAGGTAAGATGAAGCCAATAAATATTCCTAAAGCATAGGCGATTAGAACGCTCCATCCTTGTGGTAGAACTCCGCTAAATGCTAAGAAAGAGATCAATGGGCCCAAAGCAGATCCAAACAATCCAACAATGACATAATTTCGATAATTTTGCTTCGTTACCTTCGTATAAATCCATACCCCTATCATAAACGGAATACTATTGAAGAGATTCTTCCCGAAAAATGAGAATCCAGCAAGCATGCCCAAACTTCCAATTACTGTTCCGTTTAGAGGAATTTCCAGTTTTTTATAACTATAAATACTGATACCGAGCATAATCGCGACATTTAACAAGGTACTTCCAACAGACGCAATTTCCATATAATCGGTAAACAACTGACTTGGCGATACTAATATCGTCATCATCCCACTCACTAACGACTGTGGTGATTCGATGATAAACGCTAGTATCATTAACATTACGGACAGGCCGAATAAATAATAATATTGTCGATTCATCTGTTTTTTTAATATCGGCTTTTTCTTCATACGGTCTTCCCTTCAACTATAATATTACTTATTCATCATAACAAACTCAGGGAAAACAATCAAAAACCCAAGTGCCAACAACAACAAAAGAATACTCATTATAATGTATACATTATAATGGTGATACTATATAAGGTATCACTTATTTTTCCGTTTCTCCCTCTCAGTGAAGTTTTGCAGAAATCCAAACTTTTTATAATGACTAAACAATGACGGAGAATTCTACGGATTTTATACTAGCAGTACTGGGGATAGCATTCAAAGTGAATTATGGACTTTTAAAAATTCATTTTTTAGAGTCCATTTGAATCTTGAAAGAGATTGAGACTCCAGACTAAATCCGGTGCCCCAGTACAGCTAGTATAAAGAAATCCGTAAGGATTCGAAGTCATCGTTTTATCAGTCCTCTTATAGCACAAAAAAGCCCTGGATTTCTCCAAGGCTTCATCGTTTTATTTAGGCTTCAATACTTAAACGAACACGTTTTGGTCCACGAGTACGAACACTATAAGTAATCGTACGAATCGCACGAGCCACTCGTCCTTGTTTACCGATCACGCGACCGATATCTTCCGGATTTACGTGTAAAGTATATTCCATGAATTCATCTGATTCAGAGATGTCAATACGAACATCTTCAGGGAATTCTACTAATGGTTTAACCATTGATAATACTAATTCACTAATATCAGGCATTCTTTTCACCTCTCCATCGAATTGTCGACTTTATGGAAATTACTTAGAAAACTTTGATTCGTGGAATTTCTTCATGATACCTTGTTGTGATAACAAGTTGCGAACTGTATCAGAAGGTTGAGCACCGTTAGCTAACCATTTTAATGCTAATTCTTCATTGATTGAAACTTCTGCTGGGTTTGCTACTGGGTTGTATGTTCCAACTGTTTCGATGAAACGACCATCACGTGGTGAACGTGAATCAGCTACAACTACACGGTAGAAAGGATTTTTCTTAGAACCCATACGTTTTAAACGAATTTTAACTGCCATTATTTACACCTCCATGTATTAATCTCACAGTTACATAGTGTATCAGAAAGAAGAATGCTTGTAAAGTATTTTATCTTTACACCAATGAAAAAATTGTTCTAAAAATGCTCTAAACCCTATTAAAACAAGTAATAAATAGAATTTTATGCATATTTTTTTGATATACTGGATAAAAATATGTATAAACGAAAAGAGTTGAAATTATGTCAGTTCAGAACCAAACTCCAGATTGGCGCGAGGCTCTACTAACTTTTTGGAATAAACCTATATTGAAAAAAATATTCGATTTATTTTTAACATCGCTTATTCAGTTCTAAAAATATTTTTTTGTAATTGCGATTTTATTCTTAATGCTATTAGGAATATTTGGTGGTGGAATTGGATTAGGATATTTTTGCAAGTTTAACTTCAATGAAAGAGCCCCTTACCCAAGAACAAATGAGTGACGCAATTGGAAATCTTAATTTAATCTCTAGTTTCCATTATAGTGACGGTACAAAAATTTCAGATGTGAATTCTGATGAACTACGAATTGTAAAACCTCTATCAGAAATTTCTCAATACGTAATTGATGGAATTATCTCAACCGAAGATAGTTCATTCTACGAACATAATGGGATTGTACCAAAAGCTTTACTTCGTGCTATTCTCCAAGAAGCTGTTTCTTCTGGATCAGGCGCGACGGGTGGTTCCACTCTTACGCAACAATTAATTAAGCAACAAATTTTGACGAGTGAAGTTACTTTCAAACGAAAAGCCAATGAGATTTTATACGCATTACGTCTTGAAAAACACTTTACGAAAGATCAAATTTTAGAAGCCTACTTAAACGTATCTTCATTTGGTCGAAATCATAATGGATTAAATATCGCCGGAATCGAAGAAGCCGCTCAAGGTGTTTTCGGTGTGGCTGCAAAAGATTTAACCTTACCACAAGCTGCTTATCTTGTTGGGATGCCACAAAATCCGATTGTGTATACTCCTTACACAAACCAAGCTACCTTAAAAGAAGATACTTCTGCGGGTATTGAACGGATGAAATTTGTTCTCTTTAGTATGTATCGTGAAAACAAAATTACTAAAGAACAATACGAAGAAGCTCTAGCGTATGATATTACAAAAGACTTCCTTCCGCCAAAAGAAATTTCTTCAGATAGACAATCTTATCTTTACCAAGCTGTTAACCGTGAAGCGATTAAAGTCTTAATCACTAAAGCAGCTCAAAAGAATAAATTAACTTATGATGAAGTTCGTAATGACTCAGAGCTTTATAGCAAATATTACGATGAAGCTAGTCGTGAGCTAAGTTCTTCAGGATATAAGATTACATCAACAATCGATCAAAAAGTCTATGATGCAATGCAAAAAGCGATTGCAAGTTATGGAAACCAAATTGGACCAACGTATAATACACAATATGTTGATCAAAATACTGGAGAAACCAAAACACAAACAGAACCTGCTCAAAATGGAGCGGTTATGATTGAAAACAAAACAGGTCGTATTCTTGGATTTGTTGCTGGTCGAGATTTCGAATCAAACCAAGTAGACCACGCGTTTACTACGCACCGTTCACCAGGGTCAACTATTAAACCAATCTTGGTTTATGCTCCTGCTATTGAAATAATCTGATTTATCCAGCAAGTATTGTTCCTGATACTAAAGTAAGTATTCCTCAAGGAAACGGAACTTATTGGCAACCAACGAACTACGGAAACACAATAACAAACCAATTCTTAACGGTCCGTTATGCACTATTCCGTTCGTTTAACAATCCTGTTATCAAGATTTACCAAACAATGCTTCAAAAAGGCATTAACGCAGGTGAATACTTGAAGAAAATGGGTATTAAAGGGATCACTGAAGATGAGTATCAAAATATCGCCCTCTCCATTGGGGGAACCAGAACAGGTCCGACTGTTTTAGAACAAACAAGTGCCTTTTCTACGTTAGCAAATGGTGGTGAACACCATGATGCTTACTTAATCGAAAAAATTGAAGATTCCAGAGGAAATATTGTCTATCAACACGAAGACAAAAAAGAACGTGTCTTCTCTGAAGCAACGTCTTATTTAACAACGAATATGCTTCAAGATATTGCAAATTCGACTCAATTCTACAATATGAAGGGAAATATGGGCTTTAGTTCAGACTTAGCTGGTAAGACTGGTACTTCTGAAAATGAAATTGATAACTGGTTTGTCGCATATACCCCAACCGTAACGTTAGGTTCTTGGATTGGATACGATAACTTCTATAATGCCCGTTATGCTATTACTGCTGGTGATGGATACGGAGAACCAACTACTAGAAGTCAACGTCAATGGACTTACTTAATGAAGGCCGCATATGAAGCAAATCCTGAATTAATCGGTAAAGAAACAACCTTTAAACAACCAGATTCTGTTTATCGTGATTCTGTTGTATCCACAACAGGTACGAAAGCCGGAACATTCAAAGCTGAAAACGGCGGAACCTACTCGATCAGTGGTGGAATGACGACTGACTGGTTCAAGAAGGATTTCCCACCGATGAATCCTTTCTACAACTTCGCTATTGGAGCTACTCCTGAAGAAATGAATAACTTCTGGAATAAAGCCACTCCTAAGAAAGAGGAGAAGAAAGACAAGAAGAAGGACGAAAAGAAAGACGAGAAAAAAGAGGAGAAGAAGAATGAAAAGAAAGAGGAAACCACTCAATCTCCTTCGACTCAAAGTCAAACAACTCGATCAAACTAATATAAAAAGGCTGGACAATGTCCAGCCTTTTTTATTGTGTAATTTTTTAAAGTGAGCACTACTTATTTAGTAGTATTTCTCCATTCAATCTTGTATGGTAACGTAATTTCAGAATCTACGATTTCTTCTTTATTCATAATTTTTGTTAAAAGACGCATCATAACGGCACCAATATCATATAAAGGAGGTGCAATCGTTGAAAGAATTGGACGAGTCATTTTTGTTAATTTAGAATTGTTGCTTGAAACCAATTCAAATTTTTCAGGAACTTTAACGCCTAAATCAATTAATCCGTTTAATAATCCTACTGAAGTTTCATCATCGGTTACTACCGCAGCAGTCGCACCTGCTTTATGGATACGTTCAGCTACAGACTCCCCTGCATGATAGGTTAGAGGAACTTCGTAAACTAATTTTTCGTCGAATTCGATTCCTGCTTTTTCTAAAGCAGCTTTATATCCTTCTAAACGGAAATCGACTGAAGCTACATTTTTCATTGCAGCAGTGACAAAAAGCAATTTTCTTATGTCCATTTTCAATTAAAGTTTCCACTACTTCTCTTGTTGCTTCATTGAAATCGATATTTACTGAAGCAATTTCGTGTTCTGCATCCATCGTTCCTGCTAACACAATCGGTGTTTTTGAACGAACAATTTCAGCACGTAATTCAGGTGTTAGATGGTTTCCCATGTATAAAATTCCATCTACTTGTTTTAGAGAATAAAGTATTTAACACTTGAATTTCTTTTATGATTATTTTTGGTCTGAGTTTGCTAAAATGATGTTATATTTATACATTGTAGCAATGTCATCAATCCCACGAGCTAAACCTAGCAAAATAAAGGTTTTGTAACGTCAGGAATAATAACTCCCACAGTCGTTGTTTTCTTACTCGCTAACCCACGCGCAACGGCATTTGGACGATAATCCAATTCGTCAATTACATCTAAAAACTCTCTTACGAGTTGCTGGTTTAACGTTTGGATTTCCATTAACAACACGCGATACTGTAGCCATGGATACATTCGCTTCACGCGCAACATCATAAATCGTAATTGTTTGCTTTTCCATCTACAAATCTCCTTTGTGCATCTTTTCATCTATCATTAGGGTAGCACTTTCATAAAATTAATGCAAGCGTTTAACGAAAATTTTCAAAAACTTTTTGAAACTATTTACATTCTTGATATAATAAGTATGCTACAATAGTTTTAAGGAGATGATTAATATGAATTTAAAACCCTACTTTCAAACAACTAGAAACTGAATTATCAAAACAAAATAATCCGATTGCTCTAATCCAAAATCCTGAAACCATTCGTCTTTTAACGAATTTTTCAACAGATCCTCATGAGCGGATTGTGGCACTTGTCTACTCACCCAATACTACCCCACTATTATTTGTTCCAGCATTAGAGCATCAAGTCGCTCAAAAAGCGGAACCAGATTTTATCGTGAAAAGTTATCACGATCATGAAGATGGATGGAAACTCTTATCAGATGCCATTAAGGATCACTTTCCTTCTCAGTCCAATTTTGCTGTAGAAAAAGTGGACTTCTCTCTTTTTGCAGCAGAACAAATTCAAAAGCATTTTAAAGATGTTCATTTTTCTGTAGATTTAACGCCAATCGTTCAACAACTTCGTCTTGTAAAAGATCAAGAAGCCGTTGAAAAACTCGTCTACTCTGGAACCTTTGCTGACAAAGCGATTGAAATCGGAAAGAACGCCTTAAAAGTAGGCATCAGCGAACGTGAAGTGGTAGCCATCATCGAATTTGAAATGAAAAAACTCGGCGTCTCTCAAATGAGCTTTGATACAATGGTGCTCTTTGGAGATCACGCGGCAGATCCTCACGGTGAACCTGGAGACCGTACCCTTAAAGAAAATGAATGGGTTCTATTTGACCTTGGTACAATGGTAGATGGGTACGCAAGTGACATTACACGTACCGTCTTCTTTGGAAATAGCCAGGAAAAAAATCCACGTCACAAAGAAATCTATGATATCGTTCAAAAAGCGCATGATACAGCCATCTCAGCTGTAAAACCAGGGATGAAAGCAAGCCAAATTGATAAAATCGCTCGTGATATTATTACAGAAGCTGGATACGGTGAGTACTTCATCCACCGCCTTGGGCACGGGATTGGCCAAAGCGTACATGAATTTCCTTCAATCATGGAAGGAAATGATATGGAACTCGTTGAAGGTATGTGTTTCTCTGTAGAACCAGGTGTTTATATTTCAGGTGACTTCGGTGTTCGTATCGAAGACTGTTTAGCTGTTACCGAAAATGGTTCAAAACTCTTCACTAAAGTAAAATATGATTTTTAGACTAACAAAAAAGACTGGGGAATTTCCCCAGTCTTTTTAAGGTTGCATTATTTTGCTTCTTTTTTAGCTTCTTCTTTCACATCTTGAGCTTTTTCTTTTACATCTTCTGCTAATTCAGCAACTACTTCAGCTGACTCTTCTTTTTGTTTAGAGAAGTTTTCTTTTACTTTATCAACTGTTTCGTTGAATTGGTCTTTTAAGTTTTCAGTATGTTTAGAAACTTGTTCTTTTAGATGAGAAGCTTGTTCTTGTAAGTTAATACGAATATCTTGAGTTGAAGCTTTTGCAACTTCAGTGAATTCTGCTCCTTTTGCTAGAGCAATTTCACCATATTCTGACAGTTGTTCTTTATAACGACCAGCTTCTTTTGCTAAATCTTCACGTAATTCTTTTCCTGATTTTGGTGCAAATAGCAATGCAGTTACTGCTGCCGCTGTTCCCCCGATTAATGCCCCTAATAAAAATCCGCATTTTTTACTCATGTTCAACACTCCATTTCATTAATTATATTTTTTTCTTTTTGGAAAAAAATGCTCTTCCGAAGTTAACTGCCGTGGCTACACGACTCGTTTTAGAAAGTTTTACTGCTTTTGTTGCTAGATTTCGTGAAGATGCATTTACATCTGAAATTGTCACACCTAAATCTCCAGCTGCAGTAAACAATGGATCAGTGGCTTTTAATTTACCATTAATATCATCCACCAATACATTGGCTTTACTAATAACCCCTCTACTTCAATTGAGAGGCTGTCTACATCTTTAGTAATAATCTCTAATGAATGATTCATATTCTCAACGGTTTTATTTAATTTTGATAAAAATCGGTGATACTTTGACAATCACAAAAAAACTACTAAAGGCTAATAAAGCACATGCAGCTATTAATGCAGCAATCTCAATACCTGTCATTGAGCCATTCCTCCAATCTTCTAGTATGATTCAATCATAACACTATCCCTTTAAAAATTACCATCAAATTCTTTGTAAAATGAATCTCTTTCATTCGTTTTTGGTATGATAAACTGATTGTATTAAAAATTAAAGGAAGACTTGTTATGCGTGTATTTTTTTATGGTTCGATTCCATTTCTAATTTCTTTATCAATTATTGGAATGGGATTGAATGAGAATCTATTTTATCTAATCTTTTTACTAAACTACTCTCACTAGTCATTTTATTTTACTATTTTATTTAGGAAAAACTAGCCCATTTTCTCTTTAAGAAAACCATTCTCTCTTCTATGAGAGTCTCTACTCAATCGGAAAGTAGAAAGAAAACCATTCTTAAATTATTAGAGAATATGTTGGATTATTTCTTATATTTCATTTTGATTTATTGGATTCTTTCGATTATCGGAGTCCCAATTTCTAGTTTACTAGCAGGTGCCGGAATCGCTGGGGTTGCTTTAGGTCTAGGAGCACAAGGTTTCTTATCAGATGTCATCAATGGATTATTTATCTTAATGGAACGTCAATTTGAAGTAGGAGATGCGGTTTTAATTAATTCTATTTCTGGGACGATTGCAAGCGTTGGCGTTCGTACAACCCAAGTTCGAGGATATGATGGAACCCTGCATTACATTCCCAATCGTAACATTACCATCGTTAGCAACCAATCTCGAGGAAATATGAGGGCTTTAATCGAACTTCCACTCAATAGTAATGTTGATTTAAAAACGGTCTATGAAACCATCGAAGCCGTGAATACTCGTTATGCTAAATCAGATGAGGCTCTAGCTTCTGCTCCAAATATTGTAGGTCCTCAAACAAAACCAACTGGACAATTTGTCTTCACGATTTCTATCATGACGAAGAACGGATTGCAACATGCGACTTATCAAAAATACTTAACTCTATATCAAGAAGCATTATTAAAAAAAGGAATCGACCTTTCGACTCCAACGATTCCCTATCTGACAAAATAAAAGAAGGCGAAAAATTTTCGCCTTCTTTTTTTATTTTTCAACTAAATCAAATTCTCTAGTTAATTCATGAACCATGAAATTAATGCGTTTCAACACTTCTTTTCTGGTTACAATCCCTAAAAATTCTTGGTTTTCATTCGTAATACAAATAAAACTTTGATCCACCAAATCCCTCAATACATCTTCCATATCTGTATCAACGAAAATCGTTGGAAACTCCGTCTTCATGACATCACGAACTTTATACTTACTGAGTTGATTCATATGAATTTGCTCGACTCCAGTAATCTTTTGCAAAATCATCGCTAAAGACACTAAGCCAACAATTTGATTTTCTTTATTCAAAACAGGGATTAAAGAATATCGTACATTCGTAAGAACTAACATGGCATGCTCTAATGTATGGTCTTCTTGTAGAATCGCTACATTCTCAGCATCAATAAAGAGCTGCTCTCGATTTTCCAATAATAATTCTTGTATTCTCTTATGAATCAAGTGTATAACCTCCTTCAGGGCTCCAAGTATAGTTTAAAACTAAATCATCTAATACTTCATGCTTCGTCGTATAATACGTTAAAAGAATTTGTTCTTTTGATAAAATCTCTAATACAGCATAACTCGCAGTTCCTGAATAAGTCCCTCTTGGAAAATTTGTCGATCCTGAATTAATACATAAAACTCCATCAACAGTTTCTGCATTTAGCTTATGAGTGTGCCCGTACAAAGCAATACTAGCTCCTTTTTCTTTAGCCATGTTTGCTAAATACTCTCTCCCAGCATTTACATATTGATGATGCCCATGAGTGACAAAGAACGTAATCCCTTCTACTTCAAACACCTCAAATTCAGGGTACTCCATATCATAATCACAATTTCCTGTGACTCTTACACAATGAGATAATAATTCATCCTTATAAGGAAATTCGGAATCCCCTGTATGAACAAAAGTTACTTTTTCTCCAGAAAAATGATCAAAAATTTTCCGAAGTGTCAACTCTTGACCATGATTATCACTGACAATGACTATTTTCATTCTGTTTCCTCCACAGCTCCTAAAGAGTTTGTCCAATGTTCCCATTTTTCAACCAGTAATTCAATCGCTTTTGCGCGGTGGCTAATTTTATTTTTGATTTCCATTCCGAGCTCCGCAAATGTTTTTTGATACTCTGGCACTAAAAATAATGGATCATAACCGAATCCACTGTCTCCTGATGGTAATGTGGCAATTTCTCCGTGACATTCTGCCTGTACCACAAGGGATTCTTTAAACGGCGCCGCTAAAACTAAACAACATGTGAAATGAGCTGCCCTTTCCTTTCCTTTAAGCCCACCTAGTTCAGATAACAGTTTGGCATTATTAGCCGCATCATTCTTTTCTTCTCCTGCAAATCTTGCTGAATAAACTCCAGGAAGTCCTTCTAGAGCATCTACACAAAGTCCTGAATCATCAGCCAAAACAATTGTTTGTAAAGCATTCGCAATCGTCTCTGCTTTCAGTCTCGCATTTTCCTCAAAAGTCGTTCCAGTTTCCTCAACTTCATCTAATTCTGGGAAATCTTTTAAGGTTTTAACCTTATAGCCTTTTGGTTCAAAAATTTTGGCAAATTCTTTTGCTTTTCCAACATTATTCGTTGCAATAACAATTTCTTTTCCAAGTTGGATAGGCGTTAATTTTTCCTCTAAAGTCACCGTCTTCACCTCTAAACCTTTTCTGTGGAGCCAATTTTCCGCAATCTCTTCAAAAAGGGTTGCATCTCCAGTTGTATAAATTTCTAAAGTGGGATTTGGATTCGTTTCAGGAGTTTCACTGAGTTTGCAATAATCTAAAAGAGCACTCACACTTGATACAGTTTCTGCACCTGAATCAATTAAGGAAACTTGATCTCCTACGACTTTTTGAATCGTTTTTCTTAAAAGCGGATAATGTGTACAACCCAAAATCACTGTATCTACATTGGTGCCTTCTAATGGTTTGAGGGTTTCATTTACAATCTCCCAAGCTTCAGGCGTGTCCGATTGATTATTTTCGACAAGGGGAACAAAGTTTGGACAAGCAATATCAAATACTTGAATGTTCTTATTCTTGTCATGCATTGTTTTTGGATACACTTTACTTGAAATCGTAGCATTCGTCCCCAATACTCCGATTCGGTCATTAGATGTTTGCTTGATGGCTGCCAAACTTCCTGGTTGAATCACTCCCACTACCGGAATCTCTAAAGTTTGTTGTAATTCCTCTAAAACGACTGCTGTGGCCGTGTTACAGGCAATAACTAGCATTTTTATATTCTTTTGCAGTAAAAATTGCACCATTTCCAACGTATATTGGCGAATTTCCTCTTTGGGTCTAGTCCCATACGGGCAACGAGCGGAATCTCCTAAGAAGATCATTGATTCGTTTGGTAATTGTTTTAAGGCCTCTTTAAGAACCGTTAAGCCTCCAACTCCAGAATCAATAAATCCAATTGGTCTTTTCATATTTTGCCAACCTCTCTATCTTTTGTCTTCTATAGTATACCATAGTTCAAACATGACTGATTCAAAAGTGGTTCGTATTATGAAAAAGTTAATCAAAGAGAAGACCCCTTCGGTGTTTGAATGAAAAGGCTTTGGAGGGTCTACACTGCGTGCCTTTATCGGATATCTTCATAGTGTTTGTAATAGCTGTAGCGGTTCGAGCCGTGGTCTCTCACCTACTGAGCTATTACTCACACTATAGAATCCGATAGGCCCTCCGTTTGACTCCTCCGACCTTTTCATTCAAACAATGGTGCTCATAACGTTTTGCAATACGACCAGGTGACTAAAAAAGAAAGGGGAGAAACCTCCGCACTAAATAAAAAGAACTCCTGCTATGCAGAAGTCCTAAATTTTTTATGCTACGTTTGGATCTTACTTTGATGTTTTCTAGTCACTAATATTAAAAGAACAATCACTACTAAGAAAGTTATTGAAATAGCCCAGCCAGGGTGTTCATTGATAGATTTTCCTAGTTGAATGATAAATTTAACGAAATCTGGTAATTCCTTCCCTTGATGACTCACTCCACTGAATAGAATCCCCATTAATAAAGTAACTCCCCCAAGTGCGAATAGTCCTGTTTTTAATGGCATTTTATTCATGACAATCCCAATCACATTTGCAATCAGATGAATTAATAATACTTGTGCAAAGAAAGCTGCAATACTTAATAATAGATTTTCAGGGTTATACAAAGTGCTTAACCTTGATTCAATTTTGATTGTATTGAATACCGTGATTCCTTCTCTAAATGGTAACAATATGCTAAAGATAAACGTTAAAATGAGTGAATCAACAATTGTTTGAATAAAGAGACTTTGAATTTGTTCATTTCTCGTTAATCCTAGTTGGCTTTCTAGGCGGAATTGTTCAATGATATAAGCAATTCCGATGATTAAAATAATGAGTCCGACTTCATTATCAAAATAAATTGGAAAATAGACTCCAAATGAAGTGAAATCTCCATTTGCAAAAATTTTCATGAATAGGCCTGCGAAAACCCACCAAATTCCTAAAAAGATTAAAATCGATTTCCATCTTTTCACTAGTCCCATGCTAACAACTGATACTAAACGGTCCATCTTATTCATTCTCCTTTCGAGTAATTGAAATAAAGTAATCTTGCAATGTTAATGGTGAAAAATCTAATCCTTGAGGAGTCTCCCCTTTTTTCCCAATCACTACTGCGCGAGTGATATTTCCAATTTGTTCGGTTTCTAGTACTTTCTTGTCAGCTACAAATTCTTGAACTAGGCTTGTAGCTCCGCTAACAACATATCCTTTTCCAAGAACCTCTTCCACCATCACTTCCTCTGTAACCACACCATCTTTAATAACGATGACTTTTTCAAGAATGGAAGCAACTTCTTCGATTAAGTGAGTTGCAATGACAAAGGTCCGTGGATTTCTTGCATAAGCTTCCAGTAATTTTTTGTTAAAAATATGACGATGATTCGCGTCTAATCCTAGTACTGGTTCATCCATAAAGATGTACTCACTTGGATTACAAAGCGCTAGGATAATTTTCATAATACTTTGGTATCCAGTAGAGGCCTTTGAAAATCTTTCTTTCACATTGACTCCAAAAACTTTAATTAACTCTTCTGCAAATTCACTGTCGAATTCTGGATAAGTTTTTCTTATAAATAGATAATAAATCTTTAAATTTATATTCTTTTTGGGAACCAATTTTCTGTACTCGATAAATACACTTGATGCATCGCCCTTGAGTTTTTATGAAGATCCACGCCGTCAAGCAAAAATTTCTCCACTTGTCTTCTCAATACGACGAGCAATCATATTTAAAACGGTACTCTTTCCAGCCCCATTTCGTCCAAGTAAACCGATGATACTTTCTTGTTCAATCGTAAAATCGACCCCTTTTACAGCTTCTTTATTGAAATACTTCTTTCTTAACCCTTTTCACTTGGATTGTCATTTTAGGAACCCTCCTTCGATAATTTTAACTAATTCTTCTTTTGTAATTCCTAGTGCTTGCGCTTCTTTTTAAAAATTTGGGACCATCTGATTCGCAAATTCATTTTGCTTTTTGCTTAGAATAATTTTTCTTGCCCCTTCTGCTACAAACGTTCCAAGGCCTCTTCTTTTTTCTAATACTTGTTCGCTCACGAGTAAGTTCATTCCTTTCAATACGGTTGCTGGATTGATTTGATACCCTGTGGAAATCTCAGTTGTCGACGGTACTTGATCTCCTTCTTTTGTAGATTTCATGGAAGATTTCTTCTTCTAGTTGATTGGCTACTTGTTGAAATAACGGGGATATCACTTTTGAAAATCAAATTTCATAACGCACCTCCTTTAAGTTTTATGTTTGTTGGTTAGTTACTTGTGTAATTAACTATAAAACTAAAAAAACTATTTTGTCAACACTTTTTTAAAAAATTTTTGAAAATAAAAAGAGTGATAAAAACAAGGATTCTCCTTGCTTCATCACTCCATTAAAAAAATATGATTTTATAAATATTGTGCTAACAATTCTTCTAATTGTTCTTTAGCATGGTAGCCAACTACTTTATTAACCACTTCTCCATCTTTTTTGATTAATAAAGTTGGGATGCTCATAATTCCAAAAGCACGAGCGGTTTCAGGGTTTTCGTCCACATCCACTTTAGTGAATGTAACTTTGTCTCCCATTTCCTCGTCTAATTGGTCAATAACTGGTCCTTGCATACGACATGGTCCACACCATGTAGCCCAAAAGTCCACTAAAACGACTCCATCTTTAGTTTCTTCTACAAAGTTTTTATCTGTTAATGATTTTACCATTGAAATCATCCTTTCCTTTTTCTATAAGACCAGTATAGCAATCTCGATTCACTCGACCAACTTTTCTGCTCATAGATTATTTGAAAGTAACAATCGTTGCCCCATTTCCACCTGTATTCATTGGTGCAAATTCAAAACTAGCAACAGAGCGGTGGCTTCGAAGAGTTTTATGAACACCTTGTTGAATCGCGCCTGTTCCGCGTCCATGAATAATGGTCACACGTGGATAATTAGCTAAAATAGCCGCATCAATATATAAATCAAGATCTTTCATCGCTTCTTCATATCGTTTTCCACGTAAGTCTAATTCTGAAGAGACATGACTACTTCTAGCACTTTTCACAATCACTTGTTGTTTAGTTTCTTGCGTTTCGGCAATTGGGGCTAAGTCTTCTACAGCAATCTTCATCTTGATAATCCCCATTTGAACAACCCATTCTTCGTCACTGACTTTTTCAACAAGCGTTCCGCGTTGGCCAAATGAAAGAACTTCGACACTTTGTCCGACTTGCAGAGCCTTCTTCGCTTTTTCCTTACGAAGCACCTTGTTCTTCTTCAAGGCTTGCTCATGCTTCAAGTCTGTTAAAGCTGTCTTTTTCTCAATCATTTCATGTTCTTTAACCGTACTTTGTTTACTTCTCAGTTGTAATTCACGGATTTCTGACAAGATTTTATCTGCATCATCCTTACTTTGTTCAATTAAGGTATTTGCACGCTCTTTGGCCTCTTCTAGAAGTCTTGCTTTATTTGCTTTAAACTGTTCAGTTTCCTTTTGCAAATCTTCTAATAGCTGTGTACTTAACTCTAATTGATGACGCATCTTATCGGCATCACGCTGTGCACGGCGACGTTTTTGCTCAAGGTCACTAATCATCGCATTTAAGTCTTGGTCTTCCTCTGATAAAAGTCCGCGTGCTTGGTCGATAATAATGCTTGGTAAGCCTAATCGTTTTGAAATATCAAAGGCATTACTACGCCCTGGTACTCCAAGTAGGAGTTGGTATGTCGGTTGAAGAGTGTCTCCATCAAACTCCATACTCGCATTAATGGTTTTAGGACGATCATACCCATAGGCCTTCAACTCCGGATAGTGTGTCGAAGCAATGACATAACTTTGCTTACTTGCAATATAATCGAGAATCGCAATCGCAAGTGAAGATCCTTCTTGTGGATCGGTTCCTGACCCAATTTCGTCGATTAACAGCAAGCTCTTATCATTAATTTGCTTCAAAATAGAGACGATATTCGACATATGAGATGAGAATGTTGATAAATTTTGTTCAATCGATTGCTCATCCCCGATATCTGCAAAAATCTCGGTAAAGATTCCTACACGGCTATTTTCGCCCGCAGGAATATAGAGTCCCATTTGTGCCATTAATTGAATGACTCCAACCGTCTTCAAGAGGATTGTTTTCCCCCCTGTATTCGGCCCTGTAATAACAATCGCTTGATACTCTTCTCCAAGAATAATATCGTTTGCGACAGCCTTCTCACGGTCTAATAGTGGGTGCCATGCTTTCCAAAGCGCCACATGATTCTGCCGGTCAATAATAGGTTCTGTTGCCTTTATTTCATTAGCATATAGAGCCTTTGCATTCACTACGTCTAATCGTGCTAATACATAATGATTTTGATGCAATGAATTCGTGTATGGCATGAGTTTTTGAGAAAGTTCCCATAAAATGCGTTCTACTTCACGCTTTTCTTGGACTTGATATTCTCGTAATTTATTATTCAAATTAACAACTGCTTGAGGCTCCATGAAAAGAGTCTGTCCCGTTGCACTTTGGTCATGTACAGTACCTCCAAATACAGATTTATATTCTGCTTTTACTGGAAGTACATAACGATCATTCCGAATGGTGATAATCGTATCACTTAAATACTGGGCATTCTTACCAGTGAGATATTGATCCATTTGGCGACGAATTTCTTGTTCCGTTTTCTGAATGCCTACGCGAATTCCGTGCAAAGTAGGAGATGCACTATCTAATACATATCCATCCTCTCGAATCGATGCTTCTAGCTCTTTCGTCACTTCAGGGATACTTTCTAATTTTTCAACTAGTCGGGGGATACGTTTTAATGCAATCTCTTCTTCTTCGACTTTTTCAAAGAAACGTTCTACTTCATGCGTTGTCGTCAGCACTCGTAAAATATCACTTAATTCGCGCCCATTTAACCCCGCTTCTAATTCCAATCGTTTCAAAGCAAAACTAATATCTTTCAACCGTGGAATCGGAATCCCTTGTTTTAAGCGAAGAAGCTCAACTCCATCTGCTGTTTCTTCAATTTTATTTTGAATCGCCTTTTCTTCCACCTCTATTGGAAGTTCTTTAATCATTTGTTTTCCTTTTTCAGAGGTAGCATATTCAGCTAATTGGGCTCTAATTTTATCAAATTCTAAAACCTTTTCGATTTTCGAATTCATAACAGTCCTTCTTTCTTAAAAAACGTGGAACAAATCTGTTCCACGCTCTCGTTTTTATTTAGGTAATAACCAACTTGAAACAATTTGTGTCACAATTGGAGTTTTGGTAATAATAAAGTTTGGCAGTCCGCCTTCAATCATTTTTTGTGCTGGTGCCAGTGGAATCATCGCAATCGCGTAAAGAACAAAATAAATAAATAAATAGTTCATAAGGAATCCTAATGCCGCACCGCTGATTGTATTAAATTGTTTTAATAATGGTAAAAATGTTAATTCACTCGCAATATATCCTAAGAAACGAACCACTAACCAACCTAAAATCATAATCACTAAAAATGAAATCAATCTATAAAATGAGTGGTCTAAATTCATTGCTTGTTCTTGAGAGAAAATCGCTAATTGATTTCCGGGAACATAGGACGGATACGGAATAAATACCGATAAAAATTTAGCTAGTTTTTCATGCGTAAATAATGCCACTAAAAAGGTAATAAAGTAACCCGCAATATAAACTAATTGTAATGTTAATCCTCTACGTGCACCCGTATAGATTCCAACGATTAAATAAAATAAAATGATTAATGTAATCATAAACCCTACCTTCTCAACAAATCTTGTTGTAATTCAAATTGTTTTTCTAATTCTTGTTTTCTTTTTGAGTCAATGGAAGGTCGCTTATGATGCGCATTTTGCACTTCTTTTTCTAACTGCTCTACTCGCTTCTTCAATGCGACGACTTCTTCTTGTTTTTCGAATTGATTTGAAATAGCGTTAATCGCTGCAAGGAGTGCTACTTCTTCATTCGATAATTTGTCTGATACTCGGGTGATTTGATCTAATTGCTCTTGTAAGACTCTCACAATACTTTGCATTTCTTGTTGAGACTTTTTCCCAATAATCGTATAGGATTTGCCGGCAATGACTGCTTTAACTCTTGATTTCGGTTGTTTCACAATAGATCATCTCCATTCCTCATAATATCACCTTATTTTTACCATTTTCTGAGCAAAAAAACACGAATAATCCTCTTTTTGAAGGAGTAGACGAATAAATGTTCTCATGGTATTCTTAAAAAGAACAAGGAGGATTACTATGAATTCATTAACATTAACACTATCACCCGAACAGGTTTCCGCATTAGAAGCAAAATATCCTTCATATGTAGAGTCCCCTCCTCCACACGCCGTTTTAAGGTTGAAGATTGACGGCTTAACCATTACGGCCTATCAATCTGGAAAAGTGCTATTTCAAGGAAAAGGCATTGAATCGTTTATTCAAAAGAATCAGCTGGAATCCTTGATGGAAACATCTGAAGAGAAATCAAAAGACACGCCTTCTCTTCCAAAGGATTTTTCTTCTTGGAGCGTGATGGGAAGCGATGAGGTTGGAAATGGAGCTTACTTTGGTCCTTTAACGGTTGCTAGTGCTTACGTTTCAAAAGAAAATATCCCTCTTCTTAAAAAAATGGGAGTGAAAGACTCTAAAGATTTAACGGATGAACAAATCCGAGCTCTCGTTCCTAAAATTAAAGAAGTCATTCCGTATAAATTATTGACGCTTTGGCCTGAAAAATACAATGAGGTTCAACAAGTCAAAAACTTAAATGAAATGAAGGCTCTTCTTCATAACCAAGCCTTACGTCTCTTAAGTGAAAAAATAATGCCAGAATCACCTGAAGGGTATTTAATTGATCAATTTTGTAAACCAGAATTATATTATCGTTATTTAAAAGGACAGCCTTTAGTCGATAAAAATAAAACGTACTTTATTACAAAAGGCGAAAGCCATCATATCGCTGTAGCGGCGGCGTCAATGATTGCTAGATGCGCTTTCCTGGATGGTTTAGACTCATTAAGTACAGAATTCGGGTATAAACTACCAAGTGGTGCTGGAAGCAATGTGGACCAAATTGCTGCAAAAATTCTAAAGCACAACGGAATGGATACTTTACGTAAAGTCGCAAAACTCCACTTCGCCAATACCGAAAAAGCAAAACGAATGAAATAATGAAAGAGCAACTTCCTCAAACCAGGGAAGTTGCTCTTTTTAATCTTTCATTAGTTTTTGAATCACTTTAAGTGCGCCCATCCAACCGAGTGCAATGATGAAGAGAATAATGGCCCATCCATATCGTAGTTCCGTCAAAGGAATTTGAACGTTCATTCCAAAAAATCCCGTGACAATATCTGGAATCGTCATCAATATAGAAATAACTGTTAAAAATTTCATCGTATCATTCAAATTATTATTCAAAACATTGTTATATGTTCCGGAAATTTGTCTTAAAATTTGAAGATGTAAATCTGTCATCTCAACTAATTGTTTTTGCTTCGATAATATTGTCTTCCAATTGCTCTCTTTCAAAATCATCGAATTCTTTAAAGGCTTGTTGCGTTTTCAATTGCTCTAAAACAACAGCATTTTGCTTAGTGGCAGATACTAAATACATTCCACCAATTTCCAAATCGGAAAGTGCAAACAAATTATTCTTAGTCGTTTTCTTTCGAAGGAGTTTGCTAATATTTTGCTGTTCTTTATTTAATTTTTCAATTACTGGGAAGTAATGCTCCGAAATGACAAAAAGGCTATGCAGTAAAAGATTAAACACATTCCAATGAAGATTCTCTTCCAACTCTTCTACGATCGCATCGATAATGTATTCATTTTGACTATTTGAAATCGTGACAATTTGATTTTGACGAACAATGAATGTTAACGGAATCGTTTCATAGTGGTTCTCTTCTTTAGACAAGTTTAATACATTATAAATAACAACCAGCGTTTTCGTTCGACGGTTATATTCCATATGTGCTCGCTCATTTTTATCCAGTGCATATTCAATCATTTCATCATCGATTTCATACGTATCATAAATGGATGAGTATTCACTAATCAAATCTGAATTGATGTTAATCCAAGTATTATCTCCAAAGTGCATTACGCTCATTTAAACCCCTCCTTCGTATAGAATGCTGTATTAGTATAACATAATTTCTTTTTTTGACTAAAAGGAAAGCATGTCAACGTTCCAAAATAGACCATTTGACATGCTTTTCATTCATATTTTCTTCCTTTTAAATTAAGAGATTGATTCCCAATTTCCTTATTCTTTTCCCACTATTTTTGCGTTGGTTCACTCGTCGTCTCACTAGGAGCTTCTGTTGTAACTTCTTGAGAGGTTGTAGCTTGTGTTTCAGAAGCACTAGTGCTCTTTTCCTCGGTACTCTCCTGCGTAGAAGTAGATGTTGTCTCTGAAGTGCTTGATGACACTGTTGTAGCTTCAGTAGATTTTTCCTCTACTTTTTTGTCTAAAATAGAGCTCTTTGGAATACTATTATCTTTATCTGCTTCATCTAAAGTGCCTTCAGAGAAGTCTTTTGCTTCCTCTAAAATACTTAACTCATCAGCAGAAGCCGGTGTCATAATCTCTTTTAGATTCTTACCAATTGTTCCTTCAACTTTACCATTAAAATTCTTGTGCGCTTCTTTAATCGCTAATTTAGTACGATAAGATTCAATAATGAGCGCTTCAACGGCTGTCGTTCCAAAGTTCAAGCGAGATCCCATATATCGTTTGATGAGGCTAGCCACTTCTTCTCTTAAAGCAGATGGTAATTCTTGGTCTAGTACGTGTTGTGTAAGGAAGTATAAATAGCGCATCCCTTCAATACTAATGCGATCGTTAGCATCCCGTAATGCTTGAATTAATGAGCAATTGCATTCACTTGCGCTTCTTTTCCACTTTCTCTTGCTTTTGTAGCTAAATCTCTTAGCTCATCCGCAGTAACTCCGTAGTCTTTCAATGATAACTCACTAATCTTACGAATTGTTTCTTCATGAGTTGCATTCATCTTTTGCTCTTGCGGTGTTACCGAATTTTCAACATCTTGTTCTTTATTCACGACTTTCTTTTCAAAGTTTTCTAGTCCTTTAACAAAGCCTTCCGTTGAATTCCCTTTTTGTTGCACTTGCTCTTTATATTCACTTAAAGCCACTAAAATTCGATTTAAAGCAACTGGATCATCTTTGTATTTCTCTTGGGTGCAGTTTTCACCTCGTCAATTTTTTGAAACACTTCTTCTTGATTTAAATCCCCTGCCACAAATGGTGGAACGATTCCAGGCAATTTATCGTAAGCTTCAATCCCATCTTTTATTCACGATATTCATTGAATGACTATGGTCACCGTGTGGAATATCAAAACGTCCATTGACAATGCGGATCGCTGTACGAGAAATCCCCATACGTCTTGCAATCAAATCAATTTCCTGTGAAAGTCTCACTTCAGCAGGGATTGATGGATCAGAATTTGTACTTCAAATCGTTTCAATGGAATGACCCAAGGATGGATATGATTTTTATCTTGCCCTTGCTCCATATTTTGAAAGGCAAATACTTTTCCAATATATTCACCTTGATCATTGGTAACTGATTCGAATTTGATACTATCTCTTTCTACACCATATGCATACGTAATATAATCCAAATATTTTTGAATTTCAGGAGATTGCAAAGTTAATTCTTTATCTCCTGGTGTCGTCATATCTGTTGTAGACGTTTGAACGGTAGGTGTTGTAGCCGTACTATTTTGATGTTGTCTTGAAGGAGTAGAGGCAGCAGCAACTGTCCCACTCGTTCCTCCTCCACGATGAGACGTAGGTTCATCGTCAAAAGTATAATTGGTACTTCCATCCCCACAGTCTAGTACATCATGGAAATGATCCCCATGAGGAATTCGGAGTAATTTACAAGTCCGTTTTTTCCCCGTTTCATCTTCTCTAGTAACGGTTTGAGCATTTGCCAGTTGTGAACGATAAATAAAGTGATAGTGATCACCGTGTCTCACCACAAACCCTAATTCATTTTCACTCACAATATCTTTTGGATTAAAAACATAATCATCATCTGAATGGTTGCTTTGGCTAATTTGTTTCTTCTGCTCATAAATCGCATCAGAAGGTGGAGTCCCAAATACAAAATGGTAATGGTCTCCATGTTTCTTTAGATACCCATTTTCAAAAACTTCTCCCACAATTGTTTTAGGTTTATTCTCTTTAATTTCCTTTGCAGCTTGTTCATACTTCGCCATCTGCTCAGGAGAAATCGTCGTTTGTTCAACCGTACTTTCTGCTACTTGATTCACTTGACTTTGTTGATTAGCTAAAATCATTCCTGAAGCGAAGACAAGCCCTAAGGCAACTGCTCCACCTAGAAATACCTTCTCTTTTTTATTCATTCATCTCCCACTTTCTTAAATCGTAAGTTTTACGTTTTAGAGTATACTATTTGAGGGGGAGTGCTGTCAATAAAGATATTCCAAATTTTTAAGCAAAAAAACCTTCCCACAAATCTATGGGAAGGGTTACGGTTATTCTTCGATTAAATCACTTAATAAATAAGCATCTACTAACGATTGAGTCGCTTCAATAGAATCGATATGCGTTCTTTCATAAGAGTGACTCGATTCAATTCCTGCTCCTAATAGTGCATGTTTTACTTCTGCCCCAGCTTGCATCGCTGCAGAAGCATCACTTCCATAATAAGGATAAATATCTAGTTTAAACGGAATCTCTTTTTCCTTGCAAAGACTGACTAACTGTTGACGGAAATCATAGTTATAAGGTCCTGACCCATCTTTGACGCAAATCGAAACCGTATATTCATCGGTTTGTTGGTCATCCCCCATTGCTCCCATATCCACTGCAAGAAACTCAACCACTTCAGAAGGAATACTACTGTTAGCTCCAGTTCCCGTTTCTTCAATGCAACTAAACATAAAGTGAGTCGTTACCGGTAAGGTGATTCCCTCTTTTTTATATTTCTTCAATAAGGTAAGTAAAATTGCTGCACTAACCTTATCATCTAAGAATCGACTTTTAACAAATCCGGTTGGTGTGACAACAAATCGCGGATCAAAAGAAACAAAATCTCCACTTCAATTCCTAAAGCTCGCGACTCTTTTTCATTAGTGACTTTCTCATCTAATCGAACTTCCATATTGTCTTGACTGCGTTCGACCGTTCCGGCTTCTTTGTATACATGAACACTCGTTTGATGTAATAAAATTGTTCCTGAAACCGTATTTCCGTTTGAGGCAATATGAACGGTACAATTTTCTCCTTCAATCATATTCCAAGCAAAACCACCAATACGATCCAACTTCAAACGTCCGTCTGGTTTCACCGCTCTTACAATCGCTCCAAGAGTATCAATATGAGCCGTAATAGCACGTTGCTCTTTATCATTTGCTCCTTCTACAGTTACAATGACAAGCCCTTTCGCTGTACGTTTTGGTTGGTATCCCATATCCGTTAACACTTCAATTAAATAATCTTGAACATCTTTTGTGTACCCTGTTGGAGATGGAATGGCTACTAATTCTTTTAAGAAATCGATTGTTTGATTCATTTTCTTTCCTCCATTTCACGATAGATTTAGTATAGCATATCCCTATAAAATCTAACTAATGAACATGCTTCTCTTTAGATAATCCCAAGAATTTTACAAAATTTCTTGCATAATAGAATCTTTAGTTTTATAATACAAGTATATTACAAATTGAAAGGATGAATTTCATGAAAAAAACCTTGAAATTAATCGCTGTATTTTTCGCAGCACTATTCGTATTACTAGGATGCGGTAAAGAAGAATCATCTTCATTTGAATTAAATCAAAACGGAGTAACTTCAGTTTTAACTTATTACTATAATAACGATTTAGTAACAAAACAAACTGCTACAAATACTTATGATTTAAAGCAATTAGGCGTAACTGAAGAAGACGCTAAAAAACAAATCGAAAAAGTAAATAATAAATATACAGCTGTTGATGGCGTTACTGCTAGTATTGAATCTAAAGATGGTACTCTTATTCAAACTTTAACAGTGGATTACACTAAAGCTAAAGTTTCTGAGTTAAGAAAAGCATTCCCTCAAGAATTCACTGGAGACGGTGATAAAGTCAGCTTTAAAGTTTCTAAAGAATCTTTATTACAAGCTGGATACAAAGAAAAGAAATAAAAGGATATTCATAAAACCGGGGGAAGAATATACTCTTCATCCGGTTTTCCTATAATTAAAACAAGAAAAGTGAGGAAAAGATCATGAACAAAAAATCGAAAGTATTAGCCATTTTATTTACTACAGGTTTAGTATTAGCTGGTTGTGGTCAAAAAGATAATAGTACAACCACTACTACATCATCTGCCACAAAAGAAACAACTACTACTGCTACAACAACCGATCCAACAACAACTACGGTAGCTACAACTACTGCAGCAACTGATGGTGAAAAGAAAACAGTGTTAGAACAGTCTGATAAGGGCGTAACTTCTCGTGTAATCATGTACTCTAAAGGTGACGTTCTTGTAAAACAAACGACTGAGAATGTTTACAACGTAAAAGAAATGGAAACTCAAGCTACTGAAGAACAAATCAAAACACAACTCGAGACAGCTTTTGCAGCTTATAAAGGTGTAGAAGGAATCTCTTCATCAGTTGAGCTCAAAGATGGTAAAGTCATCCAAGACTTTACCATCGACTATTCAAAAACAGACTTTGCTAAATTAAAAGAACTCGTTCCAAGCTTTAAACCAAAAGATGATAATACAGTAAGCTATGAAGTTACTAAAAACTTCCTAGTTAAAGAAGGATTCAAAGTAGTTCAATAGTCTTACTTGATCCTCGAAGGAATCGTTTTGAAAGGAAATTAATATGAATACACGTACCAAACAATTGGCTCTTCTTGCCACATGTGGTTTCTTTCTGGTTGCTTGTGGACAAAATAAAGATTCCGAAGAAAAGGATCCTACAACGGTAGTCCAAACGATGCAAGCTCAAACCACTGTCGCGCAAACAACGACGCAAACAACAACGGCTTCTCCTACGACTACCGCGCCAACAACCGTTGCACAAACAGACAATCCCAACGCCAAGGAAGAACAAGCTGTATTCGAATTTCTCTTCCAGGAAGCATTACAACTATGATCATTTATCATAAAGGTGATCAAGTGACTAGACAGATTTCTAAGAATATCTTTGACTTTACATCATTACCTGGCATAACAGAGGAAACAAAAGAAATCATTGCTAAGGCACAAAAAGAAACGGTTGAAGCAACTTATAAAATTACGAAGGAACAATTCAAAGATATGGAAGGATTTCTCGTTAAGCTTGAAACTGAAGGTGAAAAAAACTAATCCAAACTTTTGATATGGATTATACAAAAATTGATGTTGCTAAGCTAAAAGAAATTGATCCTAAATTTAAACTGAATGAATATTCTACGAGCTTCGAAGCCATGAAAAAAGTACTTTTTAGAAGCTGGTTTCCAACAAAAATAATATAATCGATGTTTAAGGAGAAAAATCATGAAAAAAGACTTATAAAGTTATTGCATTATTATCGACTGCTTTTGCTCTAGCAGCATGTCAAAGTGGAGAAAAGAAAGTTGATGAAACTTCAGCGCAAACAACCGTTGCTCAAGCAACTACACAAGCACCTACTACTCAAGCTGCAACTACAAAAGCGACGACCACTCAATCTGCTAAAAGCAATCAAACAGGCGAAGCAACTTACGAATACAAAGAGCCTGGTGTTACTGTTACATTGAAGTACTACTACAAAGATGACGTTGTTTATAAACAAGAAGGTACTTATGTTTATAATCCAAAAGAAATGGGTCAAGATCCAGAACAATTTAAAGTAACAATACAAAAGGCTTTTGACGAAACAAAAGGTGTTAAGGGAATCGAAGGAACGCTTGAATTTAAGGACGGGGTATATACCCGTAAAAACACGTTTGACTATAATACAATGGACTTTGTAGAACTAAACAAACGTAATCCAAAGAAATATCCACCAAAAAATGATCCACTATATTATAGTGAAGCTGTTAAAAATTAGAAAAAAATGGATATGTAAAAAAATAACCTCAACCCAATAAACACAGCACCAAAGACATTCCTTGAATGTCCTTGGTGCTGTGTTCTTGTCTAAAATTTACGATGTAACAAAAATGTGACGTCACATTTTTGTTACATCTTCTTTTGTATCATTTATGATACGTATCAAAAATGATACAAAATTGCCATATTTGGTAATGTCATCCTCTTCCCTTCCTTCTCAGCGAACGTAGAAGCAGTATTAGCTCTTTATAAACTAGCACAATAAAAAAGTACGAAGATTATTTTATGTAGTACAATAAAAAACTTAGATTACCTTTGGTTATCTTCATAATAACGACAATAGCTGTATCGGATTGGGCCAAGGTCTCAATCCTATCGAGCCTCAAAGCAGGAGTATGGAATAAATTCCTAACTCCAGCTAATTCGCATCGATTACACTCGCTATTGTTGTTATTATAGAAACCAAGGTAATCCTTGTTTTTATACATAAGATAGATATTCTTCATACTTACTTTATTTGAATGATAATTGATTCGATAGTTCGACAGCACGCTCTTCAAACGTTGCCATTTCCACCCTCAACTCTCTTTTAAGTGCTTCTAGACTTACGTTCACTAGCTTCTTGTTATCAACGACTCTTTTTCCGTCTATCCAAACATCTTGGACATTGGATGCATTGGCAGAATACACCAAGGCTGCATACGCATCATACACAGGAAACATATTCACTGAGGACGTTTCAACAAGCACCACATCTGCTTTTTTGCCTGCTTCAAGCGTGCCCACTTCCTCATCGAGTCCTAGAGCTTTTGCCCCGCCTCTTGTCGCCAGTGCCACAATTTCTTTTGCAGGAAACGCACTACGATCCTTCAGATGCGTTTTATGGAAATTAGCTACCATTCGCATTTGAGTGAATAAATCCAGCGTATTACCGCTACTTGGGCCGTCCGTTCCTAGTCCAACCGTCACTCCATGGTCTAGTAAACTGCGAATTGGTGCGACTCCTTTTGCAGACTTCGTATTCGCGCCGATGCAATGAACGACGCTGACGGTTGGATACTTCGCCAAAATTTCGATATCGGATTCTGTCATGAGGATACCGTGCGCTAAAATGACTGGCACTTCGAAAAATCCAAGCGATTCTAAAAATTCAATGGGTGTTTGGTTGTAGGTTTTTTGGAAATAATCCATCTCGTACGTCATCTCAGAGACATGAAGCGTAATAGGAACTTGGTTTTCTTTAGCAAACTCAAGAATCGCTCTCATCACTTCTTCAGTATTTGTATTCGGAGCATGAGGGGCAATTATTGGCTGAACGAGTTCGTCCCCTTTCCACTTGTCAACAAATGCTTGAGTATACGCTAGGGCATCATCAGTATTCCTGCTATCGGGCGTCTTCATATCGATAATCGTTTCGCCTACAAGAGAACGCATCTTCATCTCTTTTGCGACTTTAGCAACGGCGTCTTCAAAATAATACATATCACACATTGCAGTCACCCCTGCTAGCTGCATCTCTGCAATCGCATAGGCCGTGCTTTTTGCAATTAACGGTTCGTCAACCACTTCTTGCTCTAATGGAAATAGGAAGCGTCTGAGGCGGTCTGGGCAGTCATCCCCTAATGAGCGGAAAGGAATCATCCCACAATGCGTATGAGCGTTCACGAATCCAGGAAGCAGGATTCCACCATGCGCATCTATCCACTGGTCTGCCTTACTCTCCTCAAATTGATCCATCGCACCTACTTCAACAATTAAGTGCCCCTCCATCACTAAGTACCCACATCGGTACTCTGTAAAGGCATCATCCATCGTTAAAATCCATGCATTTTTATATCCAATTCTCATTACTGCCGCTCCCTTTCCTGTCTATTATATTGTAATTGAATTCCATTATAAGAACAATCAAAACTCGAATTTAAAAGAACAAAGCCACTAGTCTAACATTCGTCTAGCGGCTTCATCTATTTCGTTCCTGATATGTCCTTAAATAAAATTCAATATTCTATTGGTTTAGGATTTTATTCCATTGGTCAATCCAAGCTTTAAGGTTTTCATTTACAAGTTTAAAATCAACTGTTTTTGCACGTTTCGCAACGTCCCCATAAGTCATTGTTTTCACTTCGTTATCCGCTAATTTAACATCTTTATTAACAGGAGCTTCACTCAATGATTTAGCTTTCACTGTTTGGTTTTCAGTGCTAATACGGAAATTTACATATTTATACGCATTTTCTTTGTTTTTCGCATTTTTTACGATATTCACTGTATTGTAGTTTGCATACGTTCCAGATTCAGGAACGACAGATACAACATTCGAGTTAGCTTTTTTCACAGTAGGAATGGCAAAGTCTACAACAACTGCAACTGTTACTTCCCCTGCTTGGAACATATTTGCTAAGTCACTGGATTTAGAATATGTTTTAACAATATTTGGTTTCAATTCTTCAAGTGCTTTGAAAGCAGCTTCCCCTTTATCATCTTTAAGAGCTTTTCCGCCTTTATCGGCCGCAACAGATAAGAATAATGGGCCTCCGGTTGTTGTGATATCAGGGATTGCCACTTTGCCTTTCAAATCAGGAGACCATAAATCGCTCCAATCTTTAATTTCACGACCAAGTTTTTCTTTATCGTAAACAATTGTAATACTGTTAATAGAGAATGGAATTCCTCCACCATTTTGGAACACTTCTTTAGCCCCATCTGTTAATAAAGCAAGATTTGGAATTTCTTTTTCAGTCACCGTTTCAAATAATCCTTCTGTTGTTCCTTTTGTAGAACCTGATTGAGATAACTCGATAACGTCAATGTTACTTCCACCACTTTGAACTTTTGTTAAACGTTCTGAAGCATTACCGACTTCTAAAGTCACTTTAACACCATTCGCTTCTTCAAAAGGTTTAATAATATCTCGCTCTACAATATCTTGGCTTAATCCAAATGTTGAAACAACTAATTCTGTAGAAGCTCCTTTTGAAGCCTCTCCTCCTGTTGTTGTTGCATCATTCTTTGGTAAATTCGCTTGGCTATTTCCACACCCTGCTAATACTAATAACGATGCTACCGCAAGTCCTGCAATTGATTTTTTCATGTGTGTACACTCCTTAAATTTTTATTTTATAACACAATGACATGATCTTTAGGGAAAGATAGGGATACTTGGCTTCCTACTTCTAAAACGGATGGATTGTTCACAAGAAGAACTCCCACTTCTGTTTTCACTTCATACTGATACGCTTTTCCGATGAAGGTTCTTACTAAAAATTTCACCTGGAAGAACTCCATCGCCCTCGTTTAAGACTTCGATATGGTCTGGGCGAATCGTTATCTTCACATCGCCTTCCTTGGTATGTTCCCTCGTTTCTAGAACGAGTTCATTCGATAATTGAACGGTGTGATTTTCTTGAACTATTCCTTTGATGAAGTTTTCAAATCCAATAAAACGAGCGACGAACTCCGTCGTTGGATGTTGATAGATTTCTTCAGGTGTACCGTATTGTTCGATAATCCCATTATTCATGACCGCTACCTTATCCGAGATTGAGAAACATTCCTCTTGGTCGTGCGTTACGAATAAAGTCGTAATCTTGAATTGTTGCTGGATGCGTTTGATTTCTAGACGCATTTGAAGTCTAAGTTTGGCATCCAAGTTACTTAACGGTTCGTCGAGTAATAAGAGTTTTGGTTCAATGACCAGTGCTCTGGCTAGTGCCACACGTTGTCTTTGTCCTCCTGAAAGTTGTTTGGGATAGCGATTTCCAAGTTCAGCCAAGCCGCACACTTCAAGCATTTTAGCAACTTTCTCGTCAATCACTGTTTTACTTTCTTTTCTCACTTTCAATCCGAACGCAACATTTTCAGCCACTGTTAAATGGGGGAATAATGCGTAGCTTTGGAATACCATCCCGAATTGTCGATGGTGGACAGGCACTTTTGTCATATCCTCACCCTCTAATTCAAAGGTTCCGCTATTTTGACTAAGGAGTCCCGCTACAATACGAAGCGTCGTCGTTTTCCCACAACCACTCGGACCAAGCAAGGAAACTAATTCCCCTTTTTCAATCGATAAATTCAAATCTTTTAAAATATGATGTTTATTATCATAAATCATATTTACATCTGTTAATTTTACAAATGACATATCTTTCTCCTTATGAAATGGAAGCTAAGCCCAACGTTTTTTCAATCGCAATCATAATCCCCATCGTTACAAACATTAAAATCACCGATAATGCTGAAACAGATGGATCGTAGTTAAATTCCATATAACTTAATAAAGTCGTTGGAAGCATGGTCACTCCTGGACCAGATAAGAACATCGATACTGGAACGTTGTTAAATGAATTCACGAACGAAAGCATGAACGCCGCGAAAATTCCTGAAGTGATATTTGGTAAGAGCACAGTTGCAAAGGCTCTCTTCTTCGTACATCCAAGTGTCCAAGCAGCCTCTTCCATCGACACATCAACTTGTTCCATACTAGAGCCAACGACACGAATCACATATGGGATACTAATGAGGAAGTGCCCAATCAGTAATCCTGGTAGAATTGGGAATTTAAAACTCACAACAATCATTTGATAGAGAGAATACCCTACGACAATCCCTGGAATCATTGTTGGCGATAAGAAGAAATCCTTCATTAACTTCTTCCCTTTAAAGTGGTCTCTTGATAATACGTACGCTGCTGGCACTCCGATAATTAAAGCTAGAAGTGTTGCCACAACGCCCACTAATAAGCTGAGTTGTAAGCTCGACATAAAGGCTTTTGACGTAAGCGCCATAATATACCAGTCAATGGTGAATCCTTTAATCGGGAAAGTAATAATCGCTTCTGTCCCAAAGGAAGTAATCACGATAATCACGAGTGGTAAGAATAGGAATAAAAAGACAACAGTCGCAATCATCGTTAGTAATTTGTTTTTACGCAATGTCTCCACCTCGCTTATCCATCGATTTCGCTAAGAGATTCAATGCCTTCATCACGGCAAATGTAATCACAATCATGACAAGCGCAATCACACTCGCACTTGTCCAATCCCCAAGCGTTGTCGCGCGTTGGTAAAGTAATGTCGCTAACATCATTTTTTTATTTCCACCTAATAATTGTGGAGTTGTATATGCGGTAAGTGTCCCTGTAAATACGAGGATACTTCCGACAATCATCCCTGGTAGCGACAATGGCAAGATAATCTTGAAGAATCCTTTTAAAGGACTTAACCCAAGCGTTGCCGCAGCTTCAAGCAAGTCATCATCAATATTTTCTAGAACCCCCACCAACGTCATAATCATCGTAGGTAAGAATAAATAAACCGAACCGATAATAATCGAGAAGTCTGTGTATAAAAGAGACAATGGCTCGTTAATCACTCCAAACATCATGAGTAGATTATTAATGACTCCGTTTTTACCAAGAATCGTAATCCATGCAAAGCTTCGAATAACAGAGTTTGTTAAAAGTGGGAATAGCGTTAGAGCAATCAGAATCCCTCTCCATTTCTTCGAAACACCAGAAATGACGTATGCTGCCGGTAAGCCAAAAACAGCACAAAAAATAGTAACGATCAAGGAAATACTAAGCGTACGTCCTAACACCGCCATAAAATAGGAATCTTTGAAAAAATCAATATACAGTTGCAAAGAAAAACTACTTTCTGGGAAAACTGTAGGAATCAAACTAGTTAGTAACGGAAGGACTAAGAAAAAGCATAATAGAACAATCCCAGGAAAGAGCAACGTATATCGAACGTTCTTTTTCATAACACATCTCCTTGTTCGTTTTTAGACTTATATTATACGGCTAATTTTAAGAATTTTCAACACGATTTTCAAAAAAATCCAAACAAAATTTTATATACATCCTATTTAATTCGTGTTTAAACCCCTTTTCAACCCGCTATTACCAAATATGGTAATTACCATATTTGGTAATGTCGTCTTCTCCCCTTCCATCTCAGCGAGCGTTGAACAACATTAGTGCCTTTTAATAACCTAACTGACCAAAGTTCAAGGATTACAAAAAAGAATCAGTTTATTGAAAGAATAGCGGGAAGAGTATTGAAACGAATAAGCCGGAGTAAGGAATTTATTCTTACCGAAAATACTCTATAGAGTTAGACGCGGTAGCTGATTGAATTAAGCTTCCTCACTTGTGATTCGCTTAATCCTAATCAGCCTTGCGGGGGTAAGACTACAAAGCAAAACGGGCTCACGCTGTGAGTCCGTTTTTGACTTTGGTCTTACTCCCGGCTTTGAGGCTTCAAAGGCGAGAGACACCGGCTCGAGCCAATACCCCTTGCCCTTCCTTTTAGCGAGCGTAGAAGAAGTATTCCTACTTTACTAACTCGCACAATAAAAAAGTACGAAGATTAGCTATCTTATGTATAAAAACAAAGATTACCTCGGTTTCTATAATAACAACAATAGCGACTAGTAACCGATGCGAATTACGGATGCGAGAAATTTATTTCCTAGCATCCGTTTGAGGCTCGGTAGGAACTGAGACGCAAGGCTCAGTCCGGTACAGCTATTGTCGTTATTATGAAGATAACCGAAGGTAATCTAAGTTTTTATAGTACTACATAAAATAATCTTCGTACTTACTTTATTTTATCGAATAGATACGTTGTCTAAAGTCACTAATGCTTCTTCTACGCGAGTCATGGCGGACTTAATAACGTCTTCCTCCAACGTCGCATTGCGGTTCACAAACAATAATGAATACGCTAATGATTGGAATCCTTCTGGCACATGTTCCCCTTTATAAACGTCGAATAACGTTACTTTTGATAAGAACTCACCAGCATTTGCACGGATAACATCCACTAACTCAGCATGTGTTAATGAAGTTGGTGCTAAGATCGCGATATCACGCGTCATGCTTGGATATTTCGCAACCGATTGAATCACTGCTTCTTGTAAGTTAGCTGCAAGTAATGGTTCCACATCTAACTCGAAGACGAATGTGTCTTGTAAGTCTAATGCTTTTTGAACCGTTGGATGAACTTTACCGATTAAACCAATCACTTCTCCGTCTAAAAGAATACGTGCTGATTGTCCTGGGTGTAATTCTTCGATGTCTGTTAAAGGCTCGAAGCGTACACGGTCTAAGCAGTCTAATTGTGTGAAATACGCTTCTAGAATTCCTTTCACCACATAGAAATCCACTTTCTCTGCTTTATGGTTCCAGTTTGCACTTGTCACGTCTCCTGTTAAAATACCCGCAATGACTTCGTTCTCGATGAAATCTTCATTGCCAGCAGTCCCTAATTTGAACACACGGCCTGCTTCGAATAATTTACGTTGTTTTGTGAACGAGCCACATTGTATTGAACGGCTTCTAATAAACTTGGTAATAGTGATTGACGTAATTCGCTACGATCTTCACTCATTGGCCAGCTTAAACGCACACTTGTTGCGTCTTTCTTCGTAAACCATTTTGATTTTTCTGGAGTGGTTAACGCATAAGTATAAGCTTGTGAAAGTCCAGCTCCTTGCATGAATTGACGAGTGTAACGGATGAAGCGTTGTTTGTCTGTTAAGCCACCCACTGTACTTTCAGTTGTTGGTAATGTTGCAGGAATCTTGTCGTATCCGTAAATACGTCCCACTTCTTCCACTAAATCTGCTTCAATAGAAATATCAAATCTCCATGCAGGAATTGTCACGTCGAAACGAGTTCCTTCTACAGCTGTTGGATATTCTAATTGTGCAAAGACTTGTTTCACTTCTTCTACGGTTAAGCTTGTTCCTAAAACGTGGTTTAAGCGTTCTAGAGTGATGCTCACAACTGGTAATTCTAAGTCATAGCTTTGTGCCGAAGCAAAGGCCTCTTTCACAGTTCCGCCTCCAAGCTGGGCAATCAATGCTGCAGCACGTTTTCCTGCTTGAACGATCGTTGCTTTGTTAATCCCTTTTTCAAAACGAGCACTTGATTCGCTACGTAAGTTATGTTTTTGTGAAGCTAGGCGAACTGCTTAGGATCGAACAAGGCTGCTTCTAATAACACTGTTGTTGTCTCGTCTGAGATTTCAGTATCTAATCCACCCATTACACCAGCTAATGCGACTGGTCGGCCACCTGAAGTAATCACGATTTCGTTTTCTAATGTACGTTCTTCCCCATCTAAAGTCACTACTGTTTCGCCTTCAGTTGCGCGACGGACATGGATGGCTTTTTCAGGTAATTTATCGTAGTCAAATGCATGAAGCGGTTGACCGTATTCCATTAAGATGTAGTTTGTTACGTCCACTAGATTATTGATTGGACGAACACCTGCTGCGATTAAACGATTTTGCATCCATTGTGGACTTGGAGCCACTTTAACGCCTTCGATTAAGAATGCGTGGTATGCAGGAGCGTCTGCTTCGTTTTCTACAGAAACTGTAACAACGCCTGGAATTTCAGAAGAAGTTCCTTTCGAATGCATCTGGTTCTAAATTGTTCTTCAAGTTGTAAATCGCACCAATTTCGTGAACAGAACCGCGCATGCTTAACGCATCAGAACGGTTTGCAGTGATGTCTAGTTCCACGATTGCTGAGTCAAGCGCTAATGCACAAACTGCGTCGCTTCCCACTTCGATGCTGTCATCTGTGAAGACGTAAATTCCATCCTCGTATTCTTTTGGTACTAAGTTACTTGGCACACCAATTTCTTGCAATGAACATATCATTCCTTGAGATTCTACGCCACGTAGTTTCCCACGTTTAATTTTATGACCGCCGGCAATGCGTGCACCGTGAGTCGCCACGATCACCTTTTGACCTGCTGCGATATTTGGAGCGCCACACACGATTTGAAGAGGCTCGTCAGCTCCTACTTCGACTGTAACAACGTGTAAGTGATCTGAATCTGGATGGTCAACCACTTCTGTTGCTAAACCGACCACTAGTCCTTTTAAGCCTTCACCTGGAACCGTAACGCTATCGACTTCGATCCCTGTGCGAGACATTTTTTCTCCTAATTCTTGAGGAGTGATTTGTGATAAATCAATATATTCATTTAACCATTCGTATGATAATTTCATGTTCTTCCTCCTCTTATGATTCTTTCGTAAATTGGCTTAAGAAACGTACATCGTTTGTATATAATGAACGAATATCTTCAATCCCATATTTCAACATTGCGATACGGTCTTGGCCTAATCCAAAGGCAAATCCACCGTAAACACTTGAATCCACACCAGCAGCTTCAAGGACGTTTGGATGCACCATACCACTACCTAATACTTCAATCCAACCTGTTCCTTTACATACAGAACAGCCTTCGCCACCACATTTGAAGCAGCTAATATCCACTTCTAGAGAGGGTTCCGTGAATGGGAAGTAACTTGGACGAAGACGGACTTCACGGTCTTCCCCGAACATTTCTTTGGCAAATGCAGCAAGCGTTCCTTTTAAGTCTGACATTGTAATATGTTTATCAATCACAAGACCTTCGATTTGATAGAACTGATGTGAGTGCGTCGCATCATCGTTATCACGACGGAATACACGGCCCGGACTTAACATCTTCAATGGACCTTTTGTAAAGTCATGTTTTTCCATTGTACGTGCTTGTACTGGGAGAAGTTTGTGTACGAAGTAAGTACTCTGGAGTGATGTAGAATGTATCTTGCATATCACGCGCTGGGTGATCTTTTGGCAAGTTCATCATCTCAAAGTTATAGTGGTCTGATTCCACTTCTGGTCCTTCTACGACTTGGTATCCAAGGCCGATGAAGAAATCTTCCACTTGGTCTTGAACGTGCGCTAATACGTGCGCAGTTCCACGTTCCATTGGACGTCCTGGCATTGTAACGTCGATCGTTTCAGATTGCAATGCTTCTTCTAACGCTTTTGCCTCTAATACTTCTTTAACTGAAGCGATTTTTTCTTCTAAGACTGAACGTAATTCATTAGCAAGAGCCCCTACTTTTGGTTTCTCTTCGTTGGCTAAGTTTTTAATGTTTTTAAGAACTTCCGTGATGGGTCCTTTTTTTCCTAATTGTTGTACACGAATTTGATCGAGCTCTTTTAAGTTTGTTACTTCTTCTAATGAAGCAAGCACATCTTTACGAATCGCATCAAACTGCACTTTCATTTCTTCTAAATTCATTGTAATCCTCCTTATAAAAATAAAAATCCCTTATAGCCAATAGACTATAAGGGACGAAATTTCGCGGTACCACCCTTGTTCCTTGAGGCAGGCTCAAGACACTTGGACGCTGTTAACGGGGGCGACCCGAACCATTATTCATCAGTGAATCCCAATGGTCACTCCGGAAGTGAAAAGTTTGAAACGTGACTTGGAAGACTTGCAGTCAGGATCTTCCTCCCTGAAAAGCTTTGTTAAAAACCCTTTTCCATCAATGTGTTTTCTATATATGTTTTATCCTATCATAATGGCTTCAAAATGAAAAGAAAAACTAATCTTTTTCATCATATGTACGCTCACCAATAATATATCGAGGGCGTTCCTTGGTTTCTAAATAAATCTTACCGATGTATTCACCGATAACGCCAAGACTGATTAACTGTACCCCGCCAGCAGACTGACAATGGCATAAGTACTCGCCCATCCAGCAACGGAGTTATTTGAGAATTTAGCCCAAAGCACCCAAATAATTAACGCAAAGCTGAAGAATGAAGTTAGAACGCCGATTGCAGTAATGATTCGAATTGGTTTAATGGATAAACTTGTAATTCCGTCAATTGCTAATCCAAGCATTTTTGATAGTGGATAGTGACTTTCTCCAGCAATTCGTTCATGACGTTTATAAGTCACATAGGAATACTTAAAGCCTACAAGTGGCATAATTCCTCGAAGGAATAAATTTACTTCTTTAAACTTTGTAAGTTCCATTATAAATCTTTTTGAAACAAGTCGGTAGTCTGCATGATTAAACACCACGTCAGCACCAAATAAATGCATTACTTTATAGAAACCTTCAGCAGTAATACGTTTAAAAGCAGAATCTGTATCACGATTATCACGAACACCGTAAACGATCTCTGAACCATCTTTAAATTCTTCAACCATTTTGTCCATACAGTTAATATCATCTTGACCATCTGCGTCAATCGTAATAACGATATCTGCAAATTTAGCAGATTCTTCCATCCCTGCTAAAACACTACTTTGATGCCCTCGATTTCTGCTTTGTGCAATTCCAACAACATGACTATTTTCTTTTGCATATTGTTGAATTAATTCCCACGTTTGATCTTTACTCCCATCATTGACATACATGATTTTACTGCTCGAATGTACTTGTCCCGTATTAATTAAAGATTCAATTTTTTCAATAAACATGGGATTCGTATACGGCAGAACCTTCTCTTCGTTATAGCAAGGAATAACGATATATAAAATTGGGTTATTTCTATTCATTTTTTTCTCCTAAAACTTGTATTCCAAAGGGGAAATTGGTCCCCCTAAATATTCTCACAATAATTTCACAACCGATAATAGCTAAAAGTGTTGTAAGTGCTGTTGAAACATATCCATTTATAAATATACCTGTATATTTTGAAGCCAATTGTCCCACTAGTTTTTCAACAAGCACAAGAACAATTGGTGAATGGACCCCATAATAAATCAACGTCTTCCGCCCAATTGCTTTACACCACTCAACTTCAGGAATAACTTTAAAAAAAGTAATCGTAGCCCAAATTGCTGAAATAGCGGCTATGTAAAATAAAAAATGATTGCCTATTTGTTGGTAGTATAAATCTACTTTATAGCCACTTAGTCTATAGTTTAATAAGCCTATTGTAATACTGATTATGGAAGCAATCGGTAAAAACTTAAGTGTTAAGTACTTTTCAATCAATGATAAATGTTTTCTGGTAATCACGCCTAATAAAAATAAAGATAGTAGACACTGGAACTAAATCCCAGTTCCAAATTAAATACCAGTTTGCTTCATAAACTTTCTGACCTATGAAAACTAGGAGTATTAAACTAATAGCAACGGCTATTTGAAACTTCACTTCTTGCGCATATTTTTAAAATAAAAATAACAAACTATTTCAGATAAAAAAATAATACATTTAAAAACCATAATTGGAAATAAATATGCAATCTATCCGAGAAAAAGTAATTGTTTAGCAAATCGGATTACATTAAAACTTAACACTTGGTCAGGATATAAAATAAAAAAAGTTGCACCAAAAAATACAAATACATTCATTAAAATAAAAAGGTACAACGATCCTTTAAACTTATTCCAGAAAAAAGTACGGAAATTTTTATATTTATCTATCGAAAATGTAAAGCCCGATAAAAAGAAAAAAATAAAGGAATGTGGAATAGATAAACGATTGTTCTACCCGTTTTTCGGTGTAAAGGTTATATGTCCAATAATTACTAAAATAATGGCTAATCCTTTTTGCCATATCGATATAACCAATTCTCTTTTGCATTTTTCTCCTTATTTTTTTCTTTTTAGTTTAAAAAAATACTCATCTCAGCTGTTACTTTCTCAACCTCTTCAAAGTAGACATTTTTTTGTTGTAATGTTCCTTCATAATTTTAATGACACTATCCATATTCCCAGAATCTTTTTGCCCAAAAGAAAATAACATTATCGTTATCAATTGAAGAAGATAATAAATTTTCAGAATCATCAATCTTATAGCTATTTAATAATTGACGATAATGAGGTGAAAAAAAGTCTGCCAATTTCCTAGTGTCGTTGTATGATTAACAACTTGCCCGGATCGAATTCTGAAGGTAGATAGTGAAGGTTGGGAATTTACAAGTGTCCCATATCCTCCAAATACAATCAGTTGATTTGGATGGTCTTTCACCACTTGATAATATGTAGTATTCATTGAATCAGTAATTGTTGGGAACCAATACCATTCCTGATTCATAAATTCTAACCATTTATATCCTACGACCAATAAAAGCCCTTGTACACATAAAAATAAAACTTTCTTTTTAAACCATTTTCTTTTCTCATAGAAAACAGGTGAATAAATCAAAAAGAACATTAAAAATGATACCATCAATGGTAAATAAACCCTTTCTACCACCCTCTGCCGAACAAAGAGTGCTCCGATTAAAATAAACGGAGTAATGGGTAATAACCACGCCCATATATTTTTTGGTCTAAAAAGAAGTAGCCAAACAGAAAATAATATGAGATACGCTACTAGGATAATATTTTGAAAATAATCATTGATAAACTGAGGGATATCAAAGGAATATTTCTCTGTAATTGAACGGACTGACTGAATTTTTTCCAACATTTCATTATTCAAAGCTCTTTTTTCAGCGAACAACCAATAAGTCGAAACTTTTAAGTCATTTTCACTAATACCCATTTTTTCAAATTCTTCACGGTGCTTATCATAACTAATTTCTGGGAAATCTCTAAGATTAGTACTTAGTTCATTCCATTTAAGATACTCCTGAACATCTGGTCGAGTCATCGAATAAACTTTATTGGATATATTAATGGATAATACAATCCCTATAAGAATAAGCATTTCCTTCCATTTCTTATTCTTTAGAATCTCATAAATAAGGAAGGGTAAAACCAACACGATCAAACTAGACGCAATTTGAGGTCTGATTGAAATTCCTACTACTACAGTCATTATTCCCATTACTAGAGACTGATTAAATAATAATAAAATTCCTGCTGCTGTAACCAAGTATGAGATTACAGAAAACGAAAAATACTTAATCAGCACACATTGCATAAGAAGTGTTAACGGAATCAATACATATAATTTTTTCTTATAGAAAAAGTCGTTAAAAACACTGATGCTTCCACAGTATGTCGCAACCAGAAAAATAAAATAAATATTCCAATTCTGGAAAATCTTTTGAAGAGCTACGAGAATAGAGGATAGTCCTATTCCCATGTATGGCAACAGCATACTTTCATGAGACAAAATGGTTTGGTTAATCATAATGTCATCTACAACTGGATACTCAAATCCCTTATGCCAAATATACGCATAAAATAGTAAAAATGGAATAGACCACAATGCTATTCTAATTCCTTTATTTAGTTTCATTTATGAATCCTCTTTGTTTTAAATATCAACCATTACTATACCATTTTTTTTAGCTATACACCACGTTTAAAAGAACATTTGAATCGCAATCACAATGATTAAAATCACAATGACAGAAACCATCCATACATTCAGAAAATGATTGTATCTTCTAAGTCCTGATTTTGGCGTGCGATGAGGTTGTAAGCGATCTGCCTCTCGTTCAGAATAAAAGTCTTCTTCGATTCCAGAAGAAGACTCACGACTCTCTCTTCCCTCTTGCCTAGTTTCTAGTTCTTCTAACTCTCGATTCTGTTTTTCTAATTGTTCTTTATACGATTTTCTCGTTAATAAAGGTTCATTTGGCATTGATTATTCTCCTTTATGCATCCAAGCATATTGTGCTGCAATAATCGTCTTCGCGTCCGCAATTTCACCCGTTTGGATTTTTTGCATCACTTCTTCTAGCGGCATCCATAAGATTTCGACGAATTCATCTTCGTCTGCTGGTTTCGCATTTTTCTTTTGACCGTCACATTTTTTTGCTTGGAATAATGTAATTTTCTCATCGCAGAATCCAGGGGTAGACCATTTCCATCATCTTCACCCATTCTTCGGCAACTAGGTTTTGTTTCTTCTTCTAATTCACGTTTTGCGGCTTCTAGAGGCACTTCTTCCTTCGAGTCTAATTTCCCTGCTGGAATTTCCAAGAAGTGCATTTCTAATGGTTTTCTATATTGACGAACGAGTAGCATCTTTCCGTCACGAATCACGAGTACTGCTACTGCTCCCGTATGAAATACGAGGTCTCGCGTAGAAGTTTTCCCATTCGGTAGCTCTACGATATCTTGTGTTACTGTAAAAATACGTCCTGAATATTTAATATCTCTTTTGAATTGTTTTTCTGTAAAATCCATAATTTCGCCTCCATTTTGCTTTATTATAATTGGTTTTTAAGCATTTCAACAATCGATTTTACTAAACTTTAAAGACAAAAATGAGTGATAAAATTATCACTCATTTTCGAATTATTGTCTGTTATTTTGTTGTACTTGTGTATTTACTGTTGCAGCATTGGTTTCAGAATTACTTTTTTTACCAAAATAAGCTTCATACACTTTTTTAGCAATTTTAGCAGCATAATCTGATGGCGATCCATCTTTAAAGTATGGTGCTACTACAGACACAACAATTTCAGGATTATCATACGGAGCGTATGAAATGAATGTTGAGTTTTCTACAGCCTCATTCTTATAAGCAGGATTTGGCCCAGAATAGAATGCTTCTGCAGTCCCTGTTTTACCAGCCACTTCAGGAGAGTAATTTTTGAAAGTAGAAGCAGATGTTCCGTTCTCCCCATGAGTAACACGGTATAACCCTTCTTTAATATGATCTAGAATTTTCTTTTCGACTTGAAGGGTATTCATAATTTTGGTTGGAATGACATCCTCTAGATTCCCAATTCCACCTTTAGGGCTCGTTTCATGAATTTCTTTCACTAAACGAGGAGCAATACGTGTTCCTCCATTGGCAATGGTCGACATATATTGAGCTAATTGAAGCGGTGTATATAAGTCAAACTGACCGAACGCAAAGTCAAGTGCAGAAAAGGCATCGGCTGTTCCACCATTATATCCTTTTCCTTCATTTGGTAGATCAATCCCAGTTCTTACACCCAATCCAAATTGAGCATAATACTCACGCAATTTATCAAATAGGCTTAAATTGATATTCAATTTTCCGCCCTTCACGTATTCTGCTTGTCCACCCATTTTCATCGCTAATTTAATCATATATACGTTTGAAGAGCGTTCCAATGCATCTAAATCTGTTAATTCAATTTGTCCATTGCGATTAAACCATGAACTCTTCGGTTTAGAAGCTTCAAATTCAATCGGTTCATCGACTATTTTATTATCTTCAAGCGTCAATGCTCCATCCATATAACCCGATAGAACCGTCGCTGGTTTAACTACTGACCCCATTCCAAATGAGTTGTTAATCGCTCCTAAAGCATCGTCTTCCACTCCATTGGATTGGAAATTCCCATCAAATTTCTTTTTCTTACCCGTAATTCCTAGAACGTCTCCATTCTTTGGATTCATTACCACGATATACACGCGATCAGCAGCCGGATCTGTCATTTCTTCAACAGAAGTTTTAGCAATTTCTTCTATTTTTTTCTGGAACTCAGTATCAATGGTTAATACTAAATTGGAACCTGCTTTTCCTGGATAAGTTTCGTTATTTTTAATGACTTGCCCTTTTGTATTCGTTTGAGATTGAACGACAGTCTTAGAACCACTTAAAACATTCTCATACTGTTCTTCTAAATAACTCGTTCCGACACGATCATTGAGTGAATATCCTTGAGCTAGTAATGATTTTACTTTTGAAGAAGGCAATCCTGTTTTTTCAGAAGAAACCGTTCCAAGGATTGTTTTTAACATATCCCCCATTGGATACTCACGGTCCCAATCAGAATCAATATCTACTCCACGAAGCTCGCCTAATCGTTCACTGATTTTTGCGACTTCTTGTTCGGTTACTCCTTCATTTTTGAGCGTAACAGTTGAAAGAGAATAAGCACTATTCATCTTGGTGAAAATAGCAATCACTTGTTTTTCAGCTTCACTATAGTTTAACTCATCTGAAGAAATATGAGCTAATTGCATCTCATACGTTTGACTTGAAGAGAGGTTTTCTTTTGAAATTTGTTTCTTTTCTTCAGCCGTCAGTAATCCATCTAACTTGTCAGGATTTAAAGCTACCCAATAATCTTTCAAATCACGCTCTTTTAATTCCGAAGTATCGACTGAAATCAATGAGGTTAATTTTTTGGCGATTTCTAACATTTTTGAGGCTTTCGCATCTGCAGGCCTTGTATAGTTAATCGATATTTTAGGCTTGTTCCCTACTAAAACTCGACCTTGGCTATCATAGATAGATCCTCGTGGAACAGCTTTTTTGGAAGTGGTTGTTTCAGTTCGTTGAACGAGAGCAACAAATTCATCCCCTTTAACCAATTGAACATATGCCAAACGGCTAATCAACGCAATAAATGAAAAGAATACTATTAAAAAAATAATAAATTTAAACGAAATGGAATATGTGATTTTTCTTTTTTTGTTTTTTTGATTTTCTTTTTATTCAACATAATAAACTCCATGCATATTCTAGTAACTCATAATAGTATACCATAAATTCCCTTTTGAACTATATAAAAAGGGGTTAATAAAATACTAAGATTTTGGCCTTCTCACCAAATTTTTCGTGCAGCAAATCTAAGAACGTGCTATGCTATCATTGAATACAACTAAGGAGGCCCCTATGAAATCTAAAAGCAATTGGAATAAAAGAAAATACTATAGCCTTAGTATTTTAATCCCATTATTCCTCCTTCTTTTTATTTTTATTCTTTTTTCAATAACCCCTTTTGGAAATCGCACTTGGCTAACCGTCGATTTGGGGCAACAATACGTCGATTTCTTTGCTTATTATCAGGATACTCTATTACATCATCCTGAACAGTTCTTTTATAGCTTTTCCAAATCCATTGGTGGAGAAATGGTAAGCTTATGGTCTTATTATTTATTTAGTCCTTTTAACTTGATATTTCTCATAATTCCAAAATCACATATTACAATAGGAGTCTCACTTCTGATTCTCTTGAAACTCATCTTTTGCACGGTCAGCTTTGCCTATTTTTTAGATAAGAAATTTGGAAAAAGAAATATGAATGCACTCCTATTTTCACTCTCTTATGGATTTATGAGTTATCTTTCCGTCAACCAACTCAATATTATGTGGCTAGATGCCTTGATTGGTCTTCCACTCATTTTATTAGGGGTCGACTCCATCATTAACAATGAAAATCCGATTCGTTATATTCTCCCTTTGGCAATCACCGTTCTGGCCAATTATTATACAGGATATATGATTTGCCTCTTTTTAGTGTTTTATTTTCCTTATGCTTACTTGCTTCAAAAAGGAAGGTTTCAATGGAAGGATTTTCTTAAAACGGGAGCTCGTTTTGCTCTATACAGTATATTAGCGATTGGGCTCATTATGATTATTCTATTGCCAAGTGCATATAGTTTACTTGGAAGTAAAGGTGCAGCAAAGCAAAGCCTCTGGTCTCTGAAGTCTGAATACAATCCTTTGTTAATGTTCTCGAAATTATTTATCGGTAGTTTTGACTTTCAACAAATGCCTAAAGGATACCCAAATATTTTTTTGTTGGAAGCTTGGCACTCTTTTCCTTTTTTAACTATTTTACTCATAAGAAAATTAGACTCGCTGAAAAAATTACCGCCTTACTCATTACTCTCTTCTTCTTATTGAGTTTTAATATCGATTTCTTAGATCGGATTTGGCATGCTGGTCAACTTCCGAATTGGTATCCTTACCGTTTCTCATTCTTGTTTAGTTTCTGGATTGTTTACATCGGGTATCAACAAACATTGAAGTCCTCAAAGATTTCAATGTTTGAAGCTTTTACATTTTTCTTTTTTATGCTTAGCATCAGTATTGGTTTTATCCTTTATCCCCAATCCTACCTTCAATCTTGGCAAATCGTTCTAGGGTTTGGAATTTCAATGGGCATCCTCTACGGACTAATCGCTCAAACGAGAGCCCACATGCGTTCTCGTAGGTTATGGATTAGTTTAGTCCTCATTGAACTTGTGTTGAATAGTGGAATTAACTTAGCTAGACTGGGATATGTAATGAATTCAGATTTTACAAACTATCAAGCCTCTTTAGACCTTTGGAGCCAATCTCTATCGGCGCCTGACAACACGTTCTTTAGAAGTGAAAAAACAATTGCGCGTTCAAAAAACGATAGTCTTCAAGTTCCTACTTACGGTATCTCTCATTTTTCATCTACCTTTGAAAAAGAAAGTGAACTTTTCTTTGAAGCTATCGGAGTTCGGCAAGGAGTTGCCTTTGTTAGTTATAGTAATGGAACTTTATTAACGGATGCCCTCCTTGGGATTAAAACAACTTTTATCGCAAATGATCAGGCTTCTTATAATCATCGATGGGAACGAAAAGATTTAGAGGTGCTTGACGTTGTACAGCAATTTGAAGAAGGTACTGTTGTTCAAAATGACAATGTTCTTTCTATTGCTTATCCAATGAAACCCATATTAAAAGCTATGAAAGTCCCCGTCAATCAGCCGGTTGTCATGCAAAATCAATTATCTAACGCTCTTGTAGGGACTCTTTCTCCTAAAAATATTTTCACGAGAATTCCTTCTCAAATGTCCTACAGTAATATTAAAGGTCGCCCTTTTGTTCACCAAACGATACAGTTGGAAAATAGTGAAGAAAAAGGGAGCATTACTTTAACTTTCACTCCAGAAACTGATGATCCTATCTATTTAGAATTAGCGGGAGATATGGAAGAAGATAGTTTCAAGATGACCCTAAATGGAAAAGAGTATTTCTTTTATCCTGTTGAATCAAGACCCGTTCTTTTAAGTATTGCTTCCAAGAAAAAAGGAATCCCTCAAACGATAGAGTTCACGATTCAAAAGGATCAATTTTCATTTACAAGATTGAATCTTTATTCCCTAAATGAAATATTATTACAAGATAGAATTCAACAAACGAAAGCTCAAGAATTAAAAATAGATACTTTCTCCTCTACCCATTTTTCTGGAACGATGACGGTAGAAGAAGAAAGTACAGTTTTAACTACGATTCCTTACTCAATTGGATGGACGGTTCGTGTAGATGGTCAACCTGTAGAAACTTTTAAAATTCTCGATTCTCTTCTTGGATTTAGTATTTCCCCAGGAAAACATTCTGTCGAATATCATTATAAGACTCCTTATCTGATTGAAGGTTCGATGATTAGCTTTGCTTCTATCGTGTTTATTATTCTGATTTTGTTAACCAGACGCAAAAAGACCGATGCCTCATAGGAGACATCGGTCTTCGTTTTTTTATAGATTATTTAGCGGCTTCAAAACGACGAGCTACTTCATCCCAGTTTACAACATTCCAGAATGCTGAAATGTAATCTGGACGACGGTTTTGGTAGTTTAAGTAGTATGCATGTTCCCATACATCTAATCCTAATAATGGGGTTTTGCCTTCTGATAGAGGGTTATCTTGGTTTGGAGTAGAAACGACTTCTAATTTTCCGTTAGAAAGAACTAACCAAGCCCAACCAGAACCAAAGCGTGTTGCTGCTGCTTGTGCGAATGCTGCTTTAAATTCGTCGAAGCTTCCGAATGCTTCGTTGATGGCGGCTAATAAAGCACCTTCTGGAGCTTTTGCACCTTCTAGAGATAATTGAGTCCAGAATAAGCTATGGTTTGCATGTCCACCACCATTATTGCGAACAGCTACACGGATATCTTCTGGAACAGTGTTTAAATCGCTAATTAATTCTTCAACTGTTTTTTCGAATAATTCAGGGTGTTTTTCTACCGCTGCATTTAAGTTTGTAACATATGCATTGTGATGTTTATCATGGTGGATTTCCATTGTACGTGCATCAAAATGTGGTTCTAATACGTCAAATGCGTATTCTAATTTTGGTAATTCATAAGTCATTACTAGATTCCTCCTAATTTTTAAATACAGTTTTGAAAAACTGTTTCTTTTTATTATCATACCATCCACTAAACACGATAGGCAAAAATTATGCCCACTTTCCCAATTCCACCTTTAATCTTTAATTTATGGTATAATAATCCCGCTACATAGAGAAAGAAAAGAGATGAAAACATGAAATTTACAGAATACGCTTTACAGCCTTATTTGCAAAAAGCATTGGCTGACTTAAAATTTACACAACCAACCCCTATTCAAGAACGCATCATTCCTCTTTTATTAAAAGGAGAATCCGTGATTGGTCAATCGCAAACAGGAAGCGGAAAGAGCCATAGTTTTCTATTACCACTCATCAACAAAATTGACCCTAGTCGCCAAGAGTTGCAATTAGTGATTACAGTCCCAAGCCGTGAACTCGCCGAGCAATTAACAGCTGTAGCAGCCCAGTTGATTACCTTTAGTGATACCGAAATTCTATTAGAAAAATGTATCGGTGGTACCGATAAAAAACGTCAAGTAGCTAAACTGACGCAAACACAACCACATATCGTGATTGGGACACCGGGTCGTATTTTTGATTTAATGCAAGAGAATGCCCTCTTTGTTCAAACGGTACAAATGATGGTTGTCGACGAAGCGGATATGACATTTGACTTAGGGTTCTTAGAAACTGTGGATGAGATCGCATCTCGTATGCCAGAAAACTTACAAAATGTCTGTTTTCTCTGCGACAATTCCAGATAAGATCAGACCATTCTTGAAGAAATACTTGGGCAATCCAAAGGTCGTTCAAATCGAGAATACACAACTCGTTTCACCAACGATTAAAAATCAATTGCTTGTAACAAAGGCTCAAAATCCAATGGACGTTCTTCGTCAATTACTGGTGATGGGACACCCTTACCTCGTGCTTATTTTCGTAAACATAAAACAAAAAGCCGATGAAGTCACTCAAGACCTCCGCAATCATAACTTCAAAGTGGCAACGATTCACGGAGATATTCCTTCAAGAGAACGCCGCCGTGTGATGAAACAAATTCAACAAATGGATTATCAATTCGTTGTGGCAACGGACCTTGCTGCACGTGGGATTGATATCGAAGGTGTTTCTCACGTAATTAACTTAGAAATTCCTGGCGAATTAGAATTCTTCATTCACCGTGTGGGTCGTACAGGACGTAATGGTCTTGAAGGAACAGCCATCACCTTCTACACACCAGATCAAGAACAGGCCATCCAAACATTAGAAGGAAAAGGCATTTCTTTTGAAACGGTTGAATTAAAAAATGGCGAGCTTGTCGAAAGTTATGACCGCTCTCGTCGCGAGAAACGTAAAAACACGCAATCAAAAGACTTGGATCCACGCCTCAAAGGGATGATTAAGAAGGCGAAGAAAAAAGTAAAACCTGGCTATAAGAAAAAACTCGGGCAGGAAATCCGTCAAAAACAGCGCAGACAAAATCGTACAAAAAATAAATAGTACAGATTACTTTCCTTACTATCAGATTACTTCGAATCCTTTCGGATTTTTCTATAATCGCTGTAATGGGGTACCGGTTCGAGCCTAAGGTCTCTCACCTTCAAAGCTTCAAAAAGGGAGTAAGGAATCCATTCCTAACTCCCTTTAATTCACTTTTGATACTATCCCCCACTACTGCGATTATAGAATCCGAATGATTCTTCGTAATCTATTCTTCAGTCTCTGCTATTTATTTTTATAGATTTTATCAAAGAGAAAACCACCCAGAAACTAAAATTGGTTTCTAGGTGGTTTTTCAAAATACTGTTTCTTTTACTTTCTATATCAATAAATTCTTTCATTCCGAGAAGCCAGTTAAAAAGTTGTTGTTACTAATAAGTAAAAGAAAAATACTGATTCCTCCTCCAACTCCTAAAATGGCAATCAAACTATACAAAACAGCTGGAAGAAAGGCTGCTGCCATCGTTAATTGCTTCGAAACGGAGGTTGGCATTTGAATCCAAGCGCCCATAAATAAAGCTGCAAACAATCTCACTATAAAGCCTACAATAATCAATATTACGTATAATAATAAGCTATTGTATACAAACATGAATAACATGACACCAACCAACACCATCCACAGATTCGCATTAAACTCCTGGATATACTGATGAATCATCTCTTTGTTTAACTCACCAATATCACTATAAGAAATTTTAGCCGAATTTAATACTGTATCTAAGACCATATGATCTTGCAGGAATGCAATGGTTGGGATTCCTTGGTTAGATTCCGCACTAACATCATTGTCTGTAGATTTTCCAGTTGGATCAAACAACACATTAAAGGCGTCCGAACGATACAAGAAACCAGATTGTTGATCAGCAATTAATTTCCCATCCTTTACTGAAAGTTCAGGAAATTTTTGTTCTACTACTTTTATATTCTCCGCAATTTTTCCAATAAATTCATTAGCTCGAAGAAAATTCGGAATGGAAATAATAAGGACCAACAAGAAAAAAATTCCTTTTATCTTTTTCATGGGATTTTGTAAAATAGTCCAAATTTTTATTAGGTTTTTAATAAACTAAGTCGAATAAATTCTTTAATCGTCATGCGCGCCTCCTATATAGAGAACAGTTTACAGAAAAAGCGCGTCCATTTCAAGAAAACAAGGTTGCGCGAAGGAATTGCTTCTATGACTATTCCTAAAAATCCTTACGGATTTCTTTTTATAGTAGCGGTAACGTTACACCGGTTCGAGCCATTCTGTCTCTCACCTTCGAAGATTCAAACGCGGAGTACGGGATTTATCCCTACTCCGCATAATTCACTTTCGATGTTCTTCACGTTACTGCTACTATAAGAAATCCACGTTTTTTTAGGAATTCCTTTAGAAGCTTTTCTTCGCTTTTGAAGATGGGAATAATTGTGCTTTCTACACTTTTTATAGAACAAAAAAAGACTAGGGAATCTGATATGTACCCCCTTTACTGGACAAACCAGTAAAGGGGGTATTTATTATGCGTTACTCATCAGAGTTCAAAATGAAATGTGTCGAATTATATCGACAAGGAATATGGGCCGAAACGCCTGAAAAAGTTATGAAGAGTAGTTTTCGGAAAAAAATAGTAGAATGGGATAAAATTGAAAAAATTCACGGCCCTAAGGGGTTAGAGCGCGTTAAAAAGCAGAGAAAATGGTCACAAGAAGAAAAATTGACATTTGTTCTACAGATTTTAAATGGGAAAACTCTTACAGAGGTTTCTTTTCCAGCAGGAATTAATCACGGATTATTAAGTTCTTGGGTTCACAAGTATCTAACTTATGGATATAATGGTCTAAAGAATGAGAAAAGTGGACAAGCATTATCTAAGGAGCCTGTTATGAATAAAAAACTTGTATCAGATACCCTTTCAGAATCAGAACGAGAAGAATTAATTCGTTTGCGTGAACGAAATGCATATTTAGAGGCTGAAATTGCTGTTATAAAAAAACTGAGAGCCTTGAGAAAAGAACAAGAAGCTGCGCTTCTCAAGGCGAGAAAGCAGCGATCATCAAGGAATTGCGAGAAGTAGGATACCAACTAAAATATCTTCTTAAAGCGATGAAAATGGCTAAAATCTACTTATTATTTTTGAATTAAATAAAGTAGATGCTGTGGCTGAGAAAAATGGTGAGTTATTATCGGAAATCCAAACCATCTTTCATGTAAATAAAGGTAGATATGGTGTTAGAAGAATTTACCAAGAACTTCGTCGTAGAGGCTACGTTGTTAATCATAAAAGAGTTCAACGTCTGATGCATATAAATGATTTATATGGAAAAACGCCTAAACAAAAATACCATTCCTATCGCGGTAGTGTTGGAAAAAGTTGCTGATAATATTATTAATAGAGATTTTGTGGCCAAAAAGGCCTCTTCAGAAATGGAGTACAGATGTCTCTCAATTCACTTTTTCTTGGGAAATGTTTCTTTTCTCCAATTTTGGATATGTCTACTAATGAAATAATCTCCTATGATCTTTCTCTAAGCTCCCAACTTAGAACAGATTCAAAGGATGTTAAATAGAGCTTTCAAAAAGTTTCCTGATGTTAATGGATTGATTCTCCATTCTGATCAAGGTTGGCAATATCAACACGCATTTTATCAAAGATCATTAAAAGAACGAGGCATTATACAATCAATGTCTCGAAAAGGAAATTGTTATGATAATTGCATTATAGAAACGTTTTTCGCCAGAATGAAAGAAACGAGATGTTCTATGGTTTTGAAAAAGGAATATTCTACCTTTAAGAAATTTCAAACGGCTGTGGAAGAATATATAGATTATTACAATAACAAAAAGAATTCAAGAAAAACAAAATGGATGTCCCTGTTCAATACAGGGAAACATCCATGCGTTCAACTAATTTAATAATGTGTCCAGGATTCTGGGTACATATCAATCCCTAGTCTTCATTTTTGGCTATTAATCTCTTTCAACCCACTTACGACCTTCGCGCTCTAACAGTTCAAAGCTGACTTTTGGTCCTTTGCTTCCAGCAGCATAATTTGGAAACTCTTCAGCAATTTCGCTGTCCCAAGTTTGTCGAATCGTATCTACATATTTCCAAGAAGCCGCAACTTCTTCCCAGTGAGTGAAGTTTGTCATATCGCCTTCAATACAGTCTAAAATTAAACGTTCATAGGCTTCTGGACTTCTTAGAGAGAATGTTTCGTCAAAGATTTTTTCTAAATGACTTGTTTGCAGTGCAATGGTATTTCCAACTGCTTTCGAATTAATAACAAAACAGAATCCCTCACGAGGAGTGATGTGAATAGAAATACGGTTTGAAGGACATCCTTCCACGCCACAGAATAATGGAGAACTTGCTTCCTTAAATACAATATCGATTATGGTTTCTTTGGCATTTAAGCTCTTTCCTGTACGGACATAGAAAGAACCCCTTGCCAACGTTCATTATCAATTAATACTTTTCCTGCAACAAATGTTTCCATATTCGAATCATCACGACATTTGCATCTTCTCGAGTACCCCGGTTTCAATCCATCTTCGGAAGGTCCATATTGTCCGCGGACAAAGTTTTCCTTCACTTCTTCGGCAGTATAAGGTCGAAGTTGTTCTAAAACTTTAATTTTATTTTTACGAATGTCTCCAAATGAAACAGGTGGTTCCATCGCCACTAAAGCAAGGATTTGTAAAATATGGTTTTGGACCATATCACGAAGTGCGCCACTAGTATCGTAATACCCGCCACGCTCTTCTACACTGACTTGCTCCAACAATGAAATTTGGACATGGTCAATATTTTCTTTATTCCATAATGCCTCAAAAAACACGATTTTGCAAAATCGAGACCGCTGAAATATTTTTGAATCATTTCTTTTTCCTGAGATAATAGTCGATGCGATAAATTTGATTTTCATCAAACGATTGACGAAGTTGATTATTCAACTCTTGAGCTGATGCAAAATCTTTTCCGAATGGTTTTTCAATAATTAAGCGATTATAACCATTTGGTGTTAATAATTGCTCTGCTTTTAAGTGCTCTGTAATAGTCCCAAAGAAATTTGGAGCCATCGCAAGATAAAAAACACGGTTCCCATTGATTTGATAAGTTTCATCTAATCTTTCAGAAAGTTCTTTTAAAACGACATAATGATGAGTATCATTCACATTATGTGGTTGATAGTAAAAATGCGATAAGAATTCATTTAATTCTTCCTCACTCTTTACTAAAGATTGTACAGACTGTTTTACGACATCTCTAAAATAGTTATCAGTCCACTCTCTACGTGCTGTCCCAATAACAGCAAAATGATTTTTAATAAATCCTTTTTGGAATAAACGGAAAATTGCAGGATAAAGTTTACGATGAGCTAAATCACCAGTTGCTCCAAACAATGTAATAAGTACATGTTGTTCGCTCATGAATTGTCCTCCTTGAATCAATATGCAAGCTTATGGCCTGCTTAACGTTAAATACTACTTTTCTAGTTTAAGTTATAAGAATAGAAAAGTAAACTATAAAACGCCCTTCCTCTCAGAAAGGGCGTTTTGTTTAAAAAATATCTTGAACTCTACGAATTGTTTTATCATCTCGAATAATCGGAATGGTAATTTTTTCCTTCGTGGTTGTTTCTTGAGACGTTGGTTCTGCCGTCGTTTCTTCAACAGTTGTAGGTTCAACAGTTGTTGGTTCAACAGTTGTTGGTTCTTGGGTTGTAGGCACTTCAGTCGTTGGAACAACAGTGGTTTCTTTAGTCGTCGTTTCTACTGTTGTCTCAACTGTAGTCGTCGTTTCCACGCCTTGTAACCATCTTCCTTTATGATCTACTTTATATCCATCCGGAGTTACTCCATCTCGAATCATTTTCCCAGATTCTTGGAAATAATGATAATATCCTTCAATCCATTTCCATCCTGTTTGCATCTCACCTGCAGTATTGAAGTAATAATACTCATTGGCTACTTCTTGAAGACCTGTTACCATTCTTCCTTCTGGAGCTTGTAGGTAATACCACTTACCAGATTCTTGGAACCAGCCAAGTTTTTGAGCACCATTTTCTTGATAATAATGGTAGGCATCATCGTGCCATTTCCAGCCGGTTTGCATTTCACCTGCAGTATTGAAATAGTACTTAGCCCCTTTAATTTCATGCATTCCAACAGCCATACTTCCATCTTTTGGAGTTAAATAGTACCATTTTTCAGATTCTTTTAACCATCCTGTCTTTTGGGCACCACTTTCTTGGTAGTAATGGTACGCATCATCATGCCATTTCCAACCTGTCTGCATTTCACCTGCGTTATTGAAATAATAAGTAAGACCATATACTTTAGCAGTTCCTACAGCCATTTCGCCATTTTCTTGAGTTAAATAATACCACTTACCAGATTCTTCGTACCACCCTGTCTTTTGAGAGCCATTTTCTTCGTAGAAATGATACGCTCCATTATGCCATTTCCAACCAGTTTGCATAATTCCTTTAGAATCAAAGTAATATGTTTTTCCATTTACAACTCTTGTTCCTTTGACAATCTGATTATTTTCATCAAAGTAATACCATTTTGAATCGTATTGCTTCCAAGAGGACGGTTTGAGATTTTTTTCTTTTAAAGCTCCGCTCTCTTCAAAGAACATTGCTTCCTTATTCACCGTCTTCCAACCAGTCTGCATTTTTCCATTCTCATCGAATAAATAAGTCTTGCCATTAATTTGCGACAACTTATCATTTTCTCTTGATCCACTTGGATTTAGATAGTACCAATCATCCCCTAGTTGGAGCCAACCAGCTTTGGCCATCTTCCCATCTTTATGCAAGTAATACCAATAATCATCAGATAATTGCCACTTTTCTGTTTGTAGATGTCCTTTTCCATCAAAGAAATAACTTTCATTATCAATCGTATGCCATCCAATGGCCTTTTCTCCTGAATCTAATTGATACATACGGAAACCATCTTTTACATACCATTTTGTTTCAACTGTTGGAATTTGAGGAAATTGATGTGAAACATCTGTAAATCCAGCTTGGTTGATGTCATAAACAGTTGCATCATATTGTTTACTTGTAGCTTTTACAATTTTTGTTCCTCGATCTTCTAACCATTTTTTCGTAGAAGGAACATTAATATCTTGTCCAGTTGTTTGAACAACTAAACTTGGTTTTAAATTTTCTAAGAAGTTAATAGAATTGGATTTAGTAGATTCCGAATGATGATTCCATTTCATCAAATCCACTTTCCCAATTTGTGGTCCTAATTGGTCTTCTGCACCTTCTGCATTATCCAAATCTCCACCTAAATAGATTTTTTGCCCATTCACGGTAATGACTGCGACAATTGAGTTTGAATTATCATCATAGACTCGTTTTAGATTTCCATTATTGTCATATTCATTCTTATAATTATAAAGTTGGATATCCATATCCCTAATTTAAAGTGACTATCTTTTTCAGAAATATCTTGAATAATCTTAACATTTTTATTTTTGGCTGCTTTTAGGGCATTGTCATAATTGAATAGATTATCCCATAGTCTAGTAGAATCTGTTAATCTATTATCACTGTATCGTTTTAAATATAGTTTTTCGACAGAATAGTGATTCAATACTTCATCTACTCCCCCAATATGATCACTATGCACATGGGTACCTAGAACAAAGTCTAATTTATTCACTCCAACATTTTTCAGATGACGGAGGACCCTATCCTCCAGCACTTTATAATTTTGAGTTGTATTTCCTTTACGAATAGGATACAGCGGATTCGTTCCATCAGGAAAATCAAAATCTTCTCCTGTATCAATAAGGGCAAAGTGCCCATTACTTTCTAATAAAATTGCATCGCTTCCTGAATTCCCTTTTGTATTAATGAAATGAATTCTATTCACGGAATGTTCATCTGCGTATACATTTTTCATGTTCAAGGATAGCAAACATGCAAGCCCTAGTAACACACTTACTCTTTTTTTCATTTTATTCCTCCCATTGTTGAACAAAGCTTAATCTTTACATTTTCTCAACAAGTAAATTGTATCACAAAAAAAGTTCACTGTTAATAACAGTGAACTTCATTTATTAAAAAAATCATACAATGCTTTATTGGTTTCAATCCAGGATTTCCAGCCTGGATGAATTCCATCATGCATATAATCTTGTTCATATTCTTTGGAAGATAAATCCCAAGCAGAAGCTCCGTAAGATTCAATAATAGATTTCATCTTTGAATAATATTTTTCTCTAGTTTCTTTATTTACCCTAGATGATCATACCATTTTCCATTTACAGGAAACAGCACTACTTTAGTTTCAATGCCAAGTTCCTTAGCAATCTGTAGAAATAACTTGAAGTCATCAAACTCCGCTGCATTCTCAAAATTGACATTCTTCTTAGAATCTTTTACCCTTACTTACTTTGTCGCATAATATTTTTTTATAAGTAGTATCATCCATGTCAAAAGGATTATCTTGAGTATTTTTTTCAGCATCCTTAACGGCATTATCCTCAAGTTTTGCCCAATCAATATCTGCTGCTTTTTCAGACTTAACTCCTTTTGGTCCAAACGATTTTTGGTTTTTTGCAAAACCAGATTTTCAAAGATTTGATTGTACTGCATTAAATCTACTTGCATAATCCATTCATCTCCTGGAAGAGGTTCTTTATCCACTAGCACTCGTTTGTAGCGCTCAAATGTTTCTTTTAAAGATTTATTCTCGCTACTCAAACTGATAATGCGATCAATCAGTTTTGTCTTTGTATCGAGACTAAGTTTCTCGTTTGTTAAAGCACCATAAACCGCTTCTTTAGAAACCTTGCTTTTGAAAAGCTTTGCGGTTCTGATCATTTTCTTCAAACCATTGCATCGACTCAACAATCGCAATCTTTTGGAATGGAATCTCCTAGAGCTCCCATCATTGCTGCATGGATAATATTTTGATAATTCCACTTCAATTTGCATAATATGAAAATCTTCTGTATTGAATACTTTATTAAAAACTATATTCTTTGTGATTTGTAATTTCTAATTCTGATGAACCGAATAATACAAGCGTATTTTTTTATCTAAATTCTCTTTAATAATATCAACGCTTTTATATTTTTCCTGACTAATCCCATATCTAATAGAATTATCTGTTACCTTATAATAGCTATTAATATAAGGAATATAGAAAAAAATAGAAAAAGCTACCACTGAAATAATCGATAGCTACGATTGCAATACAAAAAGCTTTTATCCTAACCAAATGATTCTCCCCATTCAAAAATAATTTTCACCCAATTTTACCATCTTTTAGAAAGATATCTAGTAAAATCGGGTGAAATTTTAATCTTTTTTATGAACTTACAATCGGTAATTTCACTTTAAAAACTGTTCCCTGGTCCAAATGGGACGTTAAGCTGATACTGCCGTTGTATCCTTCTATCAGTTCTTTTGCAATTGAGAGACCTAATCCATTCCCCCCACGTTCTCTTGAACGGGCTTTATCAACTCGATAGAATCTAGAGAAAACTTTCTTTTTATCTTCCTCACTTAATCCCATCCCAAAATCTTGGATTCCAATTTCCACTTGATCAGCTACCGTTGATAAGCTAACGATAATTTCTTTACGATTCGTTGAATATTTGACCGCATTATCCAACAAAATGATAATGACTTGTTCAAAATGATTTCTATAAATAGGTGACAATAAGTCAGCTTTTGAATCAATATCCAAGACAAACGTAAAATCTGGATACAATACTTTAAAATTAGCCACTATTTGGGTTAAAGTATCCACCACTTCTGTAGTCGCGTCTTTATACTGCTCTCTTACTTGAGGAGCTCTAGACAAATCGAGCATCTCTTGAACAAGAGTTTTCATACGTTTTATTTCTGCTAATGAGGCTTCTAAAGACTCTTCAAGTACCTCTGGATCATCTTTTCCCCATCGATTCAGCAGTTTAAGGTGTCCTTCGACAATTGCTACAGGCGTTCGTAACTCATGAGAAACATCTTCCACGAAATGTTTTTGCTGAGATATATAAAAACTAATTTTATCTAGTAATTCATTAAACTGTTGAGAAACTACTGCAAATTCATCATTTTTCTTAGGAATAATCAGCCGCTTACTATCAATATTATCTTCGTTAATGGACGCAATAATATCATGAATCTGTTCGATAGGTTTGGAAATAAGTCTAGAGATGAAATAAGCCAACCCAATAGATACCAAAGCTTCCATAATCAACAATTGGATATATAATTTCTGCAACTGTTTTTTCATTTCTGTTAATTTTGCCATCCGATTAATAATTTGCAAATGACCAATTAGCAAACGATTCGTTCTCGATAAAATCGGCATTGTTACTTGAATGCTTTCTTCTCCGGTTGATAAAGGAACGAATTTGGTTTCTAGCGTACTAGATACTTGCAAAGGATCTTGCCATTGTTGCGTTTGGAAGATTAGTTCCCTACTTGTATCAAATACTCGAATGTTTAATTCCTCATTCATTGGATAAAAGCTACTGTTCTTTTTATAGATACCGTTTTGTCCTTGCTCATACTGCTCCGCTTCATTTAAGATAGAAACAATATCCGCAGCCGTTAAATTTTCTGACTTCCTTGAAAGTAAGTCGGAAACTACTTGAGCATAAACAATTGTCTGATTTTTTTCGTTTTCACGTAAGGTCATAATTTGACCATGAATAAAATTGTGGTTAATATCCCCAGCAAGGCAAAAAATGGTGGCTGAAATAACCCACCACCATTTTTTTGCTACTGATTTATGTTGACTATTTGAGTTCATCATCTTTTCCTCAACTTCTCATTACATAACCCGTACCACGGACTGTTTGAATATAACTTTCCTTTCCAGGGACATCAATTTTATTACGGATATATCGAACATAAACGTCAATAACATTCGTCTCAACTTCATTTTTATATCCCCAGACTTTTTTCAGTAAGATTTCCCGTGATAAAACAATATCAATATTTTCCATCAATAAAAGAAGGAGTTCATACTCTTTTTTAGTTAAGTCAATGACTTCTCCAGCTCTTCGTACTACGCGATTTTCAACTTCAATCACTAAGTCACGATACTCTACTTTTGTTTGTTTAATATTACGAGATTGTTCTTCCATCTGCAAGCGTCTAAACAAGGCACGTAATCTAGCCAATATTTCTTCGATTTCAAATGGTTTTACCACATAGTCATCTGCTCCTTGGTCTAACCCGACTACTCGATGCATCACCGAATCGCGCGCAGTCATAATGATGACTGGTGTTTGTTTGACTTGTCGTAGTCTGCGAACAACTTCTAATCCATTCATTTCTGGTAACATTAAATCTAATAAAATAGCATCCCAAGACTCATCAATTGCTGTTTGTAAGCCAGATCTTCCGTCTGAGCAAACTTTAGTTTCATATCCTTCATGCTGCAGTTCTAATTCTACAAAGCGACTTAAATTTTTTTCATCTTCAATAATTAAAATACGTTGATTTCCTTGCATATTTAAACTCCCTTCCATTATTCTCCCTAATAGAATTATCATACCATATTCATGAGTTTCTTAACAGAATTTAATGAATATTTCTCTATATAAAAAGAATTAAACGAGTCTATCGTTTAATTCTTTTCAATAGAAAAGTACTGAGCTTTATCACTTTTCACTTCTTCAGTTGTGATTTGGATTTGAGTTGTCTCTTGTGTAGTGGGCTCTGTGTTTTCTCTTGGTGCTTCTTGAGAAGTTGTCGTTACCACCGTTGTAGTTGTAGTGGATGTCGTAGTTGTAGTTTTCCACCGCAACTCTCCAAACACCATCTTTATCAACTCGATAACCATCTGGTGTTAACTGATCTTTTAACATTGCTCCTGATTGTTCAAAATAATACCAATTATTATGAATGAATTTCCAGCCAGTTTGCATAATCCCAGATGATTCAAAATAGTATTCTGATTTATAGACTTTATAGAATCCAATGACCATTCTTCCGTTTTCATCCAGATAGTACCATTGGTCGTTTTCTTGATACCATCCGGTTTGCATAGCCCCACTATTTTTGAAGTAATGATAACTACCATCGAACCATTTCCAACCAGTTTGCATAGCTCCACTTGCTGCAAAGAAATATTTTACCCCATTAATTTCTTTCAAACCAGTTTCCATTACTCCGGAACTATTTAAGAAATACCAAACATCATTAACCTGTTTCCAACCGGTTTGCATATATCCATTGCTATCAAAATAGTACCATTTGTCATTATCTTTTTGCCATCCAGTTTGGATTATTCCAGATGAGTTAAATAAGTAACGTTTTCCCCATATTGTTTTCCAACCTGTAACCATGCCACCCGAATTGTCAAAATAATACCAGTTGTTACTGATTTGTTTCCAACCCGTTTGCATATAACCATTACTGTCAAAATAGTACCAGACATTATTGTTTTTTAGCCAACCTGTCTGCATAGCGCCTGTATCTTTAAAATAATACCAGTTAGCTCCTAATTCCTGCCAACCAGTCTGCATTACTCCATTACTATTGAAATAATACCAAGTACCGCTGATTTGTTTCCAACCAGTGACCATGACATAATTTTCGTAATAATACCACTTTCCATCCACTTGTTCCCAATAAGTGGCTTTCACCTTATTCAAAGGTTTTCCATCTGCTCTACGGGAATGATATTGTCCCTTTGATCTTACAATTTCACATGCAGTTCCATCTTTATCTCGGTCAAGATGATCCGCATACCCGTCTTCACCAACTGAAATATCCCCATATCCTGCAGCCCATGCTTCAGAACAGTTTCTAAAGTGAATTTCATTCGCACTTACTGAATCATTTAACGGAACTACTCCTACTACTAAACGTAATCAAACACAAAAATACTTTTCTTAATTTCATTTCCATTCTCCCTCCTAATAGATACATTTATTATAGATGAAAACGGTATCGTAATCAACTGGTAGTTACCAATTTCAGAACAAGTCTTCACTTGCTTCCTAAAATAAAAAAACCAGTCTATAAAGACTGGTTTTACAATTATTGTTCAATTTCTTTTTCTTGTGCCCATTCGAAGTGGAATGTTCCTGATTTGTCTACACGGTTGTACGTATGTGCACCAAAGTAGTCACGTTGTGCTTGAATTAAGTTTGCAGGTAATGTTTCTGAACGATATGAATCATAGTAAGCTAATGCACTTGAGAATGTTGGCACTGGGATACCAGCACGAACAGCCGTAACAACAACATCACGAACTGCATCTTGGTAAGATTCAGTTACATATAAGAAGTACTTATCTAATAATAAGTTCTTCAATTGAGGATCACGTTCGAACGCATCTGTAATCTTTTGTAAGAATTGCGCACGGATGATACATCCAGCACGGAAGATTTTAGCGATTTCGCCGTAGTTTAAGTCCCAATTGAACTCTTCGCTTGCTACACGCATTTGAGCGAATCCTTGCGCGTAACTCATAATTTTAGAGAAGTATAATCCTTTACGAACTTGTTCGATTAAGGCTTGACGTTCTGAATTTGTTAATTCAGGAATCTTAGTTGCTGCTAATTCTTTACTTGCTGCAACACGTTCTTCTTTCAATGTTGAAACGAAACGTGCAAATACAGATTCAGTAATTAATGGAAGTGGCACTCCTAAGTCTAATGCGCTTTGTGAAGCCCATTTACCAGTACCTTTGTTTCCAGCAGTATCCATGATTACGTCTACCATTGGACGACCTGTTTCAGGATCTTTCTTTGTTAAAATGTCCGCTGTGATTTCGATTAAGTAGCTATCTAATTCGCCTTGATTCCATTCTTGGAAGACTTCAGCGCATTCTTCTACAGATAATCCACCAACACGACGTAAGATATCGTAACTTTCAGCGATTAATTGCATGTCCCCATATTCGATTCCGTTGTGAACCATTTTTACGTAGTGACCTGCTCCGTTTGGTCCAATGTAAGTAACACATGGAGCGCCATCGTCTGCTTTAGCAGAGATTTCTTCTAAGATTGGTGCTACTAAGTCATAAGCATCTTTTTGTCCACCAGGCATGATGGAAGGTCCTTTTAAGGCTCCTTCTTCCCCACCAGATACACCAGTACCGATGAAGTTAATTCCTGAGTTTGCTAGTTCTTCATTACGGCGCATTGTATCTCTGAAGAATGTATTTCCTCCATCGATTAAAATATCACCTTTATCTAGATGTGGAAGTAAACTTTGAATGGTCTTATCAGTAGCTTCCCCAGCTTTTTACCATTAATAAGATTCTTCTTGGTTTTTCTAAAGATTGTACAAATTCTTCTACAGTGTATGTTGGTACTAATTTTTTATCAGGATGTAGTGCAACAACCTCATCTGTTTTAGATGATGAACGGTTGAAAATTGAAACACTATATCCACGGCTTTCAATATTTAACGCTAAGTTACGTCCCATTACGGCCATACCAACGACACCAATTTGTTGTTTTGACATGAATCTTCCTCCAATTTGTTTTATTTTCCATTCCTATGTTAACAAAAAAATCGTTAATATTTGAAAGATTTTTGCGCTTTCTTTCTTTCATCTCTTCTGTTTTCATTTCAATCATTTTTCAATTTTATAAAAGGTAGTTTAAGCATTTAAGACTAGTAATTCACTCTAGTTTACGGTAAACTATTACAGAAGCTAGAAAAAAGGAGCGATTGTGTTGGCAAAGAAAAAACGTAATCTTTCAACCGTTGAAAAAATTTCACGTGTGGTTGCTGTATTAATGTTAATCGGAACCCTTGGGGCTATTGTTCTACAAGTAGCATTAACCATCTTGAATTATAAATAGAAAAAGGTCCGGCAGGTAATTCCTGCCGGACCTTTTATTTGTCTTTAGTTTCTAACTGAGGCAAATACCCATTATTTAAATAGCTAATCGATAAATGTAACACTAATCCCAAGATTGAAAAACCATACATTGTTGCACTAATAAACATATTGGTCACACCTAGGATGATTAATCCAATCAAGATAAACTCTATAATTAGGTTTTGACTATTCGTCTTTAATTCATTCACAATCGTTTTGATAATAGGTTTTCCTACATACCAGAAGAATGCCAGTAGGGCAATGAATCCACTATAGAATAAAATCTCTAAATATCCGTTATGGACCCTATAGCTCTTTTTAACAATATAGCTATCTGGATCAATTTCTTTTGCAATTTTTTCCCAATTCCCAGAAGTATATCCAAAAACCGGTCTTTTCACTGAGAATTTAATAGCATCCTGCCAAATTGAAAAACGGTTGTTTGAAATGTTTTTCGCATCGGTATCATTTCGTTGTAATGTTGCTAAAACTTTATAATTCCCGGTATTTTTATGTTCTTGATTAATCTTAGTAATAACCTGTGTATTGGCCTTTAGAATCACCTGAGAGCCTTGGTAAACTAAATGATATGATCCAAAAGTAATTAAACCAAACATTATTACATTTAGAACTTGTTTTTTTCGATCTTTCTTACAGATTTCAACGATAAAAAAATATACAAATACTGCAGAAATAATAATTAAAAGCCGTTCTAGAACCAGAAAGGACAATATATGTAAAGTTACAGAATATTGCTAAATAAAGAAGGACTTTTTAAAAGGTCTAGAAACTTTATTTTTGTAAATACCCTAAATATGTAATGGTTAATAGTGAAACCACAGATTGAATATTAGGATCTCGTAAATACCCCAAACAGACGAGAATCGATAAATCCTTGTCGAAACACGTTCCCTTTATAGGATTCAATAATATAACCATCAAAGGTCACAAATTGGAACAGAGAAGCGATAACTGCCCCTGTAGATAACACTGCTAGAACACCACCAACACTTAATAAAGTTTGATTGGCTTGTTCTTTAGTAATAAAAACTAATAAATGGATAGATTGAAAAGAAATATACGAAAAAAACACGATTAAGTCTTTTACATTATCAATATATCCGTACTTCATATTCACCACTAATGAAATGATGATAACAACAAATAACACTATTAGAGGTCGAATTCCTCTGGTTTTAGTCAAAGCTTTCTTCACAACAATATTATAAAGTCCGAAAAGAGCTCCTAATCCACTTAATAAAAATTGTTATATAACTATTAGCATTGAAAAAATTTAGTGGAACAATAATACTCGTCATCATATATAAAGTGAAGAATAATAGATAGGATATTCCAAATTTAAAAATAGTTTTGCTCGAAAAAGTCTAAAATTTTCATAATCAGTTTGTATAACCTTGTATACTTTTACCTCCTTAAAGTTTAATTACTTTTTAATATCGCCTGAAATAATAGCAAATAATGCGTAATAGACGACACAGCCTACAATTACCAATCCAGTATTTAACATAAAGCCTTTTCGTTAAATTATATTCAAATGGAATGAAATAATCAACGGCTAATTTAATTGCAATAAAAAGGTAAGGAAAGCAATTGTATATCGTATAAAATTATTTTTTTATTTTTCGAATATCGTATAAAGAACGATCTCGAATAAATTTAACTTCTAAAAAAATAATACGATAACTTCCGCAAACACAGTCGTTAAAATATAATATTCTGGATTTTTCTATACCGAAAAATATATAACGCACTATTAAAAATCAAATTGAAGAATCCACCGACAAAAATAAATTCTTGTTAAACTCAACTCATGTCCTTTTAGGAAAATAATCTGATTTGCAAAAATCGTATCTAAAGTCCATGATAAAAATTCAGAATCGAACAAATAATCATAGTCAGGTACAGCTAGTATATATTTTTGGGCCTGCGTATAAAAAAATATAATGGATTGACTAACACAGGCTAATCCCATAGAAATTGGAATCACTAGGAATAGAAAAAGTCTACTTGTCTTTAACTGTAAATCATTAAATTTTTCAAACTGTTCTTCGGCATTATACTTAGCCAGTCTCGGAATACTAACAATAATAATAGAAACTACTACACCCGTAATCATCATCGATAAATTAAGTGATATCGTATAATAACTGATGTAAAGATTATTTTTACTGAAGAAAGGAATAATCGGTCCAAAATCGTATATAACATATTCGCATTTGCAAGTAGTAGCATTGAAAACAAAGGCTTAAATACTTTTACTAATTCTTTTAATGGAATGCGAACTAATTTCACTTTCCTACGAATGTAAATATAACTTGTAAAATAATTTAAGAAGTTTGCTACTGTCATAATCATTGCATAAGGAATGATGTCGTCACTATTTTTTTACGAATACGAAGATGGAAACTAACATGAATACACGAACAAATAACGTCTTATACAAAATAAAATTGTAGCTTTCGAACGCTTCTGCCATCCATTCAACATATAGGAACTGTACAATAATTTGGAAAATAAAAATCCCGTATAGTAGCATGTTATTAGGATTCGCAAACCAAATATACAGAATATAAAACTAATGTAACTACGATTGAACTCAATGTACTAGCATAAAATAAAAGAGAAAAATTATGAGATGCTTTAGCCTTATTTTCTCTTACTCCACTAACCAGACGAATCCCATAGTTGTAAACTCCAAATCCAGCAAAAGGAATGAACCATGCTGCTAATGAATTTACTTTATTAAATTCTCCAAATAATTCTGGATCCAGAATTCTTGTTAAATAGGGACCTGTTAATAATGGAAAAATAATATTTAGTATCCTCACTAAAGTACTCGCTATCGCATTCACTTTAATGTTATTTTTACTCATTGAACACTCTCTTTCGTTTTAAATCAATTCTACTTTTGCTTCTTTACCGTCTACAGGAACATAGATTTTATTTTGACGCCAATCATAGTTGGTATTTGGAATCAAATAATCCTCACCATAATAAGCTTTCAAATAATCTACTGCATTTGTTGGCGCATAAGTTTTTGCTTCCATAAAAGTGACTTCTTTAAGGTCTTCCATAGGTAGTTCATAATAAAAAGCTTCAACATTGACAGGTTTATTTAATGCATTCATTCCGTACCAAATCATGGTCGTAGAAATCACATTATCGTCTACTCGGTCAAACAAAATTATATCAACATTTAACCCATTATAGGAAAACGAAATTTCTTTCACTTGATTTTTGATAGATTAATTTACGATTCAATACAAAAATTTCTTTTTTTGATAAAAAAATCAATAATGGTTTCTAATTCATTCGAGTCTTTGGGACTCATCATCGTAAAAATCCATATCGATATCGTGAGCTAAAATAGCCCCTTCTCTTTCATAACCTAGTAAAGTTCCCGCTTCAATCCAAATTTTGTGTCCTAACTGACGATTCACTTCTTCAAACTCTTTCAAAATTTGGTGAGCATTTTTCTTTCAATAAGGTTGACGGTCTCCATCAATCTTCTTATTTGCTAAATCATTTAAGTTTTTAATAATAGGCAACTTTAAAATTTTTCTCTTTGTGGTTCCCTAATAAATGAGCCATTGTTGATTTTAGCCATTTTAACATCTTATGTTTACTCCTAAACTCTTTTTAATAATTATTTTGTATAGATTCTTATGAATCAATAGTAATAAGAATGATAATTTCCCTTATTATTGAATAAAGAATTTTCCTAAAATAAATTTCTTATACTTCTTCAAATTTTTGAATTAATTGAGCTTCTAAAAGCACTATCTTTGTACCTTCGTCTTTTTAAAAGACGATCGCAAAACGTAGAAATAAGCCCAACAGATACGAGTATCTGCTTGATATTGTAAATTAGGATATTTTTCTGCAACTATTTTTGCATTCTTTTCATAGGCTTCTATCACATTTAAAAATTTCGGAGTGAATTTTTGTGTAGTAATACTGTTTTCACGATGCATATAATAATACTTATGAACTTCTGTAGCTGCAATCTTTTGACATCTACTTAAAAGATCCACCATTAGAAATGCATCTTCCGCAATTTTTCCTTTTTCAAATCGGATTTGATTAAATAAACTCTTCTTATACAGTTTATTTACTGCAGTTACTGAAAATATCTTTGCCTCAAGAACCATCTTAATGGCTTCTTCACTTGTCATTAAGTAAGGCTCATTCTTTGATTCATCTTTTAGAACTTGATCGTTATAAACATCATATAATCGACAGAAAGAAATCTCCGCATCATATTTTAAAAGATTTGAGAGTAAGACTTCATACATATCTTCATCAACATAGTCATCACTATCCACAAATCCAACGAAATCAGCAGTCGCTTTATCAACACCGTAGTTTCTGGCATCGGACAACCCACCATTATCTTTATGGTGGACGATAATTCGTGAATCACGTTTCGCAATTTCATCACAAAGCTTTCCGCTATTGTCGGTAGAACCATCATTAATTAAAAGAATCTCAATATTTTTATAGGATTGATTCATTAAAGATTCTACACATCGTTCTAAGTACTGCTCAACGTTATAAACAGGAACGATAATACTAATTTTTGGTTCCATAATACTCCCCTTTATATTTTTCATATCCATTCTCTAAATCAACAAATACAGCATCATGATGTGCAACTTGTTTTTCAACAGGAGGAGGTGTCATATAATCTCCAAATGCTGTTTTTAGATAAGCGTCATATCCAACAGGAATTGGCATCTCTGTTTGTTCAAACGGTAGGAACAATGCCGATTCAAAACTTTCAATTGGATATTTATTTTTCATATAACCAGGGCCTGCACACAACTCTGTAATCCCGTCACTTTCTTCACGAGTATACTTTGTCATCTCGCGCTCAGCCTTGCTCCAAATCTTATAGCGTAATGAACGTGTTGGGAATAATCCTAATAGGAATAAACTTCCCCATTTCATCAAACCACCATGTTTTTCTGGAATCGTTTGTGCACGGAATAATGAATAAATCAGTGCCCATCTCACTTGTTTCTTACGTTCTGATTCTGATTTTGGATAATAATCTAATGGAAGGATATCAATCGCTAAACCATGCGGAATCTCTAAATCTTGTTGATATGGTTTCACACAAGTCGTTTCTTTATCTCGAATCGTTACGAATAAATTACGGTCTAAGTAATGTTCGTCACTGTTTGACATCACATAACGCGCGTCCGCTTCTTTAGGCCACAATTCAATGAGTTTTTCATAGTCTTTTCGTGGCATAAAGAAATCTAAGTCATCATCCCACGGGATAAATCCTTTATGGCGAAGTGCTCCAATGGCCCCACCACCACATAAATAACATAATAATTCATGTTGTTTACAAAATGACACAAAGTATTCTGCCATTTCTAAACATTTCTCCTGTAATGGTTCCATTGTTTCCCCACTTTCTTAAATATCCCATTTTGCCACTGTTTTAAATGGCGTCAATTTATCTTCCTCGAAGAAATGATAAATATCTTTCATTTCTTGAATTGGATTGGATTCAAAAATAATTAAATTTAAACGTGCATGTACTTTTGGATCAGACATGAATTGAACAGCTTCTTCAAAATCTTTACGACCAGAACGAGAACTGCCGACCCATGTCAATCCTTTTTCAAGAATATCTCGTGTATTTAGGGGAACTTCAAACTCGCTAACCCCCATCATTACAACTGCTCCTTGAGGTTGAATATGTCTGATAATTTCGCGATAAGCATCTTGTGTTCCACTTCCACCCACACATTCAATCGCATGGTCGAAGGTAAAATCTTCCGGAAGATTGCTCACATCATATACTTCATCCACAAATGAGAATAAACGTAATTTTTCTGGATCTTTCCCTACTACAATAATTGTTGATTCAGGGAATTTTGCTTTCGCAATCGTTGCTACGACATACGCTAAACTTCCAGAACCCCAAACCACAATACGATTACGACGACTATGGGCTACTTTATCAAAACGACGAAGTCCATGAACTCCCACTGATACGAATTCAGAAATGGCAGCAACTTTATCTGGGACCTCTTCATATTTCACAACGCGGTCGATTGGAATCGTTACAAATTCGCGCATGAATCCATCGTAACCACTTGAACGGAAGTATGTTCCATTCACATAGTTTTCGTAAAATTCAGTATTATGATCAAAGTCACGTGGTGGTTGGTTTGGAATCATTACCACATGATCTCCTGGCTTATAGGTTCCTGTTGGGTCCGCAACAACGATTCCACAACATTCATGAATCAATGCCATCGGTAATTTTTTTTGAAGAATTTTAGCAGGTCTTGTCCCTTGAAAATACCGTTGATCTGCATGACATAAGGCTAAGTAATTTGGTCTTACGACTACAGTATCTTTTTCATAAAAAGATACATCTTCATATTTAATTGAGAAAAACGATGGACGAATGAGTTGATACACTCGATTAATCATTTTAAATCTCTCCTAACATCGCTTGCGCAATTTTTAAATCCGTAACGGTCGTAATTTTGATATTTGAGTATTCGCCTTCGACTAGAGCTACTTTTACACCATTAACTACGAATACTTTACAAGCGTCCGTTAAAATTTCTTTGACATCATCTGCCAAACTATCATACAAATCAGTGAAGGCTTGAATTTTAAATGTTTGAGGAGTTTGACCTTGATACATATGTGTTCTGTTTGGAATGGAAGAAATCACTTTACCATCAACAGATTCTACAATGGTATCATTTGCCATTACTACCGTATCCGCAACATCGTAGTTTTTCATTGCCTCGATATTGTCCACAATCATGCGGTATGAAACGAACGGACGAACCGCATCATGTGTAATCAGTACATCTTCACTAGAAAACGAGCTGCTATTCTTAATATCTGAAATAATCTTAAAATACTATCATTTCGATTCCCCCCGCCACTCACCACGCGGATTTTGTCTTTATTTGTCAAAATGTGTTTGTCTAATAAATCATTGAAGTAGCTCACCCAGTTAGGATGAACAGCCACATAGACAACATCTACATCTGGAACAAACAAGAATTTTTCAACTGTATGAATAATAATTGGTTTGTTTCCTAATGGTAAAAATGGTTTTGGCATTTCTTGGATTCCCATACGAGGTTCCGGTACCACCAGCTAAAAATCCCTGCATAAATCATTTCTACCTCTTATTCTCCAATTAAGGAGTTGTTAAATAATATAAATCTTGTCTTTCTTGTAATAATGGATGAAGTTTTAACAGTTGGTTGTCCCATCAATTTACGGATAGAATTACTATTTTCTAACAAGACATCATCTGTTGCATATGAGTAATAGATTTGCTCTCCTGCATTGTTTGTTAATAATAACTGTCTTTCCTCGATAAAGGTTTGTGTTAAATTATTTCCTGTAATAGCAGGACCATAAGTATTTTTGAGAGCCATCACTTGTCCAATTGGTAAATCTGTTTTTACGTTCTTACTTACCGCATTCATTAATTGCTCGAAGTTTGCAACCGAATTAAAAGTCATCAATTTCTTAACGAGTTCCTCGATAACGATACGTTGACGTTTTTGACGTCCTGTATCTCCTTCTGGATCATCGTAACGCATACGTGCAAAACGTAAGGCACTTTCACCATCAAGCAATTCAGTCTTTCCTTCAACAAATGATCGTTCTTCATACGTAAACGTCAATGGACTCGTCACTTCGATACCACCCACCGCATCAACAAACTCCATTAATCCTTCCATGTTAATTTGAACATAAAAGTCAATGGTTGTATCTAACAATTTTTCTACAGAATTGATTACCATTGGAGCTTTCCCATATGCATAGGCGTGGTTTAATTTATCATACCCACCTGTCCCGACAATCTCAGTATAAGTATCTCTAGGTAAGCTTAATAATTGAGATTTTTTAGTAGTAGGATTAATTGTTAAAAGTAACATCGTGTCAGAACGCCCATCTTCTTCGGTACGTCCGTATGCACCATTATCGATTCCTAGTAGCAAAACATTAATTGGTTTAGCATTTTTTATAATCTCATTAGCCTCTTGTTCTGTACGATTTCCAACGCTTTGAGTAATCGTATTAATCGTATTATTAATTTTACTTGCATAATACGTTCCTAGAACCGCAATAATTGCAAAAAGACAGATGAATACAAATGCTACACGTCCTTTTTTCTTTTTCTTTTGTTGACGTCTGCTTTTGTCTACTCCATTCATTTGATTCGTTCATCGTTTCACTCCAATACTATTTCTATGGATTTTGGTTTTTAGTTGGCTGAGTTGGCTTTACCGGTTCTTGGGTCACAGGTGCTGCTTGTGTTGCTGGAACCTGGGTTTGAGGTTGCTCTGGAGCTGCTGTTACTTCAGGAGCTCTTGTAGCAGGAGCAACTGGTGTAGCTGCACTTGTATCCGCCGCACTTGACGGTGTTGAAGGCGTTGCATCATTTTCCTCAGCATTATTATTCGAATTACTATTATTGTAATTGTTATTGTTATTGTTATTGTAGTTATAGTTATAATTTGGAGTCACATTTGGCTCTACATAAGTGTCTTCTTTTTCTTGTACTGGTGAGTTCTGCTGTGGCGCATTTTTTTGAATATCCACAGTTGATTGTGTTTCTTTTGTCTCAATATGCTGCAATTCAGAAATTGTTTCTAAATCAAGTGATTTTCTCAGTATATTCGAAATTCTCAATTTTTCTTCTTCTGGGATGACAAAGTAATAAATTCCATTAATCATCGCTCCGTCCCCATTAATGGTATCTGTTTCAAAATGTTGAAGAGCTTCTTTGTGAGTTTGCACAATTTGGAATAATTTTTCAACTGTAAAATTCGTTTTTACTGAATTTTCTAAAGTTTTTAAAATCTCTTCATATTTCGTTACTGAACCTAATGACAGTAATTTTTCGACTAATTTTTGAATCACATATTGTTGACGTTTCTGTCTACCAGTATCTCCTTCTGGATCATCATAACGCATACGTGCATATCGTAATGCCGCTTCTCCATCTACATGTCGTGTCACACCTTCCGTAAACGACTCATCTTCATAAGTAAATGTCAATGCAGGAGTAATTTCTAATCCCCCCACTGCGTTTACAAGCCCCATCAAGCCTTGCATGTCTACTGTTACATAATAATCAATCGGGATATTTAACATATTTTGAACACTATTAATCGCAAATTTTTCTTTCCCAAATGCATATGCGTGGTTCAATTTGTCAAAAGTACCATACCCGATAATCTCCGTATAAGAGTCACGAGGAATACTAATCATCGTCGTTTTCTTTTGTTTTGGATTAACGGTTACCAACAACATTGTGTCTGAACGGCCCACTTCTGTATCACGGCCATAGGCACCATTATCAATCCCCAAAAGTAATACTGAAAAACTACTATCATCTGTTAATTCTTTATCTCTTAGTTGCAGCGTATCTACTTCCTGGTGAATCGCATCCTCTGCTTGCGAAATACGGCTCCATGCATATGCTACTCCCGCAATTAGAATAGCAACAATAGCGATTGCTACGGTAAGGATAATTTTTCTATTTTTTTGACTTTTTCTTTGTTTTCTTCTATTTGATATTTTTTCTTCGTTTACTCTCATTCATTCCACTCCAATAACTATACAATCAGTTAATTATACCATAGATTCCCTGAACTCACTTGAGTATTTATAGTTTTTAGAATTAACTTCTTCGTTAAAATAATCCTTTTTAAACTGAAACCCAAAAATCCAACCCTTTATGGTTCCTATTCCATACGCAAAATGAATGGCTATCATAATCAACGGAATCCATAATAATGTAGGGTTAAATTTTTGCTTCGAAATTTCAAACGCTGATAACCCTAAGACCGCTAATATATATAGCGAAAATACGGTCACGAGCGGCGCAAACCTGATCGGCGTTAACAACATTAAACCTAATAAAGTTGCCACCAATACTCCTGGCCCAAAATGGAATAGAGATAAACAATCACGACAAACATGTGACGTTAATCCTATCCAATATCCATTAGCAAATTTTTGATGGATCATTTTAGACAATGTTGGGCGAATATATTGAAACGATTCAATTGATGTATCGTACCAAATTTTAAATCCATTTTTACGAATACGATAATGATATTCGTTATCTTCTGTACGAGTTAGTTTTTCATCAAAATATCCAACCTGATTTACAACATCACGGTGATACATCCCTTGGAACACAGAATCTACATAACGACTCTCCATCCCTTTACGGTAGTTAGCAATACTACTCCCTAACGCAGATTCTTCAACAATATGTAGCGTTTTTGAAAAATCATCATCTGCTTGTACGATAGTCGGTCTTCTTCCTCCACAAACTTTTTCTCCAGATTCAATGACTTTCACATTCGCTTCAATAAAATTAACTGGAATTTTGGAGTGCGCATCAATCTTTAAGAAACACTCTCCTTCAGAATTTTTAAATCCTAAATTAAGTCCTGTGTTTAAAGTTTTTCTTGGATTGTCTAAAATTTTAACACCGTAAAACAAGTGCTCATTTTCTAGTTTGAATTGATCCATTAAAGAACGCGTGCCATCAGTCGACATTGCGTTCACTAAAACGACTTCGATATTTTTTAATGGATACGTTTGATTTTTTAAGCTTTCAAAAATTTCTGGCAAATAATCTTGCTCATTATATGCGCTAATATTAACGGAAACTAACATTTTTCCACCTCTTGGTCATATGATAAAAGGATTGGAACAAAACATCCCAATCCTTTTTATTTTATTTCTTTTTATTGCATATATCAATCAATTCATCATGTAATTCTTGTTCAGAATAACTTTCAAAATTTTCGATAAGTATATACACGATTAATTTGAGATTGTCAGCAATTTCCAATATGGATCTTCGGAAAGACTTGTTTTTGGATTTACTTCCCTTCATTTAATAATTCCTCAGTACATCTTCTCACCTGGACGTAATCCAGTAAACTTAATTTCAACTATCACCTTCGCTAAAAATCCTGAAAGACCAGATTAAGTTTTTCGCTAAGTCTACAATTTTTCACCGGTTTTTCCCATATCAAGAACGAAGATTTCTCACCTCGAGCAAGAGAAACCCGTCGATGATCAGACTAATTGAGCAGCTTCTGGAATCGTCATAAAGTACGCACGATATCAGGGTGAGTTACCGTAACAGGTCCTCCTTCAGCAATTTGCTTCTTGAAGAGCGGTACTGGAACCACGTGAGACCTAAAACATTCCCAGGAAACGAACTGCAGCGAATTTTTGTATATTACACTACGTCTATATCTTGCACAATCATTTCTGCAAAGACGTTTCGTCGCTCCATAATATTTGGTGGGTTAACGGCTTTTATCAGTCGATACCATTACGAACGATTTAACACGCGCATGACTAGCAGCTTCTGCAACATTTCTTGTTCAAGAATGTTATTTTTAACAGCCTCACGAGGATTAATTTCCATTAGAGTACATGTTTATGAGCTGCAGCATGATAAACCACATCTGGTTTATACTTATCCATCACTTCGAAGATACGTTTTCGATCTTGCACATCAGCAATCACTGGCGTAATCGTGAAGTGTTGTGAATACTTCCCAACTAATTCCATATTTAATTGGTAAATACTATTTTCACCATGTCCTAAGATGATGATTTCTTTTTGGTTTTGAATTTCGCTACTTGACGGCAAATTTCTGAACCAATCGAGACCACCCTGCTCCAGTAACAAGGATTTTCTTACCACGTGATTGCTTTTCAATCATCGTTTGATCGAGTTCTACTGGGTCACGCCCTAGTAAATCTTCAATCTCCACATTTCTTAGTTGTTGAACATGTAAGTTCCCACTCATAACATCATCAATGTTTGGTAAAATAACGCATTCTGCACCGGTCTTACGGGCTACATCATATACTTCATTGAGTTTCTTAATTGGAAGAGATGGCATCGCAATAACTACTTTTGTAATCCCCATTGTATCCACAATACGCTCAATATCCTTAATAGCACCAAGAATACGAACTCCATAAATATCTTTACGAAGTTTATCTGGATCGTCATCCACAAAGGCAATCGGGTCCATTCTCATTGCTGGATGCATGAGCATTTGACGAACTAATAAAGTACCTGCAGCTCCTGCTCCTACAATTAAAGTAGGTTTCGCATTTTCCATAACGCTAGTATCTGCAAAGAATTCACGGAACACACGCATCGATAGACGAACTCCACCGATTGAAATCACCAGCAATAACCAACATACGATTAAAAATTGCCATGTTACTTTCGTGTCAAAGAACGCTAAGCCTGAGATTGTAGAAACAATTACCGTTGCAGAAACACATTTCACAACCGTAATGACTTCATAGACACTGGCATATTCCCAATCTCTCCAATATAAATTGAAGAAATAAGAAAAAATATAGTAGGCGATTAAAGATAGAATCGCCGTAATCGTTAATCCGTGAATATTACGAATCAACCCTTCAGTTACTAATCGAAATCCTAAAAATACTGAACCAACAACAAGTAACGAATCGACGATGAATAATAATAAAATTCTAAATCGATTATTCATGAAATCATCCTCTCTTATTGTCCAAGTACTTCTTGAATTACTTCTAAATAATTTTGAACAATATAGTCAACATCCTCATCACTTAGTAGTCCGTGTAACGGTAAAGTTACTTCATTTTCAAAAAAGCGATAAGCATTTGGATAATCTTCCATTTTGAAGCCCATATTTTGATAAGCTGTCAATAATGGAAGTGGTTTATAGTGAACATTACATGAAATTCCACGTTCAGCCATTTTAATAATAATCTCGCCACGTTGATGATAGGAAGCCCCTTTAATGCGTGTGATATATAAATGACGTGAAGATTGATAGTTTTCACCTTCATGTTGTAGTACTTGAATACGTGAATCAACTGCTAATCCAGCATCTAATTGACGAACGATTTCTTTTCTACGCTCTAGCAATTGAGGATAACGTTCTAATTGACCTAACCCAATAGCTGCCATCACATCGGCCATATTACATTTATATCCTGGAATGACAATGTCATATTCCCAAGAACCTGGTTTGATTTTTGCTAAAGCGTCTTTGGTTTGTCCATGTAATGAGTATACTTGGAATTCTTTATACATCGCTTCAGAATCCAATTCATTTGCTGGATTCCAAGTAATACATCCACCTTCAGCAGTCGTTAAGTTCTTAACGGCATGGAATGAGAAGGATGCAAAGTCTGCTAACTGAGCTACAGAAACACCATCGCGGGTCGTTCCAATCGCATGCGCACAGTCAGAAACGACAACAATACGATTGAAGTGACGTTGTAAGTTTGTCTTTGGCTTAAACAAGCTTCGTTTAGATTCAACCACTTCAAAAATACGACGATAATCACATGGGACACCTGCTAATTCTACTGGAATAACTACTTTAGTTTTTTCAGTAATTGCAGCCTCAAGAGCATCATAATTCATTTCAAAATGGTCTTCTTGGATATCCACCATTACTGGTGTTGCTCCAACGTGTTCAATCACACTACAAGAAGCCGTATACGTAAATGCTGGAACAATCACTTCATCTCCAGGCCCAACGCCTAGTACACGTAACGCTAATTCTAGAGCAGCTGTTGCTGAGTTTAAGCAAACCACTTTTTCTGTCCCCATAAACTCTGCTAATTGACGTTCAAATTCTTTTGTTTTAGGCCCGGTTGTAATCCAACCAGACTTTAATACCTCGATTACATTATTAATTTCCTTTTCTGAAATATCAGGTGGTGAAAATGGAATATTTCTAACTTTCATGTTGTTCCCTCCAAGTTATTTTAAAACAGCAATCACAGTTTTTACCATAATTGCGATATCTTTTTTTAAACTACATTCATTTAAATAATCAATATTGTATTGCATTTTTTCAGGCAGGATATGTTGGATATACGCTTCATCCACGCTCAACCCTTGCTCTGTCCATTTTGCAATTTTTTCAGCCTCATGTCTGAATTCAATAGCGGCTAATGAAGTAACTCCGGCTGGTAGCAGGAGTGTTGTTTGCATTTCTGGAGTATATGCATCAACATATTTTTGAACTTCAGGTCTAGCCCCTACAAAAGACATGTCTCCAATAAGTACATTCAGCAACTGTGCCACTTCATCTAAGCGATAATTTCTTACGACGATCCTACTTTTGTAATTCGTGGGTCATGATCTTGAGTAACTAATGGTCCTACTTTATCTGCATTTAAAATCATCGTTCTAAATTTAAAGATTTTAAAAATACGTCCATTGGTAGTGACCCGCTCTTGTCTATAAAATACCGGTCCTCCATCTTCTAATTTTTATCGCAATTGCAATGATGATAAATACAATTGATAAAGGAATTAAACGTAGCAAGGACACTACTATATCAAAAATTCGTTTTTGAAATTAAATACCCTCTGTCGAAGTTCTTTTTGTTTTGTTAATTACGAGTTCATTCCTCATAAATTCTGGCAAAATATTTTTCTTCCATAACTTCTCCCCTCATGCCTAGATAACCTTTCCTATTATACCATACTTTCTTCTTTTTGAGGTAAATTTCTCTATTAATCTTGAATAAATTAATCGTAAATTTTTGAAAACAAAAACTGAAAATATCTATTCGACATTTTTCAGTTTCAATCATTATTTATTAAATTTTTCTACTTTAATGAATAATTTTTTCTTCAAGAAGGCTTTCCCATATATTTAAAGCCAATTCTTCTTTAGAATTTTTCTGGAAGATTCACTATGTCCATCTTTTGTTAACAAAGTGACTTGGTGACTGTCGAAATTAAAACCGATACGAGAATTTGAGACGTCATTGGCAATAATGACATCTGATTTTTCTTTTCTAATTTTGCTTTTTGCATATTCAAGCACATTCGTCGTTTCTGCTGCAAAACCGATAACTATTTGTTCTTCTCGTTTTTGAATGACCTAATTTTTAAAAATATCTGGTTTTCTAGCAACTCTAGCGTCAATCTAATTCATTTTGTTGTTTTTTTATTTTTGATTTGAACGATTGGCCACATAGTAGTCCGATACTGCAGCTACCATCACAGCAATGTCTGTTTTGGGAAACAGATGTGTGACTACATCATGCATCTCAAGTGCGCTTTCTACATAAGTCACTTGAACGCCGTAAGGAACTTTTAATTGCTTTGTGGTTGAAATCAACTGAACTTCGGCTCCTAAAACGGCAGCAGCTCTCGCTAATGCATAGCCCATTTTCCCAGAAGAATCATTTGAAATATAGCGAACTGGATCAATTCTTTCTTTTGTTCCGCCTGCAGTGATTAATACTGACTTCCCTTTCAAAGGAGACTTACTTACTCTTTTGCTTTCCAGAAAAGTGATTTGTTCAAAAATTTCTTCGGAGTTCCGGTAAACGTCCTTTCCCAGTATAGCCTTCAGCTAAAAATCCAGTTGCAGGTTCAATCACTGACTTGCCATCTTCAACAAGTTGCTTCACATTTCGAACCGTTGCTGGATTTTCCCACATATGTTCATTCATCGCTGGAACTACATAAATAGGAGCAGTTGTTGCTAGTAAAGTACTTGTAACGAAATTATCAGCAATTCCATTAGCCATTTTCGCAATCGTATTGGCCGTTGCAGGTACAACTATAGCCACATCTGTCTGATCCGCCAAATGAATATGTTGAACCTTATTCGCTTCATCTTCGTCAAAGGTATCGATGTGAACTTTATTCTTCGTTAACACTTGAAATGTTAATGGTGTGATGAATTCGCACGCACTCTTCGTCATTGCTACTTCAACATTTGCCCCTGCTTTTACAAACAAGCGGACGAGTGTTGCAGCTTTAAACACGGCAATGCCACCTGTTACAAAGACGGTTACGTTTTTACCCTTCCACATACACTATCCTCTTTTCTTAGAAACCGATAGTAAAAACAGATGCAATAATCGGTGTCATAATAGACGCCGCTATCGCTTCTGCAATCCCATTTGACATTACAATCCCCATAAGTACAAGAGGCAATTCAGCTACCGTCTTTCCTGTTAATTCTGCATATTGTCCTGCCATCAATAGATAAATCAGTCCTAAAACTAAAATGGTATTCATCAGGCTTCCTAAAAATCACAGCAAAGCCATTCTTAATTTGTCATAAGTAATTACTTTGCTCATTTTTATGATAAAACAAGGCAATGAGGTCCTCCCATTAACCTTGGAAGTATTGAAATGAAGAAGTTTGTAAATATCATAAAAGTTACTGCATTTCCTGAAGTAAACGCACGTAAAAGGAACTGAATCCCCATACGAACCAGAAGGAATCCTGCTTTGGGTCCTAATACAATCCTCCAACAATAACCGTTATATGGATAATGGTAATATCTAAAATAAATAAGGTAAGTTCCTAAAAATGGTACAAAAACTTTGCAAAATAATAATGGCAATAAACATCGCACTTAATACCATCTGAAAAGTTTTTCTCTTTTCATATTGTCACCTCTAGTCTTAATGATTGTATTATACTAAAGCTTTCTACTCCCAATCAACGTACTGAAAATAGCTTCAAAAATTCAACTTTAATCAACTATTTTTCATTTTTAGAAAAGCGATATATATAAAATCTGTCGCATTCATAAAAATCAGTAAAAATACTATACAGGATAATACGTGTAATGATGACATAAAATAACAGTGTCCATCCAACTAGTGAGTCTAACTTTTTGATCAGTTCTCAATTCTTTTTCATGATAATCCCTCTTAAACTCTATCCTCTGTTTCTTCTAGGAAAGTATACCACATTCCTATGCTGAAGAATATCCCCCTATAAAATACATTTTAAAAGTTTTTAATACTTTTCTTAGATATTTCGCTGAATAAAAACACCTAAGGTTTCCCCTTAGGTGTTCAAGCTATCTATTTATAGATTTTTGATACAGCTTCTTCAACTAATGCTTCAACTTCTTGAACAGTTGCACATTCATTAATCGCTTTAGCTGCTAATGCTTGCATATCGCTTAATGTTAATTTAGAAATTAAGCTACGTGTTTTTAGAACACTTGACGCAGACGTGAGAACTCATCTAATCCAAGACCTACTAATAGAGGCACAGCTGTTTGATCTCCAGCCATTTCCCCACACATTCCAGCCCATTTGCCTTCTTTGTGTGCTGAATCAATTACGTGTTTGATTAACGTTAAGATTGATGGGTTATATGGTTGGTATAAGTATGAAACGCGTTCGTTCATACGGTCAGCAGCCATTGTGTATTAGATTAAGTCGTTTGTTCCGATACTGAAAGAAGTCCACTTCTTTAGCGAATTGGTGAGCTAAAACTGCCGCTGCAGGAATTTCAATCATGATACCTACTTGGATATCGTCGTACTTCAACACCTTCTGCGATTGAGTTTGCTTTTTCTTCTTCTAATAATGCTTTAGCACCACGAAATCATTTAATGTCGCAATCATTGGGAACATGATACGTAATTTACCGTATACAGAAGCACGTAATAACGCACGTAATTGTGTACGGAACATTTCAGGTTCGTTTAATGAAATACGAATTGCACGATATCCTAAGAATGGGTTCATTTCGTGTGGTAATGGTAAGTATGGTAACTCTTTATCCCCACCGATATCCATTGTACGAACGACAACAGGTTTTCCATTCATGCCTTCTAAAACAGCTTTGTAAGCTTCAAATTGATCTTCTTCTGTTGGCATTTCGTGAGAATCCATGTATAAGAATTCTGTACGGTATAAACCAACACCTTCTGCACCATTGTTTACACACCTTCTAAATCTTTTGGTGTACCAATGTTTGCAGCCAATTCAACTTGATGGCCATCTTTAGTGTAAGTTTTTGAATCTTTTAATTTTTCCCATTCAGCTTGTTGAGCGCGCAAATGCTTCAGCTTTAGCACGGTATTCAGCAACCACTTCTTCAGATGGGTTGAAAGAATACTTCCCCTGATAAACCATCCACGATAATGATATCTCCGTCTTTAGCAATTGAAGTCACTTCTTTAGTACCAACGATTGCTGGAATTTCTAAAGAACGCGCCATAATAGCTGAGTGAGAAGTACGTCCACCAATATCAGTAACGAAAGCTTTTACGTATTGGCGATTTAATTGAGCTGTATCACTCGGTGTTAAATCGGCAGCAACGATAATCACTTCATCTTTGATAGTTGCTGGGCTAGGAATTTTAACGCCTAATAAATGAGCTAAGACACGTTTTGATACGTCACGAATGTCCGCAGCACGTTCTTGCATATAAGGGTTATCTTCCATTCCTGCAAAAATAGAAATAAACATATCTGTTACTTCTTTTAATGCAGATTCCGCATTCACTTTGTTAGATGTAATGCTATCTTTTTACTTGCCAATTAATTCTGGATCGCTTAAAACCATTAAGTGAGCATCGAATATTGTGCTTCTTCACCTAAGTTTTTTAAAGCTGTTTCCTTGATTAATTCGACATCTTTGATTGACGCTGCTAATGCATCATCCAAGCGTGAAACTTCTTTTTCTGAATCTTCTACAGTCACTTTTGTCACTGTTAAATCTGGTTCAGTCAAAGTATATACTTTGGCAATTGCGATGCCATCACTAGCAGCAATCCCTTGTAATGTTGGTTTCATATTATTCAGCTAATCCTTCTTTTTTCATTGTTTCGTCAATTCCTGCTAATGCTTCTGCTTCGTCAGCACCTTCAGCAGTAATCACTACGTCAGCACCTTGGCCAACACCTAATGACATAACGCCCATGATTGATTTTAAGTTAACAGATTTTCCTTTGTATTCTAATTGGATATCTGAACTATATTTGCTTGCTGTTTGAACTAATAAAGTTGCTGGGCGAGCGTGGATTCCTGTTTCTGCGATTACATGATATTCTTTCTTTTCCATATTGAAAGTCTCCTTTGAAAGTAAATTTTGTTTTAAGAAATGTACATTCGAGAGCATGTAGTCCTCAAAAATACAACCCTTTTCATTTAATAAAGGTTACCATTTCGATTTTAACAACTATTTCAATATATTTTTTAAAAGCACTTTCATCTTACTGAGAGCAAGCTATTCATCCTTTTTCAAAAATTAAATTTTTCAAAAAGAGATGAAATAATATTAAAAAGCACTGTATAATAATATTAATATTCGACATAAATAAAGGAGGCTGTGTCTAAAAATGAAACTTATCGATATTACTAATTCTCACTCTCAACTTGTCAATGAACAGTTAGCTAACACGGATGCTTTCTATATCAAAGTATACTCTCTTGGCCAAACAACTGTTTTCTATGCTGACGCTGCCACTCACCGTGATATTGTCATCTTAAATAAAAAAAGACGCATTAAAGATGTTGAAATTGAATTTGTCGTTCATCGTTTGTTCCATATGGAACCTGACGGCCTTGATATTATCCATGCAGATAACTTTGTTGAAATTAGTATCCCTGTGGAGAAAAAACGACCCTCATTTAATTAATGAAAGCAATCAAAAACCGCTAATGAAGCAATTTCATTAGCGGTACTCTTTTTTATATTGAGCCGAAAAAGACCATATATGGTCTTTTATGCTGATTTAGATTCCAACCATGTCTAAATAGAGGCGATGTGAATAACTATCTGTCATCCCTGAGATAAAGTCTGTTGCTAAAAGAAGACGTAAGTATAATTTTTCTACTTCACTCTTTCCTTTAGCAAAATAATGATACGAGCGTCTCTGACTTTCAGAAATGATACCAATCTTCTTCAATTCTACATAGTCTAATTGGCGATTTGTGTCATACGCAACTAAAGAAGGGCACAGAAACTATCTAATAAATAGGTCAACGTCGTATAGCCTGCAATTTCTAGTCTCAAAAATCCCTTTATGATCGTAAATTTGTTCTTCAGAAAGTTTTCGAAGGATGAAATATAAATCTTCAGCCCAAGAATTTTTGAATAAATCTTGGTTAAACGTTCCTTCCATAATTTCATCATAATGATTCACAAAATTATGACGTGCTCCATCGATTAATTTATCTCGTAAATCCACAAAGAAACGATTCACACTGAAAACTTCTTCATCGATAGTCGTTAATATTTCACGAGTATGAACGGAATGTGGTGCGTTATATGCATCATTACTCAAATTAGCTAGTAGAAATTCTCGCACATCTCTAAAAGAAATCACGCCTTTTCCAATCGCATCTTCCATATCTGCAACCAAATATGCAATGTCATCTGCTGCTTCTAAAATAAAGGTCAGTGGATGTCGATTAGTGCCTGTTCCCGTAATTTCCGTCACTGTTTTAAACGCATCTTCTTCTGAGTAGAAATACCCAACTTTCTTGAAGTTATTTCCTTTGTTTTTATAAGAAGAGGTAAGTATATTTTAAAAATCGTATTTAAAAGTAGCCACTGTTAAATCCAAACCTTCAAATTTTCCTTTGAAATCATGAAGTTTCGAAACAATGCGTAGAGGATTGAGCATTCCCTTCAAAACGATAAAAATCATTTACATATGGACTTGATAAAAACTCATCACGCAACATCGCTTCGTTCTCTCAAGATTTTTGGAAGATTTTTCTTAAACCATTGACGGATAATATCTTCTCCAAAAATGTCCGTACGGAGGGTTTCCTAAATCATGAGACTAAACTCGCACATTCAACAATTTTCAAGACATCTTCTTGTCTATCAATCATTTTCTTGACGACTGCTATCAGGTTGCTTTTTAACTTCTTCCCTGTAAAAGAATCACAATTTCTTTTAGCCAAGGACCTCGCCACCATAGCAACTTCTAATGAGTGCGTCAGTCTCGTATGGATAAAATCAAGTCTTTCTAAAGGAAATACTTGCGTTTTTATCTTGCAAACGATCTAAAAAGCGGACTCGTTACAATCCGTTTGTAATCATCATCAAACTCATTGCGGTGAGTCGCTTTTTTCCCAGAAATACGTTTTGTTGATAGTAATTTAGACCATTCCATAAATCATACCCCTTCCGTTACCTTTTACCATTATACCAAAAGTTCGTCCACCTTTGGAATTTTGCGCATTTGATTGAGATAAACTGTGATACAAATTATGAATGAAATGAAATCTGAAACAGGTCCTGAGAAAATAAGTCCTTCCACTCCAAACAATGTTGAAAGAAGAAGCATCACTGGAAGTAGAACAAATAATTGACGTGTCAGAGATAAAATTGCCCCTAATTTCGCTTTTCCGATTGCAGGGAAAAATGTTGTCACAATAATAGTTATCCCATTAATGAAAGTAAAGAATAAGTAAGCACGCGCATATCGAACGCCAAATTCATAATAAAAGAGCGTCGCTTCAAACATTTGAATGAGTTGCAATGGGAAAGCTTCGAATAATATCCATAGTATTGTCGACAGTATCAAAGTGACTTTTAATAGCAAGTTCATCGTTTCATGGACACGTGAATATTTTTGCACCATAGTTAAATCCTAAAATCGGCTGTGCTCCTTGAGTTTAGCAATCACAACTGCAATGAAAATAACGAGAAGATTTTGCTTACAACACCACCAACCGCAATCGGAATATCACTACCATAAACTGATTGTGCCCCGTATGAACAGAAGTAAGTTGTTCGATGTGATTTGGACAATGGTCGCGGAAATTTGGAAGATGAACGAGGTTAACCCAAAGAGATGCAATGACTTTTTACATCTTCAAATGATAATTTAAAAATCGCCCTTCTCAAAATGAACCGTCTGCAAACCGTGGAATGTACGCTACTAATACAAGGGCAGAAACGATTTGACTGATTACCGTTGCCCAAGCAGCTCCAGCAATCCCCATATTAAATCCAAAGATAAATAACGGATCTAACACTGTATTCAGTAACGCTCCTATAATAATCGCCATCATAGAATATGTTGCTCTACCATCTGCACGAACGAGTGGATTAAAGCCAATTGAAAACATAAAGAATGGAATCCCCAGCGCTGTAATACCAGCATATTCACTGGCATACCCTAAAATTTGATCGGTTGCACCTAATAAATTCAGTAAAGGTTGCAAGAACAAGAGTACAATGCTCATAATCATTAATCCAGCTGTTAAAAGTAACACAACTGCAGTTCCTGCCACTTCACGCGCATGTTTATCTTCCTTTCGTCCTAGCGCCAAGTTAAAGTTCGAGGCAGCACCAATTCCTACCATTAATCCAATCGCCATACAGATAGTCGTAATTGGAAAGGCAATATTCGTAGCCGCATTCCCTAAATACCCTACTCCTTGCCCGATAAAAATTTGGTCAACGATATTATAGAGGGCGTTTACCACATTCGCGACAATCGCAGGAATCGCCATTTTTCGAACCAGTGTACTAATTTTCTCATACCCTAACGGATTTTGTTTTTCTTCAACTACCATCAAAACTCTCCTTCTCAATCAATTGTATATATGCATAAAAAAAGTCCCTCCATCCGCGGAGAGATCTACCAATACATTTATCTTAACTTTGCAACCTAAATTTGTCAAACATCCCATCCCACTATTTCGGTTTCATCCCCCCCAGCGAGCGCTCCATAAAAAAGCAGCAACTGACGCTCCAATTTTAGCGATAACTAATTTTTCGTAAGACTCGTCTTTTTTACCGCATTTTGATTTATGGCGGTCTAAGAAGCATAGTTCACCTTATAAAATATACGAATTAAATTTTAAAACTCGTTCTGAAGAATCATGCGGATTCTATAAAAGCAGTTGCATCATTATAAATTAACTGTTTTTTTAAATAGACGCGAGTAGATGATTGGATTAAGCTGCATCATTCATGATTTGCTTAATCCTAATCATCCTTGCGGGGGTAAGACTACGAAGGAAAATGAACTCACACCGTGAGTTCATTTTTTCTTCTGTCTTACTCCCAAGCTGAGAGACCTCGGCTCGAACCGGTATCCCATTACAGCTTTTATGAGGACATCCGCATTGATTCGAAAGAACGAAATCCTCATTAATTGCACTCTTACTCGTATCCTTTTATAAGAATCGTCCTCATCCTTCTTAAACCACGCACCGCCATAAATCAAAACCTTCGGTTTTATTATTAAGCACAAAAAAGACTCGTATTGCTACGAGCCTTTGAAAAATTAGTCTTCAAGCGGACGAGAGAAGTTTGCAATCTCGCGTTGTACGTATTCTAAGTACGCTTCGATAGACATTGATTTAGTTTCTTTAGAACCATAACGACGAACCGTTACAGTACCTTCTTCAACCTCTTTGTCCCCAACAACTAATTGATAAGGGATTTTTTGAGTTTGAGAGGCACGAATCTTGTACCCAATTTTTTCATTACGGTCATCAAGTTCCACACGCATTCCTAAGCGAGCCATTTTTTCTTTTAACTCACGTGCAGCATCATAATGATGTTCCACACTTACAGGAATGATTGTTGCTTGAACTGGAGCTAACCAAGTTGGGAATGCGCCTTTGTACTCTTCGATTAAGTAAGCTACGAAACGTTCTGCAGTAGATACAACTCCACGGTGGATAACTACTGGACGGTGAGTGTTATCTCCATCTTCCCCAACGTAAGTTAAGTCGAAGCGTTCTGGTAATAAGAAGTCTAATTGGATTGTAGACATTGTTTCTTCTAATCCCATTGCTGTACGGAATTGAATATCTAATTTAGGACCGTAGAATGCTGCTTCACCGATAGCTTCGAAGTATTCTAATCCCATTTCATCCATTGCTTCTTTTAACATTGTTTCAGCTTTGTTCCACATTTCATCGTCATCAAAGTATTTATGTTTATCTTCAGGATGACGATAGCTTAAACGGAAGCGGTAGTCTTTAACGTTGAAGTCACTATACACTTCGCGGATTAAGTCTAAGATACGTTTGAATTCGTCTTTAATTTGGTCTGGACGAACGAATGTATGTCCATCGTTAAGAGTCATTTCACGTACACGTTGTAAACCTGATAGGGCACCTGATTTTTCATAACGGTGCATCATTCCTAATTCAGCAATACGGATTGGTAATTCACGGTAGCTGTGGATGTGGTTTTTGTAAACCATCATGTGGTGAGGACAGTTCATTGGACGTAATACTAATAATTCGCCATCGCCCATGTCCATTGGTGGGAACATATCTTCTTGATAGTGAGCCCAGTGACCTGAAGTTTTTGTAAAGACCTACATCAGCCATAACTGGAGTATACACGTGTTGGTATCCAAGGCTAATTTCTTTATCCACGATATAACGTTCGATTGTACGACGAATTGTGGCACCTTTTTGGTAACCAGAATGGTAATCCTGAACCTACTTCTTGGCTAATCATGAATAAGTCTAATTCTTTCCCTAATTTACGGTGGTCACGTTCTTTTTGCTTCTTCACGCATTTTCAAGAATTCTTTTAGGTCTGCTTTATCGAAGAATGCTGTACCGTAAAGCACGTTGCATCATCTTGTTGTTAGAGTCACCTCTCCAATAAGCTCCAGCAAGTGATAATATTTTGAAGACTTGGATACGTCCTGTTGAAGGAACGTGGATACCACGACATAAAGTCAACAGAAAGTCTTCTTGTTGGTAAACAGTGATTGTTTTCATCTTCAGGTAAACCGTTAATTAATTCTACTTTTATAAGGGTCGTTTTGCGAAGATTTCTAGTGCTTCCTTACGACTTACTTCACGACGAACGATTGGGTAGTTTTTCTTTAACGATTTTCATCATTTCTGCTTCCACTTCTGGAAGAGCATCTTCTGTTAATTGATTCGGCATATCCGTATCGTAGTAGAATCCTGTTTCGATTGCTGGTCCTACCCCGAAGTGAATTCCTGGGTATAAATGAGTTAATGCGTGTGCTAATAAGTGTGCTGTTGGTGACGTAAGATTCCTAATGCATCTTCATGATGCGGTGTAACGATTTCGATAAAACATCTTCTTCAATAGAACGGTCAAAAGTCTACTAATTCTCCGTTCACTTTACCTGCTAATGCTTTTTGCTAAACTTTTTACTAATACTTTCGGCAACTTCTTTTTACTGTAATTCCTTTTGGAAACTCCTTAACGGCACCATCTGGAAAAGTAATTTTAATCATTGACATTTTCTTCCTTCTTTCCTTTTGAAAATTTTAAATCAAACAAAAAGTCCCATAGTTTACTACTGCAAACTATGGGACGTCATTCTCTACGTGGTTCCACCCAAATTCATTTGTCTCTCATCGACAAACCTTAAACGGACTAACGCTCCGATACGCCTTACTCTACTCATTTCAAGCAAGGATTCAAAAAGTGGTAAAACTATTCTGGATAAAGTGTTTGCACCAACCCACTTTTCTCTAAAATGTAACCAAGAGATAGTTTCTTGTCTTTTCATCATTTTTCAAAATATTTAGTTCATTAGTATTTAACCACTAATCTATTTTATTTTTCAAAGCATTTTAATTAAGATAGATTTCTGTGATTAATCCATCTACAAAAATATTCTTTTTGCTAGAAACGAATCCGCTCAATGAGACGTTTTTGCTTTAGAAGTTCTTGGTCTCCTTTATTTGAATGAGCAAAATGCACTTCTAACTCATCCATCGTGAAGTTCGAAGTGAAGAACGTTGGTAATTCTTGCAACATACGGTGCTGTAAAATCACCATCAATACTTCATCTCTAAACCATGCACTATTCATTTCGGCACCGATATCATCTAAAACTAAAATAGGTGTATTTTTAATCGTCATTAGTTTTGATTCAACCGAATTTGTCGCAATCGCTTGTTTAATTTCTGAACTATAAGTTGGAACATTGACTAAAGTCGTCTCAATCCCATGTTCAGACAATTCATTCGCTAATGCTCCCATCATATAAGTCTTTCCAACTCCAAAAGGCCCTGCTAAGTATAAACCTTTTTGATATTCAGCACCCTCTGGTTTTGTATCCTTCGATGAATTTCAATAATTCCCCAATGACATCTTGTCGTTCTGGCGTAGCGCCGTATCTGAGAAACGATAGCTTCTGCGATATTTTTCAGCATATTAATCGAGGTGAATCAATCGTCTACGTTTGCGTTCTTTTTTTCCTGGCGAATCGCTTCTTCAGTCCGACTATAATTTTGCTAAAAATAAAGCCATTATGCACTTCAAGTGACGGTTCTAATCCTGGAGCTTTTTACAGACTTGTTGATTTTTCCTAGCATCTCTTTCCATAATGAATTCTAACAACGCAGAGGTTCCTTTACGAACGGCTTGCGGATCTAATTCACTTTCATGACGCTCTAAAAAGATTTGACATCTTCATCAGAATAAATTTTTTCTTCGATGGCTTTTAAATTAGGAATCTTTTGATCCGCCTCTCTTTGATTTAATAATCCTTTAAAACCTTCCATTGTGGTCACCTCCATTATTGTTGTTCTTTTTGTTGACTTGTTTTTAATTTTGCAATTTGATCGGCCAAATCATTTTGAAACTTGTTCTGGTTGACTCTTATTTGGTGTAGACGTTTGTTTTTCCCGAGCCTTGGATTCTTTCGCCCACTCTGGTAATTGCTCTTGATAACCACTATTTTTTCTGTAGTTATTCTTACCCGCATTATGCAATTGCTGTTTCCGCTTAACCTCTCTTTGTAAATCACGGTTTCTTACAGCATCTATCGCCTCTTTAGCACTTTGAATTCCTTTGGTCGCCCAGTCATTGGCAATTGCATCGATAAAGTTTCTAGCAAGTGTCGCGTTATCTAGTTGCACCAATGCATGAGTGGAATAAAATATTCAACACTTCATTTTGCAGACCACTCACTGAGACAAGATCAAAAATTAATTGTCTCTCCGCTTTAGAAACATACCCTTTTTTCTGCGTCTTAATACTGGAGACAAAATCAATTGGGGATAATTCTTTTGCTGCTTGAATTAACATTCCGATTGCATCATCTTCTACCGAAGAGACTTCTTCAGACGTTTCAGATTTTTCTTTCATTTCTTCTGCGACAGAATGTTCTTCCTTTTCTCTCATTAGGTTCACCTTATTTTGGGCGGCTTCTTGACCTAATTTCAGTAAGAATTCTTCATCAATCACTTTAGTCGATAAATCTGAAGCAATCACTAGAAATTGCGCAATTTCTGATTCGGAAAATCCGTACGCTTTATACAATACATCCACGATTCTTTTAACTTCCTTCGTCAAAGAATCTAAATCAACAAATTCCGTCTTCAACAGTCCTTCAATCAATTTCCAATCAACCTCAGATGAAAATTCCATTGGTGGTTGTTGTTTTACATCCATTACCATTCTTTTTTCTTGAGAGAGGTTTCTAGTATATGACTCCATATTGTACGGAAGTCGGTACACTTCTTCAAATTGAGCGCTAGCTGAATCTCCTAAGTCTCCTATGTTAGAAGTTAAAAATCTCTGCTTTAACTTTTCAAACCGATGATTTCCCACCTGATTCAACAGTAAAGTGGACAGAAGCGCATCTTTAAAAAAGAGTCTTGGAGAAGTTGGCGCTAGCAATTCCATCGTATACGTTTGAGGACGAGAAGCAGTAGGTTCCTTATGATAGGTCTTCAACAGTCCTATGCCTTCTAGTCTAGATTTTGCTATATGAAAATCTGGCATTCCTAAATTTGTCATGGACAGTAATTCAGAAATTGAAAATACTTCGCTCTGGTACGCAGATGGAGATAATTCACCGTATAAAGTAGCATACAAAAGTGTGGCTTCCTTTCCAATAAACGGAGCATATAATTGCATTAAAAATTGTATTTCTCTTTCAGTAATCCAAACCGGTTGAATCACCAAAAATTCCGTCCATTGGTTTATATTTGGACCACGGAAATTCTTTTGACTGCATTCCTTCAATTCCTTTCTTTAATCTTTATTGTCCATTTCAAAAGACATGCGTTCTAATTCTTTTAAGAACATTTTTCGGTCTGTAAACTGACGATACACACTGGCAAAACGAATATAAGCAATATCGTCAATTTTAGATAAATGATCCATGACCATTTCTCCAATTAAAAGTGCTGGATACTTCATTTTCCCCTTCTTGGTTAATCAGAACGCTCAATTTCATTGACAATGGTTTCTAACTGTCCCAATGATACAGGACGTTTTTCAGCTGAACGAACTAATCCATTTAATAATTTTTCACGACTAAATTCTTCACGATTGCCATTTCTTTTGATGACGAGTAATGGTGCTTTTTCTAAACGTTCAAAAGTCGTAAAGCGGTAGCCACATTCTTCACACTCTCTTCTTCTACGAATCGAACGTCCATCATCTGCCGGACGACTATCTACTACACGAGAACCATTATTTTTACATTTTGGACATTGCATAAAAAACACCTCTCCTTTTTGTGCTTATTCGATTAATTATATCATTTTTGTCGGAAATTTTCGAGTAGCCACTGATGAACTCTAGCTTCTAATTCTTCAATAGACCCTTCATTAGTCCAAACGATATCCGCCTTTTTAACTTTTTCTTCTAAAGACATTTGAGAGGCGATTCTCTTTAGAGCTTCCTCTTTAGTTAATCCATTGCGATTTTTTAGGCGCTGAATCTGAGTTTCCACCGAAACAACCACTACGATTATTTCATCACAGAGAGTCTCATAATGCATCTCAAATAATAGCGGGATATCTAGAATAATGAGCGGGTGGTTTTGTTTTTTCGCCTCTTGTATTTGAAGTTCAATTTCCGTTCTAATCAGAGGTTGAAGCAAGTCGTTGACCTCCTTCAAAACAGAAGCATCACTAAACATTTTTCTGCCTAATTGCGTTCTATCTAATGAACCATCGTCTAGTAAAATAGAGTTCCCGAATCGTTTTGTAAGAGACGTCAGTCCTACTGAATTTTTTTTTCAACAACTTTTCTTGCAACGACATCTGCATCGATAATCGGAATGCCCGCGTTCTTGAATATATTCGAAACGGTTGATTTGCCACTAGCAATCCCGCCTGTTAATCCAATAACTCTCATCTTTTTCCTCCAACACTTCTTGTAAGACCTATGTTAGTTCAAAACCGATATTGTCGCAAGTTCTTTTTACATCCATCACCCAAAAACATACAAAAATACCGCACCCTCAATATGAGAATGCGGTAAGTCGATTATAGACGTTCGTTTAATTCTTTTGCTAAGTCTTCGAATCCTGGTTTTCCAAGTAAAGCAAACATGTTTTTCTTGTATGCTTCTACCCCTGGTTGGTCAAATGGGTTAACGCCATTTAAGTAACCTGAAAGACCTACTGCGATTTCGAAGAAGTAGATTAAGTGTCCTAATGTGTAAGCTGACATATCAGGAATGTTCACTACAAAGTTTGGAACTTGACCATCTGTATGAGCAAGTAATGTTCCTTGGAAAGCTTTTGTATTTACAAAGTCCATTGTTTTACCTTGTAAGTATCCTAATCCATCTAAATCTTCTTCTGTTTCAGGAATTGTTACTTCTTCATTTGGTTTACCCACTTTGATAACTGTTTCGAAGATGTTACGACGACCTTCTTGGATGTATTGTCCTAGCGAGTGTAAATCCGTTGAGAAGTTTGCGCTTGAAGGATAAATTCCTTTGAAGTCTTTCCCTTCTGATTCACCAAATAATTGTTTCCACCATTCAGAGAAGTATTGTAATGTTGGTTCGTAGTTAATTAATAACTCTGTCACTTTTCCTTTACGGTATAACACATTACGTGCTACAGCGTATTGGTAAGCTTCGTTTTCTTTTAAGTTTGGTGAGCTGTATGCCACACGTGCATCTTCAGCCCCTTGCATTAATGCATCTACATCTGCACCCGTTACTGCGATTGGAAGTAAGCCTACAGCTGTTAACACTGTGAAACGTCCACCGACATCATCAGGAATTACAAATGTTTGGTATCCTTCCACATCTGCTTCTGATTTTAATGCTCCACGAGCACGGTCAGTTGTAGCGTAAATACGATTTACAGCTTCTTCTTTACCATATTTTTTAATTAATAAATCTTTGAATACACGGAATGCAATCGCTGGTTCTGTCGTTGTACCAGATTTAGAAATCACGTTTACAGAGAAATCACGGTCTCCGATTAAGTCGATTAAGCCTTGTAGTAAGTTGAGCTAATGCTATTTCCTGCAAATAATACTTGCGGAGTTTTACGTTTGTCGCTTGGTAAGTAGTTATAGAAAGCGTGGTTTAAGAAATCAATCGCTGCACGCGCTCCTAAGTATGAACCACCGATACCGATTACTACTAACACTTCAGATTCTTCTTGAATCTTTTTAGCAGCTGCTTTAATTCGAGCAAATTCTTCTTTGTCATAGTCGCGAGGTAAGTTAATCCAACCTGTAAAGTCGTTTCCTGCTCTAATCCTTCTCTCAAGTCTTTATCTAATGCAGTCACAGTAGATTGCAAGTGATCGATTTCTTCTTGATTAAAGAAACCTAATGCTTTTGAATAATCAAATGAAATATGTCCCATTTGAATGCCTCCTTAAAATTTTTAATATTCGTCAAATAGATTGTTTAAAAAGCGAATCTATTAACTCTTATTTTTATCTTTTACAAATTTTTCTTGAGCTTCTTCAATCCATATTGGTAGTTTCTTGGCTAAGCTAGAAAAACCAATCGATGGAGTGTAACGTTTGCGATTTTTCTTAATGCGCTGTGGAAAGTCTGGTACATCTAATTTTTCAAGTGCTCGAATCGATAAACTAATCTTATTTGAAAATTCATCGACGTCAATGACTTTTCGCTGTCACTTCCTGTCCTACTTTCACAAAATCGTGCACATTATCCATATATCCATGCTTACACTCGAAATATGAATCAACCCTTGCGTATCTTCGTCTAGCTCTAAGAAAACTCCGTAATTTTGTACACCTGTTACTTTTGCAGTAACGATGTCGCCAATTCTAAAAGTTTTACTCATAGGACCTCCCTACGCGTTTACTTCCATGGATTCAATCACTACATCTTCAAATGGACGATCTTGTCCATTTCTTTTAACGCCTTCGATTTCAAGAACAACGCCCATTCCTTCAACAACGCGTCCAAATACAGTATGACGATGATCTAACCATGGTGTACCACCAATTTTAGCATATTCTTCAACGATTTCTTCAGGCCAGCCGCCATCTTTTAATTGTTTTAACATTTGAGCGGGTACTTGTTTTGCTGTAACGATGAAAAATTGTGATCCATTTGTATTTGGACCCGCATTCGCCATTGAAAGAGCTCCATATAAATTAAACGCTTCTCTTGAAAATTCATCCTCAAAAGTACGGCCATAAATAGACTCGCCACCCATCCCTGTTCCAGTTGGGTCTCCTCCTTGAATCATGAAATCTTCAATAACACGGTGGAAAATCACTCCGTTATAATAACCATTTTTAGCGTGTGTCACAAAGTTTTCTACTGTTTTAGGTGCAATTTCAGGGAATAATTCCAATTTGAAATCTCCATGATTTGTATGCACCGTTACAAGTGGATTACTTGTATTTAATTCATTTAGTTGTGGAAATTGACTCATTCTTCCATCTCCTTTTACTTCTTAATGATGAATTGCTCATCTAACCTCTTCTATTAAACCACAAAAGCGAAACAGGTGCAATTTAGCCTTTCTACAAAACTTAAGAAAAAAATCATTTCATTCTATAAATTTTCTTTAGTGATTTTGATGAATTCATGGTATAGTAGATTAGTATAAAAAAAGAAAGAGTGTAGTTGAATGACAATATTTCAGAATTATCCATTAGTCGCTTCTATTTGTTCGATTCTGTTTGCACAATTTGTTAAATTTCCTATTGCCTATTTTTCAAAGAAACCAGATGCTCATGTTTCTTTAGTAACGAGTACTGGTGGAATGCCTAGTTCTCATTCTGCAGCAGTTAGCTCTTTGATTACTGCTCTAATTATCGAATATGGATTCACTTCTCCTTTGGTAGCTATTGCCACTACTTTTTGGCTTAATCGTGATGTTCGATGCGATGGCGGTAAGACGACAAAGCGGTGAGCAAGGGATTTTATTACAAAAATTATACGAAGAACATTTGCGAGAAGAGTCTAGTTCTCTAAAGCATGTTGAAATCGAATCGAAGACGATCCCATCAATATTTTCGATACAGAGGAAAATAAAAATTAATTATTAAAAAGTATTTGGGTCACAAACCAGTAGAGGTCTTTGCCGGGTATTAACAGGAATTATAATGGCCTTTATTTTTAAGAATGTTTTATTAATCGGAGGTACAAGGTGACTCAAGAGATTGTTGATATTATTATTATCGGCGGTGGGCCTGTTGGGCTTTTCACCGCTTTTTACGCTAGTCTACGCCAAGCTTCTGTTAAAATTATAGAGAGTTTACCAGAATTAGGGCGGTCAACCATGGATGTTATATCCTGAAAAAGAAAATCTATGACATCCCCTTTTCCTGAAATCCAAAGCAGGAACATTAATTGAAAACTTATTAGCACAATTAGAAAGATTCCCAAGCACTCAGTACTGTTTAGAAGAAGAAGCTTTAGAATTAAACAAAACTGAGTTTGGATATGAGTGATTACTTCAAAAACAAACCCATTTAGCAAAAACAGTAATTTATTGCTTGCGGAAACGGAGCCTTTCGACCAAGAAAACTAGAAATTGACAAAGCTTCACATTACGAAGGTAAAATTTACATTATTTTGTCAATAACCTAGAACGCTTTAGAGATCAGTACTGTTGCTATCTGTGGAGGTGGAGACTCTGCTGTAGACTGGGCACTTGCATTGGAACCCATTGCAAAAAAAGTTTCTATCATTCATCGTCGCCCTCAGTTTCGAGCGCAAGAACATAGCGTAAAACAACTAGAAGAATCAAGCGTTGAAATCTTAACCCCTTATCTTCCTGAGCAAATAATCGGAAATGGTGAGAAAATTCAATCCGTTGTACTAAAACACGCTAAAGGCGAAGATCAAATCGAAATTCCTGTTGACGATTTCATTGTGAACTATGGCTTCTCTTCTTCTATCGGAGGCATGAAAAACTGGGGATTTGAAGTTCAAAGAAATTGTATTTTGACAAATAGCCAAATGGAAACCACACTTCCTGGTGTCTTTGCTGTTGGAGATATCGCAACATATGATGGCAAAGTAAAAATCATTGCTACTGGATTTGGTGAAGCACCTATTGCCATTAATGCTGCGATGACGTATGTGAACCCAAATAGTCGACCAAGCACGATTCACAGTTCATCCATGTTCTAACCGTTTACAAAATTTCAAAAAAACGCTCAATTCATTTTGGGCGTTTTTCTTTAATGTTAAAATAAAAAGCTACTCTTTTTAAAAGGGTTTCATAATGAATAAAAAGGAGGATTTTTATGAAAAGCCCAAAAAGAATTACACGAACGTTCTTTAGAATTGTTATCTGAACGTGGTGTGAGACGTGGGATCAATTGCTGATTTAGTTTATTTCTTACAAAGAAAAAAATATGTTCCAGGTTTGACAAAGGAAGAATGCCTAAGTAATGTTCACAGCGTTTTAAAGAAACGTGAAGTACAAAAATGCTGTCATTACTGGAATTGAAATGGATAAACTTGCTGAGGAAAGAAATTACATCCACTATTAAACGATGTCTTATCTGAAGATGAACCTTTATATGGTGTCGATGAAATCTTAGCATTATCCATCGTTAACGTATATGGTTCTATTGGATTTACAAACTACGGTTATATCGACAAAGTAAAACCAGGAATTCTTAAAAACTTAGATGACAAATCAACTGGTAAAGTAAACATCTTCTTAGACGACTTGGTAGGAGCTATTGCAGCCGCTGCAGCAAGCCGTCTAGCACACAGCATTCCAGCAAAAGAAGAATTAGACTAATCAAGCAAAAATGATGAAGCACTACGCTTCATCATTTTCTATAAAAATAGAGTTATACCGTATACGGTATAACTCTATTTTTATTCTCCTAAAAACAAGTCCAGCAAATTCTTCGGCAGTAACTGCGCCAAAGTAGTTGCTTAAATCGATGGCACTTAAAGGCTTCTACTAAGTCTTCTTTCACCATACGAACGCCTTTTAGTTTTCTTCAACTTCTTGTACATTTCCTTTTTGCAAAAGAAATCTCCGAAAATACGGCAGTTTGAAATTCGCCCTTGTTCTACTTCTAGGTAACATTGAATCGTTCCGCATGCAGAAACAGCCATCACGGTAATCACTATATTGAGGAGATTGGCCATAATTCCATTCCCAGTTTTTATATTTAGAAGCTGTGAGTTCATCGATTGCTTTCCAATCTTCTTCGGTTAATACATAACGTTTCGCTTCATCAATCGAGTTAATTCCTAAAATCTTACATGTGATTAAGTTTTTGAACTCATCTACCGTCACGTTTTGATACTCTGAAGCAAGATATGGACGAATACTTCCCACACGCGCACGTACCGATTGAATCCCTTTAGATTGTAATTTCTTCTTATTTGGGTTCAAGACTTTTTCCATCGCATCATAGTCAACGTCTAATAAGAGCGAGAAACCACCGTATACGACCATTACTAATCGTCATCGCAGCACCAGATACTTTTTCCTTCAATCGTTAAGTCGTTACGACCTGTTTGTTCGACAGCTGTTGCGCCGAGTTCGTGTAAGGCTTTAATTGCTGGTTCATACGTTCTCTTGAAATCCCCGAAGATTCCATTATCTTGAATTAAATAGCATATATTCACTGCACCAGAGTCCACATATACGGCACCACCGCCTGTGTCACGACGAACAACAAGAATATTGTTTTCCTTTTAAATACTCTTCGTTTACTTCGGCAATTGTATTTTTGGAATTTTCCAATTTCTACTTTAGGGTCGCAGTAATATGGGAACAAGATGTCATCATCTAAGAAGACATTACTTTGCACATATACTTGCATCGCAAGCGCTACTGCTCCATCTTTTACATATTTTCCATCACGGATTGGTTCGATTAAATACATCGGTCATTCTCCTTTAAGCTCTTGATAGGTCCCATGAATCAATGGGGCGATGTTTTCTGACAATTGTACGGTCTGCTCTCTTAGCGCCATCGGAATGCGGTAATGTTTATGATTCATACTTACAAACAGCGCATTTGGATTCGCTTGGACGCATTTTTGGAAAGGTGTTTTGATAAATTGTGGCGTTGTAAAGCCCACTCCGATTTCTAAAAAGAGAACTTTATCGTGTTTATGTTCTTCTAAAAACCCATCATAACGTGCTTTTTGTGCAAAGAAATCTGCTGACTCCACCATACCTTTTTCGGCGTTACGCTTATTAATCTCAAGTGGCGCTCCGCATTCAGGACAGAACGGAATCAGTTCATAAGGTACCTTCATGTCCTTTTTGTTCCGCAATCATCTTACGGACTAATGCATCATCTTGATACGTTTTTGGATGACAGTGCTGACTACATTGGAAAAGCCCATATTCGCCTTGAATATGATAAACCTTCTCTTTGTCATATCCAGCCACCCAAAACGCATTATCCGCATTCGTAGTGATAATGTGGTATGGCTTTGTTTTAAGCATTTCTAAGAGTTCCACATACGATTGTCCCACAGGTTGATCCAAGTAGTTGAGCGTGATAAAACGACTTTTGAAACGCCCAATACTCTTCCCAACTTGGAAAAATGAAACAAGCTCGCCTGTAACATATCTAAAAATTGATACTTCTCGATAAAATCGGAAAAAGCGTCTTCGAATCGACTTCCAATGTAGGTGAATCCATCTGCTGCCGACATCCCAGCCCCGATACCAACCACAATAGCATCTGCTTCCTGGAATAAATCTGCCAGTAGACTAGCTTCAGTTGTTCTTTCTTTTTGTAATGCATTCCATTTAGTCATTCTACTGTTCTCCTGATAATAATTTCCCTGATAAATCGATTGGTCTTCCTCAGTATAAGTTGAAAAAGACAACGGTCATTGTTGAAGACGTGTCCTGCAACCACTTGTTCACGGTATCCATGGCAATACGCGCAGCAGGTTCTTTTAAATCAAACTCTCCTGTTGAAATCCCGCAAAAAGCAATCGATGTAAGTCCGGCTCTCTGCGGCTTCCAGACAACTCTTGTAACAACCCGCAAGTAACTGTTCACACAGCGGCGTTACTTTTTGCCCTGGAGGCAGAAGGGCCCTACCGTATGAATAATATACTTCGATGGCAAGTTGAAAGCTGGCGTGATTTTTGCTTTTCCAACAGGCTCCTTCTTCCCTTGTTCCTCCATTAAATGATGACAAAAGGAGCGAAGTTGAATGCCTGAAAAAGTGTGAATGGCATTATCAATACAACGGTGATTAGGAATAAAAACATCCCAGCATCTCACTATTCGCCGCATTCACAATCGCATCGACTTTCAGTTCACATAAATCCCCATAATAGAGTTTGATTTGATCATTTGGTGTTGATAGGCAATCTGCTAATGTCTGCACTCTTGGAGCATGGTATTCTTGTAAATACTCATTCTCAAAAGTGACATATTCTGCAGGCGACCCTTTAGGGTTGCCTTTACATTTCAAACCCTCGCCAAAGTGTCTTCAACTCTTCTACCGTTTTCCTTCAACTTCAAAGGGATTCTCCTGCTTCCTGCGCCAAAAACTCAATCATTTTTCTGAGCAACTGCTCTTCTTTATGATTATTCATCTTCTAATGCCAGAATGCTGCTTCATCAACGTCCGTTAATGTCACTAACCAGTGTTCTTCTGGTTTTCAGAGTTTAATAATTTAGGATCTTCCTGTTGCGGCTAAGTTTCTAGCTACGACTTTTCCCTGACAGTGGAGTCACAATGGACATCACTGTTTTACTTGCTTCTAAGCTTAGATTTCGTCTTCAGCTTCTAATTGGTCATCCATGTTAAATTGAACGAAACCAATCGTACCGACATCATCTTGAAGTTCTGGAGTCATACGAATTGTGTAGTTTTCTCCTTCTTTATCAATCCATAAAAAGTTTGCAAATTTTCTCATTTTATTGTTCTCCTTTATATAATTCAGCGAGTAATTCCACTGAACGTTTTCTCTTTTCAATTGAACCGACGAGTGGAATAAATAAGAGCTCGTCAGGATTAGAGACTGCTCTTAGCGCCTCCATTTGCTCGTAAACTTCACGTGGATTTCCCACGATGAGTCGACTGCGGTTGCTTGCGATTTTCTCACGGTCCCGCTGTGTGAATTCATATTCTTCTACATCTTTTTGGGTTGGGAAGGTATGGAACTCCGTAAAATCCTGTTTTCCAAGCATCCATAAATCTAGTGGTTTCGCCATCTCTTCTGCTTCTTCGCTCGTATCAGCAATGACTACAAATACCGCTAGTACAAAGTTACTTGGTTTGCTATGTGTTCCTGCTTTAAAGTTGCTGCGATATTTCTGGGAGAGACTTTTCGCCAACTCCACAGGGTCTTGAGGAATATATGGAAATACACCATACACAAAACTCAACCCTAGAGAGGCCGCAGACTCAATCGACTGACCTCCCATCCCAAGAAGGAACTGTTCTGGAATAGTCATTGTTTCTGGAACCACGACACCTTTTCGACGAGCTTCATTCAAATACTGTTGGAGCTTTTCTAACCATTCGGCATATTGTTCTTTAGAATAATGCGACTCTAGGTGACGACCTACAACCGGCGTACCTGGCGAATTACCAAGACCGATATCCACACGCCCTGGGAATAGTCCTTCTAGCGTTGACATGATTTCAGCAACTTTATACGGTGAGTAATGCAAACCCATGATTCCACCCGAACCAATATGGATGTTCTTCGTGTGGCTAGCAAGGTACGCAATCACCACTTCTGGAGCACTAATCGAGAGTGCTGGCACATTATGATGTTCACTCACCCAGAAACGATGAAATCCAAGTTCGTCTGCTAATTGCGCCAACTCCAGCGTTTCACGAATAGCCTCTCTACTCGTCTTCCCTTCATCTACGAGGCCGTAATCTAACAGACTAATTTTCACCTGTCTCTCTCCCTCGTAGTTCGCTTCAAGGCCTCTGAAGAAATCTCTGGCTTCTTTTTCAAGTGACTCTCCAAAGTCCATTAAAGGTACGATATCTTTGAAAGCCGCCTTTGGAATCGCTAATGCTTCAAGGGCTTCTGGTTTAATCGTTAATTGAATCTCTGATTCGTTGCCTTCTTGAATCTTCATGGCAAATTCTGGATCCGTGATAAATGGTGTTGAAAGAAAGACCGACTAAGTCTGCATTTTCTAATGCTTCGAGGGCTTTTTCTTTAGAATTAATGCCTCCTGGAAGCAATCACTGCTACTCGACCTTTTAAGCGTTCATAGACGACTTTATTCACGAGTTCGCCTTGATGCGGTCCCTTGGCACGAACTTTTATTTCTGAAGACATCGTGTCCCCAGCTGGCGATGGCTAAGTAGTCAATGTTCACTTTTTGGCGCCTCTTCGAAGAACTCAAGAAAACTCATCCACAGTGTATCCAATTTGATTTCCGCGCGTTTCTTCAGGCGTCGCTCTAAAACCTAAAATAAAATCATCTGTAGCATATTCATCAATCACTTCTTGAACCGCCGTTAACACTTCCATCCCGATTCTCGAACGGTCCTCCAACGTCTTACAGCCATATTCATCTGTACGCTCATTAGAGAAAGTTGAGAAAGAAGGTTTGGATAAAGTAGTCGTTGTGCCGATGAAATTTCTAACCCGTTGAACCCAGACTGAATAGCAATTTGTGCAGCACGGCGATAATCTTCGATAATGCCATGAATTTCTTCTACAGTTAATTCTTTCACTTCGCGGGGAACGGCGATTGCAATGTCATCGCACTTGGGCCATACATAGCGGTCACGATTTAAGGCATGGCTTGCAAAACGTCCTGCATGCGTTAATTGCGGGATAGCTTTAGCTCCACCTGATTTCATCGCTTTAGCTAGTTTTAGTTAAGCCTTCGATATCATCGAGGAGGCTGCGCTAAATCCATACTCAAAAGCTGTCCTTGCTTATTCACGTAAGCCGCCCCTGTAATTTGAAGGGCCGCTGAATGTGCACGACGCTCGGCATATTTTAAATCATCCTCTGTAATATGACCTTCTTTCGTTGAAGAGTTCGTCACCATTGGAGAAAGCACAAAATCGATTGTCCAATGTGACTCCTTTTTAATTTGAAAAGGCTTAAAATAAAAGCTTCTGTTTCTATCACACTTTCACTTCTTTCTACTGTTTTGTTACTTGTAATAATTGTCCTTGCTCAAACCATTCTGCAATTTGTAGGAGAAGGTCTTCTCTTCTCTTTGCAGCAGCGAGTTGCACACCAATTGGAAGTCCGTCTTTAGTATGGTGAACTGGCAAACTAATTGCGGGTTGGCCTGTAATATTAAATCGCTGTGTAAACGGCGTATCGGCTACGCTCTCCTCGAACATTTCCCAGAGTAATTGTTGTTTCTGGTCTTTTGTAAAGTCATCAATGCGACTGAGTTTTGATTGTAAATCCGCAGATAATTCATACGGAACTAGACTCGGGCGGCATTAGCAACTGCTGGCAACAGTAACACATCATACTGCTCGTGTAACTGCGCCATCTGATAAGCATAACTATCCCAACTTGAAGCCGCTTTAGAGTACTCCATCCTGAAATATCAGTCCACTACGATAAATCGCCCATGTCATTAGTTCCATATCGTCACGCGTTACTTGGCGTCCGAGCAGGCGTTCAATATTCTGGAACATCAACGCTGTTTCCACCGCACTGATAATATAAAAAAACCTTTTTGCAAAAGCGATACCGTCGACTGGATCCTTTTTGAAGAAGCGTTACAAAGTGCCCATGGTTCTCAAAGAAATTCGCAATCTTCATCACCGCATCCACAGAATCTCTAGAGACCTCTTCTCCAACAGGTGACTGCAATAATACGGCTACTCTCAGCGGTCTCATTTTTCTGTTGTATAAAGTTCCTTGGCGCTGAGTTTTCGGCAGCAGGAACGGGCTTTCCATTTGGTACTCTTGCAGGGTGGGATAATAAATTTCTCGTATCTTGGACCGTTTTTCGTCATTGCAAAATGAACCGTTGCACCATTCCAGCCACGATATGAGCCTGGACCTGAAATTACACGCCCTCTGGAAGGTTTCGAGTCCAATCAAACCATTATGGCTTGCGGGAATTCGGATTGAGCCACCACCATCACTTGCTGCAGCAACCGGCGTGATTCCACTTGCTACAACCGCTGCTGCCCGCCACTAGAACCACCAGCATTTTCGATCGAGATTCACCGCATTTCGAACGGGACCATGTAACAAGGAGTCACTCACTGTCTTAAAGCCGAACTCCGGCGTATTCGTACGTCCCAAAAAATAATAAACCCAAGATTTTCTAAGCGTTTGACAAAGTTATCTGTATGCATGCTTTTTACATCTTTGAATAAACGTGAGCCATAAGTACAAATACTCCCTTTTGCTCTTGTCCTAGATCTTTTTAGAAAGAGGGCACACCCGCAAAGGTTGATTTTTAAAGAAAAAAACGTTTTTGCTTTTCTATGGCTTCCTCATATTAGTGTATAAACGATAGCATTTAAGGAAGGATTCAATAATGTAGCTTTTTGAATAGACTCTTCAACTAATTCTAGTGGGCTAATTTCTTTTGATAAAACCATTTGCCCTAAAGTGGTTGCATCCAAAAACATCTTCCTCCCTCCTCTTCTCATACAATTTAATAACAGGCCATTATAACCATGAATTTGAGCGGATTTCAAAGATAAGATTCTATAAAGACACTAAAAAAAACAACATCAGAAATAATTCCTATTTCTGATGTTGTCTCTTTACTTTGAGGTATCCATTTGACTGTATTTTAAAAGGAAATTTAGTACACAGACTGATAATATGGAAATGAGACTTCCGATTTTCAACCCTGGCGGATCATAAGCCCAAACAATTTCATGTTCACCTCTCGTCAGTGTCACGCCCATAAACAAGTCCAATGATTTTTTCACCTCTTGTTTTTTTCCATCAACCAATACACTCCATCCAGAATGATAAGGAATCGTAAAGGTCGCAAATCCTTGATTCGAATCTGTAACTGTTACATGTGCTTTAACAGTCGAATTAGAGTAAGAATCAATCGTTATAGAGTTTTCCTTTTTGGTTTTGTTCTAAAGCATTTGCGAGTGTTGGAATATCCAGTTCATTAAATTTAACATCTTGAACATTCCATTCTTTGACCTTTCCTTTTTCAAAAGAGAAATTTAAGGATGAAGCAAGATTCCCATTTCCAATTGGCCAAAGCTGATTCGAATGGAAGCGAACTTCATAAGAATAGTTCGTCCCGTCAAGCATCACTTTAGATTTATTAATATTTCCTGATTGCGATACAGGGATTTGAACAAAATAAAGTTTATTTGGATTCATCGGGATCGTCCATTGGATTTGTGTCTCTTCCTCCTCATTAATCGCCGTAAACTTTTCTCCAGACTGTTCTAGATTTTTAACAATCGGTTTTAGGGATAGTGATTTCCTTGAGAGCTGAAGTCGAATTTAATCCAATGACTTCCAATAACTGATTGAGATTCGAAACCGGAGCATTTTGATTGAAGCGAACGTTTCTAGCCGTCGATTCATTGGTTAAAAAGCCTAAGGAGAAAACATAAGGATTCTTATAGACTGTATATTTTTCAAAGGTATCTTCTTTTAAATACAGGCCTCTCATATCAGGAAAAGCTGATTTCTCATCTCCTGTCATCATTACTCTAGAAACACCAAGGAGGGAATCGAGAATGACATTTCGATTGCTATAATTAGCGACTGATTGAGAAGTAGCTAAGCCTAATTGTCCCAACTTTTGAATCAACGAATACTCTAAGCTAGAAGTAAAATGAGAACCCCCATTGTAGCCAAACGCAATCGGAAAATTGGCATAGGAAAGTCCTTTATGAATTTCCATCCGCTGAAAATCATGGCGAGTTTGTCCATATTGTTCGTCAAACTTGGAGGCTAATGTCATTTGCTCTTGTATACTATCGCGACTGACAAAATAAGGAACCCTTCTTAAACCAATAAAGGCGTTTAAAGCGAGTTCAAACAACACAATTCCACTCAATAGCTGATATCTTCTTCGAATATTGATTTTTGGAATAAAAACAATCATTAAAACGATTGTCCAAATGACGAAAGCGAGTATTTTTTGTGAGGCATCCACAATTTTTAGAGAAGTCATCAACGAAGCAACTAGGATACTCCCAAATCCGACAGATGTCACTATTACATGAGTCCAATTAAATTCAGCCTTCCATTTCATTAAGCTCTCTGAAGCAAGTACAAATAGAAACGAATTAGCAATCCAAGAGTTTCTAAAATAGAAGCCTACTGGTCTTTGTCCCATATGCCAAATTTGATCTAACCCTTGAATATGAAAAGACAATATCATTGCAACTAGCACAATGGACGCCATGATTTTTTCCCTTAAGGTAATTTCCTGACAGGCATAAAAGGTGAACAACCCAAACAATCCTAGACTCCCTACAAATAGCTGAGGAAGTGCTTGCGGATCTCCCCATTCTTTTTCCCCGAAAGATCCTACGATAAATTTTTGACTCATTGAAACTAAGTCATTAACCGCTTTAAAGGACCATTCAAATGTACTACTAGCGCTGGCCTTGCTTTCTAATAATGCACTGAAAACAGGCAATAGCCAAAAAGCAGCCATCCCTACTCCAATGAGAGAAAAAAGAGCTACTCGCATGATTTTTGCAAAAGTTTCTTTCCACGCTATTTCTTCAGAAAAAGCGATATACATGGTGTATAGAATAATCAAAAGACACATCATATATCCTGTATAGAAATTGGTAATCAAACTCAGTGCTAAAAATACGGGAAGTTTTATGGATTTCTTTCCATGGAAAATATCCTCAATCCCCAAAAAGATAAAAGGAACATAAACCAAATTATCTAAAAAATTAGGATTATAATGCTGAGAAATGATAAAACCACTTAAAAGCATAAGAAGTACATAATCCAACAGCGAGCCAGTATCGTTTCGATACAGCTTGATATTTTTCTCAATAAAATAACCAAATACCACTCCCATAACTCCAAAAACGAATTAAAGGAATGATATAACTGATGACATGAAAACTCGAGATAGGAAAAAAGCACATATAAAAAAGTGAACGGACTTAAACTATTAAATCCCCACACACTCGGCATTGCTCCTCCTAATGATTTTTCAAATGACCAAAACAGTCCGCTAAAATCGCCATTCCAAAACATTTTATGTAATCCTATATATAATGGAAAGTATTGAGAAAAGAAAAATCTCCACTATGAATAGAACTTTTTGAAAAAGGGTCAAACCTAAACATAGGAAGACCCCCAACATCAATATAAATGGAATAAGAAATAACGAACTATACTTTAATTTCAATTTTTGAAATTGTCATTACAGTCTACTCCTACTGGATTAAATCCACTTTTTATAAATTGCAACTCCGTAAATTACGATAGAGAAAATAGAAATGATTAAGCCTGCCATAAAGCCATCTGGTAAATAGGTCATCTCAATAGTATGTTCTCCAGAAGTAATTGGGAAGGCTAATAAACTATCCCAAATTTTCTTAGTTCCAACTACTTTTCCATCTACCTTCACTGTCCATCCTCTATCATATGGAATACTTGTCATCATCCAAGTACTATCATCCGTAATATTTACAGTTCCTTTAAAACTACTTTGATTCCAGTGTTCTACTTTTAAGCCTTGGCGTTGTCGTTCTTCGATAATGCGATTGGCTAAAGTGCCATTCGTTCTTGCTAGACGTAAGCCTGAAAGGTTAAATTCTTCATTTGAATCAATTTCAATCGTCAAATCTACTGCTTTTCCAAGTGAGTTGTGAGCAATTTGAATTAATTGTGCTTGTTGGAATTTATTTTGGAAATCATAACTATTTCCATTCAGCAAAATTCTAACGTTATTTTTATTCGAATGAGAAAGAATCTGAGGAATCGATACCCAATAGTCTTCAGAAGACTGAGGAACTAAATGATACGTAATTTTTCCTGGTTTTGAAGAATCAATTCGTCGATACGTTTCAGGTTTTGAAGAATCAAACACTTCCATATTTTCTAATTGCACATCATTGGCAGCTAGAATCGTTAAGTAAGACTCACTCGTTTGTCCCATTGCTTGAACAATTTTATTATGGTTTTGAATAGGTTGATGATTTTCAAGTTTAACCTTCGTCGTATCATCATTCACTCCAATGCAATTGGTAAAATTGGACCACCTTGATAAGTAATCGTTCTAATTGCTTCAAACACAGGTTCTTTAGTCGTAATATCTTTTCTGGTTACCATATTTCCAAATACATACATTTTAGAGGTATCCGGATATTCCTTCGTATATACAGGTTTTGGAGCCACTAAATATTTCACAGAGAATAGCGCATCTTGGAAAGGCGTTCCTTGATAATAAGTGGTAGCATTAATCCCGTTATTTCCTAATCGGTCAAATAAATCTCTCGTACTATTTTCTAAGTTAGAACTAAATACAGATAAGCCTGGATAGTCCACCATAAATGGATCATTTTTACTTAAATTAAATGATTTATTAATACGATAAAAATCAGAATGATCTGGTCTAATCGGATTAATCGCCTCTTTTAATTGAAGTACCGCATCATGATACTTATAGGCATCTGTATACCCCACTCTAGACTGAACAATAGCCGCATTTGCCGTCAGTTCAACCACCGTGAGAGCTGCAATAACGACCCATGGTTTCTTTACCTTTGTCCAGAATAAAGCAAGAAGGATAATCATATAAATTCCGATTGTGGCTATGCGTTGCCAAACCGTCAAGAATGAATGAGTTTGATACTGAACAATCACAAAAATAATGGCCATACCGACAAATAAAATACTCGCTTCTTTTGGAGTAAAACGTTCCATTTCTCTTAAACTTAAATAAGAAAGATAAATCAAGAAGAAAGCAATAATCCATGAAAAACGATAGAAGAATCCGGCCGGGTTTTGACCCATATGCCATAATTTACTTGTAAACTCATGGGCACATGAAATGAGGAAAATCGTTAACACAAATCCTGCAGCAATCTTGCCCCATTTTGTAATTTTATTAGAAACAAAATAGTAAATAGTCCCTAAAATACCTAAACTTGCAACATAAATATTTGGCAAGTTTGGTCCAGCTGGCCACGATTCATTGTCGAAAGCCCCTAAAAATAATTTAGCCAAAATTTCTAAAGGATTGATTTGCAAAGTCCATTCAAATTTTAAGGAGCTTTGTAATCCACCTTTTGTAGAAACTAAACTAATAATAATCGGCAATAGAATGACTGCAACCATCCCTACTGCAATAATGGAAGCACTCGCTAATTTCAACAAACGTTCAAACGTAATTTTGAAGTTCGTAAACTCTTTAGAGCGGATAATATAAAAGAATGCATAAATCACCACAAAGATACAGGTCATATAGCCCATATAGAAATGAACAAACAATGCAAGAGCAAGCATTCCAATATAGCCCTTAGGAGATTCATTATCTAAAACTTGTTCAACTCCGATTAATACAAGTGGCAAGACAATCATACCATCGTAAAAAATAGGGTTCATTTGATAACTAACATTAAACCCATTTAATGCATAGATTGTCGCTACAATTGGTAATAAATAGGCTTTTTTCTTTAAGCCATCATATCGCTTTACTAAAAAGTGCGTCATTGTTAGACCCATCGTTCCATAACGTAAGGCAATGGTCACAGGAACAACCCATTGGAAATTCTCTTCAGAAAACAATAGAAACAGAAAATTAAAAGGACTCAATAAATTAAATCCCCAAATTCCAAGCATTCCTCCTCCAATCGACTTAGAGAACGAATAGAAAAAACTGCTCCAATCTCCATTTAAAAATAAATGTTTAAAATAGGCATAGAGACCAATATATTGTGCATTAAAATCAACCGCCATTAATGATTTAGCACCAAAAGGGAAAAATCCATCTATGATCCAAGCTACGAGCATAATTAGCATCGGAGCTAGGAAACTAGCTAAATAGACTTTTTTCTTAGTTGTCATTTTGCTCTCCTTTCTGTGTCATGTTGGTTTGATCCACAAGATAATGAGGGCGTTTTTTAACTTCGTAATAAATTTTTCCAATGTATTCACCTAACACGCCGATAGAAATCAGTTGAATTCCTCCAAAAAGAACTACTGAAAAAATAGTTGTGAAATATCCACTAACCATCGTGTCAGGAGCCACAAAATACTGCACGAATGACCATAATACATAAGCGACTGAAATCATTAAACAGAAAAGGCCTAAGTTAATACACATTCGCAATGGTTTGTCATTGAAAGATAAAATCCCTTGAATAGCATAATTCAAAGAAAACTTCAATGAGTACTTAGTTTCTCCCACTGTACGCACTTGATTTTCATATTCAATTACTTTTTCTTTGAAGCCAATCCAAGAAAAAATTCCTTTAGAAAAACGGTTATATTCTTGTAAAGATAAAATGGCACGAACGGCTTTACGACTGAATAAACGGAATTCTGATACTCCATCCATTAATTCAATGTCCATCATCTTATTGGCTAATTTGTAAAAATGTTTTGCTAAAAACGTACGGTGCGGTTTCTCTCCTGTCCGTGTACGTCTCGCGCTAACAACATCATAGCCTTCTTGATAAGCCGCTATCATCTTAGGTAATAGTGCAGGTGGATGTTGTAAGTCCCCATCCATTAAAATCACAGCTTCCCCAGTTGCGTATTCAAGACCTGCTATCGTCCCAGCTTCTTTACCAAAATTTCTACTAAAACTAATGTATTTTACGCGAGAATCTGCATCTGCAATGGCCAGCATTTTCTCAAAGGTACGATCTTTACTCCCGTCGTTAATAAAAATTAATTCAAATTCAGCTTGTGTGATTTGATTAATTTCTTTTACTAAAGCATCATACATTTTTTTGAATCATATTTTTCTTCGTTATAAAATGGAATTACAATCGATAATTTCATTGATTCATTCCCCAATCCTTAAAAAAATTCGCTATCCTTATCATATCATTTTTTTCATGAGTAGTGCTTCCAAAAATGAATATTTTTATAAAAAGAGAAGCAACCTTCGATAAAAGGTCACTTCTCGTATAAAAAGACTAGATTTCTTTTTAAATTTTTTTAATTAATAAATTGGTTCCCAATAAACCGAGTAGCAATATGCTAAAGACCACAATAAAGCAAACCATAAAAAATTCTTCTGGCAAAGCTAAAATAATAGGATCTTTCTTGGGATCAAAAATCCAAGCATCATTGTTAAAAAACAGCTCATGAAATTTAATAAACAATGTATTAAAAAAGCTTGCAATACCAACACAAACGAAAATCGGAACGAGAACTAGCCACCGAATTGGCCTTCTCAAAAGCCATGTTAGACGCCTTTGTTTTAAGGACCGAATTCCAAAAAAGCTGACTAAACCAGATGAAAGGAATATCGCAAAATTAATAAAGAATAGCCTTTTGACTTCAAAAAAATGAAATAATCCTTGCTGAGAACTCGTAAAATTACTCATCACCAGTGAATCATTCAACGGATTCGTCAAATATCCTATCAGTTCATGATAATTTGTTTTAAGAACATCTGCACTGTATCCAGTCATTTTTTCTACTCCAAACCACTGAATGGACCAATGGTATAGAGGTTCGAAAAAGATCACAAAGGTAATTCCTAAACTTAACCAGAATAAAAATAGAGCAGTAGCGATCCCCCATTTTTGAACTCGATAAGGTCTCATTAAATGTTCCATTTACTCAAATCCTCTACTAAATGGGTTGGTTGTTCCTCTACGTTCAACAATGTTTCTTTTGTAGAAAATCCAGTTAAGACCATAATTGTATCCATTCCATATTGAATACCTGCTTGAATATCTGTTTGATAATTATCTCCAACCATGGCAATGTCTTCTTTTGAAAAATGTGAGTTAGGGAACTTCGTATTAAGATAGTCTAATGCTGATTCCATAATGACACTACTTGGTTTACCAATAACAATCGGCTCCACTTGAGTAGCCACTTTTAGGAACCCAGTTATTGCTCCTGAACCAGGAACAGGACCTTTTTCACTCGGTAAATTGGAATCGATATTTGTAACAATATAAGTTGCTCCACCTCTAATAGCTAAAGTCGCTTTCTCTAAATCTTTATAAGTAACATTTCGATCTAAAGATTGTAGGACTAATTCAGGATTTTCTGAATCCAGTGTAAAGCCAGCTGCTTTGACTTGATTCTTAATCGCTTCTTCTCCGATTACCATAATACGCTCCACTGGGTAGTGCGATTTTATGTAATCTACAGCAGCAACGCCGCTCGTATACACTTCAGCTGCTTCAACATTTGTTCCATAATTTTCACGCAAGTTTTGAGCCACTTGTTCAGGAGTTTTCGTCGCATTATTTGTTACGAATAAAAACGGGATATTGGCTTCCTGTAGTCTTTTAATAAAAGCTTCAGCTGTAGGAATACGTTCTTTCCCCTTATACATAGTTCCATCTAAATCAATAAAATACGCTTTATACATTTATTTCCCTCTTTGTTGGTTCTCTCTAATATGAAATCCTTTTTTCTGAGGATTTTTAACGACACTTTTCTTCACCTTGCTACTTGAAGATTTTTCAACTTCTTTCATTGAGAAATGTTGCGAATTTGATTTCTTCGTTTTCGGTTTAAACGTTTTTATCTCCATATTCCTTCATTGTCTCTTTTGGAATAAATTCTTTTAGATTAAAATCTTGTTCTTTTTTATTGCGTGGATTTGTTTCATTATTGCGACGCTTTTGACGATTTTGAGATTTCTCTTTGAATTTACGGTTTTGTTGATTTCTCGCAGGAGCATCTAAATCTACTGGACTAAATACATGCTCTCGTCTTGGATTATTTTGGCGTTTTCTTTGAGAACTTCTCTCACGTCTTGGTCGTTGTGGTTTTTCTTCCTCAAGAACAGGTTTGTGTTTTGCCTCAGGATCTCTTTCTAATACAAAATACTGACAGCCAAAATTGCAATATTCCAAAATATACTCTTGTAAATAATCAATATCTCTATCTGGTGTTGCTAATTTATGAGAATGTTTAAAGAAGCCCTTTAATCGTAATTTTTCATGGCCCCAATCCCCTACAATATAGTCATAACGCTCAAAAATATCGTTATATCGTTCATTGAATGCTTCAATATTAAATCCGTTTCTATAATCTTCAATGATTTGGTAATGTACCTCATCGACCAAAATCGTCTTTTCGTCCACTACCACCGCTCTTTTTGGTTCTTCTTCAGGATTCGTCACAATTTCTTGCAAAACTTGACTCAATTCATCTGAAAGCGTCTCTACGGTTTTCTCAGTCATGATAGTTCCTTTCTTTAAAAATTAATTCTTTTTCAATAATCGTTCTTAATAAATCTGGATATAAAATTTGGTTGATCCCTTTTTCTTCAATCATCGGGAAAAAAGGAACAAAACGCATATGGTCTGGGCACACAAATGTAATGATTTCATCGTCTGCTAAAACTTTTCCATCGACGATAATTTCTTCACCCTTTTTAGAAAAACCAGTATATAAGATCTCTCCAAATAGTTTACCACGAAAACCATATCCGCGAATAGCTTTTTCTAGTAATTCTGGTTGTTGTTCTTCAAAAACTCGGAGTAATTGTTTGAAATTTTTTACAGAAAATTGACTTTTATTTAAGTGAATCGGATGAGGCATACAGTCATGTAAATCAAATTTCGTTAACGCCCCCTTCATCAACTCATGTACAAATAGTCCGGTATATGTAAATGCAATTGGAATCCCTGTTTGCCTAATCATGGCTTCAAGGGAAAGTTGTGCCAAGTCTCTTACTGAATAATCTGGAATCTGACGAAGAACAATATTTTCTTTGAGTAATTTGATTCCTTCTTCTAGGTAGATTTTTCCTTCATCGGTGGCAGAATCCTCTTTTAGCGTTTCAACTTCAATCATACTTTCTTCTAAAGGAATCAGCTTTTCTTTCTTAGTTTTTAAATGTAGCTCTCCAATGTAAGCACCATATTTGAACCCACCCGTTAAGAGTGTTTGGTTTACCCTTTTTCCTTCTTTAAATAAATGATGTGTGTGTGCTCCAAGAATCACTTGAATTTCTGGATACGATTCGGCTATCAAGGTATCCAAATCAATACCTAAATGGGATAAAAGGATAATTTGGTGTCCCTCACTAGCAAGTCTAGGAACTAATCTTTCAAGCGTTTTTAAAGGGTCTTCAATCAAATATCCATTCGGTTCATAACTTTCTGGATAGGAAGCTGTCAGCCCTAGTATCGCAATACTACACTGATCAATTTTTTCGAATTGGATTTCAGTTGCATAAGGCGGTGTTTCCCCTGAAGATTGCCACTTCACATTAGAGATAATGACTTTAAAATCCTTTTCCTTATAGGCACCTTCTAGTTCTTCTGGAGTATAAGCAGTCCCTTCATTATTTCCTAGTGTTACAAAATCTATTTTTTGCTGATTCAAAATGGCCGACGCAATTTGCCCATTTTTTGCTTCCACAAGAGGATGAACTCGATCAATCAAGTCTCCTAAATCAACTGCCCAAACAGTGTGACCTAATTCTTCAAGTTCTTTCCTTCTAGCCCTCATAAAATTCGTTTGCGTTTAACGAATGAAAATTTGAGTGCATATCATTCACGTGAAGAATCGTTAAATCACTCATCAATTTCCTCATGACTAGCATTATTAAACAAGGTTGCTTCGGTCATTTTTTGTAAGTCTTTCGGTGCCAATTCCATTTGCAAACCACGCTTTCCCGCTGAGATGCGAATAGTCTTATGGTGCATCGCACTCTCCTCAATAAAAGTTGGAAATTTCTTTTTCATACCGATGGGAGAGCATCCTCCGCGCACATACCCTGTAAGAGGTTCGAGCTGATCTAGAGATAGTAATTCAACTCTCTTATTCCCTGAAATTTTTGCCACCTGTTTTAAATCTAATTCCTTATGAGCTGCAATACAAGCAACTAGATGCCCTGTTCTATCCCCTGTTAACACAATCGTTTTATACACTTCTTCAACAGGAATTCCCATTCCGTCTGCAGCATGAAGCGCATCTAAATGAGCGGTATCTACATCATACTCATGAATAACATAGGGAATTTTGGCTTGTTCTACCATTCTTACAGCATTTGTTTTGATTACTTTTTTCTTTTTCACGTGAAATCACTCCTTCTTTTATTCTACCATAAGGAGCATTCTAAATAAAATTCCGTTTGACACAAAAAACAACATCCCCTAAGAAAAAACTTAGGGGATGTTAGATTAACCTAATAAGTTTAATCGACGAATAAAATCGTCATTGGACTTTGTTTCTTTCAACTGTTTCACTAGTTGCTCACTTGTCTCAAGCCCATCACCTTTAATCGAATGACGCACTTTCCATATCACATCAATGATTTCTTTTGAAAGTAACATTTCTTCTTTACGCGTTCCTGAGCGCTTAACGTCAATCGCAGGAAACACTCTTCTTTCTGCAAGTTCTCTTGAAAGATGAATTTCTGAATTTCCAGTTCCTTTAAACTCTTCATAAATGACATCATCCATTCGACTTCCCGTTTCAACTAAAGCAGTCGCTAAAATCGTCAAACTTCCGCCTTCTTCAATATTTCTAGCCGAACCAAAGAATTTTTTAGGGCGATAGAAAGCAGCAGGATCAATCCCCCCGCTTAAAGTTCTTCCTGAAGGTGGAATCGTTAAATTATATGCTCTAGCCAATCGTGTCAAGCTGTCCATTAAAATAATGACATCTCTCCCGTCCTCCACTAGTCGCAAAGCACGTTCCAATACTAATTCACTAATCTTAATATGATTTTCTGGAAGCTGATCAAACGTTGAATAAACCACCTCAGCATTTACTGTTCGTTCAATATCTGTTACTTCTTCTGGTCGTTCATCGATTAATAAAATAATCAACTCCGCATCTGGATGATTTGTCGTAATTCCATTAGCAATTTCTTTTAATAAACTTGTCTTCCCTGCTTTTGGTGGAGCAACAATCAATCCCCTTTGCCCAAAGCCAATCGGACAAATTAAATCAAGCATTCTAGAGGCAATTCGTCCTCTTGTAGTTTCCAAAATCATTTGCTTTTCTGGATAAAGTGGTGTAAGACCAGGAAAATGATCTCTTTCTTTTGCCTCTTCGGGATCTTTTCCATTTACAAATCCCACTTGCATCAACCCATTGAACTTCTCTCCTTGGCGAGGAGGACGTGCAGTTCCACTCACTAAATCTCCATTTCGAAGATCAAAGCGTCTGATTTGAGAAGAAGAAATGTAAATATCTTCTTGGCTACTTGAGTAGTTGATGGGTCTAAGGAATCCAAAACCCTCTGCACGATTAATATCCAAGACCCCTTCTACTTGAAAAAATCCTGTAGCTTCTTCTTGGGCGCGAATAATCGCAAGTGCCAATTCCTTTTTATTCATCTGACCGTAATAAGGAATTTTATAATGTTTAGCAAAGCCGTACATCTCTTTTAAAGTCTTTTCTTGCAAACTTTGCAAGGTAACAGTTTCTACTTGTTCTGGCATATTGTCCCTTCTTATTCTTCAATCATCGTAATATCAGCACCTAGAGCTTGAAGTTTCTCAACAATATTTGAATAACCTCTAATAATATGTTCAATATTAGAAATCTTAGTCGTTCCTTCAGCCATTAATCCCGCGACTACAAGTCCAGCTCCAGCACGAAGATCACTTGCAGCAACTTCTGCTCCTACTAGAGGCGTTGGTCCTTCAAATGTAATAATATCTTCAATCACTTTTCCATGGGCTCCCATACGATTTAATTCTGGAACATGCCCAACACGTTTTGGATAAATGGTGTCTACAATCATCGCAGTCCCATTTGCTTTCATAAATAATGGCGTAATCGTTTGTTGCAGGTCTGTTGCAAATCCCGGATACGGCATGGTCTTAATATTTACTGCCTTAAGATTTGTAGAAGGATAGACATAGATATCATCCTCTCCAACTTCCATCTTGACACCCATTTCATCCATCTTTGCAATGAGACTTTCTAAATGTTCAAAAATGACATTTTTAACTCGAACTCCTTCTCCAACTGCTGCGGCAACTGATAAATAAGTCCCAGCTTCAATACGGTCAGGTATAATTGTATGACTACATCCGTGGAGTCTTTCTACCCCTTCCACACGAATCATACTTGTTCCTGCCCCTTTAATATTAGCACCCATTTTATTTAACAATGTTACGACATCGATAATCTCAGGTTCACGAGCAGCGTTCTCAATAATCGTTTTTCCTTTAGCACGAACAGCAGCTAATAAAATGTTAATGGTCGCCCCTACAGAAACAACGTCCATATAAATTTTTGTTCCTACTAGACCTTCTTCATCGGTTGATAAATAGATAGCCCCATCATGATCTACTACATTGGCACCTAAAGCTTTGAATCCTTTTAAATGTTGGTCGATTGGTCGTGGTCCTAAGAAACACCCTCCAGGAAGTCCTACCACACCTTCTCCAAACTTCGCAAGAGTTGCTCCCATAAAATAATAAGAAGCTCTCATGCTTTGGATTTTTCCTTTTGGCATTGGAATAGATTTCATTTCCGTTGGATCAATGGTCAATGTGCCATCTACATATTCTGTTTTCACGTTAAAATCATTTAAAATCTCAATTAATGCAGCAACATCTTGGATGTCTGGTACACCTTCTAATACTACTGGTTCTTCGGCGATAATAGCAGCCGGAATTAAAGCTACTGTACTATTTTTTGCTCCACTAATGGTCACTTCACCTTTTAATGGTTTCCCACCGTTAATGACTAATTTTCTCATACTAAAATTCCTTTCACTAAATCTTCTCAGTTATTATACCATGTTCCTATAAGAATCTGCTATATTTTAACCATTTACAGCAATTGTTAACATGAATAAAAAAATACAGTTGACAATCAATCGAAATCTGTTACACTTAAAAACATGAATATTGACGAAAGGAGGCTATTATGAGTACTAAACAGGAAGTTTTACGTCTATTATATAGCACCGTAGACAAACCCCTTTCTGGACAAGATATCGCTGACCAATTGAAACTTTCTCGAACCGCAGTGTGGAAAGCTATTCAGCAATTAAAAAAAGACGGTTACGAAATTACCTCAAGCACAAAAGTAGGTTATCAATTATCCAGACAGACAGATTTGTTAACCCTTGAAGGCATTCGGACTCATCTAGGTGAACAATTACAAGATTGGGATATTCAAGTCTTTGAAACAACCACTTCAACCAATGATTTAGCTAAAAATTATGGTGCTTCAGGAGAAAGGGTTCCAACCTTTTTTATTGCCGAAGAGCAAACTGCAGGACGTGGTCGTCTCGGAAGAACTTTCCTCTCACCTCCCAAATCTGGTTTATACATGAGCATCTGTATTTTTCCTGAAGGTGATTTGGATAGTATTTCATTAATCACTTGCGCTACGGCTGTTGCCGCAACGCGTGCAGTAGAATCTTTCATTCACGAAACCGTCGGAATTAAATGGGTAAACGATCTCTACTACCACGATAAAAAGATTGCTGGCATCTTAACAGAGGCGGTAACAAATATTGAAGCTCAAAGGGTGGATGCGTTGATTGTTGGCATGGGAATTAATTTGCATATCGACGACGCCATTATTCCAGAGGACTTAAAACCAATTATCGGTTCCCTCTTTTCTCCGCAAGAGATTCCCAAAAGTTTTAGCCGCAACGAATTTGTAGCTCGTTTCCCTTAAAGAATGGAATCAATGCTACGAGGCCATCAATTCGGGTAAGCGTGACTTCATGGAAGAGTATAAATCTCATTCGATTATTGTCGGAAAGAAAATCAATGTCATTAGCGGTATGAAAACATATCCCGCCACTGCAAAAAGCGTGGACAATAACGGTCATCTCATCGTTCAAACAGACGATGGATCCATTCATTCATTATCATATGGCGAAGTAAGTATTCGCCCAGAAAATTAAATCATTAGGAGTTAAACACATGAAAAAATTATCAATTCAAACAATTGTACTTGCTGCACTTTTTGGTGCACTCTGCTACGTATCTAGTTATTTAAAAATCCCGATTGGACCAGTACCATTCTCAGCACAAACTGCTACAGTTATTTTGGCATCACTACTCTTGCCACCAGTTGCTGCATTTGCTGCTCAATTTATTCACTTCCTATTACTTTTCTTATTAGGAGGAGGAACTGCATTATTTATTTCTCCATCATTTGGTTTTGTTATTGGATTTATGGTTGCTGCACCCGTTATCTCATTTATTGGAAACCGTATCAACAATATTTGGTTGGGTTCTAGCTGCACTTGTTGGTGAAGTCATTTTCTACGTCATCGGAATTCCATATATGACTTTCGTTCTCTTAAGCATTAAGATGCAAGAACTAAGCCTTCAACAAATCCTTGGCTTCGGTTTATATCCGTTCATTCTTCCTGATTTAGGAAAATTAGTGATTGCAGTCTTTCTTGCTGATCGTATTAAAGTTCTTATAAAAAAACACAATTAAAAATATAAAAAATAAGCTAGGCTTAATGCCTAGCTTATTTTTTTGTGTATTCTGACTAACCCCAGAATTTAACTCCTAGTACGTGTCCTAAGAACGCAAAACCGATTCCGGCAACTAATAGAAGAACGATACAACGTAATGGCGTCCATTTTTTACGCGCTAATAAGTAATATAGTCCTAAAGTAATTCCAAGTGGAATTAATTTTGGTAATACACCATCTAAGATTGTTTGGATAACGATTGGTTTTTCACCGTTTGCGATTTGAATCCCTAATTTAGTACCACCGTAAAGGCTAGTTAAAGCCCCAACAACGAATACTCCAAGGATTGAAGCAGCACGAGTGAATTCTTTGGCATTTGCAGTAAAGATACCAATTGCATCTGTTCCTAAATTATAAGACCAGTGCATTAACCAGTAACGAATTGCAAATTGTGCAATATTGAATACCGCCAAGAATAGTAATGGTCCAGCGATGCTTCCTTGTAAAGCAAAGTTTGAAGAAATACCGGCTACGATTGGAACTAATGTGAACCAGAATAAAGCGTCACCGATACCACCCAATGGTCCCATTGCAGCAACACGTACCGCACGGATTGTTTGAATATCTGCTTTGTTTTGTTCAAGAGATAATACAATCCCCATTACGAATGTTACTAAGAATGGGTGAGTATTAAAGAACTCTAAGTTATGAGACATTGATGCCGCTAAGTCATCTTTGTCTGTGTGGATTTTTTCTAACCCTGGTAAAATACCGTATAACCAACCAGCTGCTTGCATACGTTCATAGTTGAAAGAAGCTTGTAGGAAAATTGAACGCCATGCCATTTTATTTAAAGTCGCTTTATCTAAGCGTGGAGCAGGCGTTTGGTTTTTATAAGAATCTGGAATATTATATGCCATCTTCTTCACCTCCATCGTTCACAATGCTAGCACCAGCTGTTTTGAATTTTGTATGGATTTGGAAATCCCAGTATGCAATTGCAAAACCAACAAACGCTAATAATACTAATGCAGAGCCACCTAAGCTTTCACTTGCAGAAACAATGTTTGCTAAAGCAAATCCTAAGAAGTAGAAGCCCCATAGTTCTTTAGAAACCATTACTTTAAGTAAGATTGCAAACCCAACAAAGCGCATCATACCTCCGGCTGCACCTAAACCAGCCATAAACCATTCAGGAATAGATTTCGTTAAAGTATCCCCGATTGTTTGTCCACCGATAAAGAATAATACAACTACAAGACCAAAGATAGCCCCAAGAGCAGCCATCGCTAAGTAGTTCAAGCGAACAATACCTTTTGGATTAGCATCATGTGCATATCCATCGGCTACTGCCATCATTGGTGACATTAAAGCAAAAATCAAAGTAACGCCATATTGACCTAAAAGTGCAAATGGAACAGCCGCACCTACTGCAGCAGCTGGATCTAATTTAAGACTGATAGCCAAAACTGTCGCCATAATTCCACCGATTACGGCATTAGGTGGTTGTGCCCCACCGACTGGCATGTTACCGATTGTCATTAATTGATAAGTACCCCCAACAATTAAACCAGTTTGGAGATCTCCCAAAATAGCTCCAATCACAGGACCCATAACGATTGGTTGATAAAGTGATTCTAAAAAGCTAAATTGGTCAATCGCAGCTACAAACGTTACTAGGAATACTAATAAAATTTGAATAAAACTTGCTTGCATATTCATTGACCCCTTTTATAAATATAAATTATTGAAATAATTTCGATACGTCTTCTTTTCCTTCAGTTGGAACTTTCTGAATTTCAAGTTCGACTCCTAACTCTTGCAGTTTCTTAAATGCAGCTACATCTGCATCATCCACTGCGACAACACCTGCAACTTGACGTTTACCCTCCGCCATATGCATGTTCCCAATGTTGACTTTTTTTATCGGTACCCCCCCTTCTACTAGTTTTAAAACGTCTTGTGGATTTTCACAAATAATGAAAATCAACTGACGATCTGCTGCTTTACCGATGATGTTAATCGTTTTTTCAATCGTGAAGTAACGAGTCTGTGCACCAGCAGGAGCAGCCATATCCATTAACCCTTGACGCATCGGATCTCCCGCCACTTTGTCATTGGCTACTAATAATAGGTTGGCCCTAAATAAGAAGACCATTGAGTCGCCACTTGACCATGGATTAAACGATTGTCAATTCGTGTTAATAAAATATTTGGCATTGTTCGCTCTCCTTTCATAAAAAAGCTAAGTTCATTATATCTAATTCTAACGATTTTTGGAAGCGTTTAACAAAAAAATATTTTTTTAATATTTTTCTTCATTGTTTTCTTCTTTATCATTTTCATTCATTCTTTCAATAGAAAAAGAATGATATGTTTTAAATTCCCCATTTTTTTAACATGTTTTTTTATAAAAAGAAGCTTGAACTTCAAGCTTCAAAAAATTTATTTTTGGTATTTTTTTAATCATTGCACTTGTTCCACTGAAAGTGACGACTAGTCCAAACGCAATTACTATCATTCGATTCAGTATCTCTCCAGATACAAAGAAACTTCCAGCAATAATCAGTATTCCAACCAGACTTACCATCCAAGTTTTAACAATTGGAACGGTTGAATCCTCTACTGCTTCTTTCTCTATTTCCGAAATGAAAACCTCTTTTTTCACAAGATATTTTGGCAAAATACTTTTAACATATGCAATTGTTGACAATGCGTAAAAAAGCAGTGCTCCTAAAATACTTAGGAGGATACTCTCCGGATAAAAGCTATAGATAATGGCACCCATTGCTAAGGCAATAATGAGGCGATGTCTAAAGGCGTTAAAAGTTACTAAATCCTCATCTAGAATTTTATAAACACTCTTTAATAAAGGTAAATAAAAATACTTTTCTCCATCTTTTCCCGTATAGAATTCACCAAAGAAAGACTTCATAGATTCACCTTTATAAGACTTCAGAAATTGCATATCGAGAAACGGTAATGATAACCCCTTTAGCAATTTCTACTTCAGTCTTTTCTTCATCAATTTTTTTCACAGTCCCGTATAGACCATTTGCACAAATAACTCTTCTTCCTACCTGCAAATCACCATGTAATTTCTCGAAATATTGTTGCTGGCGCTTCATATTCTTTCTAGAGAAGAAATAATAAACCCCTAAAATAACAGCAACAAAAACGATAAATGTCAGTGAACTCACTAAAATAATTTCCGCTGTCATTAAATTCCATCTCCGTCTTCTTCGACCACTTTATCTTGAGGTGTTGGAAGACTCACCTGTTGAATAGCTTCTCGACCTGCTGTTAAACTTTGAGTCACTACATCTTGAGCGCTTGAAGCGAACTCGCGCAACATCGCTATTTCAATTAACATTGGTAAGTTTGTACCTACGACAACCTCAACATTATCAAAATCCATTGATGCAACCATTGCTGATTTGAAAGGACTTCCTCCTAAAAGGTCTGCAAATACTACAATCCCTTCTGTTTCCTCTTGCAACTCTTTCATAGCGTCTCTTAGATTATTTTCAAGAGTTTCTATTGGATCGCTTTCTAAAAAAGGCACTACTTTATATGCAGTTTGTTTTCCTGCTATCATTTCTAAAGCGTGTCCTACTCCAATTGCAAACTCCCCATGTCCTGTAAGAATTAACCCTATCATTCTATTTCCTCCTATTTTTATTCTATACCTTAATACTAGACTAGCTAAACTGAAATTTCAAGCACAATTTATGCGTTTTCATAAAATCTTATCCAGAAATAAATAAGGAGTATTGTCCAAATACTGGGGGGGACAATACTCCACGTTCTAAAAGCTATACGAATATTTTTGTTTTACCGATTAGAACAATTCTTTGTAGAAAGCAATTGTTTCTTCTAATGTTGGCATGAATGGGTTACCAGGTGCACAAGCATCGATTAACGCATTCTTAGATAGATATTCGAAGTCGAAGTCTTTTTCTTCAATTCCTAATTCAGTTAATTTCTTAGGAATACCTACTGTTTCAGAAAGAGTTTCGATTTCTTTGATTGCGTATGCTGCACATTCTTCATCAGATTTACCTTCAGTTTGTAAACCTAAAGCTTTTGCAACATCACGGAATGCAGCTGGAACACGTTTAGCATTTTCGCGTTCGATTACTGGTAATAACATAGCACAGCATACACCGTGTGGAAGTTTGTAAACAGCACCTAATTGGTGAGCCATTGAGTGAACATATCCTAGTCCAGCGTTGTTGAATGACATACCGCCTAAGAAGATTGCGTTCACCATCCCTTCACGAGCTTCGATGTCATGACCATCTTTAACCGCACGTGGTAAGTATTCTTTAATCAATTCGATTGCACCAATTGATAATTTCTTAGTAACCCCGTAAGCACCAGGAGTTACTAAAGCTTCAACCGCATGAGTTAATGCATCCATACCAGTTGCTGCAGTTAATGCTGCTGGTTTAGATACCATTAATTCAGGGTCGTTTACTGAGATTAAAGCTAGGCTGTTTTTATCAACCATTACCATTTTAACTTTTCTTTCTTCGTCTGTAATTACATAGTTGATTGTAATTTCAGCTGAAGTACCAGCAGTTGTGTTGATAGCAACAACTGGTAAACCTTTTTTAGCAGATTTGTGTAATCCTTCGTAGTCTTGTGGTTTTCCACCATTTGTTGCAATTACTGAAATACAGCTTGCACAGTCTTGAGGTGATCCACCACCTAAGCTGATAATGAAGTCACAGTTATTTTCTTTTAATGCAGCAACCCCGTCATTAACGTTTTTACAAGTAGGGTTTGGCTCTACATCAGAGTAAACAACGAAGTCTACACCTGCTTCTTTTAAAGGTTCTGTGACTTTAGGAAGAATATCACTTGATTCGATAAATTTATCCGTTACTAAAAGAGCTTTATGATATCCTAGATCTTTTACGTAAGGTCCAATTTCTTTAACGACTCCTCTTCCAATTAAGTTAATTGCTGGTACATAAAATGTTGACATAATTTTTCTCTCCTAACTAGTAAATTTATAAAACACCTTTTTTCAAAATGATGTTTCCATACAAGGCACTTTCTCCTGTTTGAATTACAAGATAGGCGTCTTTTGCTTGTTCGTAAAACTCAAATCGTTCAAACTCTTTAATTGCTGCTCCTGGGTGATTTTCTTCTAAGAGACGTTTATATTCGTCCCAAATCACCGGAACAGTTGGATCTCCCGGAACGACTTGCATTAATCCTGCTTGATATGAACTGTACGTATCTAATGGTAATACTTGTAGAATCGCTTCTAAAGCAACAGGCACCCCATGTCCGTCCATACGAACGACGCGTTGGCCAATACGATGAGCTGGGAAGTTAGCGTCCGCAAGTACCAATTCATCTCCATGTCCCATCTCCATTAAATATTTCACAAGTTCTGGGCTTAAAATTTTAGGAATTTGTTTTAACATGACTGAATTCCTCTCTTCACTTTATTGAAATTCAAGCGAATTTCTTCTAAATTCTCAATCACACGACTTTCATAACGCGTTACAGGTTCTGAAGCCTTGATAATATCTTGTGCTTCTTCGCGACTTGAAATCACTCCAAGAGTTAGCATTTGTGACAAGATATTTCCAAGTGCACTCGCTTCGATTGGTCCTGTGATGACTGTACGTCCTGTAAAGTCTGCCGTTAACTGGCAAAGCAATTTGTTTTGAATGCCTCCGCCAACCATTTGAACAGTTGTCATTTCATGTTTTGTCAATTGTTCTAATTGCGTAATCGTCTCTAGATAGGTTAAAGCTAAACTTTCTAGAACGACACGAACGATTTGACCTTTCGTTTGTGGAACTTTTTGCCCACTCACTTTACACCATTCTTTAATTTTTGTTTCCATTTCTCCAGGAGAAGCGAAAACTGGATCGTTTGGATGAATCCATGTTTGGTTGTCCGTTATTTCTTCGGCTAATGTGACCATTTCGCCAAAGCCAACTTCTTCCCCTTGCAAGCGCCAGTCGCGTTGTAATTCTTGAATAATCCACATTCCTGTCGTGTTTTGTAAGAGACGATATTTACCATCAAAACATCCTTCATTTGTAAGTCCCGAGGCAAATGCTTCATCGGTTACAACAGGTTCGTCGGATTCCGTTCCGACAAGCGACCAAGTACCACATGAAATAAAGACAGTCCCTTTTTCATGTTCATATGGAATCGCAAGTACTGCAGCAGCTGTATCATGTCCAGCTCCTGCAATCACGTCAAATGAATCAACTTTCAACTGTTGAGTGATGCGAGGTGATAATTGTCTTAAAACTGCACCATTCTTCGTTGGTGTTGTAAACCATTTTCGTGGAATATCTAAGCGTTCAAATACTTCTTCAGAGAAATCTTGTGTGAAGATATCCAGTAACCCACTTGTACTTGCAATGGTATATTCATTTGAAAAGCACCCCTGAAAGTAAGTAGTTGATTAAATCTGGGATAAACAACACGCGTTGAACGATATTTTTTAAGTTGTGGTTTTTCTTGCAAATCTGAGTAGATTTGTAAGACCGTATTAATGGTTGCAGGCTGCACACCTGTTTTTGGAACAATTCTTTCTTCGAGATAGCGTTATAAAATGACTCCTCATATCGACCCATCCGATTATCTCTGTAACAATGTGGTTGATAGAGCAAATCTCCATTTTGATCTAGATAGGCATAGTCTACTCCCCATGTATCAACAGAGATGGAACGAATCGGAATCGAATCTTTGGAAGCCTTCTTGATTCCTTGCTTAATTTCTCCAAACAAGTGCAACAAATTCCAATACAAACCATCATTAAGATTCACCGGTTCGTTTTTGAACCGATGAACCTCTGATAATTGGAGGGAGCGTCCGTCATAAATCGCCTGCATAACACGTCCTGAACTTGCACCTAAATCAATGGCTAATAATTTAATCAAGCTCATGTTTTCTCCTCCATTACTAATCCCTATTTTTTATTCGTATAGTAAAGCTTTGATTTCATCGCTATCGATGTTTTTAGCGTCATACCATTTAGAACCAGTATCCACGTCTTTCACTGTTTCACCTTTAGCTGCGGCAACCGCTAATTTAACAGCTTGGTAACCAATTTGAACTGGGTCTTGAGTTACAGAACCAACGAAGATTCCTTTACGGATAGCATCTTGTTGTAATGCACCTGAGTCGAACCCAACAGCTAAGATTTTGTCTGCGCCAAGTTTAGATTCTTTAAAACCGCCGTTAGCATTGATGATTGCTTTTGCAGCGAATTCATTAGAACCATAGATTGCGACAGTATCTTCTTTTTCAAGAACTGTAGAAGCTTCTGTTTTACCTGCAGCATCATCTACTTGTGCTGGAACACGAACTTCGATTACAACTTTTGCATCCGCTTCGTTTACATCGTTTTTGAACTTGTCATGTCCAGTTACAGCAGTTTTAATGCCTTTTTTATTTAATAATTCAACCATTTTATCAATGAAACCACTTGTTCTTTGAGTGATTGAAAGTGAGTTTACTTCTTGAGAAACAACCCCGATACGAACTTTCTTGTCGCCGATTTTCTTTTCTAGTAATGGGAATAAGTGTTCAGCGGCATTACCACCAGCAGCATGGTTATCTGTTGAGGCAGTAGCTTTAATTGCTCCTTCTGTTGCCCCAGGAACCCCTGAGTCAAACCCAATAATAGGAATGTTTTTAGATTGTGCTTGTTTAATCGCATCTAATTCTGCTTCAGTATCTAATGCAGCTAAAGCGATTGCTTTTGGATTTTTGTTGATCGCGTTATTTAATTGTTCCAATTGTTCTGCGATAGCTGTTTCATTTTGAGGTCCTACGAAAGTAACTTTAGCCCCTAATTCTTGAGCTGCTTTTTCAGCTCCTTTGTTAACTGCTTTCCAGAAGTCATGTTGGAAACCTTTCGCGATTACTTCCACTTTGAAGTCGCCACCTGATTGAGATTTTCCACCATCAGCATTTGATTTATTTGATGTACATCCTGCTAATAATGCAGAAGCACAAGCTAGAGTTGCAATAGCATATTTGAATGACTTTTTCATAATGTTTTCTCCTTTATATGTCCCTTTTGATCCTTCCAAGAAGGAGTCTTCCCAACTCATTGTGTACAATATCAAACTTATTTTTTCTTATTCATGCGGATTAAGATATCTGAGTAAACGGCAACGATTACAACAAAACCTGTAATGAATAATTGATAGTGTGGTTGTAAGTCGATGTATGGTAAACCGATCTTCAAGACAGACATAATGAATACCCCAATGATAGTACCAACAACAGAACCAACCCCACCAGCAAGTGAAGTACCACCGACTACAACTCCGGCGATGGCATCAAGTTCCATACCGTTCCCTGTACCAGGAAGGATTGTTGAATACGTTGCAGCATATGCAATACCAGCTAGACCTGCTAGAAGTCCACTGATAACATAAGCCATACCTTCCCATTTGATAACGTTTACACCTGAAAGTCTAGTAGCTTCTTTATTTGAACCGATAGCAAAGATGTAACGACCAATTTTTGTTTTGTTTAAAACAATGGCTGCAATAATCGCTACGACAATCAAGACGATCAACCCGGTCGGAAAATTATCTTGCGTTCTGAATAAGTCTTTGATACCAGCCTTCACCAGTTCCACGTAATGGGAACGTTACACTTTGTACGTTTGATACGATTGAGCTTAAACCACGTGAAATCATCATTGTACCAAGTGTTGCGATGAATGGTGGCAATCCAAATTTCGCAATTAAAATTCCGTTGAATAATCCAAATACACCCCCAATCACTAATATTGCCAACAATGCTAGCCATAATGGCCAACCCATTTTTGTATGGAGTACTCCACCAACGATGGCAGAACACATCATTACTGTACCGATTGATAAGTCAATACCACCGGTGATAATAACGAATGTTACCCCAATTGCTAAGAAACCAATGTAATAAGATGCGTCTAAAATGCTTACCGCTGTATCAAACGAACGGAACGATTCACTTGAGACTGCAAAGAATGTGAAAATCACGATCAACGCGATTAATGCAATTAATTTTTGTAATCCAACTGATTGTACCAGTTTCGTCCATAGGGACTTTTTCTCTTCCATATCAATACCTCTCTTCGATTATCGATCCGTTGCTAAAGCGAGGATACGTTCTTGAGTTGCTTGACTGATATCAAGTTCCCCTGTTTTACGTCCTTCACACATGACAACAATACGATCGCTCATACGTAAAATTTCTGTAAGCTCTGAAGAAATCATAATGATTGATTTTCCTTGAGCTACTAGTTCATTCATTAATGAGTAGATTTCACTTTTCGCACCAACGTCAATTCCTCGAGTTGGTTCGTCAAAAATTAGAATATCGCTATTTTGTTCTAGCCATTTCGCAATAACAACTTTTTTGTTGGTTACCACCTGATAAGTTCCGAACGAGTTGTTTCGATGATGGTGTTTTCGTTCTTAATTGTTTAACGAATTCATCACTGACTTTCACAATTTCACCGTCATCGATTAAACCACCCTTAATGTACTTATCAAGGTTTGTCATTACTGTGTTATTGGCAATGGTCATATCAACGATACATCCATAACGTTTACGGTCTTCTGAAAGATAACCAATACCTTCTCTAATAGCATCTTGAGGATTTTTAATATCAACCTCTTTACCATTAATTTTAATTGTTCCGCTATCTTTCTTATCCGCTCCGAATAGTAAACGAGCTACTTCTGTTCGGCCCGCTCCCATTAATCCAGAGAAACCTAAGATTTCACCTTTATGAAGCACAAAGCTAACATCTTTTACGTGGCTTCCTGAGTTTAAGTGTTCCACTTCTAATACAACAGGTGCTCCTTCTGGTACTGCAGAAACCGCTTTCGGATCTTCGTAAATAGTACGACCAACCATCATTGAGATGATCTCGTCCTTTGTAGTTTCTTTTGTATTTACAGTTCCAACATATTCCCCGTCCCTCATAACCGTTACACGGTCCGTAATACGGGCAATTTCGTCCATACGGTGAGAAATATAGATAATTCCTACACCTTTAGCACGTAAGTCATCAATAATTGCGAATAATTCATTAATTTCTGATTCTGTTAACGCTGCTGTTGGTTCGTCGAAAACAATAATCTTAGCATCCATTGACAATGCTTTGGCAATTTCAACCATTTGTTGTTTACCAACTGTTAAGTTTCCCACTTTTTCTTGTGGATTAATATCCAGTTTCAACAATTTGAATAATTCTTTTGCCTTTTTATTTCCGGCATTATCGTTGATGAAGAGACCTTGATTAATTTCTTCACGACCGATGAAGATGTTTTGAGCCACTGTTAAGTGGTTCATCATATTCAACTCTTGGTGCACGATTACAATCCCATCGTCCATAGCCTCTTTTGGCTTAGAATATTCTACTTGTTTTCCGTTATAGTGAATCGTTCCTTCGTTCGCGCCGTAAATACCTGTCAATACTTTCATTAAAGTGGATTTACCAGCCCCGTTTTCACCCATTAGCGCGTGTACTTCACCTGTTCTTAGGTCAAAGTCTACACCTTTTAAGGCTTTTACAGGTCCAAACGATTTCACAATTCCCTTCATTTCAAGAATAACTGGATTACTCATGCATTTCACCTACCTGTTCCAGTTTTGTAATACGCTCTTTTAGCGTTTCTATTTGTTCTTGTTGATTTACAATGATGTTTACAACTTCTAGCAGCAAGTGGCTGTTCATAAAATGATCTTGCGCATGAACGGAAAGAAGTGTTGGACTAGCACCCTCTCCTCTAATTTCTTGCTGAATCATTTCTGTTTGAACATTATGCGCTTCAACTCCTTTAACTCTTGCTTCATCAAGGAGGCTTCTTGCAGATGAAATATCACCTGCAAGAGCACTCTTAACGGATTGCATTGCTAAAGTCGTTACTTTGCTACTTTTGACAATGAGTTGCATCAATCGTTGCGTATCTACTTTTTTTGTCTCGCTCATTGGCTTAACCTAATAATTCAATCGCTTGTTTTAGAACTTCTTCTCCGCGCATGCTTTTTCAAAGTCATCGTCTGAAATTACAGCAACTGGAACATGAAGTGAAGCTTTTGCTTTTCTTCTAAATAAGCTAATTGAGGTCCTAATAATAAGACATCAATATTTTTAGAGTATCAATCCAGTAATCCCTACTGAGTAGAATGAGTAATCTAATTTATCACGGTAAATTACTTCTTGAATGCGTTCAACGAGCATACTTGTTGTTAACCCACCGACACAGGCTAAAATAATTGTTTTTGTCATTTTAGTCTCTCCTTTCTCTTACTTATGGATAGGGTCCTAATAATTGGCATGCACGGTAGTCAGCTGATTCTAAATCTTCTGTTCCGAATAATGACCAGTTCTTAGGGTCTGAAGATATCTTCTTCAGCAACGTTATGCATATTTACAGGAATGCGTAACATTGAAGCAAGAGTGATAAGGTCAGCCCCAATATGTCCATAAGTGATAGCACCGTGGTTTTGCACCCAGTTATTCATTACATCGTATACTGACTTGAATGCGCCTTTACCTGTTAAGCGAGGAGCAAACCAAGTTGTTGGCCAGCCTGGATCTGTACGGTTATCCAATGTATGGTGTACATCTTCAGGTAATTCAAGTGTGTATCCTTCTGCGATTTGTAATACAGGTCCAACGCCTTTCAATAAGTTCAAGCGAACCATTGTCACAGGCATGTTTCCTTTAGATAAGAAGCGAGTTGAGTAACCGCCACCACGGAAGTATTCGCGGTTTGCTGCTGGGAAATCAGTATTTGCAAGCATTGCATCTACTTCACTTTGTTCTAATTCCCAGAATGGTTTAATCACTGGCTCACCGTTTCTTGTAGCTTGACCAGTACCATCTAATGTACAAGAACCAGAGTTGATTAAGTGTAAGAATCCATTTTCAGCATGGCCTTCAAGTTTATGTCCTGTTACACGTTCAACTGCTTCTGGACTCCAGTAAGTACGAACATCCGCAAAGATTTGTGGAGTGTTTGTTAATAAGTAGTTGAATAGCATTGATACACCGTTTAACGCATCATTTTCAGTTGCGAAGATGTATGGTCTGCGAATTCCGTTCCAGTCAAATTGAGTGTTTAGGAATGTTTCCATGAAGTCTCCGTTAGGGAAGTGGTCTGTCCATTGACGTTGACCTTGGAATCCTCCCACAAGAGCGTAGTGACCAACCGCTTCTTCTTCGAAGCCTAGTTCAGCAAGTCTTGGGTTTCCAATCATTAAGTCACGTCCAATTAAGAACATCTTAATCACGAATTCCCATTGTTTATCTTTTTCTTCACGGCTCAAAACAAGGTCTTCACGGTTGTGGTCGAATCCTTCTTTAACGTTTTCTTTCACCCATTTAAGCGCACGTTCGAATTCTTCGTGATCATAAATGCCACGGTCGATACGGCGAGTAAATTCTGTCATATCTACTGATTCATTACGCATTCCTAAGTATTCTTGGAAGAAGTTAGGATCTACGATAGAACCACCGATACCCATTGATACGCTACCCATAGATAAGTAAGCTGTATCTCTCATTAAACCTGTAGCAAGAGCTGCTCTTGCGTAACGTAAGATTTTTTCTTTAACGTCTTCAGGAATTTCTGTATCTGTAGCTTCTTGTACGTCTTTACCGTAAATTCCGAATGCTGGAATTCCTTTTTGAGCATGAGAAGCAAGAACTGCTGCTAAATATACAGCCCCTGGTCTTTCAGTTCCATTGAATCCCCAAATAGCATGTGGAATATCAGGAGACATATCCATTGTTTCACTACCATAGCACCAGCAAGGTGTTACTGTAATCGTTGCACAAACGTTTGATTTTTTGAATAGTTCGTGAGATGCTGCTGCTTCTGGTACACGACCAATTGTTGATGGTGAAATCACACATTCAACCGGTTGTCCATCAGGATATTTCAATGTGGACTCGATTAAAGCAGCGACACTCTTCGCCATATTCATTGTTTGAACTTCTAAAGACTCGCGAACTCCTTGGCGACGACCGTCAATAGTTGGGCGAATCCCAATGCGTGGATGTTGAATCATTTTTGTTCCTCCTATTCTTCTACACTTCACGAACCGTTCCGTCAGGATTGTATTTCTTGTATCCTGGGTGGCGTCCTGTAACTTTGTAGTTTTCGCGCATCTTGAACATTTGCTCTAATTTTTCTCTTGAGATTTCTTTTTCTTCAATGCCTTTTGTTAGTAATAACATTCTTCCGTGGAATGTTGATTTAGCCACGAGTTCTAATGTTTCCATTCTGTAGTATGCTGTAATCACATCACTACCCACTGTTAATGCACCATGGTTTTCAAGTAACATCACGTCGTGTTCTTGTAAGTATGGTGTAATCGCATCTGGAACTTCCATTGTTGAAGGAACCCCGAATGGTGTAATTGGAATTGAACCGATAACAATCGCACTTTCAATTAGTGAATAAGTATCTAATGGAATATGTGCTAATGTAAATCCGGTTGCAATTGGCGGATGAGCATGAACAACAGATCTCACATCGTCACGTTCTTCATAACAGCGAATATGCATTTTAATTTCGCTTGAAGGACGATAGCCTTCGTTGGCTTCAATTACTTCCCCTTTCATATTTAATTTAACGAGTTTTTCAGGAGTGATAAAACTCTTACTGATACCTGTTGGTGTTGCGATGATGGTATCCTCATCAATACGAACTGAGACATTTCCGTCATTGGCAGCTACCCATCCTAGTTGCCACATTTTATGACACACATCACAAATTTGTTCGCGTACTACTTGTTCATCAAAAGTCATAGTATCATCCCTTTCTGATTAATATATTAGCAACTGAAGAAAGCGGATACAATACGTGGATGAACTATTGAACATCCTTCAAGTATTGTGCTATAATTTGTTCATAAATGTTCAAAAACGTTCAACTAGGGGGTTTTATTATGGTATCTTTCGAGCGAATGTCCCGTATTATGGATATTCTCACGAAAAGGAAAATCATCTCAACCTTTCAATTGGAAGCGTTGATGTACTGCTCCACCTCTACATTGAGGCGTGACCTGATTAAATTGGAAAAAGAAGGAAAATCATTCGATCTCATGGTGAAGTTCGACTTGTTACTACAAACAATATTGAATACGCTTACGATAGCAGAAGCCATGAAGAAACTCAGGGAAAACAACAAATAGCGGAAACAGCCTCCACTTTTTTAACGGATAACCAATCGATTTTTATCGATAGTTCATCCACGTGCGCCACACTCGCTCCTCACTTAGGAACTCTTCAGAATTTACGTGTGATTACAAATGGGATCGAAATTGCACGTAAGTTGAACAATTATGAAAATATAACTTTGTTCTTCTGCGGAGGACATATCGGCTATGGAACAAACTCGGCTTTGGGAGATTTTGCGACGGGTTTTATCAATAATTTCCATGCTGATATTTGCTTTATGAGCTGTCGAGGGCTTGACCGTTTCGCTGCTTATGAAGCTAATCATAGTCAAGCACTTTTTAAGCAACAGATGATTGCAAACTCTGATGTTGCGATACTTCTTGCGGACCACTCAAAGTTTAATACGAGTCATTACTTCAAGTTATCTAATTACAATGCTATTGACTATATTGTAACCAATCAAGCTCCTGTCGAATCCTTTCAAGATACGGTGGGCGCTCAATGCGAAATTCTTTGGTAACAATAGAAAACAAAGAAAAATAAATGAATCCAATTGAACATTTTGAAAGTGGACTATCTTCATCTCAAGTTAGTCATAGTTATCTCTTAAATAGAAAAAACGCGCTACGATTGTAGCGCTTTTTATTTACTATGATTATGCTTTTAATTCTGCTGTTAAGCTTTCTAATTGGTCTACTAAATGTCCAACGTAAGCAATCGCTTGTTTCAATGGTTCATGTGTTGAAACATCACAACCCGCATGAATCGCTAAGTCTTTGGCAGACATGCTTCCACCTTTAGATAAAGTATCTAACCACACTTTAGCGTGTTCAGGATTCGCTTCGATTTGGTTGGCAATTGCAGTACCGATTGTAAGCCCTGCTGAATACGTATATGGATATAATCCCATGTAGTAGTGCGGTTGACGCATCCAAGTTAATTCTGCACCTTCATTGACAACTAAGCTGTCTCCGAAGAATTCTTGCATCACTTCTTTTTTCACATTTGATAATACATCCGCATTCAACATTTCGTTATTATCAATCATCTTGTAAATACGATCTTGATACACAGCTTCCATATAATGCGTTACCATGTTGTGGAAGTACGTACGGCTAATCATATTGCTGATCACCCAACGTTTAAAACGAGCGTCTGTACTTGTCTTGAGTAAGTAGTTCGAAACAATCACTTCATTACATGTTGAAGGAGCTTCAACGAAGTATAATGAACATTCATTGTTTAAAATCGATTGATGTTTCCCTGTTGACATGAAGTGGTATGCATGACCTAATTCGTGCGCTAACACGAATACTTCGTTCATTTTACCTGTCCATGATAATAGGATAAATCCGGCAACGTTAGGAACAGTCGCACAGAATCCACCAGTACTCTTACCGATATTTTGTGGGAAGTCAGTCCAGCGTTTGTCATAACTTTCGTCAATCATCGCCTTGTAGTCTTCACCGAGAATGCCTAGAGCTTTCTTCAAGTACTCACGAGACTCTTCAATTGTCATATCCACTTCGAATTCTGGATCCAAGTTGATTTTGGCATCCATAAATTGCATATCAGAAATGCCGTGTTCTTTCGCTAATAATTTAATGTAGCGTTGCATATGAGGCGCTAAGTCTGTCATCAGCATACGAATTTGACGGTCGTATAATTCACGATCCCCATCTTGTTCGTCTAATAAGTAGTCAATCACACTATCATATCCACGCATTGTTGCCATCATTTTTTCTTTCTTCAATTGAGAAATGTATTCATTGGCAACTGTATTTTTATATGCGTTTAACGTCTTGTAGAAGCTCTTAGCCGCAGCACGACGCACTTCTTTGTCCGCGTCCATTTCGTGCAAGTTTTCGTATAATACAAAGCTATTTTCAAGTGTCTTCCCATTTGCTTCAAATGACTCGAATTGCATATCTTCATGTTTTGTTACTTCATATAATTGGTAGAAACCTGGTAAGCTGCTTAAGTTTGATAACACTTGTTCTGCATCTTTTGAGAGCGTATGTTTCTTTTGACGAATCACTTTTTCAACAAAGTAGGCTAAGTCTGGTCTCTTCTCTGCCACGAATTGATTTAAGAAGTCTTCTTCTAATGAAATGAGTTCTGTCATCACAAAGCTCATATTTTCCGCATAGGATACGCTGACTGCTTCAAATGCTGTCGCATTTTCAATCACTTTCGGATTCAAACGGTCAACCGTCATTGGGAGTTCCGCATAATGAGAAGCGCGGTATACTGCTAATTCAATCGCTTCATATTGGCGAATCGCTTCATCTAATACTTCTAAATCCCCTAATTTATTTTCATATTTTTCTTTGAAAGCTTTCATTTCTTTCTTTAGTTTGTCCAACTCAGCATAAAATGCTTCGTCGCTTGGGTAAAGTAAAGTCATATCCCATGTAATAGAAGGATCTACTTCACTTCTTGGTACTAATTTAATTTCAGCCATAATTTCACTCCTTTTCAGTTAGTATCAATTATACACAATCTCCCTATCGTTTGCTATACTAGGACTATTAGAAAATCGAAAGCAGGTGGCTCTTTGTATATTCAAAACGAACTTTCTAATAGTTCTCTTTTACTGTCTATTCCTCATAGTGGGCTCCATATTCCAGAAGAAATAGAAGTTCTTTGTAATCCACATGCCAACGAAATCATACCGATTGGTTTCTTCCTGAATTAGTCGCTTCTAATTCTTATACAATCATCCAAGCTACTGTTTCTAGATACATTGTTGATGTGAATAGATTTAAGCCGACACAGAAACACTCCATTCAACCGATTATTCCAAGGACGGATGAAGAAGGTGTCCCTCTATTTAAAAACTTCCCTTCTAAACAGAAGCAAAGGCAATGGATTCAAGATTATTACGAGCCTTACTATCGTAAAATTCAAGAGCTCTTAACTCAAAAATTGAGCATTCATCAACAGGTTTTTCTTTTAGATATACATAGTTATGATGATTCGCTTTTTCCTTCTCATGAAATGATACTTGGGAGCCGCAAGCAGACTTCTATCAGTAAGAATTCCCTTAAGAGAATCGAAGCTCTCTTTCAAGAACAAAACCTCCCTACTCGTTTAGATACTCCTTTTTCAGGAGGAAGTATTGTTGCCACTTTTGGAAAGCAAGAACGTGTTCAGGCTCTACAAATAGAAATTCCATACTCCTTCTATTTAAATGGAAACAAACCAAACGACATAAAGTTTAATAAATTGCAGAAAAAATTACATCATATTTTTGATCAACTCAATAACGAAAACACCTAGATACCTTCTTACGATTGTATCTAGGTGTTTATTCTAATTTGTGTTTTCCTGTAATTTTTATATTTGCTCTTCGAGGAGTTGAATCTTCTCCGCTTGAGAATTAATTTGTTCTTGCATTTTCGTCATTTGATCTTGATAGTTCTCTAATGGAGTTGGTGTCGTTTTCGAGAAACTTCGGAAGATAAATACTGATAAAAATAATATTACGAGCGTTAGAATAATAAATACCCAACCTTGATTTCTTCTGACGTATTGGTTAAATGTTCTTTGAAAATTTTTCCCTGAGTTACTCATTCATCTTCACCTCTTGACTTTTCAACAGTATACCATTTATTTTGAAATATCTCTAGATAGCACTTGCAATTTTGGTCATTTGTTCGTTCATTGCACCCACTATACCTTCATCACACACAACAATTAAGATGTCACCAGATAGAAGAATCGTATCTCCTTTTGCCACTATTTCTTTAGCACCACGTCTTATGGTTGCAATAATAATCTCTTTTGGCCACTCCACTTCTCGAATGGCTTTTCCAACCAGCGAGCTATCCACCATAATTGGAATTTCAAAAGTCGTTCGTTCTCCTTTGGTAGTAGTAGAATGTTCTTTATCTAAATGTTCTGCTAACACTTCATAAATTGGGTCCATCTTCAAGAAGTCAGCCACAATATACGCCACTAAAGTACAAATTCCAAGCGGCATTAATTGGTTTAAGCCTCCCACCATTTCTGTTACAAGAAGTAAAGCTGTTAGGGGCGCTTTCCCAATCGCCGCAAAATACCCTGCCATCGCAAAGAAGACGAAGCTCACACGTACACTTGAGTCTACCCCTAAAAATTCAATGAGAAATTCAGCATACGCTAATCCAAGAAGAGCTCCAAGTGAAAGAATCGGTAAAAAAATTCCCCCAGGCAGTCCTGTTCCGTATGAAATCATTGAGTAGACAAAACGAATCACAAATAGCCCCACTAAAAATTGTACAGTATGATTTTCTTTAACGAGTGCTAATACTAACTCACCACCACCTCCTAAAACATGAGGATTCCATATTCCAAGAGGAATAATCAACATAAAGGCAATGAGACAGTAATTATATGGTGCCACTTTTGGAAAAAGTGTCTTGTAAATCTTTGGCAAAGCTAATGTGAGACGATGGTACGCTAATCCAAAAATTGCAAGGACAATGCCAAGAAGGACAACATACCCATAATATTCCATCGGAAAACGTTGGTCATTCCCAAGGTTAAGCGAAGGATGCGTCCCAAATACATTTAATGAAATAAAGTTAGCCACGATTGCTGCTGTTAGAGTTGTCACGGCGACAAGTGGACTGAAAGTATGATGAACTTCTTCTAATACAAACATGAGTCCCGCAATCGGAGCATTAAACGCTGCGGCTAGTCCAGCGCCAGCTCCACTGGAAATAAATACATTCTTCTGTACACGATTTGCCTTAAAGGTCTCTGCCACTCCTTGGCCAACTGATGCTCCTAATTGAATCGAAGGACCTTCACGTCCAAGCAAGAGTCCTGAGCCAATCGAAATCGCTCCACCGACGAATTTCTTCCAACAGACAGACCACCAATTCATATCCATCTTTCCTTGAAGTTGTAATTCTACTTGTGGAATCCCACTCCCTTTTATATCAGGATCGCTCTTTACAATCTGCCCTAAAATAACCCCCATTACAAGGCTAAAGAGAATCCATGCCGGAATCCATTGCGGTTGTTCTCTTAAAAACGAATAGACGGTCACTACTTGTTCTAAAATAAAGCCAATCATATATCTAAATAAACTAACCGCACTTCCTGCTAGGACTCCGATTAATGCGCCAATAGCAATATACCCTGATTTTCGGTATCTCCGAGGGTTCAAATGACTCCAAAACTCCACTCGCACTCATCCTTTACAATTTATTCTCTTTCATTATATCAAAGTCTGCCCATAAAAAAAGGAAGAAATGAAAATTCTTTCACTTCTTCCTTTATTTTATTCACCTTGTAAGTCTGCTTCATCAAGAGCATTCATTAAACGGAATAGTTCTTCCTCTGTTAATGCTGCTTTTTCCTCTTTTGAAAAATCGCGTACAATCTCGCCACGATGCATGACAATGAGTCTGTTTCCAAAATGAATCGCGTCAGATAGATTGTGTGTAATCATAAGCGCGGTTAAGTTCTTTTCTTCGATGGTTTCTTGTGTTTTCTGCATAATTTTGCGCTGTGTTTTCGGATCAAGCGCTGCTGTATGTTCGTCTAATAGTAATAGTTGCGGAGCGTTCATCGTTGCCATGAGGAGTGAAATGGCTTGGCGTTGTCCGCCTGATAAGAGTCCGATTTCTGTATGAAGACGGTCTTCTAAGCCAAGTCCTAGCGGGGCTAGTAAGGCTTCGAATTGTTGCAATTCTTCTTTAGAAGACGTTTTAAAGAGGCTACGTTTTTGACCTCTCCGATTCGCTAAGGCTAAGTTCTCAGCAACCGTCATCCGAGGAGCTGTTCCTTGTATTGGGTCTTGGAAGACACGACTAATGTAAGCTGCGCGTTCAAAGTCCGCAGTATTCTCAATTTGATGACCACCAAACGAAATCGTTCCTTCATCTAAAGCAAAATTACCAGCAATCGCGTTTAGGAAAGTCGATTTTCCTGCACCATTTCCGCCGACAATCGTAATGAAGTCTCCCTCTTTAATCGTTAGGCTGACGTTTTTTAGTGCCTTATGCTCACGGGAAGTTCCAGGGAAAAATGTTTTAGATAAGTTTTGAATTTCAATACTCATTTAGTTTCCCCCCTTTCTATGGCGTGTGCTTTTTTGCTGAATCCAGCTCTTTATTTGCGGCACTGTTAAACAGAAAGCAATCAGTGCTGCTGAGATGAGTTTGAAGTCATTTGCTTGGAAAACATTGAGTAACAACACAAGCATTAATAGTAAACGATAAATAATTGATCCGTAAAGGATGCAGACAAGACGTCCCACGAAAGACTCGTCCGCAAAAATCACTTCACCGATAATAATCGCAGCTAGAGCAATAACGATGGTTCCAAGACCTGAGTTCACATCTGCGTATCCATTATTTTGCGCTAAAATCGCACCGGCTAAGGCGATGAGTGCATTGGAAAGCATCAAGCCAAATACTGTCATCTTACGCGTGTTAATTCCAAGTGCACGCGCCATCTTTTCGTTGTCCCCTGTTGCAATGAGCGCTTGTCCAAATTCTGTTTTGAAGAAGCAATACATCAAGAAGATTAAAATCCCAATCACGACAAGCCCCATAATGATGATGTCAAAATACTTTGGTAAGCCCAGTTTTGAAAGGACACTAAAAATGGTATCTTGCCCAAGCAGTGTGATATTGGCTTTCCCCATGACACGTAAGTTAATGGATAATAGAGACGTCATTGTTAAAATCCCTGCTAATAAACTTGGAATTTTACAAACAGTCATCAGAAATGCCGTCACTCCACCAGCAAGCGCCCCAGCAATCATGGCTACAAGCGTTGCTAAAAATGGGTTCACGCCTTGTTGAATCAAAATCACACAAGTGGCAGCCCCAAGAGGAAAGCTCCCCTCAGTCGTCATATCTGCAATATTTAAAATTCGAAAACTAATGAATAACCCTAGGGATAATACGCCCCATAATATCCCTTGAGAAATCGAAGAAATTACTAAATCCATTTCGAAAAAAATCCTCCTCTGAAACGATCATTATGACGTTTAAGTCATATTGTGTATGAATCACCACATCATATAGTCGTTATCATATCAACGTTTCTAAACTATCTTATTTATTTGTTGGTGTTACTTTTTGTGCATCTTTTAAGATACTTTCTGGAATTGTAATGCCTAATTTTTTCGCTTTTTCTTCGTTGACATAAACAACACCTTTGTTTGCTAATGTGATTGGTGTATCGGCTGGGTTTGCACCTTTTAATACTTTCACCACTACTTTAGCTGTTTCTACACCGATTTGGTATTGGTCAACACCTACACCTAATACTCCACCGTCAGCAACCATTGTATCCGCTGATGGGAATACTGGCACTTTAACTGCATCTGTTACTTGAACCACTGTTGCCATTGCACTTGCAATTGTGTTATCGATTGGAACGAAGATAGCATCTACTTGGCTTGCTAAGCTTTCAGTTACTTGTTGAATATCGTTTGTGTTTGCGATTGTTGATACTTTAACTTCTAGGCCTAATTCTTTCGCTGCTTTTTGTGCTTCTTCGGCTTGTTTCACAGAGTTATCTTCGCTTGAAGTGTAAAGGATTCCCACTTTCTTCATGTTAGGAAGAACTTGTTTCATGATTTCTAATTGTTGTTTGATTGGTGTACGGTCACTCACCCCTGTGATGTTGTTTCCTGGTTTTGATTCGCTTGCGATTAGGCCTGCTTCAACTGGATAAGTAATCCCACCCATGATAATTGGTGTTTCTTTTGTATTGTTCGCCAACGCTAAAGTCGCAGGAGTTGTAATCCCTACTAAGATGTTGTTTCCGCCTGAAACTAATTTTTCAGACATGCTGGCTAAGTTACTTTGGTCTCCTTGCGCGTTTTGAAGGTCGATTTCTAAGTTTTTACCAACTTCGTATCCTTCGTTCTTCAATTCGTCTTGTAGCCCTTTATAGATGGCATCTAACGCTGGGTGGCTAAGTAATTGTAATACCCCAACTTTAACGGTTTCTGTTTGTGTGGATGCTGTGTTAGTTGTATTTGTTTCTTTATTTTTGTCTCCTGATTGATTGAAGAATAGTGCTCCTATCACTACTAATACTAATAATACTCCGAATAAATAAATGCCTTTGTTCTTTTTCATGATGAATTCCTCCAAAATTGAATATGATATTGCAAACTCTATTAAAAAAAGAGACTACGTATTCCACTACGAGTCTCTCATACAAATAGAAAGACCACGTCAGCTCTAGTCTATAGATCTACGTGGTCGAGTTTGCTTTAAAAGATAAATTCCACATAGATACAAGTTCACGTCAATGAAGGTTGTATCTACATGTACAAATGTACGTTAAGAACAACCTGTATCTAGTGGCTTTGCCAACGCGTATTTAATTTTAATACGATACAAATATTTGCCATGTTCTTAACTCCTTTTCTAGTGATGTGTTCATTATGAACGCAAATGTCCTCGGTGTCAACTATTTTTTTCAAAAAGATGATCTTTTTATTTTATCAATATCTATGAACACATTGTTATTTCTTAAACAATTCTTTATTTTTATTGAGGGTTTTCTTAAATCTGTGCTATTATATCAAAGGAAATTAATAAAACATTTTTTCACAAAGGAGAATGAAAATGAGAAAAGGAATTTTAGCTAGTTTAGCTTTATCTTCCGTACTATTACTAGCAGCATGCGGAAATAATAGTTCACAATCTTCGTCTTCAGCCAAAGAAACAACTACTACAACTGCTGAAGCTGTTGCAAGTGCTTCTGCTCAAAAATACGCAGATCCTTCAACATTAAAAGAAAGCTACGATGTTATCATCGTTGGTTCAGGGGGTGCTGGTCTTTCAGCAGCCATCCAAGCTAAAGAAGCTGGCTTAAATCCAGTCATCTTGGAAAAAATGCCAACTGCAGGAGGAAATACTACAAAATCTTCAGCTGGTATGAATGCTTCTCAAACGAAATTCCAAGAAAAAGAAGGAATTCAAGATTCTAACGATAAATTCTATGAAGAATCACTAAAAGGTGGACATGGAACTAACAACCCTGAACTACTTCGTTACTTAGTAGATAATTCAGCTAGTGCCATCGATTGGTTAGATTCAATGGGAATTACACTAAGCAATTTAACAACTACTGGTGGAATGAGTCAAAAACGTACTCACCGCCCTGCTGATGGTTCAGCTGTTGGTGAATATTTAGTAAATGGATTATTACGAAATGTTTCTGAAAGAGAAATTCCATTATTCGTCAATGCAGTAGTGACAAAAGTAAATGAAAAAGACGGTAAAGTAACTGGAGTTAATGTAACTATTGACGGTAAAGAAAAAACAGTCTCTGCAAAAGCAGTTGTTCTAACAACTGGTGGATTTGGTGCAAACATGGAAATGGTTACTGAATACAAACCAGAATTAAAAGGCTTTGTTACTACAAACCAAAAAGGTTCTACTGGTGACGGAATTGTTTTAGCAAAAGAATTAGGCGCTGCTACAGTAGATATGAAAGATATTCAAATTCACCCAACAGTAGAACAATCTACTTCAACATTGATTTCTGAATCTGTTCGTGGTGAAGGTGCTATTCTTGTGAACCAAGATGGTAAACGTTTCTATAATGAAATGGAAACTCGTGATAAAGTTTCTCAACAAATTATTGGATTAAAAGAAAAATATGCTTACTTAGTATTTGACTCTGCTTTAACTGAACGTGCTAAAGCTGTTAAATTCTACGAAAAACGTGGACTAGTGAAAAAAGCTGACACGATTGAAGCCCTAGCAAAAGAGATTAATGTTCCTGCTGATGCTTTAAAAGCAACCTTAGAAACTTGGAATAAAGCTGTTGCCGATAAGAACGATGCTGAATTTGGCCGTAAAACAGCAATGGATCATGACTTATCTAAAGGTCCTTACTACGCAATCCAAATCGCTCCTGGTATCCACCATACAATGGGAGGATTGAAGATTAATACGAAAGCTCAAGTTCTTAAAGAAGACGGTTCTGCGATTCAAGGTCTGTATGCAGCTGGTGAAGTAACAGGTGGTGTTCACGGTGAAAACCGTATCGGTGGTAACGCAGTTGCTGATATCATCATCTTTGGTCGTCAAGCAGGTGCCCAATCTGCTGCATATGCAAAAGAAAACTAATTAATTTCCAATTGAACAAAAACGAAAAACTCTGAAGCTGTGCTTCAGAGTTTTTTTATGAAGTGAGCTATAAAAGACTAGTCCTCATCCTTAATATCAATATCTTCTGGGATTGGTTCATCCAAGTACTTTTGATATTCTTCTAAGAGACGTTCCCGTTGTTTCAAGAAGAAGTCGAACTGCGCACTGTTCAAGAGTACCTCTCCATCCACTTCCACCGTCTTCACTTGCTTTGTTTGGATTAAATGCATGAGATATCCTAATTCGATTTCCAGATTCTCTGCAGTTTGTTGTACGGTATAATACATCCTTTTCCTCCAATAAAAAAGCTACCCTAAACGAATGGTCTAAGGTAGCCAACATTTTCAATTATGCTAAAGCTTCAACAAGGCTTTGTGCGAAAGCTTGGATATGTTCAATATCTTCTGCTTCAGCGTTTAAGTCTACTAAGACATTTTCAGCACCTTTTTTGGCACCTGTTTTTGCAAATTGAGCATCAAAATCTAATACGGATTGGCAGAACTTATCATAGAAAGTATCTCCTGAGCCAAGCGCTCCGTATACTTTTCCTGTTAAATCTTCTTCCTCTAATTCTTCATAGAAGTCAACGATTTCATCAGGTAAGTCGCCATCTGTTCCGTAAGTATATGTTGCGACAACATTAATATCATAATTATGGAATTCGCTTGCTTGTGCTGAAGTACATTCTTTCACATCTACTTCTACTCCACGTTCTTCTAATGCTTCTGCTAAAATATCCGCAATCTCTTCTGTATTACCTGTTAAACTTGCATATACGATCAATGCTGTTGCCATGATACCACTCTCTTTCTCATTCAATACAACGATTATAACAAATCCACAAAACTCCGTCTATTGTTTCTGACAAAAATAATGAAGTCTCTATACTAAACATCGAAAACTTTAAAAAACTATTCAAGCACTCCTATAATAATCCTTTACAAATTTAAAAATTAGTGGGAAGCACACATTAACTCTTTGCACTTTTTCAATTTCACGAAGGTAAATACGTAGTAAATCAATTCTTGGACCTTACGGATTTTATCATAATCATCCGTAACGATTCAAAAAAATCTGATGAGCAGCACTCGTACATCTTGGCACCGGTCCATTTCACGAAGGTGAATAGCTAGTAAATCAATTCTTGGACCTTACGGATTTTATCATCACCATAATAGGGAATGATATTCAAGATGAATTAGTAGGAGTTTGAGCTTGCTCATTACTCCTACTTTGAAGATTGAAAGATGATAGACGAAGACTCGAATCGGTATCCTATTATGGTAATGATAAAAATAATCCGTAAGGATTCCAAAGAATTGAATTAGCCACCATATTCACTGAGTTTTTTTTAGGTATACTTTATCTGTTGCACCCCCTTTTCAAAAGTTTTACTATAATAAACGAATTTATTTTTAGGAGATGACAATTTTGCCATTATCAGCAACGGATCGCCTCAAACAAGCCGAACGCGGAGCCCTCTTAAGTATCGGCACATATATCTTTTTATCCGCAGCAAAACTGTTCGTTGGGAAACTCTTCAACTCTGAAGCCCTGTTTGCCGATGGTTGGAACAACTTTACAGATATGATTTCATCAATTCTTGTATTCGTAGGGTTACGCTTGTCGCAAAAACCAAGCGACGAAAACCACCCCTACGGCCACTGGAAATTCGAAACAATTGCTAGCATTGCGACCTCATTTATCATGTTCTTTATCGGGATTGAAGTCATCAGAAATGCCTTCCAAGCATTCCTTAACCCAGTAACGGAGGCTCCTTCACTCATTTCTTCTGTCGTTGGATTCTTCTCAGGGATTGTGATGATTGGTGTATACTTCTACAACAAAAATCTGGCAGTACGCATTCAATCACTAGGTCTTAAGGCAACCGCTAAAGATAACTTAAGCGATGCGATGACCAGTTTCTTGACAGCCTTAGCGGTGTTATTTGCTTCTCTTGGCTTACACTGGCTCGATAATATCATGGCCTTCGTAGTCGGCCTTCTCATTGTCCGCACAGCTTATGAAGTATTTTCTGAGAGTGCCTTTCAATTAACAGACGGTTTCGACCAAACTGAACTAGATAAATATATTCCAGTTATCCTACGTCATCCCGAAGTTAAAGATATTCGTGAAATCAAAGCCCGTCGTTATGGATCAAATATTTATATCGACTTAACGGTGTGTATGGACGAAGCCTTAACAGTTTTCAAAAGCCATCAAGTAACAGAGTTTATTGAAAAAGAACTTTACGATGAATTTGCTATATCATTTATCGATATTCACGTCGAACCATATCCTTATGAGTAAAAAAATCCCAATCTCTTTTTGAAGAGATTGGGATTTTCTATTATTGAATCGTATTAAAGTTCAAGTTGAATGCCTGTTTTACAGAATCACTCGCTTCGCTAACGGGAGTTTTTGAAACGTATTTCCCTTTAAAACAATAACGTTTTGTCGCATTGTAATCATCACACGTAATTAAAGTAATTTCTGTAACACCAGGTTGGTCATTAATGACTTCCACTCGTGTTGGTTCGATTAATTCTACGGACGTTGTTTCATATTCATACACATACTCTAAATCTGTTGTATAAATCTTATCTCCAACTTTTAAGTTTACCAGCGGAGAGAATAATAAAGTCATATCTCCGAAATAATTATGACTCGCTAATGCGTAGTTTCCTTGGCCCATTTTCTGTGTGGGTTTCATCGTTCCAGCACCCGATAGAAGGACTTCATTCGCTAAGCCTTTATAAATTGGTAAATTCAGCTTCACACTTGGAACTGCGATTTGTCCTAGTGTTAAAAATGTGCCTTTTTTCATATTGGCTTTTAAAACTTGATTTAAATCAATCGGTTCTACTTTAGAAAAGTCAAATTCCGCTTCTTGTAATTCATTGGCTTTAACCGCTGATAATGTTAACGAAGAATTGATTTGAGACTGTTCTGCTTGTAGTCTAGATAATAAGAATGTACGAATCGGATCCGCAGCTAACAAGATGGCAGCAATCCCACAAATAAAATCGACGCCAAAAAGATTCTCCAGTTGAATTTTTTCTTTGGCTTATGATTCTTCTGCTGGTTTCGATTATTTCTTCTTCCTTCTATTTTTTCCATACATCAATCCTCTTTCTCTTTTGTGCTCACAAGGATCCAATATCCCTTATCTAAAGCAATACGCTCTACATTTCCAAAGACTTCTTGCATTTTCTTTTGCGCACTTGGAGCACCTTGTTTTTTCTGAATTACGATGACAAGTTGGCCGCCATCTATTAAATAGTCATTCGCCTCTTCTAAAATACGATGAACCACTTCTTTTCCTGCACGAATCGGCGGATTACTAATAATGACAGAATAGTCCTTCGCATTTATTGCATCATAAATCGAACTTTCGTGAATCGATACATTTTCAATCCCATTCGCTTTAGCATTACGTCTAGCTAATTCGAGTGCACGTTCATTGACGTCTACCATTTCTACATGCATCTTCGGATAGGCCTTTGCAAAAGACAAACCCATTGGACCATAACCACAACCAACATCTAACAGTTTTCCTTCCTGAAAAGAAGAAGGAACTTCATATGACTCAATCAATAACTGACTTCCAAAATCAATGGTATTCTTTGAAAACACTCCATTGTCACTAACAAACTGGAAAGAGAATCCTTTTAAAACATAACTAAAATGTTTCTCTTGACTCTTACTATTTGGTTGATGTGTATAATAGTGATTTTGATTCATGAGTATCTCCTTTTTGTATCTTTCTTCATACTAGCATAAATCACCTTTTTCCAAAACAAAAACCCGCTGTTTGGGAACAGCGGGAAAAAGGTTAGGAGGGTTTACTAATAAAAAATGTTGGGAGTTCATTTTTATTTGGGAGAAGTAAACCTTAGGTGTTTTATTAGGTATGAATAGATTATAGAGGTTACTTTTGAATTTTTTGTGAATTTTACTTTGAATTTTTTTAAAATGAAACTTTTTTTATATTTTGATATCGTCGTAGTCAGTACTTTTTTTGAATAATTCCACTACGTACGAACAAATTGGGCGAACTTTTAAGTTTTTCCTCTCTTGCATACACAGCTAATCGTTCTACTAATTGACGTGCTACTCCTTGTCCACGAAGACTAGGATCCCTACAAAAAGTGTGGTCCGCACCAATCACTCCCTCTTCTTCCAGAGTATACGTGATTTCAGCATCCACTTCTCCAGCAGCATTATAATGTCTAAACGCTTGATTTTCTTGAACAAATTCCATTAATGAGTCCCCCTTTATAGTTCTATCTTTAGTATACGACTCAATGAGATAGAAATCAGAAGATGTGATTCAAAATAGTAACATTTGTTATACCTATTTTGTAACGAAGTCATTTTTTTGATTGTGGTATTCTGTTAACAGAAATTATTTTTCAGAATGGAGAATTTGTTATGCATATACCCTGATAATTATTTAAGCCCAACAACTTGTGCAGTTTTAGCAGTTGCTGCTGCTCCGGTAGTGGGATTATCCATTACGAAAGTAAAAGCTCAATTAAAAGAGAATAAAGAATTAGCACCTATGCTTGGAATCGCCGCTTCGTTATCTTTCTTATTAATGATGTTTAATGTCCCCGTTCCCGGTGGTACAACTGCTCACGCTGTTGGTGGCGTGTTACTTTCAATCTTAATTGGACCGTATGCCGCGAGTCTGGCACTCAGCGTCGCCCTTCTTTTACAGGCACTTCTTTTTGGTGATGGAGGAATTCTTGCTCTTGGCGCAAATATTTTCAACATGGCGATTGCAATGCCATTTGTCGGATATTCCGTTTACAATTTCTTCCGTAAACAAAACCATGAAACAGCTGGAGTTCTCGTTGGTTCTTACGTAGGGATCAATGTGGCGGCATTTTTAACAGCCGTTGAACTTGGAATCCAACCAATCATTGCCACTCAAGGAGGAGAGCCACTGTATAACCCTTATGGATTAGCAGTTACGATTCCTGCCATGATGGCAACTCACTTAACGATTGCCGGTGCCGTGGAAGTCTTCTTTACTTATGTGATTTATCGTTTCGTAAAACAAGTTGCTCCACAAGAACTATACACACCAACTTCAGTCAATACGGCTTCTTTCGTGAAGAAAATCCGCTATGTCTTAATCGCCTTAGTTGTGTTAAGTCCATTAGGATTATTAGCAGAAGGTACTGCTTTTGGAGAATGGTCATCTGAAGAACTTGCTGAAATGATGACTAATGTTCCCGCAGGAATCGAGAATGGATTTTCATTCGAAGCACTCTTCAGTGACTACACCATCCCTGGAACAAACATCGCAGTTGGATATATTTTATCTGCCATTACTGCACTATTAATCTTCTATATTTTAGGAAAAATGATTCGAACAATGAATGGAGCAAAAGTATCTCATGCGTAAACTACCTGATTGGCTACAGACAGAAGAAGCACTCATAACCTCTTTCAAAAAGCCATCAATATTTACATAATGAATATCAACTCATTGCGCTGCTCTCCTTAGCAAAAATGAAGCAAACGACACCCGCATTGAAAGGCAAAATCTTCGTCCTCAATGCGGCTCGTTTCACTGTTTGTTTAACCATTCTCGATCGCACTCAGCCACTCCACCATCCAACTGTGGATTTTTGGCGATTTTCCTATTGGCACATATCTCCTTTCTTCCTGGAGAGGCGCCTTCGTCACTGGAAAATACTAACGCGCGTCCTCATTTTTACAACGATTATCCTCTTACCAAGCATTCTTCTAAGAGGCTTCCAAAATAGCAGTCTATTCCTTAGTCGCACGGGTATTCTCGTATTAAACTTATCCCTCTTTTTAGCAACAACCTCAAGTGTCCAACTCGTTGAGGCGCTTCGTCAGTTGCATTTTCCAAAAACGATGATTCAAACGATCGAACTCGCGATGAAATACACTTATATCCTTGGAAAACATCTTCAGCAACAAATCGAATGCGTCCAACTGAGAACCATCGGACAAAGTCAACCTCAGCCTCTTCGGACTCGATTCTGGGCCCATGTGTATTTATCATCGAAAAACCACACTAAAGAAGTCTACGAGGCCATGACGCTTCGAGGCTACGGAATGAATGCCAAACATAAAGTCCCTTTCCACTGGAAGAAAGAGGACGTCTTATTATTACTCGAATTAATCGTGCTGGTTGTCGTAACAACCATGCTACGATAGAAAGGAACGCTTATGATTACAATTCACGATGGAAATTATCACTACAGCGAAGATATTGGAATCCACGACATCAACCTTCATATCGATAAAGGCGAAACAGTGGCTTTGATGGGACCAAATGGAGCCGGTAAATCTACGCTCTTTAAAATTTTGGTTGGATTACTCCCTCTCTCTTCTGGACAGTACCAATTTAACGATTGGAATGTAGATGCAGAATTCTTAAAAGAGCCAAGTAACGCTGGTCACTTATACCAACAAGTCGGTTTGATTTTTCAAAACAGCGATATTCAACTGTTCAATACGACGGTTTCTGAAGAACTTGCCTTTGGTCCACGTCAACTCGGATTATCCGAAAAAGAAATCGAAAAACGAGTGAATGATACACTGTCACTCCTTGAAATCGAACACTTAAAAGACCGGATCCCATACCACCTTTCTGGCGGGGAAAAGAAACTCGTGGCGATTGCTAGTGTGCTCACCATGAATCCAAGCGTATTATTGTTTGATGAGCCCTTTAACGGCCTCTCACCAAAATATCAACGCATCATTGTGGAATTACTAGAAGAGTTAAAAACAGCAGGAAAAACCATCATTATTTCCTCTCATCATTTCGATCAAATTGCCTCTATCGTTGAACGTGTCCTTCTCTTTTCAGAAGAACATACGATTACTACTAGCTATTCAAAAATGGATTGGGAAAACCATCCAGAACTAGACATTTACTACTTTGTTAAAAATCAAATGTATCATTTTTGATACATTCGATTTTTAGCTCTATATTATAAACTTTTTCTACAGTATATAAAAGATACCGAAATTCACTTATAAGTGAATTTCGGTATCTTTATTTTACCTTCAATAATTTATTGTTTTGGCAGTATTACTTGAAACGTACTCCCTTTTCCAATCTCGCTTTCAACTGATATACTTCCACCCAGTTGATCTACAATTGTTTTTACAATCGTTAATCCTAAGCCATTTCCTTCTTGCACATGAGAATGTTCCACTTGATAAAATTGTTCAAAAATATGTCGTTGATCTTCCTCGCTCATTCCAATTCCATTATCAGCAATCGTGACTCTAGCGGTATCATTCTCTTCTTGGATATCAATCATCAAATGTACACTATCCGAAGAGTACTTTACTGCATTATCCAGCAAATTTGTCCACACTTGCATGCTTAAATCTGGATCCGTCACACAATAAACGGGCCGACTCGTAAAGGTCAAATCAATCTCTTTTTGTTTCCACTTTTCCGTAATCAAAATCACAGCATGCCGAATTTGTTCATCCAGTTGAAGTGGTTTTTTCTTTGGTTCAAAATCACGTTCCATCTTTGTCAATGTGACGATTCCATCACATAAACGACTTAGACGAAGGCTCTCTGAACGCAAAATACCTGTCAAATCTTTTCTAGTAGATTCATCAAGCTTTTCGTCAGCTAATAAGTCACTAACGCCTACAAGAGAAGCGATTGGTGTTTTCAGTTCATGAGAAAGATTAGCAATAAACGCAGAACGATGTTCATCACTACGTCTCAAGTCCTCGGCCATCTGATTCACATGTTGAGAAAGCTGAGCCAATTCATTGTGATATTTAGCAGTGTCTTTAGGATATTGCTTGAGAGGAATCTTACGGTTAAAATCTCCTCTTGAAATGGCCTTAACAGATTCATTCAATTCTGAAATAGGTTTTGTTAAATGAACGGACCCATACCACATGGCAAGACTCCCTACGAGAATAATGACTAGGCTAAAAATAATTAACCATGTTTGGAAGCTAACCTCTACCATAAACCAGTGTTTTAGGACAAAAACAGTCATTAAACCAATAATACTTGTGCTCACTAAAACACTGCAAAACATGAAGACGAAATAGTTTCTGAGAGGAAATTGTATTTCTTTTTGTTTATCCATTTTTAATCGTCCCTTTATACCCTAATCCTCGTATCGTTACAATTTCAAAATCTTTATTCTCTTTAAATTTTTGTCGGACCCTTTTAATACATGCATCTACTAATCTTTCGTCAAGGTCCTCTTCCATCCCCCAAATATCATCCAATAAATCCAAACGAGTAAATATTTTTTCTGGATTACTGAGTAATTTATAGAGTAAATAGAATTCTTTTCGAGGAATTTGATAAACTTCATCTCTCTCTAAATCCGTTAAAGTTAATGCATTGTAATCAAGTCTTGTATGTTCAAAACGCAGCAGTTTCTCTGTTTCTAATTGAGCTCTTCTAAGTAAGGCTTGTACTCGTAGAACAAGTTCAGTTAAACGAATCGGCTTCACCATGTAGTCATCGACGCCTAACTTAAAAGCTTCTTCCAGAGATTCTAACTGAGATTTTGCCGTAATCATTAAAATGGGCAAAGTATGCTTCGTTTCTCGTAAAGCTTTTACAAGAGCGTATCCATTCATCACGGGCATCATAATATCAGAAATTAATAAATCGACTTGATGCTTCTCCATTAACGAGAGAGCTTCCTCTCCGTTTTCAGCAATGTAAATCGTGTAGTTTTCTTGTTTTAACTTGGTTGTAATCAATGTGCGAATCGCATGATCGTCTTCAGCAACTAATATACTAAACATAGCTCCACCTTCTTTCTGGAACATTATAGCATAAATGCTTACAGACGAACTAATCTTCCCTCATCTCGTAAACCGTATCTACATACTCAAGCACTGAACGGTCATGAGTCACCATGATGGCACTCTTATGTTTTAGACTTCACTTCACGCTGAATTAATTGCGCAATTTCTTTTTCCTCTTTCAGGATCAAGACTTGCGGTAGGCTCATCCGCTAATATTAATTGCGGATTCCCAATAAAGGCACGAGCAATCGCAGCACGCTGCTTTTGACCGCCCGACATTTGATTTGGATACTGACCGTAGCAATTCTCTATACCTAGCTCTGCCAATAATCCTTTGACTTCCTCTTTTCGTTTTGAAGCGTCTTTCTCACCTTTTAATTTTGCTACTACTTCTAATTGGTCTCCAATTTTCATATAGGGCAATAATTGATGATCCTGGAAAATAAAGCCTAATAACTCCAGTCTCTTCTTCGTCCATTCACTTTGTTTTAAATTCGTAAGATTTTGTCCCCCGATGATTACTTGACCGCCATCAGAAGATAGGAGTAATCCTGCAATCGATAAAAGCGTTGATTTTCCTGACCCAGAAGGCCCTAGGATGGCCACAAACTCTTGTGGTTCAACGGTTAAATTCAAATCGCAAATAACATCTCTCATTTGATTTCCATCTGCGTATGATTTTTTTATCTGTTGTAATTCAATCACTGACATCTTATTCACCATTTCCACCAATCACTTCGATTGGATCTACTTTCTTAATTTTTAATAGAGATAATGCTCCGCAAATAATCGAAATAATGATAAAGCTTACTGAAATCACTGCATTATCTTCGGCTTTCATATAAAACGGCATGCTTACAGGTAAGAATGGCGTTAAGGCTAAGGCCAGACCTAATCCAATGCCAATTCCGATAATAGAAAGAATCCCTACTTGCGACAGCTGAATTCTAGTTATTTCTCCCATCGACATTCCGATTGCTTTTAACACACCAAATTGTTTCAATTTTTGCAGTGCTAAAATATAGAAGAATACTCCAAGAATTGCGGCTGAAGCGATTAATAATACCCACGTCATTGTTTTTAAAATCATATTAGTTGCAGTATATCCTGGAATTTTTATTAATAATTTGTTGCTTATTCGATACCATCAACTGTTCTGATAAATCATCGGCCTCAACCTCTTGGCTTGTGATAATAACTATGGTTGCCTAGTGTAATTTGGATTTTTCTTCTGACGCATCTCTTCTAATGTCTTAGAACCAATGAAGGCTACTGTACTATGCCCATATTTTTGCGTCTTTTTGCAAAAAGCAACGACTTTCAGTAAAATATCAGAAGTCTTATCTTTAATGGTATCCCCAACGTGAATTCCTTTTGCCTTGTACGATTCATCAAGAATCACTTCGTTATCAGATAAGTTCGCCGCTACATAACCGTCTTCTGCTTTAATGGTTAAATTCTTGTACGTATCCATCGCAAAGAACGTCACATCTTGCGAACCTTCCTCGTCCTCTTTCATAAATGTAGAACGTTGAATTACTAGCCCCGTCTGCTCTTCTAGATGGAGGTCTTCAATTTCCGTTAGTTCTGAACTTGTAAGAGTTGAGTAAGGAATGACCCCTTCTGAATCCTTTGAAAGAATATATTGAACGTCTCCAAATGTATCAATTTGTGCCATAATAATTCGTCCTAAGCCGTTCGTTAAACCGGACAAGAAAATGACCATAAACATCATGATAACAATCAGTACCTCAATTAATATAAATTTTTTCGGTTGGTATTTAATTTCATTCCATGCTATTTTCAATGTAATTTCTCCTCTTTATAAAATCATAAGCCTAGTATACGTGAGTTTTATGACCTGAATATGACATCATTTCGGAAATTAGGGCTTTCAAGCACAAATCACGTCCTGATTGAGTTGGAGTTATGTGAGGACTTTTAATGGGGACTATTTTTCTTACTCGGGATTTTTATAATTGATGGAAGATGCAGATAACGTAAAAGCAGTAGATTGGGTTTCTACTGCTTTTCTTTTTTACTTTAATTCCAAAATTCTTCTACTTGACTTAAAATTTCATCTGCTGTTTTTAGTGTTGCTTCTTCAATAGACATCCTTGTTTTTCAAATAGTACTTGATGAGATGGTACCCACAAGTATATCCAGAAGCGTAAGGAAGACCAACTGGATTGCCACCTTGCATCTTTGTAATTTCATCGCCATATAAATACGGCATTGCTGCTTGCATATTGTTAATAGAAAGACTGTCTTTTTAGTTTTGGTTTTAATAATCGTATTTAATGTTTCAAGATCGTTCTTTGTGACCCAGGGACCAATATTTTTCTTGTCCAAACATTTTCTCTGCAAAAATTCTCTGAAAGCCCCTCTGCAACAATCATTTCTTTTTAAAAGATCCCATTTCCCAATCAACGAATTGATAACGAATATTATGATTGCATTCATGTGCCATGGCAGAAGCAATTCTGTTAATCGTATATTCATTTTGGCACGAGGGATAGGAAAATATACCCTGGGTATCCTCCATCCCCACTGTAATTTTCATTAATCCTCATCATTGGACCTGCTTCGTTTCCTAGTAAAGCCGCTAACATAGTAATCTTGTTGTTTTAATGAAATTCCTTTCGATGTAAAAGCTTTCAACGGAACGGTTAAAAGCTTGCTTAATAGTCTCCCAAAACTCTTTTATCGAATTGATTGATCGTTTTGAAGGTCTTCTTCAGATAAATCTTTTGGCATCTTGTGCATGTACCCCATTAGTGTCATCACATTGAATGGAATTCTTTTCATCAAATGAAAATCCGTTGAATAGTAAACTTCTCTTTTAAAGGGTAGTAATAATTTTTCTTTGAATAAAGCATCTCTCTGATCTACAGGAAGCGTTAAGAGCTCTCTATAAACACTGTCTGATTCGATTAAATGTAATTTCATAACATATTCCTCCTTTGATTGATATTAGGAGTATATACCCTTACGTTACGTCAGAGTCAACACCTTTTCATTCACCCTTCTTAAATAAACTCTCATCAAATACAAAATGGAGGAATGATGATATAATGAATAGACTAAAAAGTTATTGGAGGACTCGTTTTATGGAATTTACTCATAAAATTCCTAGCGTTGAAGCCTATAATCAATTAAGAGTAAACGCTGGAATGAATAGCACTAAACCTCATTCTGAAGTGAAAAAGGCACTTGAAGGGACTCTTTTCTTAGTTTCTGTTTATGAAGATGATGAACTCATTGGTCTAGGAAGAATTGTTGGAGATGGCGGGGTCACTTTTGTCGTATCCGATATTATGGTAGACAAAAAGTTTCAAAGACGTGGAATTGCCAATAGAATAATGGAAATGATTGATCAGTGGTTTGACGAAAATACACATGAGAGCAGTTTTATCACTTTGCTAGCTAAAGTCCCTGCGGATAAGCTCTATCATAAGCATCATTTTTCCTATCTTGACGAAACTCGAGTGGGCATGATTCGAGAGAAAAATAAAAAGACTTATCATCTTTTATAGAATCACTATCTTTAAACTCCCAGAATCCTTTTAGTTACAATCAATGAAAAAGTTCTTGGTTTTCAAAAGAATTCAAAAAATACAAAATGGATGTCCCTGTTCATTACAGGAAACATCCATATGTTCAACTTAATTTAATAATGTGTCCAGGATTCTGGGTACATATCATTAAATGTTCTCTTTTTAAATTATAAATTACAAAGATGCTTTTGCAAGAGAAACTAACTCTTAGCTTTTATTTGTCATCTTTATTAATCATATTTTTAACGCCTTCGATTGCTCCTTCGACCGCATCTTTTTGCATCTTCAGCAACTTCTTTAACTTTAGAACTACTTTTCAGCAGTCCTTCTTTTTCTGTTTTTATCACCAGTTAATTTTTCCAAGCCCTTCTTTAACAGAGCCTTTAGCTTGATTGAATTTTTCTTCTACAGACATAGTCTTTACCTCCATTATGAGTTTTAATTTTTCATATATTTATAGAAAAAGAAATAAAATAAGAATCTCTTTTTCGTACTTAGAGTTTTTAATGAACGTGAGCTTTTGCTTGAGACAAAGTATCTTTTTATTTTTGACCTATTGAATCCTCACATCATTAAATTTTAAATTGTATTTTGAATGTTATAAGACAATTTATGCCTTTTTACCCAAAAAGAATGATACAACAGCTACTACAATAACTGCACCAATGATAGAGGGAAATAAGGCCATTCCAGCCAAACTAGGGCCCCAAGTTCCCAAAAGTGATTGACCCACAGATGAACCGACTAAACCTGCAACAATGTTTGTACATACCCATAGAGCCACCTTTTTAGTGATTGATCCAGCAATAAGACCAATGACACCTCCGACAATAATAGACCAAAGCATATCGATTCTCCTTTCTAAATTTACTAAATCAAAATTCAAATCTTTTGATTAATGTGATTATATAATTTGCCAACTTGGAAACATAATAATTCAGCTTAATTTTTCCGCCGATTTTTATGTACTTTAAATACAATAAAACGATAAAACATTGATTTTAGATGGTTTTGAGAGAAAATTAAGATGGCTTTTCATATATTATGAGTTGTTAAGTGAATTAAAACATACACATTATGGTAAGATTGAATTATAATAAAAACCACTATACTATAAAGAAAGATAACAATTTTATGCGAGAATTACTGTCTAAAAAGTCACAGACAATTAGAATTATTAGAAATACTATTTGAAAATAAGCGCTGGTTTCACATTTCTGAACTAGCTGAGATTATTGAATTCTACAGAGCGTTCAGTAAAAGATGATTTATCCCATGTCAGATCTTCTTTTCCTGACTTGATATTTCATTCTTCAACAAATGGTATACGTATCATTAATACCGATGATAGTGATATTGAGATGGTCTATCATCATTTTTTTAAACATTCAACTCATTTTCAATTTTAGAATTTGTAATGAAGGATATGATGCTGAGAGTATTTGCAAAGAGTTTTATATCAGTTCTTCGTCTCTTTACCGTATCATCAGTCATATTAATAAAATTATTAAGAAACAATATCATTTTGAAATTAGCCTCAATCCTGTTCGAATTACTGGAAACGAGATAGATATCCGTTATTTTTTTGCTCAGTATTTTTCAGAAAAATATTATTTCCTTGAATGGCCATTTGGAGATTTTTCACCAGAACCGCTCTCTCAATTATTGGAACTGGTTTATAAAGCAACATCTTTCCCTATGAATTTATCAACTCACCGAATGTTAAAGTTGCTCCTAGTTACGAATTTATATCGAATAAAGTTTGGTCATTTCCTGGAAGTTGAAAAAGACTCTTTTAATAATCAATTGTTGGAATTTCTAATGCAGGAAGATGAAATGGAAGATATTATCAAAAAATTTGAAACAGAATACAATATCTCTTTAACGAAAGAAGTAATAGGGCAATTGTTTGTATCCTATTTTCAAAAAATGTTTTTCATAGACGAAAAAGTATTTCTGAAATATACAATGACGGACAGCTATGTAAAGAAATCATATCATTTGTTGGGAGATTTAGTTGATCAGGTATCAAGAGAGTATAATATTAAAATAGACAATAAGGACAATCTTATTTGGCATCTGCATAATACGGCACATCTTCATCGCCAGGAATTATCTACAGAGTTTATCCTATTTGATCAAAAAGGCAATACAATCAAGAACTTTCAAAATATTTTTCCTCGATTTGTTTCCGATGTAAAAGAAGGGATTCTGCATTACTTACAGACTTTGGATATTGATAGTAGTTCAATGAAAGTCAATCATTTGGCCTATACTTTTATCACCCATAGCAAACACTTGGTACTAAATCTTTTACAAAATCAACCCAAATTAAAAGTTTTGGTTATGAGTAATTTTGATCAATATCATGCAAAATCAGTAGCGGAGACTCTTTCTTATTATTGTAGTAACAATTTTGAACTTGAAGTTTGGAATGAATTAGAATTATCAATTGATTCTCTAAAAGAATCACCGTACGATATTATCATTTCTAATTTTATTATTCCTCCTATTGAAAATAAGAGACTAATTTATTGCAATAATATTAATACAGTCACTCTAATCTCTCTCCTTAACGCGATGATGTTTATTCGATTAGACGAGTAACGTAGATTATGTTTATAACAAATTAATATCCACCGGCTAAGTGAAGCGCAGTAGGTCTACTTAGATGTTAGTAAAAAAATCATGACTTCAACGTTTTTTTAATTCTGTTTTTGCCGTTTTATTTAGTTTGGTCTAAAGAGATATCTAAAACATTTTCACTTTTTGAGTATAAAAAAAGTGAGAAACATTGATAAATCAACATTTCATTACACTTTCAATTTCACGGAACAAATACGGAACAAATACGGAACAATACGCACAAAAAGCCTTGGTTTTCCAAGGCTTTTTATGCATAAAAATCCCCCTGCATGAATTTGTAAGAACTTTTCATATTGAAAATAAACAAAAATGTTGAAATATAGCTGATTTTAGGGAAATACTTTTAGGTATTTTCAATGTCAGGATTTAAAAATGGGGCAAAAGTGGGGCAAAAACTAATTAACGAAAAAAATATCGAGTTCGTGCATCAAGTAAATGATAAATTGCAAGAATAAGTGCAACATTTACTCGAACTCATCCTCTAGAGCTTCACTAGCAGTTCTGTAAGCTAAACATTTTCGTGGTCGGTGATTGATATCATATAAAGCCTTGGTTCCCAAAGCTTTTTTATGTTATAAACTCATTAAAAGAACCCCCAGTTAGATTTGGAATTTTTTTTATTCTGTGTCACATAAAAATAAATAAAATGAATGGCTATAGCTAGAGCTAAAATGGTTGTTATACTCACTACTATTATAGGATTAGAAGCAAAGATTAAAGAGAGAATCAAGGCAGCCAGATAGAGTGTCGCTTGGACACAGTAGTAACTTTTCGAATAGCGAAGATAGTGTTTGTTATAGGGCCCATTTACTAGGACAGCAGCTTGAAAGAGGCCAAATCCGATATAAGAGAAGCTGGTTGCAAAGAGAAGATTAGCTTCAGGATTCAGAAGAAAACTCATCGAAACGATCATCATAATAAGTCCAATGAAAATAGGATAGTGACTGTAAATTAGAAATAGTCCCTTTTGATTAGATTTTTCATCAATAGCATGGTCGAATTGACCAAAATAAAACAAGAACAGAGAAAGCATAATAATGAAATAAAGAACCGAATAAATCGAGAAATTCTCGATTGTAAAGAAGTTAGCTAGCTCCATAATCATCTCTCCAAACGTAATAATGACAAGAAGGGAGATGCGCTCGATTAAATGGGGGAGATTTACCTGGTAATGCTTATCTTTACTAAGCAAGATAATTGGCATAATAAATGTTAGCAGAATACTAGCAAATAAGACAGAGACTCCAACGTAAATAGGAAGAAGAGCTGCTAGATAGACTCCTAAACTTCCTAGACCTGTTATCCATAGAAAACCTTTGATACTTTCCCGTTCAACATTATCGGTTGATTTTCTAAAAAATTCAACCAAATATTGTAAAAATAAGGTAAAGGTTAATGTACCAACAGCCCAACAAAGATAATGAAAATATTGTTGCCAATCAGGTCCAATCATATTGGCTATAAAGAGTAAAAGTCCCATTTTGATAAACATGATTACCATGTTAAATAAAGAGTTCTTTCCATAGCGATTGGTATAAACGGTTTGAATCATCCATGAATCAGTGAGAACCAAAACAGCCATGAAAAAATCAAGGAAAGAATTCCAAGTCAAAATACCGTTATGAAGATGCTCAATTAAAGTAGTTGCTTTTGAAATTGCAAAAACAAAAACTAGGTCATAAAAAAGTTCTGAAAATTCTACACGTTTATGTTTAATAAGAGTTGTCATCTTAAGTCCTTTCTATTCTAGAAGTACAATTTATTATAACAGAAAATGGTAATGAGAGAAAAGGAGATGCTTAAATAACTTCATGTGACGCGAATTGTCAAAACCTTTTTCTCTCATTTTTTAGTGCTAAGACTACACAAAAAGCCTTAGAAAACCAAGGCTTTTTGTGCATAAAAAAATGCCCCCTACAGGGCTCGAACCTGTGACCCATAGATTAAGAGTCTACTGCTCTACCAACTGAGCTAAGGAGGCATTTGTACTTAAGGTACTTAATCAGTATACTACCATCCCCATGGTAAATCAAGGGGGGGTTCTCGAGAAATTCATATTTCATCCGACAACCGTTTATCAAAACAGCCCTCTAAATTTTCATCAGAGGGCTTTCCTTATTCCAATCCCAGACTCACTTTTAGTCCTTCGTTAATGCTTTTCATAAAATCCGCATCCACTTGCGTAATTTTCTCAAGAATTCGAGCCTTATCAATCGTACGCAATTGTTCCAGTAAGACAACAGAGTCTCGTTCGAACCCAAATTGGTCTTTTTTTAATTTCAATATGTGTTGGGATGTTGGCTTTTGTATTCTTTGCTGTGATTGCTGCCACAATAACAGTTGTGCTAAAGTGATTCCCAACATCATTTTGAATAATGAGAACGGGGCGTTTTCCTCCCTGCTCACTACCAATCACTGGAGACAAATCCGCTAAAAAGACATCTCCTCTTAAAATCTTATCAACCATTGATATACTCCCTTTTCACGCGATCAGAGATCATACAAATGACTTCATAAGCAATTGTATCTGCACGTTTAGCTAATTCAATTGCTGTAATTTCCTCTTCTTTGTTTTTCCCTAGAAGAGTAACCTTTGTGCCGACTGGATATTCATGAGGCAGGCGAATCATACATTGATCCATACATACTCTTCCAATAATAGGACAGCGAACACCATCTACAATGACCTCTCCTTTATTGTAGGCGCGAATATACCCATCCGCATATCCTACTGGCAAGGTAGCCACCCATTGAGGCTCTCTAGCTGTATAGGTTGCCCCATAACTCACCGTATCCCCAATTTCCAGCTTCTTCACCTTGACCATCTCGGTTTCCCATTGCAGGGCTGGGGTTAGATGTTCTTCATCTTCAACGCATAAGTCTCCATTAGAAGGATTAATGCCATACAAGCCGATACCGTAACGGATAATATCACTATCTCCAGCACTATGCCATATTGCATAAGCTGAATTAGAGCAATGAATGTGAGGAGGTCTTTCTTCCAACTCTCCAATCATACCATTGAATTTTTCTTCTTGTTTTGTTAAATGTGCGGTGTCTTCTTCATCCGCTGTTGCAAAATGGGTAAACATTCCTTCGAACTCGAATGGACCGTTTCGTAAAACAGCCTCAACTTCCGTTAATTCTTTTTCGTTCACGACGCCAATACGACCCATTCCCGAATCTACAGCAACATGTACTTTTAAGGGTGTCTCCTTTAATAGTGGCGCAGCTTCTTTGAGCCATTCTACAGAGTCAACAGTAGCAGTAATGTGATTACTTGCTAATAGTGGCGCATCTTCAACTCGGCTTAATCCAAGGATTAAGATGGGTTCCATAATCCCTGCTTCTCTTAAAGCCAAAGCCTCATCTACATTTGCGACACAAAATCCCTGAACGCCTGCTTCTAAAGCAGCTTTGGCAACAGGAATCATGCCATGCCCATATGCATTCGCCTTTACAACTGCATAGACTTGTTTGGAGGGGGTTAATTTGGACTTTATTTTAGAAATATTTGTTTAATAATTGATAAATCCACTACAACTCTCGTGTTTCGATGGATTGCTTCTAACATGATGATTCATTCCTTTTTTTAATTGGATTCAAGTACGACAACGGCATAGGCATCATGACTCGTATGCGTAATCGATATCCACGTTTGATGAGAATAGCGTTCACATACAAGAACTGGTTTTCCTGTGGCATCATTCAATACTTCAATATCTTGAAATGAAACATGCTGTCCAATTCCAGTCCCAAGTGCTTTAGCATAAGCTTCTTTAGCTGCAAATCGTCCCGCAAGGAATTCCACTTTCCGTTTAAAAGGGAGCGTATGATATTTTTCCAACTCTTTTGGTGTTAACACTTTTCCCAAAAAAGATTTAGGTTCTGCTACGATTTTTTCAATGCGTGACAATTCTACCGCGTCCATACCAAGTCCCTTAATCGCCATCCGTTTGTCGCCTCCTTCATTATGATTCATTCCTATATTTTAACAAATTTACCATCATTTGTCAGAAATTTGAACAATTCCTAAGAATTCCATAACCCTGACCACAAGACCACTTCACCGGTTTTAAGAGAAGACTGTACATCAATAATGCGCTGATTACTGCTTCCCCTAAATTGCAAGGTCAAATCTTTTTTTGCGAGTTCAAATCGTCCATCCACCAAAATATCAATCAAGCTTAATAATTCTAACTTATCTTCTGTTTCTTGCATCAGCTCTTCCCAAGTATATCCTGTCCAAGACCAAATATCCTTGGTATTTCCATAAGCTTTCCGTAACGCTTTGACTAAAGACAGACAAACGCCTGTATTCAAAAAAGGTTCTCCACCTAGAAGCGTCAACCCTTGGCAATAAGAAGCTCCAACATCTGAAACAATTTGCTCTTCTAACTCTTTCGTATATTGTATTCCGTAATTAAAATTTTGAGCGATCACATTATAGCAGCCTTCACAGGCAAAGAGGCAGCCACTCACATACAGTGAACAGCGTACCCCTTCCCCATCGACAAAATTATACGGTTTGTAACTGGCAATTTTTCCTTTAGAATATTGCTCACTCGTCCACTCCTTTGGTTTTGGATTATTCATCCTCCATCACTCCTAAAGCGTAACGTTCTTTCAGTTTCGGCATATGTTTTACACGAGAAGAAATTTCCACATGACGTCCATGTACCATTGGTCGCGCTTGAGGGTTTCCCAAGGTATCCGCAAGTCCGTTTTACGACATCACATGTTTGTGGATCATGGTTTTTACATTGCGGACATTCAAATCCTTTAGCAGTTGGCGTAAATTCACCATCGTATCCACATTTATAACAATGATCAATTGGGGTATTCGTTCCAAGATATCCCACTCTATCATATGCATAGTCCCATACGGCTTCTAAAGCTTTTGGATTTTGTCGAAGAACAGGATACTCACAGTAGTGAATAAATCCGCCCGAAGAAAATACTGGATAATCTTTCTCAAAATCAATTTTTTCAAATGGTGTTGGATTTTTACGTACATCGTAATGGAAACTATTCGTATAATACTCTTTCTCCGTAATATCCGGTACTAAACCAAATTTTTCAATATCGAGTTTGCAGAAACGATCGGTCAAGCTTTCACTTGGAGTCGCATAAACACTGAAATGATAACCGTATTCGTCACCCCATGCATCCGTATGTGCCTTCAGCGCTTTTACAATCTCTAGAGTAAATTCCTTCGCTTCTGGATTTGTTTCCCAGTTTGGACCAAAGAATGCTGTTGCAGCTTCGTAAAGTCCAATATATCCTAAAGAAACAGTTGCACGACGATTTCTAAAGAGAAGATCCACTGCTTCCCCGTCATTCAACCGTTGTCCAAACGCTCCATAATGATACAACACAGGCGCATTATCTCTTTGCGCTTCCTTACAGCGTTCAACACGGTACGTTAATGCGTCCTTGCAGATTGCTAGTTTCTCTTCAAAAATTTCCCAGAATTTGTCAATCGACCCTTCCGCTTCTAGCGCAATTCGAGGAATATTCAAAGTAACAACCCCTAAATTCATTCGACCGTCGTTCACTTCTTGCCCATTTTCATCCTTCCATCCTTGTAAGAACGAACGGCATCCCATCGGCACTTTAAAACTACCGGTTAATCGAACGATTTGATCATAGTTTAATACATCTGGATACATTCGTTTTGTTGCACATTCTAACGCTAACTGTTTTACATCATAGTTTGGATCGGTTTCTTCTAAGTTCACTCCACGTTTTAGCGTGAATACTAATTTAGGGAAAATTGCTGTTCTCTTCTCTTTGCCAATCCCTTCCATTCTCACTTGCAGGATTGCTTTTTGAATACAACGTTCAAAGCGACTCGTTCCAAGTCCAAATCCTAAAGTTGTAAAAGGGGTTTGGCCTTGAGAGTATAGAGTGTATTGATTTCATATTCTAATGACTGCATCGCATCATAAATATCTTTTTCCGTTTTTTTCATCGCAAAAGCTTCTTGACGGTCCGCTCCATCAATCCACTCTTTTGCATCTGCCAAATGTTTTTGATAGTTTAATTCCGCATAAGGGGCCAATAATTCATCAACACGATTGGCTGAACATCCTCCATATTGGCTACTTGCGACATTCGCAATGATTTGAGCCATTTGAGCAGTTGCTGTTTGAATCGATTTTGGAGATTCTACCTCGGCATTTCCAATCTTGAATCCAAGTCCTAACATATGTTCAAAATCAATTAAGCAACAATTGGTCAGTGGCATATATGGATGATAGTCTAAATCATGATAATGAATATCCCCTTTTAAATGCGCATTGGCAACATGAGGGGGTAATAGTTTTAAACCAATAATTTTTCCAACTGTACCCGCCGTTAGATCCCTTTGCGTATTAAAAACTTTACTATCCTTATTCGCATTTTCATTAACCACGCTTGCATCTTTATTCGTTAATCGAGATAGTGCCCATTGGAAATCCAGTTGATTTTTTCTACGTAAATCGCGATCAACTCTGTATGAAATATATGCTTGTGCTAATTCAGATTCCCCATCTTCAATTAAAAAAATGTTCAATAATACTTTGAATTTCATAAATTTGAATAGTCTCACTAAATCTTCTTGAAATTTCTTGGAGAACTTCGTCTACGATTCGATTCAATTCCGCTTCTCTTTTAGCATCCATTTCTCCATTTAACTCTGTCTCTGCTTTAAAGATTGCTCGTTCGATTTTCTCCTTTTGAAATTCAACTTCCCGACCATCTCTTTTAGTGACTAATAAGGTCTTCAATTCTTGTACACACATCACAATCCCTCCTTAAAACTCTCGAATCTATTTTATCATGCTGAATTTAAAAATCAACCCCCAAAACACAATATATTGTGTTTTTGAATCGTTATAATTTATATATATAGTTTTTGCAGTACAAAAAAACCTCTTCAGTTCTCTTCTGAAGAGGCTTTGTTTTATTTCATATTTTGGACGGCTTGAACCATTTGGTCCCAACTATTTTCCATATCTTGTACTAATTTTAATTGTGTACGTGCGCGGTCCAGATTTTGTCCTGGACGATTTGTTTGGTAGTAGACATCGCCATTGATATAGTCCGTCAAGAAACGAATCCCTTGTTCTAGCGTAATCACGCGTGCCCCCCAAGGTAAATATTCGAGTTCAGCTTCGGTTAAGATTCCGTTTGTTCCTTCGATAAAAGCCTTTCACATATGTTTCGTATAAGTCGAAATCAAAGTTCACTTTTGATAAATCTGGTTCGTCCTCGGCACAATCGTTTGCACCAAAACGAATGGAGTCACCAAAATCAAATAATACTAGCCCTGGCATTACAGTATCTAAATCCACAATACATAGTGGCTCTTTCGTTTGGCTATCGAACATAATATTATTTAATTTTGTATCATTATGCGTTACTCGAAGTGGCAATACGCCTTCATCTAACAAATCATATAGTAAGAAGCAATCAGCCTTACGACTTTGGATAAAGTCGATCTCTGCTGAACCTCTTTTACTCTTCCTATACGATCTTCTCGGATTGCTTCTTCTAATTGGCGATAACGATTTCGAGTATCGTGGAATTGTGGAATCACTTCTACTAACTGGCTTGCATCGAAGTCATTTAAATCATAAGCAAATCGTCCAAATGCTTTTGCAGTAATATAAAATTGTTGCGGATTTTCTACTTTATCTAATGAATAACTGTTTTCCACTGAATCATAAATTCGCCAGTAAGATCCATTATCCAAGTTTGCCGTTAAATGTCCATCTTTAGTGCGAATTACACGTAGCGTTTCACGAGAAGCGTCGCGTCCTTCTGCTTCATATTTTTCACGCAGATAGCTTGTTACTTTCTCGATATTTTCCATTAATCCACGTACATTTGGAAAAATATGATGATTAATCGCTTGCAATACATATTGCTTTTCTTTATTTTCTTGTGTATGAGTGATTTGATAAGTTTTGTTAATTAATCCATTCCCTAAAGGCTGAATATCAACTAGCTCCCCTGGTAGTTCATAATATTCATACGCCACTTTGGCATCCTTTAATGGATTTTCTACTACTGTCATTCCTTTTTCTCCTTTAGCAATTTACAAATAATACATTCCCATTGTACCGCTTCCAAGAGTAAAAAGGAAGATATAACGCGAAAAAACTTCGATGATTGAAAAGCATTTACAGTTCAAATTAAGTAGGGGGATTAAACTTGTTTTTCCCCTGGAATGTTCATTTAAAAAGGGAGAAAGACCAAGTGCGTTTAAACTCCCCTGGCCTTACTCCCAAAAGAAACCTGTTAACTTAGATTTCTTTTTTCTATAAATTGGTCAATGATTAATGACTAACTTCTTTCCCAGCAATACGTCCAAAAGTGATAATATCCGTAATCGCATTTCCTCCAAGACGGTTCTTCCCTTGGATAACCCCTGTTAATTCACCAGCAGCATATAGCCCTGGGATTGCTTCTCCTTTATCATTCAATACTTCTGCTTTTTCATTAATCACTAATCCACCCATTGTATGGTGAACAGAAGGAACGGCTTTTTGAATGTAGTAAGGACCTTCTTCAAGAGATACTAAACCACCACGGTGATGGAAATCTTTGTCATCTTTATTTTTCGCATATTCATTAACTTTTGCGATGGTTTCTTTCAAGTTATTGATATCGATATCGAAGAATTTTGCAGCTTCTTCAATCGTATCAGCTTTCACTAACAAGCCTTCACGAATCAACTCATCATACTCTGCTTTATGCGCTTCTTTTGTTTTCGAAATCGCATCAATCTTATCGTTCCAGATTTGGTAAGTGTATCCACCTGTTTGCGCTAAAATCGCCTTCGAAATAACGTCACGACGGTCTAATTCTTCTACAAATCGTTTTCCTTCTTGGTTCACAAGTATCGCTCCGTCAAAACGTGTATCTGCCAAAAGGGAAATCATACCTGTCTTCGGATTTGCGATTGGATATGTTTGGATATATTCCATGTTTTTTTAGTGCTGCTCCTGCTTTTTGAGCCATTACAATCCCATCCCCTGTAGTACCGACAGTATCAGTTGATTTATAGCGTTCGTCATATTCCTTATTGTATTGTTTACGCATTTCGATATTTGAACCGAACCCACCTGTTGTTAATACCACTCCATTAGTAGCAAGGAATGTCACTTCTTTTTTAGTCTTGTCAGTTGCTTTCACACCTGTCACACGACCGTTTGCATCTTGAATTAATTCTTCTGCTTTTACGTTCAAGAAGATTTTAACGCCAAGTTCTTCAGCTTTTGCTTTTAATTTAGACACTAATTCCGCACCAGTATGTCCCTTAGGAATCAATGCACGTTTAAATGAATGTCCACCGAATTGGAATAATTGGTCTGATAAGAACTCAACATGAACATCATCTCTTAACCATTCTGCTGATTCCAATGCTTTTTCTGCCATTAAATGAACGAGTTTAGGGTCCCCAATATTATCTCCACCCTTCATCGTATCATTATAGTATGCTTCTACAGAGTCTCCAGTAATCCCAAGATTCTTTTGTACCCAGTTACCAGGTGCATTCATTTCCCCACCAGAAATCAGAGTATTACCGCCGACCGTTGGCATTTTTTCAACGATTGCGACTGATTTTCCTGCTTTAGCGGCTTCTATAGCAGCACTTAAACCTGCACCACCTAACCGACGATCACTACATCAAATGTTTGCTCAGTTGGAAGTTCACTTTTCTTCGTTTTTGTTTGTTTTGAAGCTACAAGTTTAATCCCTGATTTCGTAATAGCATCTTTGACTGCTGCCAAATACCCTTCGCTTGTTGCACTCGCTCCTGATACGACATCTACATCAGCAGAGTTTTGAGCGATAATGGCTTCCTTTAGATCTTCATAAACAGGTTCAGATAAGCCTTTGTTTTCACCTTGTTCTATAACCTCAATATTGGTTATTTTTGCGTCTGTAATCGTCACAGCAACTTTAATCTCGCCGTGCTTACCAGTTCCCACTCCTTCAAATTTTCCACTTTGCTTAGCTGTTGAACAACCGAATAAAAGTAGAATCGATAATATACTTAGTAAAAGAACGTTTAAACTTTTTTTCATTTTCCTCACCTTTTCTATTTTGTTATTCCTTTTACAATAATTATTGTAACGCTTTCAGAAATCTTAATAAACACTAAATGAAATATTTCACATAAAAATAATATTTTTCGTCATAAATATTCGGAAACAGAAATGACAAAAAACACCTTCAGTAATCATTATGATACTGAAGGTGTTTTTCATTTCGATTATTTCATTTCTTTTGAGCTTTCCATAATCGCATCAATTAAGCCATATTCTAAGGCTTCTTGTGCAGTCATGTAGTTATCACGATCTGTATCTTTTTCGATACGTGATAATTTTTGGCCTGTTTGTTTTGCCAAGATTTTATTTAAACGTTCACGTGTTTTCAAGATTTGACGCGCTGCGATTTCGATTTCTGTCGCTTGCCCTTGTGCTCCTCCTAAAGGTTGGTGGATTAAGATTTCAGCGTTTGGCAATGCGTAACGTTTGCCTTTTGCTCCAGCTGTTAATAGGAATGAACCCATTGACGCTGCCAGCCCCATTGCGATGGTTTGAACGTCTGCTTTAATGAAGTTCATTGTATCGTAGATGGCTAAACCAGCTGTTACGCTTCCCCCTGGAGAGTTGATATACATATAAATATCTTTCTCAGGATCTTGTGCATCTAAGAAAAGTAATTGCGCGATAATCGCATTCGCCATGTCATCTTGAATGGGTCCGCTCACCATGATAATACGGTCTTTTAATAAGCGTGAATAAATGTCATAAGCACGTTCTCCACGTGAAGACTGTTCAATAACTGTTGGAATTAAATTCATACTACTTCCTCCAAATCTAATATTTGTTTAAGTCTACTGCTATAGTCAATAAAGGTCAATTTATATGCTTGCTAATTAATAAATCTAAAAATCTTATCCCAAATTTCTTTTAGAAAAATATCGAGCGGATTTTTACCTTCGCCAAGAACTGCATATCCAATCATTAAACCAAGAGCAAACAAGATGATGGCAATGACAAGGAAAAACTAAAATACGCAATAAAAGCAGTAAATAGTAAATGTCGACTATTCTTTAATTGTTCTTTCATGATTCTTCTGTCCTTTCATCATCAATCATATGTGCGGTTGGATTCATTACCACTTTCTTCGCACTAAAAATTCTACGGATTGCAGCAAAAATGCCTCTTTCAGATTTAATTCGATTTAATAAAATTCCTGTTCCAATTGCTACGCTTTGAAGTGGATTTTCTGCAATCATCACTGGAACTTGAAGTTTTTCAGAGAGCATGCGATCAATCCCATTAATCAAGGCGCCTCCACCGGTAACCATCACACCACGTTCGATAATATCTCCAGCTAATTCTGGAGGAGTTGACTCTAGAACAAGTCTAGCTTCTTCTCCAATGGTATCTAACATTTCTTTTAAGCAATGATAGATTTCATTCGTATAGATTGTCACTGTCTTTGGAAGCCCTGTCGTCATATCTCTTCCTTTGACAATCATATCAGATTCATTTTCAACTTCCACTGCACTTCCAAGCGACATCTTAATCGCCTCAGCAGTTCGTTCTCCAATGATTAATTGATACTTGTCTTTAATATATTCTGAAATCGCAAAGTCCATATTGTCCCCAGCTAATTTAATCGAGCGACTTGTCACTGTTGAGCCCATCGATAAAACGGCAATATCACTCGTTCCTCCACCAATATCAATCACCATATTTCCAATTGGAGAAAAGATATCCAACCCTACTCCTACAGCAGCCACTTTTGGTTCTTCTTCTAAATAGATATTTCTTCCACCACATTTAATCGCTGCTTGAATAATCGCTTTTTGCTCTACAGTCGTAATATTCGTTGGCGTGCAAATTAAAAATATCGGGTTTTGAAAACCAGCTATTTAAATTTAATTTTTGCATGAATAATTCTAATAATTGTTCAGTAACCGCAATATCCGCTATTACTCCACCTTTTTAATGGATGATGAACATTGATTTCTTTTTGGAGTACGTCCCACCATTTGATATGCTCGTTCTCCAACTGCAATCACTTCTCCAGTACGCTCATCTAAAGCTACTAACGAAGGTTCATTTAATATAATCCCGCGATCTTTTAGAAAGACTAAAATATTCGCAGTTCCTAAGTCAATACCAATGTCTCGAAGCATGAAAGTCTCCTCTCTTATAAATATTTCTTTGTTTTAAATCCATTTTTAAACAGTACAAGGACATAGGAGCCTACTAAAAATGCGGCTGCTAATCCTAAACTATACTGAATAACACCTAAAATTCCATATTTATCAACATTCAAAAAGAAATAAGGGAACGGTCCATCGGGGTTATTTCCAATGGGGATTCGTGTAATTAACGCAATCGCAACAGAAATAATTGCATACGCCAATGGTAAAATCGTCCATACAAACGGATCCCACCACTTATAACAATGCCCTTTATCAAATAGTGCCCAATCTAACAATGCTCCATAAGGAACAATATAATGCACTAGAAAATTTTCTATCGTCCAAAATTCTTCGGGTGTTTTTAAAGGAGCTAGCATGAAATAATACACCAGTCCAGTTAGAAGAATCGCAACGGTCATTCCACCTTTTAAACGAATATCCCACTGACTCCAATGGCCTTCCTTACGGTATTTTAGCAGTAAGTAAATGAGAAAAATAACTACTAGTAAATTAGATTGATTGGTGTAATAGCGAATAGAATGCCATCCGTGGAGAAACATCTCCATTAAGAATCCCACTAAAGCACATATAGCAATGACTCCTTTAGAAATTAAACTTAGTTTCAAAAATACTTCTTTGTTCATTCCATTCCTCTTTCTAAAGACACTAATTCTCCTTATTATAGCATAAATGCTACAACAGTCGGTATTAATAGCCTAAACAAAAAAGGGCCGGCGCTCGCCAACCCTTATTGGTAAAATAGATTAACTTCTTCGATGATTGATTAAATCATGCGGACTCACTACTGGAGTCGCATTCACCCACCTTGCAAAATTACGAAGTGGAATATACAGAATATAATAAATCACGATATTGAGCATTAGCGTTGCCCCTAATCGTTCCACTAAAAACTCGTTCCATCCCATGCTGACAACGCCTCTTAACGCATATACGAAATATACAGAAACTTCTGTCAAACTTAAGAAGAACACTAATGCTAATCCTAACGTAAATGGATTTTGCAAAATATTTGTACGTACTAAACGAATCACTCGCACAATCACTGCAAATATTCCCATATAGATTCCTAGAATACCTGCATAATAACTATCTACCAAAAATCCTGCAATCACTGAAAACCAAAACATCGCCTTATGGTCAATCATAAAATTCAGCAATACAACTGCAATGACAATAATCCTTGGTGTTAAACTATAGCCAGAGCGCAAAAATAAAGTAGAAATGATTCGTCAATACACCGTCCACTAGGAAAGCTAGTATGAAGACAAACAATACCCAATAAACTCTTCTGGAGTTACGCATTATTGCCCCTCACTTTCGCTTGTACGAATGACTACTGTTACATAACGAACATCATTCGTATCTGCCGCTGGACGAATTTTCACTTCTTTATATAATCCAAAACGATCCATTGCCACTTCTTCAACCGTTCCGATATATAGTGAATTTGGAGAAATTCCTCCTAGACCACTCGTCACTACCTTATCCCCTACTTTAATATCCTGAGTAGCTTGAATTTGGCTCATAACAAGCATATTTGTCTTTTCATCATATCCGGTAATGGTCCCGTAGATTGGTTCTTTTTCGTTTTGAATCATCGCCGCAACACGAACTAAAGTATTATCAGCATTCGATAACAAGGCAATACGTGCGCTTGTAGGATTCACATCTAAAACTTTTCCTACTAAACCATTATCACTCATTACCGACATTTGAGGTTGGATTCCATCATTTGATCCTTTATTAATCGTAATTACATCACGCCAAGTATCCGGATTACGCGCAATGACCGTAGCATTCACTAATGTATAATCATTCAGCGTATCTTGCAACTTCAGCGTTTCTTTCATTTTTTGGTTATCACGTTTTAACTCATTCAATTGAACCTCTAATTCATGAATGGTATCGATTTTTTGTTTTAAGGATTGATTTTCTTGATACGTATTTGATAAATCACCCACACTATCAATAAAATCATTAATACTATTTGCTGGATAAGAGACTAATCTTCCAAGAATATTGGTTACATCATTAACACCTTGAGTCACGATATTACTTCCGTAAGTAACGGAATACATGATTAATGCTAATGCAACAATGATTCCGATTACCCAACCAATTAGTTTCTTATTTGAAAAAATTGGATTCACATCATCACTCCTCTATTAAATTTTTCAACGGACTCTATTTTTTCATTAATGATGGGTTTGCTAGAATAGCTCCTGTTCCTAATGCCACACAATCTAGTGGGTCATTGGCAACAAACGCTGGCACTTGCGTTTCCTTCGAAATCATCTCTGCAAGATGACGAAGCATCGCTCCACCACCTGTCAGAACGATTCCATGATCAATAACGTCCGCAGAAATTTCTGGCGGTGTTTGTTCTAACACATCTTTAACAGCATCTAAAATTTGATGAATAATCTCACTCATCGCAATTGCAATTTCTTTAGCGGGAACTTCTACTACTCGTGGAAGACCTGTTACCATATCACGTCCACGAACTTGCATACTTCCTTGCGCTTTTTCGACAGAAGCAGACCCTAATTGAATCTTAAGTTCCTCTGCTGTACGCTCTCCAATCAGTAGATTATACGTTTTACGAACGTGCTGGACAATAGCTTCATTGAGCTCATCTCCACCAACGCGAATCGAACGACTATTCACGATTCCTCCTAAAGAAATCGTTGCTACGTCCGTTGTTCCTCCACCAATATCGACAATCATGCTTCCTGTTGGGTCCGTAATTGGCAACCCCGCTCCTACTGCTGCTGCAAAAGGCTCTTCCACTACATAAGCTTCCTTCGCTCCTGCATATTTCGTAGCATCTAAAACGGCTCTTTTTTCAACGTCTGTGATTCCGCTTGGTACACAAATAATGACCACTGGTTTAAAAAATGAGCGGCCAACAATCGATTGGATGAAATATTTTAACATAGCAGTTGTCGTATTATAGTCTGCGATTACGCCATCTTTCATTGGGCGTAATGCTACGATATTTTCAGGCGTTCTCCCAATCATTTCGAAAGCCGATTTCCCTACTGCGATAATTTCTTCTGTAACGATATTTTTGCAACAACGGAAGGTTCACGTGTGACAATTCCTTCATCTTCAAGATAAACAATCGTGTTAGCTGTTCCTAAGTCAATTCCGATATTTTGTGCTTTAAAATTAAATGCAACCACACTACTTCCTCCTTCAGTAATTCTTCTACAGACCAGGCTGTAAGAATTCTATTCTAGTATATCAGAATTCGGCACTTTTATTCTTGTTTTTATAGCTTTTTAGAAAACTTTTTTATTTTGAAATATTAAAAGCGGTTTCTGTAATCTGTTAGTGATTTTTGCATTCGAAGGTTTCCAATATTTAAATAGATTTTACGATATAAAAAAAGGAATCAAACAACATAGAGTTGCTTGATTCCTTTGTCTTTTTTCCAATCGTCTGACAAGGAGAGCGATTAATCTAGTACATCAATCTATTCAGATGATGATCTAGTTAAATCTCTTTTTGCCGTTTGAAGCTACCATAACAACACCTAAACTTAATAATGCCAATCCAGCTAATAGAGTTCCTTGTTCAGAAACGCTACCAGTATTTGGTAAGTTTGGTTCATTTGGTTTTTCAGGTTCTGTTTGGTCTGTGATGACTAATTTGCCATCTTTGAATTCTACAGAATTTCCGTTAGCATTCAACACTTCAATCGTTCCATCAAAGTTCACTTTGAAAGTGATATCCGTTACTGCTAAGTAGCCTGTTGGTGCTGCTTCTTCATGGAATGTATAAATTCCAGGTGCTAAGTTTAATTCTTTAGACTTATCTGCTTCTGAAGTCCAACTTGCTACTGGAGTTCCTTCTGCTTTGTCACCTTTGAAGATCTTGATTTTAGCTCCCTCAATTTCTTTTCCAGCAATATTCACTTTACTGAAGGTTACTTTACGAGGGAAATCATCATCTTTATCGGTTACTGTCACTGTTGAACCATTCGTTTCAACTTTGTTTTCTTCACCTTTAGAGTCTTTTTCACCGACATTTGTTACCGTTACAGTTCCGTCATAGTTCACTTTGAAAGTGATATCTGTCACCTTAAGGTATCCTGTTGGCGCTGCTTCTTCGTGGAATGTGTATGTTCCAGGTGCTAAATCTAATTCCTTAGATTTTCCTGCTTCTGATGTCCAGCTTTCTACTGGAGTTCCTTCTGCTTTGTCACCTTTGAAGATCTTGATTTTAGCGTCTGCGATTTCTGTTCCGCCTAAGCTTACTTTGCTGAAAGTAATCTTACGTGGTAAATCATCATCTTTATCGGTTACTGTCACTGTTGAACCATTCGTTTCAACTTTGTTTTCTTCACCTTTAGAGTCTTTTTCACCGACATCTGTTACCGTTACAGTTCCGTCATAGTTCACTTTGAAAGTGATATCTGTCACCTTAAGGTATCCTGTTGGCGCTGCTTCTTCGTGGAATGTGTATGTTCCAGGTGCTAAATCTAATTCCTTAGATTTTCCTGCTTCTGATGTCCAGCTTTCTACTGGAGTTCCTTCTGCTTTGTCACCTTTGAAGATCTTGATTTTAGCGTCTGCGATTTCTGTTCCGCCTAAGCTTACTTTGCTGAAAGTAATCTTACGTGGTAAATCATCATCTTTATCGGTTACTGTCATTGTTGAACCATTTGTTTCAACTTTGTTTTCTTCACCTTTAGAATCTTTTTCACCAACATTTGTTAGCGTTACAGTTCCGTCATAGTTCACTTTGAAAGTGATATCTGTCACCTTAAGGTATCCTGTTGGCGCTGCTTCTTCATGGAATGTATATGTTCCAGGTGCTAAATCTAATTCCTTAGTTTTTCCTGCTTCTGACGTCCAGCTTTCTACTGGGTTACCTTCTGCTTTGTCACCTTTGAAGATCTTAATTTTAGCGTCTGCGATTTCTGTTCCGCCTAAGTTTACTTTACTGAATGTAATCTTACGTGGTAAATCATCGTCTTTGTCAGTCACTTTAAGTGTTGAACCGTTGGTTTCAACTTTGTTTTCTTCACCTTTAGAATCTTTCTCGCCGACTTTTGTTACTGTCACTGTTCCATCATGGTTTACTGTGAACGTAATGTCTGTCACTTTGAGGTATCCTGTTGGCGCTGCTTCTTCATGGAATGTATATGTTCCAGGTGCTAAATCTAATTCCTTAGTTTTTCCTGCTTCTGATGTCCAGCTTTGTACTGGGTTACCTTCTGCAGTTTCGCCTTTGAAGATCTTAATTTTAGCGTCTGCGATTTCTGTTCCGCCTAAGTTTACTTTACTGAATGTAATCTTACGTGGAAGGTCATCATCTTTGTCAGTCACTTTAAGTGTTGAGCCGTTGGCTACTACTTTATTATCTTCACCTTTAGAATCTTTCTCGCCGACTTTTGTTACGGTCACTGTTCCATCATGGTTTACTGTGAATGTAATGTCTGTCACTTTGAGGTATCCTGTTGGCGCTGCTTCTTCATGGAATGTATATGTTCCAGGTGCTAAATCTAATTCCTTAGTTTTTCCTGCTTCTGATGTCCAGCTTTCTACTGGGTTACCTTCTGCTTTGTCACCTTTGAAGATCTTAATTTTAGCGTCTGCGATTTCTGTTCCGCCTAAGTTTACTTTACTGAATGTAATCTTACGTGGAAGATCATCATCTTTGTCAGTCACTTTAAGTGTTGAGCCGTTTGCTACTACTTTATTATCTTCACCTTTAGAATCTTTCTCGCCGACTTTTGTTACTGTCACTGTTCCATCATGGTTTACTGTGAACGTAATGTCTGTCACTTTGAGGTATCCTGTTGGCGCTGCTTCTTCATGGAATGTATATGTTCCAGGTGCTAAATCTAATTCCTTAGTTTTTCCTGCTTCTGATGTCCAGCTTTGTACTGGGTTACCTTCTGCAGTTTCACCTTTGAAGATCTTAATTTTAGCGTCTGCGATTTCTGTTCCGCCTAAGTTTACTTTACTGAATGTAATCTTACGTGGAAGATCATCATCTTTGTCAGTCACTTTAAGTGTTGAGCCGTTGGCTACTACTTTATTATCTTCACCTTTAGAATCTTTCTCGCCGACTTTTGTTACTGTCACTGTTCCATCATGGTTTACTGTGAACGTAATGTCTGTCACTTTGAGGTATCCTGTTGGCGCTGCTTCTTCGTGGAAAGTGTATGTTCCAGGCTCTAAATCTAATTCCTTAGATTTTCCTGCTTCTGATGTCCAGCTTTGTACTGGATTGCCTTCTGCAGTTTCACCTTTGAAGATTTTGATTTTAGCATCCGCAATTTCAGTTCCACCTAAGTTTACTTTACTGAAAGTAATCTTCTTCGTACTTGGAGGAGTCTTTCTATTTTGGACTTCGCGCGTTACAGCTTTATCCGTTCCGAAATCAGTTGGATTAATTTTAATCTCCGTAGTCAATTTATCATATCCTACAGGAGCTTCAATCTCACGAATCGTATAATTGTCACGTAATAATTGACTTACACTAGCATTTCCATCTGCTCCTGTAATAAGTGTTCCAACAACAGCTTGGTTTCGGTCACGAACTACTTCGAATTTAGCACCTTGTAAAGGTTGGCCAGCTTCATCTACTTTATGAATGTTAATCGTGAAGACATACCCTTCTGCAACCCCTCCTGCAATTTGATACGCACGAGAACTTGTAGACTGTTCAGTTTGTCCGCCATTATAAATCATATTTGCAGTATTCGTAATAATTTCTCGATCGACTAAATCATAGTTGGCTTTAGCTTGATACTCAATCATATATCCAAAACCATTGGTATCTCCTAACGGAAGAGTAAATCCATCTCCATTCGCATTTGGTACCAATTTAGGTTTCAACGTACTAGTCATATCACGAAGATTTTGATAAGTCCAATCTCCATTATTCCACACCCAATCTACTTTATAGATTTTGAATGTATCTGGTAAAAATGAAATGTTTGGAGAAGTGAATTTATCCGTAATCGTTACGTTACTATAGTTGGCCATATTACGGTTAACCGTAATATTGTAACGAATTACATTATCTGGGTCTCCTGCCTGTTGAAATGAACTCTTTTCAATCTTAGAGTCATATCTTTTTGGAGGTCCATTATAGCGCACTCTCCCAGCAACTAAAACTTTACTTCCAACAGTAACCTTAACATCAATATTTTTTTCTTGACTCACTACACTGTGATCAACACGTACATAAACAAAAAACTCTCCACGAACACCAGACTTGTTCTCAACATAGTTAGTGTACCGTATAGTAATTGTTTTGTTAGCCGCATCTAATTGTCCTGTAGCTACAAGGTTACCCAGATCCGTCTCGAAGTTCAATATTTGACGAATTCGAAAACGCAATCTCAGATGGTAAACTTAGAGTTGTCGTATCTCCTTCATGCACTTTGTTATCTGGCAGTTGGAAAGTCGCAGTAAGACGAAAATCTTGCCAAATATCTAATCCTTGATTCAAATCCCCACCAGAGCTGTTTTTCACACCAACACTAGTGATGACATCATTATACTCTGTGGCGTACTTTGCTAGTAAGAGCAACGAAGGGTTGGATAAAGATCACTAAACAAAGAACAATGATTTGAAACAAAGATCGTAATTTCTTATTCATACATTCTTCCTTCCTTTCTAAATATTCAATTGTAAATGTACAATGTAATTTTATGCTAGTCTATTCCCAAATTGTTTACTATCCATTTTTAGTGAATTTCGTAGCATTCTTTACTATTAAAATTTATCATAAGTTTGATAAATTTTCTATAAAAACCAATTGAATTTTCACATATTTTTTTAGGTATTATTTGGTTTTTTTCTGATAAATCATTAGGGTATCTAAAAGAAAGTGCTATCAAAAGGTCTTAGGAAAAAATTCCTGTTTTTCTACAATCAATCATAAGCATTACCACTGTCATATTTTGACCCAAAAATTCTCTCACTAAACAAGTCATTCTAACTTTTTAATCAATCAAATTTATCGTTTGAAAAAGTATTAGGCAAAAATAAAAACCACCGGAAAGTGAGTGCACCCTAAAAAGTTAGACAGAAAAATCTAACTTTTGGGGTGCTTTTATTATGAAATTAACTTATGAAGATAAAAGTTCAAATCTATGAACTCAAAAAAACAAGGATTTAGCTACTCACAACTTTCAGAGATGTTTGGTATAGATAAGTCAAATCTTAAAATACATGATTAAGTTGATTAATCGATATGGTTTAGAAATAGTAAAAAGGGGAAAAATAATTCTTACTCTATAGCATTAAAACAGGAAATAATTGATAAAGTCTTACTCGAAGGATGGTCTCATAAGAGAGTTTCTCTTGAATATGCTCTTCCAAATTATTCTATGATTTCTAGCTGGCTCGCACAATACAAGAAAAATAAGTATACTATTGTTGAGAAAACAAGAGGGAGAGTACCTAAAATGGGACGTAAGCCAAAGAAAAAACCAGAAGAGATGACAGAACTAGAACGCCTTCAGGCTGAAAATGAGTATTTAAGAGCGGAGAATGCCATTCTAAAAAAGTTGAGAGAACTCCGCTTGAAGGAGGAAAAAGAGAAAGAAGAAAGACGCAGATTGTCAGAGAATTAGTACCAGAATTCCCTTTAGATATTCTTCTAAAGATTATCAAACTTGCCCGTTCAACATACTATTATCACTTAAAACAGTTAAACCAAGAAGATAAGAATCAGGCCGTAAAAAACGAAATAGAAGCCATTTATACCGAACATAAAGCTAATTATGGATATCGCCGTATTACTCTTGAGCTTAGAAACCGTGGGTTCATCGTAAACCATAAAAAGGTACAACGTTTGATGAAAATGTTGGGGCTAAGTGCTCGTATTCGTCGAAAACGTAAGTATTCTTCTTATCATGGAGAAGTTGGAAAGAAAAGCTGCGAACATTATTCAACGCCAATTTGAAGCTGAAAAAACCGATGGAAAAAGTGCTATACAGATATTACGGAATTTTCTATCCCAACAAGCAACCAAAAACTATATTTATCACCAATTTTAGATGGTTATAACAGTGAAATTATAGCTTATTCTCTATCGTCTTCACCGAATTTAAACCAAGTAAAAGATATGTTAGAAAAAGCTTTTAGAGAAGAACAATACGAGAATACTATTCTCCACAGTGATCAGGGATGGCAATACCAGCATGAGTTTTATCATAATTTTTTAGAAGATAAGGGCATTCAGCCCTCTATGTCCGGCAAAGGTAATAGTACTGACAATGGCATGATGGAATCGTTCTTTGGCATTCTTAAATCAGAGATGTTTTATGGTTATGAGCAGACATTTAAGTCTATAAAGGAACTTGAGGGGGCAATCATCGATTATATTGATTATTACAACAACAAACGAATCAAAGTAAAATTAAAAGGACTTAGTCCTGTACAATACAGAACTAAATCCTTTGCTTAAATTAATTGTCTAACTTTTTGGGGTCAGTACAAAAACCGGTGGTATCATCGTTTAAACTTAAATTATAGTTTAACTACGTTAGCTGCTTGTGGTCCACGAGCGCCTTCTTCAACATCGAATTGAACTGCTTGTCCTTCTTCTAATGTTTTGAATCCTTCAGATTGGATTGCTGAGAAGTGTACGAATACATCGTTTCCACCTTCACGTTCGATAAACCCAAAACCTTTTTCTGAGTTAAACCATTTTACTGTACCTTGTTCCATGAACATTTCCTCCTTGTGCCATAGCACTTGTTATTCATATTCTTGCTAATGGTTCGAAAGGAGTAAATCTTTACACTATTTCTATACCTAACAAAAACACAAGTTCAGTATACCATCTAAGAAACCTTTTTACAAGAGGATTTCCGAATTCGGATAGAAATTTTATGAACAATTGAAGTTTTATGCGTTTTTTCCGAATGCTTTCCTTATTTTTCACGTTTATTTTTTTCGTAGAAATCTGAAATTCTTCATTTTCTTCATTTTTCATTTTTCAAGTAAGCTGAAAACCGAAAATCTTTTTACAATACTCCGATTTCTTTCAAAGAAATAAAATGCTCTCCCCACAATAAAAATGATCTGAAGTTCAATCCCATTAATTCCCCACAATCCATTAGTCTTTTGGTAAAATCAATATCTGCTTGAGACGGTTCAGGATTCCCACTTGGGTGATTATGTCCAATGATGACACGTGCTGCCGAATATCTCACTGCTTCCCGAAAGATTTCTCTTGGATGAGCAACAGCACTATTTAATCCGCCGATGAAAAATCATTTTCTTTTTATTACTTCATTCTTAGTATTCAAATAGAGCGCTACAAGATGTTCTTGATAGGCATCTTTTAACTCTTCTACAATCCACTGCCCCGCCATTTTAGAAGACGTGATTTTTCCTAGTTTCATCTGAGAAGCTTTGTTTAGTCTGGCTCCTAGTTCAATGGCCGCCTTTAGTTCAATGGCCTTTGTTCGTCCAATTCCATTAATGTGCATGAGTTCGTCCAGACTTGCCATCTTTAATGAATGTAAATCTTCAAAAGTATTCAAAACCACAATGGATAATTGTAATACATTCAAATCTTTAGAACCTGTCCTTAGTAAAATAGCTAATAATTCATGGGTTTCAAGCACTTTAGCGCCATACCGTTCGAGGCGTTCTCGTGGCATGGCGCTTAAAGGCACTTCTAATAATTTTGATTCAATCATTGTGACACTTCCTCTTTGTTTTCTCTACAAAGAATTACGATATCTACTCTTCTTTAGGCTTGCGGTTGTTCCACCAATGGCGAACTTCAGCGATAAAATAGAGAGAGCCCGTCACCCATAATTCGCTCTGGTCGTCGGTTGAACTGGCGAAACGGTCGATGACTTCTTCAAAGCTTTCTTCAGAGGAAACCTTGGAAGAATCTAAGTACGCTTCCACGTCGCTTCTTGAAATCGACAGGCCTCTAGAAGGATGGAAACTCGTTAAGATGATGTTCATATCTGGAAGAGCTTCTTGTAATCTTGCAAGCATCTGTTGACTATCCTTTCGAGTAAGCGCACTAAATAAGAGTGTCTGTTTCTTGCCAAAGCGTTCCGTCATGTTTTGTATGAGTCGCTCGATGGCAGGCAAATTATGGGCACCATCAATGATAATAAGTGGCGTGTCTTGCAACACTTCCATGCGTCCTGGCCATGAAACGACAGGGAGGGCTGCTTCGATGAACTCAGCCTGCATACTTCTTCCCGTTGCTTCCATCCATGATTGGAACGCTCGAATTGCCACGCTCGCATTCTCCTTCTGGAAGGCTCCTTGGAGAGCTAGCTGCTTCAGCGAAATCGTGAGTGAGGAATCTTGATACGAATCTTCAATTAGAAAGAAGGCTTCGCCAAATGCCTGCACAGCTGCGCCTTTTTCGCTAGCAACCCCACGAATCACATCCATACATTCACATGTTACTGGCCCAACGACAACTTGTTGCCCAGACTTAATAATGCCTGCTTTTTGCGCGGCAATTTCTTCTAAAGTGCTTCCAAGTAAGTCTTGATGGTCTAAGCCAATCGTTGTAATTACGCTGACGAGTGGATGGCCGACATTCGTATTATCAAGAAGACCACCAATCCCGACTTCAATAATCGCAAGGTCGACAGCTTCCTGTTGGAAGACAACAAACATCATCGCCGTTAAAATCTCAAAATAATTAAAGGCTCCCCACTCTTCGAATAAGCGGTGCTCCACCTCTCTTACCACCGATGCGGCTTGCCAGAACGGTTCTTCTTCAAGAGGCACTCCGTCTAGCTGAATGCGTTCCCTGATACTGTCCATATGCGGTGAAGTGAATGTCCCTACTCGCAATCCATGTGCCTTCGCAAAGGCCGTAACCATCGCAGCTGTGGACCCTTTCCCATTCGTTCCAGCAATATGAATACTCTTCAATTCACGTTCTGGATTTCCAAGTGCTTCTAGGATAGCCTCCATGCGGTACAATCCATGTTTACGCGGAATACTCTCGCTCTTTTTTAACCACTCTTGAATCATTCACTCACCTCCTGTTTTCCTCATTTATCATAACAGAAAATTGCCCACCGGAACATACAAAAGAGAGCGCATGACACTTCATACGCTCTCCTCGCCGTTAAAACGGATTAGATTTTCTTTAATGTTGCGATACGTTCTAACACGGCTTCGCGTTGTGCTTGATAGTCTGCACCTTTTGCACGTTCAGCTTCAACAACCGCTGCAGGAGCTTTTGCCACAAATTTCTCGTTCGATAATTTCTTCTCGACACGATCCACTTCTTGTTGCAATTTCTCTGCTTCTTTTTCAAGACGAGCGATTTCGTCTTCAATGTTGATTAATCCTGCTAATGGCAAGTAAATTTCAGCACCTGTGATAACAGAAGTTACCGCGTCAGATGGTGCTTCAACGTCTTCACCATACACAAATTCTTCTGGATTTGAGAAGCGTGCAATGTAAGATTCGTTTTCTTTCAAGACAGCGTAGTGTGCTGCGTCGCTCACTTTTGCAATGATGTTAATTGGTTTTGATAATGGTGTGTTCATTTCGTTACGAACCGTACGTACTGAACGGATGAAGTCCATTAAGAATTCCATTTCTTCGGCTGCTTTTTCGTCCATTTGTTCTGGGTGAACTGTTGGATAAGTTGCGACCACTAATGATTCCCCAACATGAGGAACAGATTGCCAGATTTCTTCTGTCACGAAAGGCATAATTGGGTGTAATAAACGTAATGTGTTGTCTAATACATATACAAGAATGCTACGTGTTGTTAATTTCGCAGCTTCATCGTCCCCTGCTAATGTTTCTTTCGACATTTCGATATACCAGTCACAGAAATCATCCCAGATGAAGCGATATAAAAGACGTCCTGCTTCACCGAATTCGAATTTCTCGAAGAGTTCTGTCACTTTGCCAATCGTTTGATTCAAGCGTGTTAAAATCCATTTATCCGCAAGAGTTTTCTCACCAGTGATATCTACTTGGTCCACAGTTAAGTCGCCAACGTTCATTAATGCGTAACGGCTTGCGTTCCAAATCTTGTTGATGAAGTTCCATGCAGCATCCATCTTGTCTGTTGAGTAACGAACGTCTTGCCCTGGAGCAGAACCATTTGCTAAGAACCAACGAAGCGCATCGGCACCATATTGTTCGATAACCTCCATTGGGTCAACCCCGTTTCCAAGAGACTTGCTCATCTTACGTCCTTGGCTATCACGAATCAATCCGTGAATTAAAACGTTCTTGAATGGACGTTTGCCTGTAAATTCTAACCCTTGGAACATCATACGGCTTACCCAGAAAGTAAGGATGTCGTACCCTGTTACAAGTGTATTTGTTGGATAGTAACGTTTGTAGTCGGCTGCATCTTCGTCCGGCCAACCCATTGTTGAAAATGGCCATAACGCAGATGAGAACCAAGTATCTAATACGTCTGGATCTTGTGTCCAGTTTTCGCTGTCGCTTGGAGCTTCCATGCCTACGAATACTTCGCCTGTTTCTTTATGATACCAAGCTGGAATTTGATGTCCCCACCATAATTGACGTGAAATTACCCAGTCGTGAATGTTTTCCATCCAACGTAAGTACGCATCATTGAAACGTGGTGGGTAGAAGTTTACAGTATTGTCGCCTTCCGCACGTTGCGCATTGATGGCTTGCTGGGCTAAAGGTCCCATTTTTACGAACCATTGTTTTGAAAGACGTGGTTCAACAACGACATCTGTACGTTCTGAGTGACCAACGCTGTGTAAATGTTTTTCGATTTTCACAAGAAGACCAGCTTCTTCTAAATCTTTCACGATGGCTTTACGTGCAGCAAAGCGGTCCATGCCTTCGTATTTACCGGCTAACTCGTTCATTGTCGCATCATCGTTCATCACGTTAATACGAGGTAAGTTATGACGGTTCCCTACTTCAAAGTCGTTCGGGTCATGCGCTGGAGTGATTTTTACAACCCCTGTTCCAAAATCTTGCTCAACGTATTCGTCAGCGATGATTGGAATCTCGCGGTTCATTAGTGGCAAGATTACAGTTTTCCCGATAAGCGCTTGGTAACGTTCGTCGTCTGGGTGAACCGCAACAGCAGTATCTCCAAGAAGTGTTTCTGGACGAGTTGTTGCGATTTCTAGGAATCCACTTCCGTCTGCTAGAGGATAGTTCATATGATAGAACGCACCTTCTACATCTTTATGGATAACTTCGATATCAGATAATGAAGTTTTGGCTTTAGGGTCCCAGTTGATAATGTACTCACCACGGTAGATTAAGCCTTTTTCGTATAAAGTTACGAAGACTTTCTTCACGGCGTCAGATAACCCTTTATCTAATGTGAAACGCTCTCTGCGGTAATCTACAGAAATCCCCATTTTTGCCCATTGTTCACGGATATGGCTGGCATACTCTTCCTTCCATTCCCATGTTTGTTCAAGGAACTTCTCACGGCCAAGGTCATAACGAGATAAGCCTTCTCCGCGTAATTTTTCTTCTACTTTTGCTTGAGTTGCGATCCCCGCATGGTCCATCCCTGGTAACCATAAAGTGTCGAATCCTTGCATACGTTTTTGACGAATAATCATGTCTTGTAACGTTACGTCCCAAGCATGTCCTAAGTGTAATTTCCCTGTTACGTTTGGTGGCGGGATAACGATTGAATAAGGTTCAGCGTTTGGATCTTCGTTTGGATGGAAGACGCCTGAATCAACCCACCATTGATATTTACCAGCTTCAACTTCTTGTGGTTGAAACTTAGATGACATTTCTTTAGCCATTGATTTTCCTCCTTGTATCTTGTTTGTGTCCAATAAAAAAATCCTATGAAGACACTCTCCATAGGACGATTAAATTCGTGGTACCACCTAATATTCGCGTAAAAATTCATTACGCCTCAATGTTGGTAACGAAGTGTCGTCTCCGTACTCTATTACTTCTTTTCGTAGAGTAAGCTCACAAGCTACCTTCAAATGAATTTGCTAGGAAGTTGCACCAAGTCTTCCCTCTCTCGTAAACAAAGTCATTTTACTCCTCTTGTTCATCGCTCTAATATACAAAATATTCTACCATTCAAACCCGATGCTTGCAACAATATCGCGCTATCTTCTACCTCACATTCCCGCTAGACACGCCTAGGTCTGCATCTTCTGGAATCCACCAATCCAAAAACTCTTTGATGGACCAATCCCAGAAATCCCATTCGTGTCCGCCACTTTTTTCTTTATAGATAACAGGGACACCTTTTTCAAATAGAAAACGACTGAATTCACGACTTTTATCCAGAAGCCAATCCTCGGTTCCACAAGTCATAAATATTTTTAAGTCGGAAGGATTCTCGACTTTTTCTATCGCTTTAAACAACTGATTTCCGTGCGAATCATAATAGTCTTGGTCTTTGAAAATCGATTTAGCGTATCGAGTTGTTAAGAAAAATGGAGAGCCACTATCCTCTTCGAAAGGTAATGCATTTTTATAAATGGCGCCCGAAAAAGAAGCTATCACGCTAAAGGTGTCGGGATATTTGATGCCGTTTCGAAGCGCCCCCGTATCCACCCATCGAAAGCCCTGCAATGCCTAAGTCTTCGCGTTTTCTGGAAATTGGAAACATTCGGCGTGAGATTTCTGGAAGCTCCACTCCGATAAATTCTCCATAGTTTGTATAGTTCCAAGGTTGATCCACGTAAAAATGGTTTTCCCCCGAAGGCATAATCAGGGCGAGATTTTTTTCTTTTGCGTATCGATGAATTCGCGTCTGATTGACCCAGTCTTGTTCACTGCCCATAACACCATGCAGAAGAATCAATGCTTTATAGGGACCTTCCGAAAGATACTGATTATTAAAGTCCACTGCATCGCTAGGTAAGTAGACTGACAGCGGGATGGTTCTCATTAAAGTTTTTGAAAAGAATGAAACGTGTAAAAGCGCCATATGAAGCCTCCATTAAGTTATTATTTTTTAATATATCGATTCACTACCGTCACTAAGCCAAAGATAAACGTGAATTTAACGACGGATTTTTGCCACGATTCCCATTGCTCATACCCAAAGAAATGATTCATGATGAGGATAAAAGCAATAGTGGCTACCATGCCCATTAAGATGACAGCTCCTCCGCGATTCATCTTCTTGAGCTGTTCTGGATTATCCCGATTCACCCAAATATAAAAGGCAAGCCTACTAAACATCGCACTCATAAAAAACAGCACGATATCTTGACGAAATACTAGCTGATAGATTGCATTTACGCCACTAGTAACCCCAAACACAATGATGACAATGTCTCTAACTTTTTGACTCATTTCCAACAACCCCTCTCCCTAAAAACGGATTCCTGAACTTATCTCTATTATACTGCTCCCCCAGCGGTTTTACTATACTCGCTCGCAAAAAAAGAACCCAGCATTACTGCCAGGTTCGGTTGCATCATCAGCCTCTATAGCCGAGTATTCTATTTTATTCTTCTACCCCTAGTAATAGGTTCACTAGGATGTCCACTGTCACATTACCGAAGTAACGGCGGATGTCGATGGCTTCGAACGCTTTTGTTAAGTCTTCGCGGTTGTATCCTACGCCTACAAGGGCTTTTTCTACATCGCTGATTTCACCAAGACCGAAGAAGTCTCCGTTAATCTTAATGTCTTTGATGGCATTCTTTTCAACATTCAAGCTGAACTCGATTTGTCCGGCTGGTGTACGTTTGGATTGCTTGAATTCGAATTTTGGATTTTTTCCGTAGTTCCAATCCGGGTTGTTGAAGTACTTTCTGCGTAATTCTTCTACACGCACCCAGTCCTCGTCCGTTAGAACATACTCTTTAATCGTTGATGTATCTTCCACATTGAAGATGTTTTTCAAGAGTACTTCGCGGAATTGTAAGATGTCTAAGTCTTGGTATTCAGGCGCTAAGTACGGTTTGATATTTGTCACGCGTGAACGAACCGACTTGATTCCTTTTGACTCAATTTTCTCTTGTTTTGGACGTAAAATTTGTGGCAAAATGCTCACATCTAGATCGAGCATTAATGTTCCGTGCGCTGTTAAACGGCCATTGTTTGAATACATCGCATTTCCAGAGAATTTCTTACCGTCGATGAGAAGGTCGTTACGGCCTTGTAACTCTGCCCCTGTTGCTCCCATTTTATGGAGTGCTTCAATCACTGGTTCTGTGAATTTCCCAAAGTCACGGAAGCTATCGCCATCATCTTCTGTAATGAAGCAGAAGCAGATATTTCCCATATCGTGATACACGGCTCCACCACCTGAGAAACGACGAACCACTTGTACGCCAAGTTTATCTACACCATCTTGATTGATTTCTTCGATGGTATTTTGGTTTTTCCCGATGATAATCGCATTTTCGTTAACATAAAATAACAAAATTGGTTCATCGAGTTTCTTTTCGTTTAATAAGAAATATTCGATGGCTAAGTTCGTCGTTGCATCGTAGATTTCTTGTCCATTACGTTGATTTTTTACATAATACATCTGAAAGTCTCCTCGCTTTTACTGATATCACTAGCGCTATCATACCATAACCCTCCCTCTCACACATAAGAAAGAAGCCTGATTTCACACTGTTTTTACTCCACTCCAACACGCAATTACCATATATGGTAATTGCAGCTTTTCAATAAGAAAAAACGCACCCTTTCCAGGATGCGCTTTGCTACAGTTTAGTATGCCCACGCGATTAATAAGTAGATGAAGGTTGAACCAAACATATCTGCCAATGCGTGCATAAGGAAGAAAGGTAATAAGTTTTTGACCACTTTCTTGTACATGAAGTAGTAGAACAATCCATACACTACACCGATAATGAGTGCCCAAAGCATGCCTTGGTAAGTGTGGAATGAGAAACGAACGAGCGTTGAGAACGCTAAAGCTGCCCATTTATGCTCGTCTTTCACCGATGTCATTAATCCAAGGAAGAAGAACTCTTCGTAGAATCCATTTAATAGCCCATAAGCGATGGCCATTGGAGATAACGCTAAGAACTTATTGATGATTTCCTGTGGGTTCATGAACGGGACGAGCGCTGGATCGAAGTAGTTGTATTCGCCGCTCAGCGTTGTTACAACGTCGCCGAAGAGTCCGACAATCGTGAATAATAACGGTACCCAGATGAGTACGGACCAGTGAAAACGAATCTTCAATTGCTTGAAGTCGTAATGACGGATGACTAAGTACAAGAGTGCAATCGCTAGTAACATCACCTGTAAGGTAAAGTTACTTGAATACGCTGCCCCGTCGCTATAGGACGTTGTCGTCTCGGTATACGGTTGGACCACTTCTGTTACTGGTTGTAAACTCTGTAGAAATTGTTGTGTGGACCGGATGATAAACTCCCCGAACATGATAATCGTCACGATGAGGATGTCAACCCACTTTAAAGTTTTTAATGGTTCTTTTGGTCTGATTTTAGAAAAAACTGTCATTGTTTTATCCCTTCTTTCCCTTTGTCTGCAAAACACATTTTAAGTGGGTTTCCTTATATTAGAAGGAAATCCTTAAGAAGAGGATACAAGTTCTTTCTAAAATGAACTTAAAATATTTTTAGGCATCAAAAAAGTGACTCCCTTACAGAAGTCACTGACTAATTCTCTAAAAGAAGCGTCTCGGTATTTCGATGAACAAGATTACAAGAAGTCCATTATAAAGGCTATGTAATAAGATTGCGTCAAACAAACTTCTTCTTCGTTCATACACAAGAAAAAGAACAATAGAGAGAATAAGATAAGCTATAAACTGTATCCCAATTATGGATATAAGTCGGAAAATGACTAGCTGCAAATAGAATTGAAACGATGGACATTCTAATAAAAGTATTTACTTTTCCTCGAAGCAAATTATTCAGAAATCCTCTAAAAAGAAATTCTTCTACAAAAGGTGCAATAAACACTAATCCTAGTGCATCTAAAGCAAAAATAAATTTGTCTGTTGTTAGTGTTAGATCAGCCCTAAAGAAAAAATCAACTAGTTTTGATCGACCTGTCCCATATGCCATTGAACTCCACAAACTAATCAAATAGATTGAAAATCTGAGAGTAATATACGTTACAAACACAAAAATTAAATCCATCAGTTGAAACTTTCTTTTTACTGTTGGCTTAAATAATTTTGTGTGTACTTTGTACATACAAAATACCAAAATGCCAACGCAAATAATCGTCACAATTAACTCCCACATATCCGCTTGACGACCTAGATTCCACAAATTCATTTTGAACACAAATTCAATTCCCCCGCGTATGACAATATACGCTACAAAAAAGAATAGAAACCAAAGCGTTTTTTTCATTCGAGCACCCATTTACTTCTACCTCACATGTTTTTTCCTTATATTACCGTTTTATAGCAGACACTGTCAATATGAGATTCTAAAAAAAGCAGACTAGCATTTTACTAGTCTGCTCTCATTGATTATTTCTGACGAATTGTAAATCCTTTGTCAGATTTCTTTTTGTTGTTACGGCGGCGAGAATCTTTCCCTTTATATCCGCGTGTATATTCGTCTTCTAAGCCACGGCCACGACGGTCTTCTTTGCGTTTGAAGCTTCCTTTTCCGTTACGTCCGCGATTGTCTTTACGGTCGCTACGGTTGTAGTTCCCACGGCTGTTACCACGTTTGCGGTTAGGCAATGGACGTTCTGGCGTGATTTTAACTGGAATTTCAGTTGGGTCTTTAATCATGCTCTTAAGTAATAGAGCTGCCAATTCTTCTGGTTCGTACTCGTCTAATAAGTAAGATACCGCTTCTTTGAAACGTCTTGGTTCCACAGTTTTCATCATTTCGTCGATAGACTCGATGGCTGTTTTTGTTTGTCCTTCCAAGGCTTCTGTTTGCGTTGGTGGACGAAGGCTTGTCATACGTTTACGCGTTAATTCTTCAATCACACGTAAGTAATCCATTTCATTTGGTGTCACGAATGTTACAGACATTCCTTCTTGACCCGCACGGCCTGTACGTCCAATACGGTGTACATAGCTTTCTGGGTCTTGTGGGATATCGTAGTTGTATACATGCGTTACGCCTGAGATATCTAGTCCACGTGCCGCCACGTCTGTAGCGACTAAGATGTCTAAATGGTTGTTCTTGAAGTCACGAAGAACGCTCATACGTTTTTGTTGGCTTAAGTCCCCGTGGATTCCTTCTGCACGGTAGCCACGCATTTCAAGTCCGCGTGCTAATTCGTCTACACGACGTTTTGTACGTCCGAATACGATCGTTAATTCAGGTGTTTGAACGTCTAATAAACGTGTCATAATGTCGAATTTCTCGTAGTCTTTACATTTTACGAAATATTGATCGATTAATGTCGCCGTCATCTCATTGGATTTGATACGAACATGCTCTGGATCTTTCATAAATTGAACACCGATACGTTTAATATCATCTGGCATTGTCGCAGAGAATAAAAGCGTTTGGCGGTTTTCTGGAACTTGTTTGATAATCGATTCGATATCTTCCAAGAATCCCATGTTTAACATTTCATCCGCTTCGTCTAAGACAAGTGTTTCCACTGTCGCAAGCTTTAATGTACGGCGTGAAATGTGGTCTAATAAACGACCTGGAGTTCCCACAACGATTTGTGGATTCTCTTTTAATTGGCGAATTTGACGGTTAATGTCCGCTCCACCGTAAACAGCTTGTACACGAACCTTTTTGTCGCGTCCGAGACGGAACAATTCTTCTTGTGTTTGAATCGCAAGTTCACGAGTTGGTGCGATAACAAGTCCTTGTACGCCTTTTTTACTTGGGTCGATTTTTTGAAGCATTGGCAAACCAAATGACGCTGTTTTACCAGTCCCTGTTTGTGCTTGTCCAATTACATCTAAACCTGCTAGCGCTTTTGGAATGGTTTGTGCTTGAATGGGAGTTGCTTCCTCAAACCCCATTTTTTCGATAGATTCTAGTAAGGCAGAATCCAATCCTAATTCATTAAATTTCATATTTTCCTCCTTGGATACTTCGGTGAGAAGCACACGAGGGATTTCCCTTCATAACAAAAGTCTGGAGCTTTTCGTAAGAGCACCAGACTTCTACAATCGTTTAAATTTCAAACTATCTATTATAAATGTGTGTACATTTCTCAACTCAACGAATACTATATCACGCATCCAGAGAGAATGCAAAGAATACAGGCCGCCGACTCCTGCTTTTTATTTTTTGAAAATGCTTTTATAACAAGTTTTTGACTGAGTGCTGATTCCTCTAAATCCTTGCGGATTTTTTATAATGGCTGTAATGGGGCAACGGCTTGAGCCATGGTCTCAAGCTCTTTCAAGATTCAAACGTACTCTAGAAAATAAATTTTCAAGAGTACGTAATTCACTTTGAATGCTATCCCCCATTACTACCATTATAAAATCCGCTAGATTCTTCGGAATCAGCTTCAATTAAATGGAATAGCAGTTTCAAAATATAAAGCAGGAGGCGGTGGGTTTGCTGCTCGTGTTGCGGTTGAGAAATGGGAACACTTTATAATAACTAGTTCTCAGGGAGGGGACGAAAAAAGCGAGGGACGGTGGTGCGTCTCTCGCTTTACTTTGCTTTTGTTATTCTGCTTTTAGGGCATCGACAACAGCGAGTAAGCCTGTGCCGTTGCTTGATTTGATAAGGACTTGGTCGCCTTCTTTGAGGTGGGCTTTTAAATCAGCAATCAAAGCTTCTTTGTCCATGTAATGGTGAAGGGCTGCTGAATCGAACTGGTCTTTCAACGCATCATAGAGTGCTTCCATTTCTTCGCCGTACAAGTACACAAGTGCGACTTCGTTTGGAGAAATGACTTCTGAAATGCTCGCGTGCAATTCTTTCGAATGTTCTCCGAGTTCGCGGATATCTCAAGGACGAGGACGCGACGACCTGTTGCTACGACTGAAACGAATGATTTGATGACGGATTTCATCGCGATTGGGCTGGCGTTGTATGCATCGTTTAAGATGGCTACTCCGTTTTGGCCTTTCACCCATTGCGTACGGTTCTTCGTCAATTCGAAGTTCGCTAAGGCAGACACGATATCTGAGAGTGGTACCTCTAATGTGCGTGCAATTTCAATCGCAAGTAGTGCATTGGAAACATTGTATGCGCCAAGGACTGGTAAAGTGACCGCTACGGTTTCTGTTGGTGTCACCAATTCAAACGCTGTGCGGTCTGAATACAGTTCGATATTTTTGGCTGAGAGTTCCTTGCTTCCTTCGCCAACTGTAACGGTCTTGAAGGTTGCTGGTTTTTCAGCTTGTCCAATCCCTGCTGTAATTAACTCTTCATGCGCTGGATAAATAAAGGTTCCATTTTCTTGTAGTCCAGAAAGGATTTCAAGTTTGGCTTTTGCAATGCCTTCCTTACTTCCGAGTTGTTCCATATGCGATTCACCGATGAGCGTAATCGCAACGACTTCTGGGCGTGCTAATTTTGATAAGAATTCGATTTCGTGGAAATCACTCATTCCCATCTCTAAGACAAGTGCTTCAGTTGATTCCGGCATATCTAAAATGGTTTGTGGTAAGCCGATATCGTTATTGAAGTTCCCTTGTGTTTTATAGACACGGTAGCGTGCGCCTAGAGCGGCTGCTGTCATATCCTTAGTCGTTGTTTTCCCAGAACTGCCTGTAACCCCAACGACACGAGGAGATACTTTTTCTAAGTACCATTTCGCTAATTTTTGAAAAGCTTGAAGTGGGTCATCCACCCAAATCGCACAAATCCCATCTGGCGGTGTAAGATCTTTTCTTCCCCATAACACGGCTGTTGCGCCTGCTTGAATCGCTTGTTCTATATAATCATGTCCGTCTGTTTGCCCTTGAAGTGGCACGAAAAGGCTGTTTGGTCCTAATTTTCGTGTATCAAAGGCTACTGACTCAATTGTTTCGAATCGATGTGCCGATTGATAATCAATCGCGCCAACTGCTTTTGTGATTTCGGCAACTGTTCCAATACTCATCGTTCTTCTCCTTACTCTGCATGACGATCGTTATAGCGTTTAAGGGCTAAACGAATCAATTCTTCGACTAAATCTTTATAAGAAATCCCCATTGCTTCCCATAATTTTGGATACATACTAAATTGTGTGAATCCTGGCATTGTGTTCACTTCATTAATGAAGACTTCTTGTGTTTCAGTAAGGAAGAAATCACAACGAGTTAATCCACTACCATCAATCGCACGGAAGGCCGTTTCGGCATATTCACGAATTTTTGCAGAAACTTCCTCAGGAATTGCTGCTGGAATTTGAAGTGTTGTTGTATTATTGATGTATTTTTCATTGTAATCGTAGAATCCTGCTTGTTTGACCACTTCTCCAACAACTGAAGTATTCACTTCATCGTTTCCAAGAACCGCTACTTCGACTTCGCGGGCATCAATTCCTTGCTCTACAACAATACGGCGGTCGTATTTGAGAGCTTCCTCAATCGCAGTGGTTAATTCTTCACGGTTTGTTGCTTTTGAAATTCCTACGCTTGATCCCATGTTAGCAGGCTTCACAAACACTGGATAGCGCAGCGTCCCTTCAATACGATTGTAAATCACTTCAGGAGATTTTTTGAAATCTGCCTTCACAAAAGGAACAAATGGCACTTGTGGAATTCCTGCTTGTTGGAAGAGGTGCTTACTAGCAATTTTATCCATCCCGTTGGCACTTGCTAAAACGCCACATCCCACATAAGGTAAATCTAGAATTTCAAATAGTCCTTGAATAGTCCCGTCTTCTCCGTTTGGTCCATGTAAAATCGGGAAGACTACTGTATCTGGTCCAGCAATATCACTTGGTTGAATGCGAACTCCTGTGGATACTTCCCCTTCAACCGTTGCAAAACGAGCTTTGGGCCCTTCTGTTAAACGAAGCGCTTGATCAAAGGCAACTGGAGCTTTTAATGCTTCCCCTTTTAACCAAGTTCCTTCTTTTGTAATATACACGGGCTCTACATCGTAATATTCAAAATAAATCTCTTTAATAATTGATCCTGCCGTTAAGATTGAAATATCATGCTCGGCACTTTTTCCGCCATAAATGACAACAACTTTCATATGAATCCTCCAAACTATTCGCTTCCAGCGAACGACCAATCTATGTGGTCCATGTCTGTTATTTTAGATAATAACCTTGCACGTTACAGTATAACAAAACGGCGGAAGCCTTACAAGTTCAGACAAAACCAACAAAAAACACCTTCCAAAGATTCTCTTTGAAAAGTGTTTTAAATGGCATCCGTCATTGGTAATTTTGCCGAAATTTTCCAATTTTGATACGTTTCGTTATATGTTAATTGTCCAATGCGTACATTTTGCGTCACTGCTTTATTCGCGTAATGGTAACGATCTTCCGTCAAGAAAATCGGTATTTCATAAACATCCTCTTGCTTATTCACTTGATCAAATGCCAAACTGATTCCTTCGCGGTAAAGAGGCATCATTTCTTTTAAAGCTTCAATCGAAATCGCCTCAGCTTCTTTTTCAGAACCAAAGAAGAAAAACTTCGGTGATTGATTTAAAATATCCGTCATCTCAATTTGTACTTGTCTTGATAAGAGCGGTAAAAACTGTTCGATTTTTTTCGATAATACACTTTAGAATATTCATTATCCAAACATAAGTAAATAAAAATTATTTTTGTAATTTATAGAAAAATGGTGAGTGTAAATGTGTTTTCGCATGAGAGATATAGAGTAAATCTGCAATCTCTTGTGGCGTGAGTTGATGAACGAATTCAATAGAGTCAAAATCAACCCAGTTTGATGGAGCTTCTTTTCCTTCTGCAACACCTTGAAGATATTCCAACACATTTTTGCGTCCTTTAATCCACATAAATCCAGTATAAGCATCATGAGTGGCAAGACTAGATTTCCCATTCAAAAGGAGGATATTTTGAGGAATTTCAGACTGTGGTAAGGCAGACAAATGGAACGCAATCGATTTAGCCAACACATGGTTCGATACGCTATCATAATGGATATACAATTGTTTTGCCACAGACTCCCACCTCCTAAGTTTTATAATCTCCATTATAAATGATTTTCAAACTATAAAACATATAAATTAGATTACATTTTACAATTGAACCGTTTTCTTTTGTAACAATTTAGCAATATTCTAAAGTAAAATTTCCACCCTCTATACACAAAAGGAGTTGGAGCGATTTCTTCAACTCTCTTTCTCCCTTCTATAAGAGTGTCCATTCTTAGCATTTGACTTTCTGAGTGATTCTTTTCACCGCAATGTCTATTCTTTCAATCACTTCCCAATAATCTGTTGGAAAGTTCTGTAATTCAACAATATCCACAGGGTCAAAATGATACACTAAATGACGAATCACTTGGTGATGAAGAAATACCAGGTCTTTAAAATCCTCTAACGAAATAGATTCCAACCCTTCAATATACGAACATAATTCCTTATAAGATTCTTCGTGAAAGAGACTTTCTTCATGTAGATAATAAAAGAACGTTCCCTCTTCTAATAGTACATTTTTTCTAATGAATGACATCCACCTAACCTCTTTCCTTATCGCTAAAAATTTCCATTTTCTGAAAACAAAAAAGACTGAGGAAGCCCCCAGTCTAATTTCTACATTTTTTCTAAACGTTTAATACGGTTTTCCGTTGAAGGGTGGGTTGCAAAAAGAGAATCTCCACTTTCTCCAAACGGATTCGAAATGTATAATGTTGCACTTTGTTTATTCGCTTCCGTCATTGGCGGCGCTTCAGAAATCTTTCTTAGGGCAGAAATAAGTCCATAAGGATTTCTTGTAAATTCGACTGCTGTTGCATCCGCTAAATATTCACGGTTTCTGGATAATGCGAGTTGTAAAATCGTCGACATAAAAGGTCCAAGAATCATTGCGACTAGACCAATTACCATAAAAATTGCATTGGCTCCGTCTTCATCATCATTATCACTACTTCTTCTTCCGCCACCCCAGAACATCATTCGACTACCGAATTGAACCAGTAATGCGATGACTGCTCCAAGCGCAATAGCGATGGTTTGTAAACGAACATCATAGTTGCGAATATGCCCAAATTCATGAGCTATAACGCCTTCCAACTCCTCACGATTTAATCGTTCAAGTAACCCTGTTGTCACTGCTACTGCAGCGGTTTGAGGCGAACTTCCTGTTGCAAAAGCATTCGGAGATTCATCTTGAATAATAAACACTCGGGGCATTGGAACTTGAGCAACCATCGACATATCTGTCACAATATTCCATAACATTGGCGCTTGATTCTTATCCGTGATTTCTCGGGCATGATTTAACTGCATCACTACATTTGTCGCATTCGAAATCATCATCAATGAATAAATTCCACCAATCACTACAGCAAGGATTACTCCAGCTGTTGCATTATTTAATGTGAAATACCCAATACCGATTCCTACCGCGATGAAGAGCACCATATATAAAGCAATCACAACAATTGTTCTTCTTTTATTAGAAGCAATTTGCTGATGTAACATAACAGTACTCCTTCCTTCAGATTAACTATTGATTAGAATTTAACTTCAGGAACTTTACGAGCTTCTACTGGAGTTTCTAACAATTCTTCTTTTGTAAATCCACCGAATCCAGCAACAATGTTTGTTGGAATAGATTCAACAGAAATATTGTATTTCGCAACACTTGAATTGTACAATTGACGAGAATAAGAAATTTTGTTTTCTGTATTTGTCAATTCTTCTTGTAAGTTTAAGAAATTAGTGTTGGCTTTTAAATCTGGATAGCTTTCAGCCAAAGCAAAAACAGTTTTTAAAGCACCTGATAATTGGTTAGATGCATCCATTTTTTCTTGTGGTGAAACGTCATTTCCCATCCCAGCGATTTGGTTTCTCATCGCAATTACTTGAGATAATGTTTCTTGTTCGTGTTTTGCGTATCCTTTAACCGTTTCAACAAGGTTTGGAATTAAGTCATTACGACGTTGCAATTGAACATCGATTTGTGCCCATGCTTCCTTCACCCAATTTTTTTGTTGTACAAGGCTGTTGTAAGCAAAAACGCCCCAAATAACTAGCACAACGACAATTCCTAAAATAGTATATAGTACTGACATATTGTCACGCTCCTTTAATTTAAGTACCCCTATTATACCATATTTTCAAAAATACGTGTAAAATAGAAGATAAATATATTATATCAGATTACAAGGCTGTGTACATCCTTCTCTAGTCAAAATGGACAGCCTAAAGGAGATTTATGATTCAAAATCACTTTTTATCCCCCATCCAACAGGATATCCCTGAAGAATATCCTTTGCCTATTCCTAAAGCATATATCGATTTTATTCACGAAAATGGAGCAGGATACTTCAAAAACACTAAAATCTATACAAGCGAGCCTACTCGATTTGGGATTGATTATGCTTTGTGTAATGGAATTTGCGGCTTTACTTCGGGTGATTTTTTCCCTAGTATTCTTTGCGAAGAATGGCAAAGTGAACAGACTTCTCTGCCTGAGTATTTGATTGTATTCTTCCAGGATGGCCCTGTCTATTATTGCTTTGATGTTCAAAAAGGACCCCATTCAGAACCGAGTATTCGTTTAGTCGATACGGAAATGGATCAGTGGCTCACCTTAACGGAGAACTTCTCTTCATTTCTAGAACAATTACACGAAACTACCGAAGAGCTTTCTTATGATTCAAAAGATTGGGTTTCTATTCATACTTTAAATCAACACATGGGACAAAGAAACATCTCCCATCAAGAAGTTCTACTAGAAATTCTGCAAGATACCTCTCCCCAGCTATTTCTTCGTTGGATAGCATACCTCTTGGAACATTCTAAAAATGAAAATGAGCGAAATATTGCTCTGGAGAGATTTCAGTTTGTTCAATCGTATCTCTCCTTACAATTTTCTTCGTATCCAGAGTATCAAATCTGTTGCCAATACAGCCAACCAGAATCATAAAAAGGCTTTAGAACAATGTTCTAAAGCCTTTTTGATTACATATTCAATGTTGTAAATGAGTAAGGAACTAACTCCTCTAATTTTAATTCAAGGATATCTCCTTTTCCATTCAAAAGAAATACTGGAGTTTCTGGTCCACAGAATTCAACCATGACTTGACGGCAAATATTACAAGGAGGTAGGAAGCCTTCTGTCTTTCCTGCAACTGCAATAGCTGCAATATCTCCTTGGCGATAGCCTTGCGAAGCTCCATAAAAAATAGCACTACGTTCGGCACAGTTTGTCACACCAAACGATACATTCTCCACATTCGCTCCTGTAATCACACGACCATCCTTGTATAAAACAGCCGCACCTACAGGAAATTTGGAATAAGGACAGTAGGCATTTTTTAATACTTCTTTTGCTTGCTCCATAAGAGCTACTTTATCAATTGTCATTCGTTGAACTCCTTTTTTGTGTTGTATTCCTATTATACAGATTTTAATAATAGTTTCAATACTCAAAAATTTAAATTTCCGACCAGAGTCCTAGGTTATGCCCCTTCAACTGTGGTACACTTAACCCAACTACGAAAGGAGCTAAATGATGTTACAGCTACAACATATTTCAAAAGTTTATCATACAGCTAATCAAGAGTTTCACGCGTTGAAGGATATATCGATTCGCTTCCGTGAAAATGAGTTTGTCTCCATTCTCGGGCAATCGGGTTCTGGGAAAACCACCCTATTAAATATCATCGGTGGACTCGACCAATACACATCTGGTGATTTACTCATCCAAGGAAAATCAACAAAGCAATTTAAAGACCGCGATTGGGATAGTTACAGAAACCACACGATTGGATTTGTTTTCCAATCCTATAATCTGATTGGTCACCAAACGGCACTCTCTAACGTCGAGATTGCGATGACGCTCTCTGGTGTTTCAAAAGCAGAACGCAAAAAACGTGCCATCGAAGCGCTCGAACGAGTTGGTCTAAAAGACCATTTATATAAAAAACCAAGTCAGATGTCTGGGGGACAAATGCAACGAATCGCGATTGCGCGTGCCCTTGTGAATAATCCAAAAGTCGTTTTAGCCGACGAACCTACGGGAGCGCTCGATTCCGAGACCTCAGTTCAAATCATGGAGTTATTAAAAGACATCGCCAAGGAACGGCTGGTTATCATGGTGACGCATAATCCAGAACTTGCAAAGACGTACTCCACACGTATCGTACAAGTATTAGATGGAAACATCTTGAGCGATTCGAATCCATACGAACCAACAGAAGAGAAAACACAAGGCGACATTCAGTTCACGAAGACGAAGATGAGTTTTATGACGGCTCTTGCCCTTTCGTTTAATAACTTATTGACGAAGAAAGGCCGTACCTTCCTGACTGCCTTTGCTGGTTCCATCGGGATTATCGGGATTGCCCTTATCCTAGCGCTCTCGAATGGGGTGAGCGACTACGTGAAAAAGGTGCAAGAAGATACCCTTGTCTCTCTTCCACTGACGATTAGCGAGCAGAACCAAAGCAATCTGCTAGCGACCTCTCCGGACTTAAGCGAAAAGCCTTATAAAGACAATAATGAGCTTGGCGTTAATACTGTCCTTACAAAATTATTAAAAAAACAAATCGGGAAAAATGATTTAGCTTCTTTTAAAAAATATTTGGAAGAGAATGCTTCTCAAGTCGAAGCACTTACAAAAGATGTTCGTTATCAATACAATTTACAACCTTACATTTATGAAACCGATACTTCCAATGGTCCAAAAAGTATCCTTCCATCCACTCTTGCAGATGAAGTCGAAACTTCTAATCAAACAATGAAAGGCTACTTGCATAATATTGACTATTGGAGTGAACTTTCGAGTGATACGAACATGTTAGAAAGTCAGTACGATGTTTTGGAAGGACGTTTGCCAACAGATAAATCAGAAATCGTTCTGATTGCCGATGAGAATAACGAAATTAGTGATTTACTACTCTATAGTTTACGGTTCAAAGATCCTAGCGAATTAAACGATGCAAAAAAACTAGATGAATTAGGTTCTCAAACATATCAATATAGTGATTTCATCGGAAAAACATTCAAAGCCGTTGTTAACACGAACCGATTCGTTAAGGAGAACAACCAATGGATTAATAAAATTGACGACAAATCGTATATGAAGACACAAATCGAGAATGGCCTTGAGCTTAAAATCGTCGGTGTTCTTCGTCAAAAAGAAGGCACAAGATCTAGTGTGAACTCTCCTTCTGGTGGTGTGGCCTATACAAGCGCCCTTATCGATTACACTTCTGAGCAAATTCAAAATAGTGACATCGTGAAGGAGCAAGAAGCCAATCCAACCATCAACGTATTTACTGGAAAAGAATTTGCTAAAGACCCAAAACCATTCAATTCGGCTGATTTAACCGAAGAAGAGAAAATTCAATTGGCAAAAATGACGCCTGAACAACAAGCGCAATACGTCCAACAATACAACGACAACTTGGCTGCCACTTACGAAGAAAACTTGGCAAAATTGGGGGTTATCGACAAATCCAAACCGGCTGCCATCGAGTTCTACACCTCTTCGTTCCAACAAAAACAAGAGTTGAAGGACTTCATCAACGCCTATAACACGGCCAAAAAAGATGCCGGCGAAGACGATAAAGTGCTCGCCTACTCCGACGATATTCAAACCATCATGTCATCCATTACAACAATGGTGGGCGTGATTACAACCGTACTTGTTGGTTTCGTAGCTATCTCGCTCATCGTATCGTCAATTATGATTGCGATTATCACGTATATCTCAGTTCTTGAACGTACAAAAGAAATCGGAATCCTACGTGCAATGGGGGCTTCGAAGAAAGATATCCGTCGCATCTTTACCGCAGAAACTGCTATCGAAGGATTTATTTCCGGAGTTCTCGGAATCGCAATTACGCTCCTTGCGACTTTCCCAATTAATGCGATTGTTGCACAAACAACCAAGGTCGACGGCGTTGCACAATTACCATGGGATGCCGCTCTTATCCTAATTCTCATTTCTATCGTTCTTACAGTATTAGCTGGTCTCATCCCTTCACGCATTGCGGCGAAGAAAGATCCAGTCGAATCGCTCCGCAGCGAATAACAACTAAATCTCAAAAGGTGGATAAAGTCCAAGACTTTACCCATCTTTTTTATTGCCCCAATTAACATATTTGTTAATTAACATATATGTTAATTTCAAAGCAGTTTCTCCTTCTCCATTTTACATAAATGCAACTCGTCCCCTGCACCCTTCTGGTCTAAAAAGCACAAGACAACTCGACTTTTCACGACCAATTGTGTTAGCATCAAGTCTAGCGTAAGGACAGAATTGAATACCCAACTTTTTCAGTGGAACGAAAAACATCTTCAGATTATATAGTGGTATTTGTAAGGACAAATACCCAATGTGAATTACAGCTGCTAAGAAATTTATTTCCTAGCAGCTGTTTGAAACTTGGGAACCTGGAGACTACAGGCTCCAGGTGGTATCCTTACATTTACCACTATTAATACATCTGAAGATGTTTATAGTGGAACTGATATAATTGTTTTTATATAAATTCTACTCTACGCGAACAATTGAGATAGAACTGGGAGGCGCAGTTTCTTTCGCCAAAGCAAAAAAACAAAAATCCTCTGGACTCTTCACTCCTAGCCATAAAAAAACAAAAGACAACTCCGTTTCACACGACCAATTGTATTAGCCAATGGGTGCAGTCTAACTTTTCCTAAACTAAAAAAACAAAAATCCTCTGGACTCTTCACTCCTAGCCATAAAAAAACAAAAGACAACTTCGCTTCACAAAACCAATTGTATTAGCACCAAGTCTAGCATAAGGACAGAATTTAATTCCAAAAGGGTTCAGTGGAACGAAAAAACATCTTCAGATTATATAGTGGTATTTGTAAGGACAAATACCCAATGTGAATTACAGCTGCTAAGAAATTTATTTCCTAGCAGCTGTTTGAAGCTTGGGAACCTGGAGACTACAGGCTCCAGGTGGTATCCTTACATTTACCACTATTAATACATCTGAAGATGTTATAGTGACAATGTTTTAGTTTATTTTATATAAATTCTGTCCTTACGCGAGTGAACCCATTGGATCCCAAGGCGCTAATACAATTGGTTCGCTGTTGAAAGCGTCGAGTTGCTCTTTTGTAAGCAAATCTTTTCTGATAACGATTTGATACGTATACTCATCCATCCACGCATCGCTCATCATCCAGAACCCTTCAACCCCAGATTCTTCACCCCAACTGTTTTCCACTTTCCAGCGGTTTGGTTTGCCATCGACAAGGTTCACCCCTGTTAATACCATCGCGTGCGTCATTAAGCTATCGCCGTATTCAAGACGTTCACCTTTTGTGAGTGAATAGTCGATTCCAGTTAAACCTTTAAGATCGAAGTTATTGAGCGCAAGACGACCATTTCCACGGTTTGAAGATTGACCGACATCGCAACCGAACCAAACTGACTCGCCTTGTTCTAATTGGCGAATCGCTAATTCTTTGAAGGTTGCCATATCTAAGTTCAAGTAACGAACTCGGTTCCCAACGACATTTCCAAGCATTTCAACAGTGTATGAACGGTTGAATGGTTTGTCCGCGGTTGGTGAATTGATGATAGACACGTAATCGTCCAAGTTCAAGCCCACGAATTGTTCGAAGAAGCTTTGTGGGGTCAAATTCAAATGACGATGGAATTCCTTATCTTTATCACGATATTCGAAATCGAATGTTTCTGGCGGAGTTCCGAGAGTCACGCTTAGTAAGTCGTACACTTCTTGCATTAATTGTTTACGTGTTTCGTTGATTTCCTCTTCGCTAGCACCTCTTGCCACTAAGTCACGGAGCACTTTTGCGTCTTGGCGAAGTTTTTTATTTAAATATTTGTTCAAATCGCTTGAAGCCGAGCTTGAAAAACTTTCTGGCATCACGCTCTTTGGCACAACTCCATATTTTTTAAAAATAGACACAATCATATCCCATTGCCCACCGTCTTGTTGAGGCGTTTGTAAAAGGAAGGCTACATTGCGGCTTGTCACAGGTTCGCCAGCAGTTTTTAAAATATTTTCATGGAAATAATTGGCCTTTTCGTATTTATCCCAAAAGAAAGTATAACTTTGTGAGAGTTCAAATTCTTCGAGCTTGAAGTTATTAAAAAGTCTGTGGCGGAACGTATTGAGCGCCGCAAACATCCAGCAACGACCAGAAGCCTTTTGATTGGCTACTTTTCCGTGCTCCAAATCAATCGAATACACCGGCTGATTTTCCACAACAGAAGCGACCGTTTCACTAGCACCTTTCAAGCCATTCTTCACCGCAGCATTTTGCGCCACGATACGCTCTGGCTTACTTTGAAAACTTTCTTTATATTGTTTCGTCAATTCCTTCGTTAACGTAAACATAACTTCATCTCCTTTAACCTTAATATTCTTATCGTACTCCTCTTAAGAAACGGATGCAATACGATTTAATAAAAATTCAATATAAAAAAAGCCTCCTTTACTCGAAAGGAAGCCTAATCGTTTATTTACATCAAAAACATCACATATACCCAAAAGAATACTAAATATAAAACAGCTGATGAAATCTCTATCCATCTAGGGACAACGACAATTTTCTTTTTCCGTAAATAGAATCCGAAACAAAGCAAAAGAATCCAAATTAGATAAAATAGGTATCTCATTACTCTCACCTTTCCTTTATTAAATCATCCAACTAACTACTCTCTGCACTACTTTTTATTCTTTTTTTATAAAAAAATAGTCGGCTATCCACCACATACCAAATGCAACTAACCACCATGTTGAAATTTTTTTACCAAATTTTCGAGACTAAAACTCCCTAGTATTAAGCTATTAACGATAAAAGTAACCACAATCAGACAATATAAAAAAATCTTTTTCTTGGCATTTCTATATTCACATCCTATTGCTGTAATGATTTACAACTACATTATACTGCTTTTCTAAAAATAATAAACAGGATGTTTTTTTATAATAAAAAAAGTAGTACAATTAATTTTTTTAAGACTGATTTTCTAAACTCCGTTCATTTAAAAGAGTCTAGCTTTTTAGCTTATATCTGATTATATTAAGAAATATCTTCTACTTTCAGTATTATATATTCATCAAAAAAGACGGTATCTCTACCGTCTTTTTCTAATACCCTCTTATTTAGTAAAATCTGCCATATTAATTGGAATGGACCGTCCGTCCGGCAAGCGCAATTCCGCTGTGCCATCCATATTAAAGACTAAACTATCTAATCCTACGCCATAACCAGCTGCAAACTTAGCAAGTTTTTCTTGGACAGGGTCCACTGCAGGCTCATCATTCTCTCCTGAATCTAAACTTGGCTCACTTCCTTCATTTTCATGAGGCTTTGGAGTCGATGGAGTTTCAGATTGGGATTGCGAAGTGCTTGGCTTAGAAAGTTGAGTCTGAAGGTTTCTCTTCTTTCGTTATTTCCTTTTGTTCTTCTGAAGTGCTTTGCGGCGTCTCTTCTGGTTGTTTTTCTTTTTCTCCTTGTCCCTTTTCCCCTGTAGTTGCTGTGGTTGGTTTCGTATTTTCTGCATCTTTTTGCGCATGCTCTTGGAATTGTTTGAGCACTCCCGGTTCTTCCGTCTTTTGTTTTGGATCTAAGACAGGGACTTCAACCACATAATACGATTCATTTTCTTCGTAAGGGTTCGCCATAAAGGTCACACGAATGACATTCCCCGGAGTAGAAGTGACTCCTTTATAGGCTTCAGGAATCGGCAACTGAATTTCCCCTACTTTATAATTATTTTCCAAATATGGTGTCCCGTGGAATTCATCAAAGACACGTACCAATGCTTCTGTTCCTCCCGGAATCTTATACTGTGGTTTCAATCTGAGATGAGTGTCCCCGGCATAAAACGGATAGAAAACAGCATGACTAGCCATTTCATAAGCAAGAGATGCGGTCACTGTGAATGTCCCTTCATAATGAACTTCTGGATAATCTTTTGAAGTGATACTATATTTAAATGTTTCTCCTGGAAGATACGATTTAAGAAGTTCAAAGTTCGCAATATTTCCAACTCCGTCCCCAAACACTCGACCAGATAGTTTCTCTAATTGATGACCGTCTGGAGTCGTGAGTTTTACAATCATATTCGTTCCTAATTTCTCGTCGATTCCCGGAGCAAATGTGAGATGAAACACGCTTTTGCCCGTTGGCTAAAAGTAAAAGGCTTGATTATTAAAAGTGCTTGCTTTCAACAGCGCAATTGCTTCTTCTAATTCCGCACCAGTATACACTTTATTATTCCGTTTTTTTGGCTACTCCATCTTCTGGTTTAGAGGTTTCATAATTATGATGAGAATGCCCGCCACTAAACGGTTTACTCTCATCAATCGGTTCTGCATGATGATGATCTCCATGAGGATAAATAATGGAGTTCTTTTCCTTATCAACCACAATTTGGTCTCGTTTAACCCCATATTCTTTCATAATTCGAGCAATATTTTCCTCGATTTTTCTCTCTAACTCTTTTTCCGCTTTATTCTCCTGAGTCGTATTTTCAGAAGGAGTCGGTTCCTGCGTAGTATTTGGTTCGTTAGTCTCGGGTGCTTCCTCAACCTTTCGACCATAATACCGCGCTCTGGCTTCTTCTAGGTTTTCTTTAGGAATCAAATATTCCCATTGACTATTTACGAGTTGCTCATACGGAATGACATGAACATCTTTTAAACTACCATTATGAGCTACTAATAAATATCTGCTTGTTTTTCCGATAATATGATTTCCATCAAATAAAAATCCATCGCTCGTAGGATAATGAATTCCTGGAAATTGTTTTTCACTTGAAGAGGTGTCAGGTGTTTGATTCTCCTCTCTAGAACTTGAAGGAGGTGTTGACAGGAATGCTCCGGTTGTTCCTCCAAAATTGGATTGAACTAGACCTGGTGAAGAAAACGAATGCGCGGTTTGATTTAATTGACTCTTATAAATAAAGTGGTAATGGTCTCCGTGTCTCACCACATAACCAAGCTCATTCTCCTCAACAACATCTTTGAAATCAAAAGTATAATGGTCCTCGGTAGAATTCAATGGATAAGGTGTCTTCCCGTTTTTATGCTCGAAAATAGCATCTTTTGGAACTTCTCCATAGACGAAATGATAGTGATCTCCGTGTTTTTAAGATATCCATTCGTAAAAACTTCACCCACGATAGTTTTAGGTTTATTCTTTTTAATTTCTTCAGCCGCTTTCTCGTATTTGGCCATTTTTTCCTTATCGATTTCTTCTTTTGTTGTATCCTCTGTAACTGGTTCTTCTTGTTTCATAGCGCCTTGTTGATTCACCCAAACAAATCCGCCTAATAAAGCGATACTAGCACTTCCAATAAAGAGTGATTTCTTCAGTAATTTCATTGAATTCCCCCCAAAAAACATTCTAAATCGTATTTATTACGTTTTACAATATACTACCCTACCTTGCTTCTGTCAACCACTTTGTGAGGAAAATCTTCAATCTTAAACTTTTAACTCTAATTATAACTGTTTAAAAAAATTCCTAAAAAGAATCGAGTTTTTAATCGATAAATAAAAAAATTTGAATTATACTAACAGAAAATCAATTACCAAAAAGGAGCTTATTATGAATTCTTCTTTCAAAAAACTCATCTTAATGAATAGCTTATACGGATTGCTTTGGGGAGTTATTTTTATCTGGGCTAAATACATGGATGTCATTAGCGAAGCTCCAAAAGGCGGGATATTCCGATTTGATTTCCAATCGCTTGTTGGTTGTATTTTGCTATCTGGAATTTATCTGTTTCCACTTTTTAAAATGGCAGTTAAGAACACGAACCTCCTTGAGTGGAAAAAATCAATAGCTTTAAGCCTCTCTACGCTACTTGCTTTCTTAGTTGGAACTTTTGATATTTCAAAAAAAGAATTCCTCCTAAATCATGAAGGCCTCTTAAGTATCTTCGCAATTGCTTTATTTCACCAATTGTTATTCCTTATCTACAAATTCTTCAAACGAAGAAAACAGGCTTAAAACTCTTTAATGGAGACGATATTCCTATATTTTCATTTACAAAAACACCGGCTAAACCGGTGTTTTTATTCCTCATTCAATCTTCCAAGATAATACTTAAAAAGTATCCTCATCATTCCTAATTTTCCAAAGAACATTTCGTCAATATGTTCAATTTTAGGTACTGCTTCTTTTTAATATTAATTCAGCTTTTTCATTCAAAAATAACGGCTTTTTGCTCTAGTATCTCTGGAATGTTCTTGTCTTTTTACAAAATCCTTTTTCCAACAAACTTAAAAATTTGAGACACCGTCATAACATCTATTCCCGAAAGTTTAGAAATCATTACTTGAGTAACCTCATTTTCAGTTTGCAGTAAATAAGCAAGTGCAGCTAAGACTACAAACTGAGGATGTGTTAGGTTAATTTTTTTTAGTTCTTGTTTAATCATAAAATGCCATTTATTATAGGCTCTCATAAATAGCAAAACCGGTCGATTTCTCAGAATCATTCTTATATTTTGATGTAAACAATCAAAGATCACCTTAACTTTCTAAGTATTTTTTTAGAATAAAGATAGAGTCTGGAACATCTGAAAAAACTTGTTTTAAAAATTCCAAGTGTTGGATATCTTCACTATCTAAGCTTACAGAATGTTTTATAATTACACTCCCATCATTATTATCGATAATTTGATGTCCAAAAAGTATATCCCCAAATGGAGTAGCCGTTTTATCCCAAAATTCTTCAAATACTTTTTACATGAGTAAGTTCGTATTCCATTGGAGCATGCCTTCAAGCTCCATAATTCCTTTTGAGACCTGTTTCAAAATTACCTTTTAAAGTAATATTTTTTAAATCTTCCTCCCAAGTATACCATTTTTCAATATTGGCATAGTACTCCCAAGCCTCTTCTTTAGTTGTTTGGATTTTTAAGCTAAAACTAAATTCCATAATTCTTCCTCCTTATAATAAGTATACTTATTATAAATATTTTTTTATCATTAGTGTCAAACAGAATAGAATCTTTATTGATTTTTATTACTAGCATACAAATCATGGAAATTCACAACTAGGATAGAATATTCTTAAAAAGAATGAAAGAGCCCTTCGGATTCGGCAATAAAACGTGGCCCCTTCCTCTAACGAAGTCCCCACCACTATTGAGGTCTCTTCTCCTCCCTTCAAGTAACTCTCAGTGACAATGCGTTCCCTTCCTAAGCATTGCCGATAACATCGCAGCAGTCCATCAAAAAAGGAAAGCATAAAAATATCTTGCGAAGCCCTACAAACTCGCAGGAATAAAACAAAAACAAACTCCATAAAAGTACGAAAGAGCCCTTCGGATTCTATAGCAATCATCATAGCGAATGTAATCGATGCGAATTAGTGACTCTGGAAATTTATTTCCTAGAGTCACTTTGAGGCTCGATAGGAGCTGAGACGTAAGACTCGGCCCGTTACAGCTATAATGATTGCTATGAAGATATCAGAAAGGGCTCGAAGTACATTGGAAGCACCAGTGTCTTTTACGTGAGTTGTTTTAACAAAAATAAACAGAATATCTGGCTGCTCCAATTGTAGAGCACTATGGATAAACAAAAAGAGCATCAGTGGATTGAAAGAATAGTGGGAAATCGTATTGAAACGAATAAGAGGGAGTTAGGAATTGATTCCTTACTCCCTCTTTGAGGCTTCAAAGGTGAGTGACTACAGGCACGAGCCGGTACCCCACTATGACTCTTTCAATCATCCAACTGATGCTCGAAGGTTTATCCATCCCATCAAAAGATGGATGAATCTGTCAGATATTCTGTTTTTATTTCACCGTAGTTAAAGCAATGAACTGCTCGATGTTGTCGGCAACTTGCGCCAATGCTTTCTTCCAAAATGCGCTATCTTCTACATCTACACCCAACACCTTCGCAGTATCTTCCGCAGAAGTTACTGTTGTCGCACGCAATAACTCTTGATATTTTTCAACGAATCCTTCAGGTTGCTCTTGATAGATGGCATATAAACCTTTAGAGAACAATCCTCCGAATGCGTATGGGAAGTTGTAGAAGCTTAAGCCGCTGCTGTAGTAGTGCGGTTTGCAAGCCCACATATATGGATGCATTGCGTCTGGATCTAATCCGTCGCCGTATGCTTCTTTTTGCGCATCCAACATTAATTTTTCTAAATCTTTCGAGAACATGAAGCTCTTTTCACGGTTTTCAAATACTGCTGATTCGAATAAGTAACGTGAGTAGATGTCCACGATGATTTGTGTTGTATCTTGTAATTGTGATTCAAGTAAGGCTACTTTTTCAGCATCGCTCGCTTGTCTAATCACTGTATTCATCACGATATTTTCATTGAACGTTGACGCAGTTTCAGCAACAGGCATTGAGTACTCTTGGTTTAATACACGGTGGTTTTCGATGTGTAAACCGTGGTATGCATGTCCTAATTCGTGCGCAATTGTTACAACGTCGCTTAATGAACCAGAGAAGTTTGTTAAGATACGTGATTGTTTGATGAATGGTAGGTTGCTACAGAACGCGCCCCCTACTTTTCCTTTACGTGGTAAGAAGTCGATGTAGTTGTTTTCGTATGCTTCTTTTGTCATTTCGGCTAAATCTTCTGAGAAGCCTTTGAAGTTTTCTAATAAGAATTCTAGACTCTTCGATTGTGAAACGACGTGAGCTTTCTCCGATTGGTGCAAATAAGTCGTAGAATGGTAATCCATTTTCATGACCTAAGAGTGCTGCTTTATGTTTTAAGTAAGCGCGGAATTGTGGTAAATATTCGCGAATCGCTTCAAGAAGCGCATCCAATGTTTTACGAGACATACGAGATGCTTCTAATGTTTGCGCTAGTGGAGATTCGAATCCACGTAAGCTTGTTTCTGTTAATACTTGTTGTTTAATATTGTTTAAGGCAAATGCGATTGGTTCTTTGATGGTATCGTACATTTTCAACTCTGTTTCGTACGCTTCTTTACGAACCGCTGCATCAGCATCATACGCCATATTACGAATTTCGCTAAGCGTTACTTTTTCGCCTTTAAATTCGCCTTCAACGCCTGAAGTCATCGCTTCGAAAAGTTGTTCCCAACCGTCTCCACCGCTGATAGAGAATTTCGCGATCACATCTTCTAATTCATCTGATAATAGATGTTTGTATTGTTGTTTTGCTTCTGCAAAGTAGAATTCGTAGTCTTTTAGATTTTCGTCGGATGTGATATCTGTTTCCACGCTTCCAATAAATTTGTAGACTTTTGTATACGCACTGTTTAACGCAGCATACGCATTTCCGAATAAAGTACGGTATTTATTCGCTGTTTCGTCTGTCGTGTTAGCAGTTAATGTTAAATTAATGTAGTTCCCAAGACGACTACTTAATACACTAAACTCTTCTAGTGCCGCAATTGCCGCTTTGATAGACTCTAAGTTATCTTCGAGCGTTAAGCCGTTGAATACCTCTCTAAGTTTGAAAAACGTTCAAAATCACGTTTAAACTCTTCACTTTCAAATGAAGGATAGATTTCTTTTAATGACCATTCTGTTGACATTTTGGATCCCCCTTATTTTCACTATATATTTTATTCTACCCAATTTTTCTAAAAATTCATAGTGTAAGTACCTTTATTCTCCCCCAAACAACGTGTATACTTAAAGGGCAAACACTGTTCAAAAAGGAGTTCTTATGAAAAAGACTTGGAAAGAATTGTTCCCAGATGCCCTTCTTGGAGAATCGACTCAAAATACTGTTCCTGTACAGTTGAACGGCGAAACGATTTTTCTCTTAGAAGAAAGTTTATCAGAACGTGAACGATTCCTCATTCAAACATTAACTACACAACCGACAAAAGCAACTGCTCCAACGCATCCTTGGCTTGCCTACTTGGAAGGAAAAGGGGCTCTTCCAAGCGAGATCGCATATATTCAAAGCGTGCATTTAGCCGTCTTTCCAAAACAGGAAGGTGTCTTTCACGAAAAAGACTGGTTAGAATTCGTCGAGAACCTAACCGTTGGGGCGCTTGCTATCTTCAAAAATTTCCGCCATCATTACACGCTGGTCGTGAATCCGGGAGTCTCAACCGCTCTTGCTAGCACTCTTTTTGAAGTAAAATCCGCTATTGAAGACGACTTTGCGGTAGAGCTACAAATCTTTATTGGGAACCGCTGGGCGACCAATACGAATACACCCTTACTATACCAAGCCGAGAAAGCTCTATTTGTTGAATATTTATTACATTCTCACAAACGTTCTTGCCTCGAGTTTTCTCCTGTTCTACTATGGGGAATCGCCAATGGACTGGTGGATATTGCCCCGATTGCGGATGAACTACTCCTTCTTTTAAACGTAGAAGAAGTAAAAGAGGTCGTTGAAGCACTTTGGGATGCCCATGGAAATGTCTCAAAAGCTAGTAAAAAATTGTTCTTACATCGGAATACCTTGCAGTATCGCATCGATCGTTTTGCAGAACAAACTGGGCTCAACGTCAAGGACATGAACGACCTTACGCTCTGTCACTTACTCTTACAAAAACAAAGTTACTAAAAAAACAGCCACTTCTATATAGCATAGAAGTGGCTGTTTTCATTATAATATTAAACTTTTACAGCTTCTTTTTTAGGAGCGACTTTTGTTTCTTTAATCGTCACTTTCCCTTTTTGAGAACCGATTGTCACTTTTTGGCCGAAGCGAATTTCTCCGCTGAGGAGTGCTTCACTTAGTGGGTCTTCGATTTTCTTTTGAATTGCACGACGAATTGGGCGTGCCCCGTATTCTGGGTCGAATCCTTCTTCTGCAATTAAATCAATCACACCTGAAGTGAATTTCAATTCGATATTGAGTTCCGCAAGACGTGTCTTAATATCTTTTGTCATCAATTGAACGATTTGACGTAATTCCGGTTTCGTTAATTTATGGAAGACGATAATTTCGTCGATACGGTTTAATAGTTCTGGACGGAACGCATTCTTCAACTCTTCACGGATACGTTTTTCCATTGCAGCATGGTCATGTTGGATGGTTTTCGCGCCGAAACCAACTGATTTTTCATCTCTGAGAGCTGTTGCCCCAAGATTTGATGTCATGATGAGAATCGTATTTCTGAAGTCGACTTTACGTCCTTTTGAATCAGTCAAATGTCCATCATCTAAGACTTGTAATAAAATATTAAACACATCTGGGTGGGCTTTTTCAATTTCATCTAAGAGAATCACAGAGTAAGGTTTGTTGCGAATTTTCTCTGTTAATTGTCCCCCTTCATCGAATCCAACGTATCCTGGAGGTGAACCCACTAAACGGCTAACCGCGTGTTTCTCCATATACTCAGACATATCGATACGAACAAGTGCGTCTTGGTCGCCAAACATTGCTTCCGCTAAAGTTTTGGCTAGCTCTGTCTTACCAACCCCTGTAGGTCCAAGGAATAAGAATGAACCGATTGGACGTCTTGGATCTTTCAACCCACTACGCGCACGGCGAATGGAACGAGCCACTGCTGATACAGCTTCTTCTTGTCCAATCACTCGTTGGTGCAATTCTTTTTCAAGATGTACCAGACGTTCACTTTCTTTTTTTCTCCATTTGTTTCAATGGAATTCCTGTCCATTGCGATACCACTTCTGCGATATCTTCGTCTGTGATGGCTGCGACGAATTCTTGTTTGGCTTCAACTTCTACTTTCTTGCGTAGTTTTTCAAGCTTGTCGCGTTTAGCTTGTTCTTTCTTGCGTAAACGAGCTGCTTCTTCGAATTTTTGCTCACGAATCGCTTCGTCTTTCTTCACTGCTAGTTCTGCCACTTCTACTTCGAGTTTTTGAAGCGGTGAGTGTTTGCCACTACGATCTAGTCGAGCTTTAGCTGCTGTTTCGTCCATCAAGTCGATAGCTTTATCTGGTAATTTACGAGACGTAATATAACGGACTGATAATTGAACTGCTGCTTCAATCGCTGCGTCAGTGATTTCCACGCGATGATGCTCTTCATAACGTTTGCGAAGGCCTTTTAAGATTTCAACGGTATCATCTGCACTCGGTTCATTCACTTGAATGGAGGCAAATCGACGCTCTAATGCAGCATCTTTCTCAATATATTTTTGATACTCGTCTAAAGTTGTTGCCCCAATGACTTGGATTTCTCCACGGGCAAGCGCTGGTTTTAAGATATTAGAAGCATCAATCGAACCTTCCGCTCCACCTGCGCCAATCAACGTATGCAACTCATCAATAAAGAGAATCACATCTTGTTCACGGTATACTTCATCCAAAATTTTCTTCATGCGCTCTTCGAATTCACCACGATATTTCGTTCCAGCAACGACTGCACCCATATCTAACATCATTAAGCGCTTCTCAGCGATTTCTTCAGGAACTTCACCAGAAACCATTCGTTGAGCCAACCCTTCGACAATAGCTGTTTTACCAACACCTGGTTCCCCAACAAGGACTGGATTATTTTTCGTACGACGACTAATGATTTGAATAATACGACGTACTTCTTCTTCACGACCAACCACTGGATCAATCTTACCTTGGCGCGCTAGTTCTGTTAAATCACGTGCTAATCCATTTAATGTAGGCGTTCCCTCTTGGCTAGATTCTTGGCGAGCTTTTCTTTAGCAGCTCCTGAATTAGCTGGTTGAATGCCTATTTTCCCGTAGATTTCTTTCATTAATTCTTGAGGGTCAACTTGGTTATCACGAAGAATCTTCGTTGCTAATACTTCCTCACGTAATAAGGCTAATAATAAGTGTTCTGTTCCAACTTGTGGCACTTCGAGGCGTTTTGCTTCATCTGTAGCAGATAAAATCACCTTTTTAGCTCTAGGAGAATAAGGCATTAAATAAGGATCCATCTGTTTACGGTTTGAGCCATATCCTGTAAGAGACTCAATTTCTGTACGAACGATTTCTGCTGTGAGGCCTGCTGCACGTAGTACATGTCCAGCAATTCCTTCTTGTTCTAAGATTAATCCTAATAATAAATGCTCTGTTCCGACAGCCTGATGCTTAAATAAAATAGCTTCTCTAGCAGCTAAGACCATCGCACTTTTTGCTTTTGGTGTAAAAATTTCACTCATGGACTTTATCCTTTCTGTTTCTAACGATACTTCAAGTTATCGATTAATTTTTTCATCATATTACTACGAATTTCATCTCCATTTTTAACAGAAACTGGGAACGTGTCCTTCTCCATCATCAAAGCCATCATTTGTGCTTCACGTTTTGATATTAATTCGTTCTCATATAAATTTTGTAATAAATGATTTGCTTCTCGTACTGATAGTTGAGGGGGAATTAAATCTCCTAAAGTGTTTAGAATATCCATTTCATCGACTAAATTTACTTTCATAATGCGGATATACCCACCGCCTCCACGCTTACTTTCTACGACATACCCTTGTTGGATGGTAAAACGAGTATTAATCACGTAATTAATTTGAGAAGGAACGCAATTGAATTGATCTGCAATCTCACTGCGTCTGATTTCTACTGTTTCATTCGAAAGTAATACATTTTTCAAATAACTTTCTATCAAATCGGACATATTTTGATTTTGATTTTTGCATTCATCTTCCTCCTTTAACCTTGACTATATTTGACTTTAATTATACAAAAGTTTTCCCTCATTGCCAATTAAATTGCCTTTAAAACAAAAAAGAAGCTAGACATTTGTCTAGCTTCTTTTCTTCATAATTATCGGGAATACAGGATTCGAACCTACGACCCCTTGGTCCCAAACCAAGTGCTCTACCAAGCTGAGCTAATTCCCGTAAGTAAAAAATGCACCCAACAGGAGTCGAACCTGTAACCGCTTGATTCGTAGTCAAGTACTCTATCCAATTGAGCTATGGGTGCATTGTATATTTAGTTAATGCCGAGGACCGGGGTCGAACCGGTACGGTCATCACTGACCGCAGGATTTTAAGTCCTGTGCGTCTGCCAATTCCGCCACCCCGGCATGGGCCATGGTTTTACATTGGCTAAGCGGAAGACGGGGTTCGAACCCGCGACCCCCACCTTGGCAAGGTGGTGTTCTACCACTGAACTACTTCCGCAAATTTGGTTTTAATGCCGGCTAAAGGACTTGAACCCTCGACCCTCTGATTACAAATCAGATGCTCTACCAACTGAGCTAAGCCGGCTATGAGTGATACAGGGCTCGAACCTGTGACCCTCTGATTAAAAGTCAGATGCTCTACCAACTGAGCTAATCACTCATCAATGGAGGTTAACGGGATCGAACCGCTGACCCTCTGCTTGTAAGGCAGATGCTCTCCCAGCTGAGCTAAACCTCCATTATAATAAAGCGTGGCAACATCCTACCCTCGCAGGGAGAAACCCCCAACTACTATCGGCGCTAAGAAGCTTAACTTCTGTGTTCGAGATGGGAACAGGTGTATCCTTCTTGCCATCGTCACCACACTTTATTTCTGAAAAAACTTTCGTTCTTTCAAAACTGAATCTATATCCAACTCCATCAATCTACCAGCTATACAACTCGTGGTTAAGTCCTCGACCGATTAGTACTAGTCCGCTCCATGCCTCGCGGCACTTCCACTTCTAGCCTATCTACCTGATCGTCTCTCAGGGGTCTTACTCATTTAATGTGATGGGAAATCTCATCTCGAGGGGGGCTTCACGCTTAGATGCTTTCAGCGTTTATCCCGTCCACACATAGCTACCCAGCGATGCTCTTGGCAGAACAACTGGTACACCAGCGGTGTGTCCATCCCGGTCCTCTCGTACTAAGGACAGCTCCTCTCAAATTTCCAACGCCCGCGACGGATAGGGGACCGAACTGTCTCACGACGTTCTGAACCCAGCTCGCGTACCGCTTTAATGGGCGAACAGCCCAACCCTTTGGGACCGACTTCAGCCCCAGGATGCGATGAGCCGACATCGAGGTGCCAAACCTCCCCGTCGATGTGAACTCTTGGGGAGATAAGCCTGTTATCCCCAGGGTAGCTTTTTATCCGTTGAGCGATGGCCCTTCCATGCGGGAACCACCGGATCACTAAGCTCGACTTTTCGTCCCTGCTCGACTTGTAGGTCTCGCAGTCAAGCTCCCTTCTGCCTTTACACTCTTCGAATGATTTCCAACCATTCTGAGGGGAACCTTGGGCGCCTCCGTTACACTTTTAGGAGGCGACCGCCCCAGTCAAACTGCCCGTCTGACACTGTCTCCCACCCCGGTGAGTGCGGGTTAGAGTGGTCATGTCACAAGGGTAGTATCCCACCGTTGCCTCCTCCGGAAACTGGCGTCCCGGATTCTTCAGCTCCTACCTATCCTGTACATGTGACACAAAACACTCAATATCAAACTACAGTAAAGCTCCATGGGGTCTTTCCGTCCTGTCGCGGGTAACCTGCATCTTCACAGGTACTATAATTTCACCGAGTCTCTCGTTGAGACAGTGCCCAGATCGTTACGCCTTTTCGTGCGGGTCGGAACTTACCCGACAAGGAATTTCTGCTACCTTTAGGACCGTTATAGTTACGGCCGCCGTTTACTGGGGCTTCAATTCAAAGCTTTCGCTTGCGCTAACCTCTCCTCTTAACCTTCCAGCACCGGGCAGGCGTCAGCCCCTATACGTCATCTTTCGATTTTGCAGAGACCTGTGTTTTTGATAAACAGTCGCCTGGGCCTATTCACTGCGGCTGGTATTGCTACCAGCACCCCTTCTCCCGAAGTTACGGGGTCATTTTGCCGAGTTCCTTAACGAGAGTTCGCTCGCTCACCTTAGGATTCTCTCCTCAACTACCTGTGTCGGTTTGCAGGTACGGGTCCTATAAATCTTGCTAGAAGCTTTTTCTCGGCAGTGTGACATCAGAAACTTCGGTACTAAACTTCCCTCCCCGTTACAGCTTGTCGCATCTGTGATAAGCATTTGACTCATCAGCCGACTCACTGCTTGGGCGTACACTTCCGGTCGTACGCTTTTCTTAGCCTCCTGCGTCCCTCCATTGCTCAAACGATTTATAGAAGTACAGGAATATCAACCTGTTGTCCATCGACTACGCCTATCGGCCTCGCCTTTAGGGTCCCTGACTAACCCTGGGAGGACGAGCCTTCCCCAGGAAACCTTAGTTATTCGGTGGACGGGATTCTCACCCGTCTTTCGCTACTCATACCGGCATTCTCACTTCTAAGCGCTCCACATGTCCTTACGGTCATGCTTCACCGCCCTAGAACGCTCTCCTACCACTGGACCATTAGGTCCAATCCACAGCTTCGGTAATCTGTTTAGCCCCGTTACATTTTCGGCGCAGGGTCACTCGACTAGTGAGCTATTACGCACTCTTTGAATGATGGCTGCTTCTAAGCCAACATCCTAGTTGTCTGTGCAACCCCACATCCTTTTCCACTTAACAGATATTTTGGGACCTTAGCTGGTGGTCTGGGCTGTTTCCCTTTCGACTACTGGGATCTTATCACTCGCAGTCTGACTCCCGGATATAAATACATGGCATTCGGAGTTTATCTGAATTCGGTAACCCTGAGATGGGCCCCTAGTCCAAACAGTGCTCTACCTCCACGATTCTCACTTCGAGGCTAGCCCTAAAGCTATTTCGGAGAGAACCAGCTATCTCCAAGTTCGATTGGAATTTCTCCGCTACCCACACCTCATCCAAGCACTTTTTCAACGTGCCCTGGTTCGGTCCTCCAGTGCGTTTTACCGCACCTTCAACCTGGACATGGGTAGATCAGCTGGTTTCGGGTCTACGTCCACATACTTCATGCGCCCTATTCAGACTCGCTTTCGCTACGGCTCCGACTCTTCATCTTAACCTCGCATGTAAAACGTAACTCGCCGGTTCATTCTACAAAAGGCACGCCATCACCCATTAACGGGCTCTGACTACTTGTAAGCACACGGTTTCAGGTACTCTTTCACTCCCTCCCGGGGTTCTTTTTCACCTTTCCCTCACGGTACTGGTTCACTATCGGTCACTAGGTAGTATTTAGCCTTGCCAGATGGTCCTGGCGGATTCCGACGGGATTCCTCGTGTCCCGCCGTACTCAGGATGCTAGTAGAGTTCGTCAAGATGTCGCGTACAGGATTGTCACCTTCTTTGATGGGCCTTTCCAGACCACTTCTGCTATCTTGATGTCTTCTCACGTTCTAGTCCTACAACCCCAACAAGCAAGCTCGTTGGTTTGGGCTCCTCCCGTTTCGCTCGCCGCTACTCAGGGAATCGATTTTTCTTTCTCTTCCTGCAGGTAATGAGATGTTTCAGTTCCCTGCGTGTACCTCCTAATGAGCTATGTATTCACTCATTGGTAACACCCTATGAAAGGTGCTGGGTTCCCCCATTCGGAAATCTTTGGATCTTAGCTTACTTACAGCTCCCCAAAGCATATCGGTGTTAGTTCCGTCCTTCTTCGGCTCCTAGTACCAAGGCATCCACCGTGCGCCCTTATTCACTTAACCGTTGGTTAAATGTCGCATAGCGTTGCGTTTTGTTAAAAAACTCTTTTCGTTAGATGTTACTCTAACTCTCGGTAAATTAATTGGTTATTTGTTGTGATATAGTATTCAGTTTTCAAAGAACAAAATTGAGAGATAAACCTCTCAAAACTAAACAAAGAAGTCTAAACCCTGTAGGGTTCCGTATTACCTAGAACATCTTTCGACATTCTGGTTTATCCTTAGAAAGGAGGTGATCCAGCCGCACCTTCCGATACGGCTACCTTGTTACGACTTCACCCCAATCATCTATCCCACCTTAGGCGGCTGGCTCCAAAAGGTTACCTCACCGACTTTGGGTGTTACAAACTCGTGGTGTGACGGGCGGTGTGTACAAGACCCGGGAACGTATTCACCGCGGCGTGCTGATCCGCGATTACTAGCGATTCCGGCTTCATGTAGGCGAGTTGCAGCCTACAATCCGAACTGAGAATGGCTTTAAGAGATTCGCTTACCCTCGCGAGTTCGCTGCTCGTTGTACCATCCATTGTAGCACGTGTGTAGCCCAAGTCATAAGGGGCATGATGATTTGACGTCATCCCCACCTTCCTCCGGTTTGTCACCGGCAGTCTCACTAGAGTGCCCAACTGAATGCTGGCAACTAGTAATAAGGGTTGCGCTCGTTGCGGGACTTAACCCAACATCTCACGACACGAGCTGACGACAACCATGCACCACCTGTCACTTTGTCCCCGAAGGGAAAGCTCTATCTCTAGAGTGGTCAAAGGATGTCAAGACTTGGTAAGGTTCTTCGCGTTGCTTCGAATTAAACCACATGCTCCACCGCTTGTGCGGGTCCCCGTCAATTCCTTTGAGTTTCAACCTTGCGGTCGTACTCCCCAGGCGGAGTGCTTAATGCGTTAACTGCAGCACTGAAGGGCGGAAACCCTCCAACACTTAGCACTCATCGTTTACGGCGTGGACTACCAGGGTATCTAATCCTGTTTGCTACCCACGCTTTCGAGCCTCAGCGTCAGTTACAGACCAGAGAGTCGCCTTCGCCACTGGTGTTCCTCCATATATCTACGCATTTCACCGCTACACATGGAATTCCACTCTCCTCTTCTGCACTCAAGTTCCCCAGTTTCCAATGACCCTCCCCGGTTGAGCCGGGGGCTTTCACATCAGACTTAAGGAACCGCCTGCGCTCGCTTTACGCCCAATAAATCCGGACAACGCTTGCCACCTACGTATTACCGCGGCTGCTGGCACGTAGTTAGCCGTGGCTTTCTGGTTAGATACCGTCAAGGCGCTAACAGTTACTCTAGCACTTGTTCTTCTCTAACAACAGAGTTTTACGATCCGAAAACCTTCTTCACTCACGCGGCGTTGCTCCGTCAGACTTGCGTCCATTGCGGAAGATTCCCTACTGCTGCCTCCCGTAGGAGTTTTGGGCCGTGTCTCAGTCCCAATGTGGCCGATCACCTCTCAGGTCGGCTATGCATCACGGCCTCGGTGAGCCGTTACCTCACCAACTAGCTAATGCACCGCGGGTCCATCCATCAGCAGAAGCTTGCGCCTCTTTTTCCTCTTCAGCCATGCGGCTCGAAGACCTATGCGGTTTTAGCATCCGTTTCCGGATGTTATCCCCTCTGATGGGCAGGTTACCCACGTGTTACTCACCCGTTCGCCACTAGATTGACCAGTGCAAGCACCGGTCGCTCTCGTTCGACTTGCATGTATTAGGCACGCCGCCAGCGTTCGTCCTGAGCCGGGATCGAAACTCTCATGAAAAATTTGAATTTTCATGAGCTTTGAAAAAGCTCATTTTAATTACTGACTTATTGTATCTCTTTAAGATAAGAAATTATTGTTTCTTCATTAAAAATAATGAAGTCCCTACACATTTGGTTCGTCTTCTTTGTTCAGTTTTCAAAGGTCAATCGTTGTTTTGCAACAACTTCTATATCCTATCATAGGACATTTTTACTGTCAACAGTTTTTATTCAACTTTTTCAAAGTTTTTGGAACTGTTTTTAAAAGCGAACGTTCGCTTCACAGTGATATTAATTTATCATAACCAAAGACTGTTTGCAAACGAAAATGATTTATTTTTAAAAAAATTTTTTTCAATTCCTTTTTCATTGATTTTTCAATAAAGTCTTTACTTTCTTTTTAGAGGCTCGTATAATAAAAAGTACATCAGCCGAAATAGCTCAGTTGGCAGAGCAACGCACTCGTAACGCGTAGGTCGCAGGTTCGACCCCTGTTTTCGGCATCTATTAGAAAAGCGTTCAAGAAGAGGTCAAATGAATCTTCTCGAACGCTTTTTGTTATTATTTCTGTACGAGTATTCACTTTACTCTTTTGGAGCAGAGTAAACTGAAACGTGATTTCCCAAAATTTTAATCTCAACTGGAAGATCGTCTGATTGGTCTCCATCAACGTCAGACTCTAGTTTGGAATCCGATGAAATTTTTATATTTTTTGCTTTAATATATTCGATATTTTCATTTTCAACCACATCCCCTTTTAATATATTAGGAATGAGTGAAAGTTTTGAGAAGATAGAAGCATCTTTAAGAATCAATATATTGGCATAACCATCTTTGTTGTCATCAAACATTTTTTTGTCCGCATAATAGTTGGACAATAGAACAAGTACTTGACTAGCTTCACCATGATAGTTTCCATTCTCTGTTTCAACATGAATCGTAAACACCTCATCATTTAATACCGATTTCATTGTATTAATGGCGTACGCTAGAACACCATATTTTGTTTTATCTTCAATTTCAACATTGTGAATGGCTTCTGGCAGGGATCCCACACTAAAAATATATCCAAAGTAATGATCGTTAGCTTTCCCAATATCAATAGCGTTAGTATTGTTGAAATCGAGTTCTTCTATCGCTTGGTCAATATCTTGACTGATTTCTAATAATTTTGTAATTAAATTACCTGTCCCGCCTGGGATAATTCCTAGTTTAGGAATATATTCTTTTTCAGCTATTCCTGAAATTACTTCATTAACGGTACCATCACCACCAAACACTACTACAGCTTCAGCTTTTTCTTTAACAGCTTCTTCAGCAAAAATAGTTGCGTCTTTTGCTTTCTCGGTTATTCTAGTTTCAACAACGTCAAAATATTCTTTCGCTTTGTTTTCAATTTTTTCTTTATAATCCAAAGCTCTTTCTCCACCAGAAGTTGGATTAATAATAATCATTACTTTTTTCATCCTAAACATCTCCCTATTCTGTTGTTCAAAAATCATTTTTAAACCTACTTTCAGAATAGCTTGCCTTATTAATATTCTAAGTATTTGTAATGCATTATAACATATGACAATGTATTCCTATTCTTTTTTATCTTACTTTAACGATAATCGAGGTCTATAAAAATAAGGCCGAGTAATTACCCGACCTTTTTATTTTGTACTAATTCAATTATCTTCAATACTACATCACTTGCTTTTTGCATGCTTTCGAGAGTTACGAACTCGTATTGCCCATGGAGGTTCTCAGCTCCGGTAAATAAGTTTGGAGTTGGGATTCCTTTATAAGTAATAATACATCCATCTGTTCCTCCACGGAATGGTTGAATATCTGGCGTGATACCACATTCTTTATAAGCCTCAATTGCTACTTCAACTGAAGTCATATCGTCTTTTAGGATTTCATACATATTATAGTACTCATCGTAAATCGTACATTCGATACGTGGCACATCATACGTTGCATTTTGCGCATCGACGATTTGTTGGAACCGCGCTTTTCTCTCTTCGAATTTCTCCATCGAGTGATCACGAATAATATATTCCAATTCAACCTTACCGATGTCGCCTGATTGTTTCGATAACATAAAGTAGCCTTCGTATCCACTTGTACGTTCTGGCACTTCATCTCCTGGCATGCGAGCAAATAGTTTTGCCGCTTCCGCCAAAGCATTCACCATGACATCTTTGGCTTGCCCTGGGTGGACACTTGTCCCGTGAATCGTTACCACCGCGCGAGCTGCATTAAACGTTTCATATTCTAACTTTCCTACCACTCCACTGTCTAAAGTGTAGGTAAATTTCGCAGGCATACGTTCCGCTTTAAACCGGTGTGCACCTTTACCGATTTCTTCGTCTGGGCCAAACGCTAACCAAATATCGCCATGCGGAATCTCTGGATGCACCATTAAGTGTAAGCAAGCTTCTAATACCGAAACGAGCCCTGCCTTATCATCGGCACCCAGCAGTGTTGTTCCATCTGTGGTAATCAACGTTTCCCCAATATAATTTTTGAGGTTTGGAAACTCGCTGACAGTCATTACCAAATTCTTCTTGGCATTGAGCACCACATCTTCCCCGTTATAATTCTCGTGAATTTGTGGATTGATATTTTCAGCGTTAAAATCCGCGGTGTCGACATGGGCGATAAAACCAATCGCCGGAACCGCACTTCCTTCTTCTAAGTTACTTGGCAAAAGCGCCACTAAGTAGCTATCCTCTGAATCGAGTTCTACTTTTTGAAAGCCATACTCCACTAACTCGCAACGAAGCATTTCTAAGAATTCCCATTGACTCTTTGTCGTAGGGATGCTAGTTGATTTCAAGTCACTACGCGTATTGATTTTCACATATCGAATAAAACGTTCTAACATTGTAGGATACATGTTAATAAGAGTCATCTTCTTTCACTTGGTGGAACTCTAAGTCTGCAATGGTTTCACGACCGAACATTTCAATCGCCACTTTAATTTTTTGTTTTTCGTGGTCAAGTTCTACTACTTTACCGCTCATATCGTTGAAGGCACCTTCAGTGATGATAACGTAGTCTCCAACAGATACATGTAAATCAACTGGAGCATGTACTTTTTCACCGATACGTCCTAAGATTGCTTCTACTTCTTCAGGTAATAATGGAGAAGGTTTTGACCCTGCACCATGCGAACCAACGAAACCTGTTACGCCAGGAGTGTTACGAACAACGTACCAAGCTTGGTCAGACATTACCATTTCAACTAATACATAACCAGGGAAAGTTTTTTCCACCGTTGTTTTTGTTTTACCATCTTTTACTTCAACTTCCTCTTCTTCAGGAACGATGACGCGAAAAATATTTTCTTCCATCCCCATGCTTTGGATACGTGATAGAAGATTTGATTTTACTTTGTTTTCATATCCTGAATACGTGTGTAATACATACCATTCTTTTTCCATTAATACTCCTCCTTAAAGAATCAACAACATTTTTCCATACAAAAAAACCTTCAAGACGAAGGTTTTTTCAACTGCTTTTAGTATATCACTAATCACTATAAAGTACTATTATTTTAAAAGGAATGTAATGAGTTGATGAATCCCATAGTCCACCACAGCAAAAAAGCCTAATGCTACTACCACTGTAATAATTACTGTAATAGTATATTTGTTTACTTCTTTACCTGTTGGCCATGTTACTTTTTTCATCTCTTTAATAACATTTGATAAAAAACGCATGCTGGGTCTCCCTTTCCTCTTTATTTTGTTTCACGATGTAGTGTTTGTTTATTACAATATTTGCAGAATTTTTTGATTTCTAAACGTTCAACTCGACGATTTTGACCAAGAGTAATGGTATAATTTCTTGATCCACATACACTACAAGCTAACGCTGCTTTTTTCTGTGCCATTCTTTCACTACTTTCTATAAATCCATATCTATTTAATCATAAGGAAACAGCGAAATTTTGTCAAGTCAACACTAGTCCCCTAGCAATATTGCTACAAGAAGCAAAATAATTTGTAAAGAATGAATCATTACCATATTTTTAATGGCTAAAGCAAAGGTGGTTTTCTTATCTTGTACAGCTTTGAACTGCTGAATATGTTTATAAATAGGAATTCCAACTGCAAGAACACCAAGTAGTATCCATGGCGCAACTCCTAATAATACTGCTAGTACCATCGCACCGAACGCAACTGCATAAAGTACTTGATAAACCACTAATGCTTGTTTCTTTCCAATATAGTAAACCAATGTATAACGATGGTTGGTAATATCCATTTCTAAGTCACAAATATTGTTGCTTAACATGATATTGGCAATCGTACAAACAAGTGGCAATGATAATAGAAACACCTTTAACTGAGAAACAATATCCAGTTGCATCGTTAAAATACTTCCGTCTAACTGCACGCCTGCAAAAATAGTTCCTTCTGGCACATTTAAAAATACCGTAATCCAGAAAATCCCAAATCCCATCGTGAAGCCTGACAACACTTCACCAAGAGGCATCCGTGAAATCGGAATTGGACCAAAGGTATAGAAGACACCGATAAAGAAACAAAGTGCCCCGACCATTAGTAGAAGGATGTTTGTGCGCGCTACAAGAATGATCCCAAAAACTGCTGCAACTGCAAACAGAATTCCGAATACTTGCCAAGCTTTTTTCACCGTTAAACTACTTGTTCCAATTACATTATGATGATGACGATAGTCAGAGTTCTTTGCTTTTACATAGTCCATCAAATTATTCATAACGGTCGTTGCCATATCAAATGACAACATTCCAACAAAGAAGAGACACATGTTAAGAACGTTTATTTCTTTAAATAATATAAAAGAATAGCATAAAGCAGTTAAAAATGGGAAAACGCTAGCCAATTTCGTTCGCAATTCCACTAATTCAATAAACTCTTTTTTTGACATCATTCTATAGACTCCTTCAACTCAAGTGCTCCGTTTGTTAGTTTGAAAGTCTCTTTAATCGAATCGGATACATAGACCTTTTTATCCTTGGTCACAAAAATGACATCCACATCTTTATGGCTATTTGCATATTCCAATCCTTCTTTCACCCCAATAGAAAACATCGAAGTCGATAAAGCGTCTCCTTTAGTCGAACGATTTACAATTACCGATACTCCTTCGATATTATTCTCATAAGGATAACCCGTTTTAGGATTTAAAATATGATGATAGACTTGATTGTCCACTTTTAAGTATCGTTCATAGATTCCTGAAGTGACGATTGTTTTATCTTTTTCTAAAATCGTCCCTAAAGTTGTCCCGCGAGATTCTACTGGATCTTGAATTCCCACATTCCATGCAACCCCATTTCTTGCAGGGGAACCTCCCATAACAACAATATTTCCACCTAAATCGATAACGGCCGTCGTTACCCCTTCTTTAGCAAAATAATCCCAAACCTTATCGGCAATATATCCTTTTGCAATCCCGCCTAAATCCAATTTCATTCCTTTTTTCTTCAAGAACACTGTTTGTTCAGCATCATTTAGCTCTACTTCCTTATAATCGACAAGAGGGAGAACTGCATCAATTTCTTCTTGAGTAGGCTTTTTGGCATCATCAAATCCGATATGCCACAACGACGTTAATGGTCCCACAGTAATATCAAATGCTCCATTAAATTCCGCACTATATTCCAATCCCAATTTAATGAGTTCATAAACATCCGCGCTGACCTTTACAGGCTTTTCACCGGCAGCAATGTTTACTTCATCCACTTCAGATCCAGAAGCATTTACAGTAATTCTCTTTTCTAAATCTTTAATCATCTCTAAAGCACTCTCGATTAGAGCCTCAGAATTAGGATGATAGACGGACAATGAAACAGCCGTCCCTAATAAGAAATCTGTCTTTTTCACCGGAGATTTAATAATTTCTCTTGGAGTTTTAATTGATGCGCCAGAAACAGTGTCTGCTTCATTCTTCGGTTGACTTTGGCAAGCTGCTAAAACCGTTGTAGACATCACTGCCAAAAGGCCCCATTTCATCCATTTTTTTCTCATAACACTCTCCTTCTCATTCATCCTATATATTGTATCGCATTTTTCATAAAAACTAAACTTTACCTTAGTAAATCCTCACACTATTTCCAATCAATAAACTAAAAACTCCTGCACGAAAAGTACAGGAGTTCAGAGTCTTCACTTGTAATCCATTAGTTTTTTGGTGCTTCTACTTTAATTTTCAGTAGTGTCGCCTTTTTTTAGCAGCTTCAATTAATTTGTTTGCATATTCCACAAAATGAAGTATGTGCGTTTGTTGCTCCTGCTACTACTTCAACATCTTTAGGATTTTGTTTAGAAACAAGACCTTCATTGTATGCTTTAAAGTATTCAGCTGGTCCAGTACCCAATTTATCTTTCATTGATTTTTCGTATGCAGCATCTGCTGATTTACGTTCACCTTTATCGTTTAAGTTGTCATAATCAGATTTAGTGATTTTTCCACCTTCAACAGTAATCGTAAATTCAACATGCCAACCACGTTTGTCAGCAGCTGATACTAATTTATAAGTACCATCTTTTAAAGCTGCATCAGATTTTTGTGCCGCCGCTTGTGTAGTTGCAGTTTGTGTTGTAGCTGCTTGTGTTGTTGTTTTGCTTGAATCTGTTTTGCTGTTTCCGCCACATGCTGCTAAAACAAACACAGATGATAATAATACTGCTGTTGCAGATAAAGATTTTTTGATAGTCATGGTTTTTTCCATCCTTCTCTATATTTTATATTTCGTAACATCTATTATAGCATATCACGGGCAAAAGTCTAGTTTTCTCTGGAATTTTGTTCTTCTTTTCACTTAAAGAAATAAAGTGAAAAAGGTGTTTTCTGAAATGAAAACACCTCTCTTTGTGAATGAATAGTTATTAATATTCTCGCTGCAATAAACGGCTTGTGATATCAAACAACATCGCTTTCACATTCTTTTCTGGCAGTCGTTCAATTTGTTGCAAAGCGCGATCCGTATATTTTTTGGCTAATTCTTTTGCAGACTCTACTCCACCAGATTTTAATACCAGTTGTTGCACTTTCTTTCTTTCCACTTCAGAAATAAGCTCCTTTTTTTCTAGAAGCGGGAGCAATTCCTTCTCTTTTTTGGACAAAGCCATAATGAGCGGTAAAGTATACACCCCTTGAGCTACATCCTCTAATACAGGCTTTCCAAATTGATGAGAATCAATTTCATAATCTAAGATATCATCTAAAATTTGGAAAGACATTCCTATCGCATGGCCAATTTGCCTTGCTCTTGCTTCTTCTTTCAAGAGTGAAAATCGTTCTCCCATCATACAACTTAACATAAAAAGTTGCGCTGTTTTCCCTTCAATTCTCTTCAGATAGTCTTGAACCGTCACATCTAAACGATAACGTTCTTCCATTTGAGACAGTTCCCCTTGAATTACTTGCATCATTCCACGTGTGGGAATTTGGATATTCACTAAATCTTTACTATAGGATGATAACAGTTGATAACAAACCGTCAATAAATAATCCCCTGCATAAATGGCTACTCGATTCCCAAATTTTGCGCTAATCGTCTCTTGACCTCTTCGAACGCTAGATTCATCTATCACATCGTCATGGAATAATGTTGCCACATGTAATAACTCCAGAGCAGCCGCGACAGCATGAACTTCTTCTTTATTTCTATTGTCATTCCACATAGAGAATAGAATCAAATATGCAGGACGAACCATTTTCCCCCCCCAGAATCAAGGACTGATAAAATTGCATCCTTAATAGTCTTATTCTCTATTTGAATGGAATCTTTCATTAATTTTTTTACTTGTTTTAGTTCTTCGTGAAGTTCTGGATAATTCATCCACATTGGATGTACAGCCGTCATATATTTTCTCCTTCAAATCGACTTTTAAAAAAAGAAGCCGACAAAAATTGTCGACCTCATTATACCATATCCTATTTTACAAGTTGGTTTCCTTGCTTATCGAAGCCATAGATTGCTTTCGATTTACCATACCACCATTTTCCAGCTGTTCTTTGGAACCAAGGAATGAAGTAGTAGTCTAAACCAAACGCGCGACCTGATCCGTTCATTAATGCAATCGCAGCAGGAACAAACCACATGTTTACCCAGTAGAACATTCCTGATAAACAGAATGTTGCGACTAAACCGATTGTCACTGCGTTGACAATCCAAGTTAAGAAACCAGCCATAATAGCAAGACCGATTGCTAACTCTACAAATGACATTACTTTTTGCATTAAATGTGCTACTTCAACGTTTGGAATCAGAATTGCATAATTGAAGCAAACCAATCTGGCATCTTTTCTAATACCATTGCAGGTTGCTCACCATATGAATAGTTGAAACCGAATGAAACGACTTGAGTAGCTGTTTGTGCTGCCGTTTCTGTGGCACCGCTTGCTGCTGAAACAGCTTCAGTTGCTCCACTTGCAGCAGAAGTTGGTTCTAACAACCAAGGGAACGGGAATGCTAAATGAGTTCCATCAATCCAGCTATGAGCTCCCCATAAACCAAAGATTTTCTTCAAGCCTTCAATTGTCCACATACCACCGTAGAATAAACGAAGTGGTACTGACCATAATACGTTACCGTAACGTGATAAGTGTCCACGGAAAATATTACGACGGTTCTTAATATGGAAGAACTCGTGGAACACGTATTGAATCGCATAGTATAAAGAGAAAATCTCTAGGAAATATTTAATATTTACTAAGTGTTTCATCAACATTGCGAAATCCACTTAAGTGCCATTTACCCATCAAGAATGCTACGCCGTAGTGAGAACCGATAGAAACCATGAATCCATCGTATTTCCCTTTGTATGCAACTTTTGAAGTATTATTGATAGAAGCGATAATATTTTTCGCTGCTGTTTTACCAGTTTGTTCAGCCGCTTGTACAATTTGTGGATGTGGGCGGTTTTCTTTATCTGGTTCTTCATAGTATGCTAAGTCTCCAACGGCAAAAATATCTGTTTCGCCATCGATTAACATATTTTCGTTAACGACTATACGTCCAGCTCTTGCTGCTTTAAACCCAAACACTTCTGCTTCAGTGTTAGCTTTAACGCCTGCTGTCCAGAATAGTGAGTAAGTTGGAATAACCGTACCGTCTGCTAGGCGAATGCTATTTTGCTTCACTTCAGAAATTCCGTTTCCTTTAATCACTTTGATGCCGCGTTTTACCATGAAGGCTTCTGCTTTATCCGCATCGCTTGCATCTAACATGTTTAAAATAGTTGGAACGGCTTCAATAATATATAAATCAAAATCTTCTTTATCTAAATTGTATTCATGTGCTAACACTGGAATCCAGTCCATTAATTCACCGACTAGTTCAACCCCAGTAAATCCGGCACCACAAACCGCAAACGTTAATAACGCTTTACGTTTTTGAGGGTCATGTTCTTTAGCTGCTTTTTCAACACAGTTAAGAATGTGTTTACGCATTTTAACAGCATCTTCCATTGACCATAACGTAAATCCATTTTCTTTAACCCCTGGAACGCCGAAGTCATTTGCTTCTCCACCCATTCCAAGCACTAAATAATCATAAGAGAATTCACCATGTTTTGTGCGAACTACTTTGTTTTCTTTATCTAAGTTCGTAACTGTATCTGTTACTAAATTTACATTTTTTGAACGAGCAAAAATCTTTTGTAAGTCGTATTGAATCGCATCTGGTTCAACACGTCCCCCAGCAACCTCATGTAATTCCGTCATATAAGTTAAGTAAGGATGTTTATCAATCAATGTAATCGTAACATCTTTATTCTTTTTCAACTTATGTGACAATGTTTTTGTAGCGGCTACTCCAGCAAAACCGGCACCGATAACTACAATGTTTGTTTTTGTCATAGTAAATCCCCCTTGAGCTTTATCACTTTAGTAGTATAGTCTATTATTGCGTTTTTGTCCATAGGATTGTCTTTTTCTTCACGAAGGAACCCTTCTATTTTTTAGAAAAATATTGAAGAATTTTAATATGAGCCAACGCGTAATTTGCGGCTACCCCAACAGCTATTCCTGCAAAGATTCCAACGATTGACATTGCTGGTAAATATAAGAGCACCGTCCACGATTTAGCCATCCAACTTGCTACCATCAATTGCCCTACATTGTGCAGAATTCCACCAGTAGCACTCACTCCGATCATGCTGACCCTCTTTTCACCAAGTTGCTTTACAAGATACATTCCGATAAAGCTGACAAGGGCACCCATACCACTATATAGAAAAAGTAGAAAAAGTCCCTCCAAGAACGGTTGTCAGCAACGTTTTCATCACAATGACAAAGACGACCTCTTTAAACGATAAAGTATATAAACTAATTAAAGTTACTATATTCGCCAATCCCAACTTAGCCCCTGGTGCAAACGCAAAAGGAAACGGAATGGCTTGTTCCAACAACCCTAAGACAATTCCTTGAGCAGTTAATAATGCGATAAAAACTAGTTTTCTTAAATGACTACTTTTCTGCATTCCATTCTCCTTTCAATCTTTTCTAAAAAAGGCCGGAAACTTCTTCCAGCCTTTTTACTATTTTTTACGTCTTACTAATAATTTATTCTTTAAGCTGACTGCTTTAGGCGCCCAAGTATGGAACACTTCAAACCAGAATTTAGAGATTGGCATATCGAACTCACCGATGTATTCGACTAACTCAGGATCAAACGATTGCTTAAATCCGTTAATACCGCCATGATGTTCTTGGTCTTCCGAAACTCCAAAGAAGTCAAATGAGCGAATGCCTTTTTCATCATAGAGAGTTTGCATAATCCAAGATACTAGCGCTTTGTTCGCATTCAATCCACCATCGTCAGTAATATTAGCCCCGTATAAGTAGTACGCTTTATCTAGGTACGTCACTACAAAAGCTCCACTAACCACTTTTCCTTCCGGATACTCTTCTAAGTCGCCTTTCACACGTTCAATTTCTTTTTCATATTTTTCAATATTCACTTTTAGAGAGTCGATTTGTTTTTGAACAGTTTCAATTCGCTTAGGATTATTGAGCGTTCCCAATTGTCCTGTTAACTTATCGAACTCTTTTTGCGCTGTTTCTAAGCGATTTGTTGCAAATGCTAATTGGACATTATAGTCTACTTTGGCAAAGTATAAATCCACCATACCTTTAGGGTGAAGGTGTTGGTACATTGTTGTTAAATACTCGATACTACGTGCCACATATTGATCACGTTCAGCCGTAATTTTGTTCAATTCATCATAAATCGGCATATCTTCAAGCGTTCCTTTGTAGCAAACAACCCCTTGTTTTTTGGCTACATTCACTTTATAACGCTCTTTCTTATTGAACGTTCAACGATACCTTTTCCTTCATCTTTCAATGATAAAATCATTGTTAAACGCGGTTGAATCCCGTCGAACCCTAAATCCATGGGGCGTTCGACAAAACCAGACGCTAAAATGTTATTGCGGAACTCTTCATTGTTGAATCCACCTTCGACCATTTCGAACTTGTTTGTCCATTCACGCCATTGTAACTCTGGGTCAATCTTTAATCCAAATGCATTTTTAGCTTTTAAATAGACTTTTAAAGTCGCAAAGATCGATTTTAATTGTTCTGCATTTGTATAATCCGTTACAATCCCACGAGGCGCGTACGCCAAATACTTGTTCACTCCGGGTAATTTACGGTAAAGAATCATCGCAGCTGCAACCGGTTCATGAGCATCCGTCATGACCAGCAATACATCTTTTGTCCATGAGCCATCTGCCTTCACTTCGCCCCATTCAGGTGTTTGAAAAACCGTTCTGTTGGCTTGTGTTTCCATAAAAGAATGATACTCTTCTAACGCATTCGACATCTCTTTTATATACATGTGTGCACTCTCTTTCTTTTCATGTTTCCTTATCAGTATTACACTTTCAGCAAAATATGTCAAAACTTTACGAAGAGAAAGCTTTATATATCAATGGAAATGAGTGTTGGTTAAAGATATCTGTATCAAAAACCGAATTGTAACATATAAGTTACGTAACTTATATGTTACATTTTGCTTTTTTGCACAAAAAAGAGCGCATCACGACGATACGCCCTTTGATTTAATCTTTTAGAATAGTTTTAAGTATTGATCTAATTCCCATTGAGATACTTGACTACGATATGCAGCCCACTCAAAACGTTTCGCTTCGATAAAGTTGTCCAAAATATGACTTCCTAATGCTGATTGAACAGTTTTGTCTTGTTTCAAGTATTCAATCGCTTCGTTTAATGTTCCTGGTAAATCATCAATCCCTGCTTCCTTGCGTTCGCGAGCAGACATCGCATAAATATTGCGGTCAATAGCTGCAGGAACTTCCATTTTTTCTTTAACCCCTTCAAGACCTGCCGTTAAATCGCAGCCATTGCTAAATATGGGTTCGCAGATGGATCCACGCTACGCAATTCAATACGAGTTGAAATTCCACGAGATTCTGGAATACGGATTAGCGGCGAACGGTTACGTGCTGACCACGCAATATATACAGGCGCTTCGTATCCTGGAACTAAACGTTTATACGAGTTTACGGTTGGGTTACATACCGCTGTTAGAGCTTTAGCATGTTTCATCACTCCTGCGATAAAGTGACGGCAAGTGTCGCTAAGGCGTTGGTCGCCGTTTTCATCGAAGAACGCGTTCTTCCCTTCTTTATCAAATAAAGATAAGTTGAAGTGCATTCCGCTACCAGCAATTCCAAATACTGGTTTCGGCATGAAAGTTGCATGCAACCCGTGTTTACGCGCAATTGTTTTTACCACCAGTTTGAAGGTTTGAATGTTATCGCAAGCTGCAACCGCATCAGAGTATTTCCAGTCGATTTCATGTTGGCCAGGCGCTACTTCGTGGTGACTTGCTTCAATATCGAAACCGATCTTCTCTAATTCAAGAACGATTTCGCGACGGCATTCTTCTCCGAGGTCGATTGGTGCTAAGTCGAAGTAGCTTCCTTGGTCATTTCCTTCAAGGGTTGGTTCTCCGTTTTCGTCCAATTTGAATAAGAAAAACTCTGGCTCTGGTCCTAAGTTAAAGTTTGAGAAACCTAATTCTTTCATTTCGTTTAACACACGTTTTAGGTTTGAACGAGGGTCCCCCGCAAATGGTGTTCCGTCTGGTTTGTAAACATCACAGATTAAACGCGCAATTGTACCATGTTTACTGCTCCATGGAAATACCACCCAAGTTGAAAGGTCTGGATATAAGTACATATCACTTTCTTCGATACGAACAAATCCTTCAATTGAAGAACCGTCAAACATCATTTTGTTGGCCAATACTTTATCTAATTGTGTAATTGGCACTTCCACGTTTTTAATAGTCCCAAGGATATCCGTAAAGATTAATCGTAAGTAACGAACATCTTTCTCTTCTACCTGTCTTCTAATCTCTTCATGTGTAATCATTGGCTTCCTCCTATAAGTTCCATTTTTCCCCGCCAGAGTAGCGGCTAATATGCATAATCTCGTCATAAAAAATTCTACGGACATCTTCATCCGTTAGCGTTTCTTTTACGCTCTCTTTTGTTACGGGATTTGTATTTTTATTGAAAATTTTCTGAATGGCCATAATGGTTAATCCATCAGCCAAATAATCTTTAATTTCCAATAAGCGATCGACATCATTCAAGGAATACAGGCGACGGTTCGTCTCAGAACGTTCAGGAATTACCAATCGCTGTTCTTCATAATATCGAATTTGTCTTGCAGATAAATCGGTCAGCTTCATCACTGTTCCGATTGGAAAGACGGCTAGTGAACGTCGCAGTTCTTTTTCACCCATCTGTCTTCCTCCTTTATGTAAGTATATTTTAAAAAACATTTTGAGTCGTTGTCAAAATCAGCCTTACCTCTTATGTTAGATAATATAACATGAAGAATGGGGTATTGTCTCAATTAAGCTTTCGCCAGCTGAGAGAATACCCCTTTTTAAGTCAGATGTGCTGTTATCTTTTTTCATAAATCTTTACATAACGTGCACCTCCTTTGTTTATTTTTCATGATTTTCTTACTCTTTTTTGGTGGACTCACCTCATTTGTTAAAAAATGTTTCAATTACTTCTTTCGTCTTCATGTTCTGGTGGACCCACCTCACTTTTTGAAAATTGATTTTACCATTATTCTTATCCTTCATATTTTGGTGGACTCACCCCTTTCATGGTTCCTAGTAACGATTATCGGCCTTGTCTACCGCCTGGACCTCCTTGTCCTGGTTGTCCTCCACCAGGTCCACCTTGTCCAGGTCCTCCACCAACATTAGCTGCTTGTTTTGAAGCTGTAGCCGTTGTTGTGTTTGAACCAACTTTAATCGTATATTTTTCGCCCTCTTTAATATCTTGGCTACTGATTAATACTGTTGAGAACGACTTAGAGGCTTTTAAGCTTGCGACAGTTTTCCCTGAAGAATCAACTACTTCAACGGTCGAGCCAGCCGTTCCTTGAATGCTAGCCATTAAGTAAGCTTGATTAGAGTCACTACCGAATCCCATCGTCATTTGTCCATTGTCGACAAAGAGTACAGTACCACCGTTTAATGTTCCATTATCATCGTAGTCAAGAGCTGCGTTTGCACCGCTTGTTGGACCATTGACAACGATTGTTCCTCCGTTAATCTCAATTGATCCGTTAGCATCAAGACCGTCCCCTTCAGCATCCACGGTTAAGGTTCCGCCGTCAATCACAATCTTCACATCGCCTGCTTGATCTAAGTTTTTCGCATTTGCGGCTTCAGATTTTACTTTCTTCGTTTGTTGACCTGGACCTTGCTCGTCAGAGGATTCTAACGTCCAGTCTTTCGCGTTTAATCCATCGTCAGAAGATTTTACGGTAATCGTTCCGCCGACTTGATGAATCAATCGAGCCTCAAGACCTTCTTCACTCTTTTGTACGTCGATGGTTGCACCTTCGTCGATAAGCAGCGTATTCGAAGCGTTAATTCCGTCGTCTCCAGCGTTGACGGTAATATTCGTATTGACTAAGTAAACATTTCCTAGCAATACATCATCCTCGTTATCTGAGTGAATGCCATCGTCATCGGCTGTTAAGTTTAGTGTCGCACCCGATACGTTCACGAAGTCATTCGCTGCAATTCCGTGTTTTTTGGCTGTTGTAGTGATGGTTGCATCTACAATGCGAATGCCGTCTTTCGATTTAATGGCATTACTTGCTGCGCCTGTGACGGTTAAGGAACCTTTCCCGTTAATCGTTAAGTCACTATCGGAGTAGATGGCTCCTTTAACCGTTGATGCTGATTCATCGGCTACTTCGTTTTTCGTTCGATCGGCTAGCGTTAAAATCACTTTTTCGCCGTGTCCACTAATAATGGAGCTTCTGTATTCTTCAATGTTGCGTTCTTAAAGACGATTTGTACTTCATCTTCCTTGCCCGCTGCAACTTTCAATTGAACTTTCGATGCTGTTCCTTCTACGATGTATGTTCCAGCTTTAGTGATTTCCACTGTGCTTCCATTCACTGTTACCCCTTCACCTGAAGCGGTTGCCATTGTCCCTTGCAATGAAATTTTTGAAGCGGTTGATTCCTCGTAAGTTGCTGTTAAATCGGACGTTTCAAAATAAGAAGTCGTCTGCGCCTTTGAAGTTGTAGATGTCTTAGTAGTGGTTTGCGCTTGTGCTTCTGCTTGGCTTAATACGCTTTGTGATCCGCAAGCAGCCAAACCTAGAGATAAATAATGTTGTTGTCAATAACCATTGTTTTTATGTTCCATCTCGTTCTCCTCGATTCCTTTTCTTGATGATTTTAGTATACGAAGCGAACTTAAAATGAACTTAAAACAAAAAAGAGGTGATCAAATTCACCTCTTTGTCTTATAATTTTGTTTCAATGTATAGTACTTTATCTTTTTTAACAGCCTTTTGCCAAGTGACATATCCACTTAAAGGAGCAATGAAGGTTATCCACAGATAGACTAAAACATGCTGAAAAATTGTTCGAAACACTAAACTGATGAACCCTCCAAATCGAATATATCCACTCAAAAGTTATCGATATGTCCACCTTGATAACTCCAATAAGAATAATGCCAAAAAACAAATGACAAAACTCCTAACAGGAGCGAAACAATATTGCTTAATAAGCCAGGCATAAACCCAGCTGTAATAGAAGACCAAATAATAGTAATTACAATACAGCAAAGGAGTCTGCGAATAAAGTATCTTTTTCTATATTCGGGAGTTAAATGATTTTGGATCGATTCCCAAATTCCGAAAATACTTTTATCATTTCCGCCTTCTCCACCAGGTAAAACATATTGTTTTTCTTCTTTTACTTCATTATCAAATTCTTCTGCCATCAGTACGCCTCTCTTTCTATTTTAATTAGACCCTACATTGTTCAATAATCGCATTTGGAATATCATTTAAATCTTCCAATCCATTATCAAACATATAGACTGCTAATTTTCGTAAGATTTTTTCGTTTTGATTTCTGACCCATCGACCATTACTATGATCATTGGTTTTTTCTAAATTATTTTCAATCAAAGCTTTATACGCCTCTGCATCTACCGTATACCCATTTTTCGCAAGTTCATCCAACCCAATTTGCACAAGTTGTTCGTAAGTATAGTCCTCAAAAACAAAGGTATTTGGAATTCTGCTTCGAAGTCCTTCGTTCATCTCTAAGAATCTTTCCATATCTTTCGTATAGCCTGCAAAGATAATAACTAAATCTTCTCGATGATCTTCCATAAATTTCAAAATTTCGTTGATAGCTTCAATTCCAAAATCATTTTCACCACCTACCGCAAGCGTGTATGCTTCATCAATAAACAATACCCCGCCTAAAGCAGATTCTAAAATTTCCTTTGTTTTTTGAGCAGTATGACCAATATATTGTCCCACTAAATTACTTCTAGAAGTTTCAACATATTTGCTAGAAGCAATAATGCCATTTTCATGTAGTAATTGTCCCATTAATCGAGCGACTGTTGTTTTACCAGTTCCTGGATTCCCTAAGAATAATGAATGTAAGTTAAATCCTGAAGTCGCAAATCCTTTTTCCTTACGGATTTTATTCATTTTAGAAATAGCGATAAATTCCTTGACTTCACTCTTCAGGTTCTCTAACCCTATCATTTCTTCTAATCTCTCACTGGCTGTTTTTTCACCATAATATTCTGTAGTCACTTCTCGATCATCAAACATTAATTGATTATCACTGTCTAGTAAGATGTCTTGTTCTTCATTTGTCAAAATAGAGACGGTCTTTTCTGCAGATAGATGAGAGCCACGTTCAATCTTAATATCTGGATCTTTTTCAACCCCAATAGCAAGAAGCTTTAATTCTAGAGAACTTCTGTCACTTAGGAATAAATTCACCTTGCCATTATCTCGACCGCCAATAACTAAGGCATCCCCTGTTATTTGGGAACTCTCTGTCATCATAGCCGTCTCTAGCACACAAAGTTGATTGTGAATTGTCGCTTTTGACCCTTTACTTTCAAAAGTATTTACAACAGTCGAATCAATCGTCGCTTTCGAATTTTCTAAATAGAGAGCACTCGTATAATTTTCTAGCGCATGTAAATAAATGATTTTCGACTCTTTTGTAGAAATTTGCGAATCTCTACAAAGCACAATCGGGTAATCTTCAACCTGTCCCTGAGCAGAAACGGTTGAATTAAGAATAGATATATTGGAATTTTCGTTTGCAACAATGGCATTTTTACCTTCCACTTCTACCTTGGAATGTGCAATTTCTAAATCCGTATGCTCGATAATGATATGTGAATACAAATCTGTTTGAGAAAATTTTAATGTAGAATCTTTAGCGGCAATGCACGAAGCAGCTCTCACAAAAGAATCCTCTAAGGACAACTCTGACTCTTCAATAAAACAAAGAGGATAAAGCTCTCCTTCCACTAGTTGATTTTCTATTAAAACATTTTTCGCATATACTTTTGCTTGATTGCATAAGTTTAGCGCATTGCTTTCTTCACGATTATCTCGAATAATGATATTTTCTAAATGCACCGTACAATTATCCACAAATATTGCACCCAAAAATCAGTGGAAAAACTATCTTCTCTTGATTGATTCTATTTTCCCAATCAGAGAAATATTTTTATGAATAAATAAATCTAATCCTTCTAGGCAATAAGTATCTTCAATTTCAATAACATCGCCTTCATTAGCAGCTTCAAGGGCTGCTCCTAGTTCCCACGTAGTTCTCTTAGAAAAAAACGATGAATTGTCTTTTCCAACTAAGAAAAATGCCATAATTTCACCTCAGTCCATAATATGTCTTCAATAACTATTCAAAATAGGCTTTACTTCAATAACTCTCTATAATCAACGAATCCCCTCTGTGCAATTAGCATACAGAAAGGGGATTGTCTCGTTTATTTTTAGTTTTCAATTCAGGCCACTACCGACAAAGAATAGCAATTTTATTTTTTGGTTACTTCTGAACTGTTCTCAAATAAACTAATCTCCCTTAAGAAGAGAAAGTCATTCTACTTCTTAGTCTTTCTTTTGAAATAGTTTTTGATAATAGAAGTAAGAAGTAACAATCGCTGCTGCACAGGCAACAATATAGAATAATACTGCTAATTTAGATCCTGATTCAAAGCTGTTCACTAAAGACATCGCTTGTTTTGTCGCATGATTTGGATCTGTGAAAGCTTGCATCACAAGATTTGAAATAGATGTGTTCACTTTTCCATTAAACATATCTGTCATTGTACCGATAAGACTAATGAACCCTCCGCCTAAAAGGTGAGCTAAGTATACGCCAACGACCATTGCTAATGAAGTGACATTAACATTTGTCCACAAGTTTTTCTTAGATTTATTCGCCATAAATAAGAAATACGCTACAAAAACAGTTGCAATAATCGTTAAGAAGAACGTTAAACTGAAGTATAAGTTTAAGTTTTTCACTTTATTTGAAACTTCGTAAAAATCAACGGATGAAAGCGCATTTCCTTTTAAGGCATAGCCAAGACCATTAAGAACCACTAATCCAGAGAATAACGCGATAGCAACCGAAAAACCAAAGAAGATTTTTTCGAATAATGAATTTTTATTATAGCTTGCTACTGTATCCACTGCTTGACTCATCTTTTCTTTATTTTCTTCAGTGAATACTTTTTTGGCTGCTTCTTCCATTTTTTCTTTAGCAACACCCGCAACTTCTTTTGCTTTTTCAGTTGCTTCTCCTGCTTTTTCTTTTACGGTTTCTACAACTTCTTTAAAGTCTCCATCTGCTTCAGGATTCTTTGCCTCAGAAACTTCTTCTTTGGCTGTTTCTGCAACTTCCTTAACTTCTTCTGCAGTTTTTTCAGCAGCTTCTACTACTTCTTCTTTCACTTCTGTAGCTTTCTTTTCAACCGATTCTAATTCTACATTTTTATTTTCGTTTTGATCCATCAGAGCACCTCTTTTATACATTCTTTTAACAAATTTTATCACAATCTCCTGTTTTCTTCCACTTTCAAAAAGCGCTTGAAAAAGTGTAAAGTCTTTTTTTAAAGACATCCTAAAACGAATCATACACTACTATTTTGAAAAATTTTACCCATTCCAATGCAGAAAAAAAGAAGAAGCTAGACAATTGTCTAACTTCTTCAAGTTTCGTTAAGTTTTATTTTAAGACGGTCCCATCGGCTAATGTAATCGTATATCCATTCAAGTTAATGGTTCCTTTGTTCGTTAAAGATGTAATTTTGACGTTTCCTGTCAACGTCCATGTCGCCCCCTCTTCTACTGTGATTACTGCATTATTGTCCACGGCAGTCCCTCCTTCAGCATTTTCTACTATATTGATTGTACCTGTGAAGTTTGTTCCTTTGCCCATTGTAAAGTTCAAAGTAGAAACGGTATCAACCTCAATAGCCCCTGTTAATGTTTGGTTCGTTGTTGTTAATTCAACCTGACCACCATTGGCACCGGCTGTACCCCAGCCACGTGTCGCATCATTTCCTAAGACGGCAAGTAATCTGCCAGATGTATCTTGATTTGTAATCGTTACGTCTTCTAAAGTGATAACGCTGTGTGTGTTCGTTACATAGATTTGGTCTCCATTACGTCCTGTTAACGTGCCACCTTTCATTGTGAAAGTAGCCGTTCCACTTTCAGCATCCCCTGACATTGATTGGTAAATCATCACATTATGTACATTGTTATCTGAAGAGCTACCTTCTGTTGAACTCATATTCCCTGTAACATTTGCATTTTCTAATGTAATAGAGTTTTGACCTTCGATTACAAGTGCTTCTGAGTTCTCAGCGTTTAAAGTTGCATTTTTAACAGTGACATTTGCTGTAGAGTATACGGCTGGTGAGTTGTATCCTGTAGAAGTGTAAGTTCCTTTGTCTACGACTACCGTACCACCACCACGGTCTGTACGAATCGCTGCTGATGAATTCCCCGCGGTGTTCACCGTCAAGTTTGTAGCGTTCATCGTACCACCACCAGTAGTTTGGATACCACCTGAGTTATCTTTTGTTGTTGTGATGGTTGTATCTGATACATTAACGGTCGTTCCTGAGCCGTAACTGAATACCCCGTTCCCGTTTTGAGCCGTTGTATTTACAGTAGCGTTTTTAATCGTTACTGTTGCTCCATCGGTTGCTAAGAATCCTGCGTTCATTCCATAGAAGTCTCCGTTTTCTGTATTCGATGTCGCTCCGGCTGTTTTGTTAACTGTTACGCCGTCTAATGTGACTGTTGCTCCTGTCACACGAAGCGCATTTTCATCATCACCAGTAGATTCGTAAGTTTCTCCAGTTACTGTTGCATCTGTTGTTAAGTTTGTTGCTGCATCCCCTTGAGTCACTTGGTCACTTCCGCCAAACCCTTCTCCTCCAGGTTTAGCGGGAGGACTTGCTGCGATTGTACTTGTGAAGTTTCAGTCGCTGTTTGTGCTTGTGTGTTTTGACATGCAACCAATGTAGTTGCAATGGTAATTGCGGATAGTAGAACAATTAATTTGTTTCTTCTCATGTTAGTCCTCCTCGCTTCCTATCAACATCTTGTTGATGGTTCTATCATAGCGAGCTTACTTAAAATGAACTTAAAACAAAAAAAGTTTTTTTCGAAAAAGTTTTTCAAACTGAAAATTATCATATATGATAATTTGTACTGACTAAAAAGTTAGACAATTAATTTAAGTAAAGTTTAGTTCTGTATTGCACAGGACTAAGTCCTTTTAATTTTACTTGATTCGTTTGTTGTTGTAATAATCAATATAGTCGACGATTGCCCCCTCAAGTTCCTTTATAGACTTAAATGTCTGCTCATAGCCATAAAAACATCTCTGATTTAAGAATGCCAAAGAACGATTCCATCATGCCATTGTCAGTACTATTACCCTTACGGGACATAGATGGCTGAATTCCCTTATCTTCTAAAAAACTATGATAAAACTCATGCTGATATTGCCATCCCTGATCGCTGTGGAGAATAGTACTCTCATGTTGTTCTTCTCTAAAAAAGCTTGTTTTAACATATCTTTTAATTGGTCTAAATTTGGTGAAGACGAAAGGGAATAAGCTATAATTTCGCTGTTATAACCATCTAAAATTGGTGATAAATATAGTTTTTGGTTACTTGTTGGGATAGAAAATTCCGTAATGTCTGTATAGCACTTTTCCATCGGTTTTGAAGCTTCAAATTGGCGTTGAATAATGTTTCCAACTCTCTTTCCAACGGTTCCATGATAAGAAGAGTACTTACGTTTTCTGCAAATACGAGCCCTTAGACCTAACATTTTCATCAGGCGCTGTACCTTTTTATGGTTTACGATGAAACCACGGTTTCTAAGTTCAAGAGTAATACGACGATAGCCATAATTTCCTTTATGCTCGTTATAAATAGTTTCTATTTCGTTTTTTACGGCCTGATTCTTATCTTCTAGGTTTAGCTGCTTTAAGTGATAGTAGTAAGTTGAACGAGCAAGTTTAATAATCTTTAGAAGAATATCTAAAGGAAACTCTGGCACTAACTCTCTGACAATTGATATGTACCCCCTTTACTGGACAAACCAGTAAAGGGGGTATTTATTATGCGTTACTCATCAGAGTTCAAAATGAAATGTGTCGAATTATATCGACAAGGAATATGGGCCGAAACGCCTGAAAAAGTTATGAAGAGTAGTTTTCGGAATAGTAGAATGGGATAAAATTGAAAAAATTCACGGCCCTAAGGGGTTAGAGCGCGTTAAAAAGCAGAGAAAATGGTCACAAGAAGAAAAATTGACATTTGTTCTACAGATTTTAAATGGGAAAACTCTTACAGAGGTTTCTTTTCCAGCAGGAATTAATCACGGATTATTAAGTTCTTGGGTTCACAAGTATCTAACTTATGGATATAATGGTCTAAAGAATGAGAAAAGTGGACAAGCATTATCTAAGGAGCCTGTTATGAATAAAAAACTTGTATCAGATACCCTTTCAGAATCAGAACGAGAAGAATTAATTCGTTTGCGTGAACGAAATGCATATTTAGAGGCTGAAATTGCTGTTATAAAAAAACTGAGAGCCTTGAGAAAAGAACAAGAAGCTGCGCTTCTCAAGGCGAGAAAGCAGCGATCATCAAGGAATTGCGAGAAGTAGGATACCAACTAAAATATCTTCTTAAAGCGATGAAAATGGCTAAATCTACTTATTATTTTGAATTAAATAAAGTAGATGCTGTGGCTGAGAAAAATGGTGAGTTATTATCGGAAATCCAAACCATCTTTCATGTAAATAAAGGTAGATATGGTGTTAGAAGAATTTACCAAGAACTTCGTCGTAGAGGCTACGTTGTTAATCATAAAAGAGTTCAACGTCTGATGCATATAAATGATTTATATGGAAAACGCCCTAAACAAAAATACCATTCCTATCGCGGTAGTGTTGGAAAAGTTGCTGATAATATTATTAATAGAGATTTTGTGGCCAAAAGGCCTCTTCAGAAATGGAGTACAGATGTCTCTCAATTCACTTTTTCTTGGGGGAAATGTTTCTTTTCTCCAATTTTGGATATGTCTACTAATGAAATAATCTCCTATGATCTTTCTCTAAGCCCCAACTTAGAACAGATTCAAAGGATGTTAAATAGAGCTTTCAAAAAATTCCCTGATGTTAATGGATTGGTTCTACATTCAGATCAAGGTTGGCAATATCAACACGCATTTTATCAAAGATCATTAAAAGAACGAGGCATTATACAATCAATGTCTCGAAAAGGAAATTGTTATGATAATTGCATTATAGAAACGTTTTTCGCCAGAATGAAGAACGAGATGTTCTATGGTTTTGAAAAGGAATATTCTACCTTTAAGAAATTTCAAACGGCTGTGGAAGAATATATAGATTATTACAATAACAAAAGAATTCAAGAAAAAACAAAATGGATGTCCCCTGTTCAATACAGGGAAACATCCATGCGTTCAGCTTAATTTAATAATGTGTCCAGGATTCTGGGTACATATCACAATCTGTGTCTTTCTTCTTTCTCTTTTTCCTCCTTCAAGCGGAGTTCTCTCAACTTTTTTAGAATGGCATTCTCCGCTCTTAAATACTCATTTTCAGCCTGAAGGCGTTCTAGTTCTGTCATCTCTTCTGGTTTTTTCTTTGGCTTACGTCCCATCTTAAGTAGTCTCCCTCTTGTTTTCTCAACAATAGTATACTTATTTTTCTTGTATTGTGCGAGCCAGTTATAAAGCATCGCAGGACCTGGAAGACCGTATTCAAGAGAAACTTTTTCTATACTCAAACCTTTATGTAAGACTTTATCAATCATTTCTTGTTTTATTTCTGGAGGATAATAAATATTCTTCCCTCTTTTTACTATCTCTAAACCATAACGATCAATCAATTTAATCATATAGACAAGATTTCTCGCATTTATACCGAACGTATCCGCAAGTCGTGCGTAGCTAACTCCTTGTTTTCTGAGTTCGTAAATTTGAATTTTATCCTCATAAGTTAATTTCATAAAACACCCCAAAAGTTAGAATTTCTGTCTAACTTTTTGGGGTGCATTTCAATTACCATATATGATAATTTCGTACGAGAC